>Ga0265297_10000038_pt1 | contig 570318 bp, 568 predicted proteins | sample Munlanlwell13791_FD_192502 | JGI IMG/M metagenome (GOLD analysis project Ga0265297, IMG submission 192502) | Leachate microbial communities from a municipal landfill in Southern Ontario, Canada - Leachate well 137-91 | ecosystem: Engineered > Solid waste > Landfill > Unclassified | place...
CTTAGCGATTCTGCTTGCTCCGGGCAGAATAGTGCCTATTCTTGTTTGAGTTCCGACACTTCCTTGCATGAACACCTCCGGTAATTACATTACCTTAATGTGTTCACGATGTGTTTGGACCTGGACATAAAAATAGCTGCATTTAGCAGCTTTTATAATTTAGGCCTCCTTCGCTTGATTACGAGTCTACGGACGACAACCTTCTCGTTTTGTAAATAATTGATAGGGCCTGACTTACCGTTCGCAAAATAGATAGGTTGGCTTGCCAACCGTAGCCGTTTTGTATTGAATAGTTGGCTTGCCAACCGTAGCCCCCGCCTTGGCGGGGCGAAGGTTGGTGGACCCGAGGGGAGTTGAACCCCTGTCCGAAAGGAAGTAAAAAAGTCAATCGACGAGCGTAAATTTGCTTTGGTTTTTTACTACGCTAAGCTACTAAAGCTACCTTACTTAGCCGAGTCCGAAATATAACGTCCTTAACTCTTTGTCGGACACAAAGAATCAGAACGGCTCAAGCTTATTTAAGCAAGAGCTGGCGCAAAATTAAATCCTGCAAAAGCAGTCTTTACTTTGCTAACTAAGTTTTTTGCACTTAGGGTTTGTCGCGCTATTTTAACGAGTAGACGTGACCTGCTCGGCTCGCAGACAGTTTTACCGAATCCTCCCGTCGAAGCCAATTCGGGCCCATATCAGGACTTTATATAGTACCAGTTTTATCCTTATTTGTCAAGGAGCTGACCAAATCTGGTTTTTGTATAAAAAGGAGTGCTGCTGCAGAAATGATGATTAAAATAATACTAACTATTTGTGCTAGCGACAGATGCCAAAAATAGTAGATTTCATTGTAGCGCCAGAACTCGACAATAAATCTAGCTATCGAATAAAGACCGATAAATAAAAAGAATACGACTCCTGGCTTTAGATGATATTTCCGAGCAACAAATAATAAAATACCTAAGATTAAAAAATCAAGTATCATTTCGTATAAAAAGACCGGATGAAAATATTGAGTTTTAATATACTCCACCGGCCTATTGGCAGCCGTGACAAACATTTTCCACGGTACTTTCGCCGGCGTTCCAATAAGCTCTTGGTTAAAAAAATTACCCAGTCGTCCAATTGCTATACCAAAAACAAGAGCCGGTGATAGTAAATCGGCTAATTTCAAAAAGTTTACTTTTTGATATCGTGCCCAGAAATAAGAAACCAAAACACCGGCGATTATTGCCCCATGAATCGACATCCCACCATGCCAAATTGCAAACATTTCCGATTTGTGAAGTATATAGTAGCTAAAATTCTGAACAATATAACCAATACGACCACCGATGATTCCGGTGATAACAATGAGGAGTAAAAATGTACTGAACTTATCTATACTTACACCTAATTTGTAAATATTTTTCTTTATAAATAATTCATAACCCAAAAGAAGCGCTACTGCGATTATCAACCCATACCAATGAATACCAACAGTCCCAACTCGCAAGGCAACAGCATTTATGGGCACATCACCAGAAAATCTGGGTGCAAAAAACCAGTATGAAATAACCGCTGCAATAACGATTGCGACAACCCAATAAATTATTTTTGTTGTAGATTTATTCATTTATTACTTTTATTATTAACAATTATTTTATCTAATTCAACAACTCCAATAATACTTAGACCAATCAACATAATACTTATCATAACTTTTAGATCTATTGCTGCCAGTCTAAGGAAATCAGCAAGTGGTCTGAAATAAACAGATGCAAATAACGTTATCAGTGTAGCTCCAATAGCCACAACCATCCAATAATTTTTACGTGGGCCAAATGAAAATATTGATTTATATAACGATCGTGAATTTACTAAATTATATACTTGCATAATGACTAATGTGAAAAAGGCAATTGAAGTAGCTTCTTTTGCTGAAAATCTTCCTACAGCCCATATATATATCATTAAGGTGACAATCGATTGCCAAACTGCAGCAATAATTACTCTCCTAATAATAAGATTATTAATCAATGAATGGCCATGGTTTCTATATAATTTCCCCTCTGGTGGTTCGAAAGCAAGGGCCTCGTCGGAAAGTGTATCAGTCACTAAATTTATCCATAAAATCTGCATTGCTGAAAAGGGCATTGGCAAAGCAGCCAATAAACTCACAGTAATCACGATTAATTCAGCAATATTAGTCGAAAACAAAAAATATATTATTTTTCGAAGATTCTGCCAAACCGTTCTGCCTTCATGCAACCCCTGCGCTAAAGTGTTGAAATTACTATCAGTAAGGACTACATCAGCCGTTTGTGCTGCAACCTCTCCACCTTCTCCGGCAAAAGCAATTCCAACATTGGCTGCTTTAATAGCTGCAGCATCATTAACACCATCGCCACTCATCGCTACCTGCAGTCCTCTTTTTTGATAATAATGCACCAAGTCAAGTTTATTTTCTGGCGACATGCGGGCAAATACTTTTACTTCCTGTAATACATCGCCCCGATGAGCTGCGATTAACCCGCTCAATTTTTTACCAGTAATCACTCTTCCCGCTATCCCAACATCCTTGGCAATAGAATAAGCCGTTGAAGAATGATCGCCTGTTACCAGTTTTACTTCTATCCCCGCCTCTTCCAAATTTTTGATTGTCTCGGCAATATCAGGCCGCGGAGCATCTTCGATGCCAACTATTCCTAAAAACGTAAGGTCCCTGATGTCTGTCTCGGATAATTCGTTTTTATGGCTTTGTACATCTTTTTTTGCCAGTGCGATAACTTTCATACCTTCACGTGCTAAAGATTTATACGTACTATTGAGTTTATCTTTTGTTTCCTGGTCAATTTGAACTCTTTTTCCATCCAGCGCAATAACTTTACTTCGTGATGTTATAACTTCTGGCGCGCCCTTTACATAAACAACATTATTACCTCTCATGTTTCCCAAAACAGCCATAAAACGCCTCTGGCTGGAAAAAGATATTTCCGCTACTCTCTTCCATTTCATAATTTTTGCACGGCAGCAACTTAGTTTTCGCGCAAATTCTAATAAGGCAATATCGACGGCATCGCCGCTTTTTTTTGCTGATTTCAAGTGGTAGGTGATTTGAGCATTATTAGCTAAAGCCCCAGCCAGTATGGTTTCTTCAATATTATTTTCATTAATTCTATTTTCATCTTGATCATATAATTTAATCGTATTTTTGCTTATAACTGATGAAAGCATACTATTATTTTGCCAAATGTTTCTTACTGTCATATCGCCAGTGGTGATAGTACCTGTTTTGTCCGTTAGAACAATATCAACATTGCCCAACATATCAGCTGATGCCAATTTACGCGTTAGCACTTTTGATTTGGCCATTCTGTAGGCTGCAACAGTTAATACAATTGTTACCACAATCGGCAGCCCTTCGGGGACAATAGCAACAAACAGACTGATAACGTATATTAATGATTCCTGGACCGATAAATTTCTAAATAGTGCAATAATAAAAGTAATAATCGATGCACTGCCGGCAAATAATATAATTGCTAAGGCGATTTTTTTTACCTCAAGTTCCAGTGGACTTGGCGCATCCTTTTTCTGCGTTGCCCGAGCCAGGGTCTTAGAGAATCTAACATCGCGGCCACAGGCTACAACTATCCCCCTGCCATGGCCCTGCATGACTAACGATCCGAAAAAAGCAATATTTTTTTGCGCTACCGATGCATTGCCGGGTAAGTTGATTGTCTTTGCTGATTTTTTTTCTAGTTCTGATTCACCCGTCAACTGACTCTCGTCGAGTTCTAATTCTTGACTATACGAAATACGCAAATCGGCCGGTACTCTATCTCCCGCACTAATCATTACAACATCACCTGGTACAAGATGATTTGTTAGAATTTCAACGATACTGCCTTCTCGCACAACTTTTATTTTTTTAGGGACAATATCTTTAAGTGCTCGGACAATTTTCTCTGTCCGATATTCTTGGATAAAACCAATAATAGCATTGAAAATTAATACTCCAATAATAAAATATGAATCACGGCGCCGATCAATTCCCCAAGCTACTACCGCTGAAATAATTAATACATATTCAATGGGATTAATGAATTGATGAAAAATAATGATCAACACGCGTGACAGCGCTGATTGGTCGCGAGCAAGGTGGACAAATTTGCGATTTTTTTTAATTTGAGTCGATTCTAAACCACGAAACGGATCACTGCCAAAGTGATCTGCCACAGCGTCCGGCGACATTTTTGACCAGTGCAAAAAACCTCCTTGAAAAATATCTCAAAATGCAAATCTCAAATCTCAAAATTACATCTTAAAATTCAAAATTATCATTCTACATTTTGCATTGTCACTTTGAGGTTTGGACTTTGAGGTTTGAATTATTACCGATTGCCTTTCCCTTATATTTACTATACCATATCTGTTGTGACTATATTTTTTATCATATTTATCATTCTTGTTGCGATCCTATCACTTTGGGGCGTTTCGAATCTAATTGCAGTTTTAGGCGGATCACCACCGATTCACACATCAATGGCAACAAGTTACGAGATTCTGAAAAAAACTGGCCTTAAACCCGATGATACAATTATCGATCTTGGTTCTGGAACTGGCAATATTATTATTTGTGCAGTCCGTTATTTTCATTCTAAAGCTATCGGTTATGAAATAAGTCCCTATCCATATTTAATTTCTAAAATCAGGTCAATATTTTTAGGATCATCGATAAGGCTACATTTTGCATCAATTTACGAAGCGCGTATTAGCGATGCCAGTGTGATTTATCTTTATTTACTTCCTAAAATGTTGCTGTCAGTATTTCCGAAGATAAAAAAAGAAGCAAAGCCCGGAACAAAAGTTATTACACGCGGATTTCCTCTCCCCAGCTGGCAACCTATAAAAAGAATTACGGTCGGCCGCGAAAAAACCAAAATCTTTATTTACCAGGTCAAATAGACTATCAAGTTTATAAAGTTCGTAAGGTTCATAAGGTTTATCAGGAAAATTCAAATACATGGCAGTGCCACGTTATCGAGTCAGCATACTTGCGACCCGAATATACGTGGTGAACCTGGGTGGGATCGAACCACCGGCCTCATCGATGTCAACGATGCGCTCTACCACTGAGCTACAGGTTCACAATTACAGAAGATATAATATCATTTATTTAGTAAAACATCAATAAAATTGTTCTAATTGAAGGGATTCTCACGTCGCCCTTTTTATCAATTAATGATTCATAGAGAGTGCTCCTCAGAATGACAAGAAAAACATCTGCGTCAATCCGCGCTATATGTCTATCCGCATAAATCCGCGTTCAATAAATATAATATGAAATTACTATTCCAGCGATTACTCCTAAAATTGTGACGATAAATGCAATCCAGTGAACTGTATTAGAATTGGGATTTAAGTGCCAATTATAATATGCTGTTGATCTCTGCCTGAGCCAATCGTGAGTTGGCACCATAAATGGCATTGAGGTTCTCGTAGAACCCTGGATAGCTTGAATTTTTTTATCCAAGACTTCATTGGATACTGTCTGCTGGGCTTGATCCACCTTTATCACCCTCCCTGATTTCTACGAACTTTCCTCTTGCTTTCTGCCTTTAAAATATTCTTGCAATAGGACAGATAATATACCCACTATTGGGATAGCAAGGATTGCACCACCTACGCCAAGTAATTTTCCGCCGATTAAAATTGCTATTATCACAACGATAGGTGACACTCCCATTGCCTTTTGCATAATTTTTGGTACCAACAATTGGCTTTCGAGTTGTTGGATTATTATATAAAGAGCCACAACAATCGCAATTTTCCATATTGCCATACCGGCAGCTATAGCAATTAAAACCGCTAAAAGGCCCGCAACAATTGGACCAATCACAGGTATTATTTCCAATATACCTGCAGCCACGCCAAGCGATAATGCATAAGGTACTCCAATAATTTGCATTGCTAAAGCTGTCACTATTCCAACAATAATCATGAGTGTTAATTGGCCACGAATCCATAGCCCCATTTTTACAACTATGTGTTGAGCCATCACTGCAAAGCGGGCACGGTTCTTCTGCGGGATTAAATTAATCAGCGCTTTTTTGATACCCCCTTCATCAAGAAGCATATAAAAAGTTAATACTAAAACAGTTAATACAGAGATTACACCCCCGAAAAGGGCAATTATTGCACCAAAAAAACCTTCTGTTAATTTACTAAGGCTACCTGAAATAGTATCAAGAATTTGCTGAGTGCCCTTGGCGCTGAAAGAAGCAGAAAAATTTGTGACTTTGTTTATATACGTTGGTGCATTTTGTGCTAATTCTGAAATTTGGGTAACAAGTGATGGAATAATTATATAAACTGCTAATCCGAAGACAGCCGCCATTGCGACAAAAACAATTAAAATACTTAATACCTTAGGCACTCCCCACGATGTAAGTTTTGTAACAGACGGTTGTAGAGCTATTGTTAAAAGTACCACGATAAACAAAAGTACTAAAACATCAAGAATATAATAAGTGGCCCAAAGCCCTAAAATTATTGCAATAAATTTAATTATTGTTGTTGTAGAAATTTCTATTTTTTGTGTTGTCATACACTTTTAGTATAACTGTTTCTTTCTGTAAAATCTATGGATTATAAACATTATTTGCATATGTTTTTATAAGACTTAAGGTGGCATGCTGTGTATAATCATCTCTTTGGCTGTTGTTGATGGGTGATTGGCGAAAACCACCAATTGCTTTTTGAGAATTCTCTAAATAAAAAGTGTTATCAGCAATATATTGAGTTTGCATTACAAATCTTGCTCCTGCGCGGATTGACTTACTGTATTTACTTGCGTGGTTCATATCACCTACTTCTTTTGCCAACGCATAAGCATCGTTTATTCCTTCAAGATATGATGCTGTGGAATTGCTTGGCCTTTCCTTGAAACCACCAATATAATCGCTATATTTGTTTTTAAATTGCTGATCATTATCGATAATCCAATCGTTCATTTCAAATACAAAATCGGCCAGCTCTTTATTTTCAGTCGCATTATACAAAATCAGGTAAGCTTGACTATGCCATGGAATAAAAGCTGTATTTTTATTTTCGCGCCAATAATTCCTATAATAATTAAATGCTTTTTCTACTGATTCAAGATATTTTTTATCTTTATTTTTTTCATAGAACTTCATTAGCGCCAACATTGCCTCGCCCGGATAATAATCTACTCCACCTGAATCATCTTTTATAAAATCTATTTTATATGAACCATTTTCCTGCTGGGTCCCGACTATTGCCGATGCTAATTCTTCTGCCAGTTTATCGCTATCGGGATAATCGGGACTATTAATAAGTGCCATTATTGCAAATGCATTGTAGGCGATATTAGCGTTTCCATTAATTTCAATATATGCTCCCGATTGATTGGTTTTTTTATTTGCTAAGTAACGATCAAGAGTTTTATCTACAGAACTACGCATTTCATCATTTTTTAAAAAATCCATAAGTTCTGTAACAGCCCAGTTTGTTGCCATACGGCGCACATCATTATCATCTTTTGGATATTGATTAATACTTGGCAAATATAAATAACGAACAATGCCATTTTCGTCAACTTGTTTTTTATACCACTCGTACCCACCTGCAATACTTTTATAAATTCTATCTTGATTAATAGAATTTTCATCCACTAAAATATTATAACGATATAAGTCAACAATTTCGCCATTTTTTGGTGCATAATATGCAAGGTCGTTATATTTGTATTTAGACACATCGTCTTTGGTATAACAATTTAAATCCAAATTTGCTTTTTTACATAGGTTTTCAAATAATGCCTTGTGTGTGTAATTTTTAGTTATTGGCACTGAGCTTTTAAAATTTGCCCCCTTGCCATCTTGCTCGATCCTCAGTGCGTCTATTCCTAATTCAAATTCTTTTTTTAGATCATCCAACGAATAGAAATTTAAATTTTGCTGATTATATAAAACATCAATAGCAATATCGATATTTTTATATTCGCTATTTTTTATTGGACCATCAAATCTTTTTTCCTCAATGCAATTTTTTACAGCCTCCTTAAGATCATCCGATATTCTATCTTGTGATTTTAATTTTGCTGAACCGCTTTGGCTACAGCGAGTTTTACCATCAATATAAAATGTTAAATATATTCTATAATAATCCCTACTCACTTTTGCAATTTCAGACGGTACCTTTACTTCTTTTTTAGTAAAATATGAATCGACCAAGTCATAAACATATTTTGCTACTATCTTTTTTTGATTCTTATCCAATGAAAAGGATTGGGAATTATTCATTGCATTAAATGAGCAACCGGAAATTATCACGGTAAATGAAACCAAAATTGACAGCGCTAAATATTTACGCATAATATAATATTTTTTGATAATAATTCTTAACAGTATTTTTTATGGGTGGTTCTTAATACAAGGCCAAGAATCAATGCAAATATTCCATAGACAAGGAATAAAAGACCAAAGAACCAAATAATAACTTCGGAAGTAATCGCCGGGTAGCTAATAACACAAATCCCCACAATAAAAGTTAATAGGCCACCAACTGCATAAAGCCAGCGTGATATCGGCTTAAGTTTGTGATCAGCGATTGCAATAAAGAACTCACCTAATCCTAATACAAATGCCCAAAGCGACATTAGAAACACAAAAGCAACTAAAGTAATTTGCGGCCAAAAAAGAACAAAAACGCCAACGAGGATTTCTAAAATTCCCATTGGCACAAACGAAAGCCATTTTCCCTCTTTTACTGTGTGCATGCCAATAACTATTGCCGAAAATCCATCGATCATGACAAAAATCGGGAAAAAGACAAGAATTATAGCCAAGGTCGCTCCTGGCCACAGTACTAAGATCAAACCCAATAGAAATGCTAATATTCCCCTAATTACTAATATCCAAGGACACATCATCCCCTCCTTTTTTAACCTTACAAGTGTATTATATCAAAAAAGTCAACTATTTTATTTGATGCTCGGCTAGCTTAGCTGGCCGAGACCAAGCTTAGCTTGGTCGGGGTGCCGGGATTCGAACCCGGAACCTCAGGAACCCGAATCCTGCGCCATACCATTAGGCCACACCCCGATATTAAAAGCTCCAATTTCCAAGCAACAATAACCCCGCCCGAACGACTTAATTCGTTCAGTCGGGCAGGCAAACAAATTCTAAATAACAAATCATAAATCCTCTAATTATCTATGTAACGAAGCAATACCGACATTTTGATATTTGACTTTTGAGATTTGGATTTAATTTTCTGGTACCCCTGGCAGGAATCGCCTGCCAAATGGTACCTTCGATAGGAGTCGAACCTATATTTGCTCGTTAGGAGTGAGCCGTTCTATCCGTTGAACTACGAAGGCATGTCGGGCAGGTATCCGTTGAACTACAGGGGCATACGCCAACTTTTTACTTTATACTTTACACTTTTAACTTTCTTAATGGATTATACTCTCATTTTAGGATAAAATCAATATTAAGGGAACAATGAACAAAGAACAACTGACAAGAAAATTGGCTTTGCGCGTCGGGAAGAAATATTCTGATATGCGCCCGATTGTTGATACTTTTTGTGATACCTTAGAAAATTCGTTAGCTAGTGGCGAAAAAGTAGTTTTCCCCGGCTTTGGCACATTTTCAATTACCAAGTCAAAGCCATTTGAAACAACTTCTGTTTATAAAAAGAAAATTTTAGTTGACAGTGCAGTGAAAGTGAATTTCCGCGCTGGACGCCGCCTTAAAAAAGCAATCAACGAAAGATAGAAAATTAGTATTTAAATTCATATGAAGATTTTATTTATCGGAGACATTGTTGGTAAGCCGGGGCGTGAAATCGTTATTAATAAACTGCCTGATTTGCAGAAAAAATATAAAATTGATTTTACAATTGCTAACGGTGAGAATCTCGCTTCCGGCAAAGGCATTACTCCGAAGATTTATCACCAGATGATAGATGCCGGTATTGATCTTATTACCGGTGGTAACCACACCCTAAAACGCGAAGAGATTTTAGAAATAATTGATGAGGATAAAACCCAAATTTTGCGCCCTGCCAATTGGCCCGAAAATCAACCCGGCTGGGGTTTCGCCACTTTGAAAAAGGACGATGAATCATTGCAGATTATTAACTTGCAAGGCCGAACTTTTATGGACGAAACAATAAGCTCACCATTTGAAGGTGCTGATAAAATCTTAAAAGAATATCCGTCAAAATTTACTATTGTTGATTTTCATGCTGAAGCTACCAGTGAAAAACGAGCTTTGGCAGAATATTTAGATGGGCGTGTTGGCGCTGTAATTGGTACCCATACCCATGTTGCAACTTGTGATGAACAGATCCTAAAAAAGGGTACTGGCTTTATTACTGACATTGGTATGACAGGCCCTGTCGATTCAATTTTGGGTGTAAAAAAAGAGTTAGTCCTTAATCGATTTATGGTCAATGAAAAAGAAATATTCGAAGTGGCCGAAGAAGGCCCCACCGAACTTGACGGGGTGATGATAGAACTCAACGAAAAAGGAAAGTGCGCTTCAATAAAAAGGCTCAAAGTCGAAAGTCTAAAGTATAAAGAATAGTTCTTAATCCGCATTAATCTCCCGCCTCTGGCGGGACCCCGCCGGTAGGCGGTGGCGCATTAATCCGCGTCGATCCGCGTAGCAATCCGCGTCGATCCGCGTTTATTATTTTGCGTACTCTACATTTCTGGTTTCGCGAATGACGTTAACTTTAATTACACCGGGATACTGGAGAGACTCTTCGATTTTTTTAGCAATGTCTTTAGATAGTTTTGCCGCTTCGATGTCAGTAATTTCTTCAGGAGTAACAATCACTCTTATTTCTCGCCCGGCTTGAATAGCAAATGTTTTTTCCACTCCCTTAAAATCATTAGCAATATTTTCAAGTTCTGTTAATCTTTGGATATAATTTTCAAACGATTCGCGGCGGGCACCAGGGCGAGCACCGGAAATTGCATCGGCCGCGCGAACAACCAAGGCTTCAACGGTTTTAGCTTCAATGTCATCGTGATGAGCAACAGCAGCGTGGATAACGTTGGGACTCACACCGAATCGCTTAGCAATATCACCTGATATGTGATGGTGCGCTCCTTCAACTTCATGGCTTACGGCCTTGCCCACATCATGAAGTAGCGATGCTTTTTTAACAACATTAACATCGGCACCAATTTCTCCTGCTAACATACTTGCTACCCGAGCTACTTCTAATGAATGCTCCAATATATTTTGGCCATAACTTGTTCTGTATTTAAGCGATCCGATAATTTTAATTAAATCAGGATGGAATCCGGTAACACCAATTTCAGCAACTGCTTTCTCTCCAGCTTCTTTTATTTCTTTTTGTGTCTCAGTTTTTACTTTTTCCACAACTTCCTCAATGCGGGAAGGATTAATGCGCCCATCGGAAATTAATTTTTCCAAAGCAACTTTAGCAATATAGCGACGTACAGGATCAAACGATGATATCAGTACAGTATCTGGTGTATCGTCAATTATTAAATCTACTCCACTTACTTTTTCGAAGACCTGAATATTGCGGCCTTCTTTACCAATTATTCTACCCTTCATTTCTTCACTAGGCAAAGATACTGACATTGTTGTATGCTCACTTGCCACCTCACTGGCATATCTAGCTATTGCAGTCGAGAGAATTTTTCGCGCTTCTATTTCCGAAGTTTCTTTTAATGCATCTTTATACTGCCTAATTTTTGAGAGTATATCTTCTTCGTATTCTTTTTCTACTTCGCGAAGTAGCAGATCGCGCGCCTCTTCTCTTTTCATTTTAGAAATTTTTACCACTTCGTCTTTGCGCTTTTGGGCAATTTCTTTCATTTCTATTCTAATTGCCTCGATCTCTTTTTCTTTGCCTATCAAACCAGAACGGTCTTTTTCTAAAATTTCCGACCGCCTATCGATTGATTCTTCTCTGCGACGCAAAGAGCCTTCAAGTTCCTTTAAATCTTCTTGATGTTTACTTCTATCTTTATCGGCTTGCTCTTTAATCTTTAACGCTTCATTACGAGCATTGAGCATTATCTGCTCGCTTTTATTCTTTACCCTGTCCGCACTTTTGCGAGTTCGCTGATTGGTTATAATTATTCCAAGTAAAGCACCAAAAACCAGGCCGGCTGCTGCCGCAACAATTATCCAAGTCATAATAGCCTTTCAATAAATTAAACATAAGATTTAATAATTTAGTAGCATTATTAGTATATCGCCTGACGCAAACGCCGTCAATTAGATATCAATTACGTCGAATGGCGGATCCGACCACGTAAAACGTGGTTCTATCATTTCTTTTGGCGGACCCGACCGGAATCGAACCGGCGATCTCCTCCGTGACAGGGAGGCGTGTTAACCGCTACACTACGGGTCCACAATCAATAATAATCTTACCAGGATTGGGCCTGTTTGTAAACTATTAGTACTATCTAATAATCGATGTTACTTATGGTCTGTAGATCTTCCAAATAATTGTTTTAGAGCGGGTATCTTTTAACCAATCTTCATAATTTTTATTGACGCTTCCTTTTATATCTTGCACTTGCAGGATATGCCAACCGAATTCTGTTTGGAATGGAGCAGAAATCTTGCCTTTTTTAGTTTTATACATAACATCGATAAATTCTTTAGCCAATCCCGAATCACGCCCCACATATTCGCTACTTTCATTTGTCGTTACTTGCCCTCCCTTGTCTTTAGTCGCAGAGTCTTTACTATTTTCCTTGGCCGCATCTTCAAACTTAATTTCACCCTTTTCAATCTTTTCTTTCAGTTCTTTTGCCTTGCCCTCATCACCCACTAAAATATGACGTACTTTAACTGTCTTTAATACATCGGTGTTTACTTTGTCCTTCACTAATTGCTCTTCGACAATTTCTCTAAACTGAGCGATATTTATGCCATAAAGAGATTTTAGCAGTTCTGTGACCTGTTCTTTGCCGCCATTTTCATCTTCGATTTTCTTCATCACCTCATCAATATCTTTCTTAGTCACTTTCACATTATATTTAGCAAGGGCTTTTTGAGCTAAAAGCAATTCTTCATCTGATTCCATAATTTTCTTGTCTATTTCTAATCTATTGCCCAATTTACTGCCCGAAGATTCAGCAAAGAAATAGATGATTTTTTCCTGGTCGGCGATACCTTTAAGTGTTACTGCTTGGAGTCCAACGATCTCAGCGGGAAATGGATAAATCGTTGCACCAAACCAACCAAACGTGTTGTTTAGTGGCAATCTTTTTGTGTAATAACCAAACCCAAGAACAATACCAACTATAAAATAGGTCAGGACAATTGCTAATAAATATCGCGCTACCTGAACTCGAATTTCTCGGCGTGATAAACTTTTTAGCCTTTCGGGAAGACTAACAAAATAATGTTTCCAACTCCAAAGTAGTGATCGCCACCATGTTGGAAATTCTTTTACATCAAATTTGGGAATTCTGACTCGACTCAACACTTTGTCTTTTAAAGGCACTGGTTTTACGGGTTCTTGCTCAATCATAATATTTCCTATCTTTTAATTAATTTTAGATTACATCAATCGAATAAATATTGCAAAAAATAAGGTTGCACCCACAAGATACCATCTAAAGTTTTTCTTTTCCAGTTTTTTCCACGAATAAAGCGCTACCATCGTAAACATTAAATGAAATAGTCCGGTCACAAGAAGGGCACGGATTATTGGGTCGGCAGCAATAGAAGCGAGAATCCAAAAGAATTCAAGGCAGATAAAAATAACACCTACTAGGTATACTAATACAAATGGATTTAGCACTTTTAATGTATAAGTTGCGAAGGCTGCAAAACAAGCAACAGTTAAAATATAAATTAAAACTATATAACTTGTTATTAATCCTAACCCATCTGGCCCAGCATTTTGCAGATAAACAAACAGCCCGCTTAGTCCAATAAAAACCACCGATATTGCTGCTAAATATAATCTCTTTTGCCACCAGGCAAATAATATCGATGATAAAACTAAAAAAGCTGTTATGAGGCGGAATATTAAATCATCTTCAACACGAAACGACCACCATGATATTATTATCAAAGTCGGCCAAAGAAGTCTTGAGGTCCAGATGGTGATTTCTTTTAATTTGTTCACTTAATATAATCTTTACCAAGAATTAACTTAAAATCAATATTTGCGTCACCATCGCTACGTTTAATTACTTTAGCATCGGGTACGACCGACTTAATTGCTGCAATACTTTGCGAGTCATAACCCGATGTATAATCGTATAGAATTGTATCGTCTCTATCTTCAGATGATGTTTTCAAATCAGTCACCGTTAACCCCTTGGCGCGTAAAAGCGGAGCAGTTTTTCTGGCTAATCCCGACTCACCTGTTGCGTTATAAATTTCGATTCGTCCCTCACCATAAGCTGATGTTTGCGCTCCGGCAACACTGCCTTCGGTCGATGAACCAGACGTGAAGATATTTTTTACCAATTCCTGTATCGCCTTAAAACTACCTCCCTTGGGACGTAGATAATAACCACCCAATGAGCTATCGGTTACTAAAAGGCCACTATCGCCATTATCGACTACTTCTCTTTTCATTTTATCGAGTGATAAGTTTTTAGATGCGCTAGCGAGTTCTTTCATTTCACTAACATTCAAATCAGTATGGATATGATTGCCTAAAATATTGGTGATTTCCACTAATTTCCTGGGATTGGAAATAACCCCGGCCGAAAGTGCCTTATCGCGAATCGCCATCAGTAATTTTTGCTGCCTTCCAGCTCTGTCGAAATCCGATGTCGATTCGCGAGAGCGAGCATATTTTAATGCTGTTGTACCATCTAATTTTTGGACACCGGCTGCAAGATGAAATGGGCTATAGGCATCAGTTTTATGATATTCACCATTAGAATCAAAATAGTCCTTGGGATAAAGAGGGTCATTTATTGCCTTTTCTACATCCACCGTTACTCCCCCTAGGGCATCAACCAACTCTTTAAAACCAACGAAATCAACTACGATATAATAATGGATAGGCACACCGCTAATTTCTGATATTGTTTTTTTAGCCGCTGCGCCACCGCCACCGGTTGTGCTCTGGTTCATTTCTCCGTAAGCATATGCATAATTAAGTTTATTTTTTTCGCTTGTTCCAGCAATACTCGTATAAAGATCTCTTGGGAAAGATATTAGTGCTCCTTCTTTTTTATTGCTGTTATAGCTAAATAAAATATTTGTATCTGTTAGCTGGCCACCAGGATGGTTCGAGCCGCCGTTACCCATCAGTAATATATTTGTCCGTCCGTTTTCATTTTTTAGTGAAGTGCTCGAAAATAATTGTTTCAGTGAAAAACCACCGGCGGAAATATTATTTATCGCTTTTGCGGCACTATAACCAATCCAGATAAGAACAGCGATGATAATTAATGCAAACACAACCCCTATGCCAATGTAGAGTTTTTTCCTTGGTGTATTTCTTATCTTTGCCAATATATTTTTTATCACTGTATACTATTATATCAGATAATTTTTATTGTTTCTTCGGTGTATTGCTACTATTTAATTTGCCATCCTGAGCGAAGCCAAAGTATCGTTTTTATTTACTGTTAGAATAAACCAATCTCTTGAATTTTTGCTGAGGTAACTTGTTTTGATAGCTATCGAGCCACTTTTTATATCCACCTACTGGGACGTCTGCGCCCAATCCAAATCCGGCGCAATATGCTGCTGCTGCGCGCAATCGTGAAAAACCAGCCGGTCCCACAAAATAATATATCCCATCGACTTTGATTTTTTTATCCAGCAAAAATTTATTGATAGCAATTGCCGCTTCATTAATAGAAGGAGGCATTATTTGTTTAATGTCTTTTCCGTTTTGATAGAAATTGATCTTCGTTTCACCAGTTTTTTGTGTTTCAACTCTCAAGATGACCATTTGCTTCCTCCACTATTCGGGTTTGCTCATTTTTGCCATGAGTAAATTTATAAATTATATCTAAATAATTTGCGATTTCCTGTATCCTATCAGCCCATTCCACAACTACAAAGCGACGAGTGTTAATAGCTTCGATAATTTGTTCTACCGTTTCATCTTCTGTTGGTAAAACTCGATATAAGTCAATATGAAGCAACAAATTTTTGTCTCTGCCATATTCGTGCATAATAGTAAAAGTCGGGCTGCTAATTTTATCAGTAATGCCTAAACTTTTTGTAAGATCACTGACAAATGTAGTTTTTCCAGCACCAAGAGGTCCTATCAATCCTATTTTTCTATATCTCCCCTGCTTCATATTATTTGCAACAGAATCCGCAAATTTTTGAAGTTGGGGTAGGGAAGTGATAACTTTTTTCATAACAATAAGGATACCATAGTTAACCCTATTCGAGCAAGGGTTAACAGACCTATCGAGCCCAGAGCGGTTTCAACTAAAATTTTATTTGTTGGCGATAGGGGAGAGAGTGGGGAAGAATTTTGGGAAGATTGATAGTCAATTGAGATTTTAGGTAAGCTTGATGAATACAGCGCCGCCGCCAATAACTTTTGGCCACCCAATACTTTTTTTGTAGTAATTACTTTATTAGATTTGGCCTTTCCCCTGCTGGAGGATTCACCTTCCGAACCTGTTACAGACCCGTTATCTTCAGATTCGTCTGTGTCTTCTATCGATGAGTAAATAAGTTCGATATCATTTTGCTCGCGGGGCAAAAGTCGCGGCTCATCACCTTCTTGGTAGATATTCATCAATCCGACCACTCGAAAAACATTGCCTTTGTGCATTTTGGGTTTATTTACTTCTGTTTTTTCTTGAATATAAATCTTTATTTTTCCTGAACCATCATCTAAATAAAAAGTGTTACCACTGGTTTCCACTACTTCTCCCTCAACAATTACCCATTGATTAATATATTTTTGTGCTTCGCCTGTGTTTACTTCTTTAATTTTCTCTGGTCGCTTGGGTTCGTTTTGATCCGAGGAGGATGATATTGGTAAATATATATTTTGCGATCCCGGCGTCGGTTTAGCTGTCCAAAGATAGCTACCGCTAAATAGTCCCCAACCGGCATCGGCAACCGCGCTAGTCCATTTTGTTTTGCTGACTAAATCGCCTTCGGGATTCATTAGTAACAATTCATCTCCGGTATCATTAAGACTGATATCCGATTTATCGCGTGGCAATATTAAATAATTTTTCGCTTTTATAATATCGGAAATATTAAATTCGTATGTATTTCCACTGTCGCTAATCTGCCAACGTTCAAGACTTATATTTTTATTTGTCGGATTATAAATCTCTATCCATTCATCTTGACTATTTATTTTACGATCGTGATTGTAATCCACCGATTTTGGCCTCGGCATTATTTCATTAATTATTAAATTTGCTTTCGTATAACAAAATAATTGCTTATTTAGCATTGTTGATCCATGAGTACTCACCCATTCTAAATCAATATTATTATTACCCTGAGTCGAACATTGTAGTTTAATATTTGTCACACCTATATCTTTGTCTTCCCACTCTCCATTATTAATTTTCATGTGTAAGTGACCCGATAGAGTTGGTTCGATCTCGATCGTGGCCCTGTATTCTTTACCCATTGGGAGATAGTCAGGCCAACTTAATATCTTTATAAAGGGTGCTTTTGGAGTAGCTCTATCGGATATATCTGGATCTAGATTTGCCTGACTCTCGCAAGAATGCCATGATGTCTCTAACTCGCCTGGTTCTATGGGAAAATCTCTCTGCATTGATGCCTTAATATCTTCATTACTTCCTGCCACAGGATCGCCAGTACCATCATCAACTGTATCAATCAACATTATTTTATCTTTTGTATAGAGATTTAATTTTAGATTTGAATTACACAAAGAGATCGATTTCTTCAAATCAGGATCGATATTTAATATACTTGTTTCCTTGTCCTTACCAGAGATTAAAAAGTAACCATACGGCTCAATTTGGCCATTTATTTTATAATCACTATACGTATCGCTGTTACATGCCTTTCTTGAAATCAGCCAATCATCGATACTAATTTCATGATCTGTTGTATTATACAAAACCAGCCATTCGTCAGAGCCTGCCCACATGATTTCGTAAAAAATGACGTCTGGCACTTTATATTCGTCAATAGCAAGAGTTTTTGCAGGCACTAAAAAAATCGCCCAGAGAGCCGATAATACAACAAGTAAATTCACGATCGTACGTCTGCCCATCCTTAGTTTCATATTTTTTAATTTTTGTGTCATCCCGATTGGAACTAAGCGGAATAGAGGGATCCCTTAATTGATATTATGAGAGATTCCTCGACTACACTCGGAATGACAGTAAGTTATCTATCTCATAAATAAATAGTCGACGAGGCGACCAGCAAAATAAGTAGCAACCAAAACCACCACTGCAATCACAATATGTTCAATCATTAATTTCACTGGATGTTTCTTTTCCTCTTCGGCAATTAATAAACTAACTATTCCCAGCAAAACTAAACCACTGATTATACTAACAATTATCGCTGTATTAAGCTCCAATAAAAGTACTGGTACCATAAAGATTCCCGAAAAAATAAATTTGGCAACAAATGTTGATAGTGTTGCCTGCCAAATTTCTTTTTCATTAGACTCCCCACGTGCTTCCTGGGACATATGCATAGCAATCGAGTCAGAAAAGGCATCGGTAATTGCAATAGTTAAAATTCCACCAGCAACAACCATTTCTTCATGAGTGCTCGAATAAAGCCCCATCATCATTCCAAGGGTTGTGATAATGCCCGAAGTCAACCCAAAACTAAACCCTGTTTTATATGGCAATTTCATATTTATATTTTAGCATATTATTTATTATTGTTTTTTCCTCACCACTAATAAATCAATATAATTTCCTCAAATATACACGATCGTGATATAGTGAGGAATATTTACTGGTTCAAATTGAACATATATAGATATTTTTCTTTGTTCGTTATCGCATCGGCAATAAAATAATCTACATTTACTTCTATGTTTAGCATATCTATCACTTTTTCGATATCTTCTGATATGTCGTACGGGCATATCCACAAACTTTTTTGCATTTTCTTAAAACCCATTATCTTTAGAGCATTCCTAAAATAATCTCTTTTACTGCGATGTATTTCTTCAATATCAAACGCCACCAACCTCCATCGTCCATCCCATTCCTCATTAATTACTGGACTCCAAAGTTTAAACCGTCCTTTCTTGGTAATTCTCACAACTTTTTGATTATCTTTTTCGACAATCTCAAGATATCCACTTCTTTTAATATTATAGATTGCTTTTGATAGCGAGCTAGAAAGTCGCCGATTATTCCAGACTCGTTTACGAAGCTCACTGTACGATAGAAATGCCGACCCTTCGTCAATTGCATCTTCAAAAGCAGCATTTAATACTGTGATAATTTTTTCCGGTAGAGTCATCCTTCTTGCGCACATATATTCCCCCATGCAATTAATCTAATTTTTGCTTTTGCATTTTTCTCAAATATTCACGATCGTGATATAGTGAGGAATATTTACTGGTTCAAATTGTATTATTTAATAGATTAATAAATTAATACAATTATTATGCATAGATTTTCACTTTTTGAAGAGAGTTTCTTGGGGATTGTTGGTCGGTTTAATACCCAAGTGCTTTAGGGCTAGTGGAGTGATGCGGCGGCCGCGCGGAGTCCGTTCCAAAAACCCAATTTGCAATAAAAATGGTTCGTAAACTTCTTCGATTGTGGCTGGTTCCTCCGCCGTCGCGGCCGCCAGCGTATTAATTCCCACTGGCCCGCCACCAAATTTTGATATCAAAGTATTTAAAAGCCGGCGGTCGGTTCTATCAAGCCCTAACTCATCAATATCTAAATCACCCAATGCCGAAAGAGCAATGTCTTTTGTTATATTATCGCTATCGTTGACTTGGGCAAAATCACGAACACGACGCAAAATTCTGTTAGCTATTCGCGGCGTTTTGCGCGAGCGACTAGCTAAAATCGGCAGCGCTTCGGGCTGCAGCGGAATACTTAATATCCTGCTCGATCGTACAACGATATCGCTGATTTCTTTGTCTTCATAAAACTCCAGCGGTAACACCAATCCAAAGCGATCACGCATTGGTGATGATATTAAACTCATCCGTGTGGTAGCACCGATTAAAGCAAACTTTGGTAGATCAAGGCGCAGTGTGCGCGCCGAGGGCCCCTTGCCGACAACCAAATCCAGCGCATAATCTTCCATCGCCGGATATAAAACTTCTTCCACCAAGCGATTCAAGCGGTGGATTTCATCGATAAATAAAATATCGCCATCTTTCAAATTTGTTAAAATAGCTGCCAAATCGCCCGGACGCTCAATAGCCGGGCCGCTTGTCGCGCGGATGTTAACACCGGTTTCATTGGCAATAACGTGAGCTAAAGTAGTTTTTCCCAATCCCGGCGGCCCGTAAATTAAAACATGCTCGATGGGCTCACCACGTTTTTGAGCCGCGCCCAAAAAAACTTTCAAATTTTTCTTGGCGTGAGTTTGGCCAATATAATCTTTGAGTTTCCTGGGGCGCAAACTTTCTTCAAGTTCTTCCTCGCCTTCAGTAACATTTGCTGTTATAATTTCTTCCTCTGTCATAAGTTTAGTATAGCGCCGCATTTTGAAAAATCAAAAAGAAAAAGGCCCGCTCTAAGCGGGCCCGAGAAATCTGAGAAGAATAATACCGATACTCAAACGTAGCAAATCTCACTAATTTTATCAACAAAAAAACCGATCCGAAGATCGTGCTTGTCATTCTGAGCAGTAGCGAAGAATCTCAATACTATTCGATATTTTATCGATTCTAATATATATAACTATATCCGCCATAATCACCAGGATTTACATGGTTGCGTCGGCTAAAGCTCAATGGCCGCCAGTTATATTCAGATAAATCTATTGTTCCATCACCATTAACTGCTTCCACAATTGCCACATGACCCCAACCAGATGTCAGCGGTCCTGCTTGCCAGCTGATTATTGCGCCAACTTGCGGAGTCCCCGAAACAGAATATCCCTGGTCGGAAGCTAAAGCTGGCCAGTTATAGGCACTTCCTGAACCGGGCCTTGTATTATGCCATGGTTTACCCTGAACAGCATTCCAATTCCATGCGGCATAAGAGGTACACTGACAGGTATAAAATCCCCAAGGATCGATAATATCACAAGAAAATGGATAGCCAGAACCACCTCCGCCCCATTGTTCGCCATCGCTTCCTACACGACGAGCACGCTCTTCATATATTGCTGCAGATATCTGTGCTTTATCTTGCTGCAGTTTCCCAACCATCGCATCATAATTTGCCTGTGCATCTTTAGTATCACCTAACAATTCTGTTTTTTGATTTTGCATCGCTTCAGCACTGTATTTTGATGCTTTTTGCTGATCTTGCAGGGTCATAAGACTACTATTTTTCTCTTCAAGTCCTGTTTTTTGATTTTCGAGTTTTGATTTAACATCTTTAATTTTATTTACTAATTCGTTGACCTGCTCCTGCAACGCATCGAGATATGTTGTTTTTTCTAAAGCATCGGCTAAGTCTTTACTACCCAATAGTTTTTCTAAGTTTGTTCTTCGTCCAGCACGATAAAGTTCAACCACTGTCTGGTTGAAATTATCCATTTGGACATTAAGTTCTTTTTCGGTTTTGCCAATATCGTTTTTAACATCAACAATTTGTGATTGAACAGTTGTAATCTGGCCGTTTGTATCTTTTATTTTATTTTCAGTATTGGCAATATCTTTTTCGATGCCACTGATTTGCCCTTCGAGAGTATTGGCTTCTGCAGCTTTTTCATCTGCTTTATTTTGATTATCAGAAATTTGTTTATCAAGTTGCTCTTTTTGACGGAGTAGTTCATCTAAATCTGCGCCTTTTACAGGAGAAACAGAGACAACATTAAAGACTCCCACTATCCCAAGTAGTGAAACCCAGACTATTCCTTTTTTTAGCACTCTCCTTATCACTATCCCTCCGGCTTTGATGTATGTTACATTATAGCATAAAACTCATAAGTTCGTCAGGTTTTTCAAGTTTATCAGGTTTGTCAGGTCAATTTCTTAATCAGAGCAGATAACATCTTTGCAATCTTGATACACAATTCCGAAAATCTATCAAAATCCTCTTGAGTTATATATTTTAATGTCCTTGCAGGGTATAGCATTGATCTTACTTCGCCACACGAACCTTTTGATATATAGAGAAATTTTTTAAATTCTCTATTACCCTGTCTTTCGAATCCCTCTGCGATATTATTGGTGATCGAGATAGCAGCCCTCCTAACTTGATCTCTAAATGCAAAATCATTACCTGTTTTTACTCTTTTGTATATTTCAATAATTAACTTATTCGCTTCTTGCCATACTAAAATATCTTCAAAATTCGTAAATTTCATACCTTTACTCGATGAACTTTATAAACTCTTTTTGCCTTTCTTGATAAACTTGATGAACTTTATGAACTTGATAAACTTTTTTATATCCTAACATATTTCCTAATACTTACTGCGCTGCAGAACATTCCAAGTAAAGCGCCAGCAGCCCATTGAATCAGGATTATCTGCCAGAAATGCTTTAGAAAAATTCCGTAGGCATCAAGCCCAAATCCACTAAGATAAGTGGTGCTGACCGTTGAAAAATAACTCGAGGCAAGCAGGAGTAATATAAAAGCAAGCGACGCTGCAATTAACCCATAAAGAGCTCCCTCGATATAAAACGGTGCTTTGACATAAACCTGCCCTGCGCCTACCAAACGCATAATTTCTATTTCATCGCGACGTGCGTAAATTGCCATTTGAATTGTATTAAGAGTTACCATCACAGCAACTAAAACAAAAATTCCAGTCATAATCGCTGCTGCCTTTTTGATAAACTTTGTAGCACTATTTATTCTTTCAATGAGCAGTTTATTATCTTCGTAACTAAAATTATAAATATAAGGTTCGAATCTTTTTTGTTTGACAATAACCTCAACCTTTTCCAAATCACTTAAATCAATAGCACGCACCCGCAAACCTCTCGGCAATGGGTTATTATCTTTGGATATTAAATCGCGCGTCTCCTGCTTAATGTCGGTTCTCGATTTGAAATCTTCTAATGCCTCTTCTTTAGAAATGTAAGTTGCCACCACTCCTGCTTGCTGTGATAAGAGTTTTTGCAAAGATTGGATATCGGCTTCGCTGGCACTATCATTGAAATCTACTTGGACCGTAATTTTATCTTTCAGAGCTTCACTGGCAGTGTTTGCAAAATATCCGATAATAATAAATGTACCCAACGTCAAAAGGGTCATCATAATAATAAAAATAGCTGGTATGCTAAGCCACCGATTACGCCAGGCGTTGACTAATCCTAATCCTAAAATTCTACGGATGCGCGTGGTAATCATTTGCCACCCCCAGCTGAAATCTGTTGTAATCTACCATGATTTAAACAAATGACTCGTTTTTTCAAGGATCTTACAATATGTAAATCATGCGTTGCTAAAAGTACGATCGTGCCAGTCTGGTTAATGCGCAGTAGAAGATCGATAACTTCTGCCGTGTTTTTATCATCAAGGTTGCCAGTTGGCTCATCGGCAATTAGAAGTTTTGGATTATGAACAAGAGCGCGAGCAATACTCGCTCTCTGTTTTTCGCCACCGGACAACTCATCGGGATAGTTTTTAGCACGTTCTTTTAGGCCTACAAGACGTAAAATGCGCGGCACTTTATCTCTTATTAGACCATCGGGCTCATCGGCAACTTCCAGAGCATATGCAACATTTTCATAAACTGTTTTTTGAGGAAGGAGTTTAAAATCCTGAAAAACGATACCCACGTTGCGCCTGTAATATGGCAGGTCTCGCTCTCTAATTCTTGTAATATCACGGCCGGCTACCATTATTTTGCCAGCACTTGGTAGCTCTTCCCTTACAAGAAGGCGAATGAGCGTAGATTTTCCTGCACCAGAAGCGCCCACCAAAGTAACGAACTCACCTTTATCAATAGAAAGATTGACATTGTCCAAAGCAGTTATCTTGCCCTTGGAGTAACGTTTGGTAACTTTGATAAATTGGATGATTGATGCTGGATCAACAGTCATATAGACTTTTTGAATAAGTTTTACTTTACTATTTTACCACGAGTTCACTATCAGGCAAAACCTTGTAAATAGAAATTAATTATTGGTTATTGTATCTTGGTTATTGGTTATTCTGATGCCTTATCTTTTTATCCAACTCAGTAATTTATCCAGCGGATAAGTGTTAAGCACATCAGCCGCTCTTAACCAACCACGGCGGGCAACCGAAACTCCAAAGTTGATATTGTTTAATTGTTCCGGCGCGTGGGCGTCAGTTGAAATCGTAAATTTCACCCCATACCGGCGCGCCTCGAAAACCATTTTATCGGGCAGATCGAGGCGCGCCGGATCAGCATTAATTTCCAGTGCGACGTGACGGGCGACGCAAGCCTCGTAAATTTTTTCCCAATCGGCTTGCACCCCTTCGCGCCGATCAATCATCCTGCCGGTTGGGTGGCCGATATTATCAATTAAACCTGTCCCGATAGCTTTCAAAATCCTCGCTGTCATTTTTTCGCGCGACTGGCTAAAACTGGAATGGACCGAGGCGGTAATAAAATCAAGATTTTTAAGCATTTTTTCATCAGCGTCCAAAGAGCCATCGGCATTAATATTAACTTCGATGCTTTTAATAATTTTAATATCACGATGTGATTTATTCCACCTATCGACCTCATTTATCTGCGCTTGCAAGCGTTTTGCATCAAGCCCGTGAGCAATGCCCAGCCCCCTTGAATGGTCAGTAATGGCGATGTAACTATACCCCAATTTCCGCCCCGCCTTTGCCATTTCTTCGATGCTCCCCGAACCATCCGATTGGTCGGAATGCATTTGTAGGTCACCTTTGATATTCTCTAGTTTGATAATACTTGGTAGCGTATGAGCGATTGCCGCCTTAATTTCACCGCGATCCTCACGCAACTCTGGCGCTATCCATGCCATGCCAGAATAATGATAAACATCTTCCTCGGTAGAACATTTGATCGTTTCGCCTTTTTTTGCACCATCTAATTTTAATCGGACGGAGTGGGGGATATCTGGCGTTTTGACAGGCCATTTTCCCGATTTTAGCTTTTTGATGCCGTGCTCCGAAAAACTTAAATTTTGCGATTGCAAATATGTGCGAAATGCAATATTGTGTTCTTTACTTCCTGTGAAGTGCTGCAGTAGGGAACCATACTCCGAAGCCGGTAAAATTTCTAAATCAGTTTGCTCGCCATCTTCATTCACGATCGTACATTTAGCAGAGCCCTTAACAAGCACATTGCCATGAACAATATCGATAAATTTTTCAATAGCTTTTGGGGGATTATTACTTGCTGCAACAAGATCAATATCTCCCACTGTTTCCACGCGGCGGCGCAGGCTCCCCACCGCATCAATTTTTTGCACCATACCACTTTCTTTGAGCTGATTAACTATTTTTTCAGCTTGTGGCAGTGCTTCGCCTAGCAAAATCCGCCCGCTGCTTTTTTGCATTATCTCGATGCCGCGCAAAACATTCTGCAAGGTTTTTTCCTGAAACGGCCCTAATTCTTTTTTGCCTTGTAATTTACGCGCTAATCCCTCGATGGTTTTTGCTCCAGTTAATTCATATAATTTACGCGCGTTTTTAGGCCCTACCGATGGAATTTTGGAAAACTCTAACTGCGGCAAAGACACTTTTTTCTTCAAACTTTCCAGTTCCTTGAATTTGCCGGTTTTCATCAACTGCTCAATGGCATCGGCAATGCTCTCGCCCACCCCGGGAATATCATTAAGAGCTTTGGTTCCGCCCTCACGATAAATATCGTTGATATCCTCACCTAATGTTGAGATCTTCTGCCCTGCCTGGCGGTAGGCGTTAAATCGAAAACGATCCTCGGGATCTTTGAGCTCGAGCACATCCGCCATCTCGAACAAAACCGCCGCAATTTGTTTATTAGACATGATATTTAATGTCATTCTGAGCGCTTATGATGCTTCGCATCAGAAAGCGTGAGAATCCCTTATCCTCAGATTACAACCTTAATATATCACAATCGTGATTAATTTTTACTTATCCCAATTATCTTTGTAATTCTAATATCTGTTCCGTCGGATTTAACGACAATATATCCAGTATTCCCTACCTTTATCTTATAGAAATCTTCCCTTGGCACCCAGCCTAAAACTGCTAAAAGTATTTTGATATTTGCTCCGTGAGTAATCACGGCAACATTTTTTCCAATGTTTGCTACTGCTACTTCTCTTAAAAAAAGTAACATTCGTTTTTCAACATTCAGCAACGACTCATGACCCTCTAATGGTCGATAACTCCACCATTTTTTGGTGCCTGTGAGCTCAAAATACTTTTTTAATAAATTTTTAATTTTTCCAGAATATTCATTTTCTGTTTTTCCGACCAACTCCCCGTAAGATCTTTCTTTAATATATTTTGAAAGATTTACAATCAATTTGTGTTTCGCCGCAATTATCTCTGCGGTTTCCACAGCTCTTCTAGCTTCTGATGAATATATCGCTGACAGTTTAACACCTCGTAGCAATTGCGCGATACTTCGAGCCTGCTTTTTGCCAGCAGAATTTAATGGAATAGGGAGATTGCCTTGCAATCTTTCGACGCGATTCCAATCGGTCTCCCCGTGACGAATTAAGTAGATTGTACAATATTTATTATTTTTCATGTTTAATATTTTCTAAAACTTGTTTGAAGCCAGGGAGAAGTTTTAGCTTTTTTGCATCTTGCCACCGCACCCAGCGATATTTCTGCGCCTCCCAATCAAGATTAATTTTATCGGTATTTACTTCTACTAAAACCGGGTGGACAATCCAAGTTTTATGATACCGTTTTGCTTCCTGATGAAATATTTTTCCTAATTTTATTTTAATGATATTTTTTGGCGATAAACCAAGCTCTTCTTTTATTTCTTCTTTGACTTTAGCCACGAGACTTTTACCATCATCAAGAAATCCTGAAATTCCATTCCAATATCCCGGATAAAAATGCAGTTCATTGCTGCGCTTGACAATTAGAATTTCACTTTTATATTTAACTACACAATTTATAACTGGCGCCCATCGTGCTTTCGAAAAATCTATTTGGTCTGGTTTTACCTTAAATTTCATATTAAAATTTCGGGTGACGATTTCGAGACATTCGGGTGCTGTTCGGGTGCTAGTATCAACGACCGTGGCATTTCTTGTATTTCTTGCCAGAGCCATCCCACTTCGCTAAAGCTACGAGGGACTCCGCTTTATTAATTGTTTAACAAAATCTTATTTGCCATGACAGTGTTTATACTTAACTGGTTTTCCATCAGGTTTAGTTGCTCCGCATGGGCAAGGATCATTGCGGCCGACTTTAGGATAGCCGCCTGCTTCCGCCCGAGGCGGACCAGCCTTGGGCTGGGATGGCTCCTGTGCTACTGGCGATGGTTGGGATGATTTGCCTGGCTCCCGCACCACCACCGACACTCCCGATGTCGACGATGTCTGTGACTCGGATATTTCTTGCTCCCTATTTTGGATTTTCTCATTGTCATTTTGAGATTTGAGATTTGCATTTTGAGATATTTCCGGTAAACTTTCTTCTTCCCCTCCCGCCATCACACCTTCCCCTTGCGGCACGCTTTGGATTGCCCCGCCACTTAATTCTTCACTAGCACCTTGTGCCTGCGCCTCTTCCGCTATAGCCGGCGGCGCCGAAGGAACTTCAGCCTGCTGCATTTCCAGCTTTATCAACACATTCAAAACTTCATCATCGATATCACGCAAAAGCATTTCAAACATGCGAAATGCTTCTTGTTTATAAACCACCAGTGGATCAACTTGGCCATAACCGCGCAGGCCGATGGAGGTGCGCAAGGAATCCATGGTGTTCAAGTGGTCGATCCAAAATCTGTCGATGACCGCCAAAAACACTGCGCGCTCCGCTTGTTTGATAATGTCAATTCCATACTGGCTGACTTTTTTTTGATAGTTATCGCGCTCATTATCGGCAAACATCTCCATAATTTTTTCATGGAGCCAGTTTTCTTTCAGGGGATCCATCATTAAAATCTTGCGGCGCCGGCCATAAATCACTTCGCGATGTTTATTCATGACATCATCGTATTCCACCAAATGTTTTCTGATGTCAAAGTTGTGGCCTTCCACGCGGCGCTGGGCCGATTCGATGGCACGTGAAATCATTTTGTGCTCAATGGGCTGATCGTCAGGCAAGCCCAAAGTTTCCATCATCCCCTTAAGACGCTCGCCGCCAAAAATGCGCATAAGATCATCTTCCAGTGATATATAAAATCGGCTTTCGCCCGGGTCGCCTTGGCGACCACTACGTCCTCTAAGCTGGTTGTCGATGCGGCGCGACTCATGGCGTTCGGTACCCAGTACAAAGAGGCCATTATTATCAATAACTTTTTTGCGATTTTCTTCAGTTGGCGGAACTCCACCCAAGACAATGTCAACACCACGACCGGCCATGTTGGTCGCCACTGTAACGGCGCCAGCGCGGCCCGCCTGTGCTATAATTGCCGCTTCACGCTCGTGGTTTTTAGCATTTAATACTTCGTGTTTAATACCGCGCTGGCGCAAAAGTTTGCTCAGCTTTTCCGATTTTTCGATAGAGATCGTGCCGACCAAAACCGGCTGACCAGCTTTGTTTAATTCAAAAATTCTTTGGGCAATAGCGTTGTATTTAGCATCGGTGGTTTTATAAATTTGGTCGGCACGATCATCTCTTATCATCGGCATATTAGTGGGGATCACTACCACATCGAGTTTGTAAATTTTATAAAATTCTTCCGCTTCGGTTTCAGCCGTACCGGTCATGCCCGATAATTTTTTATAAATGCGGAAAAGATTTTGGAAGGAGATGGTTGCCAGCGTTTCACTTTCTCTTTGCACCTCAACACCTTCTTTTGCTTCAATTGCTTGATGCAAACCCTCTGAATAGCGGCGCCCTGGCATCATGCGGCCGGTAAATTCATCAACAATTATTACTTCGCCATTTTTAACAACATAATCTTTATCGAGCTGGAACAAAAACTCCGCTTTCAACGCTTCCTCTAGATGATGTACGAGCGTGATATTACTAGCATTATAAATATCTTTAATACCCAAAGCGCTTTCAACTTTTTCGATACCCTTATCTGTGATACTTACTGCTCGCTCTTTTTCATCAACAGTAAAGTCTTCTTCTTTTTTAAGGCGCTTGGCAATGGAGGCAAACTGAGCATAAAGTGATGCCGATTGCTCGGCCGGCGCGCTGATGATAAGCGGTGTGCGCGCTTCATCAATTAAAATCGAGTCGACTTCATCAACAATTCCAAAATTCAACTCGCGCTGGACCAGCTGCTCGGGGCTGCGCGCCATATTATCGCGCAAATAATCAAAACCAAATTCATTATTCGTGCCATAAGTAATGTCGCAAGCATAGGCGTCTTTGCGACTGCACGGTCGTAAATTTTCCATTTGCACCAGCGCCGGATTTTTATCATCCTCACCCTCTTCTTCAGTACTATTTTCCGATTCTTCCGGCTTGTAGCCCGGCTCATAAATATAGGAAACTCCTTGATTTTGGATAATTGATACTGACATCCCTAACGCATGATAAATTTTGCCCATCCACTCGGCATCACGCTTTGCCAGATAATCGTTAACAGTCACAAGATGAACACCTTTGCCTTCCAGTGCGTTGAGATACAGTGGCAAAGTTGCCACTAAAGTTTTACCTTCACCAGTTTTCATTTCAGCTATTTTGCCCTCGTGCAAAACCATGCCGCCAATGAGCTGGACATCAAAAGGACGCATTTTGACAGTGCGCCTTGAGGCTTCACGCACTGCTGCAAATGCCTCCGGCAAAACATCATCAAGATTAGCACCTCCATCAAGGCGCTTTTTAAATTCTGCTGTTTTATTCTTTAGTTCCGCGTCTGATAGTTTTTTATATTCCGGTTCTAAGGCATTGATCTCATCAACTTTTGATTGAAATCTACTGATTTGCTTTTTGTTAAAACCACCAAACAATCGGTCAAAAATACTCATAAATTCCTTTTACATGAATGTCATTGCGAGGAATCCACACTGGGGTGACGAAGCAATCTGATGTAGTTGTCATCCCGACCGTAGTGGAGGGATCCCTTAAGATTATTTATTATTGATGTCATTTCGAGTCCCGATATTTAATCGAGGATGAGAAATCTCCGTATTTATTTTATGATATAAAAATCTTTCGGGTGACGATTTCGGGATTTTCGGATACCATTCGGGTGCAAGCCAAAGATCGTTATTGCATGAAATTACAATTGATCGATTTTTACCTCAGCAGATATACTTCGTCACAAACTAATTGTATCATCTATCAGGTTAAAAAGCGAGAGGCCGCGCTTGCGCGCGGCCCCGTGAAGTACGAGACTGTCAGAACCCTCAGACCCGTGAAGGCACTAGACCCAAGGCTTCCGGAAGAGAGACAGCCCGACGCGGCAGCCGGAGAGGCTATCCCAGCCATCGACGCCGACCCCGTCGCCATCGCAGCGACCGACCACGACGCGATCACCGCTGGAATCCAGAAACTCGTCGGTCGCGACACAGAGGTTCAGGTTAGGGTACTTCCTGTGCCTCTGATAGCACAAGAAGTCCTTTGCCACCTCCATGGCCGGCGAGGGGACGTAGTACTCCTCGGGAATCATGCTCTGCATGTCAGCCCAGCTCGTGCTGGCCGAACCTGGCACGGTATTGATGAGGCCGAGGTACCACCCAGGGCCGAGCGCGGCGTTTGCGAACTCCTCGTTCGGATACAAGCACCCGGATCCGTACAAGTAGAACCTTGGCTGGCTACCGGCAGGATGGATCTTCTGCCAGTTCATGATGGTCAGAGGTTTCCCACCGACTCCCGGAATGCCCAGGAAGGCAAAGTGGGTCTCGCTGACCTTCTTGCCCTCGACAAACGGACAGGGGGCGTCAAGTACATCCTCACCCCATGGGAAAACCGAGACCGCCTTGCGCTGCCGCGCTGAAAGAGTAACGCCGTAGTGCTCTTGCCACTCTCTCTGCCCCCAGAAGTTCTTGCCCATGATACGGCGGGCCAACCGTTCGTCGATCGGCTCAACAGCACCAAGAGCAGCGAACTTTCCCAGACGAGTTGCGAACGGGCTGTCTCGACGACAGCGATCCAGGACTCCTTTGGGACTCGCACCAGCCGCACGAATCTCTCTCTCGAGTGCCCGTAGGCTAGCTTCGCGTTCCCCCACTGACATCGCCCAGAATCCATCGCTCTCTGGCTTGGGCTTGGGCTTACTTTGCTCGGAGCTTGTGCACATAGCACTTTGCTCCTTTCTTTTTCTCCTTGTCCTTAGACTTTGGAGAGTTTCGCTCCACGCAATACGCGGAGGCGTGTCCCTCTCTTGGGACAAGCAAGTTAGAAACTAAACAGGTTACTCCCACCCCACTTTTTCTCCCCTCGGGTAGGGGAGAAATAATAGTTTCCAATTTGCTTATCCCAAAAGATATCTTTTTAATGTTCAAGAATAGTCCTAATGATAACACTAATTCATACAAAAATCAAGTACTTAACAACAAAAGTTCTCTTTTATTACTAGTCACTAGTCACTTATCACTTTCTTCTGAATTTACCAAAGGCCCGGCCTGGCCACTCTTTCACACGGGCCCAATAGTACTTTGTTCTTTTCCCGCCATGTTTTTGAATATCAAGTTGTTTGTGCACCACTCGCCCGAATTTGCCATCGGCCATATCAATTGCTGCCTGAAAATCTGGCAATGCCTTGGATTTGACAAAAATCGGTTTTTTAGTTTTTGGCAGGCGCGCCGAAAGATGGACAATCTTATTGCCATCACGTTTGGGCCCGCCCTTCTGCTCAAAAGTACATTCGATAACAGATGAATTAGGAATTAAAAGTTCGTATTTTAATACTTTTTTACGCAGATACCTTTTAGTATCATCATTAATTTTTACCCCAATTGTCCGAATTAAAATCTGCATCTTAATTATAATTTACACCTCATTGATATCCCTTTCAACCCCGCCAAACCCCGCAAACACTTCGATACTTTAAAGTATCGAAGTTAATGTCACATTCTACTTGATTTACGCAATAAAGTATCGATTCTATGAAATAGTTCATTCTTCTTTTCCATTTGTTCCAGAGCATTTCTTATTTTCTCCTGTTGACGCTTGCTTGCACCTTCAACTATTGATTCAAGTAATATCTGGGGCCAATAATACATCGGGTAGCGTCTTTTAAGACTTCTTGATTCATCAACCCTATCTTCTGCGCTCTGACTAATCTTTCGCACCGATTTTAAACGAGATATTAAAATTCGATATCCATCACCACTGGTTTCAAGCCATTCATTAATCTTGGCGATCGTACTGCTCGAAACCTTTATTTCTTTGGCGATTAAGCCATATGACCAGCCATCCAGCAACAATTCAGCAATTTTTAGTCTCTTCGCTAACATTCTCGCTTCAGTGCTTGAAAGAATATCTTGCACAAAACACACTGCTTCGGCAGGTTTTTTGATAGTACTTAATGCAATACAAAAATCTAAAAGTAGTTTCTCTGTTTCTCGTTTGCTAAGTTCAACCCTCCTTTTCCCTTTAGCCATATCTATATTATAACACCAAATGTGATAAATCAGTGCAAACACTTCGTTACTTTAAAGTATCGAAGTAAATGCATTGTTATAGTCGATAACATACAGCGAGGCGTTTTGATATCATATAAACTAGGAGCACAATGTCGACTACTACCCAATGGATAGTTTGGATTATTATCATAATTGTCGGGGCAGGGCTTATTACCCTATTTCGATATGTCTCTTATAAATCACAAGTAAATAAATATAATGCGGGTGTAGAAAAATTAAAACAAGAATGTCGCGAGACCGCCGAGAGGTCAAAGGCTGAGACTCTTGAAAAAATTAAAAAGGAGAATAATGAAAAAAGATGATACTAAGAAAATAGATACTCCGTCAGTTCCTCCGACTCCACAAGTAGATGTTGGTGAAATAATGCGTGACTCTTTCATCAGCCGTACCGCTACCACTCTATCGGCTGCAACTATTATTGTTCCCATCGGACTTATTTGGTTAGGTGTGTTTTTCTACATCACAAAAAGCAACTTTTATATCAATCTCTCTTCAACTATGCGAGGGTTACTCTTTGCTCTTGTTATAGTACTGCCGGTAGTGGTGGGTATATTTCTCCACGCCAAATTACGAATCGTTTACTATGATCTTATGAGTAAAAAGAAATAAGTACTACCAAATATTATTTCTTTTGATAAACAAGATAATTATTGATCAAAGTTATACGATCATCGGCTGAGCCGCCTGATTTCCCGCCGCCAGTGTTAGAACAATTGCAGAATCCATGGCCAAATCTCAATGTGTTGTCACTAGCGATCTCATAACTATCATAGATTGAGGGGCCACTATCAGTAGAAACAAAGTCGATTTGGCCCTTGGCAGGAATTGTTACTTTATAATTTTGCGGTTGATCTTCTTTTAAGGAGCCACAATTTTCACCACTTGAGCGAACATGTTTTGCCGTACCATCACTATTAAATGTGAAAACATGCTTTTCCGCCCATGGGCTGTTTATATCAGGAGTTAAACATGTAGTTTCCCAAGTACCAACAAGATCTTTGATGCTTTGCGATTCCCCCGCTTTGGTAGCCGAAGACGATGTTGTCGATGTGGTCGATGTTGTTCCCGTCGGTTCCTTTTGTGTTTTATCAAGCGTCCTTAGAAGCCACGCCAAACCAAAATAAGCGATAAATATCACCACAATGATAATTAATCCTATCCACCAACAGGTTTTCCCTCCACCTGATGGTTTTTTATCTGCTGGTTGATTACTTGCTGCTTCTTTTGTAGGTGCCTTCTCCTGTTTTTCTTCAGGCACTTCTTTATTCTCAACTTTTTCAGGATCTTTCTTTTCTTGTTCCATATATTCTCCTTTTTTAGACTAATCCTAACTGATTTATTGGAAATAAACGATCATTGCTTGCCAGCCGCCGAAGAAACTTACAGTCATCCAAATTATCAAAATTACTATCAAGGCAAATACGATACAGCCGCAGGCAATATAGCGCCCAATTGGAACGCCGCCTGATCGCGGAGCCCGCACTACACTCCTTCTATTTTTTTTAGCCATCCCCCTCCTTAGATTAATTATTCTAATTCTATTATATAATAAATCTAAGGAGGATTTTTATGAAAAGAGTTTTGTCAGTAATTTTTGCGATAATTATCTCTTTATCGCTATTCCCAGCTCGATCTTTAGCGCTGGGGACAATTACCCAATCATGCATGCCAGGTACCGATCCTGAAAGATATGTGTTTTTAAGCCACGAGCCGAGTCAAGTATTTTATTTTGCCGCCGGGACACTTGACGCAGTGGCGGTTAGAGTAAAAAGCGAGATTGGCGCAACAACCGATGTCCACGTGAGAATAATAAACGTTACTGCCAATGTTGGACGAATCGTTACACAAAAAACCGAAACTGTCACCGATACCGCCCAATGGCTACTCTTTGATTTCTCTGACCAAGAATTACAGAATGGATTTTATACCATTGACATTGTCCAAGAAGCAGGTGGGCAGGCTATTTGGTATTTAGGCCCTTCTGATTGTTATGCGGCTGGCGCTGCTCTTTATGATAATGCGCGCCACGAGAATGAAGATTTTCGCTTCGCCGTTTATACCGGCAGTGGCGGTGGTGCCCAACCAGCAGCTGGCGACGATAATGATGCCGCCGCTGGTGACAACGATACAGCGGCTGATGATACCAGCCAAGCTAATGACGATACCAGTGTCAGCCAGCCGGCTGGGACAGGAACAACTGGTACAAGTGGTGGTACTACTGGCAGTACCGATACCAATAATCCCACTGGTTCGATAGCAAAAAGCGGTAGAACAGGAACGGGAGTTGCCTACGGAGTTACAGAATCAACGCTCGCTAATATGCCAAGCGCAGATGAGATACTCAAAATGACACGCGAAGCCAGAGAAGAAGATAAAGCATTTAATAAGAGTCTTCTTGGTTATTTAGGAACAAGGATTGGGATAGTTCTTCTGTTTTTCGTAGTATTGATAGTACTTACTATTTTAGCTATCTGGTTAATTTTGCGCCATAAAAAGAAAAAAGAACTCGAAGCTACTTAAAAATAAGTTTATCAATTTCCTACAATCTCCTCTTACTTATAATTTTGTACTTTAATCTCTTACTGGCTCCCTGTCGTGACCGGTAGATTTTAAGTACTTTTCATTAGCGGGTTTTGTTAGCATATAAACCCGTTCATGATTATTTTTATCAACTAAAAGTCCTTTAAGTCCTCCGCTTTCGATATCAAACCATTTACCTTTTTCATAGCCGCGATCAGCTAAAATTTTAACAATTGCCGGTTTTAGGTACATCCATTTACCCCCTTCGACCGATTCCTGTTTCGCCCAGCCAGATTTTGGTAGATCTTTTTCCCCTTCACGATTACCCCAATCCATAAGCCTCACTTTTCCATCGTAACTGATGGGTAAGACTGGCACTTTCGCCCAAAAGAAACTTTGAAAAACACCAAGCCGTTTAAACTTAGCGATCTCTTCCGCGCTGAAATATTTTTTCAGTTCCCCTTGCGGAATTTTACTTAAATCTGATGCAATCCCACCACACATAGTAAAAAATAAAGTAATTAATATTCAAGAGATTAATCAACTCTAATAATATGCAATCTTAGTAAGATCCACAATATAGAATAAAGATTTAAATTATTTTACGCCTTAAGAGAGCGGGTGATGGCGCGGGCGATAACAATAAGCGGGAAAAGAGAAAGAAGCATCAACACCACTGATATCAAATATGCCATACTCATAGAATAAGCTATCTGATCAACAATGGATTGCAGGCTTTGGGCCACCATTATTGATGCCACATTTGTTTTATCTGCGTTCATTAGCGATCTGTACGAAACTAAATAGTCCCTACTGACTAACCGTTCATCTCCCGACCATATCCAAACCTTCTTTTGCTCGTTGTTAATTAATTTCTTTACACTTTCATTTGTGATAGCTGTTCCTGCAATTAATCTCCCGTTTTTATCCTGAATGGTTGTGGCAGAATGGAATAAGCCGGCATTGATTGCCACATCAAGATCGGTCACTTCTTTGACAGTGTCAACAAAAGCTTGGTCTACCGGCGAATCAACAACCACAACACCTTCTGCTTTGGCGTCTTTTACCACCGGATATGCACTGCGGACAACTAATTGATCAACATCCTGCAGCTTGGTTAAAGTATATGTTGATGTAATCTTGCCCTCTAAAGTCAGTTTAACAGCAGGATCATCGATAAGGCTATCGCCTACCTTGGCCACTGAACCCTTCGCCGCCAAAACTTCCCCTGACCGGTTGGTGAGCGCAGCACCACCAACATTAATGTCTTTCAGTGGATCTCCCAGCCCCTCCGCCGCCATCTCTACATTATTTTCTGCCGCAGCTTCCGTAATGGCATCGCGTTGTGCTATACCATAAGCGGCAAGTACATTTTGGCTAGCGAGTTCTTTGAGCGAAAACTCAAACATTGCCGCACTGCGTCCTAGTGCCTCAATACTATTTTTCTCAGATGCCGAAAACAAGAAACCGGTAAACGATACCGCAGCAATTATAAATATCACAAAGGTTATTGTTGTTATAGTTATTACCATTTGTGGCGCCAAACGAAACCTTATATAGAAAAATACCCATCTAATTAGAATTATTGCGGCCACCAGCATCAGTATTGTCTCTAGTCCCCACAAGTATGAATATTCTCGGGTAAGATTAAAGACAAAAACATTATTACTATCCCTAAAGATTTCCGCCAAAGAGACAAAGCGCGCTAAGACAAAAAACAGAAATGCCCAACTTAGCCCCCTTAAGTCCTTGATCATATATCTATAAGCGAGAAGCCATATGCGCCAACAGGCTAAAATCCACAGGATGATTGTTAGTTTATCAACTATACCGCCAACAATTAGGACTACGGCGAACTTTGATTTATCGTTTTCCTTCTTCGCTGTGATATCTTTTTTAAGGATATTATTTTCTTCTTTATTGATAGGAGTTTTTTCCGCCTTTGTGCTTCGGGGAATTTCCGGTATCGGTTCCAAATAGAATCCGATCGTTATCAATATTAAACCAATAACCTCAAAAGCCAGTGTCACGTAGTGGAGCCAAACATATTCAAAGCCAGTAGCGCTGATCAGCGCCCAAAGCGCTAGTAGGAAAAAGCCAACAGAGCGCAACAACATATTTTTAGCAGGTTTCCCTTTGTAACTGTCAAAATGCAACCAGGCAGTGGCAAACAGTCCCAAGCCCACGAGCGCAAAAACAATAAAATGAGCATTATCCATCCAAAAACCTAGCGGTATTCCTCCCATGTCATTCTCCTTTCACATTTTTTTCGATATCACTATTGTTTAAGAAACCGCTTATTACAGACAATTTCCCTGATTTACCGGTAAATATCATGGCTGGTGCACGGTAGCTAAATAACTCTTCTTGAATTTTCCCGTCATCATAGAAAAATTTTGCGTTTAATGTGCCTCGAGCTGCCAACGCTTCAACTTGGGCGCGATAGACGCTGGGCACTACAACCACCAAATCCACATTGCCTTTTGCGTTATCGATAAATTCCTCGAGCGTAAATAATTCCTCAAGGCAAGCAAAACTTTTGGGATTAAAATTGTAAATGATTGTATTTTGCTCGTTGCTAGTATTAGTTTCTGTTAAAACTTTCTCGACAGCGCTCTCTGGTACCTTCTTTTCACTTTGCATCTTGGTGGAGTCTACTATATTAACGCTTGGCAGAATATTGGACAGATTGCCGGAAATAGCACTAGTTTCATCCTGACTAAATATTTTTGATGCGCCAAAAAGCGAATAAGGTATTTTAATATAATATCTGCCCGCTGGTAGCAAAAGACCGTTTTGGTTAATCTTGTCAATTTTATTAGGATTATCCTGCAGGTAGGCCTGTCCGTTGAATTTCTGCCAATTTTTATCCTGATCGTTAAATTCATAGACCATCGCCTCTTTGCCCAGACCTGTTTTAACAACTAGTGGCTCTGTCACAATAAAATTAAATATCTGCTGCTCCAATTTATTGCCTGCACTATCCTCAGCAATTAACTTGCCCTGATAAGTACCCTCTTTACCAAATATGACATCGCCCCGCCAAAATTCGCTAAGATATTTGTGTTCAAATTTGAACTCTTTATCACCAACCACCAAAGTTACTTTACTTGGGCCGCCGGTAAATGATGCTAGAAGCTCAAAACGAAGGTTGGCCGAAACGGTAATTTCCCTGATTGCTTTTGATGTAATTTCTTCTGCCCCATATTTTGGTGTCAGCGAGATAAGGCCCGGAGATTGCGTATCGATTGTTGTTTTTATTTCACTCGAAGTTGCCTCATTGGCACAGTTGTCTTTTGAACGGAGCAAAACAATATAATCTTCGTCATCTAATGGAAAACTTTCAATTGAAAACGTAGTGGTTTTTGTACCTATGCCATTACTTGATGTAACCGGATGCCAGGTCAAACCCTTGTCAAGCGAATACCCTATCTCTGCCACCACTCCTGCAGCCTCCGCCGCTCGCGCCGCCAGCGAAAACTTAGAGCCATGATTTATATCAGCTGGCGCTTGACTAACACTTATATCCGGGGGAACTTTATCACTGGAATTGCACTTAATTGGCACCAAAGTAGTTGTCCCACCTAATATCGAAAGGTCTGGCGTCGTGGTGCCAGGAGCACCGATGTCGGCGGCTGCAGGAGGGGGAGCCACATAGGGAGCGATTGGTTTTGGTCCAACCGGTTCTGGAACAATAGGCCCTGGCTCCGGTTCGGGTTCTGGCTCTGGTTCAGATTTATTTGTTGCTTGCGTACCCAAAGATAACCAATCGGTTTCAACACCATCACCATTGCGCGCCTTAACGCGGAATGTATAACTAGTGCCCGGCGCAAGGCCACCCGAATTCCAAGATAAATTAGTCGTCCAACCCGAATTAGTGCCTGCGGTTGAATTTTCACACCAAAATTGCGTGCCGGCGGGGTTGGAGTTACTATCCCAATTAGCGGTGATGCTTGTTGTTGTCACTCCGGAAAAACTGCCTCCAGCCGGTTGGTTAGCAAAAGTATATGTTGATGCCGTTGGTGAATAGCCAGACTCATTTTCCATCGCATCGCGCACCTTAACTCTGTACGTATATTGAGTGTTAGACGAGAGTCCAGTGTCAACATATGTGGTACTTGCTTGCCAGCCAGAATCATGACCGCCCCCCGTTGTTTCATCAAACTGGTAGGGCGAAGAGTGCAACCCGCTTTCGTTGTCAACTGCCGCATTAGCTAATACTGTAATTTGAGAAGTGGAATTAGCCGTAACCGAACTTATACCGTTGTTAGTAGGAGCAGTGCCATCAATCCCGGTGTGTAATGCACCACTATAAGATGGATCTGCTTGACTTGGAGGCACACAATTAGCATTTTTACTTCCCCAAACACGCCAGGCGCTTTGAACATCACTGGTCAGACCAACATTGGTTGTTACTATAAAATTAGCGTTGCCACCGCCGGGAATACTGCCACCGGTAAAATTTACTTTAGTACTATCATGCGATTCTGACCAACCGCTGGCCGAACCACCAGTCAGTGTATAATTAGCATTCGGCCGATCAATTCGAATACACAAAGCAGGTTCAGAACCCGCCGGATTATTATAGGTAAAAGTAAAACTGGGCGCTGTGCCGCCTTTCACCCAATGAGTATTAACCTCGGCAGTTCCCTTAAGAAAAGCGCCATTAACAACACTAGGCAACATTATTAGTGCCACTGCGAGACCAACAATGACATTTAATAACTTATTTATTTCCCCCTCCTTGGAAGGACTTATTTTTTGTCTTCTTCTTTTTCGTCCTTATCTATTTCAACCGCCTCCGGAACTTTTTCCTTATCTCTGGTAGAGGCATGTAAAATTTCTTTTATTTTTTTGATAATTTCGTCAGGTGTATAATCACTTTTTATCAAGTAGGCCACCGCTCCCATTTCCAATCCCCTCTGGGCATCGTCTTTTCCGCCGAGGTTGGTCAGCAAGACCACTGGGATAGTTTTAAGGCCTTTGTCTTCTTTCATTTGTTTTAGCATTTCAAACCCATTAACTTTAGGCATCATGATATCCAGCAGTACCAAATCGGGCTTGTCTTTCTTGCACGCCTTAAGCCCTTGTTCCCCATCTTCACTAACAGCCACCTCGTAGCCATCGCTTTCTAATTTATCTTGATACATCCTAACTAGCAGGTTATCATCTTCCACCAGCAAAATTTTTACTTTTGACGCCATGAAACCTCCATAATTACGTTTCGTTATTTATCATTTCTGATCTGGGTGCGCGCGAGCTTCTCTTTGAATGCCGATAATAGCTTTATGGGAAACCGGAGAACCCTTGATGGGCAAAGAAAAGGAAAAAGTAGAACCCTTACCTTCGCCTTTTGACTCACACCAAATTTTTCCTCCCAATTTTTCCACAATTACTTTAGATGTATAGAGGCCTAAGCCAGTACCTTTTTGGCTGCTAGAGATTGTTTTACCGATTTGAGAGAATTTTTTAAAGAGCTTGTCTTGATCTTCTTTAGCAATGCCAATACCAGTATCTTGAATGTGGACAGTTACCAACTTTTTATCTGCTTCGGCCGTTATCTTCACTCCGCCTTTTTCGGTATATTTTATGGCGTTGCCAATGATATTTGTGAGAACCATTTGCACTTTATCTTCCGCGACAATAATTTTAGGTAAGGGTTTTTCAGGCCTTTCGAATTTCAGATAGAGCCCTTTAGAATGAGAAATTTTTTCCAATTCGGTAATTGATTGTTCAATAACTTTTTCTATTTGAATATTAGCTAAATCAAATTTCATTCTTCCTGCTTCAATTCTTGATACATTAAGAAGATCATTAACCAATTTAATCATTCTTTCGTTACCTTCATAAGCTAAAAGTAAATACTCTTTCATTTTAGTCGTGGGAAGTTTGCCGACCTGCCCTTTGATTATCATGTCTAAAAATCCTTTTATTGCAGTCATGGGCGTACGCAGCGCATGGGCAGCAACACTTAAGAATTCATCTTTTAAATTAGCAACTGCTTTTTCTTTTGTGACGTCGCGGAGAACAACCACGCAACCAATAATCTGGCCTTTATGGCCTTTGAGAGGAGCGGCACTTTCGGCAATTGGCATTTTCGTACCATCTTTTCTAATTATCATTGTTTTATTGGCCATAACAATAATTTTGCCCTCGTCCATCGCTTGGGCGATAAAGTCCTTATCTGGCTTGCCATCTCCTTCTATTGTAAATTTAAGGTGCTGGCTATAATGCCTGCCAATAACTTCTTTGGCAGAAAAACCAGTTAGTTCTTCTGCTGTGGCATTAAAAAGAATTACCTTGCCGGTTCTATCGCAGGCCATAACAGCATCGCCGATGGAAGCCAAAATCACTTCGTCTAATTGCTGCTCCATTTTCTTGCGCTCGGTAATATCTTCAATAGCCAAAAGTATAATTCTGGGTTTTTGCGGCGGCCGCGGTATGCGCCGAGCATTCAGAAGCATTGTTTTTTGTCCGATGGCCTCAAATTTATGCTCGACTTCGTAGTTTTCAAAATTGGTTTTTTGGGGAAGGACATCCTCTAGCAATCGCCGTAACTTTGGAATGTCCCACTGCTTGTTGCCTAAATCATAAATAAACCTGCCGACAGTTTCTTTAGGACTCACTTTAAAAACTTGGTAGAAAGATCTGTTGACTAACATTACCTTGAGGTTCATATCGAGCACCACCAGTGGCTCGCGCACTGTGGCGATGATTTCTTCGGCGTATTCACGGGCACCTTTTTCAACCTTAAGCAGTTCGCCTACAACAGCTACTTTTTTTCCTTCTTTAGAAACCCTGCCCGTTTTTACATTGAATGTTTTTTTAGGCATGCTCCCCCTGGCTTATATTAAATAGAATTTTATTTAATTCTCTATGGCTTAATTTTATCAAAATCAGTATATTTTTGCAGGGCTGCGGGGATTTTGACTGAACCATCTTTTTGTTGGTGAATTTCAATTAGTGGGATGAGGATGCGCGGGCTGGCCAGGGCAGTGTTATTGAGCGTGTGAACAAACTCTTTTTTACCAGTGGATGATTGAAATTTGGTATTCAATCGGCGTGCTTGATAATCGGTATCATTAGAACAAGAATGGGTTTCGCCCCAATCACTAGTTGATGGGATCCAGGCTTCAACATCATATTTTTTATATTGAGGCAATCCTAAATCACCACCACAGTTGATAACAACGCGATATGGCAGTTCCAATTTTTGCATTATATTTTCAGAGACATTTAATAATTCCTGATGCAACTTTTCTGATTGGTTGGGATGCGCCCAAACAAACATTTCAATTTTGTGAAATTGATGCACTCGGTACAATCCGCTGCCTTTTTTGCCATAGCTGCCGGCTTCGCGGCGAAAACACGCCGAATAACCACAATATTTTTTCGGCAATTCAGTTTCTTTGAAAACTTCATTTTGGTGGTACCCCGCCAACCCAACTTCGGCTGTACCAGCTAAATAAAGATTGTCGCGCTCCACGGCATAAGCATCGTCTTCCGGCGGAAAATGGGCAGCGGCATACATCAGCTCCGGCCGCACCAAATCCGGTGGAGTTAGTGGCATAAAACCAGCCTCAATAAGATGATCGAGTGCAAAGCGCATCAGCGCCATCTCCAGCACCACACCCTTGCCCTTAAGATAATAAAATTTGTTGCCAGAAACTTTAACTGCGCGATCGATATCAGCAATATCAAGTTTTTTGATGAGTACTTCGTGACCCCTTAGCTCAAAATCAAATTTTGGTTTTTCGCCCCATTCTTTTATTGATTTATTATCTTTATCTTCGCTACCCTCCGGCACATCCTCTGCCGGGATATTGGGTACTTGCAGCCAAAGTTCTCGAAATTCATTATTAACTTTCTCGAGTTCTTTTTGCTTTGATGCCAAATCATCAGCCAACACCTTCATATCAGCAAGTTTTTGTGCTTTATCAGCCTCAGAAATTTCAGCAATTTTTTTGCTAAAATCATTTTGTTGCGCCCGCAACGAATCAACCTCAGCAATAAGTCCACGCCGTGTGTCATCCAATTTTTGGATTTTATCAAAATCCAAAGTGACACATTTCTTCTTCAGCGCTTCTACAATCTTTTCAGGGCTATCTTTGATAAGCGCTAAATCCAACATTTTACTCCTTATTCAATTTTTAAAATCTTATATTCCATAACACCGCTTGGAGTATTAACACCAATATTATCACCTTGAGTATGCCCCATCAGTGCTTTCCCTATTGGCGATTCGTTGGAGATAGTCCCCTGCATCGGGTCGGCTTCATTTTGGCCAACTATCTCAAAAATCATAGTATTGTCTCCAGCTTGAATAGTAACCTTTGAACCCATTCCAATAGTTCCTCCACCGCCACTCGTTGCAACATGGGCGTCTTTAATCATTGCTTCCAGTTCTTTTATTCTACCTTCAATAAATGCCTGTTCTTCGCGTGCATCTTGATAATCGGCATTTTCCGACAAGTCACCCAGTTCACGGGCTTCTTTAATACGGGCGATCACAGCCGGACGCTTATTGGTTTTTAACTCTGTTAGTTCTTGGCTTAATTTATTTAAACCAGCTTGGGTCATAACAATATCGCTCATATTTATCTCCTGATTTATAACAAAAATGTTCAGGGCTCAATAACCCTAAACATAGGCACTATCATTTGAGAGCCTCTGCATTATCAGCATACCACTGGTATGCTGCTTTCGCAACGGGCGCTGCTGTCTGATAGCCTTCGCCTCCACCTTCAATAAAAATTGTAACTACAATTTTTGGGTCACTATAGGGAGCGAAAGAACTAAACCATGAATGGGTTTTGCCCTCACTACCAAATTGTGCTGTTCCAGTTTTACCTGCTACTTCAACCGGAAAGTCGCTGCCAAAAGCTGAGTATCCGCTGCCGGCTGTAATGGTCTGGCGCATTCCATCGCGAACTATACGCAGGCTTTCTTCACTGATAATTTTTTTTGCCTTAACCGAAGGAGTAATAGTTCTTTCAGTTTTCCCCTCCGATGAAATTATTTCTGCAGCGAGCCGCGGTTCATAAAGTGTTCCACCGTTGGCAACCGCAGCTGTTGCTGTTGCCAATTCCATTGGAGTAACTAAAAGATCTCCCTGTCCAATAGCCATATGGTATGTATCGCCAACATACCATTGCTCATTTTTTACTTTTTTCTTCCAGTTTTTATCGGGCACTAAACCTTCTCGTTCTCCGCTTGTATCAATACCAGTGATACTATTGAAACCGAAATTATCAAGATAACGTTTTAATCTTTCCGATCCTAAGCCTGATATTTTATCATAACCACCGCCAACAGCATAAAAGAAAATGTTGTTACTTTCAGCAATTGCCCTTTTGACATTGGCTGAGCCGTGCGGTTTCCAGTCCGGGAAAATCCATTCGCCAATTTTAATTTCTGGCGGAGTGTTGATTGTTGTTCCCTCATCAATTACTCCAGCGTCCAAACCAGCCGCTGCTATAAACGGCTTAATAGAAGAACCGGGTGGATAAAGACCAGAAATTGCCCTGTTTAATAATGGTAAGTTTTCATCGTCTATCAATTTCTTATATTTCTCGCTTTCTATACGTCCCGAAAAAATATCCAAATCATAAGTTGGTAAACTAACGAGTGCAACTACACCACCATTTCTTGGATCAAGAACAACCGCCGCACCCGATTTACCACCAGAATTTTTTATCGCCTCAGCTAAATTGTCAGCTAATACTTTTTGCAGATCGGAATTTAGGTGCAGTTTTATTGTCGATCCATTTTGAGGTAACACTGACCGTAATACTCTTTTAATTCGGCCGGTACTATCAATTTCCACCTGGTTTTCTCCGGGCACTCCTCTCAAATATGCATCATAACTCAATTCTATGCCAGTTTTTCCAATTAAACCGCTGGTCGGATAATTGGGATAATTGTTAATATCAGCTTCACTCATTTTTCCAACGTAACCCAAAATATGAGCCAATGATAAATCCTCTTTGCTATATTGCCGCTTAGGCAATGCAATTATTTCGACACCGGAAACATCAGCGAATTTAATCATCAGTTTTATTGCTTCATCTCTTCCGATATCTTCTTTAACTATTACCGGGTCAAAGCTATGTGCTTTTTCAAATATTATTTTTTCTTCTAAGGAATCATCGGCCCCGGTAGCTTCTTTAATCTCTTTTATTATCGTGCGATATTCTTCTTTGGATTTTGGCAGGTTGTAAGGATAGACTTGTAACACATAATTTGCCGTGTTACTTACTATCACTTTTCCAGTACTATCAGTAATCTGCCCCCGAGGAGCCTCAACTAAATGTGAACGAATACGGTTATCTTCCGCTAAAAGGCGATTTTCCTGCCCTTGAACAATTTGTAAGTTCATTAACCTAAATAAAAATATCGCTGTAAGTGATCCTAATAATACTGCAAAAATCCAAGGCCTTATTCGGGGAAGCTCCTTTTTTTCAACTTTTTCCTTTTCCACAATTTGCTCTTCTGGATACCATTCTTGTGCTCCACGATGAGACCTGCCCAAAAAAGCTATCGGTTTTATAACCGGCTCAAATATATTTTTTATTTTCTTTCTTCTGATCATAGAAAAATGAAATAAATGCAATTATCACTAATGTTGATGCTATTCTTCCAAGCACTTGCCAGCCAATTGGTTGGTGTAAAGATAACATTAAAATCACCTCGTCTATACCAAGTAAAATTGCGCTTGGTATAAGAAGTAGGAGGATATTAGACATCGGTAAATATTTCTTATAAATCAAATTTAGGAGTTCTCCGCTGATCCCAAACAAGACTATAAAAATCAATGTGCTAAAGATATCGGTAGAAAATAAGCTCCATACAGAAAGAGCAATAATCCATAGCCACCTATCGGCTACGTTATTCTTTAAGACAAAATAGTAAATTCCCACCCATACAAAGATTGGAATAAACCAATTTACCCACCAAAAAGACAGGGCTATGTCAAGCCATACAGCAATTAAAGCTAACAAAATTATGACAATTATTTTCATTTATTATTAACTATTAAAACGATTTCGATGCGAGAAAAATCAAGTGGTGATTCAGCAATTGCTCTTTGAAAAATATCACCTTTGTGCTGGATCGTTGTTCTTATAGTCCCAATAGCAATTCCCGGAACTACCACTCCTTCTAAATCCTGTGTTATTACTAATTCTCCCTGTTTTACTTCACTATCAAGAGGTATCTCTTCGATTATTAATCCTTCCAATCCACCCCTAACTAAACCAGTTGCTTTTGATTGCACCAATGCTACTGGCAAAGTTAATTGGCCGCTTGATATTATTGTAATAGTGCTTGTATAGGGAGTTACTGATTTTACTTTACCGACCAAATATCCCTGTGCTATGACTGTCTGCCCAATTTCGATTCCATTGGTCGACCCTTTATCTACCGTATAAGTCTGCAGGAAATTAGCCGTACTTTTGCCAATAACTCTGGCAGATACAAAATCACTAATATTTTCATTTTCACCAACGAGATTTATTTCTTTACGTAATATTTTATTTTCTTCTTTAATTTTAATCATCCCAGCCAACTCCGATTTTAGGCGCAAGTTTTCCTCTTCGACTTCTTTTAATTTTTTATCAATTTTACTAAGTTGCATCATTACCCAAATACTATCGGTTGCTTTTCGGGCTGATACGCCCGCCCACATAGCAGATTTGCTAATTGAAATCTGCCATACCCCTCGGCTCGCTGGCCAAAGCGCCAGGACAAAAACCAGAATTAGAATCCAAAATCCCCAGATATACTGCTTCATGATTTCTAAATTGAATTAATACTTTATTTTATAAATTCAGTAGGCAGTAATACATCACGTAAGGCGTCAAGATCTTCCAGCACTACTCCTGTACCACGAGCGACACAAGTCAGCGGATCATCGGCAATATGTACATTTGTTTCGGTCGCTTCAGCAACAAGTCTGTCCAGCCCCCGCAGCAAAGCGCCACCACCGGCAAGGACAATTCCCTGTTCATAAATATCAGCCACCAATTCCGGCGGCGCTTCTTCGATGGTTAATCTCACTGCATCAATTAGAATTTGGACTGATTTCGATAAGGCATAACGAATTTGTTCGTCGTCAACAGTAATTTCTCGGGGTAATCCGGTAATTAAATCCCTACCCCTCATTGGCGCTGTTAGCGTTTCTCCCATATCAACTGCCGAGCCAATGCTTATTTTAATTTCTTCCGCTGTTCGCTCGCCAAGCATTAAATTAAATTCATTGCGAGCGTATTCGATAATATCTTGGTTTAGTTCGTCGCCGGCAATGCGGACTGAGCGGCTGGATACTATTCCACCAAGTGATATTACTGCAACTTCGGTAGTGCCGCCTCCAATATCAACAACCATATTACCGCGTGCATCTTGAATTGATAATCTTGCACCAATGGCGGCAGCTAAAGGTTCTTCGATTAAAAACACCTCACGGGCGCCCGCGCTTATCGCCGCTTCCTCCACAGCGCGCCGTTCCACTTCGGTAACACCATAGGGAATTCCTACCACCACGCGCGGGCGCGGGAAAAAGGCAAATTTTTCCCTGTGCACTCTCCCGATAAAATAATGTAAAAGCTGCTCGGTCACCTCAAAGTCGCTGACTACTCCATCTACCAAGGGGCGGGTAGCAATAATATGCGATGGTGTCCGACCTACCATGTTTTTCGCTTCTTCACCAATTGCTAAAATTTGTCGCGTCTTTTTATTGATAGCAACTACCGATGGTTCGTTGATAACAACCCCACGGCCCTTAACATACACTAAAGTATTAGCGGTACCAAGGTCGATACCGATATCATGGCTAAATGATCTGAAGATATTTCCGATTGTTGCCAAATCCTACTCCTTTATTTTTCGGGTGTCGATTTCGGGATTTTCGGGTGTCCGCGAAGCGATTTAGGGTGCTGGTCTATCCGAGATTTAATTATAACCTTAATTTAAGACAACCAGCAACCCAACCAATAATCAATTACTTTTTCCTTGTCATTCTGAAGCCTGATATTCTGATCGGGTCGCGAGAATCTTTAATAGAGATAAGAAAACTTAATTTTGAACCTTATAATTTTCCTCAATATATCACGATCGTGATATATTGAGGAATTTTGATTAGATCACACAAGCAGGTTTATTTATTAAAAAAGAAACCACGATTCTTGAACCAGTAAACATTTACACTTCGTAGGTGTAAGAGCGGTTTAAGACATTCTTGAACCAGAAAACGTATACACCTCGTAGGTGTACTTATGGTTATAATCCAAATTGTTTTATGAGTTCTTTGTGTTCTTCAAAAGATTTAGAAAAATGGATCACGCCATCTTTGTCATGGAAAAAATACAGGTAATCAAAATCAATTTCCGGCGTTAATGCCGCCTTGATACTTTTTAAGCCCGGATTACAAATCGGTCCCGGTGGCAAACCACCATTTACATATGTGTTGTAAGCAGAAGAAATTGATTTCGTCTGCCCAGCGCCGAGTGGCTCCCAAAGATTAGTGCCAGTTAATCCTTGTGATTTAATTAAATCCAAATCCCGTGCATATTGCACTGTCGGGTCCGCTTCTAAATCTTTTCCCTGCTCCAAACGATTTTTATAAACCGCTGCAATCTGGGGTCTTTCCACATCTTTCTTCGCCTCTCTTTCAACAATCGATGCCAGAATTAAATCATCTTCCGATAAACTCAATTCTGTTGTCTTCTTTTGATACTCGTCAGTTAAATCCTTAATTATTTCATCCGGTGTTTCATTTTTTAAAAAATAATAAGTGTCGGGGAATAATTTTCCTTCCACCCCCTGGAGTTTTGTATATATTTTCTGAGCATCAAAACCATTTTTACCTAATCTTTGGGCAATTTGCCCAGATGAAAAACCTTCAGGGATTGTTACTTTAGCTACATTGGGACCCTGCTTTATTTGCGTGATAATCTCCTTCAACGATTTTCCTTCCAACGCATAATACCCTTCTTGCGGGGCGCCCGATTTACCCCACTCAAGACGAAACATCAGGGGTGATCGAATTACTTTTTTACGTGCCAGCTCATAAGATAATTGTGATGCTCCTCCTTTAGATTGGACAATTGTTTCCTTCGCCCCCGTCGCCATCGCACCCCAAAACCAAAGCCCCACAAATAAAATAATAAGAGCAACAACCGATACAGTGAAAACAATTATTATATTTTTTTTCATAATGAAATTATAAAATTATTCTAATTGTTCTAATTTCTAATTATTCTAAGGAAATCCTAAGCTCCAATACCCAATTGGGATTTTACTGCTTATTTTTGTTTTTAATTTTATGAATAATGGCATTAAATATTAGGTTTAATTCTTTTGCTTCTTGCCATAATACCCTTGCATCTTCTTTAGCCCCAGGAACAGCAATCACTATCATCCTTAACCAATGTTTAGTCTCTCTTGTTTCTTTTTTACAAATACCTATTTTATGCTTAAAATCAGAACCGGATTCAGCATCATCGGCTTCGCAGAAGTTAGCGCCGATACTTGTAGTTGATCTGATAAATTGTGATATTAATGGTCGAGTTACAGTATTTTGAGGTAATGATTTTGCAAACTGTATAGCATCTTCACCGAACTCTGCTGTTCTCTCCTCTAAATCGTATTTATTGGGTTTCTCTGCCATTGGGTTTTCTTTAGACTAATTAGATTAATTAGGTTAATTAGGATTTTTCTTGAGGTAATCCTCTAATATTATTTTTGCTGCTTCTTCGTTATCGTCTCCCCGATTTGTGCCAGCCCGTCTTTGTGCTTCTTTGCTCGTCAGTGTTTCATCAATTTCATCGATAGTGATATCACCAATCTCTTTTTTGATCCTATCCACAACCTCCCTGGCTTTCTGCGCCGCCTCTCCCGAAGCAGAGTGGGGGATACCAACGACAATTTTTTTTATATTTTCTTTTGCAATTGCTCCCTTGAGCTCATCGATAAATAGCTGCCAATTTTCCCAGCCGCTAATTGTACCTCGGCCAAAAATAAAATCTTCCTCCGCTATAGCCATGCCGGAGCGGCGAGTGCCCAAATCAAGTCCCAGAATTTTCATTGGTATTTTTGTATTCAAATTTCAGTTTAATATTTTTCGTAAAGAATGGCATTCTCACCAACCCTACATTTGGCTTGACTGTAATTTGGACATTATCGATATTAACATTCATAAGTTGCGCAACAAGTTGGCGAGCATCTTTAACCGACTTTCCCTTAATCTGAGCTGGAATGCCGTCGATATTACTAGCATTGCCTACATGCGACGCCATTTTAACACTTAAAGACATTTCTTTCTTTGGAATATCAGAGGATTTTATTTCCAGAGTAAATGTATCATCCTCAGAAGCCAAAAGTGATTTCCCTTGCGGCACATCTTTTTGCGCTATCTTTGCCACTGCCTGCCTTAAATCTAATTCTTTAAATGTAATTACTTTTGCAACTATTTTTGCACTGGCAGTAAAACTGTCAGCTTCATCGCCAGCATTTTTATCGGTCGAAAAATTCTGCGCCTCATAGCTAATGGCACTTTCAGCGATATATTCACCCTTAGCTTGTTTTGTAAGTTCGTCTTTTAATTGCTGAGGGGCGCTTGCTACCAAACTATCTTCTGCGCCAGATATATCTTCCTGATCTACTATCTTCTTTTCTTCACTTGTTCCACCACTCGTCTCTCCCCCGGCAGTCACATAATTATTACCACTGACAACGTAAGTCATTGAACTTGGCAAGTTATATTCAGTACCAGATTCTTCAGACTCGATTTTTCCTTCCACACTACCTTGTACTTTTTTACCAGATGCGTCAAGCGATGCCTTGGGGATTGAAATACTTTGAGTTAAAATAAATTTTTTGCCATCATTAGCTGTAACTCCAGTTTGAGCTTCAATTGATTGGGCGATACCGGCATCATTATAAAATGTAATATTCCCCGTAGCTTTATTACCAACTTTCTTAGTACCAGTTGAATCAATGTCTCTACTTATATCCTTTTCAGCAGTAATTAATGTTCCTTTGATAATTCCTTCTTCTGGCTTAGAAGCCATAAGCGTTGCGTCAACTTTTATATCCGCTTTCGCTTCATAACTTTCTGCCGGTATTGTCACTTGGACCGTTGCTTTAGTTAAATATAGCCATGCTCCAACAATTGCTATAATCACCACAGCAATTGATAATCCAATTTTCAACCCCAAGAATCTTCTTTTTCTTTTTGGCTCGACCGATGCTGGTAATTTATTTTTAACAGCTTCGCCAAGTGGCTTAGCTGCAAACCCTGCTCCGGCTGATCTTTCAACTTTAGATGCCACCTTTTCGGCTGGTTTTTCAACTTTTTCTCCTTTATGCGATTCACCGGTGTAATAATTGACATTAACTCCTTCTGGCAGTTCATCTTCACTTTGGCTCATATCGATTTCAATCACATCGGAAACTGCCTTATGTTCGTTTTCATGCTGAGGTTCTCCCTGCGATGATTCGGCTTGCTTGGGATCATCAAAAACCGGTAACCCAACCTGTGTTGCCAAACTGCGCCCGACTTTGTCTACTGTAATAATGCCGACAAATTTCTTAATTTTCTCCGCTTCTCTTTGGATTAATTTTAAGTTGACAATCGATTGCAGGACCATTGCACCACGAGGCACAACAATACCCACCCGTTTGCCTTTGCTTTCCCGCAATCGGTCGATAACCGATGTAATTTCCTCGTCTATTTCCAGATAAATAAAATCATCCATAATCAATAAATTACTCTAATTATTCTAATTGCTCTAATTATTCTAAATTAGGAATTTCTGATTTTTTGGGATTTCATTAGGTTAATTAGAATAATTAGATTAATTATAATTTATTTTTAAGCTCTCAATGATTTCACAGTCTTTGACAATATCGCATCAACTACCCCTTCTGACCCAACTAATTCGATAGCCAAATTAGCTAATGCCATTGGAGTCACATCTTGAATATCGACAATTTCGCTGGTGCTGTCTTTAACACGAGGAATCTCTGACGGTTCCAGAAAATGAATCTTGGGCCGGCGGGCAAATGGTAAATCCTTGCTCCATCGTGCCATCTCTAATGTTTTTTTAATTTCCGGCAATTTGCTACCACCACCACATAAATAAATTCTGCTCGGCAGCAAATCAATATTGGAAAAATCGCTTAATGTTAATTCTACGCCTCCCAACCAGACCTGGCAATCCGCCTCAACAGCTTCCTTGACTTTCTCGGCAACTTTTTTATCCAATGATCCGCCAGAATATTTTAATTTTTTCTTTTCCGCTTCTAAAAATGATATGCCTAAATGATTAGAAATTCTTTTTGTAAATGCTCGCCCGCCTAAAGCAAACATTTTTGTACCCTCGACTCCGCCCTGGCGCACTATGGCAATATCAGTAGTACCACCACCAATATCAATAAATATTGCGCTAAAGTCCGACCCCTCGTCGGGACCCAAAACTCGTGCTACCGCGTATGGTTCGGCTGCAATCGCCAGTAGGTCAAGGTCTAACCTGGAGGCGATTGTTTGCAGCGCGCCCAAATGAACAACAGGCGCAAAAGCATTAAAAATTCCTACCTGAACTTCCTTCCCCTGAAAACCAAGAGGATTGGTTACTCTGTAACCATCGATTTCGACATCGGTAATAGCAGCATTAACTAACTTAACATCAACCTCCTGGTGGCCGGTTTCCAAAGCCAAAATACTACGCGCCCTTTCGAATGAGCTGGTATGTACTTTTTCAATAATTTCTTTTAGTTCTTCGAATGAAATTTGAGATTGTGAATCGGGGCGGATATAACGCACTGTAGTCATAGTCCCCTTTACTAATTCTCCTGCAATTCCCATTACTACTTGATCAGGTAACATTTTTGCTTGCTCGGCAGCTTCTCCTAAAGCTGCCTCGCAATTTTTAATAACTCCTTGAATATCGGTGACCATTCCGCCGTGCATATCAGCTAATCTCTGGCGTTGGCGGCCAACACCAATAACTGTGGCAATATCTCCATCAACCCTGAAAATCAGGGCCTTTACAAACTCTGTACCAATATCCAAAGATATCGCGTAATGGTCACTTGTCTTTTTCTTCTTTTTGCCAAATCCCAAAAATGACATAGAAATTAAATTTCCCCACTTCCTTATTCAACAAAAGAAATTACACACAAACTACACCGACATTTGATTATAATCTAACGGTGCCTATTTATATTCTATCAAATTAGAATAATATTATCTTGCGATATTGAATATTGTTCTTAAATCCCAAATCTTGCCTGCCCGTCCGTAGCCTTGGGTGAAGGCAGGAATTTTAAATTTATTTGAGTACTGCTCTTATCCTTCTTATTCCTGCTCCGGCAGATTGCTCTTTGATAATTTTGAGTTGACCAATCTCTTTAGTATTTTCTACATGCGGACCGCCGCAAAACTCCATTGAATAAGGTTTGTCACAGTGGCCGATAGTATATATTTTTACCTTTTCGCCATACCGTTCTTTAAAAATTCCCACAGCTCCTTTTTTCTGGGCTTCAGCTTGAGTCATTTCCTCGCAACCGACTGGCAATCCTTCGGTTATTTTTTCATTAACTTTCGCTTCCACTTCGGCCAATTCCTCTTCAGTTAAAGCCCTGGGACAGGAAAAATCAAAACGCATTCTCTCGGGCGTTATATTTGAGCCTCGCTGGAATATTTTTTCACCCAAAAGATCGCGCAATGCTTGCAGCAGCAGATGAGCTGCTGTGTGGTAACGGGTCTCTATTTCCGAATGCCCCGCTAATCCACCCTTAAATTTCCCCTCCACTCCGGCGCGCGAAATCTCTTTATGGCTTTCGAATTCCTTCCAAAAATCCTCTTCGTTAATCTCGATTTGCCGCTGCCTCGCCAATTCTTTTGTTAGCTCGATAGGAAAGCCGTGTGATTGATACAAATCAAACGCCATTTTACCTGTAATATTTTCGCCGCTTGCAGCCCAACTGTCAATAATTTTTTCACCTTTAATTTTTATTGGTTGCCAGCGATTGACCTCGTTGTTGATAATACTGAGATCAACAGTTTTAACATGAGGATAATCAGATCCATAAATTTCGATAGTTCCCTGAATCAATTTAGCAAAAAGATCTAAACTGGCATCACCGGAAATAATCATCGAGCGTCGAATCAACCTTCTCACTACATAGCCAGCATCTTTATTAGATGGCATAACCCCATCAGCAATAGCAAAAATCGCCGCTTTAATATGGTCAGCTACTATCCGTTGATCGCGCGAATTCTTGATGCCTGACTGTGCAACAATATTAACCAGCGGATTTAAGATATCGGTTTGGTACACATCGTCTAATTTATTGATAATAACCAGCAATCTCTCAAGGCCAGCGCCAGTATCCACACCTTTATATTCTAATGGCTGATAATTATTTTCAGCAAAATAATACTCATTAAAAACCAAATTCCAAACTTCCAATCCATCATAGTGAAATTCTACGGTCGGGCCGCAGGGACCTTCCAAACCCGTTGGGCCCCAAAAATTTTCATCTTGATCTTGAGCTTCGATCTTTTCAAGCCCGGTTAATGTTTTTAGAATTTCTTCTGACTGATCGTCACGGGTCAAGACACCGTTACCTTCAAAAAAAGTAGCTGATAGATTTTTCTTATCAAGCCCCAGCCACTTTTCATCAGTTAAGAACTCCCACGCCATCTCAATCGCCTCTTTCTTGAAGTATGGTTGATTCTTATCCGCGTCGATCCGCGTAGCAATCCGCGTCGATCCGCGTTCACTTTCGGTGAAACCGAAAGTGAAGTTCCCTAACATCTCAAATAATGTCAGATGGCTTTTATCACCCACCTCGTCGATATCGCTTGTCCGAAAACAAGGCTGAATAGTAATAACTTTTTTTGCTGGTGCCAAATCAGGTTTCAGATAAAATCGCTTAAACTGCTGCATTCCTGCTGTGGTAAACAAAACTGACGGGTCATTTTCTGGTACTAGCAAAGAAGGAGGCACAAGCTTATGCCCCCTATCTTCAAAAAACTCAATAAATTTCTTAAACAATTCAGATCGAGACATAAAAGGGCTTAGAAAGAATTTTAAGAGTTTGGATAATCGCCGGTTCTTGTTTTTTCACTTTTGATCTGTCTGTTAGTCCCTTATTACTAGCTAAATATTCACCTACTGCACCATAAAGTACTTCTTCTAAAGCGCTCATTTTTTCCTTATCTTCAACAAAATTCTTATCGCTGACCCTGCTCTGGTATGCAGGATAATTGATTCCAGCAACTACACGGACATAATTGATTGTTTCTCCGGGCATATTATTTGGATATCCGGCCGCCGCGCCGCCGCCGCCATTATATGCGGCTAAAGCCAATTCAACTTTATTCGGACTATCAGCATAGGCACCAAGCTGCCCCGCTGTATAATAAACTGTCGCACAAGTATTAGCTTTAGCATCCCAAGGATTATCGGAAATCCTCGGCTCGCGGCTGACAATTCCTCTCCAGGTGGCTGGCATTATTTGCCCTAATCCCATAGCTCCAACATAAGACTGCGCGTTAGGATTAAAACCAGATTCTTGTTTCATTATTGCTAATACCAATGCCGTATCGACATCTGTCAAATCTAACTCTTTCTTACATTCTTCAATATATCTCACAATATCCTCTGGCACAGGGAACATCTCGTCAGCAATTAATTTGGGCAATGTGAAAAATGCCACTACAATAATTATTAGTGACCCACCACCAAATATTAACCAATTCAATGATTTCCGTGTCATTGTATACGTCCTTACAATTCATTATAACAAATCCAATATTTTTTTAAACAAAAATCAGCATTAAGCTGATTTGAGTTGTGTATAGAATTGAGATTGGACTATATCTTTCGTCAGAGATTATATAGATAAATGATGATGCCTGTCTTGAAGTAGACGATTTATTTTGGTGGCGCGGGTGGCCTGCCCGCACTGCTTCAGGCAAAGCTGATGCAGGCGGGGAGTCATCTGGCAAAGCCAGATCCGCCTTGGTCGGAAACCCACTACATGGTGCCCGGGGCCGGACTCGAACCGGCAAGGTGTTGCCACCACAGCATTTTACCCAGTACCGCGTGGGGTACTGGGTACCCCGAACCCTACGTGGTTTGGGGTAAGTCCCTCTTGTACATTATCTCAATCCTTCCCTTAACATTTGCCTGATCGTACTTTTACCTTTAGATGTTTTTAAATATTGTTCTCTCCTGATACAATCTAATTTTGATTTAAATGCTTCGTAAAATATTAATTCAACCGGTAACATCCTTTTTGTCGTCCAAGTTTTACCTTGTTTATGTTGTTCAATCCGTTTTTTCAAATCCGCACATCTTCCGATGTACAGTCTTTTTGATTTTACTGATTGTAAAACATAAACATAATTCATTTTTTTTAATTTTGGTGGCGCGGGTGGGAGTCGAAGGCGCAAGCGCCGTCTCTTTCAGTTCCTATTGCCCCAACTCTTCTAAATATCTATTTATTACTTTCACTTATTATAATCTAAAAAGCTATCATTTTTGTGGGTTCTTTCCCAACCCTTATCACGTTTTCGCGTCACCTGAGGTGACGCGAATATACGTGATGGTGGCGCGGGTGGGAGTCGAACCCACACGACCTTGCGGTCAAGGGATTTTAAGTCCCTCGTGTATACCAGTTTCACCACCGCGCCACAATGTTAATCTTTATATTTTAAAGAGGATTTTACCCAGTACCGCGTGGGGTACTGAGTACCCCGAACCCTACGTGGTTTGGGGTAAGTCCCTCGTGCCCCGCCCCGTACTCAACGTAGTGCGGGGTAAACCAGCTTGCCCCTCGTAGTCCCGCCGATGGCGGGACGAAGTGGGGTTTCACCACCGCGCCACAAAACTGGCTAAATCAATTCTAACAGATTTGAGCTTTTTGGTCAACTGTCCAACAGGTTTCTGACAATTGGCGAATTTCACCATCGAGCGAAAAACCTGATGCTTTTTTATGGCCACCACCGCCAAAATAATTAGCAAAAACCGAAACATCAATATCACTACTTTCCGTTCGCACACTGGCTTTAATTTTACCCTCCGGTAATTCTGTAAAAAGAATCGCGATATTTGCATCGGGAATCGAATTAATAACATTAACAATTCCCGCTGCATCATCCAGCGTTGCACAGAGCTTTTTTAGATCATCTTGTTTGATATATGAAATTGCCATCCCCCAACGATTTTTATACACCCGCGCCATCGCCAATCCCCATAATTTCAATGTTGCCAATTTGCGATTTAAGGCAATATTTTTAGATATTTTATTAAGTGACGCACCGTTAGCTAATAATTTTGATGCTAAACCATAAACCTGGGGCGATGTATTGGAATGCTGAAATCCCCCAGTATCGGTATACAATCCTGTTAAAAGCAGGGTAGATAAATATTTATCAATAGCAATACCCATTTCACTAATGATTCTATAAATTAATTCTGCTGAAGCTGCCGCCTTGTCATCTACAAAATTTAAATTTGCAATTTTATGAAGGTCATTTTTTAGATGATGGTCAATATTAACCAACTTTTTTTGCTTTTTAGAAAATTCCCGAAGTCGCTCGGGAAAGCCAGTACGGCGAGCATCACCACAATCTATCACACACACTAAATCATAATCGCCTAAAATAAAATCTTTATTAACCCTGTCAATTTCGGGAATAAAATAAAATATCTCCGGAATTTCATCGCGACAAGCAAAATCAACTTTTTTACCGATTTTTTCTAAAATCCTCCCAAGGGCTAGCGACGAGGCAATCGCATCGCCATCTGGCGACTCATGAAAAATAATTAGTACTTTGTTTGCACGTTCAAACCAATTTATTAACTTTTTGAGCATGGCAAAAGGATCAATTCACGATCTTTTTCAGTTTCTTCCTGAGTAACTTTCCACATCTCAACTTCTTTTGTCGGTAACGATTCACTTTTTATTAATTTATCACGCAGAGCTGGTGTGGCTAGTGTGATATCTTTGGGATCTAAGTTATTGATAGTAGCCGCCACATCTTTTATACTGGATGTTTTTTCTCCAAGTGCCAAAACCATTAAATCAATATCTTCCAAAGCATCACTCTCGATATTTGGTTTCCCATTGAGTGCTTGCCAATAAACAATATGTATTCCGGCCGAACGCAGCGAATAAATATGTTCCTCGGGTGAAAAAACTAATATCCCTCCGACTTCATATTCTCCCGGTCCTGATATTTCAATATCACCAATCTTCAATTTATCGCCAAATTCAATGATCGTTTTTTTCTCTTGTGCTATGAGAGTATTACCTCTTGTTTTAAATATCACTTTTTAACCTCTTTTTTATTTGGTTTTTCTTTTTTTACTTCAGTTTTCTTTTCTTTTACTGTTTTTGATTTTTCACTCTTGACAACTTGTGGTTTTATTTTTGGTTGTTTTACGTCTGATCCATCGGTAATAAGTTGAAGGCTGCAACGATGTGTCGCTGGTTCAATATTAATAAGTTTGAATTTGTATTTTTCGCCAACGCGAACAATTTTATTGGGATCATCAACATTTTCACCAAGTTGTGACAGATGGCACAAGCCAGCAACGTGTTCAGAGAGTTTTACAAAGGCGCCAAAATTAGTCACGCGAGTTACCTCGCCATTAACTATTGCCCCCGGCTTATAATCTTCATATGCCTTAATCCACGGGTCAGTTTGCATTCTCTTGATACTAAATGAAACCCTATTGCCATCAATCTGGATCACTTTAACTTTTACTTTTTGGCCCGCTTCAAACATCGTGTTGATATTAGCTACCCTGTCCCAAGAAATTTCTGAAATGTGAACTAAGCCCTCAACTCCATCGGCATTAATAAAGATTCCGAACGGCACAATGCCGGTGACAGTTCCTTCCATTACATCACCGATTTTTACAGTATCAACCGATGTCTCACTCACCAAACTTTGGGTCATTTTCTCAGAGAAAATAAGTTTGTTGGCATTTTTATCGACACTTAATACCTTTACCCTCAGTGACTGGCCCACCATTTCTTGCAGGCGGCGGGCGATTTCACCACCACTGCCGCTTTGGACGCGAGGATAATGCTCGCTGGAAAGTTGAGAAACAGGTATAAATCCATCAATGCCACCAGCTTCAACGAGCAGTCCCCCACGATTGGCACCGACAACTTTGACTGTCATTATTTCGCCCGATTCGCTTTTCGATTGCAGGGTTTGCCAAAGAGCTTCACGGTTGGCACGCTTATGAGAAAGAATGACATAGCCATTATCGTTTTCCATCGATAGGACATAAACCATCACTTTATCGCCAGGTTTTAACTCATGGGTATCAAAAGAGAATTCCTGCTCAGGAATCATACCAATTGCCAAACCAGCCACATCAACTAAAATTTTACGCGAAGACACATCTAAAACTGTAACCTCGCAAGTATCTCCCGCTTTGAACGGAACCAGTTGCTCTTCATTATTTTTTACCAGTTCTTCCATACTTAACGAACTGGTTTTGGATGTTTTTCCTGACAAAACTACCTCCTGCCTTCTTTGGATTCGGGCATATATTTGGATTTTATCTTATTGATATTTAATTCTCTTTGTTTGCTGCGAAAATCAAAAACTGTGATATATAAGCAATAAATTATTCCTGCTAACCACACAATTGCAAGCATCATCAACCATAATCGCCATGAGATTAAATTTATACCTTGATTGCGGAGAAAAATCAAGAGCAGACCAATTATAGACGGATAAAAAAGCCAATTGCCATAAAGCACTAACATCCTTTTGATTTGCGGTTCACCTGGCTTAACTCTCTTTCTCAGTATCCATAAAATGATCCCTATCACAACTAATGCAGAAAAAGTGATGAGGATTGGCCAAAAATAGACCATTGTTACCGGCGGATTAATCGTCAGATATTGCCAATTAAATAGATTATAGATGTTGATTGACATGCTTCTCTTTTATAATAGGTCAGAATCCCTGCCCGCCGTAGTCCCGATTGATTACAATCGCGGACGAAGGAGGGGAACTGACGACACGAGGTCCCGTATAATTCGCCTACAGGCGAATCACGGGATTAAAAATTTTCAGCCATACCACGTAAATTTGCTGGTGCTGGAGGTGAGAATCGAACTCACGACACGAGGATTTTCAGTCCTCTGCTCTACCACTGAGCTACTCCAGCAAATTTATACATAGCCTGCCCGTCTATGACGCTTCTGTTATAACAGAATGTAATTCGTTTTACAGAAAGGAATTTTTCGGGGTCCTCTGCTCTGCCCGCAATGCCATTTGGTGCACTCGGCCCGACTCGAACGGACAACATCTTGGATGTAAACCAAGCGCTCTACCATTGAGCTACGAGTGCCTGCTTTAGCAGACGGGTACCGTTGAGTCCCGATCTTGATTATCAAGATCGAGGATCCACGACCTAATAGGTCGGGACAAACCATCCCAATTATCCATAACACAATAAACCAAGCAATGTTTGCCTGTTATCAATATATTTATACCATATTTACAAAAATAAATCCAGCCCTTGTAATAAGTTATATTTTCTGATTAAATATACCCAAATTGAAGGGAGGCACCTTGACATGGCAAAAACGCATCAACTCTTAGCATATCAGGTCATATCCGACGAGAAATTAGCTATATTAGCTCAGAACGGCGATGTAACTGCAATAGACGAACTCCTCAATAGATATCGTGGATATATTCGAAATAAATGTAATAGCTTTTTTCTACAAAATGCTGAACCTGTAGATAAATATGCAATATTGGTTTGGGAGTTTATAGATATCATCAAATGTTTCAACCCAAAACGATCTACATCATTTAGATCTTTCGTTAAGGGTTGTCTGGATCGAAAAACAGTATCAGTCATTAGAAGTGCAGCCAGAATAAAGGATCGGCTGATGATCCCCATTTCTCGGGCACCCAAACATAGTTCCGATGAAAATGATGAGGGTGATCCAATCAACGATCTTCCCGATATCCACACTCCTGAAACCACATTCCTCGCCAAGGAAATAGAGGGTTTATTATCGACGACAATCAATAAGATTCTCTCCCCTTTCGAGCGGCGAGTGTTCCTTTCTCATCTTGACGATAAATCATATAAGGAAATAGCTCAAGAAGAAGAATGTACCGTAAAGTCTGTCGATAATGCTCTTCATCGTGCACGGCACAAGATTAGAGAAGTTTTTAAAAGAAAGGGATTGCTTTAGCCCCAGTAGTCTACATCGACCACCTGGGGCTTTCTATACCAAAAACCAAAAAGCGCCTCTCTCGGCGCATTTTATTTGATTTTGATTTTTAATATTTGATTTTTGAGATTTATAATGTGGTGCCGCGGGAGGGACTCGAACCCTCACGCACCGAAGTGCCTAGCCCCTCAAGCTAGTGTGTATGCCAATTCCACCACCGCGGCAAATTATTAAAGTAAGTCTTCAACCAGTTCAGACAATAATTTTCTAACCAGCTTGCCCCGCGTAGCCCGTTCGATTTCACTCAGGGCAAAGCGGGGTTCCGCCACCTACCCAATTAGTCAAATAGATTATACCTTAAAAATCTCTATTAATCAACTACTTGATAAACTTTACAAACCTGACAAACTTGATGTACTTAATGAATCTGCAACTTTATAAACCTTATCTTGATGAACCTGACGAGCCTTCTACCTTCAACTTTATACCTTAGACTTTAAACCTTTTACTCTTTTTCATTTCCCCCAACTTTGCAGCGCCCTGGCATATTCGTCATGAGTACCAATATCAAACCATTTGCCAGAAAAAACATAACCCCTTAATTTGCTATCTTCAGCTAATTTAGGAAACACTTCCCGCTCCAGAGAAAAACTCCGTTTGCGCGGCAACTCACCGAAAATCTCTGCTTCAACCATATGAACCCCTGATGCCACCAACCTGCTGGTATTATGAGTACTAATCGGTTTCTCTCGAAATTCGACAATATTGGGTCCCGAAAGGCGTACTGCACCATAGCTTGACGGGTCATCAGTCGAAGTTACTGCCAGAGTCACCAAACTCCCATTTTCCTCGTGAAACGCCAGAAAATCCTTAATATCTAAATCTATCAAGACATCGCTGTATAAGAATAAAAACGTGTCCGAACCAACAAAATCCTTGGCTAATTTCAGCGCCCCGCCAGTGCCTTTTGGTTCTCCTTCATCGATATAAGTAATCCTGACGCCAAACCTGTTACCATCAAGAAAATGGGTCTTGATTTTGTCCCCTAAATGCCCCACTACAATAGCAATTTCAGTAACCCCAGCAGATTTGAGCCACTCAATAGTATGCTCTAAAATTGGACGCCCCTTCACGGGGATCATTGCCTTAGGAATCTCAAGGGTGATTGGCTGCATTGCCTCATCTTTACCGCCGGCTAAAATAACCGCTTTACTCAAGCGAGGATTGAACTGCTCTCCCAAGATATACTCGATGGCGTGTGATCTGTTACGAATTTTAGCCCCGTCGATTATTTCATCGACTCTTTTAAGTATATCCTTGCGCAACGTGATAGTTAATTGCTGCCTATCCATATGCTTAAATGATAAATCATAGAGATAATATTATCAATACGTTATTGTCATTCCGAGGCACTCGAGGAATCCCTTGATTTATTCGATGTAATAGGTGATTTCCTATTCGCGGTTCATTAGCATTTTCTTATTCGAGTGAATCATTTGCGTGTAATTAGCGATTTCTTTATTCGCGTGATTATTCCCCTCAAAGTCTTGACATTTTCACGAATTAGTGGTATAGTAAGATGTTAAGCTAAAACTGATCGCACCTTGCCAAGGAGGCAACAGATGCTAGATACAGTAGGAAAGTATCCCTACGCGGTGTACAGCCCCGAGGGTGGCGGCCTTGCTGTGTACAAGGATGGCAACAAGCGTATCTTCATCGAGGCACCACCCGAAGTGATGGGTCTGCATGTCGGAGACGAAGTGCCGTCGGAATGGAGCATGTTCCCAGCCAACCGACTGGCGCAAGCCGAGATGCGTCGTGACCAACACGACGAGGGAACAATCCTCGACCCGGCTGAGCTCGAACTGGAGCTCACCCTGCTCGGCTATGACCCAGCAAACTAGTCCGCCGCACGCCGCCCAGTCGAGAGACTATCCAGTCCTCGACTGGGTGTCTCTCTACTTAACAAAAACCGACGAATCTAACAGCAGCGTGTCATTAGCATTTTCTTATTCGAGTGAATCATTAGCGTGTAATTAGCGATTTCTTTATTCGCGTGATTATACCCTCAAGGTCTTGACAAATACACGAAAGTATGCTATACTAAGATGTTGACAATTTAATAAGATATAGTGCCGTATCCCAAACCATATAATAAGGTTAGAGATACAGCAGCTGTACCTTTTAGTAAAAGAATGATAATAACGGTTTCTGAAAGTGGTTTGACGTCGGTAGCGTCAGTCACGTGTTCTGTTACTACAGAATTAACGTGACGATATACCGCCGACGGGAGCCGTTATTTTATATCTAAACAATTTACTGAGTGGATCGCCTATGGAGGGGTACAGTTATGAGCCACCACGGGTAACCGGGTCTAAATGGCTCAAACTGTCTTCCGGACACCACTTGGTTACAACTAAAAAATACGAAAGCCATTTTTATCCCCTGAGCATTTGTCGAAGGGTTACAAAATGGCAAAGAGGAGAAACACTGTTCCGATATTAATTCGGCCTGCCCTGCTGTAGTTAGCCGAAGGCGGACGAAGGAGGGTAGATGATATCGGGATATCGGAACAGCTTTCTCTTTATGCTCGGCAAAGTCAGCAATTGTAAGCAAGAATAGATTTATTCTGAACTAGGCTTGCCGAGAAAGTCCGCTAAAATGGTAATCCATTTCATCCTGAACAAGGCCGAATGGGCCATACAGTGGACAAAGAGACACATCATCCGGATAGTATCTACCTATGTACATATTAGATACCTTCGCGGAAGCACCTTAACAACCTAGCCCAGCGCAAACAACCCCAAAATACTTCTCCCCTTACTAAGGGGAGACACAGAGGGGTTTTGATTGTCATTGCGCCGCGCCACGTGGCGATAGCTTTACGTGGAGCAAAGCGCGGCAATCTCTTTTGTTTCCGCTGGGCTCGCCCCATCCGTCCGGTCTTCGGACGTGATGGAGCGCAAAAAAACCAATACAAAATACAACACAATGCACGGCCTATGTAAAGGCACGTGCTGTACCCGCCTTTTTAAGGCGGTCTCGCGAAAACCCGGGGTAGCCATTGCCCCATGCACCCTAGGAGGTGACAACAATGGCAGAGACGAGAAAAAGCATTATCATCGCACGAGGTGAGGACCTGGTCTTCAGAGTCCTCGATCTTGACAACCAGGATCGGGGCGTCGAAGAGACACTGTCCCCCATCCAGGCAATGATCAAAGCGCTCGACAGAGCCGACTCCGAAGACACGGAGATCCGGCTTGTGGTTCGGGACGAGGCTGGATCCACACTGCTCATCGAGCTTGCAGATCTCTTTCGGGAGGTCAGCAGGTTCTTCACGTCAATCGATCGCCTCACCAACATCGTCAGCGACCGGCTACAGATTGAGAAGTAGCCCGGCTCCGCGCACGACCGCGATACCCCGGCACCTTCACTGGTGCCGGGTCCCTCTGAGAGTTCGAGCTGAAAGTAGGCTCGAGCTTTCAGACGAGAAAGTTTAACTCGCCCTAAGGCGAGTTTATTCCACCACCTGAAGGTGAACAATGGCGCAAATAAGGGTACAGAAGTCGTCAGAAGATGGCCTGTTTCGGGTCATCAACATCGACAATCTGGGCGATGGGATGCGTGAGTCATCCACGCTCCTCGAGGCACTAGAGATCGCTGCCTCAATCGCAGACGATGACGGTACTCTGGGCGAGGTCATGATCGACGACGACAACCGTCTCGGCCAGACCTCTGTTTTCGATGATCTCGTACGCGAGATCAGAGAAGCCAGATCTACCACCTGATCACCGCGAGTCCCTCCATGAAAGGAGGATCAGATGCGTAAGCACGTGATGAGCTAGTACAACTCGTCGCGAACAACGTCCGCTCTCGCCAACAAGCACTACGGCGAGAGCGGATCCTTTGAGTGCTCAACTCGTTTGAGCATTCGAACGGATGTGTCCTCATAGCCAAGTGGTTAAGGCACCGGGCTTTCAACCCGGCAACACGGGAGTTCAAATCTCCCTGAGGACACCAATGAAACCCCTCCGCCCCTTGGGCGGAACAACAGGGGTCCCCATGACCCCAAAACCTTTTCAAGGAGATGTAAACCATGGGAAAGTTGAGAACGAAGAAGATCACCGGCGGGACACCCCGCCGCAGCACTTCGACTCCGACGACGCCCGCTGACAAGCGGGAACGCAAGGCCGCCGAGAGGGCGGCAAATGCCGCTCAGCGCGAGGCCAGGAGGGCCGAGCGCAACCCCAAAGGACTCACTGTGCGCGAGAGGGGCGAGCGCAATCGCGCCAGGCTTGCCGCGCAGCAGCAGCCCGCTCCGATCCCCCCACCGAAGTCTTCTTCGGTGGCCGACCGGCTGCCCAATCGCATCGATCAGAGGCCGGCGCGCCGGCCGCTCCAGGCCAAGTTGGTCGCGGCCGCCGACCCCGAGCCCGAGCCCGTCCGGCTCACCGGTCGAATCGTCCAACAGCGATTCGACCACCTGATCGTCGAGGCCACGAACGAGAAGGGTAGGACCGAAGGGTTCTACCTCTCCTCCAACGACGGAGAAGACCTGAAGGTCGGGGACTCCATCGAGTTCCTGGCCATCTCTCAGGGGGGCCGCCCCTATCGGGCAGCGACCGAGATAAAGATCATCTCGATCGCGAAGCCGGCATCGTCGGTAAAGAAGCCTGTGACGGAGCCCATCTCCGACCCCGCGCCAAGGGACTCCCTTGAGGCGGCCATCCGGGCGTATGATAACGCCCGCGGAAAGGGAGACCCACTCGGGGCGGCTTATCAGGCCGCCTATGAGTTCGGGATCTCTTCTGGCTGTACGCACGCTACGGCGTGCGAGGAGGCTAAGAAGGCGTACGGCATTCTCAGGGAGAAGACAACTCCCAAGAAGGCCGCCGCCTAGCACTTCCTGCACTACACATCCGGCACCTCAGCTGAACTATCACGCTGAGGTGCCGGGCTCGTCTAAGTTCTTGATAGCAATATTAAGACCTTAGACCAGCCTATTGCTCCTGAACCGTCAACCTATCCTCGTAGGTTATTTTGGTTAAGCTCAGGAGAGGATACTTTTTCTGTCTCTGACAAAGAACTATCGTCAGAGCCAGAAACGAGTAAAACACCGCGTAGAGCGGTTTGAACGAAAACTGACCCTTTCACTTGCGCTTCGCGCAGGTGATTGTAAGCGTGGTACTTACAGCCAGAGTCAAGCAAGACTTATCCATAAGTCCTCACCAAATGGGAGGCGGGGTAAAAGGAGAAACTGTCATGACCAACAACAGCAAAGCAAGTTTCGAAGGATTCAACAAGGAGTCCGCGAAGTACTGGCTCGAGTTCGTTCTGACAGTCTGGATGAATGCGACACACGGCTCGCATGAATGTATGTCAGAGTACCAGGCAGCTCTCGCGGTAATCCGCGAGATCAAGCTCGACGATAGCGACCTTGAGCCGCTACAGAGGGTGTTCAACGAATTGCGCTCCGCGCTCAACTCGTTGTCATCCAACGAGACCTGTACCACCTTGAAGCTGGATGACGACACCCTGCGTATTGGTTGGTACGGTACCTGGACTCCGGGCCGATACGTATTCGTATCGTACGGCCCGAGCTATGACGAGAAAGTGATCGCGGAATGGGACACGGCTACGGATCGGGAGAGCACGTTCCTGAACCTCCCGAGCAGCATCGAGAACTATGTGAAGTCCGGCGCCGACCCCGAAGCGCGCATCTTCGGCCTGGAGCAGGAGGAGGTGGATCGACGACAAGAGATTGTCGTCGAGCTCACCAATACCCTGCGGAGCGTTCCGTGTGGATTCTCGGTCGAGAAGACCGAGGCAGGGGTCCGCGACTACGCCCGTCGCCTCGCCCAGTTCATTAAGAACAGGCTGGCGAATCCCAACGTCCGGATAGCAGGCGATGGCTACTGCTACCAGGCTCGTGGGTGGGGCAACATTTGCGAGACCTACGTCGTAGCAGACTTAAGCTCCTGTTTGCAGAATGTCTCTGTCGACAGGGCGCTTCACCAGATCTATTCCGATGACACCCTGAAGAAGGTGTTCAAAAGGGCAATGGATGATCTGGTGGACTACGAGGAAATACTCCAGGCAATCTGGGAGTGCCAGCGCGGCGAGCCGCGGACAACCGTAGTAGAGGGTAGTGGCAGTATATACCTTCAACTGCCAGTAGATATCATCCGTCTGTTCTACGACGGTGGTATCCAGAAGAACACGTGTGTCGAGATAGGAAGAGGGACGGCGGAGTTTCTCCATCCCGTTATCGTGTAGCACTTATCCCCTCCCCGGGGTCCGCAAGGACTTTGGGGAGGGACGGCTCTTTGGGAGCTGGAGACGACCTTGTCGTTTCTCGAGCTTCCGAACGAGCTGACTTCACCGCAAAGGAGGTGAAAGAAATGCGTTTTTTCGAGCACGCCAGGATCGCCAAGTACGAACAGCGAGTGAGGATGCTTCAGCTTGAAGCCCTCAGGGTCGAGTTCGAAAGGGCTGAAAGGCACCTTCGGCTAAGGAGGACTGCCCTTGACAGCCTTGTTCGATTGGCTGAGGTTGTCAGGTCTGGTCAAGTCAGCCGCGAGGACGCATTGAGATGTCTGAAAGAGACACTTGCAGAAACCAGGTCTGACCCTACCAAGGTCATCCTCGACATCGCGATGATACTCTAAGCTTACTTCACCCACGCCTTGTCGCTAGCTAATATCACACAAATACTACTAGCTATACCGATGAGGCACTCCCAAAGTTTTTGAGATATATTTTCAAAAATTTTGGCGAGTAATATGCAAACACTTCGATACTTTAAAGTATCGAAGTAAATGCAGAATTATTGAGTTACCATAGAATTAACAGAATGGATTATTTCATATCGAGTTTAAGCTTGATGTTTTGGACATCTTCATAGAGTTGAGCAATATTAATCGGTGGCAAATGAGCTTGTAAAGCGTTGATATCAATACGTAAAAGGTGAAATCCTCTTTCCATCCGTTCCTCTAGCCCATCAATCCTATTTTCTAGCCCATCCATCCGCATTTCTAATCGATCTATTCTACTTTCGATCGCCTGAAAACGTTTTTCATTATTTTCAAAACCCTTAATAACTGCTTGAAGAACATCAGAAATTGTCGGTTCGTTTTTTGATGATTTTTTATAAGCCATATTTACATAATAACACATCCTTTTTGTAGAAATTACGATTTTTAAACAAATGATAATTTGTTTTTGGTGGTCTGTCGGCAGTGTTTTGCTTTGGCCCGTTTTCGGGCTGGAGTATTACAACTACCGCTGCCGGCAGACTACTGAAAGCAATTCAAAAACAGGCCATCTTGGCCTGTTTTTTATTGGCTGTGCCACGTTGTGCCCCGTGCGATAGCTATACGGGGTGGCTACGCTGTGGTTACACAGCTTGGTGCCGAAGAGAGGATTCGAACCTCCACGAGCTTGCGCTCACAGCGCTCTGAACGCTGCATGTCTACCAATTCCATCACTTCGGCTTGTTAGCTTGCCCCTCGTAGCCCATTCGATTTCACTCAGGGCGTAGTGGGGTTCCGCCACTTCGGCATATCAGCATTATACCTGATAACACTATATAATTAAATAGAGATTGCCACATGCTATCGCTCCACGTAAAGCTTCGCCACATGGCACAGCGCAATGACATCTTTTCGGGTGACAATTTAGAGTTTTTCGGGTGTCCGCCGACTGGCGGGTTCGGGTGCAATACTTAATTCACCGTCCATTCGCTAATATAATTAAAGCGGTCCAATGGGTCAGCTAAGTGCTTGAGGTCATTATTTTTAACCTTATATGACGATTGATAAAGCATCACTTTTTCTTTTATCGGAATCTCAACGAATTCATTTTTTATAATTTCTTTAGCTTCTTTAATTTTATTCGCCCTTTCATCCAAATTGGTTGTGAGGCGCGCATCCTCTAGTTTCCAGTCCAATTCCTTACTTTTGAGTCCTGTGAAATTATTGCCTGGCGAATCCGTTCTTGATGAATGCCAAAATGGATATAAATCTTCGCCATAGCCATAGTCGATGCCAAAAAGCAGCAAGTCGAAATCTCTTTTTGCTAAAACACCACTTACCAAAGTACCAGTATCTTGGGTGACTACATCAATTTGAATACCCTGTTTGTTCAAGCGGTCGACGACTCCCTGCAGCTCATCTTTTACTTCTTGTGAATCTGTCGCAACCAATTTTACCTTGAGTTTTAAATCTGCTACATTCTCTCCTTTGATAATTTTTTCGCGTATCTCTTTTTTATCAAACGGAGCGTGGCGAGTATTAAAAAACACGCTAATATAACGAGGCAAAGCAATCCTTTGTGATTTTTCACCGATGATATCTCGATCCAAATCAGCCGAGGCAAGAACCTTCCTCGTTTTCAACACTCTTTCCAACTCTTTTTCATTTCCATACATGCGCAATACAATGCGTTTTATCTTTGGTTTTTCCAAATGATAATCTTTGCGACTGACTAAAGTTATATTCTGCTCAGTTTGACTTTCCACGGTATAAGGCCCGAACGGGAAAACTGACTTTGTTGTTACGCCAAGAAAAAAATTATATGGTTGATGAAGTTTGAAAACAATTGTTTTTTCATCGGGGGAGGACGCTTCGACATCGCCAAAAACATCACCGCTCTGTTCAATATTCTGCATCAACATTGAAGCAGAATAATAATCATTGATAGTAAATTTGTATGTTAAGTGGTCTTCGCTTTCCTCCCACTTATCGGCAATATCAGCGCCTATCGAGCCATCACTAAGATATCTAGTTAATCCAGCGTTGGTAAGGCGCCCCAAATCGGGTATAGCATTACTATCTTTAATTAACCAACCTTCTGTATAAGTCATTTTTGAACCGCCGGAGTCTTCCGAACGGACTTCTCGAACCCAAAGAGTCAGTGTAATAAAAGCGATCAGAAGAAGGGCAACGATTGCCATTTTTTCCGAACGCGGGAATACGCGTTTGAACCCCTTGAGAACCAAGAATATTTTATAAGCCGTGCTTTTTGCACGGCTAATATCGGGTAGTTTTATCATAGTTGGCGAGCTATTATCGTCACGATAGCTATGGCGATAATAACATAAATCGATCCAAGAACAATGGTTGCATAATATAGAAATTTCTCAAAACCACGGCGGGTGTAATAGGCAGCGGATTCTGATCCAAAAGCTCCGCCCAAACCCGTGCCTCGCTGTTGGATTAAGACAACAACAACAAGCAAGATTGCTATAACTAATTCAACTATTTGTAGTATCTTTATCATACAAGGCAATAGTTTAGCAGGCTTTAAAACAATGTCAAGATATTTTCTTTATTTCAAATAAAAAGACTTCACAAATCAGGTATAATTTGATAATATCTAAATGATAATATCGCTTAGCGATACCGTAATTGAAAATTAAAAATTGAAAATTAAAAATTATATTTGCGGGTGTAGTTCAGTGGTAGCCTCTGGCCCTTCGGGCCAAAGGCCCGGAGGGAACGTCTCCTTGCTTATTAAATATGTATAATGTATATCTACTACAAAGTGAAAAAGATAATGGTTATTACATAGGACAATGCCAAGATTTAGATCGTCGGATTCAAGAACACAATGCCGGCAAGGTTAAGTCAACCAAAGGAAGAAGACCTTTCAAGTGTATTGGTTACGAACAATATGACAATAGAAATAAAGCAAGATACCGTGAATATACTTTGAAAAAAAATAGTCATCAACGTAAAATATTCATTAAGAAATTTGCGGGTGTAGTTCAGTGGTAGAACGTCTCCTTGCCAAGGAGAAGGCCGGCGGTTCAAATCCGCTCACCCGCTCCAAGCTGTGTAATCACAGCGCAGCCACGTGGTGACCGAAGGGAATTTTACGTGGCGCAGCCACCCCGTATAGCTATCGCACGGGGCACAGCGTGGTGACCGAAGGGAATTTTACGTGGCGCAGCCACCCCGTATAGCTATCGCACGGGGCACAGCGTGACAAACTAATGTGAGTTTTACGCGACAATATAACATGGCGCAATCAAATAATAATTATAATCCATCTTGTAAGATGGGTTTTTTATTATCAATAAATATTATTGCTTCTTATCTGTAAAATGATACTCTAATTATGCACACTAACTGCCAATATAGTGGCTATCTCTAGCCACTCATCACCAAGGAGAGGGTGAGTACTTTGAAAATCGCCTTGATAATGCCGGGGCGCAAAACCAGACGTCCGTGGTTATCCCCGGGTTCGCTTCTTGAAGTCGCTGGGATGACCCCACCTGAGCACGAAGTGGTAATTTACGACGAGATAGCCAAGGGACCTCTTACAGAAAAGACATTGCCCAGGGCTGATCTTTACGGCCTTGGCGGCTTGTCAACATCGCGATGGCGATCGTATATTCTTGCCCTTACCATTCGCCATCTTGGCGGTCAAGTAATCGCCGGCGGCATGGATGTCACAGGACATTATGCCGAAGGCAATGAGAGCGAACTATTAGCGATTTATAACAGCATTGTCGTCGGGAGATTGACTACTCGGCTTTGGCAAGAAGTACTTGCAGATGCCACAAACCATCGGCTAAAGAAAGTCTATCAGGCAAATACTAATGACCCGTGGGAATTTGTTACCCCACGCTATGATCTGATTAATCCGAAGCGCTACTTTCTTCCTGCCTCAGTTCGTTCCAGCGCTGGCTGTACCGAAAAATGTCCGTTTTGCACCGTTCATCTTGTGGGTGGACAAGAAGTGCGCTTGACTCCTCTTGAGATTCTTGAAGCAGGGCTACAACGGCTGCCACATTCCATGGTTATGGTAGATACATCTGATTCATTTGGGTGCGACTATGATCATACAATGGAAGTCCTACAACTCTATAAAAGGTATAGAAGGCGATGGTTCACTGAAATAACCATTAAAAACCTAATGGGCCACAATGGTTCCCCTCCGCTTCTTGAACCAATGAGGCAAAGCGGATGCGCCGGTGTCTATATTGGAGTCGAAAGTATTGACCAAGCCGTCAGTGGTAAATCACTTCGGTTGCCTGAGGTTGAAAAGGCAATTTATGAGGCCCATCGCGCTGGCCTGATAGTTCTTGCTTCTTTGATCTTAGATGTTACCGGCAAAGAAACAACAGATGATATCAAAAGAATTATCGCATGGGTCATTGAACAACGCTTGGAATTTGCACAATATTCACTTGTTGCCTTACTTCCAGGAAGTGTTTTGCGCAAACGTGCAATTGAAACCGGGCAAATAATCGACAATAACCCCGAGCATATGGATGGTGCCTGGCCTACTGTTTGGCATCCACTTCCTGCTCAAGATAGAATTAAGTTACTGGCTTGGGCATACGAGGAGACATATTCAAAAGCAAGCATCAGACAGCGACTTCAACATCTTAGAGGATGGAAACATGGCATTGCATGGCTTGCCAACCAGCAAATTCATAGAACCGCCCAGCGCTGGAGAGATCATTTCAATTACCAGCATTGGCTTAATACGCGTGATATTTCACTATATTCCGGGAGCGACCCTATCTAAGGGTCGCTTTTTATATTGTGATATAATATGGCTGTTAATAAAGGAGGAATTTATGGCAGAAGAAGTATCAAAAAATATAAAAGAGGAACCAGTAAGGGCACCAGAAACATCTACGGGAGGGCAGCCGGAAAAACCAAGTAATGCGGGATTGATAATTCTTGTTATTGTCATTACAGCTATTGTGGTTGCCGGTTTAATAATCGGTGGTTGGTATGGATATAAATATTATAAAAATAAAAAGACTCAAACCTCATCTTCGGCAACGGCTACCACAACAGTAACAGCAACTACTACCTCAACAACCTCTGGAACCAGTAGTGCTATTTCCAGCGATTACATAATTCCTAATTCGGATAGCCAGGTGATTTCAGTGTCTGAACTAACCAACCTTTCCCCATGGCAGCTTAAAGTTGCTCGTAATGAAATTTATGCCCGTCATGGCCGTCCTTTCGTCCATAAAGATCTGCAATGCTATTTCGCTAAAAGAAGCTGGTACAAAGAAGATCCAAATTTTTCCGAATCCTCATTAAACACAGTTGAAAAGAAGAACATCGAAACTATTAAAGACTACGAAATTAAAACTAATAGTCCTCTTTACCAGAAGGATAGTGGTTGTAACCAACAATAATTAACTGGTAGCTGTAGTAACAGTAATCGATACTCCTTTAGAGCTGGGGTCGTAAATAGCGTTAAGGCTTAAATTGTCCTTTTTGGCAGTTACTAAACTTACTACTCCCGCTTCGGCGGTTTCTTCAACAGTCCAGCCAGCATTAGTTAAATCGGTTTTATATTTAGTTAAACCATCTGATTCTACATTCTCATAAGTAACTGACCAACCATTAGTTCCACCAGTGTTACTTTTAACGGCCATTTTTATCTTGCCGTATTTAAATTGTGGAACAGTACTTGGCATATCCGATGGCCACTTGGTAGTCTCGCCGGCAGTTACTGTACCGCTACTATCGGACATTGAAAAACTGGTGCTTCCTGAATTTATATCAACTTGCCCACCAGTAACGCTACTGGCTATCTTTCCCGCCGCTTTATTAACAAAATAGCGTGTTAGGAAATATCCACCGATTCCCAGAATAATCAACACAACTAAAATTATGATTATTATTAGCCATGCTTTTGACTTACCTTGCGGTTGCGGATTATTTACTTGCGGTGTGTTATTAGCATTCATTTCTTCATTCATTTTCCTCCTTAAATTATTATTCGATATTATTATACCTAAAAAAACATCTGCTTGCTAAAAAGGCGGGCTCTACGCCCACCTCTGACGCACCCAAGTAAGAACCAAAAAAACTAAAAACGCATTAAAAATGCAGCGATAATCGCAATTACGATACCAATAATTTGCCAACGAGAGAGCTGTTTGCCCTCCTTATAAATTATAAATGTTACCATTAAGAGTATTATCACATTCACCGACACGATCGCCGATACAATTGTTCCTGGTCCTAATGTAAACGCTTTAAGTATCGAGATAGTACCGATAAAACTACATATACCTATTATTAATCCCCATATATACGACTGACGTAATAGTAATGGGTTAGGCTCGTTGACCGAAATCTCTTTTTTCAATATTGGAATTGCCAAGGCTGTCGCACCCAAATATAAAACTGCAGATATCAACATTTTTTCTCCCCCTTCCGCTGCACCAATCTTAAACAATGCATTAGTAATACCATTGCTCGCTGCAGCTATTATGAGGAATATCCAAAAAAACTTTTGGATCTTTACGGATTTCTCTTTATCGCTGATACGTAATAACACTGCCGCAATAATTGCAACTGACGCACCAATAATTTGTCTTGGCACTAAAGTCGCAAACTCATTATAAAAAACCAAGCATACAACTATTACAATTATTGCGTTAAGAGCGTTGATACTGCCCGCTATTGATCCAGGCCCTTTTTTAAAAGCGATCTGCATAAAATATGAGCCGGCGATAGAACTAACACTAATTAGCAATCCTATGACTACCGATACCCAGAAAAATGATTCTTTAAATAAATCACTTGATAGCTGACCCTGCCAAGCCAAACCAATAATCGATAGAACCGCTGCAATAAAATACAAAGACAAAATAACTGCACTTTTAACATAACCCTTTTTTTGCCCAATCATAAAAAGTGTTTGGATCAAACCGTAGGCAAGAAAAGTTAGAGCGATATATAAATAAAACATGTTATTACTCTAAATAATATATTCTGTCTGTATTTCTGGGGTCTCTTCGGTATTCCTGCCTGCGCGATTTTAAAAATTTTTTCTAGAGATAAAAAAAATAATGACCCAGTACTAAGAATTATTTTATTTTTCATACTATTGATATTTTACTTGTTTTCAGGTATAATCACTACTGGTACGGGGTGTAGCGCAGTTGGCTAGCGCGCCTGCTTTGGGAGCAGGAGGTCCCGAGTTCGAGTCTCGGCACCCCGACCAATCTATTTTGCGGCAGCAAAGAGATTGAGTTGCGTGGCGGACGATAGTGAGTTTTACGCGACCAAATATATATATTTTTTATTTCTTCAATTTTGCAATCACACTAAAATCTTCTAAGGTTGTAATATCACCTTTGACCTCGCTGGTAGTTGCGATTTCGCGTAAAAGGCGGCGCATAATTTTTCCCGAACGGGTTGTTGGCAATGCTTCGGTCAAGCGGACAGTTCCCGGCTTTGCAAATGAGCCGATTTCTTTGGCTACATGAAACCTCAATTCATCAATAAATTTCTTCGTGATTTTTGCTCCCAGTCGCGGGGTAACAAAAGCAACTATTTCTTGTCCTTTTATTTCATGGGGAATTCCCACTACCGCGGCTTCTGCAACAGATGGATGAGATACTAAAGCGCTTTCAACTTCGGCCGTGCCAATTCTGTGTCCTGAGACATTCAACACATCGTCAACGCGGCCGGTGATCCAAAAATAACCATCTTTATCTCGTTTTGCTCCATCGCCGGTAAAGTAATTATTGGGAATATCGGACCAATATTGTTTATGGTATCTCTTTTCATCGCCATAAATTCCCCTGAGCATTGATGGCCAGGGTTTCTTAATTACAAGTAAGCCATTTTCACCATCAGCAACTTCTTTGCCATTTCTATCAACTATAGCCATTTCGTAACCAAAAAATGGCATACCAGCACTGCCTGGTTTCATCGGGTGAGCTCCCGGCACAGTGGTAATCGCATGAGACCCGGTTTCCGTCTGCCACCAAGTATCAACAATTGGGCATTTCTTTTTACCGATGGTCCGATAAAACCAAAGCCAAACATTAGGATTAATCGGCTCGCCAACGGTGCCTAACAATCGCAAAGACGATAAATCATAATTTTGAGGCCAAACATCACCCCATTTCATAAAAGACCTAATAGCTGTAGGTGCCGTATAAAAAACCGATACTTGATATTTATCAATTAATTTCCAGGCTCTGTCTGGTTCAGGATAATATAACGCACCCTCGTACATAAAGGTAGTAGCACCATTTAATAAAGCACCATAGACAGTGTAGCTATGTCCTGTTATCCAGCCGATATCAGCTGTGCACCAAAATGTATCTTCGTCTTTTATATCAAAAACATATTTAGTCGTGAGATAAGCACCCATCAAATATCCGGCAGTTGTATGGAGAATTCCTTTCGGCTTTCCGGTACTGCCACTGGTGTATAAAATAAACAAGGGCTGCTCACTATTAAATTGTGTTATAGGATAATTGCTTCTAACTTTTTCCATTTCTTCATGCCACCATAAGTCACGGCCGCGGCGCAATGATATTTTCTGGCCAGTGCGTTTTAGTACAATCACTTTTTTTACTGAGGCTTTTTTAAGTGCTTTGTCAACATTTATTTTAAGTGGAATTATTGCGCCGCGGCGAAACCCACCATCTGCAGTAATAATCATTTTTGCCTTACAATCATCTACTCGATCAATTAGTGCTTGTGAACTAAATCCGCCAAACACAACACTATGAATTGCACCAATACGCGTACAGGCAAGCATAGCAATAGCTGCCTCTGGCACCAGTGGCATATATATAATTATTCGATCATTTTTTTTAATACCGTTATGTTTTAGAACATTAGCGAATTTACAAACTTCACGATGCAGGTCGAGATAAGTTAGAACTCTTTCTTCACCCGTCTCCCCTTCCCAAATTATTGCTGCTTTATTTTTTCTTGCTCCCAATAAATGGCGATCGATACAATTGTATGAGAGATTAATTTTACCACCTAAAAACCAGCGGGCTCTATTATTTTTCCATTGTAATAATTTCAACCATTTATTTTGCCAAACCAAACCTTTGGACTCATCGCGCCAAAAATGAACTGGCTGTGAGATCGATTTCTTATATAATTTATTATATTGAGCAAAAGTTTTAATCCGAGCCGATTGAACAAATTTCTTAGGGGGATAGATTTTCGCCATAATTAATTTACTTTGCCCCTTGCGACTGCTTTTTCAGTAATTTGATATTCTAAATATCTCCCAAATATTAATCTTGTTTGTGCATCGATAGCCGATACAGACCCAAGGAAAATACTGACAACCGGTGTTAGTATCCACTGCCATAAGAAATTTAAGTAAAACCATTTTGATCTATGAGGCGGGCGGGGTGGTAACAGAAGATAACTCAAGAAAATACTGACAAAAAGTCCCAGTAATGCTCCAGTTAAAATCCAACGGGCAAACAGTTGTAGATTATATCCCAATACCGTCATTCTGAACTCTGGACTTAAAATTCCCGGTGCCCACCCAAGAAAAGCTATATAGATTGCTGCGGTTGAGCGTGTAAAATGATTATATATTAAAAGAATTATTTTCCCAAGTTTATTCCACCAACTAATCGATCGATCGTGAATTGACTTATCAACGACATAAGGCAAATCGACTATTCCCCAAGCCCACCGGCGCAATTGGTTATATTGGTTTACCAATGTTTTCCACCAAGAATCAGCTAAAACAGCATCGAGCCGCAACGGAATAAATAACGGCTCTATTTTAATATTTCCTTTATAATAAAAATAAGAATCGAAATATTGACGTGAATCCTCAGGTATCGAATCAACCGCCCAATATCCAATATCGACTATAGTTTTAAAAACGTCAGAACGCGATGAAAAACATTGAAACCAAAATGGTCGCATTGTGTTATACATTAAAACCAATGTAGAACTTTGAGCAACAACCCTGCTCATTGCCGGTGCATCCCAAATATTATTGGAATATAGTTGAATCGGCTGGAACGATGTGGGTTGGCCAAGTGGTGAAGTTAGATACTTATATGCAACATAATCAAAATAATTTTGTTGGACACGAGTATCAGAATCAAAATTATGGATAATGACCTGGTCGTAACTAATATTCTCTTTATCAAGAACTTTTTTAAGCTGCTTGGCACCCCAGGTCGCATTAGCTGACTTGCATTTTATTTCACCAGGAATATTAGCCGGGTGTATTGTTTGAATAAATTTACCAAAACGTTTCTCAAATTTTTTCTTTAAATTATCATAAGTGACCGTTGCACTTTCGCCGGCTCGTTCTTCTGCCGCCATCACAATCCATAAACGATTGTTTGGTACTTTACTTGATGCGTATGTCTCCAAAGATCGCTCTATCAGTTCTTCTGGTTCTTTATAATAAACCAAATTAACTACATGGTAAATTTGATCTGAATCTAATGCACTTGAGACTAACTTCACTCCATCTAATTCTTTAGGAACTTCTTCACCATGAACCACTTCATGCCAATCGGTATGCATATCATGTCGCATTTTTGTATAAGTACGGATTGTAAAATTTGCAAGTCTAAATGATCGAAAGAGCCAATATAGATCAAATATTAATATATAAATCGCAACAATCCACGGAATCCAAATACTCAAAATTATCGGGCCGATTAATGCAAACCATGTTATTGCACCCGGTAGAATTTCAAAAAATCTCTTCCAAAAATAACTTATTTTATATGACATTGACAACCAATACCTCTATATAATAGATGATAATTGCACCAAATAAAATTGCTGTCAAAATTAATAGTTGGGCTAAAAGACGCATTCTTTTAGCAGTAGCAATGCATAATATAATATTTAATATCTGCAGAGTATATGCGGCAATTACCAAATCTTGGTAAACCCTTATTGATTGACAATAGATAAATGCCTGCCAAACCATTAATGCCAGTAAAACAACTCCATAAATTATAAATTCTGCGTATTCTTTAATCCAATGCAAATATTTTTGTATTTTCATATAAGTTGATAACTATTTCTTATGTGTCGCGTAAAACTCACTATCGTTCGCCACGTCACGTAAAGTGGATTACCACCATGTGACATGGCGACTACTTAAATTACTTCCTTATTATTTGGCTGTGCCAAGCTGTGCCCCGTGCGAAAGTTTACGGGGTGATTACGTCACGTAAAATGTCCTTTGGACACCACGTGACACAGCTTCTGCAATAACAGGACGTAGTCCGTTTCACAGGAAGTAATTTTACTTGGAGCCGACGGTGAGACTCGAACTCACGACCTACTCTTTACGAAAGAGTTGCTCTACCACTGAGCTACATCGGCGCTAGGCGACTGGCAGGCGGGCGAAAACATGCTCTACCCGCCCCGACTCGCGTTGCTTGTCGACGCGAGGCGGGCCACTGAGCTACATCGGCTTACAATCAAACAACTAATAATACCACAAAAACAATAATTAATCCAGCTAATAGCCACCCTAATGTCGCAAGCAATTGTAACACAGCTTCCTTCTTTATACCACCAAGATACATCATAAGCGGCTTACCCAAAACCAGTCCGCCAACTACAGCTGCAGAAAATGTAAACAATAACAAAAATGCTACTATACCGAGAATGCCAGTCATTTTACCGAATAATTCATTAGCATTATTCATTAACAATGCAACTAATACAATATAAACCATCGTAGCTGCAGCTAGTCCCAAGCCACTCAGACAAATATTCTTTTTCATATTGATCCCTTTCTATATTTATATAAATTTTGCGTCATGTTATATTATCGCGTAAAACTCGTTTCACTCGCCACGCTGTGCCCCGTAAAATTCCCTTCGGTCACCACGCTGTGCCCCGTGCAATAGCTATACGGGGTGGCTGCGCTGTGATTACACAGCTTGGAGCAAGAGAGGGGATTCGAACCCCCGACCTTACCTTGCTTGCCCTTCGTAGTAACAGGCTGGAGCAAGTAACGGGAATCGGACCCGTGTCTCATCCTTGGGAAGGATACGTTCTACCATTAAACTATACTTGCCTGCAAAAAACGGAGGAAGTTGAGGTGTTGCCCCTATACCAATCCCGCATCCTTGCCATTATTCTATCAAATTAACCTGTTACAGTAAAGAAATTGCACACCAAAAAGTGTGCAATTCTCCGTAGCCATATTCTACAATCGGTTATTCTGGCTTTTTGGATCGATATTCTAATCCACCAGCCGCAAAAATCAATATCAGCAGTAATACACCGCATACCACTGAGCTCCAAGTGGCTCCGGCACTATCGGTAAAACCCAATACCCACGGTGATGCGACCAACCAGATAGCGATTAGGATTTTTATTATTTTCATATTTTGATAATGTCACAAATTTATTCATAGCGCAAGGCCTCGATAGGGTTTTTACGGGCTGCTCGCAGGGCGGGAATTAAGCCAAAAACAATACCTACAATTATCGAAAGACTAATCGCAAAAATCAAAATTTCAGGTGTAATTGTTGGGGTGAGCGTCGTTTTAATACGAATTGCATATCCTGCAATAAATGTAACAGCAAGGCCGATGGCACCGCCTAGACAGGTGATCACAATTGATTCGATCAAAAATTGCAAAAGAATCGCGGAGTTAGTTGCACCCACTGCTTTTCTAATACCAATCTCACGCGTTCGTTCAGTAACAGAAACCAGCATTATATTCATAATGCCAATACCACCGACAATCACTGATATAGCGGCAATGGCCGAGACTAACGTTGTAGCCATATTAAGGAATTGACTAAATAAATCTAAAATGTCATCTTGAGTCATGACAGTAAAATCTTCTTCACCACTATGATTTGATTTCAATTTCTCAGTCAATTCTTTTTTCACTTGCCCAATATCAGCATTATCCTTTGCCTTAGCGATAATTCTTAAAATCTTTGCTTCACCGTTATTAAGATCTTTTGCAGTATCAAAAGGTATGGCAGCAATTGTTCCAATTTCCGATGCAAAAGCTGCGGAAGACTTCGTTTCAGCAATTGTCCCAATTACAGTAAATTCTCCGCTGCGGCCAAGCTGCACTTTTTCTCCAACGGGGTTGCTATTTTCGCCAAACAATTCTTTTTTTGCCATAGGGCCTAAAATGATAACCTTATCATGAGAGTCAGCATCAAAGACTTTTCCATTATCAATTTTAATAACCTGCATAGCTTGAAGAATAGTAGGATAGACTCCAGTTATCGTAGGTGCAACTTCTTTATCATCCCTACGTAAATCACCTACTACCATTGTCAGAGGTGACACTGCCTCGACATTAGGATTCTCTTGAATAGACTTAACATCTTTCTCGGTTAATATATCGGTTGAAATAAAATTGGCTGGATTTGATTGATTCATTGATTGCGGATCTGATAAATCCATTTTACCAGCGATTACTGCAATAACATTAGTACCCATACCTTGGATCATACCGGAAACGTCATTTTTCAAACCTTCACCAACAGAAATTAAAGTGCTCACTGATGCCACACCAATAACAACACCCAAAATCGCTAAAAGCGAGGTTAGTTTATTGCGCCAAATAGATGAAAAAGCAGTAATAATCGATGACAAAATAATCATTTTACCTTCCCGTCTTCGATTTTAATAACTCTGTCAACACCTTTTGCTAACTCCAGATCATGTGTTACCAAAATTACAGTTTTACCCTTTGATGTTAACTTTCTTAAAAGTTCCATAATTTCCTGGCCAGTTTTGACGTCAAGATTACCAGTCGGCTCATCAGCAAGAATAATTTCTGGGTCGTTAATTAACGCTCGTGCAATTGCTACACGCTGCTTTTCACCACCAGAAAGTTCGTCGACTCTCTTATTAATATATTGTCCCAGTCCGACTGACTTTAGAATTGCAATAGCTTTTTTCTTGCGTTGAGGTACTCGGGAATAATTTGTAGGCAAGAGGATATTATTTATTGCTGAGGCGCGAGATAGTAAATTAAATGATTGGAAAACAAAACCGATCTTGTGAGATCTTATCCGAGCCGCTTTCTTATCACGCAATCGCGTTACATTCTCACCATCTAAAAAGTATTGACCGCTATCGGATTTATCTAAAAGACCTAAAAGATTCATCAACGATGATTTACCGCTACCAGATCTGCCAACAATAGCAATAAATTCACCACGATTAATTGAAAAAGAGACATCGTTAACTGCTTTTACTTCAGACTTTTTGCCAGCATGATAAGTTCGATTTATTTTTTTTACTTCGATAATTTTCTTCATTTTATCGTATCCTTTGCGCTGGCGACGACCTACTTTCGCGCTATGTTTCCATAACACTATCATCGGCGTGATGATGCTTAACTTCTGGGTTCGGAATGTGACCAGGTGTGGCCATCACACTAAAGCCACCAGCGCAAAAAATACGAATATTTAGATAATATCGTAAAATACAATAATTTGCTACACCTTTATTAATTGCTCTTGATCTGCCCCTAATCCTTACTAGGTGAGATCAAGCGGATTGTGATATGTTAGATCGTTTAGTACACCTCGGCTGAAATCCTTACGGATCTTACACCTGGTGCCTATCAATCCCGTGGTCTACGGGAGATCTAAGAAACCTTATCTTGGGAGGAGCTTCCCGCTTATATGCTTTCAGCGGTTATCTCGCGCAGGCATAGCTACTCGGCAATGCTCTTGGTAGAACAACCGATACACCAGAGGCCTGCCCCTTTTGGTCCTCTCGTACTAAAAAGAGAATCCCTCAAGTTTCCACGCCCACAGCAGATTAGGACCGACAGTCTGTTACTTGATAACCACATCTATCATCTGGAATTTATCTGTGGTGCCCCAACATTTCTGTGGGGTCTGCATGTCGCCATGCAGCTCGGACTATTTCTTCTTCGCCTTTTTGAGGCGAGTTCTCCATATAGTCTCTGAGGATTTCAAGGAATACAACAATTCTTTTTTACTGCGAGTACGTCTTGCACCCGCTCGATTCATGGAATAAGCCAGATTAACTATTTTTTTTATTCCATCAATCGAACGGTGCATATCACTCTGCATGAGATTAACAACCTGAGCAAAAACCTTGAAATCCTTTCTCTTAGAAGTAATAAATTTATTATACTTAAAGAAAGGAATGATCTTTGTTACCAGGTCGTGCCTATCGCGAACGACAAACACATGTGTTAGGTCTCTCGAATGACTATGATTTGGTTTGATGTATCCACACCCCAAAACATCTTTCACTAATTTGAGAGTTACTAAACTCTCTTGATGTTGAGAGACATGGAATTCAGGAATTATTGAAATACCTAAAGGTAAATCTTTCCTGACTTGAAAGGCAATATGAAAACTGCCTTCTCCATCTACCAATCCTGTGACGTACCCGCGCTTGTATTCCCTTGATCTTTCCTGCTGATTGTCTGCTCCGCTTAGATTTTTACGTATCATATATTAATTATATAACACGTACTATCGGAACTAAAGTCCTATTAGGACTACAGAGTTTCCAGCATATAGGAAAATTTATAGACAGCTAGTATATTCAACTGTCTCGCGACGTTCTGAACCCAGCTCGCGTACCGCTTTAATTGGCGAACAGCCAAACCCTTGGGACCGACTCCAGCCCCAGGATGCGATGAGCCGACATCGAGGTGCCGATCCGCGCCGTCTATGTGGACTATTGGGCGCGACCAGCCTGTTATCCCCGGAGTAGCTTTTATCCGTTGAGCTCTGACCGATATCATACCGAATCAGAGGATCACTAAATCCTGCTTTCGCATCTGCTCGACTTGTAGGTCTCGCAGTTAAGCACCCTTATGCTTTTGTACTTTCACTCCGATTTCCATACGGAGTAAGGGTACCTTTGAACGCCTCCGTTACTCTTTGGGCAATTGTGTTAATCCAATTTTACCTAATTTATACCAAAATTCTTTACGCAGATAAGGTTTTACGATTTCTGCAAACCTTGACGCACTCGGTTCTGTGATAAGAATTTGCAAACCATCTACCTGCTTACGAATTTGGGTTTCTATATTATAGGACATCATTACTTTCTGTAATAGAATTATATCGTCTTTGATAAATCCTTGTGTATTAATGATGAGCGCCCTATGATCTTTAGATTTATATGAGCCATCGTCCATAAACCAAACCGCCATTGATAATGGCTTGAGCCATTTATCAATCCGGTCTGGCACTCGTTTTATACCCTTACAATAAAATTGTTGGGCATAAAATCTTAGTGATGAATGAGAATAAGTTTGAAACCATATATTTTTGGTTGTATTACCGCTGGGATTTAGTTTCTTCTTTTCTTGCGGTGGTGTTCTGACCCATTCTTGGAAAATACTATATAACCATTCTGTGTATTCCTTCTGTTTAATTGCGTGCTCGATTTTCAATCGATAGGTTTTCCCACCGTTCCACGTTTCTAAGTGGCCGTCCCCAAGAAGCAAACCAATTACAATCTCTCGTTGCTGGTTGGTAAGCTTCAATGATTTCTTATATTCTTCGATTTTGTTATTTCTCATATTTATTATTGGATTCTTTAGCAAGTATTATTATACCTACTATAGATCTCTATGTCGCCATAGAGTTCAGACTATATCATCCTCATAGAATTATCGAGGCTTGGCGTGTAGTCGTTGAGGGGTCATGACTGCGCAAAGCGCAGAATACCCAAACACCAAGTAACAAAAACCAAACAAATCTCAAATTCAAAATATCAAATATTAAACGTTTGATGTTTGAATATTGTTTGGAGCTTGCATCTTGAAGCTTGGAGCTTCTGTGCTCCGCACAGGCAGACTTCCCTGCTGATTGTCCGCACCGAACAGATTATAACTCTTCGATTTCTCTTAAAGTACTGTCGGATTCTCGGAGTTTCCAGCATATAGCCAAGAAGCCCCTTTCCGGCCATTTTTTATACTGGTTGGCCATGGTTGAGGCAACCGCCCCAGTTAAACTACCCACCTGACACTGTTTCCGCCTTATTGGCAGATTAGATTCCCTACGTTACAAGAGAGGTGTTTCATTGATGACTGTGCAAAGCACAGTCTCCCTCATACGCTACACATGCAACGCAAAAAAACAATATCAAGCTATAGTAAAGCTTCACGGGGTCTTTCCGTCTTGCTGCGGGTAGCCGGCATCTTTACCGGCATTGTAATTTCACCGAGTCTCTGGTTGAGACAGTCTTCAGACCGTTATGCCATTCGTGCGGGTCGGAACTTCACGAGTTTCCGCATTTGCGGAACGAGTGACCCCGTGGTGACGCTCCTGCAATAACAGGATGTAATCCGTTTTGCAGGAAGGAATTTTACGGGGTACCCGACCCCCAGCTTTAGCTGGGGCGTGGACTATATCTTCTCTGATACTCAGATCAGAGGATAGCGTGTAGTCTCTACGGGGTCAATTACGACTTCCCTCGGTATTACCATATCTCCCCGCACGGGAGATTTAGGTTTCACCGATACAGCTATCATGGGCAAGATCCTGATTGGATTCACCCGACAAGGAATTTCGCTACCATAGAACGGTTATAGTTACCGCTGCCGTTTACTAGGGCTTAAGTTCAGAGCTTGTTATGCATAGCATAACAACGCTGATTTATGCAGATTAGTACGCTGATTTATACAGATATTTCTATCCGCATCTATCCGCGTCCAGATCGGCGTCGATCCGCGTCGTTGTGCTATACACAACGCACTCGTCTCTGTAACCTTCTAGCACTGGGCAGGCATCACTCCATATACATCCCCTAAACGGGTTCGCATAGAGCTAAGTTTTTGCTAAACAGTCGCCTGAAGTCTTTCGCTGAGGCCACGCAAAGCGTGGCAGTCCTTATTCCGAAGTTACGGACGCTTGTTTGCCGAGTTCCTTAACCAGAGTTCTCTCGATCACCTGAGTCTACTCGACTCATCTACCTGAGTTGGTTTGCGGTACGGCTGCCGGCAGCAATTAATCTGAATCTTTTCCTGTCATCTCCGCCCTTCTACCATATATATCCATTCTATGATAGAAGCTTGGAGATGCGTCAATTCAGGGTAAACTACCGGCGAGTACAGGATTATCAACCTGTTATCCATCGACCTCACGGCCTTAGGTACCGACTAACCCCGGGACGATGATCGTTGCCCGGGAAACCTTAGATTTGCGGTGGGCCGAATTCCCATCGGCCTAATTCGTTACTCATGCCAACATTCTCACTTCTGTATCGTCCACCAATCTTCACAGATCAGCTTCACTCGTTACAGAACGCTCCTCTACCATCACCGCGCACAGCGCGGAATACCCAATGACCAAGAAACAATAATCAAACAAATTAGAAATTCGAATATTCAAACATTTGAAAATTTGGATATTGAATATTGTTTGTATCTTGTAACTTGTATCTTGGAGCTTCCGTGCCATGCACGGCAATCCACTGCTTCGGTATTATACTTGAGCCCCGATAAATTTTCGGCGCGACAATCCTTGACTAGTGAGCTGTTACGCTTTCTTTAAAGGGTGGCTGCTTCTAAGCCAACCTCCTAGTTGTTTATGGACTATCACATCCTTTACCACTTAGTATAATTTAGGGACCTTAGCAGGTGGTCTGGGCTGTTTCCCTTTCGAGCGACGAGCTTATCCCCGCCGTTCTGACTCCCTTGTTCTTTAACTTCCGGTATTCGGAGTTTGATTGAGCAGGCGACCTTGCGGTCGCCAAGCCCATCCAGTGCTCTACCCCCGGAGATGCAATAAGAGGCTATACCTAAATATATTTCGAGGAGAACCAGCTATAGCCGAGTTCGATTAGCATTTTACCCCTAACCACAGGTCATCTCCCCCATTTGCCGCTGAGGTGAGTTCGGGCCTCCTCCCGCCTTTCGGCGGGATTCACCCTGCCCATGGTTGGATCACTCGGTTTCGGGTCTATTCCGTACAACTTGCGCCCAGAAGGACTCGCTTTCGCTACGCCTACGTTCTGACGAACTTAAGCTTGCTGTAAGGAATAACTCGTTGGCTCATTCTTCAAAAGGCACGCAGTCACTGCGCACAGCGCAGTGACGCTGATTTATGCTGATTAGTACGCCGATTTATACAGATATTTATTATCTTATCCGCATCAATCCGCGTCCAGATCCGCGTCCATCCGCGTCGCTGTGCTGCGCACAGCTCCTACTCCTTGTAAGCATATGGTTTCAGGTACTATTTCACTCCCTGGCTGCAGGGTACTTTTCACCTTTCCCTCACGGTACTAGTTCACTATCGGTGGGAGTTAGTATTTAGTCTTGGATGATGATCCACCCGTCTGCGCGAAGCGCAGAAGCACCAATATCCAAGCACCAAAATCCAAACAATACTTAAATTCAAAATGTTTAAATATTTAAACATTAATTATTCGAATTTGTTTGAGATTTGATATTTGTGATTTGGAATTTCTGTGCTTCGCACAGTTCTTCCGACAGGGTTTCACGTGTCCTGCCGTACTTTCCTTTGTGACTTACGCCACTTAGGGGTCTGCCAATATAGCACTATTGAGTTTTCAACTACGGGGCTGTCACCCTCTATGGCCTCTTTTTCCAAAGATGTTCTTCTAACTCAATGGTGCGTCAAACAAACCTAGACTTTTCCCTTTTCGCTCGCCGCTACTAAGAGAATCGCACCGCGCGTAGCGCGGAAAGCACCAATATCCAAGCACCAAATAACAAACAATATTTAAATTCCAAAAATGTTTATAATATTTAAACATTTATTTATTGGAATTTGTTTGAGATTTGATATTTGTGATTTGATATTTTCCGTGCTACGCACGGTATTTTGCTTTCTTTTCCTCCGGGTACTAAGATGTTTCAATTCCCCGGGTTCCCAAGTTGCGCGCAGCGCAACGACGCTGATTTATGCTGATTAGTACGCTGATTTATGCAGATATTTTATTATCCGCGTCTATCCGCGTAGCAATCCGCGTCCATCCGCGAAGTTGTGCCACGCACAACTTACTCCGCAAAGCGGAGTGGGTTATCCCATTCGGAAATCCTCGGATCAAAGGATGTTTGGCTCCTCCCCGAGGCTTATCGCAGCCTACTACGTCCTTCTTCGGCTAACTCTCCCTAGGCATCCACCATATGCTCTAACGATCACTTACGCTTCTTACCAAGTAAGGTTAGAAGGCAGATCAAGAGCAATTATTTTTTACTTTCTCGGTGTAGCAAATTGTTAAGTTACATAGAATTCCATCTGCAAATGTCATCCTGAGTGAAGCGCCACCGCCGATGGCGGGGTCCCGCAGGAAGCGGGAAAGGATACTACCCTTGGCGCTCTGACTTAGAATAACATTTTCGGGTGACGATTTCGGGACTTTCGGATACCATTCGGGTGCAATAGAATTTAAAACAGCCGCGTTATCGCGGCTTAAACTCTTGAGCATAGCTCAATAAAGTGGCATCAGCCGCTAACCCCTTTCACGATGTATTTAGTGTACTTCATAGTCTATTTAGTATATTACATTATTGATAATACCGTGTCAACACTTTATTTAAAAAGGCGGCACTTGTAGTGCCGCCTCAATAATAAAGATACAGATTATCGGATTCCTAAATGAAGAATTGAACCCGGAGTGTCTTGCACTAAGAAATGAGTTTGTGGACCGAAATCACAAGAACTATTTTCACCATCGCTCACACCAATTAGTGAGAATGTATACCATTCGCTTTCAGTCTCACAATAGTGATCAGTACTAATACAATAATAATGATTTCTCAGTGCAAATCCAACTGCTCGATATTCAAGATCTGAGTCATTTACTTTATATCTAAATTTCCTGAGTTTCTGCATTCTACGGTAACGCGAGCTAACAACATATACAGATCTAGCCTCAAATCCAATTAAACTATCCTCACTGCCTCTAACTACCGTAATCAATTCGGGAAGATCAACAAAAGCAAAGCCCATTCTAGTCTCAAGTAAGTGTATCGCATCCGGTATAAATCCCGATTGTCCAATACAAACTAGCAACAGACCATTAGAACGACGCGTGTCTCGATAACCCAATCCCTTTTTCAATCCACTAAAAAGGAGCTGCTCCCTTGTTATCTTAATATATTCATCTGCGCCTTCTTTTGATGTGCGGTTAAGTTTCGCTATTACTTTACGCATATCAGCAATTGCCATGTCAAGATCACAACCAACCAAAATAGGATCATTTGGTAATCGAATTAATCGAATTACCCTTAGACTTGGATTAAAGCGGTCAATCATACACTTCCTCCTTCCGCTTCATCAGCAGTCTCGCTCATTCCCATTGTGTAAACCCATCACACCGTTGCGATAGGTCTATAATTAAATAATATTTATAGCTCTTACAAAATGCAAATAAAAAACACACTTATTGTGTGCTGTTGAACTATAGTTAAATTATGGTAGATCAGTTCAGCTAACCTGCACCAAGCGAAGTTTGGTGGGCGATGGAGGACTCGAACCTCCGACCTCGTCATTATCAGTGACGCGCTCTAACCAGCTGAGCTAATCGCCCACATATAAATCAAAATGAAGGTATCACTACGCGATAATTAGATTATCTTAACATTGCCCAATATACCTGTTTTTAGTACGATTGTAAAGAGGAATTATGATTTTTACAACCCACATTGTAGTCGGTAGTGCCGTCGGAACTTTTACACAAAATCCTGCCTTGGCTTTTTTATATGGACTCATTAGCCACCATATTCTTGACATATTCCCGCACCTTGATCCCGGTTCTTATATCAAAGATAAATATTGGAAATACCCGAAAATATTAGCCATTATCGCTGCAGATTTATTGGTGGGAACATTAATTTTTTGGTGGCTATGGAAAACTACTGATTATTCCTGGACTGTCTTTTGGGGAGCATTAGGTTCTGTTATTTCTGATATTATTGACAACGGCCCGCAACGCGAAGTTACGAGAAAATGGCCAGGGCTTAAACAATTCCATGCGATGCATCACTATCTACATTGCACCATCGAACCGCAATATTGGTACGTTGGCATTCTAACACAGCTCGGGTTTATCATCGCTGGTATTGGTATAATAATGGGGTAAGGACTGTACAAAAAGGAGGAAATGTGTTATTATGGGATATACTCCTTAACAGGTGGGTATGGTTGATTTTAGGAGCAGGAATTTGTTTTGTCAGCTTGGTTTATACTTATCAAATGGCGCATATTTTTGGTAAGGTTGGCTGGGCTGAGCGCTATTTTGGTGAGGGCGGCACCTACACAATGTGGAAAATCGTCGGCATAATTGCACCAGTTATTGCAGTGATATACTTCTTTGCCAGAAGATAAATTTGGGCCCGTAGTTCAACGGTAGAATGTCTCCCTTGCACGGAGAAGGTTGGAGGTTCGATTCCTCTCGGGTCCACCAATATCCATTATATTTTATTACTATATGAAAACTATTTTATACATGGCGATGACAGTTAATGGATATATTGCCAAAGAAAACGACGAGACTGGTTTTGTTAGTGACATAGAGTGGAATAATTTTCAAAAAATAGCAAAAGATATTGGCAATATGATAGTTGGAAGTAGAACTTATAAAATTATGGTAGAAAAAGAAGAATTTAATAAACTTTGTAATGTACGTGTCGTAATTGTTTCAGATAATACTGATATAAAAATTATTTCTAATAACCATTCTATAGCTACAAGTCCTCAAGACGCTTTAACGACTTTAGAAAAAGAAGGGTATCGATCTGCATTAGTCGCAGGTGGAGCAACCCTAAATTCTTCGTTTATGGCGAAAAATCTTATCAATGAAATTTATCTTGATGTCGAGCCAATTGCTTTTGGCAAAGGTATAAAATTATTTAAAGATAATGACTTTGAAGCAAAACTAAAATTACTCAGTACTAAAAAATTATCTGATGATGAAATACAATTACATTATAAAGTTCAAAAATAATCACTATTCTAAGTTCTGTTTACAATTTCTAAGATTTTATCGGCAGGTATAATTTGGGTTTCGGGTTTGGTGTGTTCTTTGAGTTCACCTACAAAACTTATATCACCAAATTTAACCAGTAAATATTCGTACTTATAGCGCACCTACGTAATAAGTACGAACTTTTTATGGTTTGGTTTTAGGCTATTATTTGTCCAGCAGTTCAATAGCACTATTTAACTCAGCAGGTGGGACGATTTTAGTGTCGTCTTTGGAACGTTCTTTGAGTTCTACACCCTGCCTGCCGGCAGGCAAGGCGCCGGAGGCGAGGGATTTGTTGCTGACAACAACTCGGTACGGGCAGCCAATGAGGTCAGCATCACCGAATTTTTCGCCGGCGGAAATATCTTTTCTGTCGTCCCAAATAACTTCAACTTTCGCATCAACCAATTTTTGATATAAATCCTGTGATTCCTCGATTTTATCATCAAGCGTAATTAAATGTACTTTGTAAGGCGCTATTGATTTAGGCCATACAATGCCGCGCTCGTCATTAAATTTTTCCACCACCACCCCCATTGTCCGCGTTGTCCCCCAGCCATAACAACCCATTATTGGGTATTTCTGATTTCCCTCCTGATCGATATAAGTGATACCAAAATCTTTAGAGTATTTTTGACCTAAATCAAAAACATTACCCACCTCGCTGGCAGTGGCTTTTTTTAATCCAGGTCCGTTGCATTTCTTGCAATTATCGCCTTCTTTCAATTGGGTATCTGCTGCATTGACACAAAATTCACAATCAGGACAATATAAAATTTCATCTTCGCCAGCATCGGTTAAAACCATAAATTCATATGATATTTTTTCCGAAAAAGTGCCGCCCGATGCCTCTGTGACTTTCGCTACCAACCCCAACTTCTTGTACGCTCGTATATATGCTTCCTTCACTTTATTATAAAACTGATCAAAATCTTCCTGTGATTCATGGAAACTATACATATCTTTCATTTCAAATTCACGGCCGCGCAAGATGCCACTTTTAGCCCGCAATTCATCGCGATATTTCCAGTGAATTTGGTAGACCGCTTTAGGCAGATCTTTATAAGAGTGGATAAATTCCTGCATCAGCGGCGTTACCACTTCTTCATGGCTTTGCCCTAGCGCAAATTCTTTTTCGGTGCGGCTTTTGAGTTTAAACAAAACGTCAATGCTTTCCCAACCACCAGATTTTTTCCAATTCTCTGCGGGATGGAGCGCTGGCATTAAAAGTTCCTGCCCGCCCAAAGCATTCATTTCTTTGCGGATGATATTTCTCACTTTATTTAAAACACGCAGGCCAAGTGGCAAGTAAATATAAACTCCGGCCATCAGCTGGCGCACAAAACCGCCCTGAACCAAAAGGCGATAATTAACCGAATCCGCATCACCCGGCGAGTTTTTAGTTGGCGTAAAGATCATCTGCGATAGTTTCATAATGTAATTATACCTTTTATTTTGCATTTGACAATGCAGCATAATCTCAAAATTCAAATCTCAAATCTCAAAATTATATCTAAAAATGTAAAATATTTCGGGTGCCAATTTAGGGTTTTTCGGGTGACGCCAGTAGGCGGTTTAGGGTGCAATACTCTTCACATACCCATCAATCTTTACTATTATATAACTATGATTAAAATTGAAGAAAATGTTGCTTTAGCGCCAATGACCACTTTCAAAGTTGGTGGTCCGGCAAAATACTTTGTCCGTGTTGCATCGGCTGATGATTTGAAAGAAGCAATAAAATTTTCAAAAGATAAAAATCTGCCAATTTTTATCTTGGGCGGTGGTAGCAATTTAATTATCAGCGATAGGGGATTTAACGGTCTTGTTATAAAAATTGATATTAAAGATATTAAAATTGATGACGGTAAAATTACCTGCGGAGCGGCCATTCCATTTGGATTAGTAGTCAATAAGACAATGCAAAATAGCTTAACCGGGTTGGAGTGGGCAGCGGGGATTCCGGGAACAATCGGTGGTGCGGTGCGCGGCAATGCCGGCGCTTTCGGTGGTGAAACGAAAGATGTAATCCAGTCTGTTAAATCTATTGATTCTGATTCTGGTAAAACCATCAGTCGTGATAATAATGAGTGCAAATTCGGCTATCGCGATTCTATTTTCAAACATAATAATGAAATAGTTGTAGAGGTGGAACTGTTGTTGAAAAAAGGTGATCGCAGTAAAATCGAAAAAATTGTACAAGAGCATGTTCAGTATCGCCAGCAAAAGCACCCCATTGAATTCCCTTGCGCCGGCTCCGTTTTCAAAAATATTCCCGCCGATTCAGTTAGTGATGAAGTTCGTGAATTATTCAAAGACTCAATAAAGATTGATCCATTTCCTGTAGTTCCTGCCGCCAAAATAATCGCCGAAGCGGGGTTCTCTGGCACAAAAATTGGCGGCGCTCAAGTATCCCAAAAACACACTAACTATATTGTCAATGCCGGCAATGCCAAAGCGGATGATATTATTAAATTGATCAACTTGATTAAAAATACCGTCCAAGAAAAATATCAAATTACTCTCGAAATAGAACCTCAGCTAATAGGCCTAACATTAGAAAAATAGATCACTTTCGGGTGACAATTTTGCGATTTTCGGGTGCCCGCGCCCTGGCGGTTTCGGGTGCTTGATATCTACTTTTTATCTTTTTCTTTATCTTCCACCCAACCCATAGTATAGATACTAAGTACTACAATGAGAAATGTCATAATTAATGCGTAAAGCACTTTGGCATAAACTGTACTGGCAGTCATTGGATAAAAATATTCGATTGTTGATTTTATAGCATCATTCCATGCCAGACCAGCAACTAGTCCAAAAGCAGCAAGGACATAGCCCACTGTCCGCTTTTTCATTTCATTGCGAAAACGCGCCAAATGGCTTCTTTTAGCTGCCGCTTTCTTCGCCGCCTCTTCTGCTTTTTTTGATGATTTTTCCATGAATAAATTATACCATACAAATACTTGACAAAACAGGTAAAATATGGTATGTTTATATGATTATCCAATCTGGCTAAACCAGGGAGGGATAACGCATACTTGACAACAAGGAGGTGGGGCAAATGCCCCACATCACAGAAGTAAGAACGCACCATAGGCCCCACCTCGACGAGGTGGTCGCTCTTTGGCTGCTAAGGCAGTTTGGCCAAGAGCAATTCCCCGGAGTCGACACTGCATCAGTGACCTTCGATGGGAATGGTGGTAAGCTTGCCGATGGAGTTACCGAGGCCGAACTTCTTGACCAAGGTATTCTCCTACTCGGCATTGGTCGCGGCACATTCGACGAGCACGCCGCGTCAGAAGCACCCGAGAAGCAGGGTCATTGCTGCGCTACGCTCATGGCCCGATATCTCGAGGTGGAAAAAGATCCTGCCGTCAAGCGAATCCTGGACTCGGTATTAAAAGCCGACGCCAAAGGAGGCAAGGACGTGCTCCACCTTGCCACGCTTGTCGGCGACATGTGGGACGATGGCTGCCAGTTCGACAAAGTCTGGGAGTTTGTCTGTGAAATTCTTGAGCGCAAGCTCAGAGCACAGGACAACTTCCAGGCCGCCGGTCAAGCATGGCTGGCAAGAGATGGCCATGTCTGTGAAATCGACTCCAGCGATGGAAAAAAGCTGCGAGTAGCTTTTACCCGCAGCGAACAGGAGAGTGGGTTCGCCCGCTGGAAAGAGGGCGGTAACTGCGATATTGCTATCAATCGCGATCCAGTAACCGCTTGTGTCACCATCTTCGCACGAAGCAACGACAGATTCCCCGACCTTGTGGCCGCTGTTCGCGCGTGCGAAGCGTCGCGAGCCAAGGAGTCCATCCCTAGGTGGGGAGAACTACGCTACGAAGAACTTCAGGGAGCAGCCGGTAGGTGGTTCTACCCGCACAGCTTCAAGCCAGCTGCTCTCTTCAACGGGAGCACGGCACATCCTGATGTAACGCCAACAGCGCTTACCAACGAGGAGATCCTGGGGTGTATCAAAATCGCCCTCGGTTCACACCTCTTCAAGGAATGCGACGGCACGACTTGTACTAAGGGTCGATGCCCGTGGTACAGCTTCGACCTCGCCCGATGCCACAAGGTGAGGCATCCGTAACACTAACACGCTCCGGCCTGGGGATCCCAGGCCGGAGTTTTTGTTTAAGAAAAAATACAATTTTCATCAAACAATATCATTAGCGTCAACTGTGATAGTACTATCAGGTGGAATTTCGTCGCGCAATAATTTTTCTGAAAGTGGATTCTCTAATTTTGTTTGAACCACTCTCCAAAGTGGCCTCGCACCATAAACCGGATCATATCCCAGTTGTGCCAATTTTTGTTTTCCCGCCGGTGTCACATTAAGTGTTATTTTTTTTGTCTTTAATCCTTCCGCAACTTTTGCAATCATAATATCAACAATTTTTAGAAGCTCATCGATATTAAGCGGCCTGTAAGCTACCACTGCGTCAAAACGGTTAAGAAATTCAGGCCTAAAAATATTATTTTGCTGCAAGTATTCCAACAATCGTTTTGACAAGACATCATAAGGTTCTCCACTTTTTATTGATTGGCGGATCATTTCCGCACCAGCATTGCTTGTAGCAATCACAATAGCATTGGTAAAGTCAACTGTTTTACCCATGCCATCTGTAAGTCTTCCATCATCCAAGACTTGTAGGAATAAATTTAAAACATTCTGATTGGCTTTTTCAATTTCATCTAAAAGCACGACCGTGAATGGATTGTCTTTAATTGCTTTAGTTAAAATGCCTTGTTCTCCCATCTCCCCTGCCACCGGCGCTGCGCCGATTAATTTATTTGTCGCATCCGGCCCTTGGTATTCACTCATATCAAGCCTAATTATTTTCTTTTCCGAACCAAAATAGGCCTCTGCCAGTGCTTTTGCGGTTTCGGTTTTACCAACACCAGTCGGACCAATAAAGAGAAAAGTACCAATTGGCTTGTTCTCCCTGCGCATTCCGGTTCGCGCCCGCTTAAGTGCGCTAGCCACAGCATTTACTGCTTCATTTTGGCCGATTACTCTCTTATGCAAAAGTTCTTCTAAGTTCAGCAGTTTTTCTTTTTCCGTTTTAGTAGCTTCACCCACCGGAACATTTGCTTTCACCGAAGCAACTTCGTCAACCACTTCTTCGGTGATAATTTTTACTCCCCGCTGAGAAGCAGTGACAGCAATATTATCAATTAAGGCAAGTGCTTTTGCCGGAAAAGGTTTGTCGTGGATATAGCGGTCGGAAACGTTAACCGTTTCTTTAACGGCCGGAAAAGTAAAAACCACATCATACTTGTATTCAAAAACCGGGATAGTGTCTTCCAGCACATAAACCACATCGGCTTTGGCCGGTTCGCGCACTTCAATTTTTTCAAACGATGTTGCTATTTCAGGATTGGCTTCAATATCCCTATGAAAACTGTCTATTGTTGTATCACCAATAATTTGTAACCCGTGTCCCCTTAAATATGGTAAGAGGATAGCACTGGCATTAACCATTCCCGTTTTTTGTTCGCGGCTTAAAAGGCTTTGAATATTATCGATAAAGAGGATAATATTACCAGCACTTACCGATTCATCCAACACAGCTTTTAATCTGCTTTCGACCGAGCCTGGTTCATTGGCACCAGCTAAAAGTTTTCCCGTATCAAGTTCCCAAATATGTTTGTGGATAAGTTGTGGATAGACAATACCGCGAATTATTTTTTGGCCAAGTGAACGCACGATCGTACTTTTACCTACGCCATGTTCGCCCAAAAGCATCGCATTGTTGGCATCCGATTTTGCTAATACATTCTCCAACTCTTTAACTTCATTTTCTCTGCCATAAATTACAATAGGTCGCGCCTCGGCTACTACTGCTGAAATGTCACGAGCATACAGTTGTAGATTTGGCGTATATCCGAATGACCAGTCACGACCGATTGCTCCTTCAACAGTCTCCTTTTCCCAAAATGGAATTTTTTGGGTAAGAGATTTGTGCTTTATATACCAATTGAGTATGGCAGTAGCATCTTTGGGATCCAATTTTTTAATTGATAGAATTTTTTGCCAAAGCTCGGAATTAGTTGCCAAGCCGGCGATGATTGCTGAAATGCTTATCGGCCCAGGTGAAGTTCTAGCCAAATCGGAAATTGTTCGCATTAACTCGTCGGGCCAAGGGCTTTTTTGATTAGCATTCCCCCAATATTGTGATAGGACCGCTGAATATTCATCGACCGAATCGAAGCCGCAGCGAATTATAAAATATTTACCAGCTTCGCAATAATTAAGTGCTAACCACAATATTCCCGGATCAACTATCGAAGATCTTTTTGCGGCCAGTTTTTGCGCCACAATTAAATACTTAATTGAATCAAAATCAAGCCGATCAGCTAAATTGGTACTAAAGATATTAACTGCTTTTGTTTGGAAGCGCAAAAACTGGCCAATCCAAAGCCATATTAACCCTGCTGCAACTACCAGAGAAATAAATAATCTTAAATTACCCTTTAAAAGACCTATCAAAATTAAAATTATCCAAATAATTGCTATAAGATATATCAAAACATCGATAGTACGCCACCAGCGAGAATTAACTCGCTCGGAGCGATGATACAGCTTAGTGGAGGCAGCATTAATGAGGTCAAAAGTTTCGGTCACATCACCCCCCATGCAATTGCCAAAGAGGCGATAATTGGTAAACAAAGCCAGAAAACCAATATCAAAAAGACAAAGATAAAACTAACAAGTGTAGCAAAAAGACCTATGATGATGGTGAAAAACCTGACAACAAAACCAATGCCACGGCTAATGAAGTTGTCAAACATGATTTTTATAACAACATCAAGCGAGGCATTACGAGGTGCATAAATATCTCGTTTCCAAGGAGCAAATAGAGTTTTAATTAAAGTTGGGATAGAGAAAAATATCAGCACATGGCGACTGACTTTAACTGCTAAATTCCAATAATTGATCGGCAGGTCAACCAACCACCAACTAAAAAAGTTAGGAGTTCTTTGAACTGTTGTCTGCGGTTCTATAAACCCTCCTTTGCTCGCCTCAGGCGGGAAAATTCGAAACTCGAAACCCTAATCTCTAAATAAATCCTAAATCTATAAATTTTAAAACTTTGACATTGTTTAGGATTTAGAAATTAGTATTTAGGGTTTAAACATATTATACCCCAAATCCTTGACGAGCGGGAGATTTTATGATATGATGATTTATCACCTCGAAAGGAGGTGTAACAGAATGGAGCCGAAGTGGAAGCAGATCACCCCCTACATGTACCGGCTTCAGATCACGGGGTCCAGCAATCCGCCAGCTGACTACGAGGAGCTGATGAACCACATCTTCCGGACAAGTGGCGATGTGGGCATCCACACGCTTAGATTGGAGAGCGGGGACGGGACTGAATTCCTGTATGTCCACGTCAACGATACCGTGGACAGGGCCAACTAGGCCTGCATGCGGCCGCGCCGATTTTCCGGCGCGGCCGCTAGACCCCCAAAAAACACCCTAAAAGGGTGGTTTTTTAACAGAGGGTTCTCGATCTGCCTCGGCTTCACCCATTAGCGAGATAGGCAAGCTCTAACAATAAACCAGTTACACCTACGAAGTGTTGGATATAAACCCTCATTTAACAATAATATTATAAAAAAATATTATAAAAATTATACCCCCAAATCCTTGACAAACGGGAGGTTTTATGGTATGATTATTTGTTACCTTGAATGGAGGTGAGAGTATTGCCGCCCGTAAGCTACAATGATGTGGTCACCTTCCGGGGAAAGTCATCCTGGCAAAAGGATGACTGTGTACACTGCCCAAGGCCATCGACTCTTGAGGCATGTTACGGGAAGGGTTGCGTCCGCTGTTGTGACGATCCCAAATGCAAGGAAGCGGCCGCAACGCTCGCAAGGAAGATTGGTGGTTCTCCTCGGTAGCCCAGTTCTACGGCCGCGGTCTGACGTTTTTCACCAGCGTCAGATCGCGGCTCTCAACAAAAACGCCTTACGGGCGCTTTTTTATATCTCAAAAACTAAATGATCGTTTTTTTGTATGGTTGTCCTGCAGAGTGGGACTCCCGCTACAATTTCGATACCATTAACAATCGCTTTTAAAAAACGTTGATAGTACTGCGAGTATTCTATTCGATAATGGTTGCCACGTAGAACGCGACGAACCAATAAATTATCTCACGAGTTCGATATTTACATGGCTGCAAGAATAACATAATACATAATGTACTACGATCGACCGTCCTCGTCTGCCTCTGCAAAACAGAGTCGAGACGGGACGTCCTGTCTAAAATTCCTTTAGAAAGGAGGTGATCCATCCCCAGATTCCCCTAGGGATACCTTGTTCATGGTGTTCACTATATCGCTATAATGCATGGACTATATCTTCATCCTCTTTCGAGGAGCTTGGCGTGTAGTCTCTGAGGATTCTGTTGCGCTTCACAATTCTCTTTATTTGCATGAAACCTTCCATTGTTCTATGCTGACCACTCTCTACTAGTTTCAGTACTCTTTGAAAGTGATTATAGGAGATTCGTTTACTTGGAAGTTGTAATGGATGTTTTGTGAAGAAGGGAAGTATTCTCTCGATCAGGTCTTTGTGTGTCCTCACACGATACGACCAGAGATTACAGAAATTCGTTCTCGCATCTTTGCGGTAGTATAACCGACCGCATATGAATACGCGACGAATTCTCTCCAATATCTCTTTATCTTTTTCGTTGAGATCTATACCAAACACACAATCAATTTCGATCACTTCTTTATTTTTTACTTTTCTGATTCTCGGGGAAACCGAGAAATATCCTTCGCCATCCACTATTCCTACAATATAATTTGCGCTTAACAGTCTTTCCTGCTGATTGTCTGCACTGGATGAATTATAACTTTTATCTATTTTCATTTAGATAATTGTATCACCAGATACACAGAGTTTCCAGCATTTAGCCAAGTTTTACTTCCGTCTTTACAGACAGAAGGTCGCAACTGATTTACGACTTAGCGCTCCTCGCCAACCCTGCCGTGGGACCCCAAATGGGGCACTTCGGGCATTGCTGACTCGGCTCACTTGACGGGCGGATTGCGATAGAGAGAAAATTCTTCGCGTTCCCACGTAGCGAGCGGTTTTCCCGCACTACGCGAGTCCGATATCATTGGAGTTTCAGATCGATGTTGTTCTTTGATTCATTGATTTCTTAAATTTCGCAATTTGAGATAGCCCCTGCGAAGTCAAATGTTTCTTTGACTCGACAATCTTAGCTATCTTGCAAAACAGAAGAAAATTTTTCCTTTTGGTACTGGTTTGTAAGGGGTATTTTCTGAAGAAAGGTATTATCTTTCCCAGAATATCCCTATGTGAAGCTACCGTGAAGCGATAGCACTGGGCGTGATTTGGTCTATTTTCATGTTGATAATAAACCTCCCCACAACCCAACAGCATTTTTACTTGATGCAAAACTCCCCTATCGGAAGCTTGCATCTTCAAGTGAAAATGGAGCTGAACCACCATACCAGCTTGATAACGAGGAGATTTACGCAAGTTCACGTAAAAGCATCCCTCGCCATCAGTCAAACCAACAACATAATCAGCTGAAACAGATAACGGTTTTGTCCTTCCCATACGTTAATTATATAATAACTTACCGCATGGTACTACGACGCAGCTGACTTCTTGTGGATAATTCTCTGTTTCTCTTCCTCCACAAGATCTCCCTGGGTTATTTGTAAAACTTTTCCAAACATCCTGATCGAGATTCTTTAATGATACTTCCCCGTGACTCACCGCACAGGTCGCATCTCTCTTAATTTGATCAGGCTGCTTTTTGCTATTAGGATCCTTCGGCCCTCGTCTTACGACAGGGGGCCTATCCGTTCACTACACCGCTTTCGCGGAGTATCGATTTTAACGATCTAGCTTAACAAACTGCCAGGCGCATTTCATTTTGAGTACAAGGCTCGAGAACGTATTCACCGTGGCGTTCTGATCCACGGTTACTAGCGATTCCAGCTTCATGCAGGCGAGTTTCAGCCTGCAATCCGAACTGAGGACAGATTTCAGGGATTAGCTTGCTCTTGCGAGCTCGCAACCCGCTGTTGCTGTCCATTGTAACACGAGTGTTGCCCAGGGCATAAGGGACACGCTGATTTGACGTCATCCCCACCTTCCTCCCCGCCAAAGGGCGAGGCAGTCCTCAGTGAGATCCCCGACGTGATGTCGGGGCAACACAGAGTAGGGGTTGCGCTCGTTGACCGACTTAACGGGACACCTCACGGCACGAGCTGACGACAACCGTGCACCACCGACCTATTGGTTCCCGAAGGCACTCCTGCATCTCTGCAGGATTCCAATAGGGTGAACCCTGGTAAGGTTCTTCGCTTATTGTCGAATTAAACCTCATGTTCCACCGCTTGTGCGAGCCCCCGTCTATTCCTTTGAGTTTTAGTCTTGCGACCGTACTCCCCAGGCGGCTGACTTAACGCGTTAGCTTTGCTACAAGAAGGGTCGATACTCCCTATAGCTAGTCAGCATAGTTTACGGCGTGGATTACCGGGGTATCTAATCCCGTTCACTCCCCACGCTTTCGCGCCTTAGCGTCTGAAGTAGCCTAGTAAGCTGCCTTCGCCATTGGTGTTCCTCCCGATATCAATGGATTTTACTCCTACACCGGGAATTCCGCTTACCCCTGCCACCCACTAGTCTTGTAGTATCCTAACAGATTTCAACGTTGAGCGATGATATTTATGTTAAGACTTATAAGACCGCCTACGCGCTCTTTACGCCCAGTAAATCCGGATAACGCTTGCCACCCTCGTATTACCGCGGCTGCTGGCACGAAGTTAGCCGTGGCTTATTCCTATAGTACCGTCATAATCGTCCTATAGAAAAGAAGTTTACACTCCGAAGAGCGTCTTCCTTCACGCGGTGTCGCGGCGTCAGGCTTTCGCCCATTGCGCACGATTCCTCACTGCTGCCACCCGTAGGTGTATGGGCCGTATCTCAGTCCCATCGTGGCTGGTCAACCTCTCAGTCCAGCTACCCGTCATTGCCTTGGTAGGCTTTTACCCCACCAACAAGCTGATAGGACGCAGGCTCCTCCCAAACCGATAAATCTTTGCTCTTACGAGCTCATCGGGTATTAACTAACCTTTCGGTTAGGTATCCCCGAGTTTGGGGCAGATTCCCACGCGTTACTCACTCGTCTGCCACTAACCGCGCAGAGCGCGGAAGCACCAAATTACCCGCCCGAACGACTGAATCGTTCAGTCGGGCGGGCAAGATACAATAACCAAACAATAATCAATTTTCAAAATTTCAATATTCAAACGTTTGAATACTTACTAATTTCGAATTTGGAATTTGTTTGGAATTTGTTACTTGGTTATTGGTTATTCCGTGCTCCGCACGGCTCGTTCGACTTGCATGTGTTAGGCACACCGCCAGCGTTCATCCTGAGCCAGGATCAAACTCTCAAAAAGTTGAGAAATTAATCCGGTTCTAACCGGTTTAAATTCTATTGTATTAGGGTTAGCCACCCTAATAGGGCTCATTTTTTTACGAAGTATGAAAACTTCGTATTCTTGCAACCGTGTAAAAATCGAATGCATTCGATTTTTACCGGTTTGTCCCTCGTAGCTCCGAAGGAGCGTAGTGGGACAACCAAATAAATAATCGAATTGATTCTACACAGTCTCGCATAGCGTCTAATTGTTAAAGAACTAGATAACACTACTTGATGTCATCCTGAGTGAAACGCCACCGCCGATGGCGGGGTCCCGCAGGAAACGGGAAAGGATACTACCCTTGGCGCTCTGACTTAGAATGACAACTATTCGCGTGTAATTCGCGACTTATTCGTGTGTATTCGAGTGATTATTTATCTCGAAGAGATAAATAAAACTCCCATCTATGGGAGTTACTCCGCAAGATGACTTTTACCCCTTGCCACTTTTTAAGCCGTCTTAATCATTGCATACCTATTATATCCCCAAATAGAAAACCTGTCAACAGTTTATAATAATTAACTATATATCGATCATTAATTTATGCTGCCTTGGAATGATTACTTAAAGATTCTTGAAGAAAAGTTTCGATTCGTTGAATATAACTTTCCGTCCACTTTGCATCATCGCTCAACCTTCCTCTTTGACTGAAATCTGGTTCTGATAAACAATATAAATATTTATGCTTCAATAAATGATATGCTCTGTCAAGTCTACCCGGCTCCTTTAATAGATCATCAAAATTAGTAGAAAAAATCTCTTTTAGTTCATTATCTTCAACATTATTTAGAGGTGGAATTGGGTTAAGTCGACGCAATTGATGAGGATAATAATGTCTTTCAGGGTGATTAGAACTTTCAACGGCAATTTTACCATTATTATCTTTTATTCCACTAACAATATGCCATTTATCTCCATTTTGAGAATCAGTCGAAATTGCAACCTCATCTCCAACACGAAAACCAGCCGATTCTTGTAGATTTTTAATATCCATTAATAATTCTTGCTGACGCCTATTCTCAGAACTTTCCACATTCGTTCTTAAGCCATCAATACTACTTGCTGATTCCTGTTCGACGTTGTTCATAATCACCCTCCGCAAAGCAATCAATTGATTGTTTTATTTTTGAGATTTTTGCTTTTCTACCACTTTATCGATAATTCCATAACTTTGTGCCTCTTTAACGCTCATAAACCTGTCACGCTCGGAATCTTTTTCGATTTGAGTTTTAGACTTGCCGGTATGGTGCGCCATAATTTCATTTAACGTATCCTTTACACGCAAAATCTCTTTGGCATGAATGGCAATATCGGTCGCCTGGCCACCGGCTTCACCCATCGGCTGGTGGATCATTATCCGCGAATTAGGTAGCGCAAGCCGTTTACCCTTTGCTCCGGAGGCCAAAATCACCGCCGCCGCCGAAGCTGCTTGACCAATGCAAATAGTTTCAATATCAGGCTTAACAAACTGCATTGTGTCATAAATTGCCATACAAGCAGAAACTGACCCACCAGGACTATTGATAAAAAGCTGGATCGGGTCTTTTTCATCTTCCGATTCCAAAAAAAGCAATTGGGCGATAATAATATTGGCCACATCATCATCGATAAGACCACCCAAAATAATGATGCGGTCCTTCAAAAGACGGCTGTAGATATCGTACGCCCGTTCACCAAACTGACTTTTCTCTATAACTGTTGGTATCAAATAACCCATAGTTTTAAAATTATTCTAATTATACTAATTGCTCTAATTATTCTAAATAATGACTAATCACCAAATCCTAATTGGGATTTTCTGTAATTGGGATTTCTTTAGGTTAATTAGAATAATTAGGTTAATTGGGATTTATCGATGAGCCATCTGACAACTTTTGTTAAAGACTCGTCTTTGCCTATTTCGATCTTTTCATTTTGAGCAATTTGGCGCAACGATAAACCAATTAAAACATTTTTTGCGGCTTGCTTGGTCATATCCTCATCAAATTTTTCCGGTGTCGTTTCGATGTTTTTTAGATATTGATCAAACGAGACTCCTTGTTTTTGGGCAATGTCTTCAACAATTTTTTTAAGGCGTTCTTTCTCACTATTAACTAGAATTTCTGGCAAATCGGTGCGAGCGATTTTTACTATTTCGTTGACAACTTCATCTTCTTGTTTTTGATAAGCCCGATTTTTCTTTTCTTGGATAATATTTTTTTTAAGCAGATTTTTCAAATCTTCCAGTGATTTTGCGCCAAGAGATTTAGCAAATTCATTATCTTCCTTAGGTAAAATTACTTCTTCAACATTATCAGCCGTTACTTCAAAATGATACTTTTTACCAGCAAACTCTTTAGCGTGATATTCCTTGGGGAAAGTAATATCAAACTCTCTTTTTTCATCCTTTTTGATACCAACTAATTTTTCCTCAAATCCCGGAATTAAAGTTTTGCTGCCCAAAATTATTGGGTGGTTTTTACTGCCCAATTTCTCTAATGCCACATGCCCATCGAATCCTTGAAAAGTGATTTCTAATTTATCATCATTTTTAGCACCGCGAGTTATGCTCTTGAAAGTAGCACGGCGGCGGCGTAACATCTGCAAGGTTTGATCGATCTCTTCATCGTTTGTTGTGAAATCCTGCTTAGGGGCAGGCCCCACTCCATCTTTAGAACTCCGCGGGGCAGGCCCTCCTTCGCTCTTTGAGCTACCTGCCTCGCCGGCAGGCGGGCGTGGGGCAGGGGATAGTTTAATTTTTTTATAATCTTTAATAAATTTTACTTCCGGTAGGATGTCAAGGTCCGCTTCGTATTCTAAAATATTTTCAGACCCCTCAATAAAAGAAGGTTGTTTAATAATCTTGATGTTAGGGTTACCTAGGGGATTGAGCTTATTGTCTTTTAAAGCTTTGATATAACTTGTTCGTATCGCCTCTTCAATAGCGGCATTTGCTAACCGCTGCGCACCTATCGCTTCCACAGTCATAGAACGCGGCGCTTTGCCCGGACGAAAACCAGGCAAACTAACCGATGGCGCAAGAGCAATATAAGCTTTTTCATACAAGTCCTCCATCTGAGTTTTTGATGCAGCGACTTTGATATGAAATCGGCTCTTATTAATTTTAGTAACTTTTATTTCCATACGTGAAAAGTATACCTTATAACTTAATAGATATCAAGTGCATATTATTCGTAAATCATAAATTGTAAATCTTAAATCAGATCACTTAGATTTATTTCGTTTTAATTTCAGCCCAGGGGCGGCGATCTTTTTTAGGACTTTTGAGCGGCACAATAAAACGTTCAGGATTGCGTAAAAAAATTAATGTTGCATAACGCGATTTGGATTTTTTCTGCCAGTAATCATCAGCAACAGCAGCATCTTTGCCGTATTCGCGGCGGATATTAGCAATCATCTCTGGTGTCAAATTATCGTAATATAGGACATTTTCAATTTCGACTTGGCCGATAATGCTACCATGAGCAGATTTGAGGAAAATTTGATCACCGCGTTTAGCGCTTTGATATGGCATTTGGCGCGTTAGGCCAAAACGCATTTCAATGGTTTTTTCACCATGAAGAATTTGATCGATTGCCTTTTGTTGCCGAAATATCGCCAGATGAGTGGCCATAATACTTCCTTTATTCTTCGAGCAACATCGAGAAGTTTTTTGATAGTTCTCGATTCGCCTTCGATCAATTACGATCAGGTTCGCTCGAACGATATAATTTTATTGTTCGACCTTGTGGAGAACTTATTTTAATGAAGTTCTCGATTCGTCCACCAGAATAGTGGTCTCTCTCGAACGATAAATATAATATTTCTATTTAGTACCAAATTCGCGGATGCAGTCCTCGACAACTTCTTTCATTTCCTCTCTTGCTGATGCGAGAACTTCACGCGGATCTTTTTGTTTTGATGTTTGTTTTAAAGTTTTTTGGAATGCCTGCCGCAACTGTGTATCAATATTAATTTTAGCGATGCCAAGTGCAATTGCCTTTTTAAATTCCGCTGCAGTCGAGTTGCTAGCACCATGAAAAACTAGTGGCACATCTACTTTTTCTGAAATTGATTTTAATGCGTTAAAATTCAATTTTTCGCCTTTCACTTTTTCACCATGGACATTGCCAAAGGCCACCGCCAAGCTATCACATTTCGTTGATGCAATAAATTCTTGTGCCTTTTGAGGATCAGTATATTTATCTGCGCCCGATACAAAAGAATCACTTGATTGAATGCCGCCTAGTTCTGCTTCCACGGCAATTCCTTTTTTATGGGCAATCTCAGTAATTTTTTTTGTAACAGCAACATTTTTCTCAAATGGCAATTTCGAGCCATCAAACATTACCGATGTGAATTTTCCTGAATTGATGGCTTTTTCAACAATTGCAAAATCCTTGCCATGGTCGAGATGAATAGCAAAAGAAACTTTTGATTTTTGTACTAAGTCAAAAATAATTTCGGTTAATGTATCAAAACCAGCAAATTCCAATGACGCGGGAGTTACTTGGATAATACTCGGTTTATTTAATTTTTCAGCGGCCCAAATAATTGCTTGGGCTGATTCCATATCATAAGCATTAAAAGCACCTACAGCGTATTTTTCCTTACGAGCCTTTTGTAATAACTTGATACTATTAACCAGCATTAATTCTCCACAATTATATTTGAAAATTTGAAATTAGAAATTGAAAATTATCTTTATTCTGGCTTTTGCCCTCCATTTTCTTCCAAGGCAACTAAGCCGGGTAATTTTTTACCAATTAAATATTCGCTTGCCGCGCCACCACCAGTGGAAACAAAACTATAGCGGTCGCGCAAATTTAAGCTATCGATAACTTGCGCCGTATCGCCACCGCTAACGATGGTGGTGGCGCGCATATTGGCAACAAATCTGGCAATTTCATTTGACCCATGGCGAAATTTCTTTTCTTCTGTTTTGCCAAGTGACCCATTCCAAAAAATTGTTTTTGCTTGTTTTATTTCTGATTTAAATTTAACAATTGTATCAGGACCAATATCAAATGGTGGTGATTTTTTAACAATTTCTTTTGTAAAATCAATAATTCTGCCACTTTTGTCTACTCCATCTGTCGGAAAAATTAAATTTTCAACCGGCTCCGTCATAGCTTCAAAATAATCATTAGCAGTTTTACCACCAATCAGAATTATATCCGCTTTTTTTCTCAGTAAATTAATAATCGGGATTTTATCTTTTATTTTTGCTCCACCGATAATTGCCACAAAAGGATGCTCTTCACTATGCAAAACAGGTTCTAAATGTTTTAGCTCATCAGCTAATAATAATCCGGCAAACGATGGCAATAGTTTTGTTATTGCAACCATCGATGCATGCGCCCTGTGGCAAGCCGCAAATGCATCGTTAACAAATATATCACCTTCTTTAACTAAGATCTTAGCAAATTTAATACTATTTCCTTCTTCGCCTTTATCAAAACGAAGGTTTTCTAACAAGGTAATATTGCGACCAATAAAATATCTTCTTTTAGTTACAGCAGAAGATGATTTGGTATTTTTAGTAATAGCTCGACCTGCGTTAACCAATTGTTTTGTTTTAAGAACTTTTGATAATTCTTGGGCGATGGGTAAAAGCCGTAACTTTTCTACCACTTTTCCTTCCGGTCGGCCCCAATGAGTTAATATAACAATCTGTTTAACATTATTTCTTAAAAGCCATTCGATAGTTGGAACAGTAGCAACAATTCTTGCGTTATCGGATATTTTTCCATTTTCATCAATTGGTAGATTATAATCTACTCTAAGCAGTATCCTCTTTTCAAAAACCGCAGCATTTCTAACCGTTCTCATCTGTTTGCTGTCTCCATTTTTTTGATTCGTTAAAAGCTTCAGCAATACCTGAAAATTCAGTAATTTTTAAACTTGCCCCTCCAACTAATACACCGTCGATGGTTGGTTGACTAGCATATTCAGCAGCACTGTGATGCGTTACACTTCCACCATAAAGAATTGGGACGTCTGATGCAATAGTCTTATTAGTTTTTTGCATTATTATTCGTCGCAAACCTTTGATTATCTTTGCTGCATAAGCACCAGAGGCATTTTTTCCTGTGCCAATTGCCCATACTGGTTCATAAGCAATAATTATTTTTTCCCATTCATTTTGTGACAATCCGCGAGTTGAGCTAATAAGTGATTTTCCCAATCTGCTATTTTCGATTCTTTTTTCAATCTCATTTTCTTGTAATTCTTCAATATCAATTTCCTCTTCTTCCCCAACAGCTAAAACCGGTGTTAGATGTGCATCCAATGTAGTATGCAGTTTGCTGTTAACTATTGCATCATCTTCATTGAATATTGATCTTCTTTCAGAATGGCCAATAAGTACATACTTTGCGATTCCTTTAAGCATATAAGGAGATATTTCACCGGTATAGGGCCCAGAAATATGCGAAAAAATATTCTGTGCTCCTAATTGCGCAGTCTTATAGCTTTCTTTAATAGGAACTAACCAAAGCGATGGAGGAAAAAATACAACTTTTATATCATCATATTCTTCAGTGTTACGTAAAACACCACTGACAAGAACCATTGCCTCTGAATAACTGGTATTCATTTTCCAATTTCCCATAATATAAATCGGACGATCCATCGAATTCCTCCTTGTTTTAATGGGTTGTAAAATATATAACCTCACGAAAAGTCACAGCGATCATCAATAAAATCAAGATAGCAAATCCTATCATATGAATTATCGATTCAATTTCTTCTTTAACAATTTTTCGTCTCAATACACCTTCTAAAAGTATAAATATCGCGCGGCCGCCATCGAGTGCTGGGAATGGCAGAATATTTAATAAACCAAAATTAAGTGAAAGGATCGCAGTCCATTGCAAAATATAAACAAAACCTAATTTAACCGCTTGGCTCGTGAAATTATAAATTCCTATTGGCCCGGCGATATCTTTAGCACTGTCTGCAATTTTACCCTGCCCAAATAATGACGAGATAAGGCCCCAAATAAATTTGGCAAGAAGTACAATAAAACCGCCAATTTCACGAGCTGCCGCCACCAGTGCTCCACCTAAACCTAAGCGGACTTCGGTTCCTTGCCCACCAAGCCCAACTCCTAAGGCGGTCTTTGTTGGATCGCTTCGTAATTTTACACTTACTTGGCGATTCTCTTGGCCGCTACTGATATTCAATGTAACAGATGAACCTTGATGCTCCTTAGTAAAATCGGCAAATTTTTCAGCGCTAGGAAATCCATTAATTAAATCACCACTTTTTAGTCCTGCCGATTCAGCTGGAGAGCCAGTTTCAACAGAAGCAATAACGACTTGGTTAGTTTGTTTACCGCCGAGCGTGGCAGGGTCTAAAGTCACCGGTGACATCCCAACTAAATAGCCTATAACTAATATGAAATAAGCCAAAAGTACATTCATAATCACACCAGAAATGACTATTAACAATCTTTTACGTGCTTTTTGGCTTGTAAATGCTTCGGGATCTTTAAGCTTTTTATCTTCACCGAGCATTTTGACATAACCGCCAAACGGTAAAATATTTATTTTATAAACAGTACCTTTGTATTCTTTTTTCCACAGCGTCGGTGGGAAGCCAAAAGCAAATTCTTCGACTTTGACACCACACCAGCGGGCAACAATAAAATGGCCAAATTCATGGGCAAAAATCAACAACCCCAAAATTATAATAAAGACGATAAAAGTAAGCATAAATCAGTTAAAGGTTAAAAGTATAAAGTCTAAAGTAGACAGAATTATCCCTTAAACATTTAGCTTTAAACTTTAAACTCATTTATATAGTTTCTACTTCCTTAATTTTGTTATTGACCGCACTCTCAATTTTCTCGTTATATTTTTTTATCAATTCATTAAGGTCCTTTTCAGCACGATATTTATCATCTTCCGTTGCCTTACCCGCTTTAACTTCACCTAATATGTCTTGCCATTCTTTTTGGCGCAGACTGCGCAGTGCCACTCGGGCTTCTTCAGCTTGGGCTTGAATCAACTTAGATAATTCTTGGCGGCGCTCCATGGTCATCGGCGGAATTTTAATGCGCACCACATTACCATCATTGGTTGCCGCCAGCCCCTTACCAGAATTAGCGATGGCATTTTCAATATCACCAAGAGCATTTTTATCCCACGGCTGGACTACCAGCATCGAACCCTCCGGCACAGAAATCGACGCCATTTGCTTCAAGGGAGTTTGAGTACCGTAATAAGGCACTAGGATATCTTCCAAAATACTTGTGGTTGCCCTGCCCGTTCGCAACTTCGAAAACTCCTCCTGCAGTTTGGAGATAATACCGTCCATATTTTGCTCAAAAGATCGCAAATTATACGCCATTTGATCCTTTCATCTTTATTATGCCTGTTAACTACAATAAAATCAAACCTGTCGCACATGATTTAATATTCTACTTCTCAATTTCTTAGTATTACCGTGACTCAATAAACCAAGATAAGAATTCAAAGTCTGTGAAGATTTATTCGACTGCAGTCTTTTGATCATCCTATTCTTTGTTTTAGTGCGCATAATTCTATGGTCAGGAAAAACAATCCAGCCAAGAAAATCAACTCCCGAGGCAAGTGTTTTTATCGTTACCTTATCTGGATGCAAAAATAACCGCAATCTATCCTCTAAATAATTAGCAATTTCAGGAATCAATTTCTCCAGAAACTCTCTATCTTCTGATAAAATCGCAAAATCATCGGCGTAGCGAACATACCACTTTATTCCTAATTGGCATTTTATAATCTGGTCAAATTCATTCATATAAATATTAACGAGAAGCTGGCTTGTCAAGTTCCCCAGCGGCAGGCCCTTGCCGCGTTTTCCAGAATTGAAACTGTAAACTACTTTTTCCAACAGCCAAATAGCATCAGAATCTTTGATATACTTGCTTAATATTTCAAATAAAATTGCTTGGTCGATATTGTCAAAGAATCTTTTAATATCGCACTGCAGTACCGAACAAGTCCTGGTATTGTTTTGGCTTACTTTATAAGCAAATTGACGGAACCTATTAACCGCTTTATGAGTACCTCTTTTATTGCGGCAGGAATATGAATCAGCGATAAATTTGCTGTTAAAAAATGGGTATAATTGGCGATAAATGGCGCGGTGGACAATGCGGTCACGCACCGTTGCCTTATGAATTTGGCGCGGCTTGGGGTCATTGATCTTGAAAGCGTGATAACCACCATGACGATAACTCTTATTCACCAGTTCTTCACGGAGTGCAATAATATTATCCATTAAATGCAATGAAAACTCGGCAACATCTTTTCTTTTTCTTTTGCCGCGCAGAAATTCTTGCCAAGATATAAGCAAATTATCAATAGATATGATATCGTGGTAAATATGGCAAAGCCATTTTACTCTCTCTCTCTCTCTCGAATCACTCTTCGATTCTCACAAAAATCAAAGAGGGATATTTGATTTGGCTTAATATTGTTCCTCATATGGCAAGAAGCGCTCGTTATACTCTTGGCACAAGAATTGAAAATAAATTTTTGGACTTATTAGAATTCTCCTATATTGCTTATTTTACCGAAAAAGATAAGAAACTTGAAAAAATCAAGAAATGCATACTCGCACTCGATATTCTTAAATATATGATTTCTATAGCGTGGGAAGGCAAACTTATTTCCAATAAACAATATGAATCAGTTTCTCTTAAACTTGACGAGGTTGGCAAAATGCTCGGCGGATGGATGAATTTTGCCAACAAAAAACTCCCGTCTAAAACGGGAGAATAAAGATAGTTGCGGGAGACGAGCCAGACGATAGTTGTCGTTCCAGTTGTCGTTGTCGAGCCAGTTGAAGTTCGACTTCCACTGGTTACCGTTCCAATACAGGTAGAAGACATACCGGTTGCCGTTCTGATCCCGCCAGACTAATGCACAAAACATCATCCATACCACCACCCTTCGAATACTCTCAGGGTTGAATCTAACTCGGGGTCTTTAACCCACCAATATTTTGCGCCAAGTATCTTTATTTTTTGAAACTAATGAACAACTCTAGTAGAAGAATATATCCGCTACTATTCTGCGTTACATTAATCCCGGATTTCGATTGTTCGCAGCCGTAACCGCAAACTAAAAATCTACTTTCTACTAATATTTTATCATTTTTTATACGAAAACCCCCGCCATGTCTTGTCTGCCGACGTAGGCAGACTCAACACAACAGGGGTTCGTATGCGGCGCGAGGGCCCAAGGGATCCGAAGGTTCTAGATCCCAAGGGTTCAAGCGCCACAGGGCACTTGCGGGAGACGAGCCAGACGAGAGTAGTCGTTCCAGTAGTCGTAGTCGAGCCAGTGGAAGCGCGACCTCCACTGGCAACCGCCCCAAGACAGGTCGAAGACATACCGGCGGCCGTCCTGACCCCGCCAGATGGTGCCGGCGAAGACCAAGATCTTCCCCCGAAGTTCGACAGGGATCAGATCCTGCCGTCGAAGGAGCGCTTCTCCCTGCCACTGACCAGCGAGCAGACCGAGTTCCCCGGAGGACTCCTGACCGCGGCGCAGCATCTCCTCGCCGTTGACGTAGTCCTCACCCTCGTTGAGGAAGGTGGAGAAACGCAATTCGTTGGTGTCAGGCGAGAGAGACGGACCTTCAACTTCGAGAGTCCAGCCGTCCCCGGCCTTGTCGAAGTCGAACACGTTGCTCGGTTTGAGCTTAACGACATACGGTTCGAGCTTGTACATTGCAGACACTCCCTTTCCCTGCACTAAGCAGGATAACCGCACACTAAGGTGCGGGTGGTTTCCTTGCGGATTTCAGAGAAAAAATCAAAATTAGACCCTGGAATCCGCAAAGAAATGCTAACCGGTTGTTAAGGTTCGTAAGATATTGATCATACCATATTTTAGAGGATTTGTCAAGAGACAAGCACAGATTTACGCAAATAGAAATAAAACTTTTAAATCAAACCCATGTCATTGCGAGCCCCAAGGGGGCGTGGCAATCTCGAGATTACTTCGTCGTAATAACTCCTCGCAATGACAATCGAGATCTAACTTTACTCTCCTAGGGAATATCTAACAAAGCGTTTAATTTTAATATTTTCGCCGAGTTTGGCGATTTTTTCGGTCAAAAGATCTTGCACTGTTTTGCCGGGTTCTTTAATTAAATCCATAGCGAGCAGATCCTCAAGTTTTTCCGATTCTAAAGATGCCACTTGCAGAGCCAAGTCATGAACAAAGTCCTTAAATTCCGGGTTGCGGGCGACAAAATCAGTTTCGCAGTTAACCTCAATCATGGCTCCCACCTTGCCCATGTGAGTATAAGTTTCCACTAATCCTTGGCGGGTTTCACGATTTGCCTTTTTTTCGGCAATTGCCAAACCACGCTTTTTTAATGCAATAAGCGCTTTTTTCTCATCGCCACCAGATTCATCAAGGGCATTTTTAATATCCATAACGCCGGCACCGGTAGCTTCGCGAATTTTTTTTACAATTTCAGTCGTAGACATTATTTCCCCAATTTATCTAATTGGTTGCTAGATCCTGAATCGATTTCAGGATGACGAATAGAAGAATTTTTATTTTTTGATTTTTCATCCAATTTTGCACCAGTTTCCACTTTAGCCTTATAATTTTGCGCAATTGTTTCTTTAATCAACCCTAAAATTAATTCTAGCGATTTAGGAACATCATCATTGGCTGGAATAGGAAAGGTAATGCCAGCGGGATTAGCATTGGTATCCATCATAGCAACAGTGGGAATTCCCATTGCTTTTGCTTCCCTAATAGCCAATTTTTCTTCAACGGGATCAATAACCACTAAAACATCGGGTAAATTTTTCAGACTTTCCATGCCGCCAAGGTTGAATTTTGATCTGTCGATAGTACGCTGCAAAACCGTTTTTTCTTTTTTAGTTAATACTTTTTCGGAACTCTTTAATTCTTCCTCTAGCTTATTTAATTTCTTCAAATTCTTTTCGATTGTTTCAAAATTGGTTAGCGTTCCCCCAAGCCACCTGGTAGTAACATAGGGCATATTCAAATCTGTTGCAGTTGTTTTGATAAAACTGCGTACCTGCGGTTTTGTGCCAACGAATAAAAACGTGGCGCCGGAAGCCGCCTCTTTGGCTAAAAATTCCAATGCTTTTTCCAAAGATGATCGCGTTTTTTCAAGATTGATGATAACAATTTTGTCGCGCACACCATAAAAATTATCGCGCCCGCGCGCGTCAGAATATTGCTTTTTATGACCGAAATGGACCCCCGCATCAAGCATTTCTTGTAGGGTGGGTAGTGTTGGGATTTTCATAAGACAAGTTATATGTTACCTTATCCTACCAATAACGTCAACACCCCACCATATCTAAAACAAATAGTAACTATAGTTTGGGGGTCTATTTATTATCTAAGGACAAGTACTACGGATCTCTTCAGCAGTGGGCAGCTCACCAGCAATAACATGCACAATACAACCATCAGCTGATCCACCGTTGCCAATTAAATCAAAATTTACCGAATCATTATTTAGTGAAATCACCCCACCTACAATCTCTTGATTCTTCGGAAGCGCTGTCATATAATCAGGTACTAAGTAATTTACCGCTACAGAAGTTGCAGTTGAATTATCATCCAAATATAGTTTTGAAGAGGTAATGATTTGTTCGGCACTGCTTTGTAATAAATTGATAGAACTAGTTTTCTTTTTGGTATTTAAATTAATAATAATTAGTGAGGCAAGAATTGCAATTACAGCCAACACCACAAGGAGTTCGATTAAAGTAAATCCCCTGCTTTTATTGCAACAGACCATTTTCCTCCCCTCAATATACCTCACTTTTGATAGTACTCTGCCTACAGATGTTGTCAACCCATTTTTTATTTTTTGGTACGAAAATAGTTGATATTTTTTTTAGATATGATATTCTATCATAAGTTAAACTAAATAATAATTATGAAAAAAGATATTCATCCAAAATGGTATCCGGAAGCTAAAGTTAAATGTGCCTGCGGCAATAGTTTTACTACTGGCGCCACCGTACCAGAAATTGAAGTTGAAGTATGTAGCAACTGCCATTCTTTTTTTACTGGCAACCAGAAATTAGTTGATACGGCTGGCCGTGTTACAAGATACAAGGAGAGATTAGCGAAAGCAAAAGCTAATAAGTCTACCAAGGATAATAAAAAAATTAAAACCAAAAGTGACAAAAACCGATAAAGCTATTTTGGACAGTATTGCTGAAAATGAAGCGCTACTTGCATCAAGTGACGATGATGAACTTAAGAATTTAGCGACTGAAGAAATTATCGTTCTTAAAAAGAAATTATTTGATTTAGTCACTCCTAATTTTGAAGGGATAATTTTAGAAATTAGAGCTGGGACTGGTGGTGATGAAGCAGAACTTTTTGCTGGTGATCTTGCCCGAATGTATTTGCGATTTACTGAAAAGAGGGGTTGGAAACTAACAACTCTAAACTCTAATTATTCTGCCATAGGCGGAATAAAAGTTTTTACTGCCGAGCTAAATGGAAAGGATGTTTTCAGAACACTGCAATATGAAAGTGGTGTTCACAGGGTACAAAGAATTCCACAAACAGAAAAATCTGGTCGCATTCATACTTCGGCAGCAACAGTAGCAGTATTACCCAAAGTAGATTCAACAGAAATAGAAATAAGAAACGAAGATTTACGAATCGATGTTTATCGCTCATCGGGTCATGGCGGACAAAGTGTTAATACTACTGATAGTGCTGTAAGGATTACTCATCTACCAACTGGAATTGTTGTAACTTGCCAAGATGAAAGATCGCAACTTAAAAATCGTGATAAAGCGATGTCGATTCTAAGAGCTCGCCTTTTTAAAATAGAAGAAGAGAAAAAAAGAAGTGAAATTTCCCAAACAAGAAAAAGTCAGATTGGTAGCGGTGACCGTTCTGAAAAAATCCGTACGTATAATTTTCCACAAGACAGAATCACAGACCATAGAATTGGAAAATCATGGGGCAAGATTGATCGCATTTTAGGTGGTGATCTTGAACCGATAATAAATGCATTAGTTGATTATGATATCGAAAATAAATATCAAGAAGCTCTCAAAGAACTTACCCGTCAAGAATCTTCTTGCCCTAACCAGCAATGAACTAAAGAAATGCTCATCGATTTCTAATCCCTCATTCTGCGCGCGGGAAATTATTTGTTTTGTCTTAAGAAAAAACTATCAGCAGATTATAATAGATCAAGATTACCCAGTAACACAAAAACAAATAAAATTAATTGATAATATTGTTAAAAAAATTTGCAATGGGATGCCACTAGAATATGCAACCAATAGATCAGTTTTTTGTGATAACACTCTTTATATTAATAATTATGTCCTGATACCAAGGCCCGAAACGGAATTGTTGGTAGATTTCGCCGAAAAAGAAATTATAAAACTTAAACCAAAATTGATATATGATGTTGGCACTGGTTCTGGTGCAATCGCAATTGCTCTTGGGAATTTTATTAATAAAAATCGAATTGATAGTAGAATCATAGCTCTTGATATTTCTAATAGAGCACTGAATGTTGCCAGACATAATATTAAAAAATATAAATTACAAAAAACAATAACTCTGAAAAAATCTTACCTGCTGGCCGCCGTCAAGCGCCCTGCTGATTTAATAGTAGCTAACCTTCCTTATGTACCAACACGAAAATGTAAGAAATTAGCCGATCCCCACATAGCGCTTGACGGCGGCCTGCGAGGCATTGATTTGATCTTTAAGTTGATTAAACAAATCCACGACTATAATTTATTGACACCCGATGGTTCAATAATTCTTGAAATCGGCCACAACCAAAGCAAAGCGATAACAAATTTCATCAATAAAAATAACTTATTTAGTTCTATAAAAATCCAAAAAGATCTCAATGACTTTGACCGAATAATAGTTATCAAATAAAATTTTGACAAATAATATCCGCTTGATATCTTTATATTGAAGACGCAGACTAATAGCAGAAGAGGGTGCGCAAAGTGGACATCGAATCCGTGACCCAGCAAAGTCTTGTACGACATTTGGAAAACGAAGAAAAAATTCATGGTGCTGTCCAAGTTTATGCAATCAAGCGAACTGCAGCCGTACTTATCTCTCGACGGCGTATCGAAAGAGGATCGAGATGCACAGTCGCACACGCCGTGCAATGGAAATCTCTCGCCACTGCCCTGCGTGATGAATCTGTTTTCCCATTCAAAAAAGATCCCAAAATACTCTCGGCGATTATTGTCTGTGTATTGAAGTGTGTTTATCGAAAGCCAATTCGACAAACCATGTATTATGTGGTGATTTCAGGAAATAATTCTCGTCCATGTGTTTGGTAATACTTTCGAGAGCCCCATACGGGGCTCTCTTTTCTAAGTTTGATTATTCGATAATATTTTTTATTCGGGTCTTTCGGTAAGATTCACTTTAATACTTTTACTATCTCCGCCTCTGTTGAAGACCAGTTCGATGGTATCATCAGGAGCATAATCACGGATTGCTGCAATTAGCGATAAAGAATGACCAACTTTTTCACCATTAACTTCAGTGATAATATCGCCCTCGCGCAATCCAGCTTTATCGGCAGGACTGCCACTGACCACTGCAGGAATTCCTTTCTTTGTATCACCTGTTACTAGAAATCCATCACTAATTGGTAATTTATTTAAATCGGCAATCTCTTTAGTGACTTCAACAGTATTAACACCAAGATAAGGGCGGACTATTTTACCGGTTTTTTTAACTGATTCGATAGCATTTTTAGCGACGTCAATAGGAATAGCAAAACCGATTCCTTCCGCTTGGCTCTTTGCCGCAGTGGCAGTGTTGATACCAATTACTTGCCCTCGCAAATTAACAAGCGGACCACCAGAATTTCCTAAATTAATCGCCGCATCGGTTTGTAGTAATCCTTCTAATTCTGTAGCATCTTGGCCATAAGCTATATCGCTAGATACTAATTTTCTACCAGTAGCAGAAATAACACCAACGGTAACAGAATTTTGAAATTCGCCCAATGAATTACCAATAGCAACGACTTTTTGACCGACTTTTACATCTTTTGATGAACCAAGTTTCACCACAGATAATCCCTTAGCATCGATTTTCACAACTGCCAGATCAAGCGTTGGGTCAAGAGCTAAAACTTCGGCATCATAAGTATCACCATTTGCAGTTATTACTGTATATTTTGCATTTTCATCTGATACCACATGCTTATTGGTGACTATCAATCCATCGGAAGTGATAACAAATCCTGTACCACCACCTTGTTCTTCAATTACTTTTTGTCCTTGTCCGTAAAGATCAAATGGATCAGATACTGTTACATTTTTGGTATACAAAATACTTACTACAGCCGGGGAAACATCTTTCACTACATCAACGGTGGCAGATTCTTCCTGAACAACCACCTTCTCAGTTTTTATCGTATCATTGATAAAATTTTTAACCTGATAAATACCCAACCATTTTTGGACATTATCTGGCGCCGCGGTCGCAAGTACCATTCCTATGACACCGCCAAAAATACTTACTACAAAGCATAAGATTATTACAACTACCGACAATTGTTTGCGCCGCGGCGCCTCAAAAGATTTTTCGATACCTGATTTATCGACTATTCTTAAATTTTGAAATAATTTTTTCATTTATTATCTCCAACAATCTCTATTATAACGCCTCGCGCAGTAGTTTGTAAATTTCCTGTGGATTCGCGCGGCCACGCGTTTCACGCATAACTTGGCCTGTAAGAAACGTGATTGCATTTTCCTTGCCTTTTTTATAATCAGCCACTGCTCCAGGATTTTGAGAAATAATTTTTATGATAATCTCTCGCAGTTCTCCAGTATCTGATACTTGTTCAAAGCTACCTTCTTTAATTGCTTCATCTACTGAAATATGCTTTTCTAATCCTAATTTAATAATCGGTTGAATCGCTGGTTGCCCGACTTTCCCTTCTTCGATAGCTCGAACCAAATCAGTGATGAAATTTACCGACAAATCACGAATTGCAACAATATTGATTGCAAGATTTAGTGAGCGAATTTTAACTTTTGTATCAATATCACTGCCAATAATTTCATCTGCGATCAGTAATAATTGATCATCATTTAATATTGTATCGATGTCTTGCTGAGAAACTCCTGAATTTTTATACTTAATGATTTTCTCGTCAATTGTTTCGGGCAACTCGATCTTGAATTCTTTGTCGATATTGATGAAACTTGGAATGTCCGGCTCGGGGAAATAGCGATAATCCTCCGCTTGTTCTTTTGAGCGCTGGCTGATTGTTTTTCCTCTGTCATCATCCCAACCACGTGTTTCTTTAATAACTTTTTCTTCAACATCTATAAGTTTTGACTGGCGATCGATTTCATATTTTAGCGCCCTCTCCACCATTAAAAATGAATTGAGATTCTTAATCTCCACCGGCGTTCCCAAGCTTTGAGTCATGAGTTTTGAGTCATGAGTTTCCGTGATGCTGATATTAGCATCGCAGCGCAGATGCCCTTTTTCCATGTCACCATCGGAAATCCCAAGATAGCGGACAATTAACCTTAGTCGCTGCATAAATTTTTTCGCTTCTTCTGGCGAATTAATTTCCGGCTTAGTAACAATTTCGAGTAGCGGCGTACCGGCACGATTAAAATCAACCAGCGAATAATTTTTGTCTTTGATATGAATCAACTTGCCAGCATCTTCTTCGATATGAATTCGCTCTAAATGAATTTCACGATCGTCAATTCTAATTTTTCCACCTTTTACAATCGGCTCGTCATATTGTGATATTTGATAACCTTTGGGCAGGTCGGGATAAAAATAATTCTTACGGTCGAACTTCGTTGTCTGCGATACCTCTCCTTCTAAAAACTTGCCGAGTTTAACTGCCCATTCCAACGCTTGCTTATTGGGTACAGGCAACACTCCAGGTAATCCCATACACACCGGACACACGACTGTATTTGGTGCTTTACTTTCGGCATTATTATCACAACTACAAAACATCTTGCTTTTTGTTTTAAGCTGAACATGAATCTCTAATCCGATTGTTGGAATATAATTCATAATTTTAAATTTAAAATTTTAAATTCTAAATTCAGATTTTATATTACTCCCAAACCTATTAATGCTTTTTTATAATTATCGATGGTTGATTTAGCTTGTGGGTGAAGAAAATCATAATTATGGTCATGGACAAGATAATTTCTTTGTTTATGAGCATCCCAAGCTGCCTGATATGAATCACGATCGTGAAATAACTTCTCGGAATTTTTTAGCCTCTCGCCCATAGTTTCTCCACGGGCACCTAATTTTTCTAAACAATATTCAAGTAACTTATCAGCGCTCAATACTGCCGAATGGAAATTACTTTCTCCGGATAATTTTATTTTATTTTCGATCTCTTGCCATTGTTCTGTAACAAATTGACAATCAACTTTTTCATGTCGCTTTACTGAACTACTGCCAAAAAGATTCCTAAAAAACCTACCAATGCCCCATACTATTTTAGATTCAATTGATTCTTGTTTCATATGTTTTGTCATTCTGAACGTAAGCGAAGAATCTGAAACTATTGTGTCATCCCGAGCGGAGTCGAGGGATCCCTCCATTCCAGTCGGGATGACAATAAATAGATCCTTCGCCAAAGCTCAGGATGACATTATTGTATTTTCAATTTTTAATGTAAAATCCAATACTCCTTCATCGTTATTTCTATTCCCTGTAATCTGTAACCCCACCGGCAATCCTTCTGATCTCACAGGTATCGATATCGATGGCAGGCCAGCGATATTAGCCGGCACAGTGAACATATCACATAAATACATTTGCATTGGATCTTGTGATTTTTCACCTAAATTAAACGCCACCGATGGCGTAGTTGGGCCGATAATAATATCGACACCCTCAAAAGCTTTATTAAAACTATCTATCAATTTCTGACGAGCCGCTTGGGCCTTACGATAATATTTATCAAAATATCCAGCTGACGAGGCATAAGCACCGAGAATAATGCGGCGTTTTGCTTCTGCGCCAAAATATTGCGATCGAGTTTTAAAATATGTATCGATGAGATTTTGAGAGTCATCTTCGCCCAACACCGAAGAACCAAATTTAATACCATCAAAGCGCGCTAAATTACTAGAAACTTCAACTGGCATAACAATGTAATACATCGCCAAAGCATGCTCTATTAAAGGCACTTCAATATCGACCATTTCGTAACCAGCGCTAGTAATTTTATCGATAGCGTTTTTGATTGATTGAGATACCATATCGTCAATATTAGGATTGTCGATTTGGCTGCGGATGATACCAACCTTCCGCACTTTATCCTCCGTCCTCTGTTCTCCGTCCTCTGTTCTCCGACTCGTTGCATCCATCGCATCATGGCCGGCGATAACACTAAAAATAGTTTTTGCATCAGCCACATTTTTTGTAATAGGTCCTATTTGATCTAAACTTGACGACATAGCAATCAAGCCATAACGAGATACACGACCGTACGTTGGCTTAAAACCAACCACTCCACAAAATGCCGCTGGCTGGCGAATTGAGCCGCCGGTATCAGAGCCGAGTGAGGCCGCACATAAATCATCTGCTACAGCCGCAGCTGAACCGCCGGAGGAGCCACCGGGCACCCGCGACTTATCATGAGGATTGAGTGTTGGGCCGTAGGCAGAATTTTCTGTGGATGAGCCCATAGCAAATTCATCCATATTATTCTTGCCAATGATGACCGCACCCTGGGCACGCAATTTTTCAATAACTGTTGCATCAAACGGCGGAATATATTTTTCCAAAATTTTCGAGCCGGCAGTTGTCCTTAAACCTTTTGTTGAAATAGCATCTTTGATGCCAAATGGAATTCCGGTAAGCGGTTGGGCTTGATTTGACCTAATCATCTCATCAGCTTTTTGCGCTGCCACTAATGCCCCCTCTTCGTCGATGGTTATATATGCATTAAGGTCACTGGCTTTGGCACGCTCTAAATAATCTTTAGTTAATTCAACAGATGAGATATCACCGTTTTTTAATTTTTCTGAAATTTCAACAACGGTATTATTCATCGCCACCGCCTAAAACCGCCGGCACTTTGATGCTGGTGCCTTCAACTTGAGGCGCATTTTTCAAAAGCTCACCTGTCCCAATTTCACTTGTTACGACCTTATCCTCCCGAAGCATATCCTGACTCTTAATTCTTAATTCTTGATTCTTAATTCCTTTTTCTGCCTCTGGCAATTTATCAACATATTCCAAAACTTCCCCAAGTTGCCCGGTAAATTTTTCCACTTCTTCACTTGTCAGATGCAGCCGCACCAAGCGCGCCACATGCTCCACCTCTTCTTTTGAGATCTTCTGTGCCATAGCTATATCTTATCAGATGATTGTCTCTGTGCAAACTGTTTATTTCCAAATTTTATATACTTGATATCGCCAATACTTTGTCTTTGTTTCTATAATTATTTCACTATGGTAGTTATAAGTTTCAATTAAACTCTTAAAATATTTTAGATCTCCTGATTCAGAAAATACCATTAATAATCTCCCCTTTCTCAATAAATATTTATCAGCTTCTGAAAAGAATTTTCTTAAAGTTCGGTAATTATAATCCAATTCACCAGCCTCTAATACATCCCGCGGTTTAAACCAACGAAATGGAGGGTTAAATATTATTAAATCGAACTTGTCTCGAATATTTTTAAACAAATCAGATTTAATTAACTTGCCATCCACTTTATGTCTTTTGAAGTTGATCCTTGCACATTCTAATGCTTTTTCATTAATATCGGTTGCTACAATTTTATCTGCCTTAGTAGCTGCAAAGATTGAATCAATCCCACTTCCTGTACCCAAATCAAGCACTCGATCACCTTTCTTTACTTCATTTCTAACAGCTTTTGCTAGTATCAACGAGTCAGTGAAAATTGGTGCAAAAATGCCTGGCAAAGTCACAATCTTTTTTCCTAAAACTTGATATTCTCTCGGCTTATTTATCTTTTTTAAATCTTGGTAAATCAAATCCTGCCACCTCCTACGCCGATCAATTTCTTTTTTGCTCAATTGTGATTTATATTTTTTCATTTGAGATAGTAATTTATTAGTTATAAATATATCCTATCAAATGACCCTTTCTATGCAATTTACTTGAATCTGCTATCATCAAATCAATATGAAAATCAGTATTATTATTCGGGCGAAAAATGAGGCGAGGAATTTAAGAAAACTTATACCGCAAATTAAAGCACAAAAAAGTATCAATCAAAAAGATATTGAGATTATTGTTGTTGATAATGAGTCGAGCGATAAAACTCAAGAGGTCGCGCGCAATTTCGGTAAAGTGATATCGATTAGCGATAAAGATTTTTCCTATCCAAAAGCCAGTAATTTAGGAATCAAAAAATCGCATGGCGAAATCATTATCATGCTCGATGCTCATGCAGAGCTGATACGTAATGATTGGCTAAAAAACATTATAAAGTATTTCGATGATCCCGAAGTTGCAGGTGTCTATTCACCAGAACTGCCCGCCAGTAACGCATCTATCTGGGAAAAATTATTTTACATCCCCGCCTTTTATTTTCGCAAAATCACTAGCCCTGATGTTATAACATCGGCACGGCCCGGAGTAATGGCCGCGGTTTGCTGCGCCTTGAGAAAATCTTTTTGGAATAAGCATCACTTTAATGAAAAGTATGGCGCTGGCGGGGAAGATTTGGAGTGGGGGATTTGGGCGCTAAAAAATGGGTATAAAATTATCAGAGATACCAACTGCGCCGTTTATCATTCTCACGGATTATCGCTGAAAAATTTAATTAGACAATATAAATATTGGATATATATCCGTCGCCCTCACCCGTTCGATAGGGGAAAGCTAAAATACCGAATATAGTTTTCTATCCTTTTATAGGTTTAAGTATAAAATCTACACCTGCTGATACTGGTACATAAGCATAGGCTAACAATAAATCTTTAATTAGATAATATATTGCAACAATTACTGCAATAATAACAAGAAATATTAATAAACTAACAATAGTATTTCTCTTGGTACTTCCCAGCCGCTTTTTATTATTTTTCACAACCCTCCTTATATTTTTATTTTCCCCCATAAAAACATTCTATCATATTTATAAAATTTATGTTTTATAAATTGGATTCACATCCACCGTCCTCACCCGCGTTCAACAGAGGAAAACTAAAATGCAGAAAGTTTTAATATCACTTTTTAGATATTTTCAATTCGTCTCTCAACTTCATCCAGATTTTACCCAGCTCATTTCTGCCGTCTCGATTCTTTCCCCAGCCCCAAAAGTCATCTTTTGGTGAATCTTCAACAATTAACAAATTTCCAGTTTGTAATAATTTCTTTTTAATATAAGGATTTTGCCCCATTTTCAACCGAACAATCTCTTTCATTATTTTTGGCTTGATAGAGTACCAATTTTTTGGTGCTTTATCAGCATTGGCCTTGGCGATTTTATACGCCTCATGGGCTGAATTACAATGATATATTTTTTCATACAATTTCTTGTTAGTACGAATAAAATGCGCTGCTTGATAAGCGTGTTCTGATGTTGGCCAATGTCTCCCCTGCCAGTCGACGGCAAAACTTGAAAAATTCGAAAAACAATAGAACTCTCGTTCATAAAAGCCAACGATTTTCCCTGAGGTCTCTAATTGAGGATCACGATTTTGCATGATCTTATATCATTTTCAGGAAGTCTTGTTCGGAGATAATTTTGATGCCAAGTTTTTGGGCTTTATCAAACTTACTGCCTGGCTCACTGCCTGCAATAACATAGTCAGTTTCACGGCTGACACTCGATGAAGCATCACCACCCAATTTACGTACCTTATCCTCCGCTTCCCCGCGTGTCATCGTTTCCAGCCCGCCGGTAAAGACAAAAGTTTTATCTTTGAGTGGACCGCTTCTGGCGGCTCGTTCCGGATTAGTAATTCTAACTCCAGCAGATAATAATCCCCTAATAGAATCTTTAGTTTCAGCTTCAGCAAAAAAATCAACAATTGATCGCGCTACCCTCTCCCCTATGCCATAAACTTTATTTATTTCCTCATATTGAGCATTCATTAAATCATGAATGTTGCCAAAATGTTCCGCCAGGTCAAAAGCAGTTTCTTCGCCGACCATCGGAACGCCAATAGCGTTAATAAAACGACCTAGTTCGATAGTTTTTGATTTATTGATGGAGTCAATAATGTTTTGGGCTGATTTATCGGCAAAACGCTCCAGCGGCTTAAGGTCTTCAACTTTTAACTTAAAAATATCAACAAAATTTTTAACTAAATTTTTGTTATATAACTGCTCAATAATTTTAGGCCCAAGACCTTCAATATCAAAGCCATTTTTGCCGGCAAAATGCTGGAGCTCTCTTAGTCTGACTGAAGTTAATTTACGATCGAGCACTTTATGCGCCGCCTCTCCTTCCTTGCGAATAACTTTAACACCCTCGAACTTATGCGGCATTTGCCAGGGTTTTGTACCGGAGGGGCGGAGATTTTTTAAAACTCTGACAACCTCGGGAATGACATCACCGGCTTTTTGGATGATAACGGTATCACCAATGCGCACATCTTTGCGTTCGATCTCATCTTGATTATGAAGAGTTGCTTTAGAAACACGCGATCCGGCAACTACTACTGGCTCAAATAACGCAACCGGTGTCAGCGTCCCTGTGCGGCCAACTTGCACTTTTATATCTTTAACGATTGTTGTTACTTGTTCGGGCGTGAATTTGTAAGCAATCATCCCCCGCGGCGCTTTACCAACAACCCCCAGTTTAGCGCGAGTTTTCTCGTTATCGACCACTACAACAACACCATCGATTTCAAAAGACAAACTCTTGCGTTTTTTCTCCCAGTTGCTGTGAAATTCGATTACCGATTTAATACTTGAGCAAAGCTTATTTTGTTCTAAAATTTTGAACCCTAAACTGTTAGCAATATCGTGCTCTTGGTGGTGCTCAGTTTGCCCCAAGTCAGTCGTTGTTTCATAAACAACAAAATCAAGTTTTCGTGCGGCAGTGATTTTGGGATCAAGCTGGCGGATACTACCGGCAGCAGCATTGCGGGGATTAGCAAATAGTGGTTGGTTATTTTTTTTCTGCTCTCTGTTAATAGCTTCAAAACTTTCTTTAGTCATAAAGACTTCGCCGCGCACTTCAAATTCCCCTTTTGATGCTTTAGCGAAATATTTTAATGAGGAATTTAATTTTAAAGGAATTGCATTAATTGTTTTGATATTGGCCGTGACATCTTCACCCACTTTACCGTCACCACGAGTTGCTGCCTTAAAAAGTTCTCCGTTTTTATAGACTAAAGCAATGGCCAAGCCATCCATTTTGAGTTCTGCAAAATAGCCATCAGATAATTCACTTTTTGATACCAGTCTAGCTAGTCTGTCTTCCCAAGCTTGGATCTCTTCATCATCAAAAGCATCGGTAAGCGAGAGCATTGGCGAAGAATGGGCAACTTTGGCAAATTTTTCCAATGCCTTGCCGCCAATTCTTTGAGTTGGGGAAGTGGAGGTTATCAGCGAAGGAAATTGTTCCTCGAGTTTTTGGAGTTCATGTTTTAAAGAATCGAGGGCGGCATCGGAAATATCAGGCTTATCTTTAACATGATAAAGATAGCGATGCCTATCGATTTCGTGGCGCAATTTTGCAATTCGCTTTTTGGCTTCGTTTAGATCCATTAATTCTATTTTATCGCGACAACAAACAAAAACAAGATAACATTATTCTTCGAGCAAAGTCGAGAAGCCAAGAAACGGATAGTTCTCGATGCGCTCGCCTTAGCGAGCTTACTCGAACAATAAAAAAACGGGATTGCTTCGCAAGCTCGCAATGACATTACTTTCGAGTGACAATTTAGAGTGGGAAGCGCTCGAGTAGAGGGGTAATTATCCACATTGGGCGCATGCGGCCGGAAAGTGCGTTGAAAATGCCATAAGCACAAAAGGCAACAATGGCGATATTAAAAGCTCGTCCTAAATAAGGATAGATGTAGCCCTGCGCTAAAGAATCAATAAGTAAAATTATTACATTGCCAAGAATTGTTAAGATAAATAGCATAAATCCATGGCGAATATGATACGCACAAAAATGATCATCCTCGTCGACTGCTACCAGAGGTATCAAAAATAAAATACTTAAATAACTCAGCGACGCCAGCAATCTCCTACCGATGCCCGGCTTAGGTTCCAATTTCCCTCCTTAATCATCAAATTATTTTTTCTTAATACCCCATTGGCCAATCAATGGCAATGGCTTCATTACTCCATTGGCAGCATTGACAATTCCCAAGATTGACCAAATAATCGCAACGATACTCACAATCGGCATTAACACTGCACCAAAACCGAAAGTAATAAGCAAAACAATCCATGCCGCAATCCACAAAACTACCTCTGCAATAAATAAAACCATTCCCTGGCGGGCATGATATTGCGCGAACTCACTTTTAGGTGCTGCAAACATTGGCACCAGAAATAAAATACCAATATAGCCAATAATGGCATAGGCTTTGTTCTGGTCGACATCTCCACCGCTTGGAGCAGGACTATTCTCTGGCATTTGACCTCCTCTATTATTTTTTATTTTCTTCTTTATCTTGTTCTTTTTCTTCAAAATTTACTTTTGGTGCTTCGGCAACTGCCGCTTTCTCTGAACCAGCAACATCAAACAATTCCATTTGCGTGAAACCAAGTTTCTGGGCAAAAATATTAGTCGGAAAGACTTCAATTTTAGTATTAAGATCACGGACGCTGCCATTGTAGTAACGGCGTGACGCTTCGATTCTATTTTCGGTTTCCGACAATTCGTCCTGCAGCTTGCTAAAGTTTTCTGATGCCCTTAGCTGTGGATAATTTTCTGCTACTGCAAAAACAGATTTTAAGGCTTCGGTAAGGTTGTTCTCTGCTTTTAATTTTTCGCCCATACCTTTGGCACCCATTGCTGCAGTGCGCGCTTTAGTAACTTCAGTAAAGACCTTACTTTCATGTTTGGCATAACCTTTGACAGATTCAACTAAATTAGGGATTAAATCGTATCGTCTTTTAGTTTGAACTGTGATATCGCTCCAAGCTTCTTTTGCGCGATTACGCAAAGAAATCAGATTGTTGTAAGCAAAAACAAGCCATAGCAACACAATTACAACGATTGCGATAGCTATCCATAAAATAATCATTTACTACTCCTCTGGAATTATTCCAGGTTAATATTAAAATTTATATCATCAATAATCAACTGCTACTGGAACTTGATGTCGATGTAGTAGAAGATGTTGTCTCTGTTTTACTAAATGTTAATCCCGGTGTCAATACAACCAAATATCCTTTTTCGATTTTCGAACTTTTTATCTCATCGGGAGCGCTGTCAAAAACTGCGCTTAATTCATAAGTTTTTCCATCTTCACTCTTATAGCCATAATATTTATCACTACCGGCTGGGTCTTGGGGTAATTTGGCTATAAAATCTGGGACTAAGGCAGATAGGGCATTGTCCGGATCTTGGGTTTTAATAACAATTTTGCTAACTGGATATTTTTGATTTTTTAGAAAATACTTCTCCAATGCTTCTTGAAGATTTTTAAGATCGCTTTGCCTGGTCGCATCAAATTTATCAGTGGTTGTTGTTACCTCGGTTGATTCTTGAAATAATGAGGTTGTTTGCTCTGTGGTAGTTGGTTTTCTCAGGAAAAGAAAATATGCAGCAGCAGCGATAGCAACAATCACTAACACAACTATTGGTATCCAAATATTCATTTTTTTACCACCTTCTTGGGGAGGCATAGTTGAGGGTGGCTGTCCTTCTGGTATATAATTTTGTTCTGGAGCATTTTGCATACCTTGGCCTTGTGGAGATAGAGTATCCTGAGTGTCTTGATCGGCAGTAGCCACCTCGGCCGGTGGCTGGACATCTTGCATTGGTGCTGTGTTTTGATCGGGTACTGTTGGTTTTAGCGGAATGTCTGCTCCAACATTTGTCCCTATGTCATTGCCACTTAAAAGATTATTCATATAATCTTCTCCCCCTGCAGGAGCTGGTGGCACATTTTGTGTAGGTGTAACAGGGTGATAATTCGGCACTGGCGCTGCAGAACTTGGATTGGGTGCTGATTGCCCCAAATCCGGCGCGCTTTCCCCCACTGGCGGAATCGGTTCCGGCTGATTTGCTCCTTGCGGATTAGGCGCTTGCCCACCTTCCGGCGCTTGTCCACCCCCTTCAATATTTTGCCCCCAATTTTCTTGAGTCACATTCCCTCCATATTTCTAATTTAATTATACTACATTTTATTAATTTCAACGCGTGCTCGATCTAATTGCGGATCTTTATCGGCATCGATATCTTCATCGGACCTTGTTATTTCAATATCCGGGGTAATTCCATTTTCTTCAATGGTTCTACCGTTTGGTGTAAGCCATTGCGCAATTGTTAGTTTAAGGGCAGCTCCCAAATCTAAATCTTTATATATTTGCACTGTACCTTTACCGAAAGTTTTTTCACCAATAATTTTACCTCTTGAGTGGTCTTGGATTGCACCAGCAAAGATTTCACTAGCCGAAGCTGACCCTTTATTAACTAACACTATTACTTTTTCGTCTTTAAAAATTTGATCATTGGTCGATTTTATTTCTTCTGTAGTACCATTTTTTGGCTGTTGTTTGACAATAACTGAGTCTTTAGGCAGAAAATAACCAGCTGTTTCTACTCCGCTATCAAGTAAACCACCAGGATTATTGCGCAGGTCAATAATAATTTTGGAGATTTTTTTTGATTTTATTTCGTCGGCAATTTTCCTAAATTGTGCAAATGAATTATCTCCAAATTGGCGGATACGAATTTCAGCAACGTCATTTTTTTGTTGCCAGGTTACATCTTGTACCTCGATTTCATCTCGAACAATTTTCACTTCTTTAGGATCTTTTTCGCCCACACCTAAAATTGTTAATTTTACTTCTGTACCCTTTTTGCCTCTTATTTTTGAAACCACCTCATCGAGTGATAGATTTTCAGTATATTCACCATCAACCGCTAAAATTTTATCACCGCTTTTAAGGCCTGCTTTTTCAGCCGGAGACCCCTCGAGTGGAGCAATGATTGCTGGCACACCATTGCGGCGACCAATTTCTGCACCAATTCCCTCTAATTTTCCGAATAAATCATCACGAAATGATTTCGATTCCTCTGGAGTTAAAAATGAACTATAGGGGTCGTCAAGTGAATTAACCAAACCAGAGATAGCGCCATAGAGAGCTTTTTTTGAATCAACATTTTTTAGGTAATCCTGAGTTAACTCATTATAAACATCCCAAAAAAGTCCAAAACTAATATCGCTTGGTTTTCCTAAATCTTTATTGACAAGACGAGGAATATATCGGCTGTCAAGTTGTAGATTGGCATGGCCAAATAAATATCCAATAGAAAAAATTACCAACGCCAACACTGCCGTGCCAATTTTAGCACCAATTTTTGTTTTTTTCTTCTTTACCACAGACTAATTATAGCACGGGTTTTTTGATTATGCCACCGCCCAAAACAAGATCATCTTTATAGAAAACAATAGATTGGCCGGGCGTAACAGCGCGCTGTGGCTGATCAAAAATAATTTTAGCTTCATCACCATCAACCTTGATAGTTGCCGGAACAGCCGGATGGCGATAACGAATGCGTACAGAAATTTTCCCGCGATAGAGTAGGCCCCACTTCGCTAAAGTTTCGCGGGGCAGGGGAGAGGAATTTTTTTTAATTAGCCAATTTAATTTATTTGCCACAAGTCCGTGGGCAAACAGTTTTTTGCTAGCGCGCGGCGCAACAACCAATTTATTATGTTTAATATCTTTTTTTACAACATAGTAGGGGATTCCTCCGCCAACAGAGCCAGTTCCCTTGCGTTGACCTTCTGTATAAAACCAAACGCCTTCGTGTTCGCCTATTTTTTGACCATCGATTGTTATCACATCACCTTTTTTAATAGGTAATTCGGTCTTGAGATACTCACGAACATCAATAGGGCCGATAAAACAAATCCCTTGGCTATCTTTTTTATCTGATACCGGCAAATTCATTTTTTTTGCCATTTTTCTTACTTCTGTTTTTAGATAATCACCGATAGGAAATAGTGTTTTTGATAGGACTTCTTTATTGATATCCCACAAAAAATAAGATTGATCTTTATTCTCATCCTTGCCAGCTAAAAGTTGGTATTCCTTTTGTTTGGTTATTGCCCGCCTTGACTCGACTGTCCCGTTTCGACTCTGAATCGAGGCGAGCAAGTCGAGGCAGGTTTCTTGGTTATTGATTATTGCGCGTACTCGCGCGTAATGTCCCGTCGCAATAAAATCCGCACCCTCCGCCATCGCTTTTTTGAAAAATTCGTTGAATTTTATTTGAGAATTACACATTACATCAGGGTTGGGTGTGCGGCCACGGCGATATTCATCGAAAAAATATTTAACTACGCGATCGTGATATTGCTTCTCAAAATTCCAAACTTTGAATGGAATATCAAGGCGCGCTGCCACAGCTTTAGCATCGCGCAAATCTTGCTCCCACGGGCAAATATGGGCAAATTTAGGATTCGTCGAGTGCCAGTTTTTCATATAAATGCCCACTACATTATAACCCCGCTTTTTTAGCAGGGCCGCAGCAACGGATGAATCCACACCACCCGACATTCCAATATAAATAATTCTTTTTTTATTCATAGGTTTCGTTTATAAAGTTCACCCGCCTAGACTCGCAAGGGCGAGGCTGGTAAGGTTCATAAAGTTTTTCAGGTTTTCGTTCGAATGATATCAAAAAACTCTTAATAAATGAAGGGGGTCGGGGTGGCGGGACTTGCGTCTATCCCACCACCCCGACCCTTGTACTTACTCCTTCTTGGGCTTGGGGTATGCCCCGCGCGCATCGATCCGGCGCTTGAGGTGGATGAGGAAAGCCGGACCAACTCCCCAGGGGTCGAGATACGCAATGAGGTTGCGTGACCCTTCCCCCTTTGTCCACTTCTCCCCCATGAGGTTCTCGAGCTCGATAACCTCATACTTCAGATCGAGACCGAGCCCGAAGATCCGCATCAGCACATTGTAAGCGCGCCACAGCCAGACTGCGCGCTTCATGTGCGACCCCACCCCAACGAAGACCAGCCGTACTGGTTTGCTGTACCATATCGGAGGCAAAGTGTAGGCCAACAAAAAGGCCTGCTTTACTTCCCCCCAGGTCGATACGACATTGAGGAGCCAGTGCGGCATTTTCCTGAGATCGGGTGAGATGATCTGGTCTGAACTCACACCCGACTCCATCAGCCGCTCTCGGAGGTATTCTGGTGAGAACACATGCTCACCCTCACCCCGGGAATAGCCACCAGTGTAGCAGTATCCCCCCGGAACTAGCACTCGCCAGAGTGGATTCTCCTTCAGGAGTTTTACCACCCTTGCGATCTGCTCCTGAGATTGCGCTCCCAGGAGAGAGAGGTATAAGTGCATTACCACAAATACAGTTTCCTTCACTCCTCATCAGCCCTTCCGACTGGGAATCTAGTATGTCAAACGTCCCGTAAGGGACATTTTATTAAAGCATAATATTAAAAATAAATCAATAAAAAAACAGACAGTTTATCATGTTTATAAAGTTTGTCAGGTTCATCAAGTGGGATTTTTTGCGGCTTTAATAACATTTTGCATTAAAAGCGCCACAGTGATAGGACCGACACCACCGATGCGCGGAGTTAGAGCTGCAACAATCTTTTTTACCTGCAGGCGATTAACATCACCAACCACTTTATTAGTTTTAGGATCACGAGCACTACCAACATCGATTATTGTTTGCCCTGATTTAACAAAATTTTTATCGATCAATCTTGGCGTTCCGGTGGCGGTGATGATGATTTTAGTTAGTATAATTTTATCAGCGAGGTTTGTTGTTGTACGATCGTATACAGATACTTGGGCCCCTCTATCATCTAATAATTTCTTCAACGGTTGGCCAACTAAAACTCCCTTGCCGACAATTGCTACATGTTGTTTTTTATAATCAATTTTATAGAAATTTAGTAACTCTATCACGGCATTCGCAGTTGGTGAAATATATTTTGATTGCGAGGTCAATGCATCAACGTCTTTTTCTGCGCTAATAAATTTGAAACTTTTATCAAGTGACAAATCTTTCGGCAATGGCAACTGAATTATTACACCGTGGATGCTTGGATCCAGTTGCAGCGTAATAAGAAATTGTTCCAATTCCACTTGGCTAATTTTTGGTAAATGATATAAAAGAAAATCAATACCAACCGATTTAGCAATTTTTTGTTTTTGAGCAACATAAACTTGGCTCGCTGGATCATAGCCAACCAAAATTACCGCTAGAGTTGGGGTAATTCCACGAGCATGAAGTTTTTTAGATTCCCGACTCACTTTATTTAATATTTTTTTGGCAATCGATTTGCCAGAAAGTAATTTCATAGATTCCTTATTGCACCCGAATTCGCCCGAAAGCATCCCGAAAGTGTCGCCCGAAATTTTAGGGTGTGATTTAGCGACTATTTAGAGTGTATTAGGGTGATTGTGGATATAGTTGTCGATGGCGGCTCGCAGGGCTTGATCACCTAAAACTGAACAGTGAATTTTACGCAAGGGCAGGCCACCGAGACGATCGGTAATTTGGCGCGGCGTAATTTTATACGCTTTGTCTAATTTCATGCCACCTTTTTCGGTTACTATTTCGCTTAACGCTGATGTAGCTGCAATAGCCGAAGCGCAACCAAAAGTTTTCCAACCGACTTTTTTAATTTTTTGAGTTTTTGGGTCAACTTTTATCCACATACGCATTAAATCTCCACAATGAGATTGGCCCACTTCTCCCTCCGCATCAAATTCGCCTTTTTTTGGTTCCGAAGTTAAAAAATTTTGTGGATTAAAAAAATGCCTCTTCACTTCTTGTGAATAGTACCATTCCTTACCATCTGTTTCTTCAACATCAGCTTTTCTTTTTGCCATGATTTTTAATTTTAACTGCTGAAATACTACGCAGGCGTTTTACAACTTGAGGCAAGACACTTAATGTATAATCTAAATCTTTTTTCGTAGTTTCCTTGCCCAGCGTTACACGCAGAGAACCGTGAGCTTCTTGGGCTTTTCTACCCAATGCAAGAATAACATGAGATGGTTCTAGACTAGTTGCACTGCAAGCTGATCCTGTCGAGCAAGAAATTCCTTTAGCATCTAAATATAAAACTAAGGACTCTCCTTCGATTCCTAAAACTGAAAAATTGATATTATTAGGCAATCGCTTCGTAGGATGGCCATTTAATAGCACTTGGGGAATCTTCTTGGATAATTTATCAATAAAATAATCGCGTAATTTTATTAAACGATGGCTTTCTTTTTGGCGTGATGCAACAACTAATTCTAATGCTTTGGCAAAGCCAACAATACCTGGCACATTTTCGGTGCCACCACGCAAACCTTTCTCCTGGCCACCGCCATAAATTATCGGCTCTAAACTTATTCCATCTCTAACATATAATATTCCTGTTCCTTTGGGTCCATAAATTTTTGAGCCATTGATAGTTAGCAGATCAACTTTAATTTCATTGGGGTGAATATTTAAATATCCTGCCGTTTGGCAAGCATCGCTGTGATAGGCAAGATAAGGTAAATTATTTTTCTTCCGCTCGTCATTGACTCTTTTAATTAAAGCCCCTATTTCGGCAATTGGTTGAATAGTACCTATCTCATTATTGGCATAAATCACTGATACTAAAATTGTATTACTGCGAATAGCTCTCGCAACCTGCTCAGTTTTTACTAAACCATCTTTATCAACTGGTAAATACGTGACATCAAAACCTTGATGCTGGAGAGCGGCACAAGCATTAAGAACTGCGTAATGCTCGGAATTTGTGGTGATGATGTGACCTTTATACTCGCCGTGCAATTGATTGCGACGGGCATAACCTAAAATTGCTAAATTGATACTTTCGGTGCCACCAGCGGTAAAAATTATTTCATTTTCGTGAGCAGCCAAAATACGCGCTACTTTTTTGCGTGCTTCTGTTATAACTTTTTTTGCTTCGCGGCCAAGTTCATAAAGAGCCCCAGGATTACCATACTTTTCACTAAAATATGGCAACATTACCTCAAGCACTTGAGGGTCAACTGGTGTCGTCGCCGCATAATCTAAATAAATTTGTTTCATGATTCGAATTTAGCGTATCAATTTCAGATACTTATTTCAATCTGTTGACCGCTTTTTTGATTTATCACCAATTGATAGGTAAAGTAGATTAGTAGGATGTATAACACTACGACTTGGATCTGCTAGTCGGCGGATCCATCGCTCAGGATAAATTATAGTAATAATTTATGAAAATATCATATTCGGGATTTTCAACTTACGAGCAATGCCCACTGCAATATAAGTTTTCTTATATTGATAAATTGCCGCGCAAAGAATCTCACCATCTGTTTTTTGGTAACTTAGTTCATGATGCCTTGCATCATATGCTTAAAGATATTCAGGTGAAACCGCTACCAGAACTTTTAGATTACTATCATAGCAACTGGGATGATAAATTATTTGTAATAAATAAACAAGATCCTGAAATATGGAAACAAAAAGGCGCTGATATTATTTCCAGTTTCCATAATAAATATGATCACAAAGCTCAGGAGATTTTAGTAACAGAGGATTATTTTACTGTTGCGTTGGGTAAGCATATTCTTTCGGGAATTATCGATCGGCTTGATAAAACCAAGGATTATGCCGGCAATGATATTCTGGAAGTCATCGATTATAAAACCGGTAAATTGCAGTCACAAAAATATATTCATGATAATATTCAACTGACTTTTTATTATCACGCTATCCGTTCAAGATTCCCCGATATTAAAGATATTAAATTGACGCTTTATTTTTTAGAGCCGGCGGTGCGCCAATCAACCTTCCGCGATGCGGGGCACGTGGAACGGATGCAAGAAAAAGTTTACAAGACAATTGACAGCATTGAAGCTAGAAAATTCGAACCCCAAATTAACAATTTGTGTCCGTGGTGCGATTATAAAGAAATTTGCCCTGTGTACGCTCGTGAATTTACAAGGCGTAGTTGGCCAGCACCCGACACAGAACGACAAGAAATCCTTAGAGCTGCTACCGGTATTAAAGATACGGGACCCAGCAACATTGCAATAAAAATCATTAATAAAAAGAACAAGGACCCAATCAGTTCCTCCCAACAAACCTTGTTCTAGTTTTACTGTTTTTCTAGTGATATAAATTTCTCTGCATATCACACTAAACCGCTATAGCGGTTTAGTGAAGTATGAACAATATAAAACATTATACACTTATATCTTTAAAGGTATCTATTTAGGACTAAGATTAAATTTATTAATTAATGATTTTTGGTTAGGGAGATAATCAGTATCAAGATATGCAACATATTTACCAATACCAAAATAATCGGCAATAACCGCCATCTCTTCTTTACAGTTAAATGGATAAACCCATAAACTATCTTGGATTATAACAAACCCAAGATCTAATAATTTTAATCGAAAATAGTCTCTTTCAGTTTTGTATCTTTCAGGTACATCATAGCAAATAAGGTGCCATCTACCGTCCCATTCACCCTCAGGATTAATATTAAAGCTTTCAATATCGATATATTTTAATAATAATTTTCCTTTTTTAGTGAGTTTTATTTCTTCTCCAAAAAGTTGTAATACACCCTTCTTTTTCAATCTTATTAATGATTGTTTATAAATATATCTCTTTTTGGAATTGTCCGGTTCTAAATATTTCAATAACTGAGCTATGTTGGGGCATACAATTGCAGATGCCACCAATAACCCTGCTCCCACTAATCTAATGATATCTTTTTGTTCCTCTGACAATCGCATATTCTTACTAAAAATAAAATTATTATTACTTACTAATAATATACCACACTACACCGCTATAGCAGTGTAGCGAAGTATAATTTAAATTAGGTTAGAAAAAAGATTAATCAAGACTAAATAGGTCGATAGTATTTTGGGTGGTTTGAGATTCAACTTCAGCAAGATCAATATTTTTGATTTCGGCGATTTTTTGAGCGACTTCAACAACAAACGCTGGTTCGTTGCGTTTAATTTTCTTGTTCTTTTGGCGACGCGGAACAACATAAGGAGCGTCGGTTTCGATGAGAATTTTATCAAGCGGTGCTTTATTAATAACCTCAATCGTTTTATCATCAACATTATTCAATGTGATAGCTCCAGTAAAAGAAATCAAAATATTTAAATCAAATAACTTTTGGGCGTATTGCCAATTTTCACTAAAAAAGTGCATTACTCCACCATATCGTGGTTGATGGTTTTCAATCACTTCTAAAATTTCCTCACCCGCCTGGCGATTGTGAATAATCACTGGCAATTTATTTTTATTGGCCAAATCAATAGATTCAATAAAAACCTCACGCTGAGCATTAATATTTTCAGGATTGTGATAAAGATCGATGCCCGTTTCGCCAATGGCAACAACACATGAGTTTAAAGTTAAAGGTTTAAGGTTCAAGGATGACAAGATTGCCACGTCGCTCTGCTCCTCGCAATGACATTGCTTTATCAGGTCTTCATATTTACTGATATCAAACTCCTCATCGGCCACGTGAATTGGGTGTAATCCAATGGCCGTAAGCAACTTACCATCCTCGATTATATGATCTTGATATTGCCGAGCGATCTTAACTGCTTTTTTACTCGTTTCTAACTGGCTACCAATATTAATAATTCCTTTAACACCACTGTTGAAAGCGCGCTCGGCGACTTGCTGCCAGTCGTTTTTAAATGCTTTGAAATTGAGATGGCAATGGGAATCGATCATATGATTAGTTCGTAAAGTTTATAAAGTTCATAAGGTTTATCAAGTAGCAGAATAACCTTTCGCCTCTTCGACTGCGCTCAGGGCAAAAACAAAAAAGTAATATTACTTTTTTGTTTTTGGAAATAGGGGTTGGGGATCGAGGTAAGTTAATTGGCGATGAATTTCTTTAGCAGTATCGGGCATAAAAGGCTCAAGGGCTTTAGCAACTGTGAACAATCGATTATATTCTCCATTTAATACTTTCGCTAATTTTCCTCTATCAGTCTTAGCCAGCTCCCAAGGCTTTTCTTTGTCAATTGTTTCATTGCCTTTTCGCAACACATCCCAAATTAAATTTAAAGCGGAATCAAAACGAAGAGACTCTATCTCAGATTCAACAGAAAGGGATCCCTCGATTTCGCTATCGCTCCGCTCCCGCCTTCGCTCCTTTGGAGCTACGGACGGGCAGGCGGAATGACAATCGGTGATATCATATTTTTTAATCATCACCAATACACGTTGGAGGAGATTGCCGAGTTCATTAGCTAAATCACGATCGTATCTTTGCTTAAGGATTTCTTCAGAAAAATCGCCATCTTCACCAAAAGGAAATTCGCGCAAAAGCGCATAATGCAAAGCATCAACTCCATATTTTTGCGACAATGCAACAGGGTCTAAAACATTGCCACGAGTTTTGCTCATTTTCTCGCCACCAATTGTAAAAAATCCATGAGCAAAAACTTTCTTAGGTAGCGGCAAGTCAAGGGCTAATAGCATCGCTGGCCAAATAACAGCGTGAAACCATAAGATATCTTTGGCCATTAAATGAATATCAGCTGGATGCTTTTCCCATGCCGCAGTTTTATAAATTTGAGTGGCCGTATAATAATTAATTAGGGCATCAATCCAAACATAAACAGTTTGAGAATTATCTCCTGGGAAAGGAACGCCCCACTTAACTGAAGATCGAGAAATACTAATGTCTTCTAACCCAACGCGCAACTTGCCCAACACTTCATTACGGCGCGATTCCGGCTCGATATCAAGTTTTTTAGTCTCGATGATTTTGATTAACTGGTCTCCAAATTTGGAAAGAAGAAAAAAATAATTTTCTTCCGACTGTTCCACTGGCACGGTTTTATGATCTGGACACTTGCCATCAATTAAATCCTCAGGTGCTAAAAATTTCTCACAACCAACACAATATAGACCACTGTATTTTCTCTTTTCTATCAAATCTTTTTTCTGCAATTTGATGATAAAGTCTTGGACAATCTTTTCGTGTTGAGGATCAGTAGTACGGAAAAATTCAGAATATTGAATATTCAACTGCTTCCAAGTTTCCTTATATTTTTCAGATAGTTCATCGGTAAATTGCTGAGGAGTTTTACCGGCTTTTTGGGCTGCCTGGGCAATTTTAGCGCCATGTTCATCAGTGCCAGTTAAAAAAAATACATTATCTTTTTGGCGATAATATCGCGCCAAAACATCAGCCGCAATAGTGGTATAGGCATGCCCGATATGTGGCTTGTCGTTGACATAATATAAAGGGGTAGTGATGTACTTAAAATTTAAGTCATGCATTACCATCTCCTGCCAACGAGTCTTGCCCCTCGTAGTCCCGATCGCAGATCGCGGACGAAGTGGGGTCATTGACATAATAAAGTGGAGTAGTAATATATTTAAATTCTTTGGCCATAGTTGTATTCTACCGATTTGAGATAGAAATCTCAACAATTACACCCTAAACCAGCTTCGTGGACACCCTAAAATCTCTAAAATGTCACCCGAAAAACAAGATAGGCGCCCTGGGGCGCCTATCTCAAGAATGCTTACTCGATGATTTATTGACTTATTATTTAGTTATTTTTACCGTCACTATCTCGGTACTCTTGGGCGCAATCCAGATTCCTTCGGTTGGGCCAAGATTATCCTGCATATTCGCAAATGTCTGGTAACCATATTTCGTAAAGTCAGGATATTTCGTCAAATTTGTATAAGCAAGATAACTCTTGGTAGTATTATTCCAGATGAAAGCGGCCTTTAGCAAACCTTGATTAAAGGCCTCTTCCCAGCTGATCCAACTATCACCCTTGGAACTAAACTTAAATGTCATATTTTTCTTGATCGATATTGCACTTCCCAGCGGATTGCCAATCATTCCTAGGCCCTTATGGGGCAACGTAGTCTCTACCGATGTCTTTTCGCTACCACTAGTAGTTAGGCAGAGATAATCAAAACCGGTTTTATTCTTGAGCCAGAATCCTTGACCGATGAAGTCACTAGCTTTACCATTCTTCCCTTCGCCATAATTTTTGTTAAATCCATCAAAGTAATAACTTAAAGTATACTGGCCAAGATACTTTGTAAGATTAGAATCTGATGTCGAGGCATTGGTTGAAAGGGTTTTAACAAACCACAAATATTTCTTGGCATTGAAGGGTGATTTACCCGAGTCACAGACATCCGGGTTCTTTACCGTCACCGTCGCTGTTTCTGTGACTTTGTACTCGCCTCCATTGCTACATGTTAGAGTGTAGGTTGTTGTATATGTGGGTTTAACAACTTTACTTCCGTTGACTGCCACACCGCCAATATTTTGGTCAATCTGACAAGAAGTGGCACCAGTAGTAGTCCATTTTAATGAGGATTGATCACCCGAATCAATAGTTTCGGGATTGGCAGTAAACGAATTAATCACCGCTTTATTAACACATTTACTATTAATACATTCTTGGCTACTCGTACATGAGCTACAGGGATTAATTGTCCCCGTTACAGTGACCGTCGCTTCAGCTGTTCTACCAGCTGATGTTACAATAATTTTTACCGTACCCTCTTTAACACCCTTAATAAATAGAGTTGCTTTAGTATTATCACCCGTAGCTAGCTTGAAATCAGTAACCATCGCAATATTTTTATCATTTGATTCCGCTTTATGGTTATCATCATCTGCTAAACCAGTTACAGTAAACAATTCTTTCGTTTCATTTACTTTTACTGTTGCTGTAGTTGGAGTGATCTTAAGTTCTTCAACTACTGTGATAATTATTTGGCGCTTAAATGCCCCGAATGAAGAACTGCCGACTGGCTTCGAGTCTAAATGCATTTTAATCGAGCCGAGAGCATTGAAATTACTTACCACAACATCGCCCTCTACGTTTTTCCCATCAGAGGCATTAATATATTGGGGTTCCACTTTGGGGATATAAGTACTATCCGGCGGAGGTGTACTGGCAACCATTACTTGTGATGCATTTGATACTTTTACATGTATAGTCACATTTGCTTTTGTTGGTATGGTTGTTTTCACACCAGTTCCTACTGGAGGATTAGGATTATCGTTCTCGTCATAAATCTTGCCCGCACTAACGCTTTTAACATAATATTGTTCAACAGTAGGTTGTTGAACCACTAAACTTGTTACCTTAAGAGAGCTAACATTATTCTTCAAAGTGCCTAAATCCATGCCATCGGCAGTAATCTCTTTCGATTCACCGCCAAAATCTTTATCAGCATAAACAGTAACTTTAGCATCTTTTACAGTAATTTTATCTATTTCATCATTAAACTCACGACCATTAATAATATTACCTTCACCAACAGTAAATTTCGATAAATCTTTATAATCACCTGCATTGACTAATGCACAGCGAAATCCGTTTTGGGATCCTGAGGCGAACACAGCAACCTGGCCTGGTCCTGGCTTACATTCATTATCGAAATTACTATCACTGCCTGCATAACTCCCAGAACTGTCAGGATAAGATCCCACAAGCGATGTATTAGCTCCAGTTAATGCAACAATTTGTTCGTTAACTTTATTTCCATTTTGATCGTAATTATTATATTGCCTATTGGGTAAGGTTGGGGTCCAAAGCCGCCTTATTCGCAAAGATGTAGCACCGGGGGTTATAGCAACATAATCTGCTATACTTGGTGGAATCACCTTAACATTGTGACACCAGCCACCGCGTGAATCTTTGTCTTTTGTTGATCCACTAAATTGTCTCGATAGAACCTTACCGTCTTTATCCAATGTTTCATAAACAAATTGCCAACCAACAGAACGATAAGTACCAGTAATTGCCTTGCTTTGTTCGCAAGCGAGCTGACTCTCAAGAGAATTAAGCTTAGGTTCAGATACACTTTGATTTAATATGGTATAACCATCAATTAGACCGATCTTAGCGATGTCTTTACCTTGCGTTTCAGTAATCTCACTGTAGGTAAAATTATTCAAAGCAACAGGAAAATACTGTTCGCCACCTGTACCACTTACAGGATAACTTATTGTGGACTTTGTATTTATTTTCGAAGCAAAATAGTCAGCGCCAATTTTTAGACGGCCGGTGATGCCAAGCCAAGCAAATACACCAATTAAAATAACAACCATCAACGAAGCAAGGCCAAAAACAAGTTTTTGTTTTTTTGTTAAATCGTGCATCCACCCTTTGTCTTCTTTTTCTTTGGGCATAAAACTCCTAATTTAGTTATAAAGTTTATAAGGTTCATAAAGTTTATCAGGTGGACAGAAGGGATCCTTCGGCTTCCTGCCTGCCGACAGGCATGTCGCTCAGGATGACACTGCTGTGTCAGATTTAAGATTCAAGATTTACGAATAATTATCAACATCGATTATTACAATTGATATTTCTTGCTGGCAAGATACTTTCTAATACCCCAGAAGCCAATAACAGCTAAGCCGACGATTAAGGCTGTTTCTACTGGGCCAGAGGAAGTAGTTTTGGCAGTAGTACCGGTTGTACCAGTTGTACCTGTTGTACCTGTACCGGTTGTGGTAGTGGTAGTAACATCTTCCTCTGTGGTAGTAGTTGTATCCCCTGTGGTTGGTTCATCAGGTGGCAGAGTAGGCAGAGCCGGTGGAGAATCAGCGGCTAGAGCGGGGCGGGTAGTGAATAATACCAATGCAAAAAACAAAGGTAATACTATTTTTATTTTATTCGCCATTTTTCATTCCCTCCTTTGGAAATTTAAGGAAAATTTAAAGTTGCTGATGAAATTCCAGAATTAAGAATTATCCATACGCCACTACCCGATTTAACCGATTGGCTCATAAGGCTATTCAATGCATTACCACCATTTTCTATGAAATCCTTATAAGCGCTGGCATAATAACCAACATAGTCTGATGCACCTGGTTGGTAGGTAAACATTGCCTTAACTAACGGTTTTGATTTATTTGATGCATCAAGAAGCGACATCGTCTCATTATCTATTGTAATTGTGACATTGCCCCATTTAACTGCTTTTTGTGTTGGGTTACCAACCATTGCAATACTGCTTTTAATAGGTGCTGTTTTTTGAGTAGATGCTACCGCCCTGTCGGCTGGAATACAAATTGGCGAGGCGCTACCGCTAGAAAACCAGAATCCTTCACCGATCGCTGGCGATCCATTTTCTTTATAAGATTGGCCGGTACCTGGATAGATAAATGCATTAACTGGTTTTTCCGCACCCAAGAAACCAAAGACGTTATAAAGTTGCATTGAATCACTTGCCGGTTTAAAGTTATATGTCTTGATATTCCAAGCATTAGGGGTGAATGTAAACCCAAGTTGATTATTTGTAGTACAAGCACTTGTGTCATCGGTATCATCACCTGTGTCATCATCACCACCAGCAGTTGAAACTGTAACATCAACTTTAGCGACATTGCCGTCTTTATGGATTAGACTGAATGAAGTTTTTCCTTCAGCGATTCCTTTGACACGCAATGCTAATTTCACTTGATCACCTTTTTGCACCCCTCCGAAACGAACCGGAATTGCAATTTTCGAATCACCTGCAATCATAGATACCCATTGTGAGGCTTGACTATTTAGTTCAACAATTAAGTCGGATTCTTCACCAACTTTAACTGTTGAAGCTGTTGGTGAAAATGCAGCTTTAGTATTTACCTCTCCTGGAGCGGCTACTGTCACAGTATACTTACTAATACTACCAGCCTGATCCCAATAATAGAGATTAGCTGTTCCCGCCGATACACCGCGGAGAGTTATATAATTTATCGTTTCCGTTGAACCAATAGCATTCCAACTATCAAGTGCTAAAATATTTGGTTTGTCGATAATAAAGCCACCACTTTTTGCCGCTGCAGTAGATTTCACGGCTAACATTTGGCCAACTGATAATTGCGGTGCTGTTGTTGGCGAGAATGTTACTGCTGAACCGAGTGTTAAATTAGTAGCATCACCATTCCAAGCTACATTTTCACAGGTTCCTCCGCTTGCAACAACTTCAACATCAAATTTAGCGTAATTACCAGTAGCATTTTTAATGAGCATAGAGCTGGTACCAACCTTAGCGCCATAAACCCTCAACGCAGCTTTAGTCGCTCCATTAACTGTTATTCCACCGAATCTCGACGGGATTATTACTGATGGATCACTGACAATGCCCGTAGTCCAAAATTCGCTGGCACCTTCGACTGGCTCTAACACTGACTGGCACTGTTCTCCAACATTTATTTTTAAAGTAGTTGGTGCAAATTTTACAGTTGAATTAGCATTGCCAGGAGTTGCAGTAATCGTTACAGGCAATTCAGAAATTGTTCCTGCTTGATCCCAAATTTTTATTGAGGTACTGCCCGCTTTTATGCCCTTAACAACCAATGACAATGCTGGGGTAGTAGTATTATCAGCTACACTATAGCTATACCAAGATTCGACCTCGGCAACTGTAGGATCCGTGGAAATATATCCCCCATAAGGCAATGATCCACCCGATACTTCAACCGGATAAAGTTGATCAACGGTGAGACTTAGTGAGGTTGGATTAAAAGTGCCACCGCCAGCAGCACCGATTTTTATCTTGCCTGCTGACCAAAAATAAGTAACCACCGCAGCTACTAACATCACCGCAATTACCGCCAGCCCCACAGAAAGTTTTTGCTTTTGGTTCATAAAACTCCTTGAAAATTTAGTAAAATTTAATCACGCTAATAAAACAATCACGAATTACACTCGAATAAGTCACGCGAATGGAGATTTCTCACATTCGTTCGAAATAACTATGATGTAACCCTTCGATTCCGTTTCACTCCACTCAGGGGATATTATTGTCTGAGCTGGTCGAAGACTTACCTATTATTTATAACAAATTACAATTGATATTTCTTGCTGGCAAGGTACTTTCTAATACCCCAGAAGCCAATAACAGCTAAGCCGACGATTAAGGCTGTTTCTACTGGGCCAGAGGAAGTAGTTTTGGCAGTAGTACCGGTTGTGCCAGTTGTACCTGTTGTACCTGTATCGGTAGTAGTGGTAGTAATATCTTCCTCTGTGGTAGTAGTTGTATCCCCTGTGGTTGGTTCATCAGGTGGCAGAGTAGGCAGAGCCGGTGGAGAATCAGCGGCTAGAGCGGGGCAGATGGTAAACATTACTAAAGCAACAAATAATACCAAAAATTCTTTTTTTGTTTTCATTTTTTCCCTCTTTTTAATAATTGTATCATTTATTTTAGATTAATACTTGCCGCATTAGGATAATAAGCAATACCATCGGTTGAAACCTGAACTTGGATGCAGGGATTGGAACCATCTTGGGTATATGAAAATGGAATTTCTATTTTCTCACCGGCGGCCTTAGTGCCAAGCGACAGATTTAGATAGTATTTACCTTGTGAAATTTTAGAAAAGTCATTAGTAAAATTTTTAATTTGTGGATTTGAGACATCTACTAATGTAATTAGTACCGATTCTGCAGGACTATTAGTAATATTCGTTATAGAAATTTTATTTTTTTCTAATAAGAGAACAAAATCACCGTTATCGACTTTGGGACTATCTAAGCACTGTTTCGGAGTCTCAATATCAGCTGATACTGTAACCCCCGATGTTTCTGCTCTCATCATTACCAAAGAAAGTCCAGCTACAGCTGCCAATGAAAAAACGGCAATTACACTTAAAATTGTTCGCTGTCTGTCGTTCAGTGAACCTCCTTTGTGCGATTAGCTCTATTATAGCACAATTATAAATCGCAAGTTTACCCGTCTCGCCCAAGGTGTAGCCGAGGTCGGATCAAGTTTATAAAGTTCATAAGGTTCATAAAGTTAAACTAGATTCTTCGTTATCACTTCAGAATGACACTACCATGGAACAATTAATATAGTGAATTCGCCTTTGAGAGATTTTGAAGATAACTGATTAGATACAGTTTTGATATTACCAACAAGAATCTGTTCAAATTTTTTGGTTAATTCGCGGCCGATGACAACTTGTGCCTCATCACCCCAAATAGACGAAAAATCGTTTAAAGTTTTTGTAATTCGATGTTTATCCTCAAATATCACAACGGGTAGGGGATTGGTTTTAAGCCAATTAAATAACGTTTTTCTCCCCTTTTTCTTGGGGAGGAAACCTAAAAATAAAACTCGATTTTTTGTATTAATTCCCGAAATTTGCAAAATTGTTGTTAGGGCCGAAGGTCCCGGTAGGGGAACGATATTGATATCTTTTTGGCGCGCGGCCGCCACCAACTTCCCTCCGGGGTCAGAGACTCCCGGTGTACCGGCATCGGTTAAATAAGCAACTGATTTGAAACCCTCGCGGCCGCGCGCCATATTATCGATGAGGTCTGATAAAACTTTATCGCTTGATCTCTCGCGCAACGACAGTAAGGGTTTATCAATTCGATAATGATTGAGCAATTTTCTTGTGACACGTGTATCTTCAGCCACAACCAAATCAGAAGACTTGATAGTCTCCAGTGCTCTCAATGAAATATCACTTAAATTACCAATTGGTCCTGCCACGATATATAAAATTGACCCCACCTTAATCCTCCCCTTAGTAAGGGGAGGCGTAGGAGGGGTTTGATTAAAACCTGATTTGATATTAGTCGTGATATCCATAATAGGTTAATTTTGATCTAACATGTCGATAATGTCAATAGGGGGTGGGTTGACTGGTATAATAAAAATATGGTAGGGTACAAAGTGGCAAGTAAATCACGCTAATAAAACGATCGCGCTCCCGCCTTAGCGGAGTCCCGCTTGAAGCGGGAAATTACACGCGAATCAACCACGCGAATTTTGTGATTTATAAATATTAGATTTTGATTTATTCGAGCGTAATTCGAGATAAATTCGAGTGTATTCGAGTGATTAAAATATTATGACTATTTCATTTGCAGCAGAAAAAATTGCAGGACTTCCCATTACCAATGCGGTTTTGACCGGTATTATTGGATCGATTATAACTTTAGCACTGGCTCTTTGGCTCACTACCACAATAAAAATGGAGCCCGGCAAGAAACAAAATTTTGCCGAATGGGCTTTCGAAGGAATTCTTAACTTAACTATTGGCATTACCGGTTCTAGAGAAAAAGCTTTGAAAATTTTGCCGCTTGGTGCGACATTTTTTCTTTTTATTATAATTAATAACTGGTTGGGATTGGTTCCGGGGGTCGGTTCCATTGGTGTGAAAGAAGTTGTTGATGGTAAAGAAGTCCTGGTACCATTTTTGCGCAGTTCAAACGCTGATTTAAATACAACCTTAGCGTTAGCGTTGATTTCAGTCGGTGCTACCCAATATTTTGGGCTTAAACATTTGCGCCTTGGTTATTTCAAGAAATTCATTAACTTTTCCAGCGCTATCAACTTTTTTATGGGAATTTTGGAGATTATATCGGAATTTGCTAAAATTATTTCCTTTTCCTTTCGACTTTTTGGCAATGTCTTCGCCGGTGAAGTATTGCTAGCAGTGATAATTGGCTTAGTTCCCTACATTGCTCCGTTACCATTTTATGGATTGGAGATATTCGTAGGATTTGTTCAGGCGTTAGTTTTTGCTATGCTTTCTTTGGTGTTTTTCCATGTTGCCACCCAGTCACATGCTGAATAAGCACCAAATATCAAGCATCAAATAGCAAACAATATTTAAATAAGAAAAGTTTAAATATTTAAAAATTAACATTTGAGATTTGTTTGAAATTTGTTATTTGAAATTTGTAATTTAATCAATATAGAGAGGAGTAAAAATGTTACAAGATCCAGAAGTAGTTAAAATGATTGCCGCTGGAGCCACTATCGCTCTTGGCGGATTCGCACCAGCTCTTGCCATCGGATTGATGGCCGGTAAAGCGATGGAAGCGATTGGCCGCAACCCAGAAGCAGCCAGCAAGATTCAAACAAACCTGATTCTTGCCATCGCTTTCGCTGAAGCTATCGCAATTTATGCGCTGGTTGTAGCGTTGATAATTAAGTTCATATAGATATCACTCTAATTCGCTCGAATATATCTCGAATTACACTCGAATAAGTCACACAAATAATATAGTCGCGAATAAAGAATGAAGCCCTTCGACAAGCTCAGGGCAAAAAATAATAATTTTTTGGAGATAATTTATGGAGCAAGCAGGTGGGATTGCAGCGTTGGGAATAGATTGGAAAATACTGGTAGCTCAACTGGTTAATTTTCTGATTATCTATTTTCTGTTGAGCAAATTTGCTTTCAAGCCGTTGTCTAAGATGCTGGAAGCGCGTAAAAAGCGTGTTGATGAAAGTGTCGCTGCTGCCCAGAAAATTGAAAAAGAAAAAGAGGATTTAGATGTTAAGGTTAAGCAAACCCTTGAAAAAGCTCGAGACGATGCCCAAGATATCATCAATAAAACTCAAGCTAATATGAAGGAAGAGCAATCCAAGATGCGTGCCCACACCGAGGCGCAAACCGCTAAAATGCTAGCTGATACCAAGCAGCAGATAGCCAGCGAGAAACAACAGATCAAATCTGATTTGGTTAAAGAAATTGGCATGTTGGTCATTAAAGCCAGCGAAAGAATTATCAGAGAAGATATTCCAGAAAATAATAAGAAGAAAATCGACGAAAAAATAATTAAAGAAATAAAGTGACAATCAAACTTCTATCACAAGCAGCCACCGAAATGATAATAGCTCAACCAGATAAAACTGAAACGATTTTGGAAAAGACAAGAAAGTTATTATCTGAGCGCTATCCGCGTCTTAAATGGTCAGAATTTGTGGAAAAAACTGCTGACAACATTGCTAAATTAAAAGGCATAACAAGAATTAAGATTACTTCAGCGCGAGAAATTTCAGAAGAAGAAATCATGCAAATTGGATCCTTGGTAGCCCCTAAAACTGATATCACAATTAAAATTGATAAAAATATTTTAGGTGGCGTGATAGTAAAATCAAAAGATCGCGAACTGGATAATAGTTTAATTTCGAGAATCAACAAATACAAAACATTATTTAATAAAACTAATATTGATTGATATTGTTCGAGCGAGTGTAATCACGAGTCGAGAACAGAGATGGATAGTTCTCCACCGGATTGGCATCCGAGTCGAACAATAATAATTAGGAAAAAATTATGTCACAAGCAATTATTGATATTCTAAAAAGTAAAATCGAAGAAGCACCACTTGATGCCAAATGGGAAGAAGTTGGCGAAGTTATTGATGTTGGAGATGGTGTCGCTTCAATAGCAGGTCTTACAAAATGTCGCTTTGGTGAAATGATTAAGATCGGCGAATCCATTGCCATGGCACTTAACCTTGAAGAAGACAAAGTTGGAGCAATAATTTTTAATGAAGCAGAAAAAGTTAAAGTTGGCGATAAAGTCCAACTAACCGGTGAAGTAATGAGCATTCCTGCCGGTAAAAATCTGATAGGAAGAGTCATTAGCCCGCTCGGGGAACCACTCGATGATAAACCACTGGACATTAAAGGCGCAACACTGATGCCGGTAGAAAAAATCGCACCAGGAGTTATCACCCGCGAATCTGTTAACACACCGCTTCAAACTGGTATTATGGCCATCGATGCCATGACACCTATTGGTCGCGGCCAAAGAGAGCTGATTATCGGTGACAGAGGCACAGGGAAAACTGCAGTGGCAGTAGACGCTATCGTCAACCAACGGGACGAAGAAGTTGTTTGTATTTATGTAGCCATTGGCCAAAAAGAATCAAAAATTGCCAAATTGGTAGCGAAATTAGAGGAAGAGGGAGCAATGGCCCATACCATTATTGTTGCTTCCGGTGCCTCCGATAGTGCGGCAATGAACTTTATCGCTCCTTATGCCGGATGCGCTATCGGTGAATATTTTATGGAAAAAGGCCTGGATGTGCTGGTGGTTTATGATGACCTTTCCAAACACGCTTGGTCTTATAGGGAAATTTCACTTCTTTTGAAACGCCCACCGGGCCGTGAAGCTTATCCTGGTGATGTTTTTTACTTGCATTCGCGCCTGCTGGAGCGCTCGGCAAAACTTAATAAAGATTTTGGCGGAGGGTCGCTGACGGCATTACCTATTATCGAAACCCAGGCCGGCGATGTTTCTGCTTATATCCCAACCAATGTTATTTCAATTACTGATGGTCAGATTTATCTGGAAAGTGATCTGTTTTACCAAGGAATCAGGCCGGCAGTCAACGTTGGACTCTCCGTTTCGCGTGTTGGCGGAGCTGCCCAAATTAAAGCAATGAAAAAAATTGCCGGCCGCCTGCGACTTGATCTTGCTCAATACCGCGAAATGGCTGCTTTTGCCCAGTTTGGTTCCGATTTGGATGAAGCCACCCGCAAACAACTCGAGCGCGGCAAAAGAATTACTGAAATTCTCAAGCAGCCACAATACGAACCAGTACCTGTCGCCGAACAAGTAGCAATAATTTATGCTGTGACTACTGGCTTGCTTGATAGCGTAGAACCAGAGAAGATCCACGATGTTCAAAAATCAATTCTGACTTCGCTGCGCACAACTCACAAGAAAGTTTTAGACGAGATACGAACAAAGAAAGTATTAGATGAACAACTGGAGAAAGAATTAGAAGAAGCAATAAAATCAGTAATTTAATAAAATCACAAATATCAAATTACAAATAACAAACAATATTTAAGTTTAAAAATTTAAATATTTAAACATTAGAATTTGTTTGAGATTTGATACTTGATGCTTGTTATTTACTCAATATTATGCCATCCAATACCAAAGAAATAAAACGGCGCATTAAATCGATTTCCAGTACATTGCAATTGACTAAAGCATTGGAGTTGATTTCATCTGTCAAAATGCGACACGCGACAGCTATCGCCCAAGATAGCCGCGATTTTTCAGATGAAATTTGGCAACTCATTGCCCGGCTTTACCCTAAAAATGACGATGAAAAATTGCCTCGACTATTTGCTCCCAACATAAAAGCATCTAAAAGTCTGCTTCTAGTTATTGCTTCCGACAAAGGATTAGCCGGATCATATAATGCCAATGTTTTGCGCAAAGCCAAAGAAGTGGTCACTGCCAGTGATAATCAATTTGATGTTATTGCAATGGGTAAAAAGACAAAAAAAGTCGAACAAATTGCCAAGAACGTAAATATTATAAGTTTTTTTGAACACACCGATGAAGAATTTGATTTTTTTCAACTAAGTCCTATTTCTAAGATGATCATTGAAAAATATCTCGAGGGTGAATATAAAGATGTAACAGTGATTTACACAGATTTCGTAAATACTCTCAAACAAGTGGCTACAGCCCAGACAATATTGCCGATAGCTCAAAGTACCATCCCGACTGCCATGCCTGTCGGCAAACAGGATGACAATGATTCTAGTCCGTCCTCCGTCCTCCGTGTTCCGTCCTCTGATTTTAAATACGAGCCAGATACCAAATCAATTTTAGAAACACTGGGGAAATTAGCGGTGCGCAGCCAGATTTACCAAGCTATGTTGGAAGCCAGTGCATCAGAACATTCGGCAAGAATGGTGGCAATGAAGAATGCCACTGAAAATGGCAAGGAATTGGTCGGTGATTTGCAGTTTACTTTCAACCAGTTGCGACAACAAGGAATTACTCAGGAAATCGCTGAAATTTCCGCCGGAAGAATCGCCCTCGCGATCTAATCGCTTGTCATCCTGAGGACTCCGACTGTAAACGTCGGGGAGCGTACGGAATTTTAGATAAATTGTACCTAATTTTACGCAAGTCGTACTATTTTAATATTTCATATCTTATAAAAACTGCAAATCGACTAAAATAGTCACGATCGTGAGTATATTAGTCAGTATTCTAGGTTTAAAAATAGAACATCGATTTCGCTGGTTTATTTATACAATAATAACTATATGTAATTGTGTTAAGAATGCAAAACCCCCGCCATGTTTTGTCTGCCGACGTAGGCAGACTCAACACAACGGGGGCATGGTTACGGCGCGAGGATCAAAGGACTCTAAGATACAGAGCCCAAAGACCTAAGCTGGAGAGAGATGGGCCAGATGGTAGGAGCCGTCCCAACTCCTCGTGTCGAGCACGCAGTAGACCTCCACCCAGCAGTCACCATCCCAGAGAACACAAGGCACAAAGCGGTGACCTTCTTTGTCCTTGTCCTTCAACACGCTGCCAGCGAAGACGAACCTCTTTACGCCCCTTAGCCCGACAGGGATCATCTGCTGGTCGCCAACCAGAGCTTTGGCCCACTGCCGACCAGCGAGGGGGCCAAGCTCTTGCACAGACGCCCTACCTCGACGTAGCATCTCCTCGCCATCGATGCAGGTCTCACCCTCATTGAGGAAGGAGGGGGAGAAGCAGATGTTCAACTCACGGGTCAGGGGTGGCCCCTCAGTCTCCACTGTCCAGCCATACTCGTTCACATTGGACTCGCACACTGCAGACACGTCCTTTCCTCGCCTAGGCGAGTTTCCCCGCCGAGGCGGGAGCGTTTTCCTTGCGGATTTCAGATAAAAAAGATAGAATAGGATAGAAGTTCGTAAAGTTTATCAGGTTCGTAAGGTTTGTAAAGTAGCAAATAGAGATATTTCTATCTGGAATCCGCAAAGAAATGCTAACCAGTTGTTAAGGTTCGATTGACCCTACATCATACCATATTTTTAGGCATTTGTCAAGATTAAAACGCGGATTTACGCGGATAGACAGGAAAGGGATCCCTCGAGTTCCTCGGGATGACATAAAGGTACCAGATTGCCGCGCCCTGAGCGAAGTCGAATGGGGTTGAGATGACAAAAGAGATAGATCCTGAATCCAAGGAGTAGATCCCAAATCAAGTTTGGGATGACGATAGAAAAATATGGAGGAAAAATTATGGTTACAACAAAACAGGCAAATATAGGTACTATCACCCAGATCATTGGGGTGGTGGTTGATGTCGAATTTAAAGAAGGGAATTTGCCAGCCATCTACAACGCCCTTCAGGTCAAAAATGGTGATAACACTTTAGTTTTGGAAGTGCAGCAGCAGCTGCCAGGTAATATCGTCCGCACAGTGGCCATGGGTTCGACTGACGGATTGCAAAGAGGAGCGGAGGCAACCGACACAGGTAACGCCATCGCTGTACCGGTGGGCAAAGAAACACTGGGGCGGATGTTTAATGTTTTGGGCAATCCGATTGATAACAAGCCAGCACCCAAGGGAGCAAAAACTGCGCCGATCCACAAAGAAGCGCCGAAATTTAGTGATCAATCAACGAAAACAGAAATTTTGGAAACCGGTATTAAAGTTATCGATTTAATTGCGCCAATTACTAAAGGTGGAAAAGTCGGACTTTTTGGCGGCGCCGGCGTTGGTAAAACTGTTGTTATCACTGAGTTAATTAGAAATATTGCCACTGAGCATGGCGGTTATTCGGTGTTCGCCGGAGTAGGCGAGCGCACGCGCGAAGGTAATGACCTCTATAATGACATGAAGGAATCGGGCGTTTTGCAAAAAACTGCGCTGGCCTTTGGCCAGATGAACGAGCCGCCCGGAGCGCGTGCGCGAGTGGGATTAACTGGTTTAACTATGGCCGAGGCATTTCGCGATGAAGGCCGCGATGTGCTGCTATTTATTGATAATATCTTTCGTTTTACCCAAGCCGGTTCTGAAGTATCGGCACTTTTAGGCCGCATCCCCTCCGCTGTTGGTTATCAGCCAACTCTTGCCACAGAAATGGGAGCCCTGCAGGAGAGAATCACATCGACTAAAAAAGGATCTATCACTTCTGTTCAAGCAATTTATGTACCGGCTGATGACTTGACCGACCCGGCGCCGGCAACTACTTTTGCCCACTTGGATTCGACGATTGTTTTGGAGCGATCATTGGCAGAATTGGGTTTGTACCCGGCAGTCGACCCGCTGAGTAGCACCTCGGCAATTTTGGACCCTAATATCGTCGGCAAGGAACATTATGAGGTAGCGCGCGGCGTCCAAAAAGTCTTGCAGCGCTATAAAGATTTGCAGGATATTATCGCCATTTTAGGCATGGAAGAGTTAAGTGACGAAGACAAAGTGACAGTGGCGCGCGCGCGCCGTATCCAGCGCTTTTTGAGCCAGCCATTTTTTGTCGCCGAAACTTTCAGCAACATCAAAGGTGAATATGTGTCGCTTAAAGATACGATTCAAGGGTTTAGGGAAATTCTCGATGGCAAACACGATGATAAACCAGAACAAGCGTTTTATATGAAAGGAAAGATAGAAAATGTCTAATGTCTAATTTCTAATGTCAAGTCAAATCCAAATTACAAATGCCAAATGTCAAATCAAGCTCAAAGCTCAAATAAAAAATATGATTTAGAGGAAAGATCTGCAGCATTTGCAGAAAAAGTAATTGAGTTTTTACAGTTATTACCCATTAACCCAATTAACAAACCATACATTGAGCAACTTGCTAGGTCGTCAGGAAGCGTATGTGCCAATTACTGTGAGGCAGATGCCGCCCAATCAAAGAAGGATTTTAGGCATAAAATCGCTTTATGCAAAAAGGAAGCGAAAGAAACCAGAATCTGGTTAAGATTGTTAGCCAAAGCTAACCCGAAATATAAAAATCAATGTCGCAAATTATGGCAGGAAGCGCATGAATTGTTACTGATATTTTCTGCAATACTAAATTCTGATAAAAGATAATTAATTTGGCATTTAATCATTTGATATTGAATTGACATTTTTAATTTGGAATTTGTCATTATGAAACTAAGTTTACTAACCCCTAAGGGATCACAGACAATTGATGATATTAAGGAAGTGATTCTGCCGACAACGACAGGGGAAATTGCTGTGCTTCCCAATCATGAAAATCTGGTGACGGAGCTGGCACCGGGAACTATTGAAGTTAAAGTGAATGGCAAAAGCGAACAATTTGCTTCTTTTGATGGATTCGCTAAAATCACCGGCGGCGATGTGAAAGTTTTTTCCTCCGGCGTGGAACATGCCGATTCGCTTGATGAGGCAAAGATTCAAGATTCCATTAAAAAAGCTCAAGAACTCAAAGATACGCAAAAAGGTGAGGTAGAATTTGCGGCGGCGGCGGCGATGCTCGAGCGCGAGTTAGCGCGCCTCAAAACCCTCCGCCGCAAACGAAGAGGGTAAAAGGTAACCCTTCGACAGGCTCAGGGAATATTTTAGAACGATACGCTTACTCGGGGAATATTTATTGTCTGAGTAACGTCGAAGACATTCCTTATATGATAAGGTAACTCTTCGACTTCGCTCAGAGAATATATGTTATCAAGTACCTTTTGACAAGCTCGGGAAATATTTATTATTGTCTGAGTAAACGAAGTGCATCGAAGACTTACCTTATTCCCATTTTCTCCATTCACCGCGGATCAATTTTTCTTTTTTGCTTCTTGTCCATCCTTTTATTTGTTTTTCCCGCAATCTTGCTTCCTCTAAATCTGTAAATTCTTCAGTGTAAACAACCTCTTTGGCTTTATATTTTGCGGTATATTTCGATCCGAGTCTCGATAGATGCTGTTGCCATCTTTTATCGGGCTGCCATGTCATACCAGTATAGTAACTGTTATCAGTACATCTGATTATATAGACATACCATTTCCATGATTTATCCATATTAATATTGTAACTCTTCGACTGCGCTCAGAGAATATTTATTTGAGATTTCTCATCTTGAGCGAGGCCAAATGGTCTCAGGATGACAACAGTTTAATTAGAACATTATGACGGCTTTTTTGATTTTAGAGTTAAGAACTATCCAAAAACCATTACCGGGTTCCAAAACTACATTTTTCAGTGCTCCAATTTCCTTAGCATTTCCTGTAATAAAGCTGGAATATACTTTAGCATAATACGCATTATAATAATCAGCACCTGGCTTATAGGTAAAGATTGCCTTTACAAGAGCAGGCGATTGTATTGAAGCATCAATTAGCGACATTTTTTTGCCATCAATAGTAACGTAAATATTGCCCATCTTGTAAGATTTTTTAGTAGGATTACCAATCATTGCTAAACTACCAGGCACCGTATATGAGGTTTTGTTATTAGCCGATGCATTTGAGCTACCCAAGCAGATTGGATTTTGTGCACCTGAGTTAAACCAATAACCAACTCCTGAAGGCACTGCCGAAAGGGGAGGATTGCTAACATAAGATTTACCCGAGCCAGGATAATTATAAGTGCGAACTACCAGTGTTCCTAAAAAGCTATTAAAGTAATCACTCAATTTTGACTTACTTGTCTTAGCAGTGAAGTTATTGGTTTTAATGTTCCAAGCATTGGGAGTGAAGCTGTATTTCAAATCGCTGGAAGTACAACCTGTCGTGCCGCCACCGGTAGAACATTGGCCAGTTGAGGAATTACATGTTTGTCCGGAAGGACAATCAACTGATTGATGGGAGCATGTTCCTGTACCAGTATTACACAAATCGTAGGTACATTTATTACTATCATCGCATTGGCTGTTAGAGGTACAACCTCCGCTTACTGTAACTGTTACTGATCTATTTGCTGTTTGCGATAAAGTAGTATTAGTACAAGCCAGGGCATAAGCAGTAGTCTGGGTTGGATTAACAACTGTATATCCGTTAACTTCATTTACTGCCGAACCATTAATTGTACAATAATTTACATTTTTTGTTTGCCAAGTTAATTTTGATGAACCACCTTTAATGACTGTGGATGGATCTGCAGTAAAACTTGTGATTTCAGGACTACCCGTAGTCGCTTCGCCGGTAACTTTTATCTCTAAATCAGTATTCATAACTCTATAAGTCCCTGGCATCCAGGCTTTAAACCAAACACGCATCGCTGACAGACTTGTAACTCTTGACGGAGGATCAATAGTTAGACCACCAACATAGCCACCTTCGCTGGTTGGTAAAATCGCAAAACCTTTGCTGATATCAGACTGAGTAATTGCATCACAATTTAATGTTGATCCAGTACCACAAACAGTAAAATTAGTAGGAGAGCCGGCTGCCACTTCTTTGGTTTGAGTGGCACTGCCCGGAGGCGTGGTGACAAACAATCTCGGAACTAACTGATGGGCACCAGCAGAATCGCTGATAACCATTATCATTGCTTTAACAGATGTGCCACTGCCATCAGGCATCAAATACTGCATTGGCCCGTAATAGTTATACAAACAATCAGCTGTGGCTGTGGAAATAGAATCATAACTTGGCATTGTACCAATTGTCATTGTTTGAATATCACCCGACGCTGCTCCGACATTCAGATTTATTGGCAAAGGAGTTGAACCAACTTGGCAAGTAGTTCCGGATTTAACATAAGGATAGATTTGAGCTGACGTGATAGTTCCACCACTACCTTGCTTGACTGTAATTTTCTGATTGGAAACGCCAGGTGTTAAATATGTATCACCTGGGTATGACGCAGCCGCGGCAGCATTACCGCCACCGACAACAACAGTCGGATCACCAGCCGCGCCAATTTTAAGGCGGCCAATTATCATAAAATAAGCAATAACGCCAATAATAGCAAGAACTAAAGCAATGCCGATAACTATAAACCACTTAGCACGAGTTGATAACATGTGCCTCCTTGAAGCTCACGAGGGCGATAAGCCCTCGATATTCATTATGTAAATTATAAATTACTGAGCTGAAATCCCTCCGTAGTCCCGACTAGAGTCGTGGACGAAGGGGGATTGAAGTATTTAAAATATTTCAACATTATTGTATCACAATACTGTTGAAACAGTTCAATGAAAAAAGTATAAGGTATAAAGTGACCCAGCAATGTCATTCTGAACAAAGTGAAGAATCTCATGAGATTGCCACGACGAGTACATCTCGCAATGACAAAATTTTCTTGTGATAATATATCAATTATGCTTCAATTAAAGCAGAAAGGGGTTGGCAAAAATGGAGCCGACCAAGGAGCATGAAGAGGCTCTTGCTCGACTTGCCGAACGAGGTGTTTTCTCCCTTGGGGATCCGAGGGGCCAGTACACAGATCCTCCGATCCTCGACGCTAGCGGCTTGGCCAGCTGCGCCGAAGCCAACTACGCAGCGCGAAGTGTAACACTTACAGGTGCACTAGCCCGAGGTGCCGCGACAGCTCACACCTGTGTCATCATCGGCTGAAGGGAGGCAATCCACATGCAGGAAACAGTGCCCCGGGATGTTACTCCTGATGAGTTCAGGCAGGCTTATCAGGAGAGTCGCAGGAGTATTCCAGTCTGCATTGGCAGATTGGAGGCGCCCTGTGCGAACCAGCGAGTCTATGACCAGCTAACAGCGAGCCTGAGACGAGCAGCCGCACTCGGTGTCGCAATGGCTCCACGCACCTTCATCGGCAGCTGAAAGGAGGACATCTCAGTGAGAAAAGGGAATGAGCCTACACGCGAAGACTTCCGCAAGGCCTATGAAAGGGCCAGCCAAGATGCTCCGACACCGATCGGAACAGCTCCGATGCCAGGCCTTCCTGAATCAACAGAGGCCAACTACGGTCCGATCCGCCGCCGTTTGGCGAATGCCGCTGCAGAGGGGAGAGCTCGTGCAAGTTCGCTCTTCATCAGCGGCTGACTTGCCGCGAAGCACGTTTGGCGCCCGAGGGAGTGCGAATAGCACACCCGAGGGCGCCTGATCTTTTTATCTAAGTTTTAATTGTTATTCCAGCCTACGAGCTGGAATCTATTTTTTGTATCTCACTTTCGATGACTCCCACCACCCCTAAACCCCTCCTCGGGCAGGAGGGGAATTAAAAAATCAAAGCGACAATCAAGGTTATCGCAAAAGTAATGGCTAAGATGGCATTGATAGCCATGCCGAGTAGGGAAGAGATCAGGGTTGATTGGGCCGCTCGGGCGGCTTGGCGATGATCACGCTTAGCGATCAACTCAAAAACAAGAACACCGACAGCCGGTCCCAATATAAGCCCGAGCGGCCCAAAAACCAAGAGCCCGACAATTAGTCCTGTTATTGCACCGATCATGCCCCATAAACTTGCTTTACCATAGCGAGCACCGATGATGCCGGAGAGGTAATCAACAAGTATCGATAGGAGAGCGAGCGCTCCTAAAATAACTAAAATCCACGGTGAAATCAGGTTGAAACCAGTTACAAAAGCAAGCAGTAAAACGCCAAAGTAGGCGAGCGGAAGGCCCGGCAAGAAGGGGATTAATACGCCGAAAAATCCGACAATCATCAATATTATGCTAATTACCACCCAGAGGTAGGTCATCGCTCTCCCCCGCCATCTTCCCCTTTTATTAATTTATTTATTGTTTTTTGCGATTTAGAAAAACCACTCACCCACCTCACTCCCCCAATTTGATGGCGAATCCAGGTTAATTGGCGCCGCGCGTAAGCGTGGATAGCAAAGCGCAATTTATCAAAATATTCGGTCTCTGAAGTGATTTTGCCTTGCAAAAACCATGTGGTGTAACGATACTCAAGCCCTAGCCGAATCAACCAATCTGGCTTTATCCCCTGTTTGAGGAGATTACTAACTTCTTTGATTAATCCTTGTTTAATTCTTTTTTTGAGCCGCTCGTCGATGCGATTGTAAAGCTTAGCGCGCGGCATATCAATTCCCAAAACAACAGATTGGAAATCAGGTTTTTTTTGTTTTTTCCACTGCCCTCTCCCCTGTTTGACAGGCGATAGCTCGTAGCCTTTTAATAATGCTGAAATATATAATCCAGTGCCACCGATGACCACTGGCAACTTTCCCCTATCCCAGATATCATTGAGAGTTAATTTAGCATCTTTTAGGAATTGCGCCAAGTTATACATTGATCCCCCAGGTTCAACGATATCAATCAAATACTGCGGAATCCCTTCGATATATCTTGCCCGTGATTTTATATGTTTGATTCTGTTTTGAGATTTAAAATTTTGTGCTTGTTTGGTTATTGCCCGCCTTGACTCGACTTCGAGGCAGGTTTCTTGGTTATTGGAGCTTGAAGGCATTCCTTCTTTTCCAGTACCAATATCTAAACCTCGATAAACCTGCCTTGAATCAGCTGAAATTATTTCACCATTAAAATTTTTGGCGATTTCTATCGCCAAGCTTGTCTTACCCGATGACGTCGGACCCACAATAAAAATAACTTTCTTGATCATAATCTAAAACTTTATAAACCTTACGAACCTGATGAACTTTATAAACTTCCTATATTTTTGGTTTTTTCGATTTGGCTACAAGAACGGTTTTGCCGCGGGGACTAATATCAATTTTTACCCACTGCCCCTGCTTGGCCATCCCCAGCAGCCTTAAAATATAAATCGGCAAAATAACTCCATAAGAGTTACCGACTTTAATAATTTTTGTATGCCATTGTGTTTTCATATTGATACTACTTGTTATAACATGTTATAACATGTGTGCTTTGAGTATAGAATCACCCCTTATAATTAGTCTAATACAAATTGAAAAAGTTTTCCACAGTTATTATACATCATTTGTTATGTTATAACATCGTTCTTTTTTTAGCATTAAAGAACCGCGCAGGTGGTGCCACCTGCGCGGAAATGATGTGAAAACGAAATCTATTGACGAGGAACATAGAATGGGCGTTCTTCAGAAGTTACTTGACGGCTTACTTCAAGACAGAAATCCGACAAAACCCGATACTCCTCTGGAGACAAGTGCTTTTCAGCTGGTTCGAGAATCAGATGTAAACCCGCGCTTATCGTCTTTATTTCTGCAACGAGCTCAGGCATGGTATCAAGTTGCTTACCAATGACCAAACGAGATATCTTAAGCGTTTCATAAAGAATTACTATTTGAGTAATATCTTCTTTTTTAATTACTTTTTCAATCCATTCAATAAAACGCTGTAGAGCTCCAATTGCCTCACCACCAGCACCAAGGGCATCGATGTCGCGCGCGGCAAGATTAGCCAATATAGCAACGTCTGGATCTTCTCTTTGCCATAATTGGTCAAAAGAATTGATCACTGGTTTTTCAAGTAGGCAAATCTCGCCGTTTTTAATAATTAGTGAGGCGCCACAGTTAGGGCAAGTGGACATCTATACCACTCCTTCGTCGGGTATAGAATCGAGCATCTTACGAACAGCCTCAATAAAACCAAGTCGACCACAAGGCTTTGCTATATAATCAATATCTTTAATTGGGATATCAACTTTTGACTCTCCTGAATAACATAGAACAGGAATATCACAATTCTTGGCCTTCGCAATAACTTGATTTCCTCCATGCCCTCTCCAGCAAGAGATCACAAGATCGTAATTGTTCTCTTCGATAAGTGCTAAAGCTTCAGAAAGACCGGTAGGCTTAGTACATTTATAACCTTCTCCCATGAGCCAAGTATAGTTTAGTTCACGAACAGCAGAATCCCATTCCCAGATCAATATCCTCTTGACTTTTGCCGATTCTTCGCCCATTGCACATACCCCTCTCTGGGTGTGGATTGGTTGTTAAAGAACGATCGTGATTTGAACAATATCAAAAAAGACCAGAAAGTCAATAACAATTAACTTTTTTTTAAAAATTTTATTTATCTTGTTCTGATTTTTTCTGGAGTTCTTTTTGGATCTCGAAAACAGAGCGGCCCGACTCTTTGGGTGGAGTTACTTTGCGATTTTTTGCATCGCGGGCACGAATATCTTCTTCGGTTTTATCAAAATGTTCCTCGTAATCTAATTTATTAGCGTTTTCCATTGTGTTCCTTTCATTAATCCAAACCTCAAAATTCAAACTTCAAAGTTACAATTCAAAGTGCAAAATTATTTCTTTTACCTTTCATAGTTAATATTCCTGCTCCAATTATTCGACAAATCTCGTCACATTCTTTAAGGAGAGATTGTGTCCGTGTAGAAAATGATTTGTCACATTCGCCAATTAATAAAAGCCAATATTTGGTTTCATTACCACTTTTCAAGGCAATCTCGAAAAATCTAATATAATCTTTTCTTGTGCCGCACGATTTGGCTTCAATGATATTCGCGCCAACAGAAGTAGCTGATCTAATAATTTGATCGGCTAATGATACAAGATTTCTATTTTTTCTCAGATCAGATGCTAATTTAATTATCTCTACACTAAATCGTATTAAACGCTTCTTGAAATCGATTTTAAATTTTTTACTGTCATTTTGCATTTTGAGATTTGGACTTTGAGATAATTCAAACATTCGCTAAGAATCTGATTTGGTCGGCGTATTTGCGTGGAGATGGAATACTTTGAAAAATAATTGGCTCGTCTTTAGCCGAGGAGCTAATATAAATATCACCATAATTAAATATCACCCCAATAAAAGATTCTTGATATTTAACATTTTGAACATCTTCTAAGGTCATATCTTTATTTTGTACACCTAATATTCCACTATAATAACGAACTCTCTTATTAGTAATTATATAATTTGTTTTTAGCCATGAAAGATAAAAAACAAAAGCAATAAAAATGCCAACAGCAATAACTATTAATAAAACGATCCATTGGTAATTAGGATCAAGATTTTCTTTAAGACTAAAATTAAAAATTAGCCATAAAGCAATAATTGCGATAGCTAAGCTAATAAGGCGAAATAGTAAGATCACAACGCTTGGATGAACATTGGAAATAATTTTTTCGCCTTCAGACAAATATTCGTCTTGAACTGCCATATATGCTAATTAAATCAATTTTAAGAGATTTTAGGAAGAGGGCAGAAAAAATCCGCGCTGGGGCGTGGATAAAAAAACTATTCTGCTGTTCCTCCTTATCTTGTCGCGTAAAATCCGCCCAAGGCGGACCACGTCACGTAAAGTGGGTTACCACCACGTGAGCGCCTGATTACAGGCTTGGTGCCCTCGGGAGGAGTTGAACCTCCACGCTCTTTCGAGCACATGGTCCTAAGCCATGCCTGTCTGCCAATTCCAGCACGAGGGCATATTGTTAATAGATTTAAGATTCATGATTTAGGATTTAAGAATAATATCTTAAGATTGTTTCGCTTATATTTAACCCTCTAAATCTCCCCTTATTAAGGGGCATATATTATTTTCGGGCGACACTTTAGCGATTTTCGGGTGCCCGCCAGCAGGCGGATTAGCGTGCAAAATGAAGCGATAGCTTCATTAAATTGTAACAGAATTTTTCAATTTGTCAAAGGTTTTATCACCAATTCCTTTAACATTTTTCAGTTCATCAGTAGATTTAAAACCACCATTTGATTGACGATATTCGATAATTCTTTGCGCATAAGTTGGGCCTATGCCCGGCAGACTATCCAATTCACTGACTGAGGCGGTATTGAGATTAACTACGCCGCTTACTTCCGATGATGATTTGCCTCCTGAAGAAGACTCGGTAGTGGTTGTTTCCACACCAGCTGCTTTTGCAGCATTGATGTTATTATTTAAATCATCAATTTTTTTATTTAAATTGTCGATTTCCGCTTTCAATGCCGCTACTTCGCTGGAATCAGATGGTTTAGATCCACGTGACGATTTATTGCTATAAGCCAACGCAATACCACCGGTAATAATTAAAACTAGCAAAACGCAGCCAATAATTAACTCAATTTTCTTGCGTTTATTTTCTTTGGAAATTTTTTTATTATCAATAGGCACAATCCCATCCAAATCACTTTTCTTTTTACGAGACATATTTCATTCCTCTTGATTAGATATATTATTTTTATCTGTCTTTCTGAGCCTATTTTATATCAACATTTGAAGAATATCGAGATCCTTCGATCGTGATTACACTTTTTCAGGATGACAATCAGGAGAAAGGGATTTCTCCGCTCGCCCTATTGGGCTCGGTCGAAATGACACCTTATGAACCTGACAGACTTTATGAACTTTATGAACTATCCTTATCTTTATTATACACTTCTTCGGCTGCTTCTTTTGCCTGCCCTAGCAACTCTGTGTCACCCAAATTTGCTAATTTAAAGTCAAAGAATCCTGATTGATCGAGGCCCGAAATACTACCCGGGCCGCGCAATTCCAAATCTTTTTGGGCAATAATAAAACCGTCGTTAGTTTGAACCATAATTTTTAATCGCTCAACTGCTTTGGGCCTATCGGCAACATCGTCACTTACTGCCAAAAGGCAGTAGGATTGATGATGGGCACGCCCTACCCGACCGCGAAATTGATGCAATTGTGCCAGGCCAAAACTATCGGCATTTTCAATGAGCATAACAGTGGCATTAGGGATATCAATACCGACTTCGACCACCGAGGTTGCCACTAAAATATCAATTTCACGGTCGAGCATTTGCTTCATAATTTTGTCTTTTTCATTTTGCTTCAATTTGCCATGAAGCAAACCGATTTTGCGATGAGAAAAAACGGTTTTTTGCAGTTTTTGATATTCCTTTTCCACTGCTTTCTTTTCACTGCCAAAAAGCGATACAGCTCCTCTTTTTGATGGCTCAATAAGCGGAGTAATAATAAATGCTTGGCGACCTTTTGTTAATTCACGATCGATAAACTTATACATCTCTTGGCGATTTGGGGGTATAACAATTTTGGTAATGATAGGTTTGCGCTCCTTAGGTTTCTCTTTGATAGTAATTAATTGCGTTAAACCACTAAAAAGCATCGCCAAGCTTCTGGGAATTGGAGTTGCTGTCATGCTCAAAAAGTGTGGAGTCACATTATCATTTTGTGATATTAGCTCACGACGTTGTTCGACACCAAAACGATGCTGCTCATCTACAACCAAAAGCCCGATATTTCCTATTTGATCCTTGCGATGCAGCAGCGCATGCGTACCGATTAATAATGCTGATGAATGCGAATAGTTTAGTTCATCAGGTTCATCAAGTTTATAAAGTTCATCAGGTGAATCTGTCATCCCGACTGTAACGGAGGCCTGCCCGACCTTGTCATTCAGGCGGGGATCCCTTTTCTCGTTTTTATTTAAGGGATTCCCCCGCCTCGCGTCGACAAGCGATTGCGAGTCGAGACGGGTCGACTTCGCTCGGAATGACAACTTTTTCCTCAAATCGGTGGCTGCCGTGACGAGTTCTATCGGAATATTAAGATCTTTAGTTAATGATTTTACTAAATTAAAATGCTGACTGGCCAAAATCGACGTTGGTGCCAGCCACACGACGTTGTAACCAGTATTGATAACCGAAAGTGATGCTAAAAGCGCCACCACCGTCTTGCCACTACCCACATCACCATTAAGAAGAGCGTTCAAAGGGTGAACAAGTGACAGGTGGCAAGTGACAGGTAACTTCACTCTTGAATCTTGCCTGCCCGCCGTAGCCTTGGCGTAGGGGGGAATCTTAAATCTTGAATCCACATGGTTTTCAGCCATGTGCTTGATTATTTTCCAAGCGGCTAATCTTTGATCTTGAGTTAACTTAAATGGTAATTTTTTAACAAAATCCCCCAACAATTTTTTATTAATACCAATCGCCGGCGCCTGGCGTTGCCCTAAATCACGCTCGAATTTTATAAAGTGAGATACTACAGAAAATAGTTCATCAAACGCCAGGCGCCGGCGCGCACAATTTAGTAGTTTTTGATCTGATGGCTCGTGGATATTCCACAGTGCCATTCCTAATGGCATCAGATGATATTTTTTTGTGATCACCGGTGGCAAAGGATCATCCATTTCTCGAACTTCCGGCAATACAGCAGAAAGAATTAAACGAATTTGTTTGGAAGTTAGGCCTTCGGTTTCAGAATAAATCGGGATAATTTTGGGAAATTTCTCATATTGGGGGCTTGCCATTTGCAAACTACCAGTTCTGCGTTCACGCATCAGTTTGCCGTAAAAAATAAATGTTTCGCCTTGCCGTAAAACTCGTGTTAAAAATGGCTGATTAAACCAGACTAATGGTAGAGTTCCAGAATCATCTTCGACCAGAGCTGAGGTGATATTTAGGCGACGGCGGAAAGTTCTGTGGCTTGATATATCAAGCACGCGAGCTTCGATAATTCCCTCTTCATCGCTGCGAAGTTCTGTTATTTTTTGCGGTTTCGATAAATCGCGATAAGTGCGCGGAAAGTGATAAATGAGATCTTTAATAGTTTCGATGCCAAGGCGAGAAAACTTTTTCGATTGGGCTGCACCGACACCAAATAAAGTCGATACTTCTTTTGAAAAATCCATATTGAAACTATGTAGACGTTATAAGTTAGACGTTAGATAAATCAATTATATATTAAATATGTACAAGATAATAAGTCTGTGGTGGCGGGCGGAGCGGAGCTCCGCCCGCCACCGTGATCCTCCTTGGATTCTATTGTTGGAACAGATCGGCCAGCGGCACGAACTTCGGCACGAACGTCGCTGGTCTCACTTTGTCGAAGCGTGGCGGGCAAAGTAGTCTCCTGTCCCGCTCGCCATCGAAAGGCTCTCGGAGAAGCTCATGGACACAGGCCGGTACTACCAGGGGTAGGATGCAATGAGGAATAGAGCCGGCTACGAGCGCGATGTCGTACAGGTCCAGCTGTCCTTCCAGGATTACCTGGATCGGATCCTCGCCGTTCCTGCTTATCAATTGTAGCCATACCTTTCCGCACTGCACAACCAGGATCTCGAACTGCTTGTTGAGACTCTCCAGATTGTGAGTATGGTAGGGAGGCTTCCTACCCCTCCGCCGGAAGGTCAAGTCAACACAATCGCTGACACAAAAACTAGTCTGCTGAACCACGCTCGCTAGAGAAGTTCCCAGCTCTTGGTTCCAGCATATTGGACGTCTCCTCACAACATAGACCAGGCCTTCTACTATCTGTGCAACCTGATCCGTGCCGTTGCTGATCTCCGTAAGGAGATCCCGGATAGACTTCTCCAAGGCACCACACCTCCTCTGATAAGATTACCCTCCGATATTATCAAGTACTATAGAGAAGTTCAATAGGTTTATTAGTAGTAGACGAACCGATAGTTCTCAAGTTTCTCGCTGTAAATAGTTGTATATAAGAAAAAGGCGTCTCGACAAGAAAGTCAAAACGCCCAGTGACAGAAACTCAAAGAATTATTATGCTATATCCCAAGGTTTTTGTGGAACTCCATGGATTGATGCTGGCAAGTAGTTACCTGTTATGTTGCCCGACCAACCAATAGCTGTCACCTCTGTATGTATATTAGCTTTAGTATCGGAAACATAATAGGTTCCATATACATACAACTTATAACCATTGTTACTGGTTGAACTTTTTGTTTCAGCGCGATGTCGCCAGAGAGCACTATTTCCTGCAGCAATAATTGCATTCTGAAAGAAGACATCCAATGCAAGAGTGGAAATGGACATACCTCTTCGTTCAACAATCTCTTGCTGCTCTTTATCGTTAAGATAAGCTGTCCATCTTGGGCATTCGTAGGCAATATCCCATTGCCACTCAGTTACAGCTGGTTCATCAGTCCAATCACTTTGGGGCCGATCACAAAAGACATCTTTACGCACTATGCCCCCAGCATTACGTTGTTGCTCTTTATTACATGGCACACCCCAAAGTAGGTGTTGGCCAGCAAGGCTCGTTGGAATGCCATTTGGAAATCCTGGAATACAACAAGGAATGATTGGTGGTACCAATACCAAGGCAGCTCGTGTATTCCAGCCAGGATTAGTCCGCCATATTCTAGAGAAGAGCCATTCCACCATAATCTCCGGTATGGGTGGAATACCTAACTTTTCAGTCCAGTTGCTACCTAGGTTAAGTGGATCCTCCCCTTTGATAGTTCGACAGATTTTCTCCAGCTCTTTGGGACCAACGATAGTAAGCCCTTCGATTTCCGCTAGGCGCGTTAATAGATCACCTGCAGGTGGCTTAAATGTGATAGGCCCTATACTACCCTGTGAAGGGTCGATAATCTCTCGTTGGAGTACCGTATTGATTGCTCGCCTTTCTTCTGGGTGAGCAACAAATCGTCTTACAACTTCCCCGATCCGCCTAAGTGCCGTCTCTTCTACTCCCTGCTCGCCCGCGACAGATTGCTCCGCCATGACAAGCGCCTCCTTTAGGGTCAAAGACCCTTTCAAGGTGCATCTGGTTACACCAAGCTAAGCTTGATTTGCACATTAAGCTGTGCGTTATAACCAGCTTGCAATGCAATTGTAGCCGAGAGCGGAAATTTAATCAAGTACCATAAAGAAGATCAATAGATTATAAATGCTATTTATTCTTATCCCCCTCCGCCCCGAGCGTAGTCGAGGGGCTACGGAGGGATGTTCGCCTATCATAACTAGTTCAATAGGGAATATGTTTATGTGAAAGGGAGGCTCCACCGATTTCTTTAAGAACCCAAGTGACTTTCGATTGAGTATCATCTAAATTTTCAGGCATGGCGCGCAGCGCGGCGGCGATTTCCGGCTTCTTGTAGCCAAGCGATTCCAGAGCATCAACCACCTCATTGGAACCTTCCAATCCAGCCAAATCGATTTCACCTACTCCACCAATTTTACTTTTCAGTTCAACAATTATTTTTGCTGCCACTTTTTGGCCAATTCCGCTGATTGCTTTAAACAAACTGGCATCACTATGAGCAATGGCTGATATTATTTTTTCCGGCTCGGTACTCGACATAATCGCCATCGCTGCCTTTGGCCCCACTCCGTTGACAGTGAGTAAAAGTTCAAATAATTGCAATTCCGCTGCTGATTTAAACCCATACAAGGCCTGTTCGTTTTCACGAATATGATGATGAATATAGAGAGAAATATCATCGTCATTTAGATTTGATGTGTCACAAAAAACTTTATAGCCAACTCCATGGACATCTAAAATAATCCACCCATTAAATTTATTTACAATCTTTCCAATAAGAAATGCAATCATAGTTTAATTTTTACCCCTCTTCGTCTCCCCTTATAAAAGGGAGAAGTTATTATTGATCTACCCAGCTCACCTTTAAGGAGAGAGGTTTAAGATTATTGATCTCTGACTCCCCTCCTTGATAAGGAGGGGTTAGGGGAGGTGATTTTTCCCAATACACCATCAAGGTTATAATAAATTTCTCTATTAGTAAAACGAAGAACCTTGATATCAATCGAGTTTAGATATTGATCTCGTCTTATATCTGACTCACGATCATATTCACTTAAATAGTGTGAGTCACCATCTAATTCAACTGCTAGACGTTTCTCTACGCAATAAAAATCCAGCACATATTTGCCAATACTGTATTGTCGGCGAAACTTCAAATTGTTCAATTGCTTACTCTTCAACCGAGACCACAACAGACGTTCGGCAAAAGGCATGTTGTTTCTGAGTGTTTTGCGAAATTTTCTTGTGGAAAGTTTGTTATATAATTTTGTCATACAAAACCCCTCTGTATCTCCCCTTATTAAGGGGAGAGGTTCGAGATCGGACCTACTTGTTAAGGGGAGAGGTTTGACATTACTTCGAACGCAGTTCGAGGGCGATTTCTTTGGAGCGCTCTACTTGGGGTTGGTCGAGAGGATTAACATCGTACAAAAGTGCAGAAAAATATGCGACAAATTGCCAGAAAACTAAATATTGACCAATTTCTTGTGGTGAAATTTCATTGAGCTCGATGTGAGCCAATGGAATTTTTTGTTCTGCGGCATCAGCCATAGTACCTTGTGCCTCGCAAAGCAGTGAGTGCTGCAAATCAGCGCCGCTAAGATCGTTAAGCGTTCCACTGCGCAGTGTGATGTCTTTGACGCTTTCCGGTACTTCGATTTTTTCATCGTGATAAGATTTAGCAACTGTCACAAAAACTCCCACCATATTTTTTGGTCCGCCAAAAAATCTTTGGTTGGTGTGATGTTGACTTTCCGGCGCCTCAGCTGCTAAAACCGTTTGTCCTTTGCCATCTTTGCCGACACTTTCGTGCATTAACTGGACAACAAGATGATTAAAATTAGTTAAATAATGGCTATAAGTTGGCAGGAAAATTTCATTGCGGCCGCCGCTTTTGTTGCTATCAAACAAGAATTTCGCTAGCCGCCAGGCCGGACCATCCATTTTTTTATTTTCCTCCACCGCGGCGGCCGCCCCTTCTTCTATTGCTGTGATATTGATGCCAAGCAAATGCGCAGGACCATAACCTACCGCCGTGCGGCCTGAAAAACGTCCGCCAATGGCCGGGTGATCAATTTGAGGCCAACCCATTTTTTGCGCTAAAGCGCTTAATGTCCCCTCGCCTACGGAGGTGATAACTAAAACATCGTAACTTTTAAAAAACATTAACGTCTCGAGCACCCCAACTGTAGTTCCAGATTTAGAAATGACAATCACCAAAGTATCATCTCGACGAAATTTTGCTACCACTTCTCGAAGATAATCCGGTTCCATAGTTGCAATGATCTCTAAATTTTTGCTGTCTGATCTTAGAGCGCCCCAAAAGCCATCAAGTACTGAAATGGACCCGCCATTACCGATGACGATGTAATTTTGGTATTTCTCATAAGGCGCAAATTGCTTTTTAATTTCATCAACCGGCGGTACATAGGTGGCAAATTCCGGCCACGACGCGGGAAATTCGTCCTTATGCGATGATGATTCGTGATAGTTCTCGATAGTAAGTTTCATATTCCTCCTATATGATAAATTCCAAGCACCAAATACCAAATTACAAACAATATCTAATTAAACAAATATCAAATATTTAAACGTTTGGACATGTTTAATTAATTGTAATTTTGAATTTGTTTGATATTTGCGATTTGTTATTTGGAATTTTTCTTAAGGTCTTCATAGATCTCTCTGAGGCCTTCATCAAGCGTAACAGTTGGCTTAAAACCCAATTCTTTTTTAATTTTTGTAATAGAGGCCAGTTGCTTGCGTACGTAACCTTCTTTAACCGGATTGACAATTTGCTTGGCCTTAACATTTTTACCCATTACTTTATTGATTTTATCAACGAGAATGTTGAGGTTATAAGCTTTATTTGTGCCGATATTAAAGATTGTACTGCCAAATTTCTTTTTCGATTCCATCGCTAAAATTATCGCTTGGACTATATCTTTCACGTTCGTGAAATCACGCTGCTGGCTGCCATCGCCATATAGAATCGGCGATCTATCCGCAAACACATCCCAACTAAATTGCGATGCTAAATTAGCAAATTGGCCTTTATGTTTTTCGTGTAGTCCGTAAACACTCATAAAACGAAAACCAATAATTTCCATTTCCGGAAATTGCTTCTTGTAGCAATGAGCGGTATTTTCCATGCAGTATTTAGTCACCGAATAGTAATTGGGTGGCCAGACTTGTTGGTTCTCTGTCAATGGAGTGGGATTGTTGCCATAAATTGATGAGGTTGAGGCGTAAAGCAGTTTTCCGACTTTGTGTTTGCGGCAATATTCAAGGATGCTAATAAAACCCATAACATTGTTTTCATAAGATCCTTTGAGGTCGTCGGTGAACATCGGCGCACTGGAAGCGGCGGCCAGATGGACAACAAAATCAAACTTTCGTCCCGCACGCTCGAGATCTTTGATGTTGCGAACATCACCTTTAATAAATTTGACGCCTTGATTCAAATTCTCTTTCTTACCTAAAAAGAGATTATCAAAAGCGGTCACATTATAACCCTTCTTTAACAGTGTGTTGCACAGATTACTTCCTATAAATCCTGCTCCTCCTGTTACTAATACCTTTCTCGTCATGGTTGCCTCCAAATGTATTAAATCACAAATCTCAAGCATCAAATAACAAACAAATCTCAATATCTAATTTTCAAAATTATTAAACACAAGCTTTTTGATGGATCGAACTGAGAATAAGCAATATCTCCGTTGCTTCCTTTAACAGAATTTGTCGTTTTGCTTCCAGCTTCTTGTCATTAATTCTTAAAAATTCTATAAATAATCTACATTCTTTTGCTTCTTTGCGTGAAATTTTAATCCGCATGCAGAAATCTTTTTTACTTAATGATTCGTTTGCTTCAATATAGTTTGCCGCGATAGATCCGCTTGCTCGGGCAAGTTGTTTTGAATCTTCGATATTCGAAATTGTTTTTGGTAATTCTATAATAAATTTCCTAATGGAAATCGCAAACATTTTTGTTCTTTTCTCTAAATCATATCTTGGCTGTGGCTTATTACATTCTGGCATTGTTTAAATATTATTAATTTGGAATTTAATATTTGTTTGTTATTTGTTTTTTGGTGCTTGGTGCTTACATAACCCAATATTATTTATCTAATTTTCTAATATCTTCTAATAATTCTTTTTTCTTGGTTTCCATAAACTTCTTATCTGGTTTGGTTTCCAAGTTGATACGAATCACCGGTTCGGTATTACTGCCCCGCACATTAAACCACCAGTCTTTAAAGGTTACCGTCAAGCCATCCATTTTATCAATTTTACCAAGTTTGCCATATTTTTTCTCCAAACCTTCGATAACTTTAGCACTATTGTATGATTCGACATTAATTTCACCAGGATTTTGATATTGTTTTTTCAAATCAGTTGTCAATTGTGATAGTGATTGATGCTGGTTAGATAAAAAATTGAGCATTTTGATCATAGCAATTATGCCATCATCGAGCCCGTAGCTTTCAGGAAACATAACATGGCCAGATAGCTCTGCTGCCATGGCGCCACCTTTTTCAATAAGTCCAATTTTATAAAATGGATTGCCAACTTTGGTACGGACTAATTTTGCGCCCTTGCTTTTAAGAATGTTTAATACCGCTTTGGAGTAGCGCAAATCATAATAAATTCTTTTGTCGCTGTTATTATTAAGCTGCTCCGGCGCAATTAAAGCTGTGTAATAATCAGGGCGCAACTTCTCGCCACGATCATCGATAAAAAAGGCGCGGTCGGCGTCGCCATCAAAGGCGACGCCGACCTTACGGCTGCCTTTGATTTTTTTAACCGCACTAATAACATCGCGCAAATTTTTATCCTCCGCTGGGTTGGCTAAGTGGTTGGGATAACTGCCATCGGGCTTGAAATAAAGCGCTTTGTATTTAATGGGCAATTTATCAAAAATAGGTTTGCCGAAAGCACCGGCCACACCATTGCCAGCATCAATAACAACATTTAACCCTGATTTCATGCCGCGGGCAAATTTGAGGGCATGGGGATAATAAGTTTTTTTAATATCAAGCTTTTCAACTTTGCCGGGGGTTTTGGCATCACGAAAATTGCTTTTGAGAGCTATCTTTTTAATATCTTTAATACCGGTATCTTTGGAAAGTTGGATGCCTTTTTTCTTAACAATTTTAATGCCGTTGTACTCGGGCGGATTGTGGCTGGCGGAAACATACATGCCAGCATCCAAACCACGATCAGCAACCGCAAAATAAATTACCGCCGACGGGACAACGCCGATATCAACAACATCAACACCGGCTTTGGTAATACCTTTAATGAGAGCTTTCGTCAGGCTGGGCGATGATTTGCGGACATCGCAACCGACAACAACACTTTTAGGTTTAAAATAAGCTACAACGGCACGACCAACAACTTCCGCCGCTTCTTCGTTGATTTCGGAAGGATAAATTCCCCGCACATCATAGGATTTGAAGATGGAAGGATTTAGCATATTGGGTTTAAGGTTTAATGTTTAAGGTTTAAAGTCAGACGAAAGCAATACAGAGAGTAATGTTTAAGGTTTAAAGTTACATACATTTAATCAAATTTGCAAGCATTTTAGAAATTATTTCTGATTTGCCATAAAGCGATTTAAGCGTTTTTTCATCAATATAATTTTCATCTCTAGCTATATACAACATTGACCTAAGTTCACCACACGATCCCTTGGAAATATATAAAAAATGTCTAAATTCATTATTACTTCTTCTTTCAAAACCCTCCGCTATATTATTCATTACTGATATTGCTGCCCTTCTTATCTGATCTCGGAAAGAGAAATCTTTGTTATTGCGGAATTCACGGTATATTAAGTTGGTTAATTCTCTTGCTTTTTGCCAGGCAACAATATCTTCAAACCGCTTCATAAATCTTCCCTTTTATTGTCTTTACTTTAGACTTTTAACCTTCAACCCTTTTATTTTCTGCCTTGAACTTTTATTTATATCTGATTCGCTTTGCCTTAAACTTTAGACTTTTAACTTTAAACTTATTCTTATTCTACTCCTCTCTTGACTCTCTGACAAGGTTGTGATAAGATAAAGTGTCCTGCGTACGCCATGCACCTTGACACGCTTTGCGGTCTATCGGCAACGCAGACAAGCTAAATCGTAACATCCCGAGGAGGATGAGAATATGCCGTCATACGTAATCGCTGACCTCAATGTTAGTAAACTCAGCGATGAATCGGGAAGAACATGGACAGTCGCTGAAATCCTAAGCATGAGAGCTGTCGAAGGAGAGCGCCCGATATCAGCTATCGAGATTGAGGGATGCAATCCCGAAGTGCTAGCAACCATTAACGACGTGTGCGACGGTAGGTCTCAAGGTATTACTGCCGCTCGAGTGGGCGTAGGTGTCAGTCCCGTCCTCGAGGACATCACCAAACTCCACTGGTCATCAGACATAGACATTCTGGAACGTCTACGAGAAAAGGTTCCTGGGTTATTCGACAAAGAGGGTAACATCATCTCTCGCCAAGGACTTGTCTGTCTCTTCCGCACCGGATTAGAGAGAGGAACGTTTTGGTGTGCCGACGCTTGTGCCGGCGGTGCTGAAACCACTGCAATCGACGCAGAAGCCTATCGCGAAATGGTCGAGGTGGGCTTTTACACATCACGCAATGCCATCGGTCGACCCTTTGTTGGTAAGGGCTATCAGGATATTGTAGACGCTGCTGCCCGAGACACAGAATGGCTAAGAAGAATTACAGGATTTTCTCCATACCTAACTGAGCATATTATGGTACATGAGTGGCTTACTCCTCCTATGTACGATCGGATCTACCCCATCAATAACCCTTCGAGGCCTATGCTCTTCGGTGCCCTTTCAGCAGAGCCATCTGTTGGCTCGATCGAGATAATACTGCCGCTACTACTCCGATTCCCAGAATATGCAGACAAATGGTATTTCTGCGATACTGAGCACATGAAGGTCAAGGGCGATGATATCGCCCTGAACCGCCGGCCGATCTTGATCGTCCCTATCGAGGGACAAGCACCTGTCATGCTCGGCTTCGGCCCCGACGGGATCGACCCGAGCGGCACCATTGCCTATCTCGAGGGCTCCAACCTCGAGATGATGATCAACGGAAAGGTCAAGAGTGTCCTGCGCGCCCTCGGCTGGCTCTTGGAGCAATGATCGCCGATATACTAAAGCGCCAAGGAGGTAACTCATGAGTCGAGGAAATAGACCTCGTCTTATGGCCCGATCAGCACTTGGCCAAAGACTGTTTCAAGAACTGTTAGAACAAAAGGATTACAAAAGTCTAAGTAGCCATATGGACATACCCGTAGAAACACTTCAAAAAATCATTAGGGATAGAGCATACCCCTCACAAGAAACTGCTATAAAGATAGCTAAGGCGCTGAACATTCCATTTACCGAAGTTGAGAAACTTGCTCTAACCTTCCCCCCAGGATAACTAAGAGTTATCAATAGTACCGCCCCCGACGGAAACTTCCGTCGGGGCGTTTTTTTATAAATAAAGTTCTCGACTTCACTCGAACAATAAGGAGAGATCCTTCTGTTCGCGAGTACGCTCACTCAGGATGACACAGTAGCATCAGATTGCCACGCTTCCGCTCGCAATGACAAAGTTATGAGCCTGGAGTCATGAGCTATGGACTATAGATACAGATGTTTGCCTTCGCTTTTTACCCTATCAAGCAGTGCTTTAATATCTTGGGCTCGATCTTTACTGGCGACCAAAATCGCATCAGGTGAATCAACAATGATCACATCTTTGAGCCCTACAGTTGCAACCATTTTATCGCGGGCGTAAACCAACACATTTTGGCTTTCATGGTCTATATGATGGCCGCGAGCAATTATTGGCGTATCAAACTGATGCGATAACACATCTTGCAATGTTCCCCAGTTACCAACATCGCTCCAGCCCAAATCGGCAGGAACAACAATCACTTTACCCAATTTTTCCACTACCGAATATTCAATCTGTTCATTTTCAAATTTCTCGTAAATTTCCTTGATTTTAGATTGGTTACCAGATTCCTTGCTAAGTTCAACAATTTTTTTAAGGCCATTCATAACTTGTGGCCTGGTATCGGCAATCCATTTAATCATATCCTTTGCTCGCCAGAAATAATAAGCGGCATTCCATAAATATTGCCAACTTTTAATATATTTTTCAGCAGTTTTAAGATCCGGTTTTTCAACAAAGCTATCGATTTCATAAACCACTTTACCATCGACTTTGCCTACTTCAGCACCCATTTTGATATAACCTAACCCTGTATCTGGTTTATCGGGATTGATGCCAACGGCAATAAGTTTACCAGGATATTTTTCTACCGCTTTAAAGGCAGCTTTAAAAGTATTTACAAATTCTTCGTTGTTAGATACAACGTGGTCGCTGGCAACTGTAGCGATAATTGCATTAGGATCGCGAGAAATTATTTCAAGAGCAGCCAGGCCAAATGCCGGCGACGTATTACGTTGGGCCGGTTCAAGAAATATCCTATCTTCAGCCACTCCCGGCAATTGCTCAAGGACCAGATTTTTATATTTTTCAGTTGTCGCTACGTAAATTTGCTCTGCTGGCAAAATTTTCTTGATTCTGGTATATGTTTCCTGAATAAGCGTTTTATCGCTTACTAATTTTTGAAACTGTTTTGGACTGGCTTGGCGGCTCATAGGCCAAAGCCTTGTCCCGCTCCCCCCGGCCATAATGACTGCATAGAAATGTTTGTTCATAGCTAATATTTAACTACTTTTTCGCCTATTTGTCCAGTCCTTTATGACATTTTGATATACTTTTTCGTAACCCTCCACCATACGCTCAACGATAAAGTTTTTTTCCACATGCTCGCGACAACGTTTGCGCATTTCCTTGTATTCCCCCTCTGGCATGTCATATATCCTCTTTACCGCTTCCACCATTGCGCCCACATTACCAGGTTCCACAATAAATCCCGTTTCACCATCGACAATCACTTCTGGTACAGAGCCTCGCCTAAAAGCCACTACCGGGGTGCCGCATGCCATCGATTCGATCATTACCAATCCGAACGCCTCCTCCCAATCAATAGGGAAAAGGGTTACTTTAGAATTATCAAAAAAATCGATTTTGGTGCCAAAATCAACTACTCCGTGGTATCGAATCTTCGGCGTCAGATACGGTTCGATTTTTTCGGTAAAGTAACTCGTATGGCTTGACGATATATTGCCGGTAATATTCAAGTTCTTTTTAAGTTTTTGCGCGACTTTAACCGCGACATCAGTCCCTTTAACAGGGTCGATTTTACCGATAAAATAGAGTGGCTCGTCGCCTTTGGGCGAGAATCGGTATTTTGAGATTTCAAGGCCGTGATATACAACCCCAAAATAGTTCAGGTTTGGCATCAGCCTCATTTGTGATTTCGATAGCGCGGTAAAACGCAAGAGATTAATATTCCTGTTATAAACCTCCTTAACTTCAGGAGAAAAGATGCCGTGATGTGTATATATCGACGGTATTTTTATTTCGTCCGCAAACCGTGCCGCAGAATCCTCGATATGGATGTGGACAATTTCAAATTGATTCTGAACTTTAATAAATTGTTGCGCGACTTCGGCTAAATATTTTTTGAAATCTCGCATCTTAAAACCCGGAGTGTTTGCTAACGATTTCGGCGCTGTCTTATAGAGTTTAGCCTTAGTTTTGCTATCCCCAGAAGCAAACAGAGTAACATCATTTCCTCCAGCCACCAATCCTTCGGTAATGTTACCAACAACTAACTCGGTGCCACCGTAACCGGCTGGAGGAATGGGGTATATATTTGGTGCTAATTGGGCGATTTTCATTGTGTTTGTGTTATATTTTCATTATTTCTTTTATCGATAGACATGATCCACGACGCGCGTCGCGCATAGCCGCTTTCCAGATTCTTTTTCTTTCTTCTTCACTGTCGATACTGCCCTTGCTGTCTTGAAAGGTGATATCATTTTTTTCCACGAAATCCACCCGACTTTTCTCGGCCCATTTCTCGATAAGATTCACATCAAGTTCGTGCAAAACAAGAGCAAAGTTTCTAATCTTGATGTAGAAATAGACCTTGCGATCAACTCTCATTCCAGTGCCAACTCTCGGTTTGATACTTTCTTTGACCATCTCCGACAAGCTTAAACCATCACTCCGGCCACGCAGCCAATCTTGGCCATAAAATTCCGTTTTCCCGCTCGGGTTGCCAAACGACATGTGGACAGCAGCAAGATTATTATACGGCCAATAATATATTTTCCAGCCCCTTTTGGCAGCACGGATTGCTAAGCCGGTTTCTTCACCATAAGAAATCGGCGAATGATAATCTGGAAACCCACCCATCTGCAGTATTTTAGTTTTATCAGCCAATATGCTGCCTCCCTGAAAATTATCCAACAGTAAGGGTTTGAATACCGTGGCACCATCCATAGTGACTGTCGGACGATTATCTGCAATGTATTCTTTTGGAAAACGAGTGATCAAATTCGTAGCCAAGGAGATATCTCTTTTATCGATTACTCCCATCTCGGCTTGAGGAATTAAAATTGCCGGATGACTAATACGCGTGTTCTGCGGTAAATTAAGCAAGAAACCGTTAGGATCATTTTTAACAAATCGGTCAAAAAGTAAAACCCCTAACGATACTTCGTCTCTCAGCACTCCGTCGTCATCGATAAAGTGCAGAATATCATACTTGGCCATTTTAGCACCCCGATTGCGCGCAAAGGCAGCGTTTTCTCGCTCACGATTAAGATGGTATCGAAGGTCAACTCCGCGACGATGGCAAGTACCCCGAAACAATGGGGCGATCTCATCCGTATAGTCAATCGGCGGCTTATCAGAACAGTCGTTAATGATTATTAGTTCTTTCGGTAACAATTTTTGGCGTAATATCGATTCAACACACCAAGTCAGCGGATTTTTTTGGTAATCTTTTGCCGGATAGGGACACCTGTTGCGCGAAATTACTACTGCCGAATAATCTATTTTAGCAATTTCACGAGGACAGAACGAGAATTTCTTCTCGTTTTCAATAAAATAATCCAACGTTTTTCGCTCGTCTTCCGTAAGCATTATGATAATATTTTTTTGATTATTTTATTATAATTTTGAGCAGTTGCTTTCCAAATATCTTTTTTTAGATACGCTGTGATATTTTTTTCGCATTGTTTATAGAAACTGGTATCAGAAAGCAATTTATCCACTGCCTGGGCGATTAGATCTGGTTTGCCAGGTTTGATGATAAGTCCCATTTTTCTATCTACCATGTCCGCTTCCAAAAACAAATTTGACAGAATAACTGGTTTTTTAAAGAAGAGAGCAATATTCAGGATACCACTTTGCGATACTTGTTTATATGGCAATACAACAACATCCGACGCCTTGAAAATCGGTTCGATTTCGCTGGAAGGCACAAAATCGAAATTCAATTTGATTGTGTTCTTGCCTAAGCCGACACGCTTAGCTAGTTTGATTAAATCGTGAGAATTGTCCCAGACACGTACACCGCTAGAAACATGCAGGAACGCGTTTTTATGGGCTGATAAAATCTTAGGCATGGCGGATATTGTATCGTCGAAACCCTTATAGTCACGCAATATCCCGAAGTTCAAGATAACTTTTTTATCTTCAGGAATCCCCAAGTGCCGGCGGGCACTGGCACGATCGAATTTATTGAAGTCGAAAATCGAGTAGATACCATGACGAGCAATAATCAGATCGTCGGCATTAAAGCCAAATTTCTTGATCAGCTTCTCTCGCTCATCCTCCCCACCCACAGTCCCGCCATCTGCCAACTGATATAATGTGCGCAGAAAATCCTCGCCACCGGCATATTTTTCAAATGGCTCGACGTCATGAAAAGTATAGAGAATTTTGATACCCAATTTTTTTGCGGTTGAGACAATCGAGATTATGACATACGCTGTTTCCCTGACGATAGTACCTACATGGATATTCAACACATCGATTTTTTTCTTTTTTAGAAAGTCAACCACATCACCAATGCTTTTTGTTGTTTCGTTGTAAGAATTATATGCAATACCGAAAAGGGGTTTATTTTTTATATGTTTGGCGATAGCTGGGTCATCAAGCGTTACCTCATCGCCCGGCAGACCGAATTTATAGCTAATATATTCGATGTCATAATCTTCTGCCAAATGCGGGCTAAGTTGAGCGATATAATGACCGATTCCTCCGCGCAACATCGCAAGTATGGCAATTCTTGGTTTTTTCATTGTGAATTTCTCCTATTGAGAATAAATTATTGCGGGACTTCTCGTCCTCTTTTCAGAGATAATTCTTCTTCACTTAGTCCCGGCAATTCTCCAATTATCTCTCCTTATTTGTTATGAGACATAACCAATTCGTTGATGCATCTCTTTGCGTTCGCGTTCAATATCTTCCTTTTTGAACTTATCTTCCTGTTTCGCTAACTGCTTATCGCGCATCCGAACTGTTGATTCATATACCCGTTTATAAACTTCTACTACTTTTGGTGTCAAAATTGAATAATCAAACCTTTCCACTACTGTCTTGCGGGCTAATTTTCCCATTTTATCAGCAGCAGGATTTTTAAGTACTTTATTGATGGCATTAGCAAGCGCAACAGCTGATTTGGCACGCACCAAATAACCGTTATAACTATCTTTAACAACCAATGGAATGCCGCCTTTATTGGATGCGACAACTGGTGTTTCAGATGCCATCGCTTCGAGAATAACTAATCCCAATGATTCATGAGCAACGGATGGCAATACTAATGCGTCTGCGCGGCTATAAAATTGTTTAAGTTCACCAATGTACTCTTTGCCAAAATACCCAAGAAAATGTACATTTTTAACATTCGCTTGGTGTACTTGGTTTTGTAAATTCTTTTTATTAGGACCATCACCGATAATAAATATCTCGGCCTTAATTTTTTTTGCTGCTTTAATAAGATATTCAAGACCTTTTTCAGGAGTAAGGCGGCCGACAAAAATTATTAATTGTTTACCCCTTAGGTTGTATTTTTTATCAATGAGTGACGTTTCCTTGAGCTTGCGAAATTGATTTGCTTCAATACCACCAGGTATAATACGCGTTTTGCGGATAAGTTGGCGGCCAAAAACTTTTGCCATCCATTTTTTGGCATGTGGCGCAACAGCAATAATTTGTTCTGACCTGTCAAGCGCTTGCTTTGTTAGCGCGCGGTATCTAACATCTTGCGTGCAAACATAAACACCAGTGCCATGAATAGTTGTTACAAAACCAATACCGTAGAATGATTTAATAAATGAAGCAATCCAAGTTAAGAAAAATGCATGATTAACATGGATAATATCGGGTTCAAATTCATCAACGATCTCGGTAATTTGTTTTTCAACAGATGAATATAATCGCATAAATTCTGTTGGAGTTAGTCGCGAATACTCTCTTGCTCTCTGCCATTCGGGATTACCAACAAAAACAGCTTTAGTAGGATATTTTACATTATAAATTTTAACACCTGGTACACGCCTATTATCCGGTGTAGCAATTGCAACTTTATAACCATAATCTCTCATTAAGCTGTTTGCCAAACGCCTTGTATAAGCACCACTACCGTTGCCAAACATCGGGAATTGCAAGAGAAAGAGAACTTTCATATTTACCTCGCAGATTTAATAATCCCTAATTTACCTGCTCAATTTATATCATTAAAGAACCTCTTTAGCAAGATAAAATACGATCGTGATTAACTATTTATCGTTTTCACCCCTAAGATATGCCGCGGCTTTTTCGGGGCTGACGATGTCAATGACCATACCGGCGCCCAATTCAAACCCGCCGTAGTTGGTCAACCGCGGCCCGATTTCCATATGCCATGAGAAGTGGGTTAATTCTCCCATGCTTGATGGAGCACTGTGAATAAAAAAGTTAGTCGGTGGCTCATTTAATACATCACCTAACTTTGAAAATACTTCTTTGCAGATTTTGGCGAAATTGATTAACTCTTTCCTGGGAACATCTTCGAAATGGCTGCGATGCTTACGAGGTAAAATCCAAATCTCAAATGGAAATCGGGCCGCAAAAAAAGCAAAAGCAACAAAATCTTTATTTTTAGCAATAATGCGCACTTTTTCATGAAGTTCATGATGCAGCATATCAGTGAAAGCTGATGTGCCATTGTGCTCAAAATGTTTTTCACTCTGGTGCAGCTCGCGAGAAATATTATTAGGGATGATAGTCGAAGCAAAAACCTGGGCATGGGGATGCCAGATGCTGGCGGCTGCTCCAGCGCCATGATTATAAATTGGCATTTGATAGATGCTTTCACGATCCTCGGCAAAGTAGCGATAACGCTTTTGAAAAGCTTCGAGCAAATCTACCCAAGTTTCATGGCGAAAGTGATAAAGATCTTCGTCGGGATCTTTAATGACAACCACATCATGGCCGCCAACAGAGGGACGGATGCGATAAAAATCATCCTCGATGCGATAGGAACGGGCTGAAACATGAGATGGCGTATCAACAAAAGCAGGATATTTATTGGGGATAACAAAAATATTTTCAGTGTCATATTGAGGAAAGCGCTCCTGCCAAGCCGTCTCGCCGACCTTAAAAACATCTTCCTCTTCGGTATCATGGCGCACCTTTGGAGTAGTAGATATAAAATCAGAAGGGCGCTTGGCGCGCTCCGGCGCGATGACCACCCACTCCCCGGTAATAATATTCTGACGTAGTTGAGGCACTAACCTCCTTAATAAACCACCCTAATCACCCGAATTATCGCGAATTACACTCGAAAAAAATAGCTACTTATTACCCAATAAAAATCTCTTGAAATCTACTCCTGTTCTTGTAAATCTGGCCAATATTCCTAATTCCTTGCCAGTCGCTCTCAGATAGCCCATTAATTGATCAACATCTTGCTTTGTGTATCTACTACCTACTTTTATCTCAAGAGCAATCAGATCATCGATCACATAATCAATATAAAATCTCCCTCTGAAATAACTATATGACAACCTTACCGGAACTTGTTTTTTATATTTAATATTCTGTTCATCAAGTTGTCTTTCTATAGCGGGATAATATTGTCTTTCATGCGCTACAAAACCCATAGTATTTGACACGCGTTGCAAGATTCCAACTATCTTGTAACTTAATTCAGGATATAATATCTTCGATTTTCTAGTCTCTATCTGTCTTTTTGATTCGGGTGTAATTCGGGTTCTATTCGCGTGATTCGCGTGGTTAATATGGCATATTGCTATTGCCACTGCATCGGCTTCGTCATCTTGGGTGATTACTTTATCCAGCTTCAGTATTAATTTTACCATACTTTGAACCTGTCTTTTGTCAGCACGGCCATAACCTACCAGCGCCAATTTGACTTGTGTTGGCTCATATTCAAAGATTTTGATATCAGCTTGCGACAATGCCAACAACACTACTCCCCGCGCCTGCCCCACGGCAATGCCGGTTTTAACATTTTGAACAAAGAAAAGTTGCTCTACCGCCGCCTCGGCTGGATGATACTTTTTGATAACGCTTGATAGTTCGTCGTGTAAAATCTGCAGGCGCTTGGCGGTAGAATCCTTTTTATGAGTTTTGATGCAACCCGAAGCAATAAGGTGAGAATCCTCACCCCTTTCGCTTTCGATTACCGCCCAGCCACAGATGGCTGAGCCAGGATCGATGCCGAGAATGCGCGTACATGCGCAGTTTTTCAAGTTCATAAAGTTTATAAGGTTTATAAAGAAAGAAACACAATATAATCATATCATCTTGCAGATAAAGACAACAAAAAACATTAGTTTATCAAGTCCATCAGGTTCACCCGCCTAGACTCGGTGGGCGAGGCTGGTAAAGTTTATAAAGTACATTCCAGACCATTACCTGACAAACTTGATAACCTGAAAAACTTTATGAACTAATGTTATCCTATATTCGATGAAACACTGGTAACATCGTCTAAACTATCGAGGGCTTCTAACAAATTGATAACTTTTTGCGAAGTCTCCTCATCAAGAGTCACCTGCTGCTTAGGCTCCCACAGCAATTTTGCTTCGTTGATTTCATATGATTTATCTTCGAGAATTTTTTTAACTGATTCTAAAACTACCGGCTGGGTATAAACTAAATATTCATTATCGGATTTTTCGTAATCCTCTGCACCGCTTTCGATGATATCCATTTCCACTTCATCGGCCGGTTTTTCACCAGATGAGATGATTATTTGTCCTTTTTTCTCAAACAGATAGGAAACGGCGCCGGCGCCTGCTAATTTGCCGCCATATTTGTTTAAAACAGATTTGATTTCGGCGATAGCGCGATTTTTGTTGTCGGTGGCAACTTCGATTAAAATCGCCGCTCCGCCGGGACCATAAGCTTCATAAACCACCTCTTCGATGGCGCCGGCGCCCGGACCTGCGGCGCGCGCGATGGCGCGGTCGATATTAGTTCTTGGCATATTGGCTGCTTTAGCGCGGTCGATAGCCAGGCGCAACTGAAAATTCATAGTCGGGTCCGCGCCCGCGCGCGCCGCCACCGTGATAGCATTAGCCAGTTTTGTAAAAACACCGGCGCGCTTGGCGTCAGCCACTCCTTTTTGATGTTTAATTGAAGCCCACTTACTATGACCAGACATGATAATAAAATTATTCTAATTATTCTTAATTGTTCTAATTATTCTAAGATTTGGGAATTTCTTATATTTGAGTTTTCTTTAGACTAATTAGGTTAATTAGAGTAATTAGAGTTTGCTTTCAATTAGTACTTTATCTCTTATACCATAAAATTTCAATAAAATCGATGAGATTTTGAAAAGGGGTTGGCAAATGCCAACCCCTGTGAATTGTGCTAATCATTATTCTCCCAAGTCAGTCCATAACCTTCGGGAAGTTCCCCGACAGGAAGATCAATAGAAAGTGGCAATCTTCCCCTTGGCGGCCTAATACCTAATACTACGTCAAGGAAAGCCTGTACATAAAGCAATGGATTGCCGCCCCAACCGCCAGCGGCTGAACCACACAGTGTCGGATTACCGCGTATCTTATCCGTTTGCCGCAACCCACCGAAAGAAAATACTATCATTTTACCTTCTGCGCGCCAACTAATAAGACGAATATGGAGATCGACCAAAGTATTATCAGTATTTCTATCCGATACCAATAGCCACACAAAAACCAGATCGGCTTCGGGTACACCTCTGCATGTTTCGATCCAATTGGGATTATCGGGCATCGCAGCAGACATATTAATAGTTGCCACAGGAAAGCGCGCTTGCATCTCTCTCTCGATAGCAGCCGGAAGCGGACCATCGGGGCAGGGTGTCACAACGATATTGTGAATGTTACATTGTTTGGTTCGCCATTCCTCGCTAAGCGGCAACAAATCACCAGTATTATCCAACATAATAACAGACTCATTAGCGATATACTGGGCCAATGCCCGATGCTGAGGACATCCTACAACCTTACCAACCATTTCCAGATTGGCCATGCCACCATGGGGTAGATTAAGACCATGGCGGGCATCGAATAGTGCCTTACGTAGTGAAGATTCTCCGATTCTTCTTCTTGCATGTCGATCTTTCTTGGCTGCAGCCAATATGTACTCAAACGCCTTGAAAGGATCGGTGGGTTTGAGCAAGATGTCGCAACCCGATAACAACGCAAGACGAACGATTTCCTCCGCACCGTAACGATCGCAGACGTACTTGAGGCAGAGGTCGTCAGAAACAACTAAACCGTTTCTAAGAAAATTGTGCAAATTATGAAGTTGACCTGGATTAATTACAGTTGGTAACAACTTCCCACAAGCATCTACCTCTGTATACTCTACAAGTGCACCGACTACATTAGGACCACAGTTCCTAAATGGCCTAATATTTTGTTCCCAGAGATTATCATTATGTCTATCGACATAATTAAAACCTGGATTATTTGGATCTGCTATCCAATTGCCTCTTCCGGGAAAGTGCTTAATAATAACAGAAGTTCCACCATCGATACAACCCTGTATGAGGTAGGATGCATAAGTACAAACCCTTTGAGCATTGCCGAACGATCGAGGACCCTCAAGATTGCGCCCGTCCACCACATCACACTCTGGTGAAAGCGTTGCCTCCCCGAGCCAGGCCACTTCTCGACCAATCATTAGTCCCATACAATACGCCAATGCGCACCCTAATTCCTGATCACCGATGGAAGAAAGGGCTTGAATACCTGGAGTCCACGTAGCATCCGGAATAAACAATGGCTTTCCATCATTCCAGAAGCCGCCAAGCCCGCATTCTGCATCAATAAAGAGTGCAGTTGATAAGCCATGTTCTTGGCTTTTTGTTTTGATGAGATTAGCAGCGAGTACTAATTCACGCGCCATATAACCATAAGGTACTATTGCCCCTAAACCTCCAAATCGATTGACAAAGTCCAGGGCGACATTGAATTTATTACCATTATCTTGGCCATTGATTTCAAGGCAAAATAAACTGGCAAGCTGTTGCTCGATTGATTGATTATTATATTGATCTATTACTTGCCGCGCTTCTTCTGTAGTCAGAAAACGTCGTGGTCGCTGCGGAATCCCTCCTAAAGATTCTATGATTGTTAGCAATTCTTGTGGTAGGTGTGACAGATCTAACCGTATCACTTGCCTCGCCTCCTTGTGGCCGTACCATGGATCCGTATTTTCAATGAACAACCAAATAGTCGAGCAAAGCTCGACTATTTAGCTTGCGAGTTCATATTACGATATTTTTGATAGATAAGTCAAGAATATTTGGTTTATAAAGTACATCAAGTTCACCCGCCTAGACTCGTAGAAGGCGAGGCTGGTAAGGTTTGTCAAGTAAAATAACACGGTGCTATCTTATCATGTCAATGATAATTATAAACCAGATGAACTTTAAGAACCTGACCAGCCTCGACTAAGCGTCAAGTCTAGGCAGGCAAACATAATGAACTATACAATGAGCGAACGTCCTGTCATCACTGGTGGTTTTTGTAATCCCATCAAATGCAAAATGGTTGGGGCGATGTCGCAAAGGCGGCCGCCGCGGCGCAGTCTTACCTGCGCTCCCGAACCAGCACCAACCAAAAAGAACGGTACTTGATTAGAAGAATGGTTAGTCGATCTCTCGCCAGAATATGGGATAATCATTTCATCAATATTACCATGGTCGGCAGTAATGATCACACTAGTCCCTGTCGCGGCGGCTCTCTGAGAAATTTTTGAAATAATATCATCGACTATCCGCACTGCTTTTTTACCAGCTTCAATATTGCCGGTATGGCCCACCATATCTGGATTAGCAAGGTTTAAAAAAATAAACTTTTGGTTACCGCCAATCGCTTTTTCTACCATCGGTAAAAGGCTATAAGCACTCATTTCTGGCACATCAGCATAATTTTTTTTAGGTGACGGAATGATTTGGTCAACCTGACCCGAGTATGGTTGCTTGCGGCCGCCATTTAAAAAATATGTAGCATGAGCGCCTTTTTCACTTTCGGCCACCCGCAACTGCCCCCACCCTTGGCGTGATATTATCTCGCCCATTGTTTCATTAACTGATGGCATTTGCATCGCCGATTCCAAATTAGGTGCAGTCTCGATCGGCACTAAACTAACCATTCGCCCTAATCTCAATGGTTCTCGAGCAAAACCGGTAAAATCTTTTTCAACCAATGACGATTCCAGTTGCCAAATGCGATCAGCGCGAAAATTGGTAATAATAACAAAATCTCCATTACGAATGCGTGATTGGCTAGCATTTTGCCCTAATAGCATCGGCGGCAAGAATTCATCGGTGATACCACGCCAATATGCATTGTTGATGCCTTGCGCCCAATTTTCTAAAACTTCTCCGCGACCACTGGTTAAAAGATCATATGCCTTACGGGTTCTATCAAAATTTCTATCCCGATCCATAGCATAATAGCGGCCAATAATTGATGCGACTTCGCCTGCCTTGTACTTTGCAATTCGCTTTTGCAGTCGGTCAAGAAGGATAAGAATACGATGTGGTTCGGTATCGCGACCATCGCCAAAAATATGAAAGTAAATAGTCATTGGCTGATAACGTGCAGCGATTTCGCACAAGGCATACAAATGATCTATTTGGGCATGTGTACCACCATCACTTAATAATCCGACAATATGGAGTGGTTTCTGCGCATTTTTCGCTCCGGCAAACATTTCATTGAGCACTGGATTTCGGGCGAATTGTCCACTTTCAATTTGCTTGGTGATCCAAGCCAAATCCTGGCCAACAATGCGTCCGGCGCCGATGTTGACATGGCCTGCCTCGGAATTGCCGGCAGTTAGCGGCAATAAACCAACATCGGTGCCGGACGCCCCTAATGTTGTCCAAGGCGAAGTGCGCCAAAGTTCACGATAAAATGGCGGCGCGCTGTTATAAACAGCATTGCCGCCCCAGCGCTTGCCGATCCCCCAACCATCCATAATGACTAAAACTACTTGTCTGGCTCTGTTCATAAACTTTATTTAGCTCCAAGAAAAATATGATCAATATCTTTAAAATCCCAAGCATCAAGCTCCAAATCTCAAACAATATCTAAAGAATTAATATTTAAACTATTTAAACGATGTTTAGAATTTTGATTATTTGAATTTAATATTTGTTTGTAATTTGTCATTTGTAATTTGTGATTTACGCAGCTACGCTGCGTAGCGGTCTATTCTCCACAATACGGCTGATTTTACCATCAGTTAGATAGACAACCCTATGAGGAAAATAAACATAATTAGGGTTGTTGGAAACCAAAACTACTGTCATATTCGATTGCTCATTGATAAAGCGGATATTTTCCATAATCTCATCGGATGCTTTTGTATCAAGTCCTGCTGTAGGCTCATCAGCAATCAGCATCATTGGGTTATTCATTAACGCTCTGACAATAGCTGTTTTTTTATTTTGGCCATGTGACAATTCCTGAGGATATTTATCAGCCAAACTTTCTAACCGAAATGATTCAAGGAGGCGCAAAGCTAACTGCTTGCGTTTATCCTTTGTTACACCGGCAATAGCGGCTGGCAAGGCAACATTTTGCCAAACCATCAAATCATCAAGTGAATTAGTATCCTGATAAACCATTCCTAAAGTTCCCAGCCGAAAATATGCCAAATCCGACTCATTCATCGTGGCAATATCACGACCATTAACAACTATACGGCCACTAGATGGTCTTTCTAAACCAAGGATATGGTTTAGTAGCATTGATTTGCCGCTACCGGAATCGCCAAAAATAATAATATATTCGCCAGGGTAGATATTTAGGCTAACATCATCCAAAATCTTGGTGATTTTGGGCGCCGGCTCAGCTCTGGTCGGTCTTGCCTGAACAATTTTTGAAATATTTTGAATTTCAATGAATGGTTTTTTGCCTTGGGCATAGGTAGGTATAGAAGCACCAGCGCGACTAATTGTCGACTGCAATGGAGTTTTCAAAGCCGAAGGTACCACTGGCTTACCAGTCCCCGTAGCTGCTCCCATAGAATCCGATGTCACAGATAGTGTTGGGGTTGATGTTGTTTCTTTATTTGCTATAGGTACTGGCATTATTTTTTCTATATTTGATTATTGAGATTTAGTTCTTAGCCGCATTAAGCCGTGCTGCTTTTTTTGCTGGGATTAGCCCTGCAATAAAGCCAAAAATCACTGCCAAAGCGATAAGAATTGGAATGTAATAAATCGGCAGTCCAAAAATCATATGGGAAACTGCACCTTGCGACTTGGCAATAATCCACAAAATTAAATTAAAAATCCAACCTAAAATATAAGCTCCGCCAACACCTATGAGGGAACCGATTAATATCATAAACACTGTTTCACTGTAATAAAGGCGGCGCATATTTTTGTCAGTCATCCCTAATTTTTTCAAGGTAGCAATTTCTTTGGCACGCTCAAGCATGGAAATGGTTATAGTTGAAGCGGCAATCATTGATGTAAATAGCAAAGCGAAAAAGCCTAAAAGTAAAAATGAAACCTGTGCGCCGCGCTGTAAGGTTTGGGCATCGGACATAGCATCGCCGTATGAGAACGATATTAATCCTAATTCCGCTACCTGCTTACGGATGTCTGTAACAGATGATTGACTTTTAGCTCGTAATCTGACAATAGAATAATAAGGTTGTTTGATGGGAACAAGTTTAAGTGGTACAAAAACCTGTTGATAATAATTCTCGCTGGTGACCCCAATGATTTTGACTTTTTTAGCTGTTTTTTTAACCATGGCGCTGGGCATCGCTGCGCGATAACCACCTGTTTGGTCATAATCAGGAATATAAAAAATCACCGAGATTGGGTTTTTCTCTAAATTTTTAAAAGAATTTATGCCCAGCGCCTTCAGCGTTGCGTGAGTCACAATGGCTTCGTTAGCAGAAACGGAAGAAAAAGTCCTTTTCCCAGCCATCATAACCCATGCTTCGTCTTTAAAATATCCTTCAGTACCCATTGTAATGTTGATATCAGCTGTCTTTTTACTATAGCCAGCCACACCGGCTAACTCGATGCTTGGAGCAACCGATTGAACATTTTTTAATCTCTGCAATTGGGCAGCAGTTTTTTGAGTAAGAGGAGTAACATCGGGGTCGGGACTTGAGACATCAACTGCTTTAAGAGCACCAGAATGAGCCAAAGAGCCCAAAGTTAAGTCATTAAGGCCAAAACTAAGAGATAGCGCAAGTACTATCACACCCAAACTGATGCTAATGATACTTAATATTAATCTCGTCCGTGCTTTATTACGTTTCCATGTAGACCAAATTAAGTCGACAATATCAACTAACTTCAAATTTCCCTCCTTCGGGGGATATCGTTAATGCCATTATCTCAAAAAAAACAACAAATTTCTAATGTGATATATTATCGTTCGAGCGAGCCTCGTGGCGAGTCGAGAACTAAAGACATCAATATATAAAATTAAAAGGGTAGTTCTCGATACGCCCCATTAGGGACTTACTCGAACAATAAAATAAAATCACTAAAATTTATTAGATATTAGTCATTCTATATTTATGCGATAATAGTTTTGTGACTGCTAAAAAAAATCTTTTTATTCGATGGCTCAACAAAATTCCGCCTCAAGTTATAGTCCTTGTGGCGATATTATTTGTAGCTATTATTTGCCGAGTTTGGCTTTTGGGCCAACCTTCCGCCTATGTTTATGATGAAGTTTATTATGTCAAATACGCTAAAATGTTTCTTTCGGGTAAATATTGGATCGATGTTCACCCGGCTTTGGGCGATGTTATTATTGCCATTGGCATTAAAATTTTTGGGGATCATTCTTGGGCCTGGCGCCTTTTAGCTGCACTCGCCGGCATTGCGATTATCCCCCTAAGTTATTCTATCGCCTCTCGCATTTTTAAAAATCGCTGGATCGGTGTTATCACAGCCTTTCTTTTAACTTTTGATGGATTAATGCTTGTTCAATCGCGAACCGCTCTCCTTGACATTTTTATGACTTTTTTCGTCCTTTGCGCCTATTTTTTCTATCTCAAATATCGTGAAAAACAAAACTTGGCTTTTCTTGCTGCTTGTGGCCTAACTTTAGGTCTGGCATTAGCGACCAAATGGGTTGCTGCTCCCTTTTGGATAATAATTATCGGCTGGTTTATTTGGGATACTCGAAAAACGCCGCGGCGCCTTTGGTGGGGTCTTTTATTTTTGATAATATTACCAGCCGCAATTTATATTTTGTCATTTTTACTTTACAGGCGCCGCGGCGCTGAATCATTTTGGGCTTATCTTAAATATTGGCATATTCGCACCCTAAAATTTCATTATTATCTGCGTTCGCCCCACGCTTATGAGTCGCGCTGGTACACCTGGCCCATTCTTTATCAACCTGTCTGGTACTTGAAAACTGAAATGTCCGATGGTACTGTCTCCGCTATTGTCACTTTGGGCAATCCGCTTATTTGGTTAACATCAATTATTGCATTTTTCTATTCTATCTACTTATTATTTTTCAAGCGATTTTATGCTGTTTTAATTCCGCTTCTTAGCTTTTCACTTTTCTATTTCAGCTGGGCCGTCATAAAAAGACCCGAATTTGTTTATTATATTGTGCCTGCACTACCCTTTTATTTTATGCTTTGTGCCTTCTTTATAATGAATATTTATAAGAAATATAAAATAATTGGTGCAATATTGTTGATTGCCGTTGCTGCCTTTTTCCTCTTTTTCTATCCCATTGCTATCAACAGGCCAATTAGCCAAACTTATATGAAATCGATGATTTGGCTTAAATCTTGGCAGATTAAACCAGATAAAAATGCTACGACAAGTATCAACTGATTGCACAGTTAGGTTATGTTGACTTTTTGATTCTTTTACTGTATTATATAATCTCCTAAGCAAAGGAGAACGCGCTCGTAGAGCGCGATAGAATGAAGGAGGTGGGGCGTCATGATGCGCCCAAGTCGTACGTTGTACCTTACCATGATGTTGATCGCAACGATCGTTGCACTCGTTGCGATCCCATCGGCCTGTGCCCAGTTTGGACAGGTTACGCTGCAATCCGAACATTCATTTCTTCGTATCCACTCCTCGCCACGGTGGTCTTCGTTCGAGGTTGGCGCAAGAATGCGCTGCGGAGCAGAGATCGATTTCAGGTCCGATAACTATGGCCCCTACAGCCCGCCATGCTACCCTCCGGCCTATAGCTCTAACTATGGACCGAAGACCTACTTCGGCTCCGATGGTTATCCACCTGGTTTCTACGATCCCGATGCCGCAGGTCGCGGCTACAGAGACTATGGTGGCCACGATCCTGGCTACGGCGGTCGTGATGGCTACGGCGGTCGCGGTTACGATGGCTACAGTAGTGGCTACGAACGAATCCGGACAAATGGCGTCTGGGACGTTCACCCAGAAACGGGTGAACGGGTCTGGATCTCTGTTCCCATCGGCATGAGATTCGATGGGTGGGGAAGATACGATTTCTCGCTCGAGCTCTGTGTGATCTTCATCGATGGCTGGGGCAACGAGACCGTTCGCCCCTACAGAGCCAGCGACTACTACGCCGCTCGCACGCCCGGCCTTAACGCCGGGCAGCAGCTGATCAACAGTATCGCGCCTTTGACTCCGATCTACTGATCCTGACTCCTCCCCGGGGCAGCTTCGCTGCCCCTCGCGCCCCGACGATTCTGTCGGGGCGCTCTCATACCCTCATCGTCCCGAAGGGAGAAACAGATGGCAGATCCCGAGAAGGTACGCTGTATGCATTGTGGCGAAGTAACCGACATCTATATCGACCCTGATGATGGTAAGACTCGTTACGCCGAGCACAATAATGCTCAAAACGAGCCATGCTCGAAATCTGGCAAACTCCTCCTTCCTAATGAATCCCATCAGGACTGTGACTGATGTCCTGCCACCTCTCGGGGAGCCGAGCTCCCCCGCCCAGCGCCCCGTGCGTTTCGACGAACTCTTGTCGGAATCCGGGGCGCTCGCCATATCTATTTCATAAATAATGTCATTCTGAACGATAGTGAAGAATCTATTTTCGGGCGACGATTTCGGGATTTTAGAGTGTCCGTCTAATGGCGGTTTAGGGTGCTATTTACAACTAACAGTTGTCTCACTCATCTCACAACTAATCGTCCCCTCCTCGTCAGTTCGTAAAATTTTATAAACGTATTTACTGATTAATTTCAGTGCATCAGCGTGCGGGTGGCCAAATTTATTATCACGCCCCACCGAAATCACGGCCGTTTTTGCTTCCACCGCCTGCAAAAAACACTCATCAGCACCATTATTGGAACCATGATGAGCCACTTTCAAAACATCACTTACCAATTTTGATTTATCAATTTTACATAAATTCTCTTGTACCTCTTTTTCGGCATCGCCCGTTAGCATCACCTCTGACTGCCCATAAACCAGCCGCCCGACAACCGAAGTATTGTTGATAGCACTCTCGCCGGAAGTTGATGCTGATGACTTAGTCGGCCACAAAACTTCAAATTTTATCGGTCCCCACTGGAATTCATCACTCTGACGAATTTCACGATCGGGAATATTTTTAGACTTTATATCATCCTGCCATCTTTTATATGTAGCGCTGGAATAATCAGCGCCTGTTTCCAGTACCTCGCCAACATCGTAACGCTCAATAACTTTAACCAGCCCGGCAAGGTGGTCGGCATGGGGATGAGTCAAAACTATATGTTCAATTTTCCTATCAAACGGCGGCATATATTTGCTGATTTGTGATAAAACTGCGTCGTCGGGCCCGCCGTCGATGAGTACTTGTTCATCTTTGGGCAGGTTGATGAGAATCGCATCGCCCTGGCCGACATCCAAAAACCGCACAGTGATGTCACTGCCGGAATCGGCAAAAATTACCCGCGACCAGATGACAAGGGCAATACCAGCCAGTATTATTAAGATTGTATACGACCACTGCTTTTTCATGATTATAGTTTATCAGGTAACTCATCTGTCATTTCGAGGTATGTCCGAGATGACACTGCTATTTCACTTTACGAACCTTATAAACCTTATAAACTTGATGAACTGTTTTTTGGTTTATCCAAAAAATAACTATCACAAACCACCCCACGACCACCCATGGGCTGATATTATTGATGGCGACGGATGATAAAGGTAATTGCCCTGCTCCTTCTATTAATTTAACCATTCCAGTGAGCATGAGCCATGGAAAAAAGGAAACCACATTACCCAAAACAGGAATAATCATCGCCAAAACCGCCGCGCCAAAACCCAGCGCCATAGTGATGGGTACAAATGGCAGCAGGATTGCATTAACTAGCGGCGCAATAATGGAAATTTGGCTAAAAAGGATAATAAGCACGGGCCAAGTCATCAGCTGCGCCCCGAAAGTGGCGGAAATCGCCTCGCGCGCTGCCTTAGGCAATTTCTCATAATATGGAATTTTCCCAAACCACTTATCGAATTTCGGTGAAAAATAAATTAATCCTAAAACTGCCAAAAATGATAGTTGAAAACCTGCGTCAAATCTCACGATTAGCGGATTTAGTAAGATCATTAAACCTGCTGCAATAAAAATTGTGTGCTCAATTTTTGCTTGCCGCCCAAAAATTACTGCCAAAATTCCCAGTGATCCCATGATCGATGCCCTCACAATGCTGGCGTTGCCGCCTGTGAGGATAGTAAATAATATCACTGCTAAAATTCCACTGATGATTGCCGGCCAGTATCCGGCGCTGCGGCGCATAAAGTGAAAAAAGACCGCCAAGATAATAGTAATGTTAAACCCGGAAATTGCCACAATATGGCTTGTGCCGGTGCGCCGCAGCGCCTCCTCAAATTTCTTTGTGAAATTGATTTTTGTTCCTGTTAAAAGACCTTGATCAAGAGCGCCTTGCGGTTCGGGCATAGTTTGGGAGATGGTATCCTCAACTTTTCTTTTAATAGCAAACACACCAGCGACAATTGGGTTGCCACCATGACTTACTAATTTCACGTTACGCGGATATTTTACGATGCCGACTGCTTTAAATTTCATCAAAAGATAGTTAGGATAATCGAAAATCTTGCCCTGGTCAGTTTCAAACGATTCCACTTTGTCGATGTCGCCGGAAAACTCAATTTTATCGCCATAATTATAAATAGGATAAGTCTCCGCCTTAACTAAGATATTATTTTTTCCTCCTACCACCCCTTGCCCCTCCTCGGGCAGGAGGGGATTACTTCGCCCCTTACCAAGGGGAGAGGCAGAGGGGTTAACTCGTACTATCAACTGTTGGTAGGTCGGTTTCTGCACCGGCTCGCCGACTATAATCCCCTCGCCCTTAAATTCACCATAAAAAGAATTATCAGGTTTTAAATAATTGATGTATCCACCTGTCAGTGCTATTCCGATGACAACTGCGATGATTACGCTATAAGCGACACGTAAAATTTCATTGCGCCAAAAAAGTATCATCACCAATATTAATAGGGCCATGATGATAAAAAAGTAGAAATATATTTCTTGAAAAACATCAATACTGGAGGCCGCAAAACACCCCACCGCAAATGCAGCAATAACAATTCGAATAAAAACCGATTTGCCCATAATCTAAAATTAACATAAAAAAGAAAAGGGGGTTGGCGTGTACCAACCCCCGCGAACTTCTTATAAGATAGATATTTCTTCTCCGAGAACTATTTCAGTATCAGCTGGTAGTTGGGCAATATCATCCGGCTTATCGATCTCAATTACGATTACTCTGGGATCCTTGGTATCTTGCGGCGGACGGCTCTCGTCAATTGGAGTAGAACCGTAGTTTTGCACTGGACAATCTGTACAATCAAGTTCTCCTTCGGTTTCATTGGCACATTTCTGACAAACTATAGGGTCTTCCAGCTCGTCACATGAGCCAAAAAGCTCTCCCATCTCGATTGTTGTTCTCACTTTTGTGCCACCTTTCGAGGTACAAGACAAAATGATAGCATAAATTAAGTTGACAAACAAGACCATTCGCATTATTATCAATAAATGATGAAGCCATACAAAAAAACCAAATCGCAAAAGAAAATTGAAGAGCTACAACTTGGCCTGCCCGAAGCTGCTGCAACGCTGCAGGCGGGCTGGCAGCGCTGCCTAGCTGATTTTGAAAATTATCGCAAACGAGTTGAACAGGATAAAAAAGGCTGGCAGGATTCCGCCAAAATGGAGTTGATTCTAGAACTTTTGCCAGTTTTAGATAATTTTGAACTGGCACTGTCACACTTAACTGATGATCAGAAAAAAAACCCGGCCATCAGTGGCATTTTCCATATTCAAAAACAGCTTATTGATGTCATGGCTAACCTGGGTGTGGAAAAAATCGCTGTTGCCCCGGGCGACAAATTTGACCCTAATTTACATGAAGCGGTGGAATCTCATGAAGGCAAGGGTGGCGATACTATCCACACCATCCACCGCCACGGCTACCGCGTTGGCGAACGCATCCTCCGCCCTACTAAAGTCGTTGTGAAAAAATAGTTCTAAAACTATTGCATTTTAAATCAATTTCCTCTATAATAACAATGCGATCGTACCTACACAACGGAAGGAGTGAAGTTCGATGCTCTCAGAGAGGGATATGTTGGCAATAATCTCGTTGGCTTTATTGGCGATATCATTCATCCTAATCAGCCTTGGCACCATCGTCAGGACGCAAGGTGAACAAGCCAAGCACCGGTTGAATGGGACCTGGTGCAATGTAATAGGTCATATCACTATCCTTGTCGGTATCTTATTTACTATTCTTGCTATTGATTTTTTTGGACACTCTGCTAAGCTCTAACGCAACCATCTCTGGCACCAGCGGATTCACCGCTCATTAATCACTTTTTTTACAGGAGCCCCTACTTGGGGCTCTTTTCTGTGCCAATATCTCTTGATATTTTAATTTTTGCCTGATACTATTCAGGTGCTTGGCGTTTTACACGCCAAAACGCTCGTTGACAATCTAAGGCACACCAGAAAGGAGATGGGAACAGTGATTAAGCTCTTCAAGGATAATCTATTATATCTAATATTCCTTGTAGCATTCGTCTTTCTACTTGTAGCTGTACAAATATACTATGAGATTACTAATGATGGCATGGTATCAGCGTTCATTTTTGTTGTTGGCATTTTCACACTTCTATTTGCTTGGATTATTGTAATCTACAACAAATGGAAGATTAAAGATCGGCGAAGAGATGAATTATATAGAAGATTGCGCGACATAGATAGGGCACACTCTGAACGATTTATAGAGCTGATCAGGCGCGATCCACCTGCGACCCAAGAGGAATGGGACAGTCTTGATGAACTCGGTGCTATTCGTGACCGTTACGATCGAGAATATTCTAATTTGGTCGCACAGCATTAATCACTTTTTTTACAGGAGCCCCTACTCGGGGCTCTTTTCTGTGCCAATATCTCTTGATATTTTAATTTTTGCCTGATACTATTCAGGTGCTTGGCGTTTTACGCGCCAAAGTGTTCATTGACAACTAAACTCCCGAAAGGAGTAGTGAGAATGAGTCAAGACCGAAAGAAGAGAGAGATGATGATTTTTGGTGCCATTACAACCATTATTCTCATCACCTATATCTTGATACTACAGTTTGCCAATATCCCCACTGAGTATATTAGATATGCAAATGCTGGTTTCTTCTTAATGCTTGCGATATTTATTAATATACTCGTTGGGCTAAATCAGTTTCGATGGTGTACTATGGTTACCCAATTCAAAATCAGCACAGAACTGCCGCTACCCGGCTGGCCGCTGATTCCTCGCTACAACTATAGACTCGGTGAAGATTGGTATCTCTATGTTCTTACGGATGATGTCGGTAATATCTACATTCATGAGGATCGAGAACTGCCAGATGATCCAATGTTCGTTGTGGACCTTGACGAATCTGATAATAAGGTTCTTAAGACCCTCGCAGAACTTGACGATGATCTGGTCTATCCCGACGACGATGGAATTACAATTTTCGCTCCCAGCAAAAGGAGGTGAAGTAGCATGCTTGCAGTGCTTGGCATAGACCCCGCACAGACCGATGGTGCTCTATTAGTAGCAGTTTTGCTTGGGATAGTAATCACTATCTGTCTTTATCCTAAGAAGATCTGGTGGTGGAGTTTAGCAGGAACAATTGGTTTGGCCGCAGCGACTGCTGCCAAGATTAGCCTTGGTCTTTAGCTACCAGAAAGAAGGAGGTTGTGACAAATGGCAGGTAGAAGATCAAAGAAAAGACGGAGATGCCGAGCGGGCAAGGTACATAGTCCCCCACCTATAAGTATTACATTCGCAATTTACGATAAGGGACAAATACCAATCTGTCCAATATGTGAAAATGGGCTAACAAGAACCAGCAAACGAGTTGGAAGAGTTACAAGAAATAGCTGCATCAGAGAAAAAGTAAGATTTTGGGTTTGTTTGAAGTGCAATAGACGCTATATAGGAATAACTCCCAAATCTAGACTACTTGTTTCTCGCGAGTACCTGACCCCGAAAGGAGAAGACTATGCCAGGTCCACTGCGCAAAGAGCTTGAGATAAATCTCTCCGAGAATCCTCCGACTATCGGGGAGCTTCGAACTCGCGTTGCGGCACTCGAGGAAAAACTTGGGCAACTTCTTAGGAGACTGGAAAAAACTACTGGCAACAATAGTTTCGATGTTATATTTCATAAGCCAGAAGAATTCGATCCTACTTAAACGGTCCAAAGAGAGGGTGATTGCCGGCTTTACGCGCCGACAAAAACAAGCGGTTGCGCGCGTGGTTGATCCTCCCCGAGGAAAGGCGGGATAGGCATGGCTGATAGGTTTGATGATCTTGAAAAACATCTTCAAGAGTGTAAAAGGCCCCCGGCAAACCAGGCCGAGATTATTCGTGATGTGATGGCGAGGCGATTTGTTGACCCTATGGATGAGATATTGCGAATAAAAGAAGAAGACGCCCTCATTGAATATCTAACTCGTTCGGCTGCAAGAAAAGGCGAATCTTTTGAGGATGTATATACGGTTGTACAAGGAGTGCCACCCCCAGCCGAATACTTAGAAAAGTCAGCACTCATTCTGCAAAAAATTGTCGCAGAGCAAGAATTAGCTAGACTGAACCCGTCCGATGGGCAATATTTCGCAGATGTTGAAGCTGGTATGTCAGATCAATCTAACGATAAACACATAGTACAATTTGTAGAAAGTATAAGAGCGTTCTATAAAAAGATAATTGAAGAAGAGAAGTGTGTACTCTTTGATGATATACCGACCAAAGAAGGACTACGCCTAAGGCGAGCTGCTTTAACTAGACTCATCAAGAGATTAAGTGAGTTAAAAAATATTCCCTTCGAGGAAGCCTATCTTCAGATTACGGGCGAACAGCCACTATCCCAAATCGATTCTAATCTGCATCGGTCATCAGTTCCGTCTGATCTAGTGCCGATCCCTGATGATCCCGAACAAGGTGATGTTCGCTGTCAGGCCTTGGACAGAGAACCTCGAACTGAACCAAGATATAGTATTGGTGATCTGGCTCGCGCTGCACTTAATAATCCACATACAGAACATAATCGTCCGTTCGTTTCAAGAGACGATATGGATCCATTAGGAAGCTATCCCGATGATGAAGATTCTGATGGTGACATGGAATGTTAACAATCACAATCGCAAGGACCCCCACCCGGGGTCCTTTCGCGTATTATAAGGAAAAAATTCCGAGAACTTCTCCACAAGGTCGAAGTATAAAGATTATTGTTCGAGCTTGTCGAGAACTTCTCCACCGAATTTTATTCGAGTCGAAGGATAATAGGAGTTACTGTTCGAGCACAGTCGAGAACTACCATTCTTTATTCCACTGACCATTAATTAGTTTTTCTTTCTTATCTTGGCTCCAGTTTTTTATTTGTTTTTCTCTTTGTCGTGCTGCTTCGAAATCCGTATGTTCTTCTAGGTATACGAGCTTTTTTACTCCATGTTTAGCAGTATATTTACCTCCCAATTTAGATAAGTGCTGATCAAATCTCAAACTTGGGTTCCAAGTCATTCCCGTATAATACGTTCTGTCTTTACATTCAATAATATAGACATACCATTTCCATTGATTCATAATTATATTTTATCCCATGGTAACTTCTCCACAAGGTCGAAGTATAAAGATTATTGTTCGAGCTTGTCGAGAACTTCTCCACCGAATTTTATTCGAGTCGAAGGATAATAGGAGTTACTGTTCGAGCACAGTCGAGAACTTCTCCACAAGGTCAAAGTATAAAGATTATTGTTCGAGCGTAGTCGAGAACTACCCATTAGAACTTCTCCACAGGATTTCATCCTAGTCGAAGAATAAAATACTGAAGGGTTTTCGAGGGGTTGACCGCGTAAAATCCGCCTAAGGCGGACCACGCGGTCTGCGCTCGGGCTTTACCCTCACTTGACATAATGTAAAGTATACTTTACAATTGTATTTATAGTATGTATACTATTGTAGTGGTAAGTGATTCGTATTTTCACTGCCCATAAATTAACAAATAATAAATATTGTATTGTCATTCCGAGGAACTCGAGGAATCCCTTATCCCCAACTGCAAAATAAAGGGATCCCTCCAGCAAGGTCGGGATGACAGCAGAAAGATAGGAGAATTTATGTCGAAGATTATAGGTATTGATCTCGGTACAACCAATTCAGTGGGTGCTGTTATTGAGGGCGGCAAGCCCAAAGTTATCCCCACCGCTGAGGGCGGCAACATCGTCCCCTCCATTGTTGCCGAAAATAAATCCAGCGAGCGGCTGGTTGGTGTTTTGGCCAAGCGCCAAGCAGTAACCAATCCTGACAACACCATCTTTTCAGTTAAAAGATTTATCGGCCGCCGTTTTGATGAAGAAGAAACCCAACGCGACAAAAAATCTGTCCCCTACACCATTAAAAGCGGCAAGAACGATTCTGTTCTTGTCGAAATGAATGGTAAAGATTACACACCACAGGAAATTTCCGCTGCTGTTTTGCAAAAAATTAAAAAAGACGCCGAAAGTTATATCGGCAGTGAAGTCAAAGAAGCAGTTATTACAGTCCCAGCTTATTTTAATGATTCCCAGCGCCAAGCTACCAAAGACGCCGGTAAAATTGCCGGCCTTGAGGTTAAAAGAATCATCAACGAACCAACTGCCGCTGCTCTTGCATATGGCATCGACAAGGATGCTCAAAAAGATGAAAAAATCGCTGTTTTCGACCTTGGTGGTGGAACTTTCGACGTGACGGTACTAGAACTTGGCAAACAAGATGGCGAAGCCAGTTTCGAAGTTTTATCAACTAATGGTAACACACATTTAGGTGGTGACGACTTCGACCAAGTCATTATGGATTATTTGATTGATGAGTTCAAAAAGGATCAAGGCGTTGATTTGCGCTCCGATAAAATGGCGCTGCAGCGCGTTAAGGAAGCCGCGGAAAAAGCCAAAATTGAGCTCTCCAGCACCATGGAAACCGATGTTAATTTGCCATTTATCACTGCCGACCAAAGCGGCCCTAAGCACTTGAACGTCAAATTGACTCGAGCAAAACTCGATAGTTTGGTTGCTGATCTTATCGAAAAAACTGTTGAACCCTGCCAAAAAGCTCTTGAAGACGCCAAACTCAAGAAAGAAGATATTGACGAAGTTATTCTGGTTGGTGGTATGACCCGCATGCCGGCAGTATTCGATAAGGTCAAAGAAATCTTCGGCAAAGAACCCAACAAGGGAGTTAACCCCGACGAAGCAGTGGCTGTTGGTGCCGCAATTCAGGGCGGAGTTCTTGGTGGCGATGTTAAGGACATTTTACTTTTGGATGTCACTCCGCTGACTTTGGGTATTGAAACTTTAGGACGCGTGATGACACCACTAATTGAGCGCAACACCACCATCCCAACCAGTAAAAGCCAGGTTTTCTCGACAGCTGCCGATAATCAGCCATCGGTCGAAGTTCATGTTCTCCAAGGTGAACGACCAATGGCTGAGGACAACCGATCGCTGGGGCGCTTTATCCTAGATGGTATTCCTCCGGCACCGCGTGGCATCCCTCAAATTGAAGTGACTTTCGACCTCGACGCCAATGGAATCTTGAATGTTAAAGCGGTTGATAAAGCTACCAGCAAAGAGCAAAAAATTACCATCACCGCTTCTTCGGGCTTAAGCGATGAAGAAGTGGAAAAAATGCGCAAAGAAGCCGAAGCTCATGCTGATGAAGATAAAAAGAAAAAAGAAGAAGTTGAAACCAAAAATGCCGCTGAACAACTGGTTTTATCCAGCGAAAAAGCGCTTAAGGATGCCGGCGACAAAGTTAAAGAAGAAACTCGTAAAGAAGTTCAGGAAAAAGTCGATGCTACCAAAGAAGCATTAAAAGGCACTGATATCGAAAATATCAAGAAGACCTCCGAAGAATTATCACAAACCATCCAAAAAGTTGGCTCGGAACTCTATAGTGCCGCACAGAAAGATGAGAAAAAGGACGAGCAGCCTGCCCCAGAATCGGATAAAAAAGACGAATCTTCGCAAGAAAAAGTTGATGATAAAGAAAAAGGTAATGATAATACCGAAGAGAAGCCGAAAGATAGTGACAAATAACCTGAACTGATGTAAAGTAAACGGGATGGTGACTCAAAAACCATCCCGTCGTTTGTCATTCTGAGGAGTCCCATCAATATCTATCAATAAAAGGGACGACGTGAGAATCCCTTGTTTTTTAGAAAGGGATCCCTCCATGTTAGTCGGGATGACAACCAAACCGAGATCCTTCGTTTCACTCAGGATGACACCACATCTAATATAAAATTATGAACAGCGACTATTATCAAATTCTTGGTGTGCCAAAATCTGCTAGCGCTGATGAAATCAAGCGTGCTTACAGAAAAAAAGCACATCAATACCACCCCGACAAGGGTGGTGGCGATGATACCAAATTCAAAGAAGTCAATGAGGCCTACCAGGTTTTAGGTAACACCGAAAAACGAGCTCGCTACGATCAATTTGGCAAAGCCGGCGTTGGCGGCGCTGGACAAAGTGGATTTGAAGGATTCTCTCAAGGCGGTGGACCAGGTGGCTTCGGATTCGATTTTGGCTCTGGTGGATTTAGGACATCAGGGTACGGTGGCGGCATCGGTGATATTTTTGAAGAAATGTTTTCTCAAGCTTTTTCCACCGTGCAGGCTGAAATTGAAATCTCTCCCGCCCAAGCAGTGTTAGGTGATAAACTACAGGCCACTATCGGCTCGGAAAAAATTGATATTACTATTCCTAAAGGCGTACAAGATGGCACAACTTTACGTTTTCCTGGTAAGGGTAATAAAACACGGCGTGGCAGCCGCGGCGACCTGCATTTGATAATTAGAATTAAAATGCCTTCCCGCCCCAGTGCCGAGGAGAAAGAACTTTACGAAAAATTGCGCGAGCTGGAAACCAAAAAGAAAAAGAGCTGGTGGGGATTTTAAGAACTATATAATACTTTTGATATTCATAAGAAACGAGGCAAAGTTACCACGCTTTAGTGATTCAATTAGAACTATCGTGCGCAATTTATGAGCTCTCATTTTTTTGACTAAGCTTGAAATTTTATTATTCATTGCTTGCGCCTCGGTACCCGGCCTATCGGAATATTGAAATATTTTCACCCTATCAAAAAATCCACTTTTCAATATTTTTACAGTTTGCTGAAAATCACTTTCGCTCTCACCAGGAAACCCAACAATCACATGGGTATTTATCAATAGTTTAGGATTAATATTTTTTAACATTTCAATTTTTTTCATTACTGGTCGTATTTTATATGGTCGGCGCATTCTTTGTAAAACAGATTGGCTACCACTTTGAATAGGAATCGTAATATAAATAATTTTAAAATCAGAAATAAATTTTGTTATTTGTGGTATAAATAATCCCCGTGGGTTGAATTCTGTTATTGCGATTTTATAGTTCCCTTTAATCTTGATCAGATAACATAATAATTTTTTAATGTCAGTTTTTTTGTCCCAACCAAAGACTGATGTATCATCGGAATTTAGCGCGAATAATTTGTATCCATCCTCCAAACCATGTTTAAAGTCACAAATAATCTCTTTAATACTACGACTATAATAATTAGTGGTATTTTTTTCTGAACAATAACTACATGAGCCCCTACATCCATAAGAAATTTGTATATGATAGACTTCGTCCTGCTTAATACGATACTTAATAGCATCACTATGAAATAACAATTGGTTCATCCAATAGATTAATTTTGCGTATCCGCTTAACGGTCTATTGAGGGTAAAATGCTTATCAGCATTTATCTTAGTGAGGTGAAAATGTCGCGCGATTTCATCAAAATTGCGTTTGAATAAAATAATGTTTTTGTCCATCTTGGATATCGAAGCAGAATTAGTAGCCGGAAGACATCCGAAAACACATATTTGTTGATGTGTTTTATTGTTGTAAAAAAAGCGAATTGTGCGCAAACTTTCATTTTCTTTTAACTTAATAAAGCTACAACTATTAATAAAAATGTAATCTGCCTTTCCCGCAATATTTTGCACCCAGCCATTCAAAAGCAATATTTGACGCAACTCTTCTCCAAACAAAGCCAATCGAGTACACGTACCCTGGTTATAAATATAAAAACTTGGCAAATATCCTCCTAATTAATTATTTTTATACCGTGATCTAAACGGTTTATCGAAATAGTTTTCCTGTCGTTATGTATTATTCCGGTAATTTCAACTGTATCGCCATTGCGTACCGGCGATTGATAAATCCAATAATAAGTTACAATTCTGTAAGTACGCCCCGCAGATTTCACCATAAAAACGCGTGGCATAAAATTTGCACCGCTACTTTCAACTACCTTGCCGTTGATGGAAATTTTTGCTAATTCATCGCAAATTATTGGATTTTTTGGTATCTCATTATTTTGATAAACAAATCTTATAGTAGTTAATATTCCTGGACTTATTTGAATTGACGACCACTTGCGAGCTAAGGTTTTATCAAATGTATTATTATTTGCATTAAAACAACTGCCTAATTTCTTCACCTCATAATCAATATGGTCATCGCTAATGCTGCCTAGCGACAACCCATAGATAATTTCCGAAATATATTTCTTTAATTTTAGATAATTATCAAAGCCATAAACTACATAATCAATGTCTTTACGGATATTAAATAATTTATCATAAAATCCAATAAGATATGATCCAAATATTCCTATATCTTTAAGCGGCACGCCACCGATCCTGTGAATTGCCCACAGAATATCATGCCAAACACTTTTTTGTTTAATTTTCAAGAATCGGTGGCGTGCCGCTCGCGGACGATATATCTTGGAAATACAACGCGTCGGAACCAAAGGACAACTCGGAAAATATTTATAAAATTCATATTTTTTTATACTAATAACGCGATTATTACTGGTATCGTTAGTGTCTTTTTGATAATTCTGTTTCAACAATGGATGATATCTGTCCCCATTGGAATCGGGCCAAAAAACAGGATAGGCAAGAATCTTGCCCCGCGGATGGTAATCACCTTTTACAATATAAAAAATCCCATCTGTTGATTTAAAATAATCTAAATCTCTTATCATAATTGAGCCAAAATTTTATTAACATTTTGTGCTGGTGTAAGGTTTTTTAATAAAATTAACTTTTTATTTAAGTTGCTAATATTTTTCAATTTTTCTTGAACATAGAAATATTTTTCTTGATGTTTTTGCCAAACATTTTCCTGTTTGCTACCGTAAACGTCTAATTTTTGCTTGATATTGCGTCGCCACATAGCTGGTTTATCTTGAATAATAATAAAATGAAATATTTTAAAATTATTATTTTTGTCATAGTTTTCTTCGGGCCATAGATGAACCCCTTCGATAATCACGCTTCTGCCCATATTGCCAGCTTGTTTTATAATTGCTGCTATGCCAGGACCAATTGCTTGGCAGTGTTTTTTATACCCAGTAAGAAAAGTTTTATTACAATAATTTCCGTAATGAGACCAGCAACTATGGCTGTCTTGATTAATAAAAAAATCACTATCATAGAAACGCATAAGTGCTTTTATTTCGTCTGTACCCAAACAGGTTGAAAACCCCAGTTTTGATGCTAATTTTATCGCCGTAGTCGATTTGCCGGTATTGGGTATTCCCGAAATTAAAATTAAATAAGGTTTATCGATATTTTTTGTTCTTTCCACATTTTAAATATCTACGACCTATAAAATGCCGTCAAAAAGTAAAAATTCTATAGTACTTTTTATTCCGTATAATAGCACTGGCAAGGGGTTTTATGACATAAATAACACCCATGGTAGAATGTTTTTTCTATTTCGTCTGTTAAATTTATATTGTTTGTATTCGCTAATATCAAATATAAAATAAACAGATCAGCGGTTGCTGGTTTTATTTTACTCAATCGGCTCACACTAGGTTTTCGAGCAAACTCGCGACATAAAAAAGATAAACTGTGCAATTCATCGATAATCGCAATTTTATCAATTTTTTTCACTGGATAAATTTTTCTAATCATGTCCTGCAAACCATTTATATCTTTTGGAAATCCAGAAACGGGCCGGCCGGTTTTTTTACCAATTTTATTTCTTTTTTCAAAAATACAGGTACAAGGTGAATCTAAACAATATGGACATTTATGGGGATAACGCTTTTTTATTTCGCTTTCAAGATCAATTGAGAACCTAATAACAAACCCTATACACCAAAATAAAGCAACGCAAAGATTCACTGGCAGTTGTGATTTGTTATTTTTCACAGAAGCATAAAATCTTAAAAAATACTTCTCTTGATAATAAAAAAAGTCATCAATAGTTGCCAATTGACCGTCTATTGGCCCATATATTGCATTATTTAATTTAAGCAATTTTTTTATTGTCATATTTTATATTCCACTTATAAGCTATCAATTAATAAGCATATTATGCAAACTGCGCGATTTGGAAACTCGCAAAAAGAAACCTTGGTGGGGATTTTAATAATATTTAGAAAAGGCGGCGGGCGGTAAACCGCCCGCCGCCAAATGCGTCATTGCTCATCAACGGCCGGCCACAACCCGAACTCGCGCAGCGCGGTCTCGGCCTCATCAACCCACGAAGCCACTCGGGGGTTCTCACTAATGATAGTCTCCCGAGCTTGCGAAGGTGAGAACCTGGCTACCTTCACCAGATAGTCAAGATTGGCCATTAGCCATCCCCAATCCCACCTGTCAATCTCACCTCGTGGCTCTAGGAGCTCACATGTGCTCGATAGGGCTTTGAGCACTCTATCGCCCAGCAACTGTTCACCCTCGACGGGCTCTGGGTCACGCCACCAGAGTTCCTTCGTGTCTTCGTTGAGCTCGTTACACCTCAATCCCCTCTTGTACCAGCCTGACCGATAGCCCAGATCAGCACCCATGCGCTGACCCAGGTAAATAACAATCTGCGCCTGGTCCTGGCAGTATTGATCGTCTTGGCTTATCACAACACCGAGTTCCCCAAGAAACTGCCTTAGCGCCCTTAGATGCTTATACCGATCCGTGGTGCAACTCATGGCTCACTTCCTCTCTCAAGGTGCAATGCCTCCCCATTCCCGTAGGAATAGAGCACTTTATTGTATCATAGATAAATTGATTGTAAAAAAAGAAACCTTGGTGGGGATCTTAGGTTTTACTCCAATGCACTCGAATAGTTCTCTAATCAACACTCTAATAGAGAGTGCTAATATTCGCGCGTTGATTCGAGACAGATTCGCGTGAATTCGAGTGATCTATATTTATGTTATAATAAATATGTTAAAGGAGGGTTATTAATTCTCTGAATATAAGCGCGAGCTGGGACCTGTTCGCGGCAATCCTTCTTGTTATTGGTGTTGTCTATGGTTTTGCTCTGCAACGCGAACGAATTTTTACGTCGCTCATGTCAATTTATGTTGGTATTGTTATTTCCAGTGTCTACAGCCAGTCACTCTACAATTTCTTCGAAGGCAAGAAAATGCTCTTCAATTCTGTTTGGATCAACGCTAACACCACGCCATCAACCGTTGGTATTATTATTTTTGTTATAGTAGTAGCTCTCATTTCCGCCAAAGCGCCCATCGGTTTTATGCGTTCTTGGTCAATGGTGACGCCAATTGAAACTGTCGCCTATAGTCTTATTAATATGGCGCTATTTCTTCTAACGATCCTGCGGATGCTGCCGCCCGATTTGCAAGAAAAAATCCTTTCGCAATCAAAATTCATCGGCATGGCAAACAATTTCTACAATATTCTTCTCATTATACCTTTAGTACTTTTGATTCTCGTCACTAGCCGGCGCAACTCCACTCCCGCCGCCGAATAAATGTAAGAGATCCGTTTTAAAAGTTGTATATACGACAATTTTTTAATTTTATTTTTCTATGTTAAAATAATCTCACCTCGGTAGTTTCTGCTACTGAGATTCCATCTAAAGGATGATGCACCTTGACTCGCCGCGAGTTTGCTTCACAGCTTTTGAAATATACTGCTGGATTAACTGCAGTTGTGATATCTCTTTCCGATAACTCCAATACTGCTTCTGCTGCTGGTAGTTCTTTGTCATTTAGAGCAAAAGTTAAAGGAACGGTTTTAGTAAATACTTGTTACTGTTACGCAATATCTATTCGCCCAAATGGGCTAGTAACAAAGGTTGGTTCTCTTTCTGGCAATCTTAACTATTTCGTCAATGGTAAATGGATTCGCGCCGCCGCTAGTAGTTATATCGTTCCACAAGGCACTCTCATCAAATGGCAGAAGGTCTAACTCTATTCTTCGCCCCGCTTCCCGCGGGGCTTTCTTTATAAATTGATATTTGTGAGTGCTATAATAAACTCAAAAGGAGGCGTAATGCCAAAATATGGCAGTAAGGCACAGGCATCGGTCAAAAAAGCCGTAGAAAAATTTGAGCATGGTAAGCTCAAAAGCGGCCGATCGGGCAGAAAAGTAAAAAGTCGCAAGCAGGCAGTGGCCATCGGACTTTCCGAGGCGCGCAAAAAGGGCGCCAAAATGCCCAAGTATCCCAAGAAGAAATAGATATTAGTTTTATTTTGATCAAACTTTTATCAACCCACCCGAGCTGAGGTGTTGGTATTGGTTCTGATTTATAGGCAATAAAAAACCGTCCCCAAGACGGTATTTTTATTAAAAAATCATGACAACCACTTTCAAACATGATAGTCTGGGCATAGAGGGAGAACGAATCTGGATTGGAGGTACCGCCAGATGGTGCAGGTAATACGGATGGTGGAAGTGAGAACTACTGCTGATCAATGGCTGGCCGCTCAGCTTGGCGAGACCATCGCGAAACACCTTCTCGATAGCCTCGAAGGCGCGACCCCAACCGAGCGTGCCAATGCCATCCATGAGGCGCTTGAGCAGCAGTCCAAGGCATACAGAGGGGGGCAAGGGAACGATCCCTCGGAGCGTTGGACCTCGACCAGCTTACCTGAGAGGAGGCCAAGGAATCGCCTACTCCGAGCAAGCACCCCCGACAACTAGTGTCCCATCCCAGACGGGACACACAAGCACGTACGAGCAGGGGGCGGGAGCACTTAAGCCCGCCCCCTCCCACCTAATCAAAAAAACCAGCAAACATGCTGGTTTTTATTTTATCTTATATAAATATATAAACAAAATCTGGAGGGCTTTCTCTGGAATTATTATAAACCTTTTAAAGGATAATGACTACTGGAAACTGCTGAAGCCGAAACTGATATTATAGTCGACCATTACGATTTATATGTCATCAAAAATATACTGATTAAACCCAAAATGAGGCCGATTATAATTCTAATGTTTATTGCTTCGTGGAAGAACAGAACCCCTCCAACTACCCCAATAATCAAAGCTCCTATGGCATAAGCTGGCACAGCGATTGATGTGGAAGCACCATGTTTAAAAGCATAAAAAAAGGTTACTGTTCCAACCCCAAGAAGTACACCCATAATTATCGCAAGCCAATAGCCTTTTGAAGAAAAATTTAAATTCGCCGAGTGACTTGCGGAAATTATGAAAGGTATTGATATTATTCCGCCCGTAATACTGATAATCAATAGTGCAAGAAAATAATTAATATCCTTTTCTATTACCTTGAAAAAAAGATTATAGCTTCCCCATGTCAAGATAGTAATAAAGAGAAATATTATCCAATTCATATATGTTTATTATAATGCATTATTATCAATCAAGCCTATTTTTGCATTATTAAATAATAGTCGCCATATTCTGTTTCTTTCTTTGGCCAGGTCTTATGAATATCGTTTCTTGAAAACAGAGAAGAAATTAACTTCTTAGTTTTTACTACAGAGTTTTTATATTCACCATTCGGCAACACATCGTTTGTCAATATATCTATTGCGGCAGAAACAATCTCGTCGGGTGCGTCGTTCTCAATTACCGCCTTAATATACTCATAACCCAATCTTGCCGCCGCAACTTTCCTCTCTTGCTCATTCGAATAATCATCAATATACGGGTCTGCAAGGATGCATACGCCTTTTTTATTTAATATTCGGACTATTCTGCCCAAGAAGGTTGATTGCTGGTCATAAGGAACATGATGCAAACCACCAGTCACCAAAACTAAGTCATATTTATCTTTAGTTTGCCAATCTAAGGCATCGGTACAAATAAATTTTATATCAGGATACTTTTTACTAGCGAAGTTGATATATCTCTTATCATTATCAACTCCTGTTAGAGTTAGGTCTTTTCTACTTGCTTTTATTTGATTTAGGAGTTGGCCAGGGCCACACATCAAATCAAGAACATTGGCTTTTTGCGGAGTATTTTTAACAGTCCACCTCAAAACCTCTTTTATTAAAATGCCCCAAGGCATATACTTGATTTCTTGTTCATAAATTTCTGGCCTAGGCAATTGTTTCATTTGTTTAAAATATACTAAAAAACCGCTCGGAAAGCGATATTTTGTACCATGTAATTATAAATTGATTGATGGGTTCAGATTTGCCGTCCTTCGCATAAAGCTACGGAAGGCAAACCTCTTTGCTAAAGCAAAATAGGTTTGGAGGGCCTGGAGGGGATCGAACCCTCGACGCTCACCTTAAAAGGGTGACGCTCTACCACTGAGCTACAGGCCCACATATTGTTATAAATTGTTAACGGGTTTTATCAGGGATCGGTCACAAGTATTTGCCTGCTGGCAAATCTCGCGACCCCGCCTGTTCGAACCCTCGACGCTCACCTTAAAAGGGTGACGCTCTACCACTGAGCTACAGGCCCATTAATAAATTTTCAATAACCAAGATACCTGCCTCGACTTGCTCGCCTCGATTCGCGAGTCGAAGTGGGACCGTCGAGTCAAGGCGGGCAATAACCAAACTGTAAAGGTTCGATCCCGAGGACTACCAATTACAACCCCAAGACAAAACCTATTATACCTGTTCTGATGATATATTTCAATAGTTGATGATAAAACCAAAGACCGACAAATTTTTGACTCGATTTGATCAACAGGTTAATATAATGTTAAAGGGAATTTTATGAAAATCATCAAGAATAGTATTTCTCTTTCTGAACTATCGAAAATGGCAAAGAATATGTTTGACAATCTGGTCAAAGCGGTTGTTGATGTGGAAAAAGAAATTATGGCAGTTGATGCGCCGATGCACAGTGACGAAGAGGCAGAACTTATTAAAAACGGCTCGAAACAGGAAAATCTTTGGGGAATAAATCTCTATCCCGCTCAAAAAGATGATGATTTCATTGAATTTGATTCGATGATTAACATCAGACCAAATCAAAATAACCGCAGCCGCGGCATCGATAATCCTAAAACTAAAAAACAAATCGTCAAAATAGTTAATAAATTAGTAAAAAGATGAAAATTATTTATCACAAAGGACTAACAAAAAAACAGTGGTTTGCAAAAAGCATTTTTGAACAAATGGCCCATATCGGCAGTGAAGTAGAAAGAACAATTAAATGGCGTAAAAAAGATAAAAAATACTCCGAGTTAGCTTTGGAAAGATGCCTAGAACTAATTGATTTGACTGTCAGTGACCCTAAAAACAAATGCTATCTAAAAGAAATCTTGCGCTCTCGCGAAGCGTTAGCGGACTATTTTATTGGTGATAATATATACGGCTCTTCCGATAAATTATGGCAAAACTATTTCTACAGTTTTAACTACGCCGCAAGACTTGCAATTTAATTTCTTATTTTTGTTATAATATAACTAATATCAATTTAAAAGGAGGTAGGTATGCTATGGGGAATGATGTGGTATTGGTGGGTCCTCATCCTGATAGTGGTTATCGCCATTATCTGGTGGCTTGTTGCTGCAGGCAAAAAATAATTAATTATTCTTTGAGCGTTACAGTTTCGACTACGCCCAAATTTTTAGCTTTGTGATAAAAAAACAAGGAGGTGTTGAATGTGTTTATATGCATTTTTGCGATGGATAATCAATGCGTTAATTTTAATGGTTATCCCCTATATCGTCAGCGGTGTTTATGTCGAAAATATTTATACTGCATTGATTTTAGCGGTTGTATTAGCTTTTGTTAATGCCTTTATTCGCCCAATTCTCTTAATCCTAACTCTGCCAGTTAACATTCTGACACTTGGACTATTCACCTTGATTATTAACGGCTTCCTCTTCTGGTTTGTTTCGACTTTCGTCAAGGGATTCTACGTAACCGACTTCTGGGCTGCTTTCTGGGCTGCATTAGTTTACACCATCATCTCGATTATCATCAATCTTATCACCCATCCGAGTGAAAATCAGGGCATCAGTCGTCGCAAACTTAAAACTAAAAAAGCGAAATAGTATTTGATTCTCCTGACTATTAATTCTTTCTTCGACCAAGCGAAGAACGTGAATAAGTGGTTTAGTAGCACTATATAAACTCGAAAGATATCATTGAGTGATTTATAATCAGTGTATAATGCATATTGATATGCACAAATTTTTATCTTTGAACAAAATTTGGGAAAAAATTAAAGCGCTAAAATCATATAAGAGTGCGCCGCTTGTGCTCGAGACACTGGTAATTATTGTTATAGGTGGAACAATAGTCGGCCACATTTTTTATTCTAAATCTGCCGCCAGCACAAGCGGCGCCCCGGTAGAAGTAACTAAAAAAATCATTAAAAAGAAAGAACCAGAAGAGAAAGGGTACTGGCTCCATATCGACAAATTGCAAATTAATGTGCCAATTGTTATCGACGTTGATGGTAAAAATAAAACTGCTTATTTTAAATCATTGGAAGATGGTGTTGCTCATATGAAAGGAACTGCTAAACCCGGAGAACCGGGTAATACATTTATTTTCGGCCACTCGAGTTACTATGAATCATCGCCAGGTAATTATAAAAAAATATTTGCTACCCTGAATGATATTGAAGAAAATGATGAGATAATTATAAAACTCGATAATAAACAAACCTGGCGCTACAAAGTAAAAGATAAAGAAATAATAGAAGCGACTCAAACCGAAGTGACCCATCAAGATAAAAGCAAAAAGATCTTAACATTAATGACCTGTTGGCCCATTGGTACCAAAGACAAGCGTCTCGTCGTCATCGCCAACCTCATAGAATAAGATTCAAGATTTACGAGATAAGATTTAAGAATAAATACATTTATTTATCCACGTAAATCCGCGTGGATTTTCCTTCCGCGTTAATCCGCGTCTTACTAGCCTGCGCACAACACCATCGAGTTCACGATATTATCAAGTTGAGTTATATAGCCATCATATTGCGCGCCTTCGTAGGTCATCTTAATTACCTGCCCACCGCAGATCCATTCGTATAGTCTCATTTTAGGATTAGTCTGCTCGGTTAAAGCCATATTAACACCCATAATATCGCGATAATTAGTAGACTGTCTTGCCTCCTGACCAGTGGTAGTTGGCATTGTTTTAATGTATTCCTCGATATCAGTTTTATCAGTTTTTTCTACCGGGGAAATTTTAATCATTACACCCTTGGATGTAACATCTGTTGTATCGGAATAAATTTGAGTGATATTATCAGCAGTATTTTCATCCAAAAGCCATGTACTTGGATATTTTAAAGAATAACCAAGTGTCCTATTTCCATAAGTCTCTTGCTCTATGCCGCTTTGAGTTGTCGAACTGGTCGATACGGGTTTTGTTGATCCCTGCTCAGCATATTTTAAAGCGCTACGAACATAAAGCCACCACGCCACCAGCGCAATGACAATAATAAGTACTATAACACCGCAAATTATCAACACGATTTTTAAAGTCGTGTTACCACTTTGAGGCAGTTTTTCTTGATTATCCATTATTCCTCCTTTTTTTCCATTATAACATAATAGGGTTAATAGCCATTGACATTCTATAAAAAATTAGATATAAATAAGTTTATGCACTTGATCCTTAACAGCCGGCCTCGCCACTGACCAATCCTCAAGCAATGGAGGTGGAGTATGATACCAAGAAATTACCCTTTCTTTGGCTTCTGCGAAAAATGCCGACAATGGACAAGAGTAGAAGTGGTGGGGAAACCGATATCAGATATTCAGACCGTAATAGGTATAACATACGATAACACGTATTTCATGGGTTTGCAGGGTCAGTATTGCCAGATGAAATCTCATCCAGACCAAGAAGGTAAAGAGTGCCCAGGGGGAATTGCTTCACACGTAGATTCATACATCCCTATTGTCCCTCGTGGTAAGTTTGTAGAACCTTTTAAGATGCCCAGTGTCCTAAAGAAATTCATTAGGCCGTGCATCACCAGGCGCTACCATTCAACAGATACAGTGTCAGTAACTTCCCAGTAGACCGCGAAAGGAGAGTACCGCAATGGCTAAGAAGAAGTTCGTGAAGCCGCGCATCGTGCGCCGCAAGGAAAAGCTGGCGACCCTTGTCCAGTTCACCTCCAGCGGTGGACTCCCTGTCGGCGGATGAGTTACACCATCCGCCATCGTCGTCGAGCCCCCGACCTACACCAGGTCCGGGGGCTCTTCTCTTATATCTAAAATACTTGATTAAATTTATAATATTTGATACTTTTTTCTCAGCACCTGTACCTTAGCAAGAAGGGATGATAGCAGTGGCTGCAAAACTCGGAACGACTACCAATGAAATCCATTGCCCTAAATGTGGCCATCAATTTATGGTAATTTGTTCAATCAGAGGAACTCGTAGAAATAAAGGTAGGTATAATCGTAAAATTATTCATCTTGGTTGTGCTAATCCTGATTGCGATGGTGCTATTAAGATAGAAACTCTCGGTAGTGGAAACCAAGGATACATTGACATTACCGGTTCGCTCTCCGAATATGAAAATCTCATCCGTCGCGGCGAAAGGCCCTGGCGCAAACAAAAAGCGATAATAACCGAAAGGCTACCCATTATCGACCCGCGCCAACTTTGGGGACAGAAAATCTTTTCGGAAGAATCCCTAAAAACGCAGATAGCCACCTACCTCCGTCAAAACGCTGCTGCGCTCGCATGCGGTTCTAAAACAAGAAAAGAAGGTATGTCTAATGCGAGAGAGGATAATATTACTATTGTGCAATATAAGGATTGTGATTATTTCACAATCAATGTCTGTCTCCAACCAGTAGCATCGTTGCCTTCAGACTACGAAGATGTCCAAATCTGGCAAATAGGTGGTCGGCTCGAGTATTCGCTCATTTATTCTAGTTCAACACCTACAATATCACTGCATCACTATTTCGGACCAAAGAATGTTATTAATAGGATTCGCACTCGTCTCGAGCGCATTCAAACTGCTTTCCAAGATATAATAGACATTACGCGCAAATAAAACTCCGCCGCCCCTTCCCGGGCGGCTTTTTCTTTTCATGAGCGCGGCGGCCTCCCATCCCTAACTTGACGAACCTTACGAACTTTAAGAACTTGATGAACTGACAAGTATTCTTGTCATCCTGAGCGAAACGCAGTGCAGTCGAAGGATCTCTATCTAATACCTCAATAATTTAACAAAGACGCTTGTCCCACGCCGCACTTACTGTCAAAGGGACTACGTCCTCTACTGACAGTGCGTGCTTTGAGGGACTGCGCATCTTTAATATTTTAATAATTTAACGAAGACGCTTGTTGGTACTTCCACATTACCCAAAGTTGCCATCTTTTTTTTACCCTTTTTCTGTTTTTCTAAAAGTTTCCTTTTGCGCGTCACATCACCGCCATAAAGTTTGGCAGTCACATCTTTTCTAAATGGCGCAACTCGTTCGGCAGCAATGATTTTACCACCCACTGCCGCCTGCAATTTAACCTCAAAATTTTGCCTTGGAACCAGTTCTTTCAATTTTTCAACAATTCTGCGCGCCTCCCCCTGCATTCGCTCTCGAGGCACAAGATGGCTTAGCGCATCCACTTTTTCTTCCGCCACCAAAACATCAAGTTGTACCAAATCAGCCGGCCGGTAGCCCGTAATATCATAGCTTAATGATCCATAACCGCTAGTGACCGCTTTTAGCCTGTCATAAAAATCGATAATTACTTCCGAAAGTGGCAGCTCACAAGCCATTACCACTCTATCTCCCAAGTAATTCACATCGCCTAAAATCCCGCGCTTCTGGGTCACCAGCTGCATTACCTGCCCGAGCGTATCATTTGATGTGATAATCTCCAGTTTCGCCCAAGGCTCCTCCCAGCTCTGCTGAGAGTTAGTGACAGGTGATATGTGACTAGTGTCATGTGATTGTTTCGAATTTGTATTTTGTAATTTGAGATTTGTTTGGGATTTGGTTATTGGTGCTTGGTGCTTTCTGTATGCCACTGTTGGTATCGTCACCACTAAATCCAAATTATATTCGCGCTCGAGGCGTTCTTTGACTATTTCTAAGTGCAAAAGCCCCAAAAATCCGGCGCGAAATCCAAAACCAAATGCTGTTGAGTTGGCTGGCTCAAAACTTAGCGATGCATCATTTAATTTCAATTTCCCTAATGCGTCGCGCAATTTCTCATAATCTTCGCCACTGGCAGAAAATAATCCGGCATAAACCATCGCCTGCGGCTGCTTGTAGCCCGGCAGTGGCTTAACGCCAGTTGAAGGTTCAAGGTTCAAGGTTGAAAGTGATTTATCTTCCTTTAACTTTAGACTTTTGACTTTTGACTCAGTGGTGATCGTATCTCCGACACGAGCTCCTGCCACATCTTTAAGTGCTGTGACTATGTAGCCGATTTCTCCAGTTTCTAAACTTTCTGATGGATGGAGCCCCAAACAAACCGAGCCAACTTCCAACGCCTCCGATTCTTTTCCGGTTTGCATAAAGCGTATTTTTTCTCCCTTCTTGATAGAACCGTCGACCATCCGCACATAGGTGATAACACCTCGGTAAGGGTCAAAATAAGAATCAAAAACCAAAGCTCGCGCCGGCGCCTTGGGCTCCCCCGCCGGCGCGGGAATGAATTTCACAATAGCATCAAGAACTGCTTCGACATTTTCTCCGGTTTTTGCTGAAACCAAGATAGGCTCGCATACAAATTCGATATTAAGCGCATAAAGCTCTTTTTTTACTTCATCAGGATCGGCAATCGGCAGATCAATTTTATTAATGATAGGAATTATCGCTAAATTGTGTTTTTGCGCCAAATGCAAATTGGCTAAAGTTTGCGCCTGCACTCCTTGAGTAGCATCAACAACCAGCAGTGCTCCTTCCACTGCCGCCAAGCTGCGCGACACTTCATAAGCAAAATCCACATGCCCCGGTGTGTCAATTAAGTTTAATTGACACGCTGATTTATGCGGATTACTACGCGGATTCATGCCGATATCATTACGCTGATTTATGCGGATATCACCCCGTGCCGAATCGTAAACAAACCTTTCAACATCCAGCTTTTCATGTCCAAAATTAACTAACAAAGCCAATCTATAATCAGAACCTTTTAAATAATACCAAAGTTGTTTCTTCTCATTCTTGCCAATAAACGGTTGTGCTTTGAGCTCGATAATAATTTTATCCTCAATTATAAGGTCAGGTCGATAAACCCCAACTGTCTTATCTTGATAATTGATATTGATTTTCTCTTCACTTGAAAACTTGATGTCCCTACTTTTAAATTCGATTTCGAGTGCTTTTTGATAAACTTTTTCTTTATGTCCAGAACCTAAATTATTATAAACATCATAAATTATTCCTCTTATTTTATATGTCAGATCCTCGTATAACAATCCGCATTTATCCGCGTCCAGATCCGCATGAATCGGCGTAAACTTCATCCTGGCTGGTTGAAGTTTAATGGTGATTCCATGTTCGCGTTCTAACTCCATTGTATCGAGTACTTGGGACTGCATTTTCCTTTTTTCCACTGATCCCGTCAATTCCAAAAGCCTGTCCGCCAACGTGGACTTCCCGTGGTCGATATGCGCTATGATGCAGAAGTTTCTAATATTATTCACACTCGCTATTTTATCCTTTAACAGAGAAAAAGTATATATTTAAAATAAAAAGTGCCGACTGGCACTCAAAGATTTCTGCTACCTGATAAACCTTATGAACCTGATAAACTTTTAACTAATACTCATCTTCCCACCACTGTCCCTTTTAATATCAATTCGTTAGTACCGATATCGACGGCATTGAAATTGATAACTGAAAGTTCTTTATTTGACTGCAGCATACTCTTGCGCAACTGCCCTAAAAGTGGGGCGGCAACAATTTTCGGCGCTGGCAGGCTACCAATTTTGACACTTTTAACATCATAGTTTAATTGGCCGTCCTCAATTTTAGGAGCAATTTCAACAGTGGCTATCGCTCCCATTACCCTACCAACCAAAATCATTTTATTTTCTTGAATATCAACCTTAGTCTGACTGGAACCAAGTGATGAATTGATTTCGCTTTCACTAATGCTAATAATTGCTTCCTTGTCTTTATCCTTCAACACTTGGGCAATTTGCTGAGCTACGGAGCTTGAAATAGCACCAGTTGAAATTGGTGAGATATTGAGATTTTCTGAGTTACGTGTTGCTAAAACCATTACTGTCAGCAACCCTGCCAAAAGCAATGCCAGAAGGATGATCAACGTGGCGCAGGTACAACCCATACGATGTGCTCTTTGTTTATCGCCAAAAAACCCCGCGGCATCAAAATTGCGATCTTTTTCTCCAAGACTGAAACTCTCTTTGTCATCTATTTTCTCATCTCTGGAATCCGCCATAACCACGCCCCTCCCAAATATATTGCTACCCCAGCCACAAAGGCTAATAAGGTTTGTAAAAATAAATTATAAACCTTGTCAATTTCCCAAACATTGGCATAACCAACTTTAATTAATTGCATTACTGCACCAGCAATTAAAGTTAACAGTATAATTTTACATATAGTGACCCAAAACTCCCGAGTTAATCGAAATCCGATAGAATTTTCTAATCCAACTAAAAGGATAAATAACTGCGCCCAACCGGCAATTGCAAAAGCGAGAGCCAGACCTGCAACTCCCAAATTGCGAATACCGAAATAACCACCAACCACTCCAATAATTACCGTTATAACTGCCGCCCACATCGGGTAACGAGTATTTTCCATAGCATAAAAAGCACGTGCTAAAAGTGGAATCAGTCCTTGGGCGATAAGTCCCACTGCAAAAAAAGCCAAGGTGTCGGTCGCTTGACGCGTATCTGACCAGCCAAAATAACCATAACCTAATATAAGACGCACAGCTTGGGCACGCAATAAAAATAAAATCATTGCTGCCGGTATTATTAAAAACAATATTGTTCTGCCAATTCTTATGAGTAGCAATCGGAATTTTTCTCTATCTTCTGTTCCAATTTGCGCTAAACTCGGGAAAGCAGCAGTAGCAAAAGAGACACCGAGGATGACAGTTGGCACTGTTTGGATATTATCGCTTAAGTTATAAATAGCAATTGCGCCGGCAATACTTGATGCAAAAGCAGTAAAAATAATCAGTTGGATTTGATTTGCTCCGAGAGCGATAGCTCGCGGCAGCATCAGTCGAAGAATGCGGCGCATTTTTGCGTCACCTAAATCAAAAACAAATTTTAATCTGAAGCCAAGCTGGAACAATACCGGCACCTGGATTGACATATGCAAAAATGCGCCGCAAATGACGCCTATAACTGGTGCTTCCACGCCATAAGTTGATGCGCCAATCACTGTAGCAATAATTATCGACAGATTGTACATCAGCGGCGCCAGCGAATACATCAAAAATCTTTTTTTAACATTAAGGACGCTACTGACGATATATGAGATAGAAAAAAATAGCGGTGAAAGCAGCATCCAGCGAGCCATAGTGATAGTTTCATGCAATTTGGTTTGTGGAAAATCAGGCACCACCCAGGGCATTACCACCGGCAACAAGAAAAATAAAATGATAATTGCAGCAATAACCGCCGAAACACCAATAAACATCAGATTATTAACCAAGCGCCATGCCGCCTCGTCTGATTCACGAAAAGTGCGGCTTAAAATAGGGATCACCGCGGCGGCAATAGCACCTAAAATAAGAATATTGAGTATAAGATCAGGCAGACGAAAAGCAGCGTAATACATATCGAGTTGGTCGGTAGGGATTTTTTGGGCTAAAAAGTGGTCGCGTACCACCCCTAAAAGATTAGAAATTGCGAGGGTGACAACCAATATCCAACTCGCCCCTCGCAAGGTATTTTCCTTAAAGATCATTGATTTGATGTAATTGAACACAATTATAGTATAACTCTCTTATGGAATTGTGACAAAGTACGACTTAAAAAAAAGAGGAGCGATTTTGCGTCTAATCACTCCCCCATTAAGATATCGCCATACTTTTTTTTACAGCGATCGCATCTTAGTAGATGTGCGGCGATACAGCGCGCCTCGATTCCTTCGCGGTCAGGATTTTCCCTATGAGCAATTCTCAAGGCAAAATCATCAACTTCTTTGCAAGTTACAATAGTATCAGAAGTTCCAAACTTCATTGTCGGTATTCGCAACTTGCATCAACCTTTCAGGAGTTTAAGAGTGCTCAGTTATTCTATCAATTTGTTCTAAAATGTCAATAGCCATTTGCTCCGTTGGCAATCCTGTTCTTGAGCTGAAACTATTATCTTCACCAGGTGGTGGGATAATAATTAAAATTGGCCTTTGCTGAGTTTGTTGACAATATTTTGCTAATCGTAATACCGAATCTTCAACAACTGGCCAATTTCGACTATTAATATCTGGATTTGCTTCAATTATGCCCTGCATTATTCCATCGGATAATGATAAGTCTCTGCCTTGGCCTTGATATTCGATTTCAAATGCTTGCAAACTATGGCAACCTCTCAAACACTTTACTTGAACAGCCAATAATTCACTCTCCTCTTCGTCTTGGCTTATATCAAAATACCAATCAACACCATTTTTTACATCCTCTTCTCTTTCTGGATAATAAACATCAAATTGTTCTTGTTTTGCCGCTGCAGCAACAGCATATTCCCCCAAAAAACCAGCAACGACAATCTCTAATTCATTTTTTTGTTCATCATTTAATTGCCATTGGAGTAATCCTTTTCTCAGCGCCCTAATTTCATCGATAATGTATTGATCTCGTTGATCCCGTAAATGCTTTATATTTTTTTGATATTGTTCTTGCGAAATTCCACCTCCAGCGGCCATACCACGGAGCTTCTGACAAGCATTGTTGTATTTTAACTCATATAATATATGAATATGATCTAATGCCATTACCAGAGCTGAACCCAAAAGCTGACCTTTCTCTGCCCGTTCTAATCCATTTTTTGCGCCAAAATAACTTCTTAATAATTTGCCTAAGTTTACATTCGGTGGTTCGGTTTCAGTATGAAATTCTCTTTGTAGTAAATATTTTTTTGGCTTTTCTATATGTTGGTCTTGGACAGGAATTGGTTCAGCTTCAGACACCATTTGGGCTCCTTTATAAAAATCTTTAATTCTATATTGACTTTATCGTAACATAATGATACTATTTTGTGTTCTCCCAAAACATCACGTCAAGGAGGTAGGAGCAAGTGGCAGGCTCGCTAGAAGAAGTCGAATATAACGGACATGAATACTATCTTGATGTCACACTGAGCATGGAGGAGACGCCGGAACCAGCTCGTTGTGATTGTGGCCAGGCGGCAACATCAAAGTGGTGCATTATAGAGGTCGCTGCAATTTTCACAGATCCGGATGGCTATCATGAGATACAACCAGGTCCATACTATAATGCGATAGTTGCGACTGCTAGAAGATTGCTCGAGAGGTTCTTTTGTCACAATTGTTTTGAGGAGGAAGATCGCGAACGAGTCTTCGCAGAGCAAGATAGGACATCGGCTGAGATCTTCAGCAAGTTAGAATAATTATCCATCCATCTATTGCCTCGGAAAAACACATGTCCGGGGCTTTTCTTTACTCATTTTCCTGAGATTCACTATGGTGCTCAATATTTGCAAAACGGGAATATTCGGGGTGGAAATAAAGGTCGATTTCGCCGGTGGGGCCATTTCTGTGCTTGCGCACTAAAATTTGGGCAATCCCCTTTTTCTCGGTATCAGGATCATAATATTCTTCTCGGTAGATAAACATCACAACATCGGCATCTTGCTCCAAGGAATTATGAACCACAATACCATTAGCAATGAAATTATGAGTTTTTTTAACAGTCAAATCATAGACCTTCGTTCGACCAGCTGGTTTGATGCTTACAATTTTGTCCCAATACAAATCGCTTGTAGCAAGTTGTTCCAGCTCTTTCGACCTAATTATTTGTGCCACTTTCAGGGCTCTCTTTCTGCTTAAATTAGATTTATATAAAGAAGAACCGCAATATTTTTGCCCCAATCTCGCCTGCAATTGTCTAGTAGTAATGCCCCGCTCTCGCATCGCTGGTTTTACGATAGTATGCCAGATGCTTTTGGGAATTATATCACGGTTTGTATTGGCTGAACGTGCTGCGATATACTTTTTCAGTTCTTCACATTGTCGTCGACGATAATCCCCCACCGTCCCAATTTTTTGAATAAACTTTGTTAAATCTTCCGAACCGCTCACGATGACATGAAATTGATCACGCCCCTTTCCCTTTTGCGAACACTGTGACAGGCGCGCAACAATTCCTAATTGTAACATTAATTCTTGTACTCCCTCTGCCAATTTCCGGCTACTAGATGCGAAATATACTCCAGCATAGTGTTTCTTCCCACGACTTAATTGAATACTACCATCCGTTGCCCACAGGTGTTTTAAGAAGCAAGCAATATCATTTGTACAAGACGCAAATACTTTTTCAGGAATAAATTTCTCGTATGAGCGCAAACCAAATATCCCAAGCTCTCTGAACCAATTTGCAATTGGATTATATTTATTACGAGCTAATCGCCCGCTGGACGCTAGATAAACTTGATACCATTTTCTTTCTTTCTTGATACGTGGTTTAAGTTTTCCTCCGAATACTTTTTGGGCTAATCTTACTACTGTCCGAGCCAATTTTTTATCATATGTTGTGTATTGCATAACGTGACGAGGGAGGATACATCCATCACCAATCAAATGTCCAAGTAATGCCAATTCATTTGGGCTCATTAGAGATTTATCTTGACCAATTATTTTTCTTGGTAATGCAATATATTCACCAACTCTAAGACAATCCAAACGTTTCCAATCATTAATTGTTAAAAATTGATGGTTACCTGTTGCTTTAATATTCCGGCCCAATTGTGTATTAATTTGAAAAATGGGTTTATTGCCAGTATAAAATGCCTTATTAACTTTTGCCTTACATAATTTACCTGCTACGGTATTAGATAATACCTGAAAATTCTTTGTATTAACTAAATCTTCGATTGATTGATACGAACCCTTATCGGGCAAATATATTTTTGTGTCGCCGGCCAAGCATCCCGATTCTCTCAAATCGGATAATTGCGGGATTTTGGCGCCGGGGCGCTGCTCTACAGCCCGAGATAATTGCGACAGTGCTAAAACTGGCACCTGCAGCTCGCGCGCCAAGGCCTTAAGAGAGCGCGAGATATCAGAAACTTCTTGTACACGATTAACTTCGCCAGCGCCCCGGCGCGAACCTTCCATCAGTTGCAGATAGTCAACAACAATTAGACCTAACCCGTGTTCAACCTGCAGACGGCGTGATTTAGCCTTGATCTCAATAGGACTCAACAAGGGTGTGTCATCAATAAAAAGCGGTGCTTCACTTAATTCTCCCATGGCATAGTTTAATTTGGAAAAATCGTCCTCCTCCAAGTGGCCGGTGCGCAGGCGCCAGGAATCAATCATCGCTTCCATTGTTAATAATCTATCAACCAATTGTTCCTTGCTCATTTCCAGCGAAAAAAGCCCAACGGGAATTTTTTCTTTAATTGCTGCATTGGCGGCAATATTTAAGGCCAATGAGGTTTTCCCCATGCTGGGGCGGGCGGCGAGGATAACAAGATCTGATTTTTGCAATCCGGCCAGAAGATTGTCCATTCTTGCAAAACCAGTTGGCACGCCACGGATTTTGCCGCGATTGCGGTGCAACTCATCAATTCTTTCAAAAGAATCACTTAAAATGCTTTTAATTGGGATAAATTGCGCACCGAGCCTTCGCTCGGCAACATTAAATAATTTTTTTTCGGCATCATCGAGCAATTGGACTGCATCATTATCTTCGTCGTAAGCTTGGGCGCTGATGTTATTGGCAGTAGAAATAAGGCGCCGCAGCACCGATTTGCTTTGGACAATTTGGGCATGATGGATAATGTTGGCCGCCGAAGCAGTATTGGCCACAAGGTTTGATAAATATGAGGCGCCGCCGACATCGGACAATTTCTTTTTTTCTTCTAAGAGATTGGTCAGTGTTACCAAATCAATTGGTTGGCTTTTTTCAAAAAGTTCGCGGCAGGCGTTATAAATAATGCCATGGTCGGGGCGATAAAAATCATCGGGCTCTAAAATATCAATAACTCGAGCAATAGCTTCTTTATCTAAAAGCAGGCCACCCAAAACCGCCTGTTCCGCTTCGGTATTTTGCGGCGGTAGTCGATTAGGATCAAGTTGAGAATTATTAGCCATAGAATATAATCCAAATCTCAAAGTCCAAATTTCAAAATTACAATTCAAAATTTAAATTTTACATTGCCATTTTGCATTTTGAGATTTGCATTTTGAGATATTTCTACCCAAACACTTCTTCTACATCTGATTTTAGTTTTTGATTTTCTTTTTCATCAGCTTTCTGATGTAATTTTTTCAGCTCGCCGTTGGAACGTGGTATAGCACATTCTACCTCCTGCTGCAGGACTTCACAAGCGGCCGAGCAAATGGCTTGGGCATTCTTTTTAGAATTGATACGTTCCTCCCAAAACGGATACGGCACTTCGATTACTAATTTTTGATGATCAAGATAAGGGTGTGATTGCTTGAGCAACCCCGCCAAAGTCGAATTGGTTTTTTTAATAATTGATACGATTTCAAGCCATTGGTCTTGTGGGACAGGCACAAGGTGATTAGTGACTAGTGATTCGTGATTGGTGATTGGTGATTTGTGTGTTTCTGTTTTAACTTGTGATTTTTCCGCCCGAGGCTGCTGCATCGCTGCAGGCGGGATATTTGATTTTTCGCTATGAGTCATGAGCTTTGAGTTATGAGTCTTGTCGAGATATTCCACAATCGCTGCTCCCAATGGGATTTCCGGCACCGATGTAAAGCGCAACTCTGCCTCAGCGCGCAAAAAGAGATTGATAAAACCCACAACATCAGCTTCTTCTGACATTGTTGATAATTTTTGCAATTGTCGCACTTCTTCATCAGTTAAATCGTTTTTGATGGTGCTCGGTGCAATTTTGTAAAAAAGCAACTGGCGCAATTTCTGCAAAAGCCCAGTTGTTAGAAATTTCCAATCAATGCTAACTTCAGTCAATTTGTTAAAGGTTTTTAAAGCTGACTCTTTATCTCCAGAGATTGTTTGATGAATAAGCTGCCACTGCAGTGGTTCGGAAATTAGCCCTAATTTTCCGCGGACAACTTCTGCGGTAATTTTGATATCACCTTCTGACATTTGCTCCAAAAGTGTTAACCCGTCGCGATAGGCGCCATCAGCAGCTCGGGCCAGGAGGGCCAGCGCTTCGACTTCAATATTAATGCCCTCTAACTTAGCTACTTTTTCCAGCAGTTGTAAAACCGATTTCAAGCTAGCGCGATGGAAGTCGAAGCGCTGGCACCGGGAAACGATGGTTGCTGGCACCTTATGGGCTTCAGTAGTTGCGAGGATAAAAATCGCATGAGCTGGCGGTTCTTCCAGAGTTTTCAAAAGAGCATTGAAAGCTTCCTTAGTGAGCATATGAACTTCATCGATAATATAAACCTTGTATTTGCCGTGGCTCGGTGTAAATCTCACTTTATCGCGCAGCTCTCGGATTTCATCGATACCGCGGTTGCTCGCTGCATCAATTTCTAAAATATCAACACTTTGTCCTTTGCCGATAGTTTGGCAGCTTAAACATTTGCCACAGGGCTGACCTGATTTTGCTGTACAATTAGTAGCTTTCGCGAGGATACGCGCTACCGTTGTTTTGCCTGTGCCCCGCGGCCCCGCAAAAAGATAGCTGTGGCTAATTTTGCCCAGTTTGATGGCATTTTTAAGAGTTTTGGCAACATGATCTTGGCCAATTAAATCTTCGAACTTCTGCGGCCTGTATTTTCGATAAAGTGACATTTTCACTCCTATAGTTTGTCATTCTGAGCATTAGCGAAGAATCTAGATTGCCACGCTTCATTATCATTTCGCTCGCAATGACAACGAATATTATCCGCGTCGATCCGCGTGTATTTTCCCCAATCCGCATTAATCAGCGTTCAATAAAAATAGGCGGTATCTTTACAATAAAACCGATGTGATGCGAGTGCAACCCTGCATCAAATAATCTGACGAACTTGAAACTTGAAGAACTTGATGAACTATTATTTATTGTTGTTCTAACAACATATCCGTCATAATACTCGTATCTTCGCGGATCTGTCCGAGCGCATTGAAGTACAAAATCGCCAAAGTGATATTTAATAATATACTAATGATAATAACTACTTTCCATACGGTGCTCATATAATACTCCTTGATTGTACGTAGTGGGACAATTATTTAAATATATTTCCAAATGCTCCAAATATTGCACTTCCTATACTACCTAAAAGCCCATTTGCTGCTCCTAACGCTAATGATGTATTTACTGCAAAACTATTAATTCCTTTTGTTAAAGAATCGACTTGGCCACTAATATCTATGCCATACTTAGTAGCAAGATTTTTTGCTTCCTGTAATTTATCTTTAGCTTCTTGTAACAATTTTTGTGCTTTTACTAAATCACTTCTTGAAATACGATTTGCCTCATTTAATTTAACTTGAGCCTGTCCCAATAAATCATTTGCCTCTTGCTGTGCTGTACCTTGAACAAGACCGGCTTCTAATGCTTGATTGGCCTGAGCTGCTTCTACTTGTCCTAAACCACCTTTTGCAGTGGTATTACCTGTTCCTGTCACCGCGCTTTCACCGGTTGCACCTGAACCATTAGAGGCTGGTGTTTCTTCGTTGGCATTTCCTTTTATTTCTGCCCCTGGCCCTTGATAATCGCCAAAGCCCTCTCCATAAGCCGGCCCTCCGCCTGCTCCTGCTCCAACTGGACTATTATTATCAGTTTTCGCGGTATCACCTGTTTCAGTAGTAGCACTTTCTGGACAAGGCCCAGGTACTATTTCTCTGGATTCACCTTTTGAAACCATTTGATCGATACATTCCTGATATGTACCAGAAAAAGTAGTACCGTCATAAAACTGAATACAAAATTTATTATTTGTACTATCAGAATCTTCCTTTAATTTATCCACCTTTATTATCAGTGTTGAGTGTTCACAGGATTTTATTTCCACTGTCTCTTGCAATTGTTGTAATTCTCCAGTTGAAGAATCTTTTAATTCCACATAAACAGTATATTTTCCCATTGGAATTTTTCTACTTTCAGCACTTTGGACCACAAGATAGCCCTTGCTTTTATCCAAACCAAGACCCGCTAAGGTACGATCTTCATATGGTGCAGTAAATGAATATTTATGAAAATGGCCAATTTCAATTATTTCGGCAGTCGCAGATCCCTTAGTTGTACTCTGCTGTGTATTATCTGTAATTATTTGCATCGATGCCGCAATCGGCGCGACGTTGGCGTCTTTTGTTGCAACTAATATCTGCAATCTTCCTATTTTAAGAGATTCATTGCAACGTTGATACGCTATTTCAGCTGCAGTCGCCCGACTACCACCACGAGCGCGATAAGTCCGCTGACCGGTGCTACCACCCGAGCTACTTCCGCCACCAGTTAATTTTGGATCTTCAGTAAAAGTCGTTCTTCTTAATTCATCAATTGTAAGGGTTGGATTACGAGAATTGCTCGCACTAATTTTATTTCTATTCAAATACCAATACCCTCCGGCAGCAGCGGCAACGATAAGAATAGCGATTACACCAAACCAAATCCAATTTCTTTTGGACATCAATTATATTTTATCATAAATAAATAAGTTGAAAGCTTAAGGTTTATAAGTTAAGATATTGCACGCTAAACCGTATTAACGGACACCCGAAAATCGCTAAATTGTCACCCGAAAGATACCACCTACCCCTTTCATTCGGCTATCGCTCAGGATAAGCTCTCGGGCAGGAAGGGATATTATCCGCGTGCATCCGCGTACTATGCCAATCCGCATAAATCCGCGTTGTCTGATATAATACAAATGTATAAGGAGGATATTGAGATTACCCCAACTCCTGAAAAAGCGAGGAGCTAAACTCGTATTTGGGTTCCTTTTAGGTTTAATCCTGTTTTCAGGATTCTTCGGGGTAAAAAAAGTCACCGCCGCATTCAATTCTGCTGACGCTGTTATTAACCCCGAACTTACCGCTGCTGCTCAAGGCGCTAAACGCGCGTCTGATTTTTTAAGCTGGTCCATTGGTTTTGCGGGGCCATCTTCAGGTACATTTTCTGCTACTACAGCCGGTACTACTAAGACTTCTATTAAAGATACTCTGCGTGATAAATTATGGAAGCCAGTATTTCAACTTGTCCTAATTATTTATGTTGCTATTGTTATTGTTTTAGCTTTCGGTTTTATGACAAAAGCCGATTGGTTAGAAAAATGGAAACGTTATATTCCATGGTTAATAATTTCTCTGATAGCCTCTGCTTTTAGTTTTATTATTGCTGTCTTTATAATAAATCTATTCGATCAGGCCGTAGTTAGTTTGGCATTAAGTAGTACTGACAAATTAATCAATATCGGTTATGAATATTCTCTCCAAAAAGGCTTAGAGTCTAGCCCTGCTATAACCGATATCGAAGGGGTTAATAACACAATTTTTCTACTAAAAGCACTATCTTATACATCTTACGCCATCGGCGGAGTGATGGTTTTGCGTACAATAATTTTATGGATGATGATAATTGTTCTACCTTTAATCTTCCCTTTCATCGCGTTTCCCATTACACAATCTTTAGGTAAAGTCTGGCTTAGAGAATTTATTCGCTGGCTTTTTTATGGACTACTCGTTGCTCTTTTTCTTTACGCTTCCAACCAAATTTTTACCACTATCACCGGCAATACAACATTACCTAGTACAAATTACGGAGAGGCGACTAATATTAGCCTAACCTTACCTGATGCTTTAGGTGGTGCAGGAGCTGGTACTAGCGGGTCTACTAAAGTAGAAAGCTCTGCTACATATTCTAAATTCATTGCTTCTCTAATTATGCTTTGGGTTTCGATAATTTTACCTTGGTTTTTAATGCGTTTCGCTATCAATATTACCTCCAGCGCTACCAGGCAATGGTACGAACGCAATAGGACCAGCCCTCGCCTTCAGCAATTTATCAGGACATTCACTCCTCCCGGTCGTGAAGTAGAACGAAAAATTACAAAAACTGAAGCCTATCAACCGCCGCTGAGAACCATCACCGATAGAGAGAAAGAAAGTGTTATTGCGCCGGCGGCGCCAGTTGAAAGAGAAGAAGCTACGCCCCAACCATCGGTTATTGGCGAGCCAACTTTACCAGAAAATATTGCCAAGGCGCCGCCGGCCTCTTCTGTAGAAACAATTAATCATGAAGAAGCAAGTACTATCAAAGCCTTCCAGCAAATGCCACCGCAAAAAGCATTGAATGCTGCTGGATATTTGGAAGTCGGTAGTATAGCCGAGAGAATTGATGGGAGTATTAAAAAAAATGAGAAATTAACCGAACTTGCCAGATTAGAACAAGAACCAGATCGCCTTGCTCGCATATCAGGTGATATTCATGATCTGCGTAATCCCGAAACTATTCCCAATGTAACCAAGCGGCAACAGGCACAAGATTTCAAAAATAGTGTTTTGATGTCTGGGGCAAGCACACAAACCAGAGGCATTGCTTCTCTTATTAGAAACGATACTACACCTTTGGCCAACCAAAGCATCACTCGTGAACTTAATGAAAAAAATATCGAAACCGTTAAAGAAAATACGAAAAATTTGCTCGATTCTAAAAAAATCACGAACGAGGTAACGACACGTCAGCTGCAAGGATTAGAAACCGCTATCAATAGTTATCAATCGACACCTCCATCAAAACCGGGTGAGCGCCATATCTTAGCAAGCGGTATTGAAAAAGCAATCAACAACATCAGAGGCACTCGAGAAGGACGAGAAGGTCCACCTATTGATAAAGCCCGTGAAACCACTCCAGGAATAGCAATGAAAACATTGCCGGCAAGTGAGTTGGCTCAAAGCGAGGAAGGTAAAGAACTTCTTGATTCGATGGATATTCTGAATGCCACCGAAGTTGCAACGGTAAGTAGTGGTGGAGTTGAAGATTTAATCTCGCAAAGTAAAGATATTAATAAATCAATCGCTGATAAAAAAACCAACGATGATTATGAAAAAACCAAAGCTCAATGGGTTGAATATTATAAAAAAACGCCCGTCCCAACTACTGAAACAATTAAAAATCGATCTGATTGGATAACGAACCAGATTCACGAGCAGGAAGAATTATTGAATCAGATTTCCGGCGGCGATTTTGAAAAAAGAAAAAAAGCCCTAGAACGACTGGAAAAAATCATGCCATTTTTGATGCTTGGCCATTATTCACTACTTGATGTTACCATTTACCTTAAAGCCAAAATCGCCGCCGCTAATCAGGTATTAAACGAGATCAAAACCGATCAAAATCAACCCAGCCAAACTAACCCCACTGAAAAAATTCCTGATGCCTATCCTCCGGCACCACCCCCGGCCCAAGCATCACCACAAAATAATTTTTCAGTGCCGTCACAATCAACTCCTGAAGATATCATCCGATCTTAAAAATGCAGATAAAAAAATTACTATTCATTTCTCTGACGATCTTTGTTGCTTGTGTTTTGTGTGGCTGTAATAAATCAAGCACTTATCTGGGGCGAACGGACGCTACTGGCATGAGTGTCATCGAACCTTTAAATGGCATTTTGGCAAGCGCGGCTACACCTCCTAATACCATTTGGGCAACTCCCGATACTAAAAAAACCATTGATGTGGTATTCGATAAAAACCAGTCTAGCAATAAGCCTTCGTACCGTTATTTTCAATATGCCCAAGGTGTTAATGTCCCGGCTTACAGAGTCGGCGAAGGTGTTAATATTGCCATTGATAATACTTACCATGGTATAAATGCTTTATCAGGTGATAAAAATCCCCTGCCAATGCTCGTGCCAATTACAAAAATCTCATTTCGCAGTTACGATAAAAATCGCTGGTCTGCTAATCCCGAAGCATATACTTTAGGACAAGATTATCTGCAGGGTGCGGTTTTTGGTCCTCTATTTAGCATTAAAGACCAAAAACCGCCACCTTCAGTGATATTTGTGCTTTATGAGCCAAGTGTTTATTGGCGCCAAAGTAATGCAGCAGAAAGAAATTATGATGCAGCGCCGATGTATTTTGATGTTTATTACAGCATCGATTACTGGAACAAACTGAATGATGATAAGATTCAAGCCCCAGATATCACTGATAACGATATAAAAGATCTTACTCCTCCTCAAGAATTTGGAGTATGCAAATATTCCAATCAGCCGGCATCGACTTTGCCATCAATATCGGTTCCATCCACCGGTACGGCTACCTCTCTCCCTAAAATCTTAGTACCAGATTTCTTTGGCGGATGCCACGAAGAAGATTTCCCTACCACTAATCCTACTGCTAATGGTGATATCACTTTTACTTTATTAGGTGCCATTGGCAAAACTGGTGCCGACGATAGTGTAACTCAAGCAAAGGTTAATTCATGGACTAAGTATGAATTCCGCGAGATGCTTTTAAATAATCCCCGGACGCTTTTTAATATCGCTAAGCAGGACAAATTATATTTGCCGGCAAAAGATGCAAAGGCTAGTGGCCAATTTGCTCCAGAAAATAACCTAAAAATCCCAACCGAACTTTATAGCCAAGATGCTTATAATACTAGTATGGCTACTACTTGCCCCGACAAAGAATCTCGGGCGCTAGAAATCAGCAAATATTCTGTCCGTTTTACTGCTAATGACGCTTATTACCACAATCGTACCTTAATCAGTAATAAAGCAATTTATGAGCGTAGTGATGCGCGCCAAAGTGGCCTCAATTGGTTTTGGTGTTGGTTTTCGCCGCAATAACCAGAAGTGATAAAATAGAAGCATATCTCAAAGTCCAAAATCCAAATCTCAAAGTGACAATGTAGAATGATAATTTTGAATTTTGAGATAATATCATGTCCAAAATTGTTTCTCAAATTGATTTTATCCGCCGTTTTGCCAAAGAGGCTGGCATCATGCAAAAAGATGCCAAGCACTATTTAAGTTTGATACTTGATGACATTACTCGTGCTCTGGCTTCCAGCCGCGAAGTGCGCCTCAGTGGCATCGGCAATCTCAAGCGCATCAGGTTCCCATCCAAAACTATGCCCAATCCCAATGACCGCTCTCAACAACTGCTGGTACTTGATCGCTATTACACGCGCATCAAACCAAGCCGCCAGCTCAAGATGAGACTTAAAGCTAATTTTTATCCCGATAGGTTTTCTATGCCCCAACCCAAATATCATATCCCGAAAACACCAGCCGGTTCTCAAAAGATCGATATTGGCCATAGTTTCAAAGTACCAATTAATATCAGGCCTACTATTCCACAGGTTTCATGGCGTAGGCCCTTAAGCAGTTTGGTACTTGATTTGCGCGCCCAAAACCCCCAGACAGGCACCAGACTTTTGAGAAATATTATGCGCCAGGCAGCTAATAAAAGTACTAAAGCCGTGACAATAGCACCATATGATGTAACTTTCTATGGTGATATTACTGAGCGACAAGATATCAATCCTGCCTTATATAATTTGACAATTGATGAGATTCGTAAGCAGCTTCCCAACGCATTCCTAAGGCCACAAACATGGCGTCTGTTAGTAAATCTCCCAAAGATTACAGATGATGATAGTCCGCGCCAAATGTTTAATTTCTCTGCTTTGCCTTCCGGTGACGATGATTGGGTAATTTTTATTTCTAGCCCGCGCTCCCTTCACACCCAACCGCAGATGATCAATGCCCGCCTGCCGGAGCATACTCAAAATCAAATTGATTCTATATTAAATAAGGGTCGTGGCCGAGTCGCCATTATTGGCACACCCACCGGCAGGCGGGCCACCCTTACTACAATTAGGGATTATCTTGAAAAACAAAATATCGCTCATCATTATTCAGTTGAGCACCATCATCATGCTTTGCATCCTCACCATATTCTTGGGCCCTCGCTACGGTCTTTGCGTGGCGAAATTGGAACATATCCGGTCACAGTACTCGATGAGCTATCACCGGCAGATAACTTATTTCACCTACGTCAATTTCCGGGTGTTACTATCAGTAATATAATCTCTCCTGACAAAAAATATTTTGATAAAATTATAGATTTACAAAAAATTCCTCCTGACTTTTTCGACACTATCATAGAAAGTTATATATTACCTGCTGCTTGTAATATTTGCGCGCCTGCTACCGAACCAGCTGTTCGTTTCCCCATAATGCGGCGCTTAGCCGGAGCTCGCGGGCAACTGCTTCATGTCCATCCGGTACGCGTCCATGTGCCCTGCAAACATGATAAAAGCTATCATCTAGTGAACATCACTCATAGCAAAAGCAAACAAACCAGCCCTTCACTTGACGAGCAACTTTATAAAATGGCGCTAAATCATGATATAACTTATAATACTATCGAAAAGATGATATCTTAAAATAAAATTCAAATAGATGGCAGAGAAGGAGTTCCAATGATTACTATTAAAGCATTGTTTTCCAACTGGATTTTTCGCATTATTTTAGTGCTAATTGTTGTTATAGCAATCCTTTTGATCATCTTTTGGCCACGCAAAACTAACACTACCGAAACCTTCACTTGTCCTAAAAATACTGACTTCGTAAATTGTATGCCTCGCGTAGTCAATAACGAAGCCGAACGAAAAGAAGCCGACCGCCAAGCCGAATATTGCCAATTCATTCAAGACAACTGCCCTAATGTGCAAGTGGTTTTCTAAGAACTAATTAAGTAATATCCGTCCTATTGACTTTACGAAGCCAATTGGTATGATTTGCTATTGCTACCACGGCAATCAGCAGTGACCTTTGACATCCCGAAGGAGGCAAACTCGAACTACCCTGCTCGTATCCTAGCTAGGCAAGGAGTGAAAACCATGATGATCGTCGAGGTCGAAGACCTATCGGCCAAGTACGAGTATGGAATTGAGAACGTTGTCAGTCTCCTCTCAGTATCTGAGACGGAGCAACCGGAGGCACCAGGGCTTCTGGAGTTCTATCCCAACCTGGCCACACTAGAGCTCGACGGGCATGATCCGGGTATCTCAGTCGTGAGAACCAGAAGGGTGTTCTCGCAGGAGCCAATCACAAAGATCGAATACCACATCTTCGCAGATGAGGGGATCCTTCCTCTGGATGGTGACATTGTCATCCTTGTTGGTTGCCCAACAGGCCCTGACGACCCATCAGTATCTGACCTGCACGCCGTCTTGGTCCCTGCAGGTGTCTTTGTCTCGCTTCTAGCTAAGGCGAGACACAGCCCTCCGATGTCGCTTGACGACAAAGCAGTACATGTGATGATCATTCTGCCGGAAGATACACCCGAAATGGACTACGAGGTAACCAAGCTGGCAGAAGGAGTCTGCATCAGAAATCCTATCGACAAGTCGAAGCCGGAGACCAGCAGCCGGTCTGGGATAGATGTGACGCCACGCCGCTATCAGCCGGGATTTCGACCACGTGATGACGATGAGCTCGGTGGTGGCGAGTGGACCGGTGCTCCGGCCCGACCACCTGGAGGTTAGGATGCAGGCGCGGAGCACCTACTAACACTACAACACGCTCTACACACGGGCGCCCCGAGAGGGGCGCCCGCTACTTTTATCTAGGACAAATAATAGTTCAATCTTTCTAAAACAAAATCCTTGTCTAACATACTCAAGAAAAAGCCGGCTTTGGGGCCCGAGTCGCGGCCAATAAAAATTTGATAAATAATTTTAAAAGTATCACGCGGGTTTAACCCTTCACTTTTTCCCGCTTCATAAATGGCATTATGCAAGTCGATGCCGGTTTTGCCCTCCTCTACCGCTTTTTTCACACTTGACAATACCCTTTTTTGTTCTTCATCGATATCAATTTTTGGCGCTTCCTTTAAAACTGTAAATTTATACTCTTCCGGCGCATATTTTTTTAGCCAGTTTTTAACTCTTTCGACTTGCACCCTCAAACTTTCGTCATTTTCGATAGCCGCCACATGACCGGTGTGCTTTAATAAGCGTTTGATCTCACCCAAATCACCTTGTGCCGCTTGGTAGACCATCACCAAATGGCCAAAGGGCACATCAACTGTCGAGCGATTTTTCGATACTTGGCTGTATTCGATAACTGGCTTTTGCGGACCAGTTAATTGCTTGTCGTAATACAATTTTTCCAGATTGGCATATTCATCAGCCAGGGAAATAAAACCGCGGCCGGGGTCAAAAACCAAATGGCGATTATTTTTGGAGCGCAAAACAAAATAACGGGCTACTTCCGGCGGCACTACTTCCAAAAAATCTTTAATATCAATTAAATTACCCAGCGAAGCACTCATTTTCTTGCTTTCTCCCGCCAAATAAATATGCTCATAAATTTCGTATTCAGGCGCTTTTTTGCCGTAAATTTTCTCGACAATTTCTTTGCCCACGTCGTAGCTGCCGCCGGAAGCCGCATGCTCTTTTCCAAACGGCTCGAAAGCAACATCAAGCAGCGCCCAGCGTGCTGGCCAATCGATGCGCCATGGCAGCTTTCCTTGCCCCTTGGAATAATCCGCCCATTTTTCGCTGCCATCGGAAGCAACATACTTCACGCGCGTATTTTTAGTATCCACTTCCAAAATTTGGGCACCACGGATACGGCCGCAGGTCTCATCAAGCGGCTCAAATGGCTGCCAATCCTCTGGCAACTGGCGCCCCGACACGCGAGTGATAATCTCGGCAATTTTATCTTTTTTTTCTAATGCAGTTGATACTACTTCGGTCATCTTGCCCGACTCATAAAATTCGTGGGCGTAAATTTTCTCAACTTCGATCCCCAATTTTTCCAGCGACCGCAAAAACGGATTCAAAAAGTAATCGGCATATGATGCGCTGGAACCATCGAGTGCTGGAATTTGACAGATTGGATGATGGATATATTTTTCAAATTCTTTGGGTAAAAATGGATAAAGTTTGCGCAAATTATCAAGATCGTCAATAAAATAAATTAATCGCGTTTTTGCCCCTTGTTTTTCAAGAGCGCGGCGCACCGTGTCGGTGATAACCATTTCCCGCAAATGGCCAATGTGATACGGCCCGCTTGGCGTAATGCCAGTTTCCAGCGCAATTGGTTTTTTATCACCTTGTCGCTCTAAAATCTTAGCAGCAATCTCATCTGCCCAATAGTTGATCATATTTATAATCTATCAAATTGCTTAATAAAACGAAACGGGTCCGGCGCTGGCGTCAGCGACACGGACCCGCGAGATGTACTGGAGACGACGGCAGGTATCGAACTTGCAACCCTATACTCTAACCAGGATGCTTTGCCTGTTAAGCTACGTCGTCTCTGATCCACCCGGATGGATTCGAACCACCGTTTCCAGCTCGTAAAGGCCTGGTGTCCTATCCGCTAGACGACGGGCAGATGGGTTGTGGCCCCGGCAGGATTTGTCCGCCCGAGGCGGATCAGCCTTGGGCTGAAACCTGCTATCAGCTGTCCCGACGCTAAGGTCGGGATTCCGACAGAATCGTCGGAAAGCTACGGGGCGACAGGAGAGATTGGGCTCCCGGCCGAGCCGAGGAGGCCTGGAGAGGTGGTAGATCTGTAACCCCTCCACCGCGGCCGGGAGCTTAGGCAGAGAGAGACGGGGGAGTCTAGATCTCTGCCAGAAGAAAACATATGAGGTGTCGTAATCCAGATTTACACGTCCTAATGAGATCGCGAAGTTACTCAACCCCGTTTACTCATCAGCTACTGGACTACGAACACCGAGAACTATTATCACAAGTTCACAAAACTTTGTCAATAGTCAGCATAATGTTATAAGGTTAGAGGTTAAGCGTTAGAGAGTTTTTATCAAAATACCATTGATTTTTATCTTAAATTGGGTTATATTCGATAGCGAAAGGAGAGTGGTCGAGAGTGGCAAGGAAGAATGGTTTCCGGCAGATCGCTCGCGAGGCGGTTCGAGGGAGTGAGGCAGGTGTTCGAAGAGCACTCAACGTGTACCTCCCCGCCAAGACAAGTCAGGCAAGGGGCGTGCTCGCTGATCTTCTTGGGATAGCGACCCATGGATCGAACGTGTACACGCTGCTCGAGAAGAAGCTCGGTAACATCACTCCTGCTCAACCGAGCCGACAGACTCCGACGAGACGCAGAACCAGGCGCGGACTACTCCGCGCCGCCTAGCCAGACCATCTCCGGTTTCCGCCCCTCCGAGCACTTTGGAGGGGCGGCGCCATATCTATATTATATCGTTCGACTCGGATATAATCAGGTGGAGAACCTACAATCACAATTCTCGACTCTCTTTCGATCGCTCGAATAGTAAAAACTATGGAATTTCACGTCAAAGTCATCCCCAATGCCAAGCAAGATATTATCGAACAAGGGCTCGATGGCAATTTTCGCATCCATGTTAAAGCGCCGCCGCGCCAAGGTAAGGCCAATGCCGCTTTAATCAGACTTTTAGCCAAACATTTCAAGACATCAGAAAGTAAAATCCGCATCATCCGCGGTAGAACTTCACGCAATAAGATCATTTCTATTGATAAATAAGCTCTCCGGCGCTATATTTTAAATGAGCCTGAAGGAGGTGAGAAGGATGCTGACCCAGGTTGTCAAGCTCTATAGTGGCGGAGAGGTCGAGGATGCTTTCCGACGCGGCATGGCACGATACAACCGCTTGGGCCCAACTGTCGATAGAATGGCAGAAAGGCTTGAAGCTAGCCTTGATCGGATCTGTGCTATACTAGAGCAAGCTCGACGGGGAGGGTTCGGTATGATAGATTTCCCCCTAATGACACATCAGTATCGGAGTCGAATCCTTCTGGCCAAGGCAGTGGTGGTACTACTCAACGTACCTCGAGATTACCTACCTGCCTCTACCCTTCGGTGCTTAAGTACGATCGATGCCGTACTGGAGAATAATACGTAAGGCATCTGCACTCATCCCTACATCTCATTCGCCCCGCCCGTCCCCGCAATCGCTGTGGATGGGCGGGGGCACTACCAAAAATCCGCCTTGCCTCTGCGAGTCGAGACAAGCCCGCCTACTCGGCGGGGATTTTTTATTAATATGCGATAAACTTGACACCGAAATGCATTCCGTTATATAATCCCCTTGACAGCAATGGACTCCCTCCGTTCTGTCACCCGCCGCCCCTCCGGTCCTGCCGGAGGTGGCGGCATTCTTTATTTATTATTGACTTTTTCTAAAAAACATACTATTATCGAAACATGGCGCGCTTTTTGGACATAGTCGAGAGCGCGTACGCAGCGAGACTGTCCGCAGGACTGACACGAAAGGAGCATAACTTACATCGTCAGGGGCAGCTTGCTTAACAAAGGGAGCGAACGACAAGTGGCAAAAAGGAGTAAGTCGCAAGCTCAGCGTTTCCTAGATTCGCTCAACAGATACGATGGCAACATCACCCTCGCACCAAGCAAGTCCAGCTGTGTCGCCCGCTACAATGGTGGGGGAGCAACATTCAAGTTGGCGACTCGACCAGAGCAGTTCCAGAGGGTTCATCCTGATGATGTCCTAAGCGAGGAGATCCCTGGTGCTATCCGTGTCGCGGTTCGAAAGGCTTGCGGCCGGAAGATCAAGGAACTCGATCGTGGCCATGTCATCTGCCGTCCAGCAGTCGATGATATCTTCTGTTTTCGAGAAGTGCAAGAGGAGACAGAGGATACTACGGAGCCGCGAGAAGATCTCGTCGGTATCGGGTTTCCCAGAACACGGCAGGTACTACTACTCAGTCCATGGGGACACGAGCGCGAGCGAGCCTTCATACCCGCCAGTGTTGCCAATGCCCTCGAGATGGCCAACTACTGCCTCGCTGGAGATCACTGCTAGCTGTCTCTCCGACCGCCGAATGCGCATGCGGCCGGAAACTCCAACTCCCACACCATTCGCACCCCCTCCCGCCCGACGGACGTCGCTGGAGGGGGTTGCACCACTTTATTTATAGCACTTGTTCACTTTATCACCTGTTCGCTTGTTCACTGTTTATTAAACTAAATCTCCACTTTTTCGAGCGCCAAGGTTCTGGCGCAAAACTAATGCCCACTCTCGGGCTTTTTTTGATACTTTTTGATGTAATTTTAATACCATCTATCAGTTTTATCCGCTCGCCTATCATCCTGCCATTATCAGCACCAGTGATACCAAAGTATTTTGTTACCCGTCCTGGGCCAAACACCACATTCGTTCCCCTCCTGCCTGAGGAGGGGCTGGGGGTGGTGGGAGCCTGACCAATTATTCTCCCACCCCTCTTAATCTCCCCTCTGGCAGGGGAGAAATTATCGATGATGACCCCACGAATCAGTACTGCTCCAGGTTTGTCATTATCCTCCGTGACAATATTGAACATCCAATGCACTCCATAGCAAAGATAAACATAAATTGTACCTGGTTGGCGATATAAAATTTCCGATCTTTTTGTGCGGCCAAAACGAGCGTGACAAGCAAGATCACATTCGCCACAATAGGCTTCAGTTTCAGCGATAACACCAATTTTATTACCAACGACAATCGCCTTGCCCAGAAGATCTTGGGCAACATCAATAGTCCCACGATTAAAAAATTTAGGAGATACTTCTCTCATAATGTGGTGATTTTAGTATTTACAGTTTATAATATAACAGATATAATATCTGTTGAGGATCATTTTGGCGCCATCGTCTAGCGGTTAGTCCCGATCTCGATTGTACAGCAATCGGGATCGAGGATCCACGACCCTATAGGGTCGGGAGACATCAGGGATGTATTACTGTTATATACTACAAAGTACAAGAAATAATAAATACTATATCGGTAGTACCAAAAATGTATCTGACCGATTAAAGACACATAATCATGGTCGAGTAACATCAACAAAATGCCATAGACCATGGATATTAAAATATCAGGAAGAATATAGCTCATTGAAAGATGCACGAAAAAGAGAAAGACAAATAAAATCATGGCATAGCAGAAAAGCCATTGAGAGATTATTTAGTAAGGCGCCATCGTCTAGCGGTTAGGACATCAGGTTCTCATCCTGAAAACAGGGGTTCGACTCCCCTTGGCGCTGCCAAAAATTGTCATTCTGGGCGCAGCGCCGCCGCTGAGTGAGGTCCCGCTGGAAGCGGGAAAGAATCCATTTCGGGTGACACTTTCGGGACACTTTCGGGCGTATTCGGGTGCAAACCGAGATCCTTCGTTTCACTCAGGATGACAATTCTTAAATCATGAATCTTAAATCATAAATCTGGTGATCAGGCTTCAATTATTACTGGTATGACCATCCCCCTACGCCCTTCGGGCTACGGAGGGACAGGACTCAGACACTCGTGTTGTTCTCTATTGCCGTATCTGATGACTAAGCTTCAATTATCACGGGGATCACCATAGGATTTCTTTGGGTTTTATCAGCTAAGAATCTGCTCATACGCTCACGCATCACTGCTTTTATCGACGCCCAGTCACCTCGGGTACGGCTATTTTCAGTCAAAAAGATGCGGCGCACTTCGCTGCGAGCTTCGCGAATCAGTTCTTCAGCGGCGCGCATATAAACAAAGCCACGGGAAATAATATCCGGGCTAGTGACAATTTCATGAGTTTGGCGGTCGATAGTGACAATACAGACAAAAATTCCGTCGGTGGCCATGGCTTGGCGGTCACGAAGCACGATATTACCAACATCGCCGATTCCCAAGCCATCAACCAAAACACTTTCCGATGGCACTTTCCAGCGCGATTTCTCGATGTAAGATCCATCAACTTCCAAAATATTGCCATTTTCAAGAATCATAGTTCTGGGCACACCCTCACCTTGAGCTAGTTCAGCATGAATCGCCAAGTGGCGGTATTCGCCGTGGACCGGAATAAAACATTTGGGCTTAACTGCATTAATAAACTGCGCCAGCTCATCGCGATAAGCGTGTCCTGAAACATGGACATCGACTTCTTTGCCATAAACAACTTTGGCACCTAGGCGGAAAAGATTGTTGATAACATCACCCACGGCCGCCTCGTTACCTGGAATAGGCGATGCCGAGATAACCACTGTGTCGCCACTTTTAATCTTAAATTGACGATGTGAGCCTTGTGCCATTCTGAAAAGAGATGACATTTCTTCACCTTGACTGCCGGTAGAAACAATCAGCAATTTTTCCGGCGGCACACTGCGAGCTTTATCTAGTGTAATAATATTATCTTTAGGGACATCAATATAACCCATTTTAATAGCCAGTTCAGCGTTGCGAACCATTGATCGTCCTGAAAAAGCGATTTTTCTGTTGGTTTCCACTGCCGCACGGATAACCTGATGGACACGGTGAATCTGGCTGGCGAAAGTGGCAATAATTACCCTACCCGGCGCTTTGCCGAAAATCTCTTTAAAGCTAACGCCAATTTCCTTCTCGGAAATGGTATGGCCAGGGCGCTCGGTGTTGGTGGAATCGCTAAAGAGAATATCAACACCTTCTTTGCTCCAGCGCGCAATTTTTTCAAAATCTATTGGTTTACCAGCCACCGGAGTTTCATCGATTTTGAAGTCCGAAGTCCAAATTAAGTGGTTTTTCGGTGTACGAATCGATAGCCCCACTGAATCCGGAATCGAGTGAGTAGTGGCAAACGGCTCAACGCGAATATCACCAAATTTCAGCACATCACCATCTTTAATGGAATTAAGTTTTGCGTCTTTGATGCCATATTCCTCGAATTTAAGTTCGATCAGCCCTTTAGCAAAAGGAGTAGCAAAAATCGGCGCTTCCAGTTTTTTAATAATAAATGGCAAGGCGCCAATGTGGTCTTCATGGCCATGAGTACAGATTATCGCTTTAATTTTTTCTTTGCGTTCCTCAAGATATAAAATGTTAGGGATGAGGTAATCGATACCAAACATATAAGAATCAGGAAACATTGTGCCTGAATCAACAACCACAATTGAGTCATTGTACTCAAATGCTGTCATGTTTTTACCAATTTCACCCAGTCCTCCCAAAGGAATGACGCGCAATTTATCGCGTACCGGCAGGATGTTTTTAGTTGTCAACCCTGGTTTGATACTTGATTGTGCCTGCGCAGCAAAATTGCTACTGCCATTTTGATTTCTATCACGGCGATAATCATTGCGATAATTGCCACGGCGATTATCTTGCTGAGGTTTTGCATATTGTCGATTATTACGCGGCCCAGCATTTTCTGAATGCCACGAAGTCATTCTGTTGTTATTCATTGTACTGTTAGTTGTCATATTCTTATATTTTAGTTATTAATGATTTGTGATTAGTAGAAAATTATTCTAATTGTTCTAATTGACCTAATTATTCTAATGAAATTCTAAATACCAAATCCCAACATAGATTATTCATTATTTTTTAGGATTTTCTACCATTTTTGGGGCTTCCTTAGAGTAATTAGACTAATTAGAGTAATTTTGTGTTATATTTTTTATATTATCTTATCTGTAGTTTTTTCATTAATTTTTGTAATTTTTGGAAATCATCGAGCAGGACTTTGCGCATACTGCCGTTATAAAGTGCTACTGCCGGATGGTATTGTGCCATATAGGTGCGACCACTCTTTTTAAATACGCGGCCATGCAACATTGATATTGTCCCCAACCCCGGCATAAGCCGTGCCATAGAATGGCGCCCTAACACAACTATTATTTTGGGATCAATGATTTCAATTTGCCGTTTTAGATATGGCCAATACGCTTCTACTTCTTCTGGTTTGGGGTCACGATTGCCTGGCGGCCTGTGCTTAACAATATTAGTGATAAATACATCTGCTCTTTTAAGATTGATTGATCCCAGCAATTCATCTAAAAACTTTCCTGCCGAACCGCAAAAAGGAATCCCTTTTTCATCTTCCTGTTTGCCCGGTCCCTCTCCGATAAATATAATATTGGCATCGGCATTTCCCTCACCTGGTACATTGTTTTTGACACCTTCGCGCAGGGGTAGGGATTTATTATCAGCAATTTCTTGCGCTATTTCAGCAAGTTGTTCCTGTTTAGTCAACTTAGATTACCTCTCAAGATCATAAAAATGAAGTTTAAGCAATTAAAAAACTGCAAATTTTTATAAAGTATTCGAGTCCTTATAAGCTTATCTTAATATTACCATATTTTACGATAATTGTCAACCCCGTTTACTGTGATGTAGATGTTGTGGCTGTTGATGATGTTGCTGTACCGCCCTCGAGACTATCGCGAGTAATAGTTTCATCAACCGCTTGGCCAGTTGTACTAAAAACTAAATTTGAAACTGTGGTTGAATTTGGCTTTACCCAAAAAGCACTAAATGCAGGAACAAAATTTCCCGATAAATCGTAAAAATTGACATATGAATAACTTGGATTAGCGTTTTCTAAAAAGAGTGGTGTTTCCAAATATCCTTTAGAAAGTGCCTCTAAAACACTGCCGGTAGTACCATCTGTTAGCTTGATAGAGAAAGCGGTGTAAGGAATATAATTAGTCGAAGTTGAACTGCTAGAACGAAATTGAACATTATATGGAAGTGGATTGCCTACTAAATTCCATCCGGATGTTAATTCAACTTCGGCATTAGTGCTGCTTCCTGTCACACTTGCTCCCAAATCAATATCCGCACTTTCGGTAAAATAAGCCAAATAACCTACACCAGAGCGAACTGTCCCCTCATTTAGGACATCAACCCACGCCCCACCAGAATAACGATAGAGAGCTTTTAACGTAGAAGTAGTACCAAGCTTTGTTTTAATGTCCGTAATAGTAGTTATTGAACCAGGGAATGAAACAAAATTCCAACCAGCTTTTACAGACATTTTAGTAGTCTCTGATGTTGATGCTGAAGCATCAACATCAGCACTTACTTTCCCACGCATGAAAAAATACCAATAACCACCAAAACCGGCGCCAATTACTAGCACTAGGACAATTATCCAAATTACCCACGACTTTGCAGTCATTAAATATATTATAACACAAACAAAATTTGTATTTAAAAAATAATACAGCTTATTCGATTTCTAATAATAAAATAAAACCCATCTATGATAAAATAAAGATGATAATCAACCTTTTGCGCTTCGATATAAAGGAGGGCAACTATTATTAAAGGTTGGCAATGTTGGAATTTAAGAAAATCTCTTCATAAACAAAACAATAGAAATATTGCCTTAAAAGGCATTTATATTGCAGGTGTATTATTTGTTGCTTTTTTTGTAGCAATTATTGCTAATGTCTATAGTTCTCCAGAAGCACGAGCTAGGGCGCTCCTCGTTGCACCTGATATTGATAATAGTCACAGATCACAAAATATTTTTAATGACAAAATGGATGCTATCCCCCTTAATCAAGCTGTTGAGTTTGAAATAAGCAAATCTGATGAAAATCCTCCGCATGTAACCATCTATAATAGATTAAGTGAAGTTGTCGAAGATATAAAAACTGAAATTAAGTCTAACGACAATGGAAAATGGCATATTAAAATTTATCAAACTGATTTAAATAAGCGACCAGGAAGATTTAAAGCTGAGGTCAAAGATAAAGAAGGCGGAAAAACCATATATGCACAAGAGTTCGTTTGGGGAGTTCTAGCCTTTAACTCCAATATAGCTACTTATAAAACAGGTTCGCAGGCAAATTTAGCCATGGCAGTACTCGATGACGAGGGAAAGATGGTTTGTAACGCGGCAATGGCAATGATTATCACTGACCCCAGTGGCCGTACTACGGTATTAGGAACTGGCAATGACACAATTCAAGTCAATCCATCATGCTCTGTTTATGGCGCTACGCAGCAACCAGATTATTCAGCTACATATAAAACAAGTAGATCTGGTAAATATGATGTTAAACTATATGCCAAATTGAATGGCGGTGAAAGAATTTTGCATGATTCTTTTTGGGCTGAAGAGAATCCGCAATTTATAGTAGAACGTTCCATGGCCACTCGCGCCTTCCCGCCAGCAACCAATACTGCCAGTATTTTTATAACCTCAAGAGAAGATTATGTTGGTAAAATCACTGAAAAATTACCTGATGAGTTTGAAATATCAGCTGATGGGGCGGAAATTAGTGAAACTGATGGTATCAAGACGATAACTTGGGATATCAATTTACAAAAAGGCCATCCCGAAGAGCTAAAATATCTATTTTCTACTCCCAATATCAGCCCGCAATTATATGAGGTAGGACCACTGGAAATTGGTTCTTGGCGGGAAGCGCGCGCTTGGCAAATCGCCAACGATGCCATTGCTAAAACTGATTTAACTAGCGGTTCAAACGGCGCAAGTGCATCTTCATATAATACTGCAAGTATTACACCAACATCTAATTCACTTGTCTTAGTATGGGTAGAAAATCATAAAACTTCTTCACCACCAAATACGCCAACGCTTTCAGGCAACGGTATCACATGGACACAAATTAATACGGAGACTTTAGATACAGTGGCCACACCGCTAAAAAGAATTACTGTTTTCAGGGGCCTTCATGCTTCACCCAGTGCTGGCGCAATCACTATTGACTTTGGTGGGGCAACTCAAAGCCATTGTATTTGGAGTATTAGCGAATATTCTGGTGTTGATACGTCAACGCCTGTTGTTCAAAGCGCGATTAACAACGTTGATGCATCCACATCGCTTACCGTAACATTAGGAGCTTTTGGTTCAGTTGATAATGCTGCAGCGGCTGGATTTGTCGCTGATACACGTTCTACTACAATTAATCCTGATACCGGCTGGACAGAAATTCATGAGGTAGCTATGCCTGCTGCGCCTTACGGACGCCTCGAGACACAGTGGCGCAATAGCAATGACACAACTGCCGTTGGAACGCTCTCTTCCGGTACTGGTGATATGGGAGGTATTGCTTTAGAGATAAAAGCTGCTTCTGCCTCTTTTACAATTTCGGGTACTTGTAAGCAAGTTGACCATAGTACCAATTGTACTGACAGTGAAACGGTTAAGGTTGCTTATGATACTACAGTAAAAGCACAGACTGGTACAACGTCAAGTGGTGCTTGGACGATTACACCTGATGCGGCGCCCTCGAGCGGGCAGGTTATCACTGTTTTTATCGATGGTGTCGCCAACGCCAACGAATCAAATGCTGTGACAAAATATGATGGAAGCGGTAATATTTCAGGTGTTTCATTATACGAGGAAAACTTAACTCTGGGCAGTGATGACAACCAAACATTGACTAACACCAACATTGCCACTTATGACAATTCAGTTTCTGGCGATGAAGATATTTTCTTTGATGTCGATGCCAACAATGACTTAACTGTTGATACTACTGGTGATCTTACACAAGAAAAATTATATATCAAAACCAGTAATATCTATCGTCCCGATTCTGGTAGTTCGGGAGATTTAAATACTCACGATATTCAAATCGACGGTACTGTCACTGCTGATGGTAACACATTAAAAATTGGTGGTTCTTGGGACAATAATGCAACTTTTACTGCTAATACTTCACTTGTAAAATTTACCAATGCTACGGCCGGCGCAACAGAAACCATCGATTCTACTGGCGCTACGACGGCATCGTTTAACAATTTTGAAATTGCAACAATTACTACAACATGGAATTTGTCATCAGCTCTTGACGTCAATGGCAATATGACTCTCAGTACTGGCACACTAGATATGAATGGTGCTCATAATATCACTCTGGCTGGCAATCTGACAATTGGCCCGGGCGAAGGTACTTTCACCAAAGGAACGGGTACTTTCACTTTTGATGGTTCCGGGACAAGTACTTGGACCGATTATTATGATGTTGATCGAGGCGCCATGATAGTTAACGGTTCTTCAAAAACACTTAATCTTGCCTCGTCTGTTAAAGCAACATCATTTGATGTTAAAACGGGGCAAACTTTAGGGTTGGGTTCATCCGGTTATACTTTAACTTTAACTGGTACTGGTACTGGCTCCAGCCGACCTTTAATCGTCAGTGGCACATTAAGTGAAGGTACTGATTCTACCGTGAAATACACTGGTACATCAGCCACAGAAGTTTTAGATGAAACTTATTATAACCTTGAATTAAAACCTGCTTCTGGATCGCCAACATATACTTTAGGTGCAACCCCAGGTGGTGGTACAGGAACTCCCACAAAAATTGATGATGGCGGCGACCCGGGCGCAATAGTGGGTGCTGGACGATCAGTGGTAAGAACTTCCGGTGGCACGCTTTATGCTTTTATTAACGATGGCGGCTCTTGTGAAATTTGGAAATCAGCTGACGGCTCAAGTTGGGCCGAGCAGGATTCGGCTAATAATCCGGCTTGTAGTAGCACCAACACATCAGTATCAGCAGCCATTGATGGCAGCAGTATCATCCATTTGGTTTATGTTGATGACGGGATGGCATCGCCACCAGCTCTGCGCTATATCACCTTTGACACAACCGGTGATACATTCGGTGCCGAGGCTCAAGTAGATTCGACTTATGGTGGTGAAGTTGATATTGCAATCGATTCTAACAGCAAACCGCATGTAGTGACTAAATACACCGGAATGAGCGGCCAAGTATTAGCTTATTCCAATAAAACCGGCGCCAGTTGGCGAGCGGAGGTGGTCCTGGAAAGTGGTTTATCAACAAATATTGCTATGCCCAGTATTGCCATTAGTGAAGATAATATTCCCGAAATTTCATATATCAATGTGGCTGATGCCGATTTGACGGCAGCAGTTGGCAATGCCAATGATGCAACAGGTTTTACGCTGCAAGACGTTGACACCTCAGTAAATGTCACTGCTAATCAGCGCGGTTCATCAATTGCTATTGACTCCGGTGGTAATAGCTGGGTTGCTTATGTCGATGATTCTACCGACTATATCAGACTAGTTGAGCATCTTGATGGCGATGCCTGGGGCACCTGGCAAGCGTCTGTGACCAATAGTAATGTTGGTTATGAACCGTCGGTGGCGGCCAATGGCACGGAAATTTATGTTTTTTACGAAAATGATGCTAATGATATTTCCTACGATAAATATACCGGCGGCTGGCTTGGTGAAACTGTGGTCGCTACCGGCACTTATTACGACGTTCATACCAAATGGGCCTATAATTTCAACAATGGTGGTTCAACGCAAATCGATTTTCTTTATTCTGACGGCACTGATATCTATTGGAACAAGTTGATTTTATCTGGTGGCGGCACAGGGACGCTGGCGGCCAATAACTTTACGGTTGGCGATGGTACGCATGCCATAACAGCTGATGCCAATACTAACGATCCGGCGGTAGACGTTGGCGGTGTCTTTACTGTGGCCGCCAGCGCCTTTTATACCGCCTCAGCCACCGGTGCTTTAAATATCGCTGGGGACCTCACCAATTCTGGTACCTTTACTCACTCTAGCGCCACTGTCTCGCTTGATGGCACTACAACGCAAACCATCACTTGTGGCTCATCAAATTTTAACAACATTACTTCAACCAATACTTCGGGATTAACTTTCAGTGGTAACTGTACCACGGCTGGCACTTTTTCTCACAATACCGGATCAACTACTTTAACTTTCGGCTCAGGTGCTACTTATGCTTTTAATGCCATCGACATCGATGGCGCGCTTACTCATCTAATTACCATGGTCAGTTCCAGCCCAACAAATTATTGGCTTTTCAATGTCACGGCGGCCCATCCAGTAGTGACCTATGTTGATGCCACCGATTCCAACGCTTCCGGCGGCAGCGAAATCGACGCCTCCGATGGCACTAGCGTCAACGGCGGCCATAACCTCCACTGGAATTTTGGCGGTGGTAGTAACCCAGATGATCCTACAGATCTTGCCCAAAAAAAGACTACTGATGCAGTCATTGCCACTAATGGCTGGACTAATGAAACATCGGTTAAATATACCGCAACGGTTTCCGACCCTGACCTTGACCAAGTGCAGATTTGTGTGGAAAAGCAGCCGATGGGTACAGCATTTACTAACTCGGAAGACGGCTGTGGCGCATTAGTGGCCTCGGGGTCTACAGCAAACTACACTATCGGTTCGCAAGCTGACGATACCTCTTATCATTGGCAAGCGCGCACTAAAGATGATACTGCTGCGTACTCCAATTGGGTTGCTTTTACTTGCGGAGTCGATCGTTGTTATGGCATCGACACCAGCGCGCCCACCGGTGGCACGGTATTCGATGGTACCGAAGTAGGCGTAGATCATGCTTATAACGATGGCTCACTTTCGGAACTTTCAGCTAACTGGTCAGGATTTAATGCCGGCGTGTCGGGGCTAGCTTATTATGAATATGCTATTGGCACAACCAGTGGTGGTACCGATACCAAAGGTTGGACCAACGTGGCTACGGCCACTGCGGTCACGTCCTCGGGTCTCACGCTTCACACCGGACAAACTTATTATATTGCAGTTAGAGCCACCGACAACGCCGGCACCACCGGTACGCCGGTGGTATCCAATGGCCAAGCGGTCGCGCCAACACTTACCTTTAGTTTTGCCTCTGGCGGTACTATCACTTTTGATGCATTGAATGCTGGCAATAGCTATACTGATGCTGCTAAAACAACGGTGTTGCAAACATCAACCAATGCTTATGAGGGATATGTAACCAAGGCTCGCGCTACCGATGAAATGCGCTCGCCGAGCAATCCAGCGCTTTTCATTGCCCATTATGGTTCGCCTAATGTAGCACCAACTACTTGGAGTGGTACTGGATTTGGCTACACGACAAACGACTCTGACCTTTCGGGCGGCGTGCCGGATCGCTTTACCAACGGTGGGCCAAAATTTGCTGGCTTTATCGAAACCGGCCCTGGCGACCCTGTTGCCGACCATACCGCGCTTGTCACCGGCACGCCGATCACCAACGAACAATTTACTATCACTTATCGCATCACCGCCGATGCCACTACCGCTGCCGGCCTTTACACCACTACAATCATTTATACGTGTATTCCACAATATTGATTAATAGTAAAAAGTAACCCACCTCGCGCCAGCCTCAGCGAGTTGAGACGAGAAAGTATTAGTTATAATTCGAGATCGATATGTTTTTATTTCCCGCTAATAGCCGTTTTTAAAGTATTTGTTATCATCTCCCAAAGGCTGTAATAAGGCCGCAGTGTATTTACTAAAAAGTCAGTACTTTGGGCTTTTTCATCTTGGGTCCTGGAAAAAACTACAAAATGATATGTATCGGCCGCTTTAGCATGAGGCACAATGACTGTGTGATAAGTATCAAGTGCCACATTCTCCCCAGTAGCAACAATTTCTTTTTTATTTAGCCGTGTCCCATAATCATAAAATAATTTCGATGTTGCTTTTTTATTAGTGCGCCAAGTAAAAAATATAATTGAATGATGGTTATCTTCTCTTTCCACCTTGCTTCTGACGTCAAAAATTATTAAGGGACCCTCCCCTTCACCCTGAGGCCACCCTTCAGAAGTACACTTATCACAAACTGATTTAAGTAATTTTTCTGAACAACTTAGAAGATTGGCACAGGTTGAAAATGCATTATTTCTTTTATAGTCACCGTCGGCAGTAAATCCATCGTCACCCGCTGAAAAAGATATATCATCATCAGTAAAGATAATATCGTCATCACCTCCGCCACCGCCATCATCATCAACGCCGACACAAAAAGGCCCGATACATGCATTATCGTCACCACCTCCGCCACCGCCATCATCGCCAGGAGGATTAACGTCACCTCCGCCACCTGTATCACCACCGCCACCAGTATCATCTCCTGATGGCGCAACTGTTGTAGTTGTAGATGTTGGCGTTGGCGTCGATGAGGTTGTTGTTGTCGATGAAGTTGTTGTAGTTGGTGTTGCCGATGATTTAGCTGAAATACTAATTCGTGATTTCGGGGAATTATTGGAAATTAAATCGGGAATAATTACAAGCGATATTACAAATACCGCTGCTACAACTAAACCTACCATCAAATAACTTGCTGGCCTCATAATTATATTATAGCAGGTCAGTATTTTTTTAGATTTAAAATTGACAAATAGCACTTGTTAGCTTATTCACCTGCCACTTGATCCTCCGAGTTTATGTTAAAATGTTAATATGAGCTGGTATAAAAATTTCGGTGACAAGATAAAGAAATGGTTCAGATCACAGGTCTTAGTTCTTGTCAATAAAGATATCAAAGAGAAAGCTCTCATTTCATGGCGAGCACCTGAATTTTATTTAGTTGATAAAAGTACGATTTGGGGAATCTTGATGATTTTATTTTTTAGCGCCCTTGCCGCTCTCTTGATTTATTTTGACCAAATTTTAGCTGCCTTAGTTGCAATCTTATTTATGATAGTAGTCCTAAAATTTGCTTATGCCAAACCTGAGACATTAGAGTATCGTGTTGAGGAATCGGGTTTTCGTGTTTCCGGCTGGCTTCATCCTTATTACGATGATATTATTTCCTTCTGGATCGGCCGCCAAGGCCGGCACCAAACACTCTATTTACAAACCAGAAATATCTTTACCGATCACCTTTCGATTCCTATTAAAGATATCAGTACTAAAAAACTCTCCCGCGCCCTAGAAAAATACCTCCCCGAACGCCTTCCTCCACAAACTCCAAAAGTCCTACGTACTAAAAAGAAATGACAATAATCTTTTCACTACGAGGTAACCCGTGGCAATCTGATCTGCCCGCCCGCCTTAGGCAAGAGTGATAGTTTTACTTTTCTGATTGTCCTCTATTTCTCGGTTCAAATCGACTCACTATATCGCGACCGCGACATAGTGAGTCACTTTTACAGGTTTGATATTTGATAATCAAATTTCGGTTCTATTAATAATTATTTTTCAGATAAAATTCTTTGAATCAAAGCATAAAGAAAGGGTGCGGCGCGCTTTGAGGCGAAACTCCGCCTCGCGCGCCGCACCCGCGAACTATCGTCCTCATCGCCGCACCGCCTTACACCACAGAGCGATATCGGAAATCGGCGTCACTTCAAGCAGGTCAAATCCTGCTCTCTTGACCACACTCTGCAGTTTACCGATCCCGAAGCGTTCGGAAACCAGTCCCTCCCGCAGAACTACATAATCCCTGGTGATGTACTCGACGTGCAGTCCATTCGCACGCACGAATCCAAGATACGCACTAAGGACGCTATCAGCCAATACACTAGCCAATAGCATTCCCTGTGGACGCAACACCCTCCCGGTTTCCTCCAAACACCTGTCACGCCCCCGATGTTGATTGCCAAGGAAGTTCCACGCCGCGATCGCGCAATCGAACGAGTCGTTGCTAAAGCCCATTGCGCACGCATCCATCTGGGCGAGACCGACGTTGCTCCGGGTCCCCTGGCTCATGCGAGCTAGATCGATGGCACGCTGGCTGTAGTCGATACCCGTGACTTGAATGTGGCTGGGGATAATGCCCAGGATACGACCAGTGCCACACCCAAGTTCAAGGGCTGATCGACCGGTGACGTTTCGGCAGATGAGCTCCGCTTCCCTTGTGAGATAATCAGTAAACGGAGCGGTGAGCTCGAGTTTGGAGAAGTGCTCTGCCTCATAGAACTCCTGTACTCTGTGAGCCACTTCGATCGCCTCCTATTGAAGTGCGGCTCGGCGGGAAGAATTCCCCGCCGAGCCGCGTGTGGGTCAGGTTACGATTCCTTCTTCAGGCCTCCGAACACGGCCTGGAAGTAGTCGCTCCCTTCCCCGGGGTGACACCCGTACATGTTGTTGACGAACTCCACGGGATTCGGCCACTCCAGCATACGCCGGCGAGCCTCTTCTGCAGCAGAAGTCGTCACTCTCGCACCTACATCAACAGTAACAGGTGCCATGGTTCTCACCTCCCTTCAGATACTCATGCAGGAGACACCCGCCATGCAAATCTCCCGCAGGGCTTCTCTTGTGCATCGGCCCGCCGTGACAGTAGTTCCACTCATCGCAGTCAGCACAGACACCGGTGTGCAGCCATTCTCTCTCGCGGTACCGCTGATAGCGGTTCTCCCACACATCCCGGATACGATCAACTCGCAGGTCGCCTTCAACGAACTCTCGCGGGATGTTGCTGCACGAGGCAATTTTCCCGTCGTACAGGATTCCCAAGTTGTTGATTCCCGCGATGCAGTGGAAGATCATCGGGCGGAACGTACCCTCCAGTTCCCGCCCGAGCCACCCACCGCAACCCAGTTCCACCATCGTGGTTTCGGGATCAGCATAGAACGCGCAGCTCTGCTGGTATTCCACGCGCAGGAAACTGATGACACTCCGGAGTTGCTCAGGCGAGAGCAAGTGGTCCTGCGTAGCGCGTCCCATCGGATCAATGGTCATTACACGGAAGATCCGAGGTTTGATCTCGTCCCGCACGAAGGCAAAGAAGGCAGGAACCTCTTCCACGTTCGCTGCGTGAGCCACCAGAGATACTGTCACGACGTACCCATGCTCTACTGCACGTTGCGCTGCCCGAACCGCCTTAACAAAGCTGCCAGGTACGCGGCGAAGAGCGTCATGCTGCCCTTCGAAGCCGTCGATGCTCACGCCGAGACCGGTGACACCATGCAGACACAACTCATCTAACAGTTCCGGATGGTCCGCGAGCACAACACCATTCGTCTGGATGTCGATGTTGCGGAAGAACGGATACCGGCTGATGCGGCTTAGAACCTCTACGAGGTCGGACCGCACAAAAGGTTCTCCTCCGGTAATGTTCACGTGGCGGAACTGGCTCATGTCAAAGTCGCGGGCTATCTCTTCGAATGCCCCTACAACTTCGTCTGCAGTCAGCTCCTCGGCATGGTCGACATCTTCTGACGGTGAGCCGCAGTGGGTGCATCTCAGGTTGCAGCGCCGAGTGGCTTCCCAACTGATGACTTGGAGCGGATGCTCCCCTATCAGCTGATTGATACGGCGGCACCAACCTTCGTACATCGTTCCCTCTCTGTCGTAAGGCATGCTGCCTTCCTCCTTATGTCAAGTTACTGACGCAACGTATTATTTTATCAGATATTTCTATATTTGTCAAGACTATTCGGCTAATATCTTGACAGATGTATTAAAATATGTCAATATATAATTAGTCGGTATATTATGACTACTAAATAAAAGGAGGTAACCATGGAATACCTAAAATCTCTACAAAGTCTGGGGCTTAATCAAAATGAGCAAGAAGTATACTTCGCTCTTCTCCAACTTGAAAAGGCTACTGCCAATCAAATAGCATATAAATCTGGCGTTAAAAGACCGACCACTTATGATATTCTCTATCGCCTGCGCCAAGAAGGATATATCGCTGAAACAATCGAAGGTAAAAAAAGAAAGTTTGTTGCTCATTCTCCAGAAAAACTTCAAGAGATATTGTTTGAAAAGCAACGAATCCTTGAGAAAGACTTACCGAAACTTATTTCTATCTACAATACAAAAGCAAAGAAACCTAAGGTTGTGTATTATGAAGGATTAGAAGGATTGAAACAGTTATATTACGATAGTCTCTCTTCGCTTAATAATGGCGATGAAATTTTAGCTTATGTTACCGTTAAAACTCCTGAAGTTATCCCGGACTATACCGCCAACTATGTAAAAAAGAGAGTCGAGAAAGGGATTTCAATACGTGGTCTTTATAATAATTCGCCTAAAATGAGAGGATACTTAAAAAAGAACAAGGAGCAATTACGCACAACGAGAGTTCTTGATAGTAAAAAATTCCCTTTCGAAAACGAAATTAACATTTATAAAGATAAAATAGTTATAGGTACATATGAACCAGAACCTTATGGTATTATTATTGAATCAAAGCAAATTGCTGACACACAAAGAGTAATATTCGAACTCGCCTGGCGTGGTGCCAAACCGTATGAAATAATTTTTCCGAATAATAAATAATTCCTGTATCGTTCTAATTTTATATACTCGTAATATCTATTTAACAGTAGATGTTTTGATATGAGTGATCTTGTTATGTGATATTCGCTTGTTCTATATCAACAAGAATTGATGCCGCATAATCTCGGCCAATAATTTATATTCTACAGATATAGAGTATTTTTTGCGTATTAAAAGTCGGTAAATACCGACATTTTATAAGGTTTTACGCATTATTATAGAGTTAATATAAGTCGTAAGCACTTGACAAATATTACGTTCTATGTTACAATATTATGCCCGGTAGGAGAGGCTCTAGTAATTTCTACCGTGTATGCTTGACAATCATCGCCTACGACAGGAGGGATAGAGATGGCCGCCATACACCAGCATGGCGCTTGGCACTATGGATCTAGGGACATAACGGTTCTTCTCCTCGACGTTGGCTGGGTCAGCTATGACCGTACCGCTGCAGCCGCAAGCGGTGGTGCCACTCTGGCTAATCCGGGAATCGAGTATCTCGGTGGAGTCTTGGCTGATGCTGGTTACACCGTCGGTGTCATTCAGCCACCCTTTGACAATGTCACTGTCGATGAACTCCTTTCACTTATCGAGGAGTCTCGGCCGGCAGTCATCGGTCTAAGCTGTATGACCTGCTACGCGGACAGCACTATCGAGTTTGCCAAGAAGATCCGCGCCGTAAGTCCCAACAGCAAGCTGGCTGTGGGTGGTGTCGGTACTCTTGGCGAAGACCGGAACTACTTCGCAGTCTTCGATGGTGTCTTCGTCGGTGGCTGGGTCGAGTGGGTTTTTCTAAGCTGGGTGTCACAAGGCGGCCCTTGGAAGTCGGAGGCCATCATTCCCAAGCCAGCTGACTATCTCAAGTGGGGAGGAGAATACGACATTCTGCCATTGCGAAGCCTGGAGGCCATGCGTGCTTCAAGGATTCGCGAGGTATGGGTTGGCCCTGACAGCTGGCAGGTGGCTACCCAGACCTTCTCCGAACGCGGCTGTCCCAACAACTGTGCTTTCTGTGCGTCTCCTGGCATGTGGTGCCAACGTGTCCGGCATCGAGACGTCCGTAACGTTGTCGAGGAATTACATGGGCTTGCCGAGCAGGGAGTCAACTCGGTGGCCATCAACGACTTGACATTCGGACACGATGCGAGAAAGACCATCGACCTTTGCCGGCATATCGCTGGAGCTGGCATTAGCGATCACATGCGCTTCATAGTCATGACCGACACCAAGCTTCGTGATGGTGCCGATGAGATGTTCGATGCCATGAGTCAGGCAGGCGTGCTACGGTGCAGTCTTGGCATCGAAGATCCTTTCTGCAGAGACACGGTTGACAAACCCGCTTGTACCGTCGACGACCTCGCCAAGCTCTCTGCAACGATGTGGCGCTACGGTCTCTGGCCAAGAGCGTTTCTGATGATGGGGATGCCCGGGCAAACCACAGCCACTGTCGATCGCCTGAAGACCGTGCTTGAGGCAATACGTGTCACCGACCTGTATGTTAGCATCTGCACTCCATTTCCGGGAACCAGGCTTTGGGAACAGACAGGTAGATATTCCAACCTTCTTCCCGGAGTCTCGCGTGCCGATTTCGATACCGCGCACGTAGTACTACGTAGTCCGGGAATGACGCCAGACAAGACACTGGAAGCACGCATCGAGCTGATGCGTTGGTTCTACAACGGGCCGTGGCTCAGAATCCGCCATGAGCTCATCACTCAGCAACCACTCCACGAGCTTCCCGGGGCGAGTATTTCTGCCGCCATTGCGGAGATGGAAACGAGATTCTCTGAGCGAAGGCTCATGGATAAGAGCAACACACTAGTGGTTATTGGATCGGCATGTGCCAAAGATGACCAATACACCTGCCGCTAAAACCAGAGGTTCGGGGCGAAGTTCGCCCCGAACCTCTTCTAATTTTATAAAACACATGAGTCTTACCAATAAGATAATCGATACCCAAAGAACTATTTTCGAGTTGGCTTGGCACGGCGCCAAACCTTATGAGAAATAATCTTTGAATTTTTAATTCTAAATTAATTATCTAATGGAAGAATGTCGATAATGGCCAGAATATTTTTTGCGTAGAATAAGTGCTAATAATCCAATAATAATTATGCCAGATAAAATCAGTGCGGTAGTACGCCATTTATTGGTTTTGTCCATTTCAATTTTTAATTTTCCGTTATCTATATTTACTGAAAAACTATATTTTTTACTCGAGTCACTTTCTAATTCTGTGCCATCATCAAGAGGAAATGCTTCACGTGCAATAATAGTATGTTCACCTTTGTCGATCACTTCTGACGCATTGCTTAATTTGTAAGACCATTTCCCATCTTTGTCTATTTTGGTTTTAGCCTCAATTGGGTCAGAATGAATAGTAAGATAAATGTCATCCCCTGGATAGCCTGTACCAGAGATTGATAAATTTGTATCATCTGATACAACATTTTCCACTACTGGCGCTTTTGGATTAATATCGATAGTTTCTTCAACTATCCATTTATTACCTCTTCTGTCATAACCCGTGACAGTCACTTTATATCTACCTGGAGCTGTATATAAATGTTCAACTTGTTTACCCTCAAGGGTTGTACCGTCGCCAAAATCCCAAAAATATTTAACAATGTCTTTACCTGGAAAAAGAGTTTCACCATCAAATATTATTGATGAACCGACAACACTATTTGATGGAATTGCCATTGTATCATTATTATTTTCAGGTAATAAACTCGAGTACCAGTTTGCCCAATCTCCAATACCGCTATCGCCAGGTAACTCCGACCTACCAATATTTGAATCTCCAGAATCTGAGGAGTCTGAAGAATCAGAACAACCGGTGGTCGTAAAGATATGATCTCCACTTACTCCTTCGTTCCCTAAGGCATCTTTTGATCTGACACGAAAATGGTAGGTCGAGCATACATTCAAACCATAAATAGTTATTTCATGACTTGTTACTCGGGTTGATGTATTCACTTCAGAAGTGCTATCACCATATGAATTCGAATTTCCATAATCTACTTGAGATGACGCAGCTTCATTGGTAGTCCAACTGATAGTAACTTCTGAATCAGATGGGTTAGATGAAATATTAGATATTACAGGTGCAGTAGTATCATTAATGTACCCGAGATTAATAGAATCTAATTGCACAAGTTGAGTACCATCTGAGTGTAGGTATGCCTTGAATAAGAAAGAGCCGTCACCGACCGGAAATGATGTGATATACGAATTAATTTCAGAAGCAGTATTGGCATTAACATAAGTTGAGGATGTCGTCTTCCAACCAGAATTGTACCAGTACCATGTTGATCCCCCGTTGTTTGAAATTTGATATTTTATTTCACCGCTATCTTTTGTTGCTGTTTCACTAAATGATGACAGCGAGGTAAATGCTTGAGCCGTTTTGCTATATACCACAGGATCGTCCGTAGGATAAGGTCTAACTTCGGTACCGTTACTTGGTGAAGGATCTGGCGGCATTGTATATTGCCTCGTCGCCCAATCAATAACCGTCGTGTCTCCCGCTCCGGTAGAATACTCTCCCCCCATTATCAACGCATACCCGCTCGAATATGTAGTATCAGAACTTGATAAAATTTCTATACCGTCTCTTTCAACACTTACTCCTAATCCATCAATTATAATTTCATATTCGTGAAAATTGAGAATATCTAAGGCGGTAGTGTATGAATCCAACTCCGAGTAGCTACCGCCTGTCATTTTATATAATTTGGCGTTTGTGTTAGTACTAACCCTAAAGACATAACCATTGGAGAAAGTCGATTGATTTTTATCACCACCAAGAGAGACAATTGACCCGGTACCGATGGAAATTGTTAAATATGGATTATCTATAGCAGTAGATTTAATATTAGTTTTAAACCGAGTGAAACCATCTTGGGTACTTTTTATACCGATACTATTGATCGTATTATTTTGTGGATCGATAGTGCAATAACCATCACTAACAGTAACAGTTCCATTACCGCCATTTTTTTCCGAAGTCCAATAGCCTGGGTTAAGTTCAGTACCAGTAAAACCATCTTGAAATTCGGGGTCAGCAATAGATTCGTCACTTTCTCCAAATCTCTCAGCCATCACTTTATTTTTATCGTCAATATAATGGTATAAATATAAATATCCAAATCCTGTATACCAAATATTTTTCTTTTCTTTGATGTAATCTAAGTGCTGGTTTGCCCACGAATTGGTCGACCAATTAATGAGTCTGGGGTGCATCATAATATGATAAATACCGTGAGCTGCCGCTACAGAATCAAATTTACTGTTTGCCGCTGATAAATTACTATTCTCTAACCATAGTGACCCGCTCGCATTATAATGGTTATTGGCAAAAGTAGTACCATAAGAATCAAAATTTTCAGACGTGTTTCTCTCAACAAGATATTTATGTGCTCCTACCTCGGCTGTTGAAGTACCATCTGATTGTCCATAAGGCTGAATAAAGCAATAGAAGTATTCCGATACGCCCTTTTTATAGGGTAAATCGAGATTATCAATTAATGTAGTCTTACTACCCCCGACTTCAGCATCAGAATCCGCATAGGGTGGATGAGGATGGTTTGCAGTATGCGATGCCATTTCTAAATAGCCGGCATCTATTTTCTCCTGGACTTCGTTCCAATCAGGATGAACCCATCCATAAATAACGTGGGTCCCCGTATTCATTCCAGCTGTAAACCACATATGTCTGCTTGTAAACGCATCAGCTGCTGCCTTAAAACCAGTGTCATTCGCCGAATCGGCGTTTACTTCTCCTGGTGGTGCATTATGAAACCAGTCATCTCCTGTAGAAGTAACGGTTGCTTCACGATTGTCATAATAGTCCGTTATACCTACATAATCTAAATTAACACTTATGCCCGAATTATCTCTTACTTCTAAAAATATATTATCAGAATCATTACTATAAGCTGTTGACACATAAGCTTTATTATTTGCGTAATCAAATCTGACAGCCTCCACACCATTGAACAAATCATCACTAGTTTTTTCTGTAATTTGAGTCCAGTCTTGGGCCTTCGTATATTTTCGATATGCTTTCAGAGAAGAAGAACCGCTGGGGATTGAAAATTCATAAGTCATAGGATATGCTGCACCATAATCAGTGTGAGTCGCTGAGTCAATTGTCAGTTTATAATAAGAGCCGACATCAGTATTACCATAATAGAGATAAATCGTCTTTGTTGATAAGGCAGGAATACTGGGAACTTTAGGCCAAATAGTAGCAGTTTCCCCGACAGAATCATAATCTTCTATCCAATAGTCAAGCGATGTTGTGCCGTCACTATCAGTAAAACGAATATCTAAACCGTCGGATTTGGCTTTTGAAAAATCAAAATTAGTGTTAATTAATGCTATCTTAACTTGATAATCTGTAAGCGCTGAAGAATTACTTGTGTTGTCAATAGTAATTTCTTTTCGATATTTCCAATCACTGTTATACCAGTCATCAGGCGTTTTAAGTTGTGCTATGCCCGAACCTATTTGGATTTTTGAACTGTCAAACATATAATCCGAAGAACTAGAAAAGCTCCAAGATTTTGTTGAACTCTCAATTTTGTTTGCTAAAGAAGATTGTGTAGTGATAAATAAAAAGATCAAAAATATAACTACACAAAACCCTTGAGCTATGGTTCTCATGCTTTTATTTTGTTCCATATTCACATTTTATCAATAATATTCAGTAATCGATAATCAAGCAAAATACTTATAAGTTTTGGCGATGCCCGCTTTTAGTTCTACTTGAGGATGCCAATTGAGCAGTTGTGACGCTTTGTCGTTTTTAATGGCTGAGCGTAAGAGGTCGCCGGCGCGTGGCGGATCGTTTTTAATTTTGACTTCTTTGCCTGAGGCATCACGAAACAGATCAATGATAGAATTCAGTGGTGTTTCGATACCGGTGCCGATATTCATTACTACGCTATCAAAATCCTTAGGCTGATACTCAAGTGCTTTCAAATTTGCCTCAGCAATGTCCGCAACAAAAATATAATCACGGGTTTGCTTGCCATCACCAAAAACTGTGACTGGCTTATCTTGGGCAATCAATTTGGAAAAAATTGCCACAACGCCCGCCTCGCCATATGGGTCTTGGCGCGGGCCATAGACATTAGCATAACGCAGAATCACCGGAGTAATATCGGCAACTATTTGATAGAACCGTAAATAATTTTCACTGGTTAATTTTGTGATAGCATAGGGCGAAATCGGCCTCAATTTTTCATCTTCTGGAGTAGGAATCACATCAGCTGCGCCATAAATAGCGCCGCCAGTGGAAGCAAAAATCACTTTTTTGATGTCATTTTCCTTAGCCGCCTCCATCAAATTCAAAAATCCTATAATATTAATTTCGGCATCTTTGCCGGGGTTTTTCACCGAATCATTGACACTTTTTTGGGCTGCTTGATGGTTAATAATTTCTGGTTTTTCGTTGCTGATGATTTTAGATATTTCATCTTTGTGGCGTAGATCGATTTCATAAAACTTAGCTTTGGGATTTACAAACTCCTTTTTACCAGTTGAAAGATCGTCAACAACAACCACATCATGGCCCTCTTCAATATATTTATCAACAATATGGCTCCCAATAAACCCTGCTCCTCCTGTCACTAATATTTTAGCCATTATACCTCCTAAATATCAGAATATCATACTATCACAATAAATATGATTATTTATCCCTATAAGCATCAAAGATTTTACTTATATAATTATTAAATGAATATCTTTCTATAATTTCTTTGCGTAGAATTTGGGAATTGTACCTATGATTGATAACTTTTTTTATCGCACTAGCTAATAACCTAGGTTTGCCGATTGGTACTAACATACCATTACGTTTGGTAATAATATCTTCAGGACCGCCACAGCGAGTAGCAACCACCGGTGTGCCACAAGCTAATGATTCAATGAGTACTATGCCAAAACCCTCATGATAACTCGGCAGGACTGTTACTCGGGCCTTATTATACTCGTCTATTAATTTATTAGGTTTCAATGGCCCTATAAGTTCAATACGATGCTCAAGAACTCTTTTTACAATTTCGTTTCGTAACCCTTTTTTTTCTGCCCCCTGCCCTATAATACGTAGGGTTAATCCTTTATTTTTTTTAGCAATAATCTCGTAAGTTTTAACTAAATCAAAAATTCCTTTGTCTTTTACCAAATTTCCAACAAATAAAATCGTTTTTTCTTTTTTTATATTAGATTTAATAAAATATTCTTTTTCATTTACTCCTTCGCCAATTACTTTAATACCACTGCGACGTAAAAATCTTTTTTCAATAATCTTTTTTAATATTTTCCCATTTACCAATATCTGATCCGCTCCTATGACAACAGGGCGTATTAAATCCTTGACGATCTTATATTTGCTAAAAACCTGGATATCAGAACCGTGAAGATGTAAAATAAATTTCTTCGAATGTTTTCGGCAAAAATGCAGTGCTGGGATACCATCTTGAATCGGGCTATGGGCATGTACTATATCTGGCAATTGCGATAATTCATCCAAAGTCTTCTGTATAACTTTAATATAAAATAAACTATTAAACGCTAATATCAATTTATTTCTTCCAGGCAATGCGAAATAACGTGGGCGATATATTTTCACTTTTTTAGAAGTTGATGTGACGCTCGAAGCAGATTTAAAAAAACCTGGACAGGTTTTAACTGGCGAAATTACACTAATTTGATACTTTTTTGACAATTCTTGGACAGTACGTGCAATAAAAATACCACGATACGGGTGGTGAGTATCAGGATACATTGAGGTTAAGTGTACAACTGTTTTATTTTTCATTAATAATTAGTGAATATTATCAAGTATAGAAGCCAGCTTATTTGCACCTGCTATTCGGTGATACTTCTCGATTTGTTGTTTGTTATAAATAATTGGTTTGCAATCAATCCATTCCCTATATAATCGTATTATTGATCTTTTAATGATTTCTGGTTTATAACTGCCAGTAATTACGCCCAACTTTGTAGAATGCAATATTTTCGCTGCTCCGCTTTGGCGGTTTGAAATTGCCAAGACTCTTTTTTTAAAAGCAATATATTCAAAAACTTTTCCGGTATCGATAGCAAAATTTTCGGGGATATTGTTAACGATAAGTAGCAAACAATCTGCCATTTTCATATAACCTAGAGCTTTAATATGCGGTACATATTTCTTTATATATATATTGTCTGTGATACCAATTCTTTTTTGAGCATCATGGACAATTTCGGGCGTTTGTCCAATAAAATACACTCGTATTCTATTGTATATTCGTGGAGAATGTTTTTTTATCTGCTGCATCGCTTCAAGAAATTCATCTGGTTTTCTTGTGCCGCTAAATGTTCCGATATGACAGATTGTAAAAATATTCTTTTTTTTACTGAATTTGGGCAAATTTCTAAAATCATCATTATCAAAACCATTTGTTATCACGGAGACCTTATACTGTTTATTGAACTGACTATCTATTTGCTCTTTCATTCCTTCCGTCGCAACAATTATTTTACCGGCATTTTTTAAACAAATGATATATAGCCAATATTGAATCCAGTAATGCAGTATCCACTTATATTTCTTATAAGCTGGATCCAGTACCCAAGGATCACGCAAATCTATAATAAGTGGCAAATGTTGAATTTTTGATAATAATAATCCAATAACAAGATTAGAAAAAGGGCCTCCGGTAGCATAAATTGCATGATACTTCTCGTTGCGCCATATCTTTTTTGCTACGGATATCGCATATGGCAACCACCATATAGATGGGTCTGGGATTGAGATTGCAGAGAATAATAACCTTAGATATTTATTTGTGGGTCTTATTTGAAGGGTTTTTGTACGAAAAATTTTCGCCTTGCTGGGAATATCTCGAAGTAAGGTCTCGTCTTGAGTTTCCATTAAATCCAATCTATTGATTGTCAGCACCAATGGCATCCAACCAAACCTTGGTAGAAATTTTACAAATTTTACTGCACGTTGAATTCCCCCTCCTCCGTAGGGCGGGAAAAAACACGAAATAATTAATACTTTCTTATAACTCATCTTAGATTTAGATGATAATGATTTTATAATACTCGAGTACAATTAGTATTACTTATTTTCTTCATTATTACCAGATCTATTCACTTGGAAGATAGCATATTCATTATCAGAAAATACTTCTTTAAAATAATTTGGGTACTCTTCTGCCAGTAGCTTATATTTATCATAACTGTTATTTGGTACACCTTTAATCTGTTTTTTGATCAAGACAATATCAACTTTATAAACTCTTAAGTATTTCATGGTCTTTGCAAAATTGGATTCCGGGTTAAGCATCGCTGCAGTAAAGCGAGAGCGGTCATGATCGTCCCATATCCCAGGGATGTGTGGGGTCATCACCATCACTACATTATATGTTGATATTCCACGTAAATAATGCGATGTTAAATTATCACTTAACACCACGCTGTTACTATCGGCATACTGAGCCAGAGCCTCTGAATATGATGGTCTTCCAAGAGACTCCAGGGCACGTGTTTGCGGACTGCGAAATTCATAATTACGCTTACCAAATGGGAATTTTTGATGATAGACAACAATGTCCAATATTAAAATGCATAATATGCTAGTGATAATTATCACTTTCTGTTGTTTTTTATAAACCTCAATTAAAAAATATATTGCTCCAGCAAACAGTAAAGCAAAAGGAATAAGTCCTGTTAAGCGATGGACATAAATATATGAGACATACTTCATAGATATAGTTGCTATGTAGGGGACGTGCATTATTAAAGATGGAACAATCAACATACCAAAAGAAAACACCCAAAAAGGCAAATTTTTTTGATTGACAATAACTTTTTTATATTTTATTGCTAAAAATATCAATATTATCGCAGCGACCAAACCACCGATAAAATAAGGTGTAATCCAATAATACATATTTACCATATATGTATTATTTCCTAAATTAATCAGGTCTGGTTTTTTCGGTACTGTAGTTACAAATTGATCAGTAATATATTTAGCCTGATGTAATTTACCCCATAACAGGGGCACGCTAATTGCTATTACACCAGCTACCGCTATCCCAATTTCTATCCATATTTTATGAGTTTTATCTGAAATATCTGAATTTTTAATAAAGAAAATAGGTAATAATACCAATACCCCAATAGTCGCATACAAAAGATCAAAACCATGTAAGCCGATAAGGCATGGAAAAAATAAACATAATATTATTAGTATCCATCTTTCCCGAGTACGCCACCATTGAACAATCATTCCCAGAAAAATTGGCACAAAAATCAATCTGGTAATTTCCCCTGGCGCAGCTGAAAGACGAAATACGAGAAGTTTATGGGTGATTATTTCCTCAAAAGCGAACATTAGCACTGCAAGAATAATAAATTTTTTCAGGGGGAGTAGTGATCGAGCCAAATAACCAAAACTTATTACCGATAGAGCAGGAATATAGCTAAGAAGAATAAACCATAAGTGCTGTGCATCTACCAACCCAAAACGACAGATTAAAGCCGTAAAGGCATAATATAGATTATATCCGTAAACTGGATCCGTATAATTGTCTACCTTATAGATAGAGTAATGTGGTGATAGTATCCCCGACTCAGCAATACGACGGAAATATCCAAAATGGTACGAAGCATCTCCATGCAAAGGAGTATACGGAAATAAGGTTAATATTAAGACAATTATGGAAATAATTATAATTACCCAATCCGCAATATTGAATTCTATTTTTCGCCAGGCTTTAAAATAGAAATTCATAACAAATAACGATGCAATTACTATCAACTCAGAGATCAATAAATATAGTAATGGCGCATAAACTAAGTAACCTAAAAATGCTAATGGTGCAAATATTACAAAACTTATTAATATAGATAAAGCAATATATTCACTAAAAAAATATTGGCGTTTAGTTTTGCGTGTAAATATATTTAATGCCAGCCATCCAGGTAAAATTAAAAATACTACAATAAGTATTAAAGTAATAATATACTCGGTAATCAGTCCTGAATTTGATATTGCTATTCTGGTAAAATCCATGAGAATAATTTGACTATTTATACCTAAATATAGTAAAACTTAAGATATGTTAAACACAAAACACATTGGGGTTGTTATCCCAGCATATAATGAACAGAAATATATAGAAACCGTCATATCCAACATACCAAAATTTGTTGATAATATCATCGTTGTGGATGATTGCAGCACCGATAATACAGTAAAAATTATTGAAAAATTAAAACTAAAAAACAAAAAAGTCAAACTTATTGTGCATGCTAATAATAAAGGAGTCGGCGCGGCAATTGTGACAGGATATCGCCATGCTATTAAAATTAATTGTTTTGCTGTGGCAGTAATGGCCGGCGATGGACAAATGGATCCATCTGAGCTGCGTACTCTATGTATGCCAATTATTGAGAAAAAATGTGATTACGTTAAGGGCAACCGCTTTTTATACGGCGAAGCATGGCGTAAAATTCCTAAAATCAGATACTTCGGCAATACTGCGCTCTCACTTTTAACTAAAATTGCTTCCGGCTATTGGTGGGTTAGCGATTCCCAAACTGGCTATACCGTAATATCATCCAGGATGCTTAAATATATGAATTTAGAACAGATTTATCCGAAATACGGATTTCCCAATGATATCTTGGTTCGCTTGAATGTCGCTGAAGCTAAAGTATGTGATATACCGGTAAAACCAATTTACCAGGGACAGAAATCTGGCATTAGATTATACAAAGTCATACCACGTATCTCTTTTTTACTACTTAGATTATTCTGTTGGCGAATGAAAGAAAAATATATTATTCGCAACTTTCATCCTCTTGTATTTTTCTATTTTTTAGGGTTTGCATTATTGGTTGTAAGCACTTATCTTTTTATAAGAATAGTATTTATTTGGATTGCACTCGGACACATTCCTCCTATTAATGCTCTCGCCTGGATGTTTAGTGTATTCACGGGTCTACAACTATTAATGTTCGCGATGTGGTTTGATATGGATTTCAACAAACATCTTAACAAGTCTATTATCATATGATTTTTATTCTCTTGCCCGCATACAACGAAAAAAGTTCGATAATTCCTCTGATCAGTGGATTACGAAAAACAATTCGGAAAACTAAGGAGCAATATCGGATAGTAATAGTAAACGACGGTTCGATAGATAGCACAAAAAAATTTATCGAAAAAATTAAAGGCAAAGATATTCATGTCCTTAACCATAAAATCAACAGGGGGTTAGGCGAAACGATTCGTGATGGCTTAGAATATATTTCGTCACGAGCTCGAGACAACGATATTATTATCCGTTTAGATTGCGACGTAACCCATGAACCAAAATATATTCCGCTACTCGTAAAAAAAATAAATAGAGGAGCAGATATTGTTATTTGTTCTCGCTTCCAAAAAGGTGGTGGATCAAGAGGAGTAAGCAGATATCGCAATTCAATTAGTCAATGTGCAAATGTTATTCTTAAAATACTTTTTCCTATTAGAGGAGTGCGTGAATATTCTTGTGGCTATCGCGCCTACCGAGCATCGCTTATTAAAAAGGCTATCGAAATTTACGGCAATGACTTTATCTCGCTTAAAGGACTGGGTTTTACTTGCACAGTAGAAAAAATTATTAAATTAAGAGAACTTACTACAGCCAAAAAGATTCAAGAAATCCCTTTTGTTTTACGTTACGATAAAAAAGAAGGGCCAAGCAAAATGCTTTCCTCAATTACTACTCTTGGATATTTTGCTCTAATTTTAAAAAGTATTTATCCATGGGGCAAGGTAGCTAAAGAGCGGCAAAAAAAGATAGCATATTATCGAAAATTTAAAAAATAATACGAAATATATGTGTGGTTTTGTTGGATATGTAAGTTCGTCATCAAAAGATAAAGGCAAGTATATTTCTGATATGCTTGCCACTATTAGTTATCGGGGTCCGGACAATCAGGGTAGATATTGCGATGACCGAAATAGGATATATTTAGGACATAATCGTCTTTCAATAATCGATCTCTCTCAATCAGGCAAACAGCCAATGGAAAGTAAAAATGGCAAATATGTTATCGTTTTTAACGGTGAAATTTATAATTATCTTGAGCTGAGATCCTCATTAATTCAGCATGGTTATAAATTTACAACACAAACCGATACTGAGGTTGTATTAAATCTTTATGAAAAATATGGTGTTAGTTGTTTAGAGAAATTAAATGGGATGTTCGCCTTCGCTATATGGGATAATAAAAGGAAAACGCTTTTTATTGGCCGTGATCGATTTGGTATCAAACCAATATATTTCTATCAAAAAAAAGACTTTTTTTGTTTCGCGTCTGAAATTAAAGCATTATTTAGCCATCCTCTCATCAAACCCGCGATAAATTATGCCGGTGTGGCCGATTATTTGACTTTCCAGTTTTGTATCGGTAAAAAAACAATGTTTAAAGATATTGTTAAACTCGAACCGGGCGAATATGCTTCTTATAAACTTTCAACTAACAGCTTACTGATAAATAAATATTGGGATTTACGTTACGAAATTGATTATAATAGCGAAGACTATTACCGTCAAAATTTGCTACTACTACTCGAGGATTCGGTCCGTCTTCAATTGCGAAGCGATGTTCCCGTCGGAACTTATTTAAGTGGTGGCTTAGATTCATCAACTGTAACGCTGTTGGCATCAAAACTATTAAATAATGGCAAATTGCGCACATTTACCGGTTATTTCAATGAAGGCCAAAAATTCGATGAAAGAAAATACGCTCAAGAAGTATCGTCTCAGGTTCATGCCTTAAACCATCAAATTAAAATTGATAGTCAAGATTTTATAAAATATATATCTAAAATTATCTGGCATTTGGACGAACCTGTTGCGGGACCGGGGTCATTTCCTCAATTTATGGTGTCAAAATACGCCAGTCAAAAAGTAAAAGTTGCCTTGGGTGGACAGGGTGGTGATGAAATCTTCGGTGGTTATCCCAGATATTTTATTGCATATTTGGAACGCTGTCTTCAGGGAGCAATCGAGGAAAGTAATCTTGAAGGCCAACACCTCGTGACTATTTCTGCACTTACACCTAACCTCCCACAACTACGCTCATATTTTGAACTTATAAAAAAATATTTTTCCTCTGGAATGTTTGATTCACCGAAGAACAGATATTTTACTCTTATAAATAGGTTTAAAGATCTTGAATCATATTATAGTAATGATTTTCTTGAACAAGTTTTTAAGTACTATTCACCTTTTGAAGAATATTCTGAAATATTTGATAGGCCAAAAACCAATTCTTTTATCAATCGTATGACTTATGTTGATTTAAAAACTCTTCTTCCTGCTCTTCTACAAGTAGAAGATCGTATGAGTATGGCACATTCGCTTGAATCTCGAGTGCCATTACTCGACCATCGCATTGTTGAATTAGCAGCCAAAATGCCGCCTACAATCAAATGGCCCGGCGGTAAATTAAAATATATTCTGCAAGAAACTATGAAGACTCTATTACCAAAGAGTGTTGCCGAAAGAAAGGACAAACAAGGATTCCCCGTTCCATTAAATAGCTGGTCTGGCAATAAAAAGTTTAAAGATTTCATTAATGGTGAAATTTTTGGTCAAACAGCAAAGTCACGCAGTATTTATAGTAAAAAAGCAATGATGAGCTTAACTAATTTAGGACAATATGATAGAACCTTTTGGGGTGCTTTAAGTTTTGAACTTTGGATGCAAAATTTTATCGATGGAAAAAAAATATCTAAAAAATCAACTTGAAGTGATATTGCCTCGCGTGTTATCAAATCTCTGTCGTGATCCTTTAAATAGCGACTATGGTTGTTTCGATAGAAGATACTGGGCTTGGCACACAACGATCATGCCTGATATATCATTGCAGCGCCAAGTTATTATATTGGCCTATTTTTGGCAGGATAAAAACTCGCATTTTTATCACGACAAAGAATTACTCAGTTGGATTGTCGCTGCAATCCATTATTGGCAAGCAAAATGCCATCTCGATGGTTCGATGGATCAAGCTTTCCCCGAAGAGCATAGTTGGGCTGCCACTGGTTTTACCCTCAATTCCATTATTGATACCCTGAATATCATTGGCCGATATATCGATAAGAAAAATTACACAGATATATTAATGGCAATAAGCAAATCTGCTCAGTTTATCGCAGAAAATAAAGAGACGCATGGGATTATTTGTAATCATATTTTAGGTTGCTCCTTGGCACTAATAAAAACTGGTAAGATTTGTAAAAATAAACGATATCATATATCAGGTTTAAACTTACTTCACTATGCTTTTAACTATTATCATAAAGAGGGTTGGTTCGAGGAATATAATGGCGCCGATGCAGGATATCAGACATTGGCATTATATTACCTATCCGAGATTGCAAAGCATAATAAATTAATACCGAAGTATCAAAAAGGTTTTTTTGATGCTATTTATTTTGTGAGCCACTTTCTTTACCCGGATGGCAGTTTTTCAATTATCGGGCAAAGACGGACTGCTGTTTTATATCCCGCTGTATTGTTTTGTAGAGGTTATCTCAATAAAATCAAAAAATTGCCTATAGAATTATCAGGTATTGACGATGGCAATCTCGCTCCGTTAGCTGAAACAATTATATATTGTCTAAACAATAAAAAATATCCTTCATCACAAGACAGATTCTCAAATGGCATCCATATTTTTTACATAGCAGGAATAGCGATAATCAATACGCCACGACAATATGGAGCCTTTAATCTAAAATTAGGCGGTATTGGGGTTGTTTTTGATAAAAAGACCAACAAGCGAATTTATGAAGATGGCGGATTAATGTTCATAAAAGATGATAATAAATACTCAACACAAGGTCCTTCGCATTTCTTGTTTAAAAAAAATACAATTCAAATTAAAGGTCATTTTTATTCAGTACCTATGTCAACATTTACTACCAATAAATTATTAATTGGCCAATTGTTAGGAAATTATTTATTTAAAATTTCCTTCTTGCGCGAATTATTTAAACGGAAATTGATTCGCTCAATCAACACAACGCATCCCCTAATTCCTTTTGAAAGAACAATCATCATTCATTGTGGAAATATTGCAGTAGAAGACAATTACGAGATCATTCATCGCACCATTAAAATATTACCGGTTGATGCCACACCAATTCATATGGCATCAGCACGCTATTATTATGAAAAATAAATTAATTGGTACAATCTCAGTAGATGTCGACACTTTTGAGGACATTTTTAAAAGTAGTTTTACTGTTATTGAAAAAAATTATCATTGTGATGAATTTACTGAAGGTCTCAATAACCTTAATATATTTTTAAAACGATATCAGATTAAAGCTACACTTTTTTGTGTGGGGCAAGATCTTCGTTGGCCTGCCAACCAAAAAATCGTTAAAAATCTTTATAGGAGCGGATACGAAATAGCAAGTCACACCATGCACCATGCTCAAGGGCTAAGATTACTAACAACAAAGCAAAAAATAGATGAGATTGCTCAATTTGAAAAAACCTACCGCTCAATTTTTAAATGCACGCCGGTGGGTTTCCGCAGCCCCGGTTGGAATATTGACGATAGTGTAATCTCAATTCTTGTTAAACGTGGATATAAATATGATTCGTCGCTCTTCCCAACATCTCTTACTCCATTAATGAAACTCCTACATTTTAATGCAATGAAGCATCGCTCGTTCCCCGATAGAACAACATTGGGTTCTATGAAATATATTATTTATCCAACTAAACCATTTCGCACCAGCAAAGATAAATTATCTCCAGGGAAAAATGGATTGATAGAGTTTCCCGTATCTGTCACCCCTATTTGGAGGTTCCCGATTTTTGCGACTGGCCTTTTTAAATTTGGGGTTGACAATTTTTCTCGGCAAATAAAAAGTTATTCGCAAGCTGGTTATCCGTTGCAATTTATGCTTCATTTATTTGATTTTGTGGATTTCAAATCACAAAAATATAAACCATTTATTCATTCGATTCAAGGTGAATATACAGCTCAGAGTACCCAAATGAGTCTTACGCAAAAATTAATGATTCTAAAAAATGCTTTTGACATTATGACTCGAGAATATATATTTAAACCATATAGAGATCGGCTATGATTCCACGACTTAAACCATATGTTGGGTTTGGCGAAATCGCTGCAGCGCTTGACCCAAACACCGATAGCGTGAAACAATTCGAAAAGGCTTTTGCTCGAAAATTTAAAGCAAAATACGCTGTTTCTTTTATGTATGGCCGCAGCGGATTATATGCACTCTTTAAATGCTTGAATATTAAAAATGCAGAAATTATAATGCCAGCCTATACTTGTGTCGTCGTTGCTCATGCCATAGTTAAATCAGGCAATATACCGCGCTTTGTTGATATTGAACCAAAAACATTCAATATGAACCTTTCCCAAGTTAAAAAAGCTATTAACAGTAAAACACGAGCTATTATCGGCACTTCTTTATTTGGTTATCCATTCAATAATAATAGGCTCAAAAAAATTATTAAGAAATCGGGCAAGAAAATCCTACTGATTCAAGATTGTGCTCATTCTTTTGGCGCTGAATACAAAGGTGAATTACTCTGCAATCAAGGAGATGCCGCAATCTTTGGCCTGAATATTAGCAAGCAGATTACATCGATTTTCGGCGGTATGATCACCACAAATAATAAATTAATTTACCAAAAACTTATAAGGTATCGAGGTGAGAATTTCAAACCAGCATCAATAACCAAAATAATTAAAAATTTCGTATATCTAACAACGGTGGAAATAGCCTTCATTAAGTTCATATATAATATAGTCAATTATTTAGAGCGACGAACTAATTTCACCGATAGATTCACCAAATATTACCGGTCTAATAAAATCGACATGCCGAACGATTGGCTAGTCAAACTACCACCGATAAACGCGCAGGTTGGATTAGTACAGCTTAAAAAATATGATAAGATAAAAAAAGATAGATATGAGATTGCTCAATATTATCATTCGAAACTATCGGGCCTTAAAAATATTTATTTGCCACCAATTATTGGGGGAGCAACATATTCCCACTATGTCCTAAGAGTCAAAAACAAAGAGGATATCTTGCTCAAAGCTCTAAAAAAAGGTATCCAATTAGGATGGTTAATAGAATATTCTATTCCCGATATGGCGGTTTATAAAAAATATGCGCATGGTTTGTTCCCAGTATCAAAAAAGTGCGCAAAAACAACTATAAATCTGCCCAATTACCCAACTTTATCAAAAAAACATCAACAAAAAATAATAAATTTTATTAAAGAAATTGACATTAATATATAAATCCTTGCCAAATTATTCTTATGCTAAATGAAAAAATAAAAAAAACTAAAATTGCATCGGGCAAAGACGATATCGCAAAATACTATGAAAAATATGCTCAATCATGGGATCATAGATTTGGCAAAAATAAAAGTGCAATTCACTTTCTGAATAAAAGGTTGGATATTCTAAAAGATCTTGCCCAATTTTCACCCAAGGATAAAGTTCTTGAAATAGGTTGTGGAACAGCATTCCACCTAGTTGCATTATCTCCAAATTTTAATAATGGCACTGGTGTGGATATATCGCCCCAAATGTTATCGGTGGCGAAAAAGCATGCTTTATTAATAGATAATAATAAACTTAAATTTATTCTAGATGACGCAGAAACCCTTAAAAAAATCCCTTCGAACTCATTTGATGTAGTTTTTTTTATAGGTTTAATCGAACATTTGGTAAATCCGAAAGCTTGCTTAAAAAACTGCAGAAGGATATTAAAACAAGACGGTGTACTAATTGGTTTTACTCCAAATCGTTATAGCCCATGGTATGGAATAATAGGACCTCTATTTAGAGCATCAACTACACACTTAACTAGTGATAAACATTATTCTGCAAAAGAAATTCGCAATATGCTCTCACATGTAGGATATAAAAAACAACTTATAAAGTATTGGGGATTTATTCCCGGAGGAGATATTCCTGACTTTCTTTTCAAAATTTTAAAACCGATTGAAATTATCGCGGAAATAAGTCCCCTACGTTTTTTAGCTGGCGGAATTGCTTTTCGTGCTAAAAAAGGAAAATAAATGGCATATAGTAAAAAAGAAGATTTAGCTTTTATCGAAACGGGAAATTATATATACTCAAATCCTTTGACGCGATGGATTACTCTCGAGGCGCATAGGAAATGTGCGCGTTTGCGAGAATATGATAGCGTCGAAAATACCGTTGTTGATCTTGGTTGTGGTATGGGTGATCATTTTCCTTATATAAAAAAAGCTAAAATTATTGGTATTGACATTAATAATTACTTTCTAAATAAAGCAAAAATTAATTTCCCTAATGCAGACTTAAGAAAGGAAAATATTCTTCGTACTTCTTTTAGAAAAAATTCTGTTAAATCAATTATTTGCTTTTCTACTCTAGAGCACATTTTACCTTTACAAGATGCCTTGAAAGAAATAAATAGGATTTTATCTCCCGGAGGTGAATTTATTTTTGCGATACCGACCGAGGGAATGCTTTATCACTTTGGACGCAACCTCACTACCAAACGCCATGTTGAGAAAATAACTGGCATAGACTACGACAAGCTTCTTGCACAAGAACATGTTAATAAATGTCGTACTATTATCAAAAATATTAAACACTATTTTATTTTAGATAATATTACTGGTGTACCTTTTAAAATACCGCTGGTCGAATTAAATATATTTCTTGTAGGCAAATGCCGCAAAAAATGAAATATTATTTTAAGATAATCTTATCGGCAATTATTGTCTGCATTATTTTATGGTATTTAACAAGGCATTATTCCCTTAAGGACCTCGGAAATGTAATACTCCATATTAACTGGTGGATGCTTATTGGCGGGCTTATTGCAACAGGTTTTATTTATATTGTTAGCGGGCTGCGTTGGCATTACCTTTTTCCACAATATCCAATAACTACCTCTATTAACGGCACAACGGTTGCTTTCGCGGCAAATACAATCATTCCTGCAAGGGGGGGCGAAATTGTCCGTGCTCTCTATCTAAAGAGTAGAAATAAAATACCTATAAGTCAGACTATTGGCTGTATTATATTAGAAAGATTACTTGATGGTATATCGCTGATCATCTTTTTAGCCCTTGCGATTATAATTCTTGGTGATACTCTTGGTCGCGATGCCAAGATGATTCTTATAATAGGTGTTTTATTACTTGTTATTATTGGCCTAGTATTAATAAGTTATATAATATTTTCTAAAAAAATTGATCCCGTTCTTAAACAAATAGGAATAAGGTTACATATACCTATAAAAATAATACAGGCAGGTAAAAAATTTTTGGAAGTTTATAAAAAAATGTCAACTTTAAAATTCTTCTTATCTATCTTTATATCAATAATAATATCTTTCTTTTTTATATTAAGCTTATGGTTGTTTTTAAATTCTTGCGATATACCGATTACATTCGAGAAAGCTATAGTTGTTTATCCTCTAATTACACTATCTATTAGTATACCTATTACAATTGGCTATGTAGGTATTTACGATACTGCTTTAATTGCTGCGTTAATTCTTGTGGGAATATATAACAATCAACTATTTTGGCCGGTAATTGTCGTACACCTCCTTACAATTGTTCCGGTTACTATCTACGGATGGTTATTATTATATTTCCAATACTTTAATAAATCTCTTCTAACACGAAATGGTAATGGTAAAATATAGCCATGCTAGACAAATTTACTCTATCCGACAAAACACAAAAAATTTTATTTGCTATTGGAATCTTCGCGATAATAATAATCACAACTTATTATAGTACAAAAGATATTAATGCAATTACCGCTTCAAAAGGCTTTAGTCCGCAGCAGTATATAGCACAAAAATTACATCCAGAAAACTTTAAGAGAGATTATCCCAACGGTATTTCTGTTCTCGACAATGCGCTACCTATTCAGGCATTATATTACGTTGTAAAAATAACTAATATTTCTACTGCAAAAGCAATATATCCGTATATGTTCCTCCAAGCCTTTGTATTCGCTTTTGCTGTTGCTTATCTTGCACAGACTCTCTTTAGAAATAGGATAGTTTCTTTTATAGTTACAGGTCTCGTGATGATATCTGGTTTAGCAGGTTTTAATATTGCCCATATTGCATCATTTGGAAAACTACTTGATCTACCCCAACATTATGGTTTTGCTAATGCCTTCATGATTTTTAGCATTGCTCTTGCGCTAAAAAATAAATACATCCTCGCCTTCTTGATGGCGATTTTATCATTTTATTGCCATGAAATAATTGGGATATTTACTGTACTTTTTATTGGTTCATACGTCATTGTCGATTTAAAATTACTTAAAAACAAACGTTTCTGGATCGGTATTGTACTATTTATTCTTGCTGCTTTACCTATCTTTATTAAAATTGTTATTAATAATGCAGGAGCATCTATCGGCGAGGTACCGATTGATAAATGGATATATCTTACAAAGACATTTTCCTTTCACTGGTATCCGAGCATCGAAAAAATGTTCGTTAGTAGTATTAATATTTACGCTGCGCCAATTATTTTATCTGTAATCGGATTTTTTATAGCTCTAAGATATTCACCAACAAAGAGCGAAATGACTCGTAAAATTCTATTGGGTACTGCAATATGCGGATTATTAACCATACTTGGAGTGATATTCGCCGAGACTACACAAAATCCATTTTTAATAAGATTATCAATTCATCGAGCCTCTGCATTAATTACTTTTTTCGCCGTTGTTTATTTTGTATTTTATCTATATCAAAAAATTATTACTGGTCATTTTTGGACTATCTTTCTATCCATATACTCTCTATCAATTTTAGCTCTCTCCTCTTCTGGTATTGCCATTCTACCCATTTTATTACTGCTATATACCGATATCCGCGATAGTATAATCGGACCTGTCACGCTTAGCAAAAGGAGTGTTGTAACTGTAAGGGTTATGTATTTTATTGTATTAATTGCTTTCATACTCCAAGGGTTGTTAATATCTTTATTGACAATACTTGATATTCAATGGCCGTATACACATTTCCTTTCAAAATATCTGAATCCTCTTGCATCAACAGATTTCCTATTACATGGAGGAGGTATAACAACAGGTATAAATATCCTTGTAATTGCAGGTTTTTCTATATTGCTTAGTATTGTCTTTTATAAATTATTGAATAAAAATATAAAAACAAACTTAATGCTTGGTAGCATTGCTACAATTTGTATTTTGGCAGTTATTTGCTATTCTGGATCCAATAAAATTAAAAAATGGCAAGATACTGGGGCTAAAGTGGCAAAATCCTATCTAGAAGTTCAATTGTGGGCAAAAAAACATACCCCCACAGATGCACTATTTATGCCTGAACCATCACGCGCTCACGGCTGGAGAGATTTTTCCGAAAGGAGTAGTTTTGGCAATATGCGTGAATGGGGATATACCAATATCGCATACCGCTCCGATCGCCAAACTTTTGACGAGGGCATAAAACGAATGAAGGAATTAGGGATAGAACTCAGCCCTGATATTGACAATAATCTTAAGCTTATTGCCGAAACACAAAAAAGATATTATTCGTTAAATCCACAACAAATTCAATCGCTTTTAAATAAATATTCTATTGATTATTTTATTATGCGAAAAAAATATATAAAGAAGATATATCGCGATCAATTCAATAAGCAATTTGAAGCTGTCTATAAAAATTCATTTTATGTTTTATATAAAAATAAATACTCGGATAAATAAAAATTCTCGACCGTTAAAAAAAATTTAGAACTGCCTTTAGACCAATAACGCTAATGCGTTATTCGAGAATAAAACTTAAATAATTCAGGTTCCTGCATTTCCCATGTATATTTTCTACGGGCAATCATCTTCGCGCGACGCTGCATCGATCTAATATTAACTCTTTGTTTATTAATAATTTTTAAAGATTTAAGAATTTCTTTCTCAGAACTAAAATTACATATGAAGCCAACATTGTTTTGCGCTACAGTCTCTTTGAATGTCGGGAAGTTAGGGCAAATTATAACACAACCTGCTAATAAATATTCAAATAGTTTATTTGGCGTCCCATAATAACTATTAAGGCAATCATTAATAATTGGTACTATTCCAACATCCGCCCGACCCAACTGTTCTAATAATTCTTCCTGATTGATTCTTCCTAAAAACCTAATATTATTAACACCTTTTGGTATACGTTTTTTTATGTTGTGAATTTCTTTATCGGTTCCCCCACATAAAATTAATTGATCTTTACCATATTGCACAAACGCATCGATAAATTGCTCTAGACCACGTCCGGTCTTAAAATTCCCTTGATATAAAAAAAACAAAGATTTTATTGATCTGCGAGATATTTTGATTTCCTTCTTTGCTTCAGGATAATTATATAATGCCAATGTATTACGATGATATAAGATTGAGTATTTTTTCCTTAATAGACCCAAAATCGCCTTGCTCGGAGCAATCAACCCAGCTATTCTTGGTAATGCATATCGTTCAACTACAGTAATAAATAATTTAAGTTTCTTCCAGGAAATCATTTCGGAGGCAGCTTCATGAGAATCATAAATTAATTTTGATGTTCCACGCTTGCTTTGTGCTAATAATCCAAAAATTAACGTATCCACATCGTGGCAATGGATAATATCCGGTTGATAATTTCTGGTCTGTTTTATATATTTATTAAAAGCAATTAAAGACAAAAATAGTCGGCTGATTAATGTGTAAGACGATATACCCCTGGTTTTAATATTGATTGGCAATTTTGTAACGCAGATTCTTGCGTCGCGCCTGTAGCGCAAATTAGGTGGTGATAAAACAAATATTTTTACTTTGTATTTTTTACTCAATGACGAATATTCTCGCCAGACTCGTATGTCGTACATTGGCTCTACCGGATGATGGCCAAGCAACATCGCTATTCGCAATTTACGACTTTTTAATTTCCTACTCAATAACGGATTGTCAAATTTATTATTTATCAATGATCTGCCTGCGACAACCCCTATTATTACAGCCCAGGCAAATGTAATCACTCTTTCAACGCTAGAGATGTATAATCCAATACTAAAATCAAAACCGATACTATGGGCAATCGCTCCAGATACAATCTCTCTTATACCAAGTCCGTTAGGAGTAAATATACTGACAATTTGTACTACCATTGCTATTGAAGATATCAACACGGCTTGGCTAAATGATATGCTATAACCTAAAGCTTGGCCTAAATACATAAACCGCCAAGTAATAATATAAAGTGATGCAATATCAATAGCAATCAGAGCGAGATATATATGTCGCTTTTTCGATAAAATAATACCTTTTATCACAATCTCCAGTTTTGGTAGATATTTATTTAAAAAACTTTTTATTAAATTTAATAGAAGTAATAAAGACAGCATTGAAATAATCATAGTACTAAAAATCAATATCAATACCCAATCGATATTCTTCAATGTAACTAATGAAGTGAAAAAACCGATAATACCAAATACTAACACAGTAATAATTACCGAAAATATAAGACCGCCAATATAATAACTGTATGAAAGTTTATACAGTTTTTTGAAATATATTCCTTTTGCAATAACACCCACTGGCAACACCGGTAAGTAATTGCCCAATGTTGAAACTGCGGCGATCCTAAAGGCTTGAGGATATCGCAAATATACATCAAACGCCCGGGCAATTACTTGCGTTCTCGTGCCTTCTAATATTGCGATACCGATTATCGATAAGCTTAACCAGAGCAACTGTATAAAATGAAGATTATGTATACGTGACAGTTCACTTCCTTTATCTTTAAAGTACCACCAGGCAAGTATAATAACGCAAATTAAAGTTAATAATTTAATGACAACCAATATACTCTTGGATTTGCTAAGTAAAATTATTTTTTGTATCCAATTATTATTTAATTTCATAGATTCAACATTTCATGCGCCGATAAAGTAATTTTTTATCTTATTCGCAATTTCCAAGAATATAGTAAATTATCTTCCAACCTAATTAGTCCCTACTTACTTCTTCTAATAAAAAAATTATTTATTTGCCTTACTATCTTAGAAGAAGTGTGAATCGTTTCGTATCTTATTTTTCTACCCCTTGGTATTAAATGTATTTTATTGGTAATACCACTTTTAGTAGGATCAACTAATCTATTCCATCCGCTGCTAACAGTTTCCGGCCATTCCGTGGAACTCCGTAGAGTTATACATGGCACCTGTAAACGATATGCTTCACGTTGAATGCCGCCCGAGTCAGTAATAATATATTTTGCTCCCTCTTGTAGAGCGATGGACTCTAAATAATTAACTGGTTCAATCAATTTAATATTGGTTGACTTTTTCAATGTGTTCCACAGACAATATTGTTTAAACATCTTTTGAGTTCTAGGATGGACAGGAAATATTATTATTCTATCGATACCCAACAATGTTTTAACAATATCGGTAAGTATTTTTTTGCTATCTGTATTAGAAGCACGATGAATAGTGGTATAAATATATCGTTTTTGTTTTATATCTAATTTTTTAAATAATCTTTCTTGTGCAGCTTTAGCTTTCGGTAATATCCGGATTAATACTTCCTCCATCAAATTTCCAACCAGATATATGTTTCTCGTCACACCTTCTTCTCTTAAATTTTCGACCGAAGCTTCAGTCGCACAGAAAAACAATTGGCATAGGTGATCAGCTACAATTCGATTAATTTCCTCCGGCATATTTCTATCGAAGCTACGCATACCTGCCTCAACGTGAAACGATGGAATATGCATTTTGGCAGCAACTAATGGTCCTGCCAGGGTTGAGTTTGTATCGCCATAAACCAGTAACGCATCTGGTTTTTCTTTGATAATTACTCTTTCTAAACCAATCATTATTTTTGCAGTTTGGCGGGCGTGGGTATCAGATCCAACACTGAGATTATAATCCGGCTTAGGAATCTTTAGACCACTAAAAAATACCTGCGACATTTCATAGTCATAATGCTGGCCAGTATGAACTAAAACTTCATTAAACAATTTTCGCAATCCCAGTGATAATCCGGCTGCTTTAATAAATTGCGGGCGTGCTCCGACTACCGATATAATTTTCTTTCTCACTTGAAAACTCCCAAAATAATTAATATTTACTTTTATATAATATTAACCTAGCGATACTATAGTAGCGTGTAATCTTTTATTTGTGAATACCATCAATATAAGAACAGATAATTATTTAATATATTCAATATATAGTAAGATCTTTTATATTATGTGCTGTTTTATTTTTATTCGGTTTTATTATTAAAGATATTGCTGTCGTTGAAACATCCTTAAAATATAGATCTATACCATTGCTTGATTTATCTACTTTATCTGGTGATAATTCTGAAATTTTATCATTTCCCGCCACGACTATAATATCAGTATTATTTTTATTTACTTTTCCCCATATTATATTTATATGGCTTATTTTTCTTTCTTGTTTGAAATCTAAGGTAAATGAAATATCTTTTTCGGGATCATCTTGTACAGCAGGAATTCCATATTCTCGCCATACAGAGTCAACTACGTTGTCAATATCTTTACCCTTTTTAAAATTGTTCGAAGATAAAACGTACGTATTTAAAACACTTCGGGCTATATTTCCATTTTCAGAATTATTAAAATAATTAAATCGTATATATTCTCTCTTGTCTAAGGCTTCTTTATTATTCGGATCATACATTACTGCATCGTTATACAAATTATAGGCCTCTAAAAAATGATTATTATCATTTTCCTTTTTAGCCCGTGAAGATAATTCGATCGATTTCTTCTCATCTCCTTGGCTATAATAAAGATCATACATCTTAAATGCACCTGCTATATGGTATAAATTACTATAATCAATAATTGTTTGCCTGGGCCAAATAATAAAATAATTATCTTTTAATTCAGCATTGTTTACGTCGATTATCTTTTTGCTACTGTCTCTACTGCTTACTGGCAACATATTCAAATATTGATTGACAGAAGTTAGTTTTACTCCTTTATTTTCAATTGTCGACTCCTTGAATAAATTTACTCCGGTATCGTAACCTATGCGATAATTCATACATCCTATCCAGTAATTGGGTGAGACAATAACTCTTTTTTTAGGATATTTTTTTAATACTTTAGAAGCCATCTTGGTTTGACGGAAACAATAGCGACCGCCGCCAAAATTTTGTTTTTGCTTGTATAGAATAGGAAATGGCATCATTATCAACATCGCCATAGATGATAGTAGAACTATTTTTATAAATAAGGTTATTTTATTAATATTATTCCAATAAAAATAAATTGTCCATGTTGCCGAAGCAATTATTATTGCTAGTGGGACTAATAATACGTTTAAATATCTATCTAGTGCCACAGAAAATCCAAGTGAAAAATAGATTTCATACACTAACCAAAGAGCGAAAAACCAAAAGATTGAGAACCAAAATTTTTTTGCATTTCTCGAGATAAAAACAACTACAACCCCTATGGATCCTGCGACAAACCATGGCCATAGTATGATATTGTGAATTATTGTTTGGATTGAACTTCCAATACCAAACAAACTTGTTTTTGATAATATACTTTTTGATCGCGATACAGATTCATCAACATATCCAAGGTGCATATTTTCTATGAAGAAAAAATTCCCTGTTTTAAGCCAAAAAATTATTCCTCCCCCTAAAAACATTAATATCAATATACCGAGTGTAATAAGAGGGAGAAAAGACCATTTTTTTCTCCCTATTAAATAGCCTAACAAGACAGGGATGATTAATACTGAATTAATTCTTGTGTAATATAATAACGCTAATATTATGCCTGTTAAAACAAAATAAAATATACTTTTTTTTCTTTCTTCGATTAATTTACAAGAATCGACAGCAATTATCCACGAGAATACTACCGCTGTCATTAAAAAAGAATTGATACTATCTGGCAATAATTGGGTAGCATATTGGATATCAAGAGCATTTACTGCCATTAATGAGGCGGCAATAATTGCGATAAATTTATTGCCGAATCGCATACCAATTTTATATGTTAGAAAAATTGACCCAAGTGAAGCTAATAATGATATTAATGTACTGGTGAAATCATTGACGCCAAAAAGTTTATAAAAAAATCCAGTTGGAGCAATTAATGGCAATCGCCCAATAGCAAAAAAAACATTTCCACTAAAATATTGCCCATGAAATAAATTATATGCTGCCTGTCCGTATAGGAGGCTATCGCGCCTATCAGGTCCGAAGAAGAAAATTATTCTTATTATTAATGCCACTAACAGCACAATTAAAATAGCATAAATAATATTTCTTGCAGTACTTTTATTTTTGTTGATATTTTTTTGCATATCAATTTATATTTTATCACTTGATTTTAGCATTAGAGATTTATTTGACTCCATATCCATCCAAGTGGCAAAAAAGAACGAAAAAAAACCTATAGTCGCGGAAAATGTTAATATTATTAGAGTAGTTTGAGGAGCCAGCCCATATTTAATGTACATATAAAAAAATCGAATTAATAATGGTAAGGCCACCAATATTAAATTGGTAAAACTCATTAAATAAAAAAACACTAACGGGTGGAAATCGCGTACTACATATTTTTGCCAAAGGCGTTTAATAAATAATTTTAACAAAAACCAGCAGACATCGACTACATAGCGAAAGAATTTAATACCGCTTTTTTCACGACCGTAGACTGGCTTTACCTCAGCATCGGCAATGCGAAAATTAAAAATATTAAGCCGCGTTAGAATATCGGCGTTATAACCATAACCTTTTTTAAGCGTTTTAATATTAATGCGCTCGAGCGCCCGCCTCGAAATTGCTGTATAGCCGCACTGCGGATCTAAAACCCCCCAGTAGCCGGTAGCAAATTTTGTCAAGAAAGTCGCAATCGCATTTCCTACCAGGCGATATCTTGGCATTACTTTAGCCACATCATTTGCAAAAAGTCGGTTACCTTTGACATAGTCCACCTCGCCCTCTACGATAGGCATCACAACATTTTTTAGGTCATTCGGGTCCATTTGATTATCACCGGCCATAACTGCTGTAATATTATATCTAAGTTCCATACTTTTTAAATATCCATCTGATAGTGACGCACCAAGCCCTTTATTTTTCTTATGCTCGATATGAATGATTCGCTTATTTTTCTTTTTAAGTTTATTGATAATTTTTGCTGTACTGTCTTGACTAGCATCATTAACAACAATTATCCTATCAACAAATTTCGGTATACCCAACAAGGTTTCTGCAATTAGATGTTCCTCGTTGTAAGCCGGCACGACTACAGCAATTTTTTTATTTCTTATCATTTTGATGTGCTAAGCTTTTTTTCATACTCTCATAGGTAGCAACGAGTCCAGGTTTAAAATCAGTTGTAAATTTAATGCCTATTTTTTTAATTTTGCGATTATCAACATCGAAAACCTTAATGTCTCCTTGTACCCAGGGACCATACTTAATCTTAATTTTTCGATTCTCACCAAATAGATTTATTACCGAACTAAGTAATTCTTTAACTGTTACCTTAATGCCCGAAGCGCAATTGTAAACCTCGCCTTTTGTATTCGGGATGGTCGCGGCTAGAATATTGGCATCAATTACATCATCAACAAAAGTAAATGATCTTTCTTGCCGACCAGTGCCAAAAATAGTAGGATTTTGATCTTTTATGATATTACGAATAAAGATCGCCACTACGCCACCATAAGGGCTGAATTCTTGACGTGGTCCGTAGACATGGAAATAACGCAAAATAGTGGTGTCCATATCATAAAGTTTATTAAAAAGAGCTACATATTTCTCACCGGCTAATTTACTAACTCCATAATATGAAGTTGGATTTAGTGGATGCTCCTCGGTTTGCGGCTTAAATTTTGGTTCGCCATAAACCGAGCCGGTCGAAGCATGAACAAACTTCTTAATTTTATATTTGTGTGCCAACTGCAATAGTCCCAAAGTCCCTTTGCCATTGACCTCCAAATCACGTTTTGGATCTTTAAGGCAGATTGTTTTTTTGCTTGCCGCCTGATGGAAAACTATATCAAATCTATATTTTTTAAAGTATTTCTCGGTTTTTTTGAAGTCGGTGATATCGCATATAATACTTTTAATTTTCTTGTATTTTTTCGTTAAAGGAATGATATTTTCACACTTACCTGTTGAAAAATCATCCAAAGAATATACACTTAATCCTAGCTGGGCTAATCGTTCGCAGAGATGACTGCCAATAAAACCAGCTCCGCCGGTAACAAGTGCTCGATGAAATTTCTTTTTAATTTGAGCTTCGTGATATTTAATATTCGATTTAATCATTTTTTTCATGAAACGATCAAGTTCTATAAAAATCACCGTTAGAGATTATATTATTCATGGCATCTTTTTAACGATTTATGGATTTGTTAAATACCTACCATCTCCGGTTGGCGATTTATTGCGCTACATCGTTATTAAGCCATCAATTCGCAAAATTGGCAAGTCTCGGATATATGAAGGAGTAACCTTTTGGTATCCATACCGCATAAAAATAGGTACCAATGTTACATTAAATGAATGGGTTTATCTATCTGGTTTTGGTGGATTAGAAATCCACGACAATGTTCGCGTTGGCCATCGCACTACTATTTTAACTTCCGATCATATATTTTCTCACAATAATATTCCCATTCACAAACAAGGATTAACAAGTGGAAAAGTAATAATTGGTAAAGGTGCATACATTGGATGCAATGTTACAATTTTGAAAGGCATTAAAATCGGCAAAGATGCCGTAATCGGAGCCGGTTCGGTTGTCACTAAAGATATACCTGATAATGCTATCGCCGTTGGCGTACCGGCAAAAATTGTTAAAAAACGATAATGGGAAAAAATAAATACTATCGATTTTTGGGACAGATAATTTACATAGTTTTTCTTGCTTGGGTAGCGTGGTATTTTTATAATCTTCTTTCGAGCAATTGGCTGACTATTCTAGAAAATCTGAAGTATGTTAATTACTATCTGTTAACTTTATCGACACTTATTTTCATTATTTTTATTTATACCACGGGCTATTTGTGGGGAACGCTAGTAAACAGATTACAAACAAACTTTTCGCCTTGGCAAGCATGTTTAATTGATAATATTGCCCAAATTGGTAAATATTTTCCTGGTAAAATATGGAGCTATATCGGTCGCTGGTATATTGGGCGTGATTACGGTTTAACTAAAAAATCAGTTCTTATTTCGATTGTTAATGAATTTGTTCTTTATATTATCGCCGGATTGATTGTTTCTTTACCTGCACTGTTACCGTTTATCCACAATATTACGATAAAAATTTTTTATATCATACTATGTATTATCGGGATAATTTTTTACCAATCGTTCTTTTCTTTACTGACAAAAATATATAAAAAATTCAAAAAAATTGATCTTAAAATCCCGCGTCTTTCCCATCAAACCAGCATTAAATATCTAATTGCATATATTGTGCTCTGGTCGGTAGGAGGATCTTCATTCTACTTGACCGCCCTATCATTTCACTTGTCCCATTGGGGAGTAATTCATTTTATAAACTATAATGCGCTTTTTGCCGTTTCATATTTGGTTAGTTATATTGTACTTTTCGCGCCAGGTGGTATTGGTATTAGAGAAATTATCCAAAATACTTATTTGCCAATAATTGGCATCACAGGATATCAGTCGGCAGTATTGGCGATATTTGGTCGAATTATTTCTACTCTCGGTGATATTATTGTATATTTTACAAGCAGTATCTTACTTAAAAAATATAAACGCCTTAAGGAATAGAAAATGTGTGGCATCACTGGAATAATTACAGGTAAAAAATCATCTCTCGGGCCCAAGAAGATAGGCATGATTGTTAAAAAATTGCTAATTGCGTCGCAGTCCCGTGGTATGGAAGCAACAGGAATTGCTCTTATGATACCGGATAGAATAGATGTCTTAAAGCAATCTCTACCGGCACGGAAATTTACCATTAGTCAACAATATCAAGAATTATTTGGTAATATTTCGCAGAATGACAAACCAATCGCTATTATTGGCCACACTCGTTTAGCAACTGATGGTGATAATACTCCGGAAAACAACCAACCAATAATCAAGAATGGTATAATCGGAGTTCATAATGGCATTATTGTTAATGATGATGTTTTATGGAAAAAACACCGAGATTTACATCAAAAATTTCAAGTTGACACCGAAGTTCTACTAAGTATAATCAAGAAATATTTAAACGAAAATTTAGATCTACCTCGTGCAATAAAGAAAGTGTTTGGCGAAATTGAAGGTAGTGTATCTACTGCCTTATTATTTGATAATTTAGGCGCGATGATTCTTGCTACCAATAACGGTTCTCTTTATTATTGCCACGATAAATTACATCAAATATTTGTTTTTGCATCAGAAAGAAGAATACTACTGAATTTAAAATTAAATTTATGTGGCAGGATCGAACAAGTTTTGCCTAATACAGCCTATATAGTCGATATTAATTCTTGCACAAAATATAGAATTCATCTTGATAAAAAAATTGTTCTAAAAATCAAGCCGACAATACTACGTCATCCAAGAAGAATTGTTGATTATACCCGCCCACTTCATAATCAACCAAAAATTATTCAATACGTACCCGATCACCAAACACTTAAAAAAATCGACAAAACATTAGAAAAAATCAAAAAGTTACGTCGTTGCACTCGCTGTATCTTACCTGAGACAATGCCATATATTGAATTTGATGACAAGGGGGTATGTAACTACTGTAGGGGCTATATAAGCCAAAACGGGAAAATTGGACAAAAAGAATTATCTAAAATTCTCAAACCACATCATGATAAAAACCACCCAGATTGCCTTCTAACGTTTAGCGGCGGACGCGATAGTAGTTATGGACTTCATTTTCTTAAAAAAGAACTGGGGCTCAATCCACTGGCTTATACTTACGATTGGGGAATGGTTACAGACCTCGGCCGGCGTAACCAGGCACGGATGGTGGGAAGTCTTGGCGTGGAACAAATTTGGGTTTCGGCTGATATTCCCCTGAAACGAACCAATATTCGCAAAAATGTTTTAGCCTGGCTCAAAAAGCCGGATCTTGGTACTGTACCGCTTTTTATGGCTGGTGATAAGCAATATTTTTATTATGCTAATAAAATTGCTAAAGCCAACAAGATAAAGAATATTATTATTTGTCTTAATCCGTTGGAAAAAACCGATTTTAAATACGGTTTTTGCAACATTAAGCCCGATAAAGATATATATTATCGTCTTTCTGCAATTGATAAAGCCAAGTTGGCTGGCTACTACGGCAAACAATACGTAGCTAATCCTGCTTTTATTAACTCATCACTTATCGATAGTATTTCCGCTTTCGTCTCATACTATTTTATTCCCCATGATTATATTTCGCTGTATGAGTACATTAAATGGGACGAAAATAAAATTAACAAAACCCTTCTTGGCAAATATAATTGGGAAACTGCTACTGACACAAAAAACACTTGGCGCATTGGCGATGGCACAGCATCGTTTTATAATTTTATTTATTTAATGTTAGCTGGATTTACTGAAAATGATACTTTTCGCAGTAATCAAATCCGTGAAGGCGCAATTAGTCGACAAGAAGCTCTACGTTTAGCCGAGAGAGACAACACTCCACGCTACGACTCGATTAAATGGTATTGCAAAACTATAGGAATTGATTTCGGGCCGATGATTGATAGAATAATCGAATCACCAAAATTATATTAATCCATCTTAGTTGAAATTGGCGAATTGAACATGAAAAAAAATCATAATTTACGGAGCCGTGCAATTAAAGGTACTTTTTGGGTAGCACTGGCCAATATTCTAGGCAGAGCTATAACCCTTATTTCGATGCCGGTTTTAGCACGTCTCCTGTCAAAAGCTGATTTTGGTGTTTTTGGTATCATCACTACCATAGCAATGATTAGTCAGGTGATCGTCTCATTTGGCTTTGACCTTTGGTATGTCAAATCTAGTGACAAGGAAAAAACTCGCTATGCAATTTTTATCAAAGTTAGTCTTCTGAGTATTTTTATTCTTTGTATTGGATTGGCATTTTTAGCTCAGCCATTGAGTGTTTTTTACAAAGATCCACAGCTAAAAACTCTAATGTATTGGTTCGCGCTATATTTTATAATCGGCGGCGCGTCCCAAATATTACGCCAACAACTGGCTAAGCATCTTGAGTTTAAAAAAACTAGTCTTGCTACTATTGCAAAACAAATTACGCAAGCTATAGTATCAATATTTATTGCTATTTATTTTAAAAATGTTTACGCGCTACTTCTTGGATTTATCGCGGGGGGAATAATTGAATTTATTGTTCTATTTACCATCACTGCAAAGCCGTTTTTCGAAGGCCTCTCACATTTTTTTAGCATTGATATTTTCCATGCTTTTAAAAAAAATGGCACCTTCACAATAAGCACCATGAGTTCTCAACTAATAAATACTGCGGCTAGATATATAAGCACTCCTATTTTTGGTAGAACTTCAGGACTAAGCGCTACAGGGCTTTTTGTTACTATGGATAGTTTAATCACGCAACCTTTAAATATTATAATCGGTTCTATTTCAACAACTTCATTATCTGTCTTGGCTAAAGTTCCCAACAATAATCTTGCCAATATCTCATTGCGTATTAGCCGCCTGTTATTGGTAATTAGCGCACCGGTTTTTGCCTTTCTCTGGCTATATTCCGAGGAAACAATCAATATTTTCCTTGGCGCAAAATGGGTAGATGGCGCCAATGTTTTGCGCCTCTTGATGTTGCCGGCATTTTTCAATATTGTCGTTAGTCCTATCAGCCAATTATTTATAATTCTCAACAAGCCTCAGCGCCTTTTGGTATGGAATATTATATTTTTTACATCTAATGTTGTAGCAATAATTCTAGGCAGTCATTTTGGCTTTTACTTTGCTGTCTTATGTTATGCAATTGTTGGAGTTATTATGCGTCTCACTCTTCAGATCATGACAAGCCAGTTGCTTTCGATATCTATCTGGTCTTTTATAAAATTGTATTTTGAGTTTATGCCTATCTGGATTCCGCTTATTCTACCAGGTATTGTGATAAAACTTTATTTCGATCACATTTGGGCAATATTTATCTATGCTGTTTGCGGATTGCTGATGTATTTTTATCTGATAAAAAAATATAGGCCACGAGTTCATAGCGAGATTAAAACAATTTATCACACAATCAAGCCCGATAAATTTTCATTTATAAAAGATAGAAACGACCAACAAATCTGACGAGTATAAAATTAAAATAATCTCTTTTTAAAGCGGTGTTTTAAAGGTTTGTGAATTGATATCAGCGGCAATATTATCATTTAAAATTACTTTTTTCAGAATAACGTTGCCATTATCATAAACCTCTTCGCCTGGATAGTCCCTAACCACTTTATTTAAATATTTATATCCAATAAATTCCGGAAAACGCACATTTTCGATAGCACCCTTAGTTATCGGCATTGTTGCGATATATTCAATATTATTTTTTTCTAAATAATCATTAAATTGTGATTGATTTAATATTGTTTTTGGCATAATGACAAATTGCTGATCGGGACTAAATAAAGGAATATAAGGACTGGCTGGTGTAATAGCTACCTTTACTCCCGTTGGAAGATGGCGATGCAAGGTTTTTAAATTTATTAGATCCATTTTTTGGAATCTAATTTGCAAAGCAAATCCCTGCGGCAAACTATATGGGCCTGAGTAAAGCATAGTAGTGTTTGTCACAAGCATCCAGCCAAAAGCGGCAGCAAACATAATCTTTAGCCAACGACGATCGGTTACCTGCATTAAATATGAAATTACATATGCGCTAAGAAAGACAAGGGGCAAGGCAGTCTCCCGAGCAATTCGATCAGGCATAAAACTATAAACTACACGAGAGGCAAGAAACATCACTCCAAACCAAGAAAGTAAAACCGTAGCCATTCGGGTTAATTTTGGACTTAGAGAAGATCGTACAATTATCAGAAATACGCCAATAAGACCAATGTACCAGACCAAAGGTCCTACCATTTCGCGATACTCACTAAATTCGATAGGGAAACGAATATAGCCAAGCTTTTGGACATTAGCAATTGCCTTTATAATAACATCCCCCAGATAAAATCTATAAAGAAGCCAAGTACAAACAATTATCATAGCAAGACCAATTATTGCTAAAATTTTTTGCTTGGTTGTCATTCGATTCAATATTCCGCGCCCGCTCACCCATCTTGAGATAATTGTTACAACCGCTATTACTAACAATATAATCGAGGTTAAGGCAAAACTCATATGGTGGAAAAAACCAAGCAAGACATATAAAAGAACAGCATAAAAATAATTCTTTTTCTCGCGCGGATTTTTCAAAATTTTAACAACAAAAAACAAGATAAACGGTAGGAAAAAATAGGACCCCACTAAATTGGCATAAAGGCCATCACCATAAGCTACAATGGCTGAGCCATTGGCCAGTAAATAAACAATTACAGCCCAAAACGCAAATACTTTACCCATAAGTTCTCGCCCTAAAAGGTAGAGAGGGATTACCGGAAGAATAATAAGAAGCGGCATCCCAAATTTAACAAGGGTCATCGGTTCCAAGAAAAACATCTTGGTAAAGAGTGCAGCGATAATATGAAGGCCTTGTGGATACGATGTAGTAATATCCCAAATTGTACCTGTTGATAATATTTTTTCGATATAACTTAAATGAACTAGCGGGTCAGTACCGGGCGGCACTAAAAATTGGTCATTGATATATCCCCAATAGAGTAATCGCAACCTTAAATATGCAGCAAGTGCAATCAACACTGCCAAAACTAACCATAACCATTTTTTACTGATTTCTTTTTTCATTTATCTAACAGTAATATCCCAATAAATCCCCTTATCTGCCATCCATTGTACCCCGTCGACTACTGGTGTGAAATAAAATTGATATGTCCCAGGACGAGTAGCCGTCGAAGCTTTTATTTTGAATTTAAAGACAGCTATTTCTCCCGGCCTAATATTATTATTAGCTAATTCGATTCTTGCCGGATTGATAAAATGAGTAATTCTCTCAAAAGGATTGCGAATATAGCGATCTTGCGGATGAGAAGTTCCCAGCCTTACCTTACCTGCTCTTGACCAAGTAATAGTTCCTGTATTACGTAAGTTTAAGGCAAATGATGCGCTATGGCCTCGCTCAATGGTAGGATTTGCACTTTGGCCTGTAATTTCATAGTGATAACCTATGGCATATGGCGAAACATTGACATTCCAAGCAGTACAAGTACCAAGCCAAGAAATATCATCGGCTACAAGGCAAAAACGTTCGTTATACAAGCCGGGTTGCTGATCATAACCAGCAGCATAAGAAAAAGTGAATGTTGTTGTTTCCCCAGGCGCAACTTGGTTTGAACCAAGCCGAACACGTATCGGTGATCGCCAGCCGCTACCACGGCGCACCAATTCTGGTGTGCGATCTTTAGGTGAGCTAGTGCCTAATCGCAAAATACGACTATCCCATATTGTCGCACCGCTATTGCGCACAGTGTAACGGAAACTTTTTCTCGATCCGCCGCGCATCAGGGTGACATCCGAAGTTGATCTGGCAACAGTTGTAGCCTTATAGGAACCTACGCGGGTCATTAAATTATAAGCATTAGCAACACCATATCCTGTTGAGTTATTGTGATTTGATCCGGTAGCGCGAATTAGATAATCTGTCATATTAGTTCTCTGAATTCTTAGATGCCAGCCTTCACCTAAAGAGGCAATTCCCGAAGCTACCGCACAGGCCCCTGAGGTACCACTGACAGTCGCATAACTATTATTGCTGGTATCACCGGTAGTAATTAGACTTTCTCCCGGGGTAGATACTGAAATTTGTGAACCGTAATTTGAAAAGCTGGAGCGCTGGCCATATCTGTTAACCGACCCTACGGCAATCACATATTTATCCGAAGCTGGGTAAGAAACACTGGCACGTCCTGAATTTCCGCTAGCGGCGATTAAAATCTTGCCGTGGCCTGCCGCATACTCAATAGATGCCCGCATCGCTGAGTTTGTTGTACCGCCAAAACTCATATTGATAATGTCAGCTCCACTATTGGCCGCCCAACGAATACCTCGGGCTACATTGGCACTAGTACCTTCACCATTACTATCAAATGACTTAACGGGCAGTATTTTAGCCGCCCAGTCAATCCCTGTTACACCAACACTATTATTACTATTGGCAGCAATAATTCCCGACATCTGAGTACCATGGCCATTATCGTCAGTATCGGTAGAACCACTCGTTGCCTTACCGGTGATTGCGTTATAACCATTAAGCATGCGGCCCTGTAAATCTTCATGGGTTCCTCTAACGCCGGTATCAACTACGGCCACTACAGTACTATTTCGCCCTGTTGTATAATCCCAAGCATAAGGCACTTTTACTTGTTTTAAATATGTTTTCTGTTGAGCATAATAATGGTCATTGGCATTGCGCATTATCTTGTAAACATAATTCGGCTCTACCTCGGCTTTTAATTGCTTTCGTTCGATAATTTGACTCGCCTTTTGGCTATCCAGATCAGCAATTGTAAAATCATTATTATCTGAACCTTCTGATATTTCATACCCTTCCTCTTTAAAGGCGGCACTTACTTCATCTACTGATGATCCCTCCGGAGCGCGAATGATAACCCCTTTTGATGGCTGTTCTTCATTCACTTGTGTCTCTTGAGAAGATTGTTCTTTACGATCTTGCTCACTGATGATAGTACCAGGCTGGACTACATTATCCGATGACACCTGTGCAATCTCGGTTTGTTCATCGGCCTTTGCTTCTTGATCTTTAGTGATATAACTTGCATCTTGAACAGTAGATAGCCCCTGCCCCGCTAAAAGCAGCATCGCAAAAACAAGTACTATTTTATTGCGCAACATAAAAACTCCCCTCCGTTAAAATTCAAAACATTAAAAATTATCGAACTGTCACATCCCAATAAATTCCGTAATTTTCCATCCACCTACCAACGCCAGCGACAGGACGGAATGACATTCTATAGGTTTTTGATGAAATATTACGAGGGGCTTGTATGACAAAACGAAATGTAGCAATTCCACCCGGCGGCACCGAAGATCGTTGCATAATTATTCGATTGTTAGAAACCCAACCATTTTTCAAAATCCAGCCACGAATTCTTCTATTTAATGGATCAGCTGTCCCCAACTTGACATAGGACCTTGCCCAGGTTTGATCGCCGGTATTTCTTATTTTTAATACCAGTGTTGCCATACCACCAGGATTGATGGTAGGATTTGGGCTTTGGTCAACAATAGAGAAGTGGTATCCGGTCTGGTATGTAGTGATACGCCACAATATTTCAGGTCCATTCATCCATGTAATTCCTTGTGCTACCAACCTGAACCTCTCGTCAAAAGTTCCAATCGGAGTGCTGCTTTTTTTACTCATCCTAAAAAGAAATGTCGCTGTGCCGCCAGGCGCAACTCTTGATTGTTGCATATATACCCTAGCATAATTGCGCCACGGATAGGAACCATCAGCATTTCTTAATCGACTAAAGCTCGGGCGCCTATCGCGCGGACTTTCGGTTCCTAAATAAACTGTGTTTCTTGTCCATGTCGAGCGGCCAGTATTTTTCACTTTAACATAAAAGACCTCAGCTTCACCCGAATTGATGGTTTTTATAGCACGGTTTTGAGTTACTTTTTTATATGTATATTCCGGTACATTAAATTTATAAGTATTGTGATAAAGATTCCAGAAATTATAATTGCCATTGTAAACATGAGGAGTATAACGATAAAGTGCGGCAGTAGCTTTATTGCCGAAAGAACCGCAATGGGTGCCATTCCAGTCATCAAAGCAAAAACTTTGGCCAACTTGATAGTCACCAAAGCCATGACCCGATGACCTCTCGTAATTGTAGCGCAGTTGCCATGCTCCCCATTCAACCTGCTTTGTGAAACCGGCATATTTTGCACTGCAGCCACCCGAATCCGGGCAGCCATAACCCATAGATTTGCGCATTACTTCCCACACGCAACGACCGGAATCAGATATTAAGCTTTGCTCTTTTTGTAGAGTTACTAAGATTATCATTGGGTTAATAGTACCGGTCGAAGTATTAATTGTAATACCATTTATTGAACCCGAAGCGTCACCATGGCCATGAGCCGCATCATAAATAATTTGTGCTGCCGAGCGACCACCCTCCGAAAAATCCTTAAGACAACTACCTTGATTTGATAAAAAACGTTGAATTGAAGAAGCACTCATCGCATCAGTTGCAATAAATGAACCATTATCAATAAGATTACTTGGATTAAAACCAGCAACTTGCGACTGGGCGGAAGCATTAAGTGGAAACATAGCACAAGTGAGTGCGGCCAAAAGTAACCAAACAAGAGGTAAAATGATTTTACTTTTTAGTGCGTTCATTACGCCTTATTATATCCGACTGCTAACAAAAAGGGAAATTTAATCGTTGTACATCTTTTTGATGACGCGAACAACTTTTTCCTGCTCACTTTTTTTAAGAGCTGGGTGGATTGGCAATGATACCACCTCTTTGGCAATCTTTTTTGCTACCGGACACTTGCCCTTAAGTTTAAGCGGTTTATAGGCTTTTTGGTCAAACAAGAGGACTGGATAAAATATGGCTGCACCGACACTGTTTTTGTTAAGCTCTGCTATAATTTCGTCGCGCGTCCAACCAAAATCGGGCATTACTCGAATTGTGTACTGGTGGTAAACGTGCTTGTTGCCTTTGAGCTCGGCTGGAGTGATAATACCTGGAAGATCTTTAAATGATTTATTGTAGTTGGATGCTATTTGACGGCGCTGCGATATATATGCGGGAAGTTTTTTTAGTTGCTCGATACCAATGGCAGCGCCAATATCGGTCATGCGAAAATTATATCCGATAATATCATGATAATAACGTTTCCCCATGCCATGATTTCTAAGAAGCTTGATATGATCAGCAATTTTTTTGGAATTGGTTGTTACCATTCCACCTTCGCCGGTAGTCATGTTTTTAGTTGGATACATTGAAAAAGCGCCGGCAATACCAAAAGTACCAACTTTTTTTCTACCAAGTTGGGCAAGATGCGATTGGCAAGCATCTTCGATCACTTGGAGATGATGCTTGTGGGCGATTTTAATAATCTCCGGCATCCGCGCCGCTTGGCCATATAAGTGAACCGGCAGAATAGCTTTAGTGCGCTTAGTGATTAATTTTTCAACCGATTTAGGGTCGATATTATAATCATCCTCGCAAATATCAGCAAAGATTGGTTTAGCGCCGGTATAAATTATGGCATTAGCCGTTGCCGCAAAGGTAAACGGCGTAGTAATTACTTCATCACCCTCGCCGATACCAGCAGCAAGTAATGCTAAATGCAATGCCGTGGTACCGTTTGATGTTGCTACTGCATATTTAGCACCAACTTTTTTCGCAAAATCCTTTTCTAATTCTTCTACCTTTTCTCCTTGCGCCAACATGCCGCTGCGTAAAACCGCGATAACTGCTTTTTCTTCTTCTTTACCCAAAACTGGGCGTCCTACTGGAATCATTTTTGCTCCTCTCGTCGCAATTAATCTCAAAATTCAAATCTTAAAATTATATCTTTAAATTTTAAATTATACATTACCATTTTGAGGTTTGTACTTTGAGGTTTGTATTATCCTACCACCTTCTCTCGTTTTTCTTATCGATAGATGATATTTCTTTCTCACATTTATTGCATTTTTTATCATCGATATTTCTTAACTTGCGTGCCGGATTACCCACCCAAACTTCTCCTGCAGGCACATCATGGGTTACTACCGCACCGGCACCAATGAGTGCTCCTTCGCCGATAGTTACGCCACAAACGATGGTAGCGTTGGCACCAACCGATGCACCATGTTTGATGAGTGTTCGTGATATCTCCCAATCGCCTGTTGCTTTTGGTGTGAAGTCATTGGTTAGGACGCAACTGGGGCCCAAAAAAACTTCATCTTCCAATATTACGCCATCATAAACCGATACATTGTTTTGAATTTTACAGCGGTCGCCGATAACTGATTCGCCGCCAATGAAAACATTCTGGCCGATGATGCAATTCTCGCCAATTTTGGCGCCCCCCATAATATGGGAGAAATGCCATATTTTGGTGCCGGCACCGATCTTGGCACCATCATCAACAATGGCAGTTTCATGACGCTCGTATTGTCCGATTGGTACATTTATCACAAAATTAATATAAAACTATTGTTAACCTGATGCAAGAGTTCGATAATTTAAATAATTACAATTATTTAGAAACCGCCCGCGATCGACTTCGATCGCGGGCGATGTAGTGCTTGTGTTCAATTGGGCGGCAAAGCGCCTTCTTTGTGAAGAGCGAGCAGATACTCATGAAGCACTTGCCACGATTCCGCTTGTACCTCAAGTTCCGGCCAACGATCAGAGAATGGGTCATTTTCTATGTCCGATTTGCCGGCCACTTCGGTACAAATGGTAATTGGCTCGCACTCAAGCACCGCTCGAAGCTTAGAACAGAATGATGTATCAAGGCGCATAATGGGATAGTGTGAGGTGATTCTGTATTGGCCACCTTCGCCTCCTGCTGTATCAATTCTATAACACGACATCCACTCTCGTGTACTTCCTGCGACATGGAAATGGTGTGCGCCCATTGCCCTGATGGCATCCTCAACGGTTGAGAAATTCTCGGTAGCCCAAGGGATATATCCCGGCGCGAAATCCCAGCCGAAATGCTCGAGCGTCCTCGTTATTGGCAGATGACTTTCGCAGGATAAATCTTCATAGCAAGCACGACGATTCAGAAAATTCCACGAAAATGTGATATGTTCGATGTCACAAAGTAATCCCCAGCACATGCGATCAGAGAACCACCTCATGTCGTTCACCCATACGCCGACACGCGGGTCGAGATGAGTCGGCAACATCAGCCCCTTGTAGAAGTTAGTGATACTAGTATTCTCAAGCAGAGGATTAAGTCCTTCAAATCCAAGTAGTTTACCGAATACGATAGTGGTAAACTTTACTGCTTCAAGGTATCTATCGAGGGTAACTTCGGCTGGCCATCTGTAACGCGGCAGCATCGCCTCCGTTGTCTCTGTTGGCAATGACTCCAGCTTTACACCCGCTCTTAACGCATAAGAGGGAATGTGAGTTGTTTTACGATAGAATACTCGTCCTTGATCTAACATTTCATCGCTTGGTGTCCAGCCCACACTGCCACCATGAAGAACCAAGTAGAAGAAACGGTTAAGTTCCGTATTCTCAGGACGGAACTTTACCCACCCTGATACCTTGTCATCAAGCAGGCCAGCCCAGTTGCCACCTTCGGCATCCTCCCTATAGAGCTGATCAATCAAACCGTTGGGAGCATGGATAGCTACTGGCACATCACGGTAGGCCTCGCGCATCTCATCGGTGAGTTTCCCTACGAATTGGGCCCCGATACGCACTCCAAGCGCCCGTAGTTGCTTGAGACCTGGAAATCTATCTTCATCATGTAAGAAAGCCAGCTTATCCACGTAGTCACGCGCTCCCACTGGTGTCATTAGACACTCAGGCAAACGCATTTGTACTGCGCCCATCTTGCCACATCCTTCATGTCAATGTTCATACCGCCGAAGGCGGCATCTAATCTCGCCTAAGGCGAGATTATGATGGTATCAAGAACTAAGAACGATAGCAATAGATAATAATCGTTTAGAATAATTAGGTCAATAATAATTGATAATTTATTAAAACTACATCGCTTTGTTAAGTGCCAAAGCTATCATCAAGGCGTCGCGGGCGTCTTCAGGTAAAACATAATTTGATTTTTTACCTTGAATTGCTGCCATAAAGGCATCGAGTTCATATTTGAGGGGTTCTTCTTTTGATACTTCAATTATTTCAGCATCATTAACTTGGCCAAAACGCATCACAAACTCACCGTAATCATTATATTCATGGGAATAATTGTGGCGCCAAAGGCGCAAATCCTGCGACATAAAATCAAGTTCTACATAACCTTTAGTTGCTGCCAAAGTCAGTCTTCTGACTTTGTGTGGCGTAATCCAGTTGGTTTGCAGGTGAACTGTCGCTCCAGGGTAAATGAGCATCGAATCTACCACATCTTCTCTTTTGGCGTTAAAGATTTTTTGGCCACGAGCATACATTTTAAGTGGCCTTGACGATAATAAAAAGTTAGCAATATCAATGTCATGGACGCCAATATCAACTAAAACATTATCTTCTTTAATTTGCGGTGGTAATGTCCCCATCCGCTGGAATATCATAGTCTTAACCTCGCCCAGCTCACCACCCCTTATCATTTCTTTAAGACGGATAACTGAAGGGTTAAATCTCTCGATATGCCCTACCGTCAGCACCCGCTTCTTTTTTCGTGCAAGATCAATCATTGCTTGAGCATCGATAATATTGGGAGCAATAGGTTTCTCGCATAAAACATGGGTACCAGCATTTAAAAAATCCGAAGCGACACTTTTATGCAATTTAGTCGGTACTGCAACGCTCACTGCATCAACACCATCTTTGATAACATCTTTATAATTACTAAACGCCTTGGTTTTATATTTTTTAGCATACTCGTTGGCGCGAGCGATATCGGCATCAACCACCGCCACTAATTCTGTGTCAGGGCGCGATGCGTAATGGCGAATATGGTGGCGTCCCATATTGCCAGCACCAATCACCGCTACTCTTAAACGTTTATGTTTATTAGTGGTAGGTGTCTGGCGACCAGTGATGTGTGTTTTTTTCTTTTTGTTCATATAATTCCTAATTAATAAATTTTAGCCATTAGATATTAGGACTTAGACATTTTTTATTTCCAACTCCCCAATACTTTAATCCGGCTGATTCCATTTTTTCGCGACTGAATATATTTCTGCCATCGATAATAATTTTTGGCGCTTTCATTTGTTTTGCGATTTTTTTTGGCTGCAAACCGCGATACTTTGAATGAGCTACCATAAAAATTGCCGCTTGCGCACTTTTTAAGATACTCTCTGCTTTCATCTTTTTCAAATGGGACACATACGGGTCATGAAGATGATAGTGCACGCCGGCTTTTTTTAATAATTTAATCAAGACATCAGTAGGTGCATTACGTGTATCATCGGAATCGGCATTATAAGTGACGCCCATAACAGCTACGCGGATTTTTTTCATTGATAATTTATTCTCGTGTGCGGCTTGTTTTAGAAATTCATAAATATGATGTGGCCCTTCATCATTTAAGTGGCGGGCGTGGGCGATAACTGAATGCTTGTGATGCTTTAGCACTGATGCTAATAATAACCACGAGTCTTTAGGTATGCAGTGTCCGCCCACGCCCGCCCCCGCTTCATGAATATTGCGTTCCGGCGATTTCCTGACAAGATGGCGCACTCGCCAAAAATCAGCACCGTATTCCTCACAAATCCAAGCCAGTTCATTGGCAAAAGCAATTTGAACATCGCGATGAGCATTTTCCGCTGTTTTAACAATCTCAGCTTCTAAGTTAGTAGCAACATCAATTTCGCCGCGCCATTGAAAATCAGGGTGTTTGGGCTGATATGCAATAATATTTCTATAAAATTCATTAGCAATCTTTGCTGCCTTTTTCGATGCCGCACCAACCACTCTGGAATGGTGGCGAATTTTTTTAATAAGAAATCCTGGCATCAGCCGCTCAGGGCAATTTATCACAAACAGATCTTTTCCTTCTTTTCGGCCGGTGATTTTCTCCAATGTCGGCCTAACAATATTATTGATAGTTCCCGGGGCAATTGTTGACTCCACAATCACCATTACTTCCTTACTTTTTACTTTAGACTTTTCACTTTTAACTTGCTTCGCTATCGCCTCTACGGCGGAGCGAAGCGCCTTATATTTCGGTTTGTGATCACCATCTTCCACTGGAGTTTCCACCGCTATCAAAATTATATCTGATGATCGATAAACTTCTGATGATGTTGTAAATTGGAGCCGGCCAGTACGACACGCTTGAGCTAATAGTTCATTTAAGCCCGGTTCATTGCCCTCGATTGGATTGCCACCTCTTTTTAATTTATCGATACGATCGACATTAACATCAACGCCAGTGGCGGCAAAGCCGGCCTGAGCAAGCATTGCCGCCACTGGCAAACCAACATAGCCGACACCAACTATAGCCACTTTTGCTTTTTTCGAGTGCACTTTTGCAAGAAGCGATTCTGTTTGTTTTGATGTTTTTGCTTGAGAATTATTTTTTTTCATTTTAGTTAATTTTATTAATTTAAGATTTAATATTACTTTTATCCACTCAAAAATGCAAATTACAATTTTGGTAAAAAGGTTAAAAGCATAAAGTTTATCGTGCATAAAAAACATCCGCGAAAATCCGCGTGTATTGCTTATCCGCGTGCATCCGCGATATATGTGCTATAATATATTTGACAACCAAGCGGGGGTACTATTAGCTTATGGACGACAAAAATAAAAACCAAATGGAAACGGGGACAGACTGGCTCGAGGAATATGAGGGGCAGTTAGCTATTGATGTCCATCAAACCCCAGAGGCAGTCGTTATTAAAGCCCCAATCGCTGGTGTTAAGCCAGAGGATTTGGATATTGATATTAATGATGAAGTAGTTACTATCAAAGGCCACCGCAAATCGGCAGAGGAATCCGAGAAAGATAGCTATTTCGTCCAAGAATGCTACTGGGGGGCTTTTTCCCGCAGCTATGTCTTGCCAATCGCTGTTGACCCCTCCGGCGCCTCAGCCACACTTAAAGACGGAATTTTAACTATCACCATTCCCAAACAGGAACGGACCAAAACCCACAAAGTACAGATCAAGACAAATTAATAAATCTGATTTAAGATTCAAGATTTATGATTCAAGAAAAGCGCCTTAGGCGTTTTTTATTTTTGAAAATCCTTTTCGGCTAATCCCGATTGTTTAAAAATACTCTTAACAGTTCCCGCTGGCAGATCTTTGCCTTTATGGATTGGTATCACTACTAATTTCTTAGTTCGATGATTATAGAATGAGCGATGGCTACCAGATTGGCGCACCGCTATAAATCCATTTTTGTTGAGTACTTTGACAATTTCTCGAGCGGACATTGGGCGATAATTAGATTGCCTGCCCATATAGTCCTTGTTTAATTATGAGTACTTATAGGCGATGCAACAGTTATTCGTGCAACTAATGAATTGTCCTTTGGCGGAATACTTTGGTTTATATCATTTGATGAATCAATATAAAGTTCAATAGCTTCTTTTGCCATTTTGCGCGCGATGGCAAGAGTTTCACCATATGTGACACAGCCAGGCAGAGCAGGTACTGTCACCGTATAACCGCCCTCTGGTTCTGGAGTAAACACTACATTGTAATTAATATTTTTTGCCATAAATTAATGGTATCAAAGCGTCTACCAAAAACAAGAATAACTTGGTTCCAAATTATCTGCATTTATCCGCGACTGTCCTGAGCGGTTGTAATGAGCCGAAGGTCATAATCAGCGTAGATCTGTGTTCTCGGTTGTCCGTCCTTCGGACGAGATCTCGCTTTCGCGTACTTTTTTAATCGAGAGGCCTATTCTGCCGCGTTCGGGGTCGACGGAAACAACTTTAACACGGACTTTTTGGCCAACTTTAAGGACATCGCTTACTTTTTCAATTCTCTCGTTAGCAATTTCGGATATATGCACCATACCGTCTTTTTTCGGTGTCAATTTGACAATGGCGCCAATTTCCTTGCCGCTCATCCGATCGCGTTGGATATTATCAACCGTCCCTTCGTAAATTTCTCCCACTTGCACTTCTTTAGTATCAGCTTTAATGGCATCAACCGCTATTTGCGCCGCCGCCGAATCAGCCGAAGATATTAACACTGTGCCATCTTCTTCGATGTCGATAGAAACCACATCGCGGCCGCCGGCCTCATCAATAATACTGTTGATATGTTTGCCACCCGGGCCAATGAGCTCACCAATTTTTTCTTGGTCGATTTTCACGGTAAAGATACGTGGGGCATATTTTGACAATTCTGCGCGTTTTTCGGGAATCGCTTTGAGCATTTTATCAAGGATAAACATTCGTCCAGCCTTCGCTTTTTCAAGAGTCTTTTCGATGATTTCAAAGCTCAGCCCATCGAGTTTAATATCCAATTGAATCGCAGTGATACCGTCAGTAGTGCCAGCCACCTTGAAGTCCATATCGCCACCAAAATCCTCAATTCCTTGGAGGTCAGTTAGAATACGATATTCGCTATCATCAGTACCGGTCACAAGTCCCATAGCAATGCCGGAAACTGGCTTGGTGATAGGCACGCCGGCATCCATAAGAGCTAAAGTCGAGCCGCAAGTCGCCGCCATGCTAGAGGATCCATTGGAGGATAATATTTCGCTAACTAAACGGATGGTATAAGGGAATTTTTCGTGTTCCGGCAAAACGGGCACCAGCGCTCGCTCCGCGAGCGCGCCGTGGCCGATTTCGCGGCGACTTGCGCCCCTCAGCGGCTTAACTTCTCCCACAGAAAAAGGCGGGAAATTGTAATGGTGCATATACCATTTGGTATCTTCCCGCTCCATAGTATCAATATGCTGTTCTTCGCCAGGAGCGCCAAGGGTAACAATCGTTAAAGCCTGAGTTTGGCCGCGGGTAAAGAGAGCCGAACCATGAGTGCGCGGTAGAAGACCAACTTCGATGGAAATCGGGCGGATTTCATCATCACGTCGGCCGTCAGGACGGTTGCCATCTTTTAAGATGACATTGCGTACTTCTTTTTGCAGCATTTCATCAAAGGCTTTGGAAATTTCCATTTGCTTGAATTCACCTTCGAATTTGGCGCGGACATCTTCCAGTAATTTTTCCCATTGCTGCTCGCGTTCCGCTTTTTCAGCGATTGTCACCGATGCGTGGATTTGGTCGCCGATATATTCTTTAACTGCTACCATAATTGGATCCGGTTCGGTATCGACTTCCATTTTAATTTCTGATTTAAATTGGTCCTGGACTTCCAGCGCCGGTTTCAGTGCTTCGTGGCCAAATTTGATGGCTGCAAACATTTTATCTTCAGGTACTTCGCGGGCGCCAGCCTCCAGCATCATTACTTTTTCTTTAGTACCAGCTACTACTAAATCAAGCTTTGATTCTTTGAGCTGGTCACGAGTCGGGTTAGCGACAAATTCATCATCGATGAGCCCTACGCGCACCGCCGCTACCGGGCCGCGGAAAGGCGCTTTTGTTTGCATCACAGCAGTAGACGCGGCAATAATTGCCGGAATATCAGGGTCATTTTGGCCATCATATGATAAAACCGTGACGATAACCTGAACATCGTGGCGGAAATTCTTGGGAAAAAGCGGGCGCAGGGGTCTGTCGATCAAACGACTAGCTAATACCGCATCATCAGATGGTCGTCCCTCACGCTTAATAAACCGGCTGCCAGAAATCTTGCCGGCAGCATAAAATTTTTCTTCGTAATCGATAAGTAGAGGGAAAAAATCAGCTGTTTCGTTGGGTTCGGGCGAAACCACACAAGTGGCAAGAACTACAGTATCACCATATTGCACAGTGATAGCACCATCAGCCAATTCTGCCAATTTGCCGGTTTCAAGCTTTATTTGCTTGCCGCCTACTTCCGCCACCGCCTGTTTGATTTTTTTACCATGCCCCGCCTGCCCCGCGAAGTCCGTTCGACTTTGCTCAGGACGAAGTGGGGGCGCTTCGGTCTCTTCGGCTGATGATTGGGCCATAGTATCTGGCTCCAGGTCGCTATTTATCTCTAACTTTTCCTTAAGCTGATCCTTCTCTTTGGCCTGATCACTATCTAAATTATCACCAGTCACTCCATCACTAATCACCCCATCATCCTGATTGGGATTATTATTTTGCGAGTCCATTATGCTCCCTTTCTAGACGTCTAACGTCTAACTCCTAACACTTAACTTTTTTGAGAGCCAGGGTGAGAAGTCCTTTTTAGGGCTCCTTTACTCTGACCCTCGTATATATTTTAATCTAAAAAATGATAAATAGCAATAATTTATGCTTGTCACTTGTTCACTTTCCACCTGTTCACTATTCGTACCTCAACGCTTCCATCGGTGAAAGCTTAGCAGCGCGGCGCGACGGATACCAGCCGGCAAGCCGCGCCACAAAGTAAGAAACTACGATCATTATCAGGGCAAATGCCCAAGGAGTAACAAAAACATTAAGTGGTAAATCAACACCGCTGCCACCGACAATATTCAAAATCCAGTTGATAAGGAGCCCAAGAAGATATGCCACAAAAACACCCAATATGCCGCCGAAAAATCCAAAGAGTCCTGCCTCTGAGTGAAACAAGCGTCCGATTTCCCTATTGGTCGCCCCAATTGCCTTCATAATACCCACCTCATGAGTTCTTTCCAAAAGTGATATCGTCATAATATTGACAATGCCTAGTAGCGCCACCAAAAGTGCAATACTGCCGATTAGCCCTAAAAGTGTTTCGGCGACCAGAAATACTTTATCAATTTTTTGCACTAAATCCGTCACCGATTTAGTGGAATAACCGAGTTTATCGATTTCATTTCTAACATCTTGGAGATTGCGGCGGTTTTTCACTTTAACTTTAATAGATGAATATTTATCAAATTTGATGCCTTGCTTCATTTTATCAAGCGGCATGTATACCGCTGCTATCAAGGAATCATCAGCAATACCGGTTACAGTACCCTCATATGTTGCCGTTTGGGCGGCGGCCAGAGTTTCGGCGGCAGTTTCAGTATCGGTAGTCGGTAAATCAACCGCTTCCAATTTTGCCGGTTTGCCAATTAATTTTTCTCCGCTTTGGTCGTCGAAATTCTGGCCGGCTGCTGATGTTATAATAAAATCTTTGCCATCACCCTTAAGAAAGGATATATTTTCAAATTTTTGGGCTTCTGGCTTAAGACCCATCAACATTACCTCTGTTGATGTGTCTTCGGAAGTAATTTTAGCCGTCATTGTCATGCTCGGGCTAACCAATTCGACATTTTTAATCTTGCTGATTTTATCTACCGCCGCATCGTTTAACGGGTTGCTAGAATTTTCATTTTCAGTGACCTCCACTGTCACCAGGGAATTAAGTGATGCCACTTGGCCTTCTGTGATGCGCTGCAAACCGATACCCATGGAAACTAATCCGACTATAGAACCGACGCCCAACGCTACTCCCAAAATTGTAAAAGTGGAACGGGCTTTTTTATTGCGCAGGTGGCGCAATGCTAGCCGTAAAGTTTCCATGCGCCCCATTGCGCCGCGCGCCCGCATCGCTACTGCTTTTTCCTGTGCGATGTCTTCCTTAGTCTCGGCGCGCGGCGCAAATCTTTTATTACTCGTTTCGCGAGTGATGGAACCGTCGCTCATTTGCATCACTCTGTGGGCAATTTTAGTGTAATCAGCGTTATGGGTGACCATAATCACCGTTGTGCCCCAGCCGTTAATACGCTCCAAAATATCAATTATTGATTGGCTGTTTTCCTGGTCAAGATTGCCGGTGGGCTCATCGACGAGCAATATTTTGGGCTTGGCAACCAGCGCTCGCGCAATGGCCACTCTTTGCTGCTCGCCGCCGGAAAGCTGATTGGGGCGATGATTTTTACGGCTTTCCAGCCCCAACTTTTCCAAAATCGGCCCAGCTGCTTTTATAGCTGCGCTGCGGCCTTGGCCCGCCATCACAAGGGGCAAAGCAACATTATCAAGAGCTGATAGTGAAGGTACAAGATTGTATTCCTGAAAAACCATGCCAATTTTATAACGGCGCAGATATGCCGCCTCATCGGGCTTGAGATTATTGATATTTATCCCATCAATTATTACTTGACCTGAAGTTGGTGGTTCCAGCCCGGCAATGAGCCCCAATAGAGTGGTTTTACCACAACCCGATGGGCCGTAAATAATAACAAATTCGCCTTCTTTAACTTCCAAACTAACACCGCGCAGGGCTTTAACTTTACCCTCAAGAAAATCTTTTTTAAGATTAGATACTTTAACAATAGCACCGTCAGTCTTAGCCGCTGGCTGAGTTTCTTGTTGAGGTTTATTTGGAGTTGGTTGATCCATAATTCTAAAAACGATCCAATTATTCTAATTGCTCTAATTATTCTAAATAAGCACTAATCTCGAAATCCAAATTGGGATTTTCTGCACTTAGGATTTCATTAGGAATTAGACATTTTTATTTTTCGTTTGCTCATTCGCAATTTCTGGTACTTCCTCAATCTTTGTTGTCTCATTCAATGCTTCAAAAATCGCAAAACCGATAATGCCGATAATAATAGCCAAGACTACTAATCCAGCGGCAACCAACGACAGTTTAGTCATATTTCCTTCGGGAAAAACAATAAACAAGACTATTGCGCCAATAATCAATAAGGCAGCAAAGAGAATCCCAAGAATCATAATACTGTAAGCAGCAAATTTAACTAATGATTTTTGCACATCCCCCCCCTTTGGGGTTAACTTATAGCTCAAAACTCATGACTCATAACTTTAGATATGTAACTGCAGTTATTAACTATTAATTATTAGTTTTGAGCTATTTTATGTTTGTACCCATCGAGCAAAACCTCTGAAAGCATTACTCAGGGCTCTTATTATTATCTCAAAGATTGAGCGCTGTTTCTCAGCTTCAGGCACAGTGTAAGTAATTGAACCAGTTGATGTTTGTTTGTCGTTACTGGTACTTGAGGCACTGATCTTGCAGGTAGCTTCAGGATTAACCCCGGTAACTACAACGGTATGGAATTCATCAAGTGAAGCGTCTTCTTTGCCTGCTGATCCGGCACAACCTTCAATAGCTACTTTACTAGTACTCGGCACACCAATAGTATTCCATGTTACAGCAATATTGGCCGATTCCTGGGTAACATCGGTAGACTTAGCCTTAAGGTCAGTAATCTTAGGCATACCACCAGGCAGTGTTGCTTTTTCAGCTGATGTTCCAGAAAGAGAATTAACTGTGTAGGTATATTCTTTACCCTTTTCGATAGTAGCATCTAAGAAGAAATTAGCATCAGTTTGGCCAATTGCCTGCCCATCGCGATTGATTGATACCGCGCCCATATTGTTAGGCCAATAGATAGTATTGCCAGCAAATTCTCCGCTGATGCTGGAAACATCAACTACATGAATCCCTTGAATAGTAGAAGCGTCAGCCGCCTTTGCCTGCCCGGTTGTAAAGAATTGCTTAATAGCATGCCAAACAACCTGGAAAAATTCTGTTAGTCTCTTAGCGATTAGTTCCAGCACACCTATCGATTCGCTCTGAGATTTAGTTTTGAAAGTTTGGTCAGAAGATGAAATTGTTGTACCATCTTTATCCGCACTCTGGACCTTGAAATGATAAGTAGTATCGGGCTGCAGATCGGAAATTACTACTTTACACTTGGTGTTATAAGCTTTCTTTGAAGCATCCAGTTTTGATTTACTGGGGTAACTGGTGTCCTGGCCGTAGAACACTTGGCAAGTGGCTGGTACATTATTAACCCAGGAGATAGTAGCGGAAGTGGTTTCTCCGACAGTTGAGGATGGAACAGCTTTAATATCTTTGATATTAGTTAACTTGCCTTCTGCTTCGGTGACAGGTGCAGTTGTTGATAGTGTGATAGTATCTTGGCCGTCGGATTGGCCTGATTTTTCGTTATTTTTATCCAACTGGAGTGTAGCAGCAGCTCCCGATGATACATTACCAGCGTTATCTGTTGCCTTAACTGAATAGGTATAGGATATATTTGGCTCTAAGGAATCCAGATCAACATAATAGGAATTCTCGTTACCACTGATTTGAGTAGTCTGGACTTTATCAGTCACGCCATTGTTGACGTTCAATTCTTTTGAGCCTCGCGACACAGTATATCCTTTGATACCACTCATCGAATCAGATGAAGGTTTCCAAGTAATGAGTACACCGTAAGTAATTTCCTGGCCAGTCTCTTGGGGATGATCAGTGGCATCGCGCATTATAACCGTATCGGGGTTAGAAGGCGGGGTCTTATCAAGTGGTGCTGATTCATTGGACTGGGCAATAGCTGATGTGTTACCATAAGCGTCTTTGAATATTCCATAAATCTTCTGGCGGCCTGGAGCATCAGGTAATGTGAAGGTAGCAGTAGCAGAATAAGTTCGATAGTCAGCACTACCCAATGAGGTTTCACTACTTGCTAATTTAACTTGGGCACCGGTAGTTGTTTGGACATCAGATAAAGTTAGCGCCAAGTTAACATTAGGATCTGTAATATAGCCAACGTTATCTTGGCCTTCAATATGAATTGTTCCCGAAGGACGTTTAACGGATATTCCTAAAGATGAACTGCTTAAACCAGTTGCTGATGTTACAATTATCGATGCAGTTTCATATTTGTAAAGAGTAATTGTTGTAGTAGCAATGCCATGTGAGAAAGTGTAAGCAGCTGATGAACCAAAATTAACTTTAGTTGATGTTTTATCCGTAGTTGTCGGGTTATATGAACCGATAGAATTGGCTCCGGTGAAAGTTAAAGTTGTGTCCCCGGTATAATCAACAGTACCGCCAGAACTGTCTTTCAAGGTTGCAGTTAAAATAAAATCTTCGCCGGCTTTAGGAGATGAATTATCTGAGGTTAATTGATAATAACTTGGGAAAGCCCAACCGTGATTATTGCCGCCATCGGTAGAGTTGAAGACAATAAAATCGCCACCTCCGGTATGGTTACTATCTTTAACATCAAGATAGTCAAATGTGTAAGTGCCAGCAGTTGCCCCATGAACGATATTCCAATGATTGCCATCAGCTGATGAGTGGAGAGACAAAAGCTGGCCTGCAGCTCCTTTGAATTCTAATGTACCATTGACTGTTTGAGTGGTAGCAGCTGTAAAAGTCAAAGTGTGAGCTGCAGCAACATTCTTTTTAAGATTATTGAAAGTAGTATCACCAGAGATAGTTTGATCGGTGCCATCTAATTCTACCGAGCCGGAATTGTGGGTGAAAGTACCGCCAGGATGGGCAAAGTTGCCAGCTACAGTGAGATTGGTTGATGGAGCAGTGAAAGTACCAGCTACAAGATTAAAGCGCCCGTTGACATCAACCGAGTTGGCGCCACAAGTGACCGTACCTTGGTTGATAGCTAATTCATCGGCAACAGATAATGCATTACCCAGGGCCCAACTGCCAGCGCCGTTGAAATTAACAGCATTATACGAATAATTGGGCAACGATCCATAGGCAGCACCACCGTTAAACTCTACCCAACCGGAGTTAGTGTCAAGGTCGTTGACATTGGTTAATGCTTCATTGCCGCGCATATAAATTGTGCCGTCATTACTAGGTGCAGCGGCAGCGGCAAAGCCAAAAGCCTGGCTAGCCAAGTCAAACTTAGCACCAGTGTCAACTGTTAAAGCGTCTGTTGTGACCCCATCAGTTAAGGTCACTGTGGCAGCAGTATTGGAATCACGGAGGTCTTCAACTGATTTATCATGAAAATCCACCGATTGTGCAGCAGAACCATTTAAAGTGATCGTACCATTGCCTTTGGTCCAAGTTGGAGCAGCTTCAGTCGTAATATTGCCAGCGATAGAAATATTAGAATTATTGGCGGAATTATCTAAAGTGCCTGAGGTAAGAGTAAATGATCCACCGATAACGAAATTCGCTGGCGGCCTAAAGGTATCAGTACCGGCAGTGGAGTTGATGATAAGATTATTAAAATCGGTTGCACCATATTCAGGCAAGTTATAAGTGGTAGCACCAGCGCCATAATATTCTACTGTACCAGAATTAGTATCAAGGTTCGAAACATTACCGCCTAATTCTCCTCCTTGTAATTTGATAGTGCCGTCATTGGTCGTACCCGCTGCTACAGCGTAATTAAATGCTTGGCCGGCAATGTCGAAGATCGCACCCGAATCAACTGTTAATCCATCGGTGGTAACTCCATCGGCTAATGTGACAGTGCCGCCAGTATTTGAATCCCGCAAATCTTCAACAGTTTTGTCTAAAAAGTTAACCGATTGAGCACCAGTACCAGAGAAAGTGATAGTACCATTTCCTTTGGTCCAGTTAAATGTTCCTCCGCCAGTATTTGATAAAATAATATTTCCCTTAAAATCCCAATTGCTATTATTTGCTGAATTATCGACAGTATAGGTACCAGCACCGGTAAGTTTAATATTTACAGCACCGGTAAACGTGTATGTACCTGTTTTCCCAGTAAATGTTCTTGCTCCGGCTGTGTCAGAGCTAACATTCACAGTTGCAGAGTCATATTGCTTTGCAACAATATTAGCGTTGTGATCATTGGCAAATGTTAAAGTCGCAACGTTTATTGTGCCATCCATTTGAGAAATTGCCGAACCATTTCCTAAATTTAAACCTCCACTACCTGTTACCGAACCTGCCGCCGCAATTTTTGTATCTGAGCTACTACCAGGATACCAAGTTTTACCGGCAGCCATAGTAAATGCTACATTTACTGTAGCAATACCTTCAGTTACCAAATTTCCATTAAATAATGTTGTTGTTCCATTGATCGTTAAGTTTTTTAATGGCGTGGTTGATGAATTTGAAACAATATTTTTACCTGTGCCATTCATGACAACTGTTGAATTATCATTAGTAAATGTCGTAACGTGTTGGTTGTCAAAACTGCCATTTAATGTCCATGTGGCATCGCCCATGGAAACGGTATTAGCTGTATCCATTGTCACATCGCTAGCGACAGTAACAGTATTGTCGTTGGTAGCGTTATCGAAAGAGCCGGCAGTGATGGTAAAAGTACCGTTCACTACCAATGGCGTGGCGGCAGGGGTTCTAAATGTTGCTTTAGTAGCATTAGCATCGTTGATAACAAGATTATTATAATCAAATCCTTTGATATCAAAAGTGTCAGCAGCGTTTTTACCTTTATATCTCACCGTGCCAGAATTGGTATCTAAGTTATTAACACTAGCTAGCGTTTCATTACCTTGCAACAGGATAGTACCGTCGTTTGATGTGCCTGCAGCCACAGCATAGGTGAGGTTTTGGCCAGCCAGGTCAAAGTTGGCATTACTGTCTACTGTTAATCCATCGGTTGTAACACCATTAGTAGATAGTGATACTGTGTTGGTGGTGTTAGAATCTCTGATGTCTTCTACGGTTTTACCAAGGAAATCAACTGTTTGAGCGCCAGTGCCGGAAAAAGTGATAGTACCTCCGCCTTTGGTCCAGGTGGTAGTACCAGCAGTCTGACTAACTGTTAGATTACCCTTAAAAGCAAAACTGGGATTATTTGTGGAATTGAGAACAGTATATGTTCCGCCAGCATTTGTATTATTAACTGTTACATTACCATTAAATGTCGCTGTACCACCGGCGAAAACAATAGAATATGCCGCACTATCAGTATTTTGTAGTGTAACAGTAGAAGAGGCATAAGTTGCCGCTGCAATAGAATTTGCCGCAGGATGGTTACTGACAATATTAAGAGTGGCTACATCAATAGTGCCCGATTGTTGTTCGATAGACCCGTTTAGTCCTATCTCTAATGTTCCTGCACCAGTTATTGTGCCGGAATTGAGTAAATCTGCATTACTACCATACAGGTTTATTTTTTGAGAACTATTTATTGTTAAGCTATTCGACACTGTTAAATCGTTACCTACTTGTAAATAATTACCTGTAGTAAGTGTAATGGTACCGGAAATGGTAAGTTTATTTAAAGCGCCACCGCTATAAGCTTTTGCAACCAAGTTTTTACCGGCTCCATTTAGTACAACCGTTGAACTATTGCATGTAAATGTCGTCACTATATCTTTATAATCAAAAGATCCTGATATCGTCCATGTGCCATCACCCATATATGTCCTGGTATTGTCCATTGTAACGTCATTGGCGACAGTAAAGTTTCTATCATTAGTAGCATTATCAAAAGTGCCTGTATAGCCGTTTTGAAGACTGAGAGAGTCTATATTGACATCAACATCTGTTGTCACACCATTAACACCACTGCTATTAAAAATAACGGCAGTACCAGAATCGGGAATTCCACCTGGAGCTGCACAGGTTGACACAGGTCCACCTGAAGCATTAGACCAATGTGTAGCATCGTTCCAGATAGCTGGATTGGTATCTCCTACCCAATAGCAAGTTTCATCGGCAGCTTGAACCTTTCTAACAGAAAAAATAGTTAGGCCAGCCATCATCCCGATAAAGAATAAAGCAATAAATCCCCAAAGAATATATGTCTTATGGGGTACTACTTTTTGCTCGTATATTTCTTGTGCCATCTTTAACATTTTTTTAGAAGTCATATTATAGTTTCTCAGGTTTCTCAAGTTCATAAGGTTCGTAAAGTTCCATAACATTACCTGACAAACTTTATAAACTTGTAACTTGATAAACTAAGATAGTTATCCACACCTAACTACACCAAAAAAATTGGTTTTAAGGCAATTTACCCATCAAAACATCTTTAAGGACTATAAGTCCCTCCTTGAATGTTCATAAGTAATTATAACACAAAGAATCACTAAATTTCATTAAGTTATTTAGTATATAATTTTTTCGATTGAGAACTTCTTGATAATATTTAAGAATTATTTATATTTTCTTCATTACAATCGTTTGGAGTTGTGGTTTTTGTGGAATGGAATTTACAACCTGCGGTTTTTCGAGTTCATAACCGGGTTTAACGGCTTTAATTTGATATTTAATTTTTCTCAGCGACATCGCGAATCTGCCTTTTTCATCGGTTACAGCACTACGATAAAGCCGATTTCCATTTTGATCCAACACTCTTACCATTACAGCACCAACAGGATTAGATTTATTATCAACAACTTTTCCTGATATAGATCGCTTGTTAAGAATCATCGAGTTATAAACCCACAATGCCCATAATAGAGCAAAGATAAAAGCGATAATTAAATTGTATAGATTGTAATGATTAACAATGCCATTTAAAACCATTATTGTGCCCAGTACCAGCGCAAAATAAGAAATATAATAAACTACTTTTTCGATTGTGTTGATAGTTGCATATGACTTTAATCGTTTTGAAACTATATCTTGTGGAATTAATAGCGCAATTTTTTTATTTATATAACCCTCGTCATAAGCAGTAACATTAATGATATCATCTGGCTTATAGAAATCTTTCTTTTGTGTATCAAATATTTTAAAATAATTCTTCTCAACTTTAATTGAATACTTACCCGGGGGTACAATAAAGCGATAATCTCCATCTTTATCAGTATAAGTGGTAGCAAAAACTTTTTCGCTTTCTTCCTTACCGATTAAATCATGGCGTGTTAACTCAACTTTAGCTCGTGGCACAGGCATTTCTGTTCCAGCTTCGACTACCTTTCCCCAATTCTTTTTATTGCGTGCTTTAAAACCAAAGAAGACAAACATACTACCCCACGCCGATGCTAACATATCGATAATATATGATGGCGATACCATGCTATTTGCGGCAGGACCAGCCATATTAGCTGCTCCCGATAAAACTACCGCTGCAGCACCGTATGTAGTTGAAGCCATTGCCTCGCTAATACCCATAATTTTCACTGGATACCATGCTGCTCGTGCTACATTTTCCAATGGTACACTCTTTTCTTCACCCTCTTTTGCCCAATAACCTTCTGAGGTACGAGTAGTCACAGTGGGTGGTTTTTTAACTGTTACATTTTCTCCACCTGGCTCTGTCGGAGTAGTTTCTGTATCATCGGCAGGAGGAGAAACAGTCCCAGTGTCATCACCAGTATCGTCAGCTGGAGGAGAAACCGTACTTGTGTCATCATCTGGCGCTGGCGTACCAGCAATTATATAATTAGTGCCTGAACCAAAGGCCCACCATCTCGATATCCTGCCTCCGGCATCTTTAGCTCGAGCTTGCCAATGATAAGATCCCTCGGCCTGTGAACTAATAGTTACTGAGCCAGTTGAGCCAGAAGCGACTAAAGAACCACAAGCAGTCTCAGTATTAGTAAATGATGTGCCTACAGGCTGAACTTCAACACATAATTGCACCTGATCTAAATTCTTATCTGATAATGTCCCTTCATAAGTAATCGCTGTTGATGTGGTTGAGCCACCATTTTCGATAGATGTACCATTCGAATCTTTCTGTACTAAATTAGTTGGTAGATTGGGATCGTTAATAAAGTTCCAATTAGTATTACCAGTGGAATCAATACTATTTATTGCCATAACCTCATTACCACTTGAAGCATTAGAATCTTTTACATCAACATATTCTACAGTTGGATTAGCTTGCTGAACATCTATTGGAAAAGCTGAACCATCATTGCTACTGCGAATTTCAATTTCATTATCTTCCTCGCCAGTAATATCAATACTATTAGATATTACATGATTTCCTACTGTATCATTAAATGATATTTTTGAACCTGCCGTATTGTCCACAAGTTGATTGAATGTTGTGGGAGTTAAACCAGGTTTAAAGACAACCCCACCCGCCGATGAATTTTCTACAGTTGCAATATTAAAAGCCACAGAACCATTTCCAGCTATTTGTTGTGTACCAGTACCATCAAAAATTATGTTTGATGTTCCTCCAGTGAAAGTACCCATCGTCATATTTCCGCTTAACCTTATTGTTGAATCACCTCCTGCTCCTCCTGTGCCAATGATCCCATAATCTTCTATACCAACAATGTCTCCATTAACATCCATATCATAGCCAACCGTATATAATTTACATTTTAAATACATATTATCGGTTACCATATTCGATCCCAAAGTCACAGCAGAGTTGATCATAAATTGTCCAAAATTTGCCGATCCGGTATTATCAGTATAAGTTCCAGTATTACAACCCGCCATCATTTCTTGCCCCAAGATTTCTATACCGCCGGTAGTACTTTTATTAATGGTGCCGCCATTAATTACTACATAACGGCCTGCAATCGATTTATCATTGGTTGCTAAATCTATTGTCGCTCCACTATTTATAGTTAATGTGCCATGTCCATAAACTGTTCCGTTAGGTCGCAACGTACCACCAGATAATGTAAGCGATCCATCGCCATCACCAAGAACAGTAGTATCTACTCTTCCAGCTGTTGATAATATTCCACCATAACCAGCACCGACATCCATATCACCAATTTCTGTATCAGCAGGGATGGTAATATTATCGCTAGTCGAATTGATTACAGCTTTTTCATTAAGATTATCTGGAACGCCAACAGGGTCCCAGTTGTTATTATCATTCCATGTCGCATGATCAGAGTTGCCTGTCCATGTATAAGTTGTCAACGCTGCAATCGCTTGCGGTTTTTTGCTGATGAATTTTGGCACAAATAAAAGAGCAACAACAAAAATGCAGGCGAGGGCGACCCCCCCAATAACATACCACTTTGTTTTATTATTCCCCTCCTCCATTAAGCTCCTTAGAATCAATAACCTAAAAAATTATCCTTCGAGTGAGCAAAGCGAATCGAGAAGTCCTATGGGGTAATAGTTCTCGACTCCATTCAGTCGCTCGAACAATAGTCACTAATGGTATTATATCAAAAAGCGGATATTATTGCGCGATCTTCAAATCACCTGCATTAAAAGGAATTTCGCTGCCCTGACCATCGTTTTTCAGGATTTTAGAATCAGATAAAACATCGATAGTGCCGCCTGTCTGATTTAATTTATAGATAATCTTGCCGATGTAAACCTTCCCGCTAAATCCTGGTGTCGGTCGCCCACCATCGATAATTAAGTAACCATTAGCATCGGGTTGTGGTTCGGTATCAATAAAATGATCAAGGATAGAACCGGTTTCATCAAAACCGATGTAGGTGATTGATTTTGGCAAAAGCAAATGGGCCTCAATGGCATTGCCATCGTAATATTTAATATTAGCCCAAATATCGGCCGCGTAAACTTTGCCCACTTCTTTGCCTTTTTCCTCCGGCAACCCACGAATCTTCATCCCTTGTAAATATTCTACCTTACCCTGTTTGAGATATAGATCAGCAACAATGACATAGCGATAAATTAAAAAGATAACAAGCAGCAGCAATAGTAAAAGTAGAAGGATAATCAGCCATCTTTTTCTTCGATCTTTTTTAGTTGTATTTTGGTCTTCAGTATTTTGCATAATAAGTATTAGTTAGAAGTGAATAATTATTAGCGATTTTTTCGTGTGATTTATTCGCGTGTAATTCGCGACTAATTCGCGTGCATTCGCGTGATTTAAGTTGTCCAATAATACATCATTATTGATAAATCAGTGATATTAACTACGCCATCGTCATTGATATCGGCCGCGACATTATCACGGGACTGCCACTTGCTTTTTAGGATATCGAAATCCAAATCATTAACTTTGCCATCATTATTTAAATCGGCCGACAGCACCACTGTATAATTAGTGGTATTTGATGGTTCACTTTTGATGCTGGCTCTATCGACCGCAACAAAATAAACCGACTTTTCACCCAAATGCAAAAGCGGGTTAATATTGGCCGACCAGCTGCCGCTGCCATCGGTAGTAACAGAAAAATTTGTGCCGTCATTGCGGCTGCCATTAATTGATATTTCAACTGATGAATTATTGACTGCTTTACCGTTGACATTCAGCTCAGCTGGTCGGCCAATACTTGTAGTTGGAATTGAAAAAGTCGGCGCTATAATAACTGGGCCGTAATTGACAGTTGATCCAGAGCTGATATTAACATTAATATTAGTTACTACCGAATTGCGGTTATCGCTGTCGCGGGCATAAATATTGATAGTGTGGATACCGCCGGCCAGCCCATTGATCGTTTCGTCAAAATAGCTATTTGAATTGGCAGTATTGGTGGCAATCACCGAACTATTTTCTAAAAAATAGATAAGAGCTGATGGACTGGCGTAACCTACGATATGTAAATTGCCCGTTTGCGCCGTTACTGTTGCAGTAGTTGACACTCCACCGATGATATTTACTTGCAGTACGCTTGAATCAGTGTAGCCTCCGGCGCCAGCCAGCGAGACGGTATAACTGCCGGCGGCGGGGCTAATTATTTGATTAACTCCGCCCGTGGCATTTGTACCAATTCTTACCGTGACCACACTTGTTGTGGCAATCGCCCCGCCGCCGCCCGGGCAGATAGTGAAAGTAAACGTATCATTACCGTTATTAACAAAACTTGCCTGTGATCCGCCACAAGCCGCCGCTAAAGTTATATCAGCCCCATCATCCAAGAGATCAACATCACCAACTGTAATTGAAGAAGTGTCAAAACCACTAGCAAAGGTTAATGTAAAACTCTCACCTTCGGCAATACCGCCGGCATCAGCCACCGTCCATTTGATCTCATGGTTTGATACCTCAAATGGCCGCGAATCACTTAAAGTATCGGAAAAAGACAAAGCGGCTTTAGTTGGTGAAAAACTAAAAAAGACGATCGATATTGTTATCAGCAAAACTAAAAAACGATTCATATATAAACTTTGTTTGTCATCCCGACCAACCTGTCCCTCGTAGCCTTGGCAAAGTGGGAAGTGGAGGGATCCCTTACTTTTATAATAATTAAGGGATTCCTCCGCCTCGGCTCGACTACGATCCGGTCGAGACGGGTCGGCTGCGCTCGGAATGACAGTCTGGGAACTATCTATTTTCCCTACCAAACAGTATTTTAAGCGCTTTCCCAATCCGTTTGCGGAAAATAATGATTATAAGGAGTACAACAACAATAATTAAAGTCGGGATCCAAGGAATGACCCAAAAGCCAGTAGTGGCATTGAGAGTTTTATTGCTGGCGCCATAATTGAGAGCTAAAGTTACTGTATATGGTCCGACAAGATGTTTCCCCGCAAATTGTGCCGGAATTTTGCGCGTGGCGGTTGGCAAAATATTTTTGCCATCCACTTCAACTTGGGCAACTTTTCTGCCGAAAACATTATTGATGACCATAAATCCGCGTGGACGGATATAAACATTACCTTTATTTTCTACTTTAAGATTGAAATCAATATTGCCATTTTTGAGATATATTTTTTGAACTGGGCTAAATTCGGTAATCTGGGCACTTTCATTGATATCACCGGAGACTGTAAGTAAAATTAGCGCGCCGATTTTTGCTGCTGCACCAGCGCCACCACTCGATATTTCTCCGCTACCGGCAGAAAAAACAATCGATGCAAAGTGCCCGCCAGGCGAAGCATTTTCCGGAAGCGATAATGTATAATCGACATTTTCGGTAGCACCTTTTTTAAGCTTGAATTCGTTTTTGCTAACTTTAATCCAGTCTTTGAGCGATGGCAGTTTTTCATCATTTGTTGAGTTATCAACAATCTGTACCTGCCCTGCTTCGCCAAAGGGCACCAGATTTTCAACACTGACCGTAATGGATAAATCTTCGTCGCCTTGATTATAAAGACTGATAATTTCATCTCGCGAATCACCCGGATTAGCAGTTAATTCAAAAATGGGCGGGGTAATGGTGAAACCTCGCCCCTCATCTTTGGCCTGCGCCGGCATGATCATCGCCACCATCGAAACAACCACACCAACCGTTAAAATTGCCTTCCACATTTTTAACATAATGAAATTTCAAAACCCATGTGTCATCCCGAGCGGCAGCCGAGGGATCCCTTTCTCACGAGATTGCCGCGGTCATGATTACCCTCCCTCGCAATGACAAATTTTACACTATATTCACTTGACAAACTTTACCAGCCTCGGGCTGGGAATATTGTTTGTATCTTGCCTGCCCACCGTAGTCTTGGCGTAGGTGGGTTTCTTGGTTATTGGTTATTTGAATTAAAAGATAGCTGTTGCAATATATTCAACAACACCACTATATGAACCTTGGGGTTGCAATGCATTAACTTCAATCTCGTGGCCAATTTTTATCGCCTGACCTGAAACTGGTGCGTTATTATACATCACTTCATAGGGAGTCACATCAAATGGCGCCCATTTATTGCCGCCAGCCGATGTAAAACGATCTACTGCGCCAGTACCGAGTGTTGAATCCTCTGTTGTATAGCCATACCAACCAGTGTTGGTGTTAGCCGCCGCGCCGGTTGGTTCAAGCCATGCTAGTGGATTGGCATTGGTTGCAGCGAGAGCCGCTCCCAAAAATCCATCAATATCGTTGGCGGCACTGGTTAATACCCCAGTTGTCCCTGTGCCGTTGATCTTGCGTAGAGTGGTAGTATAACCCTCCGCCGCATTAGTACTGACTGTTACCGTGTGAGCGCCAATGGCAGGAGTACTGACAACCAATGTACCAAACGGCATGGTTGATGAAGTGGAAAGTATTGTTGTCGTTGCGCCATTTATTGCTTGGCCGGCGGCAACCGCTGCCACCGACAAACTAAGTGATGCGCTCACATCGGCCGTAGCGGTGACTCCGGCGATAACAGCAACTTGCACTTCGCCGGTATCGGTATAACCGGTGCTGGTTAAATCGATTGTGTAGGAACCGGCAGCCGGATTTGTTATTTGATGGGTGCCGCCGGCCGCATTGGTGCCGATCTCGATGGTAACAACTTCACCGGAAGCAATAGCGGCGCCAAAATCACCAGCACATGGTGTCAGCGTTAGGACATCAGCCGCCATCACTGCGCTGGCCATATCAGCCGCCGCGCAATCAGCCGCTAAAGTGATCTCGCCTTTGCCCGATGCGCTCCAATCAACATCACCGACCACAATTGACGCTGTATCAAAATTAGCATCAAAAGTAATTACTACCGTATCACCTTCGGCAATACCGGTAGCATCAACTACATCCCAAGCAATTGTGTGATTTGACGCCGTTGTAGGCCGCGAGTCACTAAGCGAATCGGAAAATGTGGTCACTGTAGCACCATGCGCGAGTGAAGGCCCGATAATCAAAACTGCTATAGCCACAAATGCTAAAAAAGTGATTATTTTATTATTTCGCCTAATAAAAAGTTGATTCATACTTAACCCCAAATTTACAATCGTCGACCATTAAACAAATATTTCAATGCACCAACCAGTCTGCGGCGACGGAGGCTGCTTGATAAAAAATAAATCAATATTGTTACCACCATAATTATAGCACATAGGTATGGCCAAGAGAGATATACAAAATAGATTCTACCTTTTATTTCTGTTTTACTATCTTCATTTGTCAATCGTAAATCCGCCTTGTAAATCCCTGGGATTTTTTTGATTTCATTAGCCACCTCCTGTTTGCGGATCTTTTGCGGCAGGATAGTAAACTGGGGCACGGGGATATCTTTCTTCTTAAACCATAGGATATTTTTAACAGTAATACTACCGCTAATTTTGGTGTGAACATTGCCAGTGTCTTTAACTCTGACGATATAAGGTAACGGAGTTCTAAAAATTTGTATTGGAGTAGTGCGAAATGATACCAACTCGCTTGATTCTTTAACATCACCAGCGGCGGTTAAAAAAAGCAGCGCACCGACGCGCCCGCCGACATTAACAATTGACGACGGTTTTTCCTGCCCTTCCACCTGCGGTTCAAAAAACAAAACAGCATAATGGCCACCGGGGCTTAAGTCGGCGGGCGCCTTAAAAGTTAGTTTAACTTGATGCGAGCCATTGGGTTTTAAAACAAAATCGGGCTCGCTTATTTTAATCCAATTTTGTGGTGACAGCTTATCGGCGTCAACTTTGTCAAAAATATCGACTCCGCCAATTTCATCCGAGGCATCAAAAGTGCGAATATAGCTTTTAATAGCCACAGATTTATCTATTTTATTAGTAATTTCAAAAATTTCATTAGTCGATTTTCCTTGCGTGATTTTTGCTTCATAGAGTATTGGTGCTACAGATAAACTTTCATCAAAATTAATATTATCTGATGGACTTTGCGCCAAAGTACAAATAGGTAACAATAAAATAACCAATAGAAATAATAATTTCTTTATCATTTCCTATATTATATCTCTTTGGGAATATTTCGTTTTTAATTAGAACTTGACATACGATCGTGAATGTGCTAATATAGGTTTGTAGGGTAAGGAGGAGGCCTCGGGAGGGGTTGAAGATTATTTTTTGATGCTCATGAGTCGTCCTCTCTGCCGCACAAAAGCAACTGTACATTAATTAGTGGTAGGGAATTTGTAAAAGGTCAGCAGACCTGACAATTCTGAGGGAAGCGTTTTGCTTTTCTCGGATCAAGGAGGGTTTGTTTGACTATTGAGACGCCGGTAGATCAGGGCTAGAATTAAAATCATTTCAACCCGTTATCTTCAACCGGCGTCTTTTTATTTTCTCGATTTCGAGAAAATAATCCCTCCGTAGCCCCTCGGCTGCGCTCGGGGCGAAGGGGGATGGCACCACTACTCGCGAAGAGATTAACCCCTCGTAGCCCGAAGGGCGAAGTGGGGTAATCAATAATCCCTTAACCCTCGAGTCCACTTGGAGTCGAAGTGTGATATTTCTTTTTAGTAATCAAAAAGCCCCAAGTCGGTGTTAGACGAGGGGCTAAGCAGCAATAACTAAACGGACATCCGATAATAGAGCCATTAATTCTTTCTTAGCATCGGCAAGAATGTGATTGCGAGAGCTCATCCCTTCTTCCTTTGGTGCCCTGGAAACAACTGCTATCGCCTTCCTGATAATTTCTTTAGCAATATTCGCTTTGCACGTTCTCAATTCTGTCAGAACCCTTGATAAAAAAAAGTCTCCCTTGAGTCTTGTTCCATATTCCTGATATTGAGAAATTAGAGCTACTATTACCGCTTGACTATCAATCTGATGTTCAACATGTTGACGATGCTCATTACCACGATGCTTAATACTTACCTCTTCTCCTTCTATCTCTTCTAATATACTGATTATCAGGTCTTTTACTTCGCTCTCTGTTGATGTAATCACGGCGCTTAGCTCCTTTCTGAAACCGTGTTCTCGCTAAAACTCATCGCAAGATGAATCACGCTCACCAGGCGATAAGTCTCAGTTTGCTATTCAAACCTCCCGATATTACACCTAACCAAAACCATTGTCAATACCTCCTAATTTTGTTAAATTATATATATGGCAAAAATTACTAAATTGATAATACCGGTGGCCGGCTATGGCACACGCTTTCTCCCCTTTACTAAGGCTATGCCTAAGGAAATGATTCCCATTGTTGATAAACCAGTTATTCAACAAATCTGTGAAGATGCAGTCACTTCCGGCATCACCGACATCATTTTAATCACCGGTTCCAACAAACGAGCTATTGAAGACCATTTTGACTTCAATTTCGAGCTGGAAGCCAAGCTGCAGGAAGCCGGCAAACTGGAGCAGTTTGAGGAAATTCGTCGCGTCGCCCGTATGGCGCGCTTTGTTTATGTCCGCCAAAAGGAGCCCAAAGGCAATGGCCATGCCGTATTGCAAGCTCGCCAACTGGTGGAAAAAGAACCTTTTGCGGTAGTCTGGGGTGATGAATTCCATGTCACCAACCCGCCTCATATCAAACAGTTAATTGATGCTTATGAAAAATACGAAAAGCCGATAATTACTCTTATCCGCTCACCAAAAGAAGAGCATGCTGATTATTGTTCCAAATATGGCTGTGTTGATGCCGAAGATGTCGGTAATGGAGTATATAAGATCAAGCGCATCATCGAAAAACCTAAACCCGAAGAAGCACCCAGTGATCTCTTTTCCTTGGGTGGATATATTTTAACCCCTCGCATTATGGAAATTCTAGCCGAAACCCAACCCGGTAAAGGTGGTGAAATTTGGATGGTTGATGCTATCGATCAAGCCATTAAAGAAGGTGATGTTTATGGCAAGTTGATAGATTCCCAGTATTACGACATCGGCTCCAAAATTGGATTTTTAAAAGCCACTGTTTCCTCCGCTCTCAAACGCCCCGACACTAAAGAGGAATTTAAAAACTATTTAGATAACCTCAAGGGCTAAATTTCTGAAATTTGCACTCATTGCGCACGATAATTTATCGTGCTATTTTGAACTTGCTTAGCTCATTAACAACGGAGGTGGTGCAGTTGTTAGTCCCTCAGCATGATAGTCTCGACAACTTTGTCCAAGATATTATCAAAAACATCAGGCATCGAATTATTGAATCCAACCTATACGATGGGAAAAAAAGACTAGAAAGCAGATATCAATTCATATTTATCAAAGGCACAAACAAGGTCCTGACTATTCGTGCTGATCCACCATACGATCAAATCGAACAAAAGCCTATTGGGTATCTTTCAAAAAAGCGGAGACGAGCCCTATCAGGTTGGATAATTTCGCTAATGAAAGAAGTACAAGCAATCAAAGAATTGCCCGATGAAAAACGCAAAGAAAGAGAGTGCCAACTTATAACTATCCTCGAGCATTGGGTAAAGGCAGGTGTTATCTAATGCGTCTAAGAGAGCGATTTGGTGCAATGAAGCACTGGAGCTGGGGTTGGATCATTGGAATAATCATTGCTGGAGTAATCTTACTTCTACTTTATTTTAATCCCTATCCAGGCGGCTATTAACTACCATTCCTCGAGGAAAGGAGGCACGCTAGCATGGACGATAAGGACCTGCAAGCAATTGCGCACTTAGCACTTATCGAAGCATCTGAACACAGTCAATTTATTATTCTTAGCAAAATTGATAATACTGCTATAATAGTAGGCTGTGGCAAAGAGCAATATCTCATAAGTCGTTCAACTGTGATAATTGACAAGCATGGTAATTACATCGAGGAACAAAAGGCTGATGATGAAATTTTATCACCGATTGGATGGGCTAAAGATTTCTATGTATTCAAATCAGCTGCTGATGCAATCGATACTATCCTAAAAGAACTTGGGATAGATGCATTTACTGCTTTATCTAATGCTTTTTCCTTCCAAACCAAATCCAATTTTTGTCTACGAGATAGACAAACCAAAGACGCAGAAGGCAATCCAATTGGATTCGTGAGGATCTATCCAGCTCGCACCGAAGAGGGAAAGGGTATATCTCTTACTAGAGATATAAGACGAGTTCGTCTGGGTGGATTCTACGACACATTAACTCCTGTAGGTTGGGTGTGTTATGATAAAAGCTTTGGCATCCCAGAACCCATTTCTGGTTGCGTTGTTCACCCCATAGCAGGTATCACATTCAGGAAAAGTTATTATTACTTTCAATCTGCTTCTGATGCCGCACGGGCGTGGGCAGAACATTATAATGACGATGAATGACGATAATTCTTCTTATCTTAGGCCGGGATTGCGATCTCGGCCTTTTGCTTCACACTCCTCTTAGAACCAAGTCTCGGACTATTTCACGGCCGAACTTTTTATTTATCTCGATGATGATGTTTTCTTCCTGTTTTTTTAAAAAATAAAGTTGCGGGCCAGCTGGTACCTCCACCTTAAGCCGCCCATCACGAAATGAAACTGCGTGATATCTATCATTAGCGATAGAATTAGCAACATCAACAATATGAGCCGCATTAAGTGAGTTTCCCAGCTTATGACGCTTTTGATAGTCGTTTAACAAATTACTAATACTATCCATAATAAAATTAATTATTCTAATTATACTAATTGCTCTAATTATTCTAAGATTTGGGAATTTCTTATATTTATGTTTTCTTTAGACTAATTAGGTTAATTAGAGTAATTAGGTTAATTTATAATTTTACAATCCTTGCTTTCTTTTTTATAGATTCCGGAATATATTCGGCATCGGTAGCAGTGATAAAGATCTGCGGAGACGATTTTACTGTCTGAGTAAGCGTATCCGCGCATCGAAGACTTTCCTTATTGTAACCCTTCGACTCCACGGTGTTCCGCTCAGGGTATAACTCTTGATTAGCATTTCCATCGATAAATTCCAAAAGCGATTCGCTGTGGTGGCGGTCTAGTTCGGCAAAGACGTCATCAAGTAGTAGAATTGGCATCTCATTGCGGCGGATGCGCAAAATTTCCATCTCAGCCATCTTAAGAGCCAGCAGGGCCGCTCGTGTTTCGCCGCGGCTGGCCGCCATGCGAATATCGACATCCGAAAAGTTCATCTGCCAATCATCGCGATGAGGACCGATGATCGTATTGCCATAACGCAGCTCCTGATCGCGCGAAGCCGCTAATTCTTCTTCAAATCGATCGATGTCACTTACAGAAGAGTGATATTTAAACCCTAGTTTTCTCTTTGATCGGTCATCGTGATAATTATCACCACCCGAACCACCCCTTCGCCCCTCCTTAGCAAGGAGGGGATACTTAGATATTCTGTTATAACATGTTATAACATGTTTATTTAATTCTTCTGCCTCTTTCGTGCGAGTTTTTAGGATCAATTTTCCTAATTCTACCAATTGCTTATCCCAGAAATCCAACTCATTTTCTTTATTGCGGCCCATCGATATGCCAAGCAAAAGTTTATTGCGTGCTTTAAGGATTTGATTGTATTTTAAAAGCGTTTGCGTGTAATGAGGTTCGATTTGCGCTAAATGGATATCAAAATTACGGCGCCGTTTGGTAGGCGATGCTTCCGGCAAATCCATTATTTCCGGTACAAAAATAACCGTCGGCATAGTCCCCACCAGCATTGAAACAGGCACCTGCTTTTCGCCCAAAAAGGCAATCTTCTTATCCCCTGTTTGGGCAATAGCGATATTAACCTTGTCGCCATTATCAGACACTAATTCCGCGCTCACTCTCCCCGTATCAGATCCGTTAATTATCCCCTCCTTACCAAGGAGGGGCTCGGGGTGGTTCTGGATCTCGGTGCTCCCACCCCTCTGTATCTCCCCTCTGGCAGGGGAGACTTCTCTGTTATCATTGCTTTGATTCCAACCGATGATCTCGGCATCTCTTCTAGTCCTATAGCTTCTGCAGACACTTAAGATATAAATCGCCTCGAGGAGGTTTGTCTTGCCCACTCCGTTTGGCCCAATTAAAATCGTCACCTTTTGAGGTTCAAGATCATACGATTCAAAATTGCGAAAATTATTTAGTTTTAGAGAATGTATAAACACATATCTATAATAACCAAGAAACAATAACCAAACAAATTAGAATAACCAATAATCAAACCTTTTGAATTTTTTTAATTTAAATATTGTTTGGAACTTGTAACTTGGTGCTTGGAATTTTCGCGTTGAGATTATGTCTCAACGCGTAGTGGCATCACAATGCACAAGAACGACTTGTCGGAAGGGTTTTTGAGGACACAAGGGTTGAGTTTGCCGACAAATCCAACGTCAATTTGTTTGCCGCCCATCACAAGGAGCGCATCGAGAAGATATTTAGCATTAAAAGCGATATTGATTTCTTCACCTTTAGTCTGCGCGCTGACCTTGGAGACGTTCTCGCCAAGCTGAGGCGAGGTCGCCAATATCTCAATTTCTTTACCAGTTACTTTCACTTTGATGTTATTAGCGGCATCTCTAGCAAAAAGAGTCGACATTTTCATGGCGTTGATGAGATCATTTCTATCAACTATTGAGTGGATTGGTATTTCATTGGGGATAATCTGTTCGTAATCGGGAAATGCACCTTCGATGATACGGCTGACTAGATATAGGTCGCCAGCTGAAAAAGCTACTTGATTTTCTCCGATGCGCATCCGCACGTTACCAGTTGTTTCTTCCAGAATTCTTGCCAGTTCTATCATGGTGCGCGCCGGCACGACCACTTGCGTATTTTTTGGCACTTTTTTATCGAGCTTTAAAGTTTTTTCAGCAAGCCGGAAACTATCGGTCGCTACCATCTTAAATTCATCGCCATCTATTTTAATGAGAGTTCCCGCCAGCACTGGCCGCGTTTCATCAACAGCGGCAGCAAAAACTGATTGGGCAATAGCCGTCTTGAAGTCGCCCGCCGCCACTTCTGCTTCAAAATCTGGCGCAATTTCAGGAATAGTAGGGAATTCCGTTGCCTCTATCCCTTTGATAGTTGCCTTGTAATGTTTACTGGAAAGAAAGGCGTCTGTGCCTTTTGTTTCAATTGTTAAAATCTCATCGGGATTGGTTGTAATAAATTCTGCTAACAACCTTGATGGTAAAGTGATAGCACCCTCTTTATCAACCTTAGCACCGACATATGTGCTTACACCAATTTCTAGGTCAGTTGCAGATAATCTCAGCCTGCCCTTTTCGGTGCGCAAAAGAACATTGGCCAAGACCGGCAAAGTCGCCCTTGCTCCGACTGTTCGGCTAACCAGCCCAAGTCCCTTTTGTAAGTTAGCCTGTGTACATTCTAACCTCATAATTCCTCCGTTTTCTCCCGCCTTATATACCTGTTATTTCATATTTTGGTAACTTTGGCAAATATTAGCCTGTGGATAAAATGTGGATAACTTTTTTATCACTTTATGCCCTGTGGATAAGTCCCTGTGGATAACTTTTTATATTACTTATGAAAAACTATTTATCAACATATTATCCACAACAAATTAGATTTACAAAAATAGATTTTAAATCTTAACACATTTATTTATCCACTATATCCACTGTCTTATTACTATTTTATTAAATATATAAAATTAATAATAACTAAGTACTATGAATCATTTCGCGAATTGAAGATACTTGATTTTTAAGATTAATATCTCTTGGAATACATTTTTCAATCTTTTTAGCTCCATGAATAACTGTTGTATGATCTCTTCCACCTAATTCTTTACCAATTAATGGATAGGAAAGACCTAATTCATAATGAAGTAAATACATTGTAATTTGGCGAATATCAGAAAGAGATTTATGCCTTTTTTTGCCGATGATATCAGAAAGGGGAATATTGTAGAATTTACTAACAGAAGTCATAATTTTTTCCACCGATGCATTATTAGTAGTTGGAGTAAACATATCTTTTAATAATTCATTACAGAGAGAAATTGTTGGATCTTCGCGATACAAGTTAGCATGAGTCATAATTTTATTTAGAGCGCCGGTAAGAATCCTAATATTAGAGCGAATATTTTGGGCAATATACATTAATACATCGTCGCGATAATCGACGTTAGCTTCTTTAGATTTAGCTTTAAGTATGGCAAGACGAGTTTCTAAGTCCGGTGCTTGGATATCAGTTAAAAGCCCCGAGCCGAAACGACTTTTAAGCCGTTCTTCGAGTGAAGGAATTTTCTGAGGTGGCCTATCAGCGGTAATGACAATTTGGCGCCGTGTTTGATGCAATGTATTATAGGTATGAAAAAATTCTTCTTGAGATCCTTCTTTGTTAGCTAAAAATTGGATATCATCAACAATCAATACATCAACTTCACGATAATTTTTTTTGAACTCTTTCATTTTGCCGGTTGAGATAGAAACGACAAAGTCATTAGTGAATTTTTCACAGGGGACAAATACTACCTTTTTATTTTTTGATCTCCTAAATACCTCGTTGCCAATTGCTTGAGCTAAATGAGTTTTTCCTAAACCAACACCGCCGTAAAGAAAGAGGGGATTATGGATCTTCCCAGGATTTTCAGCCACTGCCTGAGCAGCTGCCGCGGCGAAGCGATTGGTATTGCCCACTACAAAACGATCGAAAGTATATTCATCAGCTAAGACTGTATTGGATATGCCCGAAGTGCGCTCGGCGATTTTTTGTGGCGGTTTGGGCATATCAATAACTCTGTTTTTCGCTTCGCCGCGGCTCGCAACTTTGAAAATCACTTCTTTGGTATCGGGTAATAATTTCTTACATGTCAAGAAAATTTCTTTTTGATATTTACCCGAAATCCAATCACGGGTAAAGGCGTTAGGGCAGGCGACAATCAATTTACCATCCTTAAAATCATATATATAAGTATCTTTAAACCACATGCCAAAATTAGCGTTTGTTAAACGCACCTCCAGTTCTCCCAACGCCGCTTTCCAGATTTGATCTAGGTCCATAAAATAGTTTTAAAGTTTTTCAGGTTCATAAGGTTTGTAAAGTAATTGTTAGATATTAATCATATATGTCTATAATGATGTAACTTTATGAACATTACCAGCCTCGCCAGAGTCTAGGCAGGCAAACTTGATGAACTTGATGAACTAGTTTCTATGTAACCTCATTTTACTACGCCGTCAAATAATGTCACTTGCATAAAATTATCAATTTTTAATTTCTAATTTTCAAAATATATGATCGTGCATTGACTTATAATCGATAATCGGTTAATCTTAATCTGTTAAATAAGGAAGTAATTATGTCTACAAAAAGAACATACCAACCAAGTAAAATTAAGCGCCGCAGAAAATTCGGTTATCTTGCGCGAACCGCAACACCCGGCGGTATTAAAGTTATCAAAAGACGCCGAGCCAAAGGTAGAAAACGAATTACTGCGGTTTAATTCAAACTCCAAACTCCAAAATTCAAAGTGACAATGCAAAATATAAAATGTGACGCAGTCACTCCATAATTTTGAGATTTGAGATTTGCATTTTGAGATTATAATGATGTTTTCCCAAAAGTATCGTTTAACTAAAAAAAGAGATATTGATAGGGTTTTTCGCCAAGGGAATCGTGCGGCGGCGGGATTTGTGTTTTGCAATACACTTGAAAATGGACTTGGTTACAACCGTTATACAGTGATGATCGGGTTAAAATCAGGCCTTAAAGCAGCTGGGCGCAATCTTTTTAAACGCCGAACGCGAGCAATAATTATCGATGAGGCAGATTCCATACACAAGGGGCTTGATATGATTGTCGGTTTTCGTGGCCGGTTTGAGAAAGTTCCTAAGTCCAAAGAGATAGCGGAGAATATCGATAAATGCCTAAAACAATTGCGCTCTGGTGCATCAGGGCCTACCAAAAAACCTTATCACCGGACCACGGGCCGCTAAAGAAATATTTTCCTGTCGGGTTTTGCAAGTTCCACCCAACTTGTTCGGATTATACCTATGAAGCGATAGATAAATATGGTTTAATGAAAGGCGGAGTCATGGGGGCATGGCGCATTTTAAGATGTAACCCATGGAGTAAAGGTGGTAATGATCCAGTAAGATAATGTCTAAATCCTAATGTCTAATGAAATTTCTAATGACAAAAATATTTGACATTTAATCATTTGTTATTTTATTAGAAATTAGATATTAGGACTTAGAAATTTGAAGATTGTTAAAATAATAATACATAATTAATTAGAATAATTGTATGAAGGAATTTTTTAAGGTCATTTTATATCAGCCATTCTATAACATCCTCATCTTTTTGACGTGGCTGATTCCAGGTCACAACATCGGTTGGTCAATTATTGCGTTGACTGTTCTTGTCCGTATAGCTCTAATGCCAAGTAGCGCTAAGGCAACACGGGCGCAAAAAGATATGAAGAAATTGGCGCCTGAGTTAGCAGAAATCAAGAAGAAATTTGCTGGCGACAGGCAGGGTGAGGCGGCAGCAACCATGGAGCTTTATAAAAAGCACGGTGTCAGCCCCTGGGGAAGCTGCTTGCCGCTCCTAATTCAACTGCCGATTTTGTGGATTTTATATAAAGTATTTATGGTTGGGTTAAACACTGATAGATTCGACCTTTTGTATAAATTTACTCCTTACCCGGATCACATTAATACTATTTGGCTTGGTATCAATCTTGCCCAGCCAGATAAATGGATACTGCCGATTTTAGCTGGACTGGCGCAGCTCCTGCAGTCATGGCAAATGAAGCAGCTTAACCCAACACCACCTAAAACCGATCCTGATAGTAAAAATAAAGCGGCTGATTTCAGCCAAATGTTATCTAGCCAGATGCTCTATATTATGCCGGTTTTCACGGTAATCATTGCGATGAGATTGCCAGCAGCCCTTGCTCTTTATTGGCTTATCACAACGTTATTTATGGTGGTGCAGACGTGGTGGATAATGAAGAAAAGCACCAATGACCAAGCACCAAATCCCAAACAAATCTCAAATTCTAAACCTCAAATAAAAGAAGAAAAAAAAGAGGAGCAGAAAGAAGAACTGAAAGTTGAAGAGAAAAAAGAACCGAGGCGAGAGGGGATTATGGACAGGTTGGCGAATCGTGCCAGTCGCTATAAACCAAGAAAAGACGTGACAGTAGAAGTCAGAAAAAAAGAATAATCGAGGCGAATTTATGTGTCATCCCGACTGTAACGGAGGGATCCCTCGGCTTCGTTCGGGATGACATTTAAGACCTTATCAACAACATTGATCAATGTGGTTTTTCCTCAGTTTTGTGTTGGTTGCGGGGTTGAGGGTTCTCTTTTGTGCCAAATGTGTTTGGACAAGATTGATAGTGATAAAAAAGATGAAGGCTGCCCGCTCTGTGGTGATAAATCAAATTTCCCCAGACTTTGTAGCGGCTGCCGCAATGATACAGAGCTAGTTAGATTGATATCAATCGGTTCTTTTGGCGGCGCGCTCCGTGAGGCGCTTCACGAGCTTAAATTCAATGATGTGCGCCAACTTTCATCGATTATTGCAGACATCCTAGCGCGCCGCCTTAAAGACTTAGATACTAAGCCAGGCATCATCATCCCAATACCATTAAGTAGCGCGCGAGCGCGAGAGAGGATATAATCAAAGTGCTCTCATTGCTCATCACTTATCCCAAAAACTTAACTGGCCTTACTTAGATGCGCTCGCGCGCACCAAAAAGACCAAGCCGCAAACAAAATTAAACCGCATCCAAAGAATCGAAAACCTTAAAGACGCTTTTGTATCGAAATATAATTTTAAGAACAATCATCGCCCAATTTACATCCTTGACGATGTGATAACAACCGGCGCCACATTGTCAGCCGCCGCCGAGGCTTTAAAATCCAAAGGCGCCCACAACATTTCCGCCATAACTGTAGCAGTTGATTAATATTTTCTATACGTTAAGTAATTTAGTATGATTTGAGTTCATTCCATCTCGAACCAAAAATTCTTGTCATGATTTCATCGTAGTATTCCATATCGTCACCAAAGATAACAATGCCTTCGTGACGCATCTCAGCGAATATATTTGCCGCCGCATCAAGTGTAGTAGTGGTTATATTAATTTGCTTACCTTGTTCTGCTTGTGTTAATTCTACGTTATAATCTTCTAATGGTTCATCGATTTTTTCTTTACGACTTTTAATGTTTTTAGCAAGTCTTTCCCTGACAATCGCTTCCCATTCAGCCATTACCTCCTCATGATTTTCTTCCAGCCGCTTTTTTATCTCATCATGACGAGATAATTTCTCTTCTCCTTCTTTCCTTTCAGCATGTTCCGGATTCATAATGTTCCTTTAGTCTAATTTATAAGTTTTTTCGTTTCTTCTGGCAACTGACAAAATGAAAATTTTATTATTATCAACCCTGTAGATTATGCGAATGTTGCCTGAGTGGATTCTGAAAATATCATCTCTTCCTTTTAACTTTTTTATATCTAATTTTTCAATATTATTTTTTTTAAATTGGGTAAGAATTTGTTTTATTCGATTTCTATCGATAGTTGATAATTTTTTGAGGGCTTTTTCGATTTTATCCATTTTACAGTCTGTTTAATAGTTCGTTTATCGCAACTCCACCCTTTTTGATTTTGGAAAAATCAATAACTTCTTCCCAGATATCTTCGTCGTTTTCCACAGGTGATATTTTAAAAACAGGTTTAGTTTTTTTAATGACGATAAAAGAATCGCCACTATTAACCCTATTGACATAAGAAGGCATGTTTTCTCTTAGCTCTTTCAGTCCAATAATTTTATTCATATTTAAAGTTAATCTAAAGTTAAACTTGTTGTCAAGAGTGCATATTTCCCTTTATTTTGGTGTAGAATTGAGGTAGAATACCATAGATGGAAGCGTGCCAGAGTGGTTGATTGGGCCTGTCTCGAAAACAGGTATGCCCGCAAGGGTATCGAAGGTTCGAATCCTTCCGCTTCCGCCAAGCTTAGCTGGTCCGCAAAATCAATTAGGAGGCAATATGGATTCTTTGTATGCGTTGTTTGGATGGGGGTCGCCGATTGGAACAGGAATTTTCCTGGTTCTTTTGGCGCTCTGTATCTATCTTCTTTCCCGCAGCGGCCACGGCAAAAATAAGAAATAATTCAGTAAGTCTTCGATTCGTGACTACTCCCGTTCAGACAATAATATTCCCCGAGTGTAGCCGAAAGATTATTGATTTATTGTATCGGTAATAAATCTTTTAATCTCTTCTTGATTATTTTTAGAAAATGCTATATCGGCGCCGGCGGCTAACATATCGTCGTTGCACTTTTTGATGGATGAGTGAGCAACAACAACAATATTTTTTAATTTTGGATTTGATTTTATTTTGCCCACCACGAACTCGCCAATATTGTAAGGCGGCGAATCAGCCTCCAAATTGCGATCTAAGATAATTATTTTTGGCAAAGCCAAATTATTATTTGTGCGATGTATCAGCTCGTATAGCGCATCCTGCGCTTTTTCAAACTGTAATAATTTCGCACTATCAATTTTATTAATAACCAACGCGACTTCATCGCGATGACGCGCTACATCATCAACAATCCAAATTTCGATCATAATTACATAATAGATCAAAAACCAAAAATTAAAATGTAAAAAGCTTAAGTGGTAGAATATAAGGGATCGGGATTCAAGATTCAAGAAGTAAGATTTATGAATGATTCTTAAATCCTGAATCGCAAATCATAAATCATGTTTTTTGTATGGCTCAAGATTTAGGCAAACTACTTAATGTTTTCTCGCGTGAGGATGAAGAGCGCCAAGCGGCACAAAAAGCCAAGCAATTTGGTTTGCCTTATATTAATTTAGTTGGTTATCCAATCGAACCAAAGGCACTGCAGATTATTCCTGAGGAATTGGCTACAAAATATTCATTAGTTTCATTTGAAAAAACCAACAACCAAGTGCGAGTAGCAACACCGGTGCCGGAAAATCCCCAACTTGTACCATTCTTAAGGCAAATGGCTACTACTACAAATTTGGATTTTATCCCCACAATTTGTTCTAAAACTTCTTTTATTTTTACTATTAAACAATTTGAATTTATTGAACCAGAACCACCGACATTGGAAAAATTAATAGTTAGCCCCGAGGAATTGGTCGGCGCCAAAGGTGAGTTAAGTAGCCTTGCTAGCATCGCTGCACAAATTCGCGGCGTCAGTACATCAAAACTACTGGAGATGATATTTGGCGGTGCAATTAATCTTGATGCCAGTGATGTCCACATCGAACCGGAGGAAAATCAAACTCGCATTCGCTATAGAATCGATGGAGTACTGCAAGATGTTGTCCGCTTGCCTAGAGAGACTTATAAACAGGCAGCTAATCGCATCAAGTATTTGGCGAAAATGCAGCTGGATACTTTGGGCAAGGCACAAGATGGCCGTTTTGATATCCGTGTGGGTGAAAAACCTATCGACGTTCGTGTCTCAACGGTACCGGGAACTTGGGGCGATGTTTTTGTTATGCGACTTTTAGACCAAAGCGGCAAGAAACTGACGTTGGAAGAGTTGGGATTTTCTGGACCAGTGCGCAAACTTATCGATGAGGCCTTAAGTAAACCTCATGGCGTGATATTTAATACTGGCCCGACCGGCTCTGGTAAAACAACCACGCTTTACGCCATGCTGCAAAAAATTAATAAGCCGGAAATAAAAATCATCACTATCGAGGATCCAATCGAATATCGCATTACGGGCATCGATCAAACACAAGTTAAAAAGAAAGCCGGCTATGACTTTGCCAATGCTCTAAAAAGCGTGTTGCGCCAAGACCCCGATGTTATTATGGTTGGTGAGGTGCGCGATAAAGATACTGGCGAAACAGCGATGCAGGCGGCGCTGACGGGGCATTTGGTGTTATCCACTTTGCACACTAATTCGGCGCCATCAGCTATTCCAAGACTTCTTAATATGGATATCGCATCGTTTTTATTAAGTGGTTCAATCAATATTATAATGGCGCAAAGGTTAGTCCGCCGCATTTGTCCCAAATGTCATGGAGGAGCGGCGGGGATAAACACCAATCTTCAAACACCAAATACTCAAATACCTTCTACTTTAAACCTTAAACCTTCAACTTTATGCCCGATTTGCAATGGCACCGGCTATAAGGGGCGAATTGCAATTGCTGAGGTTCTGAAAATTACGCCGAAAATGGAGGAGTTGATACAAAAGAAAGCATCGGTAGCCGAATTTGAACGCACTGCCCGCGAGGATGGAATGGTGCCGATGTTTGAAGATGGGATGATGAAAGTCAAAGCCGGTATTACCACCGAATCGGAAGTACTGCGCGTCACCGAAGAAGAAGGGGTTGCCCGCCCCCAGGGAATCGTGGGCAGAAAATAACGCAGCAGTGTCATCCTAAGGAATCCTGATTGTAATCAATTGCGAGCGATGTGAGAATTCCTTCTTTATATTATAGAAAGGGATTCCTCCGTTTCAGTCGGAATGACATTATTTTTCCAACCAAAAACCGCCCTTTGGTTCTCGAATGGGGCGGTTTTTGATGATAAATTGATAATTAGCTGGTTTGGCCCGAACCAACACCCTTAATTACGAAATTGTAAATTGCAAGGGCGAGGAGAATAATCACTACACCGATTATCGCGTTAGTAATTGCTACTCTACCTTTGGAAGCTTTTTCAGCATCACCACCGGCAGTTAAATATAGAATACCACCATATATAAGGTACAATACTGCAAGTATACCTACAACAATCAAAATTATATTTACAATATTACCCACGTGATACATTAATCCACCGCTGGATGTATCTAATGGTGTTATTGGTTGAATAGTTTTAACATCTAATTGGGCAAAAGCGCTTTGTGCATAAAGCAAACTCATTGTGGCGCCAGCACCAATTCCGAGAGCTAATTGTTTGGGTGAAAACTTCATTTATTCCTCCTAAAAATAATCAAATTTTAATTCAAATATAATTATACCACAATCATTCTTCGAGCGAGTGGAGCGAGTCGAGAAACAATGAATTTATAGTTCTCGATGCGTTTCACTTACTCAAACAGTATCTTTGCTCAATAATATCAAACAAGATTGTTTTGTAAAGTTATACAATTCAGTCTGTTATTGCAACGCGGAAGAACCACTTTCTACCGCTGGACCAATGGTACTGTAGATAATATATGCCAACAATACCACAACAATTGCGATGACACTATATATTATAACACGTTTTCCTAATTCTGCCCGTTCGGGGTTAGCGCCAGCGGTAATATAAACTATGCCACCATAAATAAGTGATATAAAAGCACCGACGCCAAGAATAATTGTTAAAGTAGTGGTAAGGTTGAAAAATATGTTTTGAGGCAATGTAGTATCTGATCCACTGGTTGCTTGTTGGGGATTAAGTTTATCGGTGAGGTTGCCTACTATCGATGCTAATTTAATCATAAGTTATTATTCCTTTTTCAATATTATAAAGCATTAGTGACAGTGCTTGATGGGGTGCCAAGTAAGCCAATGGCGACAAAACGGATAATCGCCCAAGCTAAAGCAACAATTATGGCACCGACAATTGCCCAAATGAAAGTGTTTTTGCCTTTAGTTGCTTTCTCTTCGTTGCCATATGAGGTTATATACAAAATACCGCCATAAATACCAAAAGCAATTACTAAAAAGAAAGCAGTCGGTAAAATATAATTTGTCAAAGCACCGGATAATACTGTTTTAACACCAGCGGCAACATCACCAGGGTTAGTATTTCCTTGGTTTAATTTATCGATATCTCCCATATTTATTATCGCCGCAAGTTTAATCATTAAAATATTCCTTCCAGTAATCCAGGAATATTTTTCTCACCGCGGATTACAAATTCTATTATCACAAACAATAACATTACTAATACTACTCCTAATATCGCGTAAGTAATTGTTTTTTTGGCAATAGTGGCTTTTTGCTCGTCGCCAGCCGCCAGCAAGTATTGGCCAGCCCCAAATAAAAGTGCGCTAAAAGCTAACAGACCTCCAATAACCAACATCCATAAAATAATTTTATCAAGAGTATTGGCGTATGCATCTTTTGTAGATAAACCTTGGTATATTTGGCTATCGCTAGAAGAACCCGTGTTAGGAATTGTTGAAAATTGTTTTGGGTCAAATGCCAAAGCTTGAGTTGGTAGAAGATAGATTAACAAAATTAAGAAATAAGGCATAAAAACTAATAAATTATTCTAATTATTCTAATTGACCTAATGAAATCTCAAATCCCAATGACCAATTCCTAATTATTTATCACTAATCACCAATCACGAAACACAAATCACGTCTAACCCTTAACTTTTAACGTCTAACATATCACTAACTTACTATGGCGCTGACAATCCAACCGGCGCTTAGAAGCAATACTAAACCGATTATTGCACCAATTAAGAATTCTTTAGCTAAAGTAGTTTTTGCCGGATCACCTTGGCTGGTGGCATACAAAATACCAGCATAAACAATCATGATTGCTGCCAGTATTATACCAACTGGCACAATCAAACCTGAGTAATATTTGGCTAACACATCTTCTAATGCACTAAAATCCATATTATTTACTTAATGATTGGGTTTGGGTCGTGGTAGATGTTGAAGATGATGTTGGTAAAGTAGAACTTGCTTGGAGTAATGTAGTCAGCTCACCCGCGGCAGTATTAGTAGCCTCTGTAACATTTTTACCACCAACGGCGATACTATCAGCCCAATTGCGAAAAATCTCATCGGTTGTACTTGGATATCCACCTTTATACCAGGATCGGGCAATTTTTGATTGGCCGTTGAATACTGCCAGTTGATTAGCACTCTCGTCATAATCAGTTGTTTTGGAGATAAGAGCTGGTGGACGTTTGGTATTAGAAAGATAAGAAGTAACGTTATTGGTTGTAGTAGCATAAGATAGAAAATCCCAAGCCACGTCAGAGACTTTAGAATTATTAGTTACCGTTTCTACCCAATAATTGGCATAGCTTGTTGGGTTGTCACGGTCGATTTGAGGCATTGTAATAATATTAAAATTAAATTTAATATTGCTGGCTTTCAGCGTGGCATAGAATGTTGAGTCTTCAAAAATCATTGCGACTTTACCATCCATAAATGCCTGACGTGCACCAGAAGAAAAGTCGGTATTATTCCATGAATACCACGGATTATTTTTAATGCCAAAATTGGTATAAAACTTAATTGCGCCTTGTCCGGGATACGTTTCGGTTCCTGAGGCGCTGCTTTGGGCATTTTGGAAAAAAGCACTCTTAAGATCATCGGTAATAATTTGGGTATTATTTTGCAAAAGTAGGGTACTGATAATGTCAGGTGCACTTTCAATATTATTACCAAGCCCCATTGCTACTGCTGATCGGCTTATAGAATCACCTTTTTTGGTAGTTATATACGGAGCAATTTTTACTAATTCATTCCAGTCTTTAGGGCCATTTGCGAGAATTTTCTTAATACTTGTTAGCTCTTCGGGCAATAATTGTTTTGATAATCTGTTGGAGCTACTAAGCTCATCAGAAACTTGATCGAGGATCGTTTGGTTTGTGTAAAGCGCCAGTGAATCGACGGAAAGTGGCAATCCATAAACCTGGCCTCCCAATGAAACGTCATCAGTAACTACTGGCACAAATAAAGATTTAGTTGCCTCGACATTGGTTTGGGATTTTATCTTGGTGTCATTACTATAAACTCCGACGGTGCCATCTGGAGCTGGACGGACTTTTTGATATTGGGCTGGCATCCAGTCATTGCGTACTGACCAAATATCTGGTCCTTTGCCGGTAGCAAGTGCATTAATTGTTTCTTCTAAGTAGAGATCAGGATTTTTCTCCCACTCGGGGTTATAGCGATATTCAAATGTTACGTTAGGATGATCTTGCTGGTAAGACTTTATTAATTCTTGAAATGATTCTTCGTTATCAGCGGCGCGCCAAATAGTAATTTTAGCTGTAGCGGAGCTTTGTTTTGTGCTTGTTGAGCTTTTGCGGCTGCAACCTGAAAAACTTACTGCAAGAACAGTAATAAGAGTTATCGAAGAAATGATTTTAACAATCCCCCAAAATTGTTTCAAAACCCTCCTTATATCGCCGCAGGCGGAAACTCCAAATCCTAAATCCTAAACAGTATCTAATTTTTAATATCTAAACTTTAATGCATTTGATTATTTGGAATTTTGATTTAGCTGGTACTTGCCACTTGGTATTTATCAATCATAATCTGCCTTCACAAGCGGTTGGCTATAAATTTTCTCCCCAATCAGAAAATAAACCATACTGCCGCTAAAATCAGCCGCCAGCGCTTTAATGCTTTCTTTGGATAAACTCTCATCTAAAAGATACTTGATTTTAGTCTTTGAGTCAAAATTGTATTCTATTAATTGATTATCAGAATCAAGTAATAGAACATTAGTATCGTCTTTGATGACAATTTGTGAAGGTGTAGTGCTGATCTCATGTTCGGTGGCAGTATATGGCGAAGAATCACCCTCCTCCGATTTTTGGCTTGCAGTGGCAGTGGTGGTTGATGAAGTCGCAGTCGTAGTTTGTGACTCAGATAATTCCTTGTCGGGTTGTGTAATTAAATCGATTGTGACTAATTTATTTTGTCCCGAAATTGCCACCAGCGTTTTATTATCTGGTGAAGTCCACGCATCTTTAATATCTTGGCCATAAGTAATTACTTTCGCCTGGCGATTGATAATATCAATTAAAACTACTTTATTTTCGATTGCTAAGACAAATTTTTTGTCTTCAGACCATTTTAAAATCGGGTCGGTTAAATCAAGCTGATCAATAAGAGGCTGATCAAAATAACGATCGGCTTTATCGCCGGCAATATTATTGCGTACCATAAAATTCTTTTTCAAATCAGTATCGTATTGCCAATAAAAAACTTCCTCGCCGTCAGAAGATAAGGCGATAGAACGAATATTTTTGCCAAAAGTCGAATATTCCTGGCTGGTGATATCACGCTTGGCAAAATCTAAAACACCAACTTCCTCTTCGCGGCTTAGAAGGGCAAAGCGCTGGTCAGTTGGATATTGTACCGATCGAATTCCTGCTAATGGATCAAGGTTAAGATTCAATGTTTCAACACTGGTCTCGCTTTTACCCTTAAATCGTGACCATGTTAGATAATTTCTATCAAGGCTGATTGCTTTTATGCCACCACCATCTTTTACTGCAGTCAGTGGTGCATTAAGCTGGTTACCAATATCAACCGCTTCAGGTAATTTCTTTAGTTTTGGATTGATATTTAAAGTTCCGTTAAAACCCAAGTGAAGTTTTTTTTCATATGTCAGATAACCCTTTTTCTCTATTTTAATATTCAAAGTCCCGGGCAATCTTTTAATTGAGTTGGAAGTGGTTTTTTTGCTATTAATTGTGACAGAATCAGCCGCCGGATCAGGCGCGATTTTAACAGTGCCAAATGAAATCCAGCCTAAAATTACTAAGGTTAATAATACCGCTCCGGAAATGATATAAAGCCATGGCAGGCGCTTAGGTTTATAAGGCTCAGGTGCAATTTTTGGTAGTGGCGGTGCAGCAGGCGATGGCGTTTGCGGCGCAACCGATGTTGATTGGGCCTGTGCCACTTGTGAAGTACCTGGTTGGTTGCCAAGCGGCGGAATCGGATTAGTTTTATTTTGAGAGATTTGCATAGAAAGTTTAAATGTTAGATGTGATTAGTAATTGTTCATTGAAAATTGATAATTGAAAATTTTTATATTTTATTTTATTGGTGGTATTGGTTGGGTTTGATTAGGGGTGGCAGGCGCTTGAGCTGGTGCAGATTGTATTGGAACCGATGTTGTTGCTTGTGGTGGGTTAGGTGCTGTCGATGATATCGGTGTAGAAGTGGATTGAGGTGTGGGTGTCGCTGCTTGGGTAGATGCTGGTGGTTGGGCTGGTGGAATTTGGCTTGGAGCATTTGCCTGCGGTGGTGTCCCAGGAGAAATAACTTGGCTTGGAGCTCCAGCTGCTGCCTCACCTTGGCGAGCGGCAAGAAGTTGCGCAGGATCGGTAGTAATTATCTGGTCTTCGGCATAGCTGGCAACAATTTGGATTGCGACATGATTAGTACCGGCAAAAAATAAACCTTCACCAACATTACTTTCAAGTAATAGAAATTTCTCGCCTTCTGTCAAATTGAATACCTCAGTCAATTTTTCCACCGCTGTTGGTGATTGTTTTAATAAAACTTGCAAAGACGAATTATTTAAGACAGCTCGCCCCTGTTGCGAATTCAAAACATCTTCTACGTCTTGGCTAATAGTTGTAAGTCCTAAATAATATTTACGAGCGCGCTTTGCTAATGAATAAACATAGCGTGCTGAGTCTTCATACTGCATCAGAATCCAAACCTCATCAATTACTAAAATTCTTTTTCTCAGTTCCGAACGAATTTTACTCCAAACGTAGTTAAGAATCATATACATACCGACTGGCCGCAACTGTTCTTCCAAATTGCGGATGGAAAAGCCGACAAATCCGCGATCGAGCTCGAAATTGGTAGGCTGGTTAAAAAGACCAGCAAATGAGCCATCCGTGTATTTTGTAAGACGTTGTACTAAAGATTGCGCGCCGCTCATGTTTTGTAAGACATTTCTCAAGTCTTGCAAAAGCGGTGAAGGGTTGGTGTGGGTGCGGATATCGCTGGTGATGTCGCGCAGAGCATAAGTTTCATAAATCGCCTTATCTAAAATTGCTGATTCTTCTGGCGATAGGCCACCGACCATTATTGCAATTAAACCAGTTAAATCGGCGACCGCAGTACGCAAAACAATATCGCCGGTTTCACCTTGAGCTGCTTTAGGCAAGTCAAAAGGATTAATTCTTTTTTCGGAATTCAAGCTCATTTCAAAATAGCTGCCACCAACGGCACTCGACAGTGCCTTATATTCATTTTCTGGATCGATGACAATGACATCGGTTCCTAACATCAAACTTCGTAGCGCTTCTAATTTAACAGCATAACTTTTACCAGCACCGGATTTAGCGAAAACCACCATGTTAGCATTTTCCAGTTTAAATCTATCAAAAAGAATCAGCGAATTATTGTGGCGATTAATGCCGTATAAAATTCCTTCATTACTTGTTAGCGTCGATGAGACAAAGGGAAAGGTGGTGCTAAGTGAATTAGTATCAAGGTTTTTGCTGATATTTAGCTGGTCTATCCCGAAAGGCAAGGTTGAATTTAGTCCTTGCTCCATTTGGAAAATAGACTGTTTGGTATTAACTAATAGTCCGCCAAGCGACGATTCAATTTGGTCGGTTAAAGTATTTAAATCCTCTAATTTTTTAGCATAAAGCGTGAAATATATACCAGTTTTGAAAATTCTTTGCTGGCCGGTTTGTAGCTCCTCGCGCAAGGTATCAATGTCACCAATTGCCGTATCAAGTTCTGGGTTACGGACAAAACCTTTTTCTTGTTCAATTTGGCGGCTTGACTCCAATTTGCCTTGCTGTTTGCGCATTTGGCCGATAAAAATTCTGGAATCAAGTGGCGCAATGTGCATGGAAATATCCATCACCACATCAAAATTTACAACGGGGCTCATCCAATTGGAATTTAGGTAGCGCGGATAAGAATATACAAACATCGTTCTAACGTATAGTTCATTAATTTGAACAAAATTAGGGTTGATAACAAAGCTGGCTGGTGCGATGGCATCAAGAAGCTCGCTGGAAGCTTTTTCCACTCTTTGCTGGACTTGCCGCTCGCTTGGCTGATTTGTTTTAGCAAATAAAGGCATATAATTTAATTAGTCGAAAGTGAACAAGCGAACAGGTGAACAGGTAATTTCGCACTTGCCACCTGTTACAAAATTATTGATTGATTGGTACTTTTGTTGACTGAGTTGGTTGCTGTTGTGGCTGTCCTGGTTGCTGTCCGCTACTTCCTACTTGGCCAGAAGTTTGTTGCAAGACAGTGGATTCTGCCAATGCCTCGGGGTTTTGCAGTTTTTCACGCGTGCTTTGTGTAATGTTGTAGCTGCCATAAAGAAGCTCGATAATCTGCTCGGTAGTAATTTTGACTGCTTTTAAACCAAGTGATGCCAACCCCTGTTGGGCGACCTCGGCACGTTGGGCTAATTCGGTTTTGATTTTTTCAAACTCACTTATCGACACTTGCAGATTACCTACTTTAGGAGCGAAAAAGCCATGTTTGATATCGGTTTTAGTATAAGGAATGACAATGAAGAATTTTTTATCCATAATATTAGCAATTGATATGAGGCGCGAAACGAAATCGATATATTCTTGAGTTTGATATCGGATCAGCTCATTTGATTGCTGAAGCATCCGTTTTTTTAGTTCGGCAATGTACTCGCTTAAATCAATTTGGCGTGACTGTGTTAGGATTTGCACGGGAAAAGTTAACGAGTTTAAAAATGATTGATAAGCATAGAGAATGGCATTTTGCTCTTCTTCGGATTTGAGCCCAAAGTTGATGGAACTGACAAGGAGAATCTGGCGGAAATTGCCATCTTTAAGTATTAACGTATCTTGAAAAACTGCTGTAAATGGCAGATGCTCTTGTGTCGGACTTCCTTTTTGTGGATTAGGATCAGGCATGTTTTTAGATTTAGGATTTAAGATTCAAGATTTATGAATGAATTTCTGATTCTTGAATCCTGAATCATGAATCTAGATTCTTATCTACGTGTGATATCAAATACTTTTTGCAAAATATTGGGGCGTTGGGGTGGTGCTGGTCTTTGTGGCGATTGATTTTGAGGTTGAGTTTGTACTTGATTCCCACCAGTAGCTACTGCTGGTGGTGTGTAACCCTGAACTCCTGGAGTTTCCGGTGTCGCGGCAGTTGGCTTTGGTCCCTTGGCAGATTCCGGGCCGGTATTGCCGGCAGAAAGCTCTAAATGGGTAGCGATTTCATCAAGTGTTGCTTTTTTCTGCTCGGCAGTTGCCGTTGATGCCTTCTGGCGGACCGGAGTTTGAATTGTCACTGTCGGGGTTGTATAACCCCTTTGCCAAATTCTTCGCTTGGGGCTGAAAGCAAAATAAAAAAGGTTAATAAGAAAGTATTCGAAAGGGCGGTCATTGATTTTGATAAAAGTCAGTGCCATCGCTAAGACAACTATCGGCAAACCAAGCAAAATTGTATAAATTATGCCATTTTCATAAGGCGCGAACATCTGGTAAATTGCGTATACCAATAGACCACCGCCCATAAGATATGCAAATTGCTTCATGGTGAACGGCCCCACGATTTTGTCTTCTAAGTCGATGTTCTGAGGAACTTTATATTGCTGTGGCACTTTTATTCCTTGGATTTAAGATTTAGGATTCAAGATTCAGGAATTATTCATCCTTTTCTTTGTTGCAGTAATTAACCCCTGTAAATAACGGTGTGCGATATTTGCTTGTTTATTAAATTTATCTATATCTTCTTTTGTCAGGTAACCAATATCTTTGGCTATAAGTAACTGATTTTTTGTTTCAGTTAACGAACCCTGGGCCTGATAATAAAATTGAACTTTTTCTTTATATGTATGCCTTCCGAATCCCTCAGCGATATTTGAAGTAATAGATACTGCAGCTCTGCGAAGCTGATTCGTCAGCGAGAATTGTTCTGATTTCGGGAATTTTGTTGTCAAATGATAAATTAGTATTACTAACTTGTGACATTCTTGCCAGGCAAGTAAATCTGTAAATTCTCTAATCTTGTGTTGGTTTTCAGCCATTTATATTCTTATGCACCCCAAAACCTATTCATGATCCCGAAGCATTTAGAATTAAGACTTAATGTCTTATTCTTAAATCATGAATCTTAAATCTTGAATCTTTTTGCTGTCACTAACATTATACCAGACCTTTCGGGTGGCTTTTTCTCTTACCTCGTACCTTGTAGCTCCTAACTCTAAAGTACTATTTATAATAATCGTCTACGGAGATCTTGGTGGCAGTTGGTTTATTTTGATCGGATGGTGTGGCTACCGGCGCAGGTGGGGGAGTCTTGTCAGCCACCGGCGGTGATGATACCGGAGGTGTAGTTGATTGATTTTGCGACCGCAAGTGCTGTGCCTGAGCAGTGTTTGGTGATTGGTGATTAGCCCGCCTCGACTCGCTGTCGCTTGTCGACGCGAGGCGGGTGATTGGTGATTCGTGCGATTCTTCACCTGTCACTTTCCACTTGTCACTTATCACCGGAGCAGGAGCAGTCGATCCTATTTCTTCGACGACTGGCTCATGCACCCTTTCTTTTGCTCCAAATTCTTGTTCTAATTCTTTCACTTCTTTATCTAATTCAGTAACATTTTTATCAAGTTTTTCAAATCCATCGTCAATAATTTTTTGTTGGTTACCAAGACGCTTATCAGCATTATCAGTAAACTCTTTAGCGATTTTATCGCCTTCTTCATTGGGTTTATTATGTTCATCAATTACATAAACAATCTCGAGTAGAGTTCTGCGAGGGATATCCTCCTGTTCTAAAGCTTTGAGCCATTCTTGTGATTTTTGTTCCTCAAGGGGCATTGCTTTGATAACAGCGGCTAATTTCTGGCGAAATTCTTGTGGAGTTTTCATGGCCGACCCCCTTTCTTACTGAAACCGAAGAGAAAATCTATTATTCTTGAAAACCAGCTGCCAACCCTATCGCTTCCTCCGTGAGAGGCAGTTGAGGGTATGCCGGCATGACCAGCAATTCCTCCTTCAAAACTCGAAATATATGTATCTAAATCTGCTATCGATTCAGCATAACCTCGAGTGGCTGTTTCGGCTTCCTTCTCCCAATCAACATCTTTTAATTCATCGCTTTGCCCAGTTGCAAAATGGCCGGCATCAACCGCATATTGATATTGTTTAACAAGAAGTCCATAGCCACCGACATTGGTTAACAATTCTTGATAATTTTGCCTTACTCTTTCAAGATGTGCAAGAGCAGCATTTATTTTTCGTTCATCTTCTCTTGACATTGGTCGGCTACGTATATTTTCAATAAATTTCTCCTGAATTTTTCTTTTATTTTCAATTTCTTTAAGTCGCGCTACATATTGCTCATGTCTTTCTTGAGCACCGGTAAGTTTCTTTTCCAATTCGATTAAATGCTTTTCAACTGCTCGCCTTGCTCTAAATTCTTGGTAGATATCAGGCACTTTGCGAAGCCAACCTTTTTCACTTAATGCCCGGCTTGTACTCCTCATTGTCAACTCAATTATTTGCCGTTCGAAATTGGCAGTTTCCACTCTAGCAGCATTCAATTCCGAAACCCATTTCTGGTTAAATTTTCCACCTTGATCAATGAGAGTTTGTAGATCAGACTCGATGGAGATATTTGCTTCAGCCGATGCTTCGTCTTCATCTATATCTTCTCTGCGAGCTGCTGGCGGTGGCGGAGCAGCAGGCGGACCTGCCGGCGGTCCAGGAGGAGGAGGTACAGCTGGCAGAGGCGCTCCAGGTGGGATTTGTCTTGGGGGTGGAGGTGCTCCTATTGGCGGCCTAACAAAAGGTGGTGGAGGAGCTGGGGCACCAAGTACCGGTGCGGCGGTTTCTTCTGCTTCGGCAGCTGTGGGTGGTGGGAAAGCTGGCGGTGGCTCTTCGTCAGGTTCGTCTATTTCCTGTCCCTGACTACTAAGAAAATGTAAAAGTCGACTGTATATATTTTGTACATCTTCGATATTGCTTCTAGCTACAGGCGCCCAATATTTACTTATATTCTCACGTGCGTTAAAAGATTGAAATGTTTTTTCTGCATTTTCTAATTCTTCACGATAACGGATTATGTCCGGTGTTTCATCTATTTTCTTTGCGACTTTCTCTAGCGCCGGTCTTAAGGCTAGCAAACTATCTATAGCTTCTTTGTAATCTTCAAGTATGATATCTTGTTCTCTTGTTTCGAGGGGTGTAGGGGTGCCTGGCGGAGGAGCTGATAGGGGGGTAGGCTCTGTTGATAGTTGGTGTTGGTCAATAAATTTTGATATCTCACCAATATCTTTATAGATAGTCTCTATGCCGTCTCTGACAGCTTTTTTTTCTGCATCGTTGAGTTCACGGCTTTCACCTAAAGCTCTCCACTCTTGCGATATTTTTTCCACATCAGTAATTTGGGCTTGAAAATATTGTATAAATTTTTCATCAGCCCCATTTTCTTGTGCTTCTTTAAGGGCACTTCTCCAAGATACTAAGTGGTCTGTGGCTCGTCCAAAATCTGTGAGCAGGGTGTTTTGATCTAATTCTGTTGCCTCGTTCTCTCCTCTGATGTCAGCTGCAGGCGGGACGGTCTCTGGTTGAAGATGATATTGATCTATTAATTCTTCGCCACTAACAATTAGTGCTTGTGTTTCTGTTAATGTCTCACTAACAATATCGGGGTTGATTTTGCCGTCTAAGACCCCTTGAATTGTGGCATCGTTTGCATCTGCCTTCTGGCAAAACCTTGAGATTGCTGCTCGTACTTTACGACGTGAATGATTCCAGTGACTTCGAATAGTTCCCCACACCTCATGAAGTCGTTCTTGTGTTGAACCAAGCTCGTGTTTTAGCGCCTCGATATCTTGTCCCGGTTCTTCCTCGGCCACTGAATCCTCCTTATGCGATACATCAATACCTACCCGCAAACATCGGGTATAAAAATACTATACAAGTTTATTATACATCAAAATTTGGTTATCAATTTAGCCCGCGCCGCAGAGGAGGAGAGTGTTCCCTCTGCGGCAACGGGCTGAGAGCTAGGTGGTGGTTACCACCGGTGGTTCGCGAGGTGGTTCCTACGGTCCTGCTGGCGGTGCTTGATACGGTGGTACTGTGTCCGGCGGCGCGGGAGGGCTGCCCCACCTGAAGCCGTGGTTCCTGGCTTCCTCGGCGAAGTTCTCGAACAGCGCGCTGAGGCTGCCGAGCTTCACCTCGTGTCGCATTAGCCAGTAAACACAGCCCAGAAGCAGGAGGACGATCGCGCTCATCGCGATAAAGCCACCTGTGCGGCTGTGCTTCGCGATGCTAGTAGCGATCTCGGCGGTGTCGCGGGCTTGGTCAGCGGTCTGAGATGCTTGATCGGCCGTCTCTTTGGCGGCGTTGGCCGTAGCGTTGGCCTGCTCGATCTTGGCGTTGGTCTCTTGAAGGTTGAAGTTCAGTCTTGTCTCCAGATCGTAAACCCGCTCCTCCAGCTTCTGGAGCTTGTCTGGAGCTGGAGACTCAACCGCGGCGGGCTCGATGGAGTTGGCCGTTTCGGTTGTAGGCGTTGTGGCTGCGGATGGCGCGGGCGAGACCGGAGGCGTGGTAGTGTGGGTGGCGCCCGTATGGCGCGTTGTTGTCCGCGGCGCGGGTGCGCTCCGGCCAGCCGGCACAGAAGCATCAGCCCGAGACGAGGCAGTAGGACAGCGTTCCGCCGAGGAGCCATTACCCCTGACGGCTCGTTTTGCCTCTTCCCACGTCATCCATTTGCCTGTTGCCTCCTTGGCATCCAGTCGATACTTGCCCACTGAGGACATGAAGTTGTCCTCCGGGGCGAATGCCTTGTTCCCCACGAAGTCCCTTGCCTGATACTTCGCCGGGCGCCGCTCGGTGCGGACGTAGGGGTGATGCCCCCCGTGGAGGGACGCACCATCCACATCAGGCCCCACTGGGGCCGAGACTGGTTCGATCTCTCCTGGCTGGGCGCTGGCCCTCGGGCCGAAGTCGAACTCGACTGATAGCGCTACCAGCCCTGCAAGAAGTGCAATGACACACAGGGCAAACTTCGTCATCTACTGATCACTCCTTCTCGTCCCCTGCCAACAGCCTCTAGGAAGCCTTGTCAGGTGGGTTGTCAGCGGTCCTTATCTGGGTTGCGCTTTACACTGAGCGCCACTGTACTTCCGTCTGCATTACGAGCGGTGAAGCGGATATCGGAGGCATTTGGGTCATGAGCAATAACCTCCTTGATATCCACCGGTTCGAACGCTTGACCTGATGGTGCTGTTGTTGTCTCGCCTTCGCCTTGATGACCCCTGTCGTGATTCTGGTCCGAGAGCCGATCTATTCGACGGTGTCGAATGACTAGGAAGATCGATGCAACAACAGCGGCGCTGATGATCGCAAGAGATACGATGATGACTTGACTAACTTCTGGACCCATCGCTTTCTCCTCTCCTATCCGCAAAAACTGCGGAGTATATTAGCTTCCGGTGGAACAATTTGTTAAGGTACTGGCCTAAAAATGTATCATAAATAGAGCTTTTTGTCCCAACCTGTAATTGGAAGGTCCGAGTTGTCAACGGACGCCTGCATCGGGCAGAATGCCTTAAGCAGGATGAGAGAAAAAGTATACTATAAAACTCCTTGATTGTCAAGAGAAAAATCACTAATTTATTGATTTGAAAAATTACCTCAAAAACTATTGACAAACCATATGATTTATGTTAATATTATTCACTAACCTGAAATAAGGTTGCGCCTCGGTTTGGTTAGTCAGCCGAGGCAAGCTTTTTGACAACAGTTCGTAGAAGGGAGGTTCGCGTTGCGCCTGATAATCGATGGATCCAACGTGATCCTCCATCCTTGGATACCACCAATACCTCCCAGAAAAGTGCCCAAGAGGAATAGATTCTCAGGACACCGCTCTGTTCGAGGCAAGCTCAAAACTAAACCATCAGCTATAATGATGCCACCGAAAACAAGATGGTGGCATGGCTGGTATTGGCTCGATATGCGCCTTAATCTGGTCGCTTCCGCGGCCAAGGACATTGTGGTTGTGTACGATGCCTATGCAGACGCGCCTAGCGCTTTTGCACGGCATATGACCGCAAACTGCCACACTGAGTACATCCGATATGCGGATGCTCGGATCGTGGACATCCTCGAAGAAATAGGTGGCGATGAAACCAGTAGTATTGTCGTAACAAGCGATCTTGAACTACAGCGGCTTTGCCGCCAAGCAGGGGCGTCAGTTATCGCCTCTGGTACGTTCATTCGCCTTCTGACCAGAATTGAGCGCCTGGCGCGATACATTCCGGCAGAGGCAATTCGAGAAATGTTGATAAGAAAGGAACGACCAAGAATGGCAGCCGTAAATGGCAAGAGTGAGAGAGTTGTTCTTTCGGCTCCTGTAGTTGTTCTTGACTCAGGATCTGAAGATGTGTTGCTCGAGATTCACGGCGAACCAGACCATGAGCAGTGTGTCTGGAACGTCCGCCCGGGCGTTGGTGACGCACAAGGGTACATTGTCGTGGAGGATCTGCGGCAGTGCAACCGAACACGCGAGCGCACCGCGGCGGAGATCGCGAAGATCAAGGATCTTCGCGAGAAGCTTAAGGCGGCCCAAACGCTCGAGATGGATGAGAAGGCCGCCGAGTATAAGAAGGCGCTTGCCGAGCTTGACGACTCTTGCGAGCCTGTCTTCGCGGGGGCAGCGCTCGCGGAGGTCGTCGAGAAGGTTCTTGACAGTGGACGGAAGGTATATTCCGTCCGACTCAGCGACCTCAAGAAGGACGAGGGAACCAGGTTCTTCTTCTGGTTCCAGTTCTCGCGACGCTTGCCGGAGGATAAGTTCCCCGCTCTCGCCGCGAGGGCTATCGGCCCTCGGGTATATCAAGGTCCGTTCAACCCGCTTGGGGCACTCCACATTGTCTCGAGCGGCTATCCTCTCCTCGAAGAGAGGATGACCTCAGGTGGAGATCAGGTAGTAGTCCGGTTCACACCTGATCTCGAAGACCTCACCGTCAAGACAGAGGTCTTCGGCAGTCCTATGCCCTACGACGTGATCGAATGGGCATCAGGCGACGCTGTGGATGAGGAGGGGATCTATCCGATGGCAGCGCCTCTCGAGGCGCTCAACCACGCCGCGACGGCGGCGGACAACGCGGCGGACCCTACCGAGGCGGCTGGAAAGACCGCAGAGCCGGCCGAAGCCGAGAAGGCCAAGCCTGGACGCGGTCGGACACCGGCCAAGACCAAGAAGTAGGCAGCGCGAATGGCAACGGCGGCAGTACGAGAAAGTATGAAGTACTCGTCGTCGGACCAGGCGGGGTAACTCACCTGGAGTATCACACGTTCTAACACGCATAACCTGAGCCCCGGGAAACCGGGGCTCGAACTTTATCTAAAAAAGAAAACTGAGGTGTCTTAAGTATCTTAAGCAATTTAGAAGTTGATAGTTTATTTATTCTGGCCAGTCAACCAAGAGAGGAATTTTTCGAGGGCGGATTTGGGACGCGGTTCTTTGGTGGGGGCGGCAAACGATGAAGGAATTTCTGGCGATGGCGGCAGATAAGTTTCTGGCTCATAGTAAATTTCATCATCCCAGAAAATATCAGATTGACCAAATTGCCATTGATCTTTATCTTTCATACCGCTTTCGATGGCCTCAAACATCTCCTTTTCTGATTGGAAAAGTGGATCATCATCCTTTATTAATTTAGGATCGATATTGCCAAAGCGCAAAGCGGCGTAACTGTCGAGAGTGCCCTCGCATTCAAAATAATTGGCGACGCGCTCGGCGAGGATTTCACGGACGAGCCGAGCGCGGACTTTGGCTAATTCTTGGGCATCAACTCCTTCTTTTTTCTGAAGTTCTGATAATTTCATCAGTTCCCGGTGAAGATGGCTGCCTTCGCCCCGATGCTCGCGACGAGCGGCTTCCTCGGGATTTCTAATCATAGCAACAACCATCATCAGATGCGGTGGCAAATTATCGGCTGGTGAATCAGGATTTGCGGCGATATTTTCCAGCTCATCCATTTGGCGCTCGAAGATTTGTGCGGCAATGACATGGCCAATTTCATGTTTTACAATGTGGTCGCGGCCGGAATTTTTTTCATCATCAAAAAAACTGTCATAAAAAGTTAATTGGGGCAAACCGCCAGTAGCACCGATACTAGCGACAGCATGGCTAATGTGCTCGGGCGGCTGTTCGGAAAATCTGATGCCGCCGCAAAGAAAACGGTTGAGATCATCAGTGTTTAAGCGGCCGTCAATAAGAAGCTCAAAAAGCGGTTTTTTAACTTCGGCAATATATCGCAGGACACGTTCTTTATAAGATTCATCCTCCTCACTTTCTCTTCTTGGGATGTTGCTTTGTAGATCGGCCAAAAGGGGGCTTTCATTAAGGCGAAGCATTTCCATGGCGTCTGATAATAGTTTCCTTTTATGATTTTCCAAATTACGCGGATCAACATCCTGATCTATATTAATAAATCTTGCCAACATACTTCTTCTTGCTTCGAAATCATCCGTAGTGAGATTGGGCAGTTCGTCGATCATTCTTGCACCAATTTCAGCTCTGCTACTGGCCATTTGAGCTCTTCTAGACTGTCTGTCGATAATATCTTTTGCCTCGTGGCGGGTAACTTGTTCGGTGTCGGCAGTATCAATTACTTCAAAACGGCGAGCCGGTTCGGCTTTTGGTTCAACTGGCGGAGGCGTTAAGACTTCGGGATTTTGAGTTGGATCAGTTGGGTTTTGCATTATCTTTATTTTATCAGATAAACGCGGATAGTTGGCACTCGAACCCGCCAATAGGCGGGCACCCGAAAATTGTCCGCCTCGGCCGACTTGCCAGCCTCGACTAGCGTCGATCTAGGCGGGCCGAGTCGAGACGGGCGAAATTGTCACCCGAAAAAGAAAGCGCCCTGTTCTAACGAACGGGGCGCGCTGCTGAAAGTTGGGAATATTATTATCTACTACTGCGCAGTTTCTCTATTAACCGTTTTCTCTGGGCTAATTCAATCTCTGAAGCAAGCCAGTCAGAGAAGTTCTTTCTACACGATCTACAGGAAGTATTCATGTATGGTCTACTAACGTCATTTTCATACCTTTCAGTGTAATTGTGGCATAGTCCGCAAACTGGGCACTCGTATATGGTGAAAGTCCTGTCTTCTGATTGGAGCTGGACAGTAATAGACCGCGCGCCAGGAGGTGCTGGTGCCTTGAAACTGCCACCTGGCAGAGTGATTGTCGCAGACTTTATCTTTAAAGGTGCTTTACAGTGAGTACACTTGCAGGGGTCACCACATCTTTCGAGATTGTCAAATGATTGTTTTGAGCGAAAGAGCGACATGCTTATCCAACCTCTCAAAGAGCAGGGTATGCTTCTCCGAAAGGAGAAGGGATAATGGTATCGCTTTGGGGGGAAGAAGTCAAGAAAAATCACTCGAATTACGCGAATTGGTCGCTAATTACACGCGAATAAATCACTCTAATACGCTCAAATATTTCTCCAATCAACACGCGAATGCCGTTTGTCATTCCGAGCGTCTTGCGGGCAGGCAGGCTCGCAATGACACTATCCACCAATCACCAACCACTAGTCACTAATCACTATTCCTAATAAAATCCTGATATAATATAACTAATGAGAAGGAGGGGTAAGTTTAAACCGGACCGGCCGCTTTCGGCTGGGAAAAAATGGATTATAGCCCTCGCCGCTTTGGCAGTGGCCGCTTTGGGTATGGCCTCAATTACATCAATTACCAAACTAAATGTTTCAGCAGTCAGTACCGGTACCGGCCAAGGCACTAAAGCATCAACTACGACCCAAACAGGGCGACCACAAGTTTCACTGTCAATCGAAAGGCACTATATTGGGGTCGATGAACAACGCCCTAAATCAGGATCTTTAACCGAATATTGGATAGATGCAACTATCGTCAAACCATCAACAGGAGAAATAATAATTAATGACAAGCAAAAAAATCCTAAAGATTTATTAAATCCGCGGTTTCTTGGTCTTGGAAATATGATATGGAGTGACCCAGACAACCATGATAATCAAGTTTTTTCGATGAGCGAGGTTGCAACAGGCAATAGCAGTGTCTACAGAGTAAGAGCGAGGTTTCAAGAAGAATGGTTAACTGATACTTCGTTGCCGGATTCAACACAGGTAAAAGCGCAATATACTATTCGTACTCCTGACGGCATGATTTCTGATGAGAATGTTGTAGTAAGGAAAACGGATGGAACACCTTTAACTCTGGGTGATGTCCGCAGCGCCCTTAAAGCAGGCCAAAAAGTTGAAGCTGCATCAACTGGTGCTGAAGGAGATATAATTACGACTGCACCCCAAAAAGAAAGTAATATTAGGAAAACACCCGAAGATAATCCAGCCGCGCGTTGTCAAAATACAAAAGGTGTAATTCAAAGCTCACTGTGCGAACTATTGGTAGGAGTAGGAGAATGGTTTGAAAGACAAGTAGAAGGAGCCGGAAATATAATCTTGAATTTAATTAAAAATTATTCGGCTAGTACCACTGCGAAATTAGAAACCTGGGTGGAGGGTGGATGGAGTATGGCACGCAGTCTTGTTAATATTATCGCAGTCATTGCATTAATAATAATTGCTTTTGCTAATATCTTACATATTAATTTGAATGTCTATGCTGTCAAACGGATGTTGCCACTTTTAATTGGTGCTGTCATTGGAGCAAATTTGAGTTTGTTTGCGATTAAAGCCTTAACAGGTCTTAGTATTAATTTAACGGACAGTTTAACTGGACCAGCGGCACAAGGAATAAGTGCATTAGCAGACAGGATTACGGAACTTTTTACATCAATAATGTTAGGTCTGTTTGGTTGGGGAGACGGATTAGGTTTATTAGGCGGAATGGCGGCGGTAAGTGGTGCCTCAGCAGGATTAACATTAATTGGTTTAGTTGTGTTGATATTATTAATTCTAGCTGGTATAGCGCTTTTAATAATCGGATTTTTAATAATAATTCAGCCAGGAGTGGTAGGAATTCTAACTATTTTTGCACCAATTGCGATTGTTCTGATGGCTCTACCTTTTGGTCAGGGTATTTTTAAGAAATGGTTAACCTACACTTTTAACTGGATTTTTATGCTTCCAGTAATGATGTTACTTTTTAGTTTAATGAGTTTAATGGCACCTGCTGTAGCAATATTAGGTACTCCAGGTGCAACTATGGCTGCTCTTTTTGCTGTAGCAGGACAGGTATTAATAATGGTCTTTGCTATCAGAATGCCATTTACAATGGGTGGAGACATTGCCAAAGGCTGGGGCGCCGCCGGCGCATTTGTTACAAAACAAGCAGGAAGTTATACATACGGTGGTGCTTTGGGTGCCCAGGCTTATCGAGGCCAGATAAGAAAACAAATGGAAGAATCGGGAATAGATCTAAAAAATAGAACCCAGGTTAATGATTATCTAAAAAAGAATTTAGGCAAACGTGGCAGATTGAGATATTGGGCAGCAGATAAAGGAATCGCGAAAGCTGTGACTTGGGTACACCCGCAAGGTATTTCATCTGGAATAAAAAGAATGGATGAGCGGCGTCAGGCAATGATACAAGGTTTACAACCACCATACGGGGGGGCATATGGCGCATTGACTGGTAGGGGTGAATTATTCGCAAGCGATAGAGACAGTCAAGCAGGTAAAGCCCAGTTACTTAGCCCACAAAAGTTATTGGAGAAATTCTTAACACTCCAAGGAAAAGGAAAAAATAAAAAATCAGATTTTAAGATGACACCACAACAGAAACTTTCCGCAATTAAAGAATCACCAGGGGCTTTTGAAGGACATTTAGCCAGTGGCGCTCTATGGGGAAATGTTCCAACTGGTGATGCACCCGAGGCATGGGCGATAATTAGAGAAATGTTTAGACGTTCCTCGATGAGCCAATATGGAGAGTTAGCATTTCCTGCTATTACAAAAACAATGATTCAAGAAGGATTAACTGATAGTTTAAATGATTTCTCACTTGCAGTAGCAAGTTTGGATAAAGATGTATTAAGTCCAGATGCTTTAAATGCAGAAATAGAAAAACGTTATGGGCCAGAAGATGCAGAAAATGCAAAAAAAAGAATTAAAGATATGGCAGATAGGATAGAAGAAAGGAGAAGAAAGAAAGGTATAAGTGATAATGGTACCGAAGCAGTAGGATCAGGACCAGAAGAGATGTTAAAAACAGGAGAAATAACGGAAAATGATTTGGCGTTGCCAAAAGATGTCAATGAAGAATTTGCTCAATCAGTACGAGAAACAAGTAGGTCAATATCAAAGACAGCAAATGAAACCGGTGGTCTTTTGGCGAAAGCAACAGAAGGGCCAGTACCTGTAATTATTTCCGAACCAGTTGCAATAGATGATAGCAATGGTTTATCTGTGGTTGATAATACGGTATTATCAGCTTTAAATAAAACAACATCTGATACTCAGAATGCGCTGAAAAGAGCTGGTGCAGACCCAGCGACACAATCGCGATTGTTTAATGCGATGGATACTGTGAAGATTGCACCGGAGGATGTCAACCAAATTTTAGATGCTCAGGGAGTGAGGACTCCGGATGGGAAAATTGTTAAATTAACCTCGCCGACGGAGCTTTTGATGCGCCGGTTCGTGACTACCGCAACCACAGGCAGGGCTGTTACTGAGGCAACGGCGAGGAACTTTTATCAACAAAACCTCTCTGATTTAATGCCATATTTCGGACAAGTTTCCGAGGAAGTAGGGCGCGGCCGCTTGAAACCATCAGACTTGGGTACAATTGAGCGTGATATTAGCCAAAAACTTAGTGTTATTCGCGGTGGTGGAACGCTTAGTCCTGAACAGTTAAATGAATTGCGTGACAATATGGCTCGGGTGTCGCCGGGGGTATCGATTACGCCCCAAACATCGGTAACTGATTTAATGCGCACCGGCGGCACGGTAGTATCGGCATTGGAAAAGATGCGTAATCCGGCGGTTACGCGGGTGTTGGAACAGAAGGGTAATCCTCAGCAAGTGCAAGAAGTGATTGTGAAACAGGCGGCGCAAGGTTTGGTTCGTGACACATCGGTGGAGAGAATCAGTTCTATTGCCCAGCAGGCAAGTCGGCCGGCCGAGTTGAGAGTGCACGAGGTGGCGCGACAGATTGGATCATTTGCCAATAGTTCTGGTGCAGCAGCACAATGGGGAGGTTTAAGCCCTATTGCCAAACAACAAATCGCTACTGATGTAGCACGAAGAATGATTGGAAAAACAGATATCAACGAGGGGTTGGTGCAGCAGGAATTGCAGGCGAAGTTAGGGACTGTGAGGAGCACGCGTCCTGCGCCACCTGCCGGAGGACGGCCAGTGGCTCCAACGGCGCCGGCGATGAATGTGCCAGGTGCTGCAGCTCCAGAGACGCCACCAACACCAGGTCCTACACCTCCCACCCCACCGCCAGCGGCTCCGCCAAGATAATTAAATCTCAAACACCAAGCACCAAAAACCAAACAAATCCCAATAATTTAAATATTTAATTTTTAAAAACTTAAATATTGTTTGTAATTTGGTATTTGAAACTTAGTGCTTATATGGAGGAAGATGCCCGAGGGGAAATCATTAGACACAGCTAGTAAGCCTAATAAAGCAATCGGATCGGCAACTAAAATGGCTGGCAAGTCCAATCCAGCCTTAGGCGCTTTAAGTTCGATAAAAGATAATAAAGACTTACTAACCAACCCTACTAAACGAAAAAGACTTATTTGGGGAGGTTTGGCTTGCGGCGGTTGCTGCCTCGCCCCCTTTTTAATTGGATTAGTCCTCGGCATCGCCACCATCACCACACTTTGCACCCAATACAATAAAATCAGACCTTATGTTACTGCACTTGCCCCTGGGATCACGGCAGCAACTAATATTGCGGGCAGCGATATGGCACAAAATCTATATAATAAACTGCCCGAATGGGTACGTAAGATTTCTCCTTTTACAATATTTATGCAATTTGCTAAAAACAAAGACTTCTTCGATAAAATCTGTGGTTCTTCATCTATACCCGGAAGTGGAATTTATTGCAATGTTGATTGTGTTGTTAATGGTCATGAAGTCGCCGAACCTGCTTGTGGCTGGCTAAACTATGTTGCGCATAATGTTACGCCACGACTTGAAGGTTCTCCTGAAGAACAACTTAATACTGCCGCTGTTGTATCTTGGTGGTCACTTAAAGAGGGAGTGATGTCTCTTCAAAATCCCATTGCGTATTCAAATTGCAGCACTGGTAAGGGAGATAAGCATATTGGGCCACTTGAGGTATGCTCAGGACCTGCGTGGCAAGTGGGCCTTTCTGCTGTACAGGTGCCTGACCATTCACTCGAAAGCGTAGAGGCAACCGCTGCACAGCTTTTCCCCGACCAAACCACCGACCAACTGTTGGAACAAACTGCTCGTGAGGCAGGATTAAGTGAATCTGATGTTGAACAAGTTGTTAAATCAACTGGAAATCTGAGAAAATCATGGCTTTTAAGAGTTAGCGCTATAGGATTTACTCATGAAGCTGAAACAGTAATATCGCAATGTATAAATGATAGTAGATCATGGTGTTTCGGCTCCGGCTGGGGTTCATCGAGTCTTTATGCGCCCAATCGCGCTGGTGCTATGCAAGCTATCGAGGATATAAAGAAAATACTTACTGCTGCTAGTTCATCAAATAATACAGATTGTATTGAGGGAGGGACAACAGACCCGGGTATTTTACAAGCAATAATAAATAAAATGAAGCAATCCAGTGTTGTTTCCGGCTTGGTGGGACATTGGTCAGATATTTTCTTAACAAAATTACAGGTCCCATATTGGAATGGTTCTGAGATAAAAACCATGACGATAGCGACAAATAAACTAATTGCTGGATCAGTCCAGCAAATCTTTCAAGAACTTGCTAATATCCATTTTAGGATTATACCAGGAGAAACTCATAGCTGGCGTACCGGCCAAGGAGCAGGAGCGACGAGTGCCCCATCAGCTCACCTTTTTGGTTTAGCGATCGACATCAACCCAAGTTTAAACCCATATTGCAGAAATTGCGCTAGGCCCGCTGGCAGTAATGAGAGAGGCACTATTACTGATGAAGTTGTTGCAATTTTTGCCCGTCATGGTTTCCAATGGGGAGGAAATTGGCATAGTGTGAAAGATTATATGCATTTTTCAGTAAATCTCGGTAATTTAAGCGGAATGTTGCAATAAGTAAGGAAATAACATGCAAAAAATAAAAATAAACAAAAAATGGTTCATTCTGGGGATAATATCATTAGTAATATTGATAATTGTTGTTTTAATTATTATTTACCCTCTCGAAAGAAAAAGCGAGGTATCAGAACAAAATACTGTTTCAACAACTCAATCTGCAAGCCAAAGTGAGATTCCGTCAGATACAACGACAACGAGCATTCCTTCTGACGTAATCTTACCTCCTGATCAAGATCAATTACCGGCAGGACTAGATACTAATGCTGAAGGTATAGTCAGCGGGCAGGAAATAATTCTTCGCGAGAATCTGCCTGTAATGAATGAGCATTTCTATATTGAATATAAAGGAGATAAACAAAACTACTATATTTCTTTATTTGCTAAATCCATGGATTTTAATTCAGAAATGGATGAGACAAGTCTTACTCAAGCTAAAAAAGAGGCTTTAAGCTGGATAGCACAGTTTGGGGTTAATATTTATGACTTAAATATCGAATACAATCCACCCGAGGCAAAGGATTTATAGATGGGTATTGAAGACGATTACATTCTTAATGAAACTCCGGATGTTGATGTAATGCCCCCAGAAGAGGAGCCGGAATTTGATAATGAGGAGGAGCCGGAGGAGAAAGAAAGTTTGCGTGAAAAAGCTGAGCGAGCGCGCGATATTTACGAACGAGTCAAAAAGAAGCCCGAAGGGCCGCCTCCGGCAAAAGAAGTTCCCGAAGGCGAAGTTAAAGCACCGAAGGGCGAGGAACCACTCAAGGGTGAAGTTGGCAAGCAAGGTGTGCCGGAGGCGGAGGCCGGCAAGGCCAGCAAGGCACCATCGGAGTTAAAAGGAGAAATCGGCAAGCCGATTACGCCTAAAGCGCCGCCTGCGGGAGCGGGTGCCGCGGGTGAGGCGGGAGGCGCAGCAGCTGGGGGTGCTGAGGTAGCGGGTGGTGCGGCTGGGACCGCAGGCGGCGCTGCGGGGACAGCTGGTAGCGCAGCCGGAGGAGCTACTGGTGCAGTTAGTGGCACGGCAGGAGCCGCTGGAGGCGCGGCCGCTGCTTGGGAAGTTATCGCTGTCATCGTCATCATTTTAATTATTATCGGTATTGTCCTCTTTATTGTCGGTTTTGTAATCGGCCTCGTCTCCGGCGGCAAATTGAATAAGGCGCCTTCTGGTTATTCAGGTGAATATATCACTGATACCGCATTTATTCCAGTTGAAGGCAAATATTTTCCTATTAGTGTCAAACCATCTGCAAATTTTGATAAAGGCTCTGGCCGGGGTTTTGGAGATTGGCGTGATGGTGGAACTCGCCATCACGCTGGAAATGATTTTCTCACTGTAAGAGGTACTCCAGTCCGTGCAATTGCCGATGGTGTAATTGTAAATTATTATTATTTTTACAGGTGTTCCGGAGGTCCATCTTATGCATTGATTGTTGATCATGGCGACTTTGTCGCCAACTATGGAGAGATAGAACCAGGATTAGTCGGAGGCATCGGTATTGGCAGTAGAGTTACTGCTGGACAAGTCATAGCCCATACTGACGGCTGCGGAATGCTCCATTTTGAAATGTATACTCCGGGTACTACTCGGAATAGCGCTTGGTATCCAGGTAATAAACCATCTAACCTATTAGATCCGACATCGTTTACTAGGAAATTATTAGAAGGATTCAAATGAAAAAAATAAATCCAAGAATAATCGTTGTAGTAATTGCAGCAATAATTATAATTGCTATAGTGATTTTTATGGTCTTTTTCCCTTTGCGTAAAAAATCCACAGAAACCACTGAAACTATATCTTCCTCTTTATCATCAAGTGGCACATCGACCGAAACAACTTCAACCTCTCCAAATTTAAATGGCAGTCCACCGCCTGATGAAGATATTAAAGGAGTTGATACGATTACTGCCCTAGATACAATGCTTAATAAATTGCCGCTAATAAAAGACAACTTTTCTTTATTTTATGATGGAGTGAATAAGAATTTTATCGCGAATATTAACGCCAAAGAAGGGACTGCTGAAGCGAAATCAGCGATCGATGAGATTAATAAATTGTTCGTCGATCAAGGTGTTAAAATGTCGGAAATAAGTATCGATTATATCTATAGATGATAGTAGAAGGTATAGAATATTTAACAGGTTCACCCGCCTAGACTCGGTGTTAGGCGAGGCTGGTAAAGTTCATAAGGTTTATAAAACTCGCAACGATAATCCTATTCGCGTGTTGATTGGCGATAGATTAGAGTACATTGGAGTGATCGAGGGTGGTTTTATCCGCCGATCTCTAAGCCCATTTTTTTGGCAAGATCATCAGCTTTTTTCAGTGCCAAACCTGACTCATTTTTGCGACCAGTTTTGCCATAAAGAATCGAGAGTAAATCATGAGTGGTAGGATAAATCGGATCAAGTGAAAGAGCGTGGTTAAGAACAGATTCGGCTCCATCGTAATTTTTTTGCATCAAATAAACTTGTCCCAAGCAGAGCAGAGCATCGCGCCAATCAGGTTGGAGCTCAGTAGCGATTTCAAAAGCGGCTTGGGCTTCTTTTAAATTGCCCTCATTTTGTTTTTGCTGGCCATATTTTGTGGCTTCTTGAGGAGTTTTTAATTGGTTTTTAATAGATTCTTTTATTTGTTTGAGTTGTGATTGGGCTTCGGCAAGGGCGGCAACTTCGTTGGCTTGGCGGCGAGTGTTTACCCAGCTTTTAGTTTTTAATCCGGCAAAAAGCATTCCGGAAACGGCAACCGCTCCCAAGAAAATAAAAAAGATGGCGCGCCAAGGAATTTCATATTGGGGCAACATTAATGCCAAGCGCATTTTACCTGGTGATTTAGGTAGCAAGCGGCGATGGTAGGTGAAGCCTTTGGTGTGGCCAATTCTGCCGCCACCTGTCGGATTGGGACGATAAACGTATTTCATAGTTTATATTAATAACGCGGATTGACGCTGATTATTCTCCCCTGCCAGCAGTGTCGCGTGACGATAGCTTTACGCGAAGGGGATAATAGATTTCCCCTCCTGCCCGAGGAGGGGCTAGGGGTGGTGGGAGAATATACGCGGATTGACGCGGAGGGATCAAGATTGCTTCGCCTCTCGCAATGACATCGGTATTTCTTTATACTTTTTACTTTCGACTTGCGCGCCTTCGGCGCGCGGCCACTTAGCTGTTATCAGTAATTTATCGGCGCGCAAATCCAGCGGGATTTCTTGCCAGATGGTTTCAGTGACAAAAGGCATATAAGGGTGAAGCATCACTAACATCGTGCGCAGGATTTGCCATAGCACAAACCGTGCGGCTTGCGCATCTTCACCGCCGTTTTTGATTCTGTCCTTTGACCTTTCTATTATAACATCAGCGAAGGTGTGCCAGAAATATTCGTAAAGGACTTCGCAAGCACGCGAGAATCGATAGTGTTCGATGTGATCAGTAACTTCCGAAGTTATTTTATCAAGTTGCGCCAAATCCTTTTTATCCTGCTCGGTTAATCTTTCGGGCGTCACTTTCGGGACATTTTCGGGTGTATTCGGGTGCAAATTCGTTATTACGAACCTCGAGGCGTTCCAGATTTTGTTAGCGAAGTTACGGTAACCTTTGGCGCGACTCGGTGAAAAATTAACATCGTTGCCGGCGGTAGTACCAATCACCAGCGCCATACGCAGGGCGTCTGTGCCCCAAGTGTCAGATAGCTCTATCGGCTCGACAACATTGCCTAAAGATTTGCTCATTTTTCTGCCTTGCTCGTCACGCACTAAGCCGTTGAGATAAACTGTGTGGAAAGGCACTTTGCCGGTTAATTCCAGTCCCATCATGATCATGCGCGCCACCCAGAAAAAGATAATATCATAGCCAGTAGCAAGAACTGACGTCGGATAGTACCGCTTATAATCATCGGTATTAGTATCGGGATATCCCAAAGTCGCAAAAGGAAAGAGCGCCGACGAAAACCAAGTATCAAGAACGTCGGATTCCTGCTTCCAGCCATTGGTGTCTTCTGGTGGCTTGATTCCGACATAAATTTCTTCTTTGTTATTATCGCCGCCGTCAATTTCTAATTTCGAATTTCTAATTTCTAATGAATTTTCAAACTCTTTTAACTTTTGACCTTGAACTTTTAACTTCGCATCCTGTTTGTACCAAACAGGAATGCGATGTCCCCACCAAAGTTGTCGGGAAATGCACCAGTCGCGGATGTTTTCCATCCAGTGGAAATAGATTTTTTCAAAACGTTTAGGAATGATTTTGATTTCACCGGATTTGACTGCTGCCATCGCTTTCTCGGCCAACGGCTTCATTTTGACAAACCACTGCAGCGATGGCAGCGGCTCAATAGCGCCGCCACAGCGATAACAAACACTTAGATTGTTTTCAAATTCTTTTTCATTCTGCATTAGCCCAGCAGATTTTAAATACTGTACTAATTTTTCTCGCGCTTCAAGAGTTTTAAGACCCGAGTATTTCGGCCCAACGTCAATCATTTTGCCGTATTTATCAACAACAATAACCATATCAAGATGATACTTGTCCTTGAGTAGCCAGTCAGCGACAGAATGAGCCGGAGTGACACCAACAGCACCAGTACCAAATTCTTTGTCCACCGATTTATCGGCGATGATTTTTATTGTGCGTTTGACACCATCAAGATCAACTTTGTATTCTTTGCCGACATATTGACTGTACCTATCATCACTGGGATTAACAGCGACAGCCGTGTCGCCAAATTTCGTTTCAGGGCGAGTAGTAGCGATAGTAATCGGAAAATTTTTATCATATTTAAAAAAGTAAAGCGTAGTTTTTTGTGGCTTGTGTTCAACTTCGTCGTCAGAAATAGCCGTGCCGCACTTAGGGCACCAGTTGACGATATAAAAATCCTGATAAATCAGCCCCTTATCATAAAGATGCTTGAAAGCGGTGTTAACTGCTTCCGAATAACTGTCAGACAGTGTGAAAGCTTCGCGGCTCCAATCGCAGGAAACGCCGATTGATTTGAGTTGGCTGACAATTCTGTCGTGATATTCTTCTTTCCATTGCCAAACCTCTTTTTCGAAAGCTGCGCGACCTAAATCCCTGCGTCGTTTGCCTTCTTTGGCGAGCTTTTTTTCCACCACCGCTTGAGTGGCGATGCCGGCATGGTCAGTGCCGGGGAGATAAAGCGTTTCATCACCTTTTAGCCGATGATAACGAGTTAAAATGTCTTGCAAAGTCATCGCTAGAGCATGGCCGATATGGAGTGAACCGGTGACGTTGGGTAGGGGCATGTCAATCACAAAACGGTGAGCGTTTTGTGATTGTGAGTGACAGGTGACAGGTGACAGGTGACAGGTGGGAGATTTATCAGCATTATCAGGAGCAAAAGCTCCGCTTTTGAGCCAAAGCTCATAGATTCTTTTTTCGTTGTCTTGAGGACTATACGCTTTTGGTAGTTCGCTCATAAGTTGATTATAACCTTAATGAGGCATCTGCGTAAAGGTTTTGCCAAGAAGTAGTATCACTATTTTGAAGATGATAAGCGGCGGCGATAGCGATCGATAGGGCGTTGTCAGTCGCCAACTCAGTTGGCGACAGATATATTTTGTAATTTGCACCCGAATGGTGTCCGAATGTCCCGAAATTGTCGCCCGAATGAGATCCCTCGGCTCTGCTCGGGATGACAGAGGAGGATGTAAAAGCAGCGCGCAATTGTGAATTGGCAGAGACGCCGCCGCCGACAAGGATCGACTTTACATTAAAGTCGGCGGCGGCGCGCAGGGTTTTAGCAACGAGAACGTCGATGATAGCTTTCTGCGCCGATGCGGCAATATCACATTTGATGGATTTAAGATTTAAGATTTTAGATTTACGAATAGGTTCGGCATTACTATCAACCAATCCTAACGATCGTAATTTATAAAAGACGGCGGTTTTGAGGCCAGAAAAGGAAAAGTCATAGTTATCACTTTTAATCATCGCTCGCGGGAAATCATAAGCTTTTGGATTGCCATCACGTGCCAATTTTTCCAGAGCGGGACCGCCGGGGTAGGGCAGGCCAAGCATTCTAGCGATTTTATCAAAACATTCGCCGGCAGCATCATCCAAAGTTGTGCCGATAATTTGGTAATCAAGATGTTTTTTCATCAAAACCAACATGGTGTGACCACCTGAAACCACCAAAGATAATATTGGAAATTCTATCTTTGGTGGTAAATCACAAGCACCAAGCTCCAAATCACAAACATGTTTGGAATTTTTATTTTTCGAATTTAGAATTTGTTTGTTATTTGTTATTTGGAATTTCGAATTTACGCCAATAAAATTGGCGTAGATATGTCCTTCTAAATGATTTACTGGAATCACGGGTTTATTTAATGCCATGGCCAGACCACGGGCAAATTCGACACCAACAATTAAAGAACCAATGAGACCGGGGCCGGTGGTCACCGCTATCGCATCAATGTCAGTGATTGGTGAGAGGTGGTTGGTGATTGGTGATTTTTCACTAGACACTAAACACTTATCACTAATCACTTGCGCTTTACGCGCAGCTTCTTCGACGATGGGGAGGATTTTTTTGATATGTTCGCGGGAAGCGAGTTCGGGGTAGACGCCACCGAATTTTTTGTGAATATCGATTTGGCTAAAAACCACCGAAGAAAGTGGCTTGATTACCATCGATTTTATATCAAAATCAATCACCGCCGCCGCAGTTTCATCACATGAAGTCTCTATCGCTAAGAGTCTAAATTTATCTTTCATAGAAAATATGTTTTATTGATCACCGAGTCTCGCCCCTCGTAGTCCCGATGGAATCGTGGACGAAGTGGGGTCACAAGAAGTTTCTATTGCTAAGAGTTTTTTAATTTGTTTCATCAATAATTATTGTCTGAGTGAAATCGAAGACTTACCATGGTAATCCTCCCGCCTAGACTCGCGCTAGGCGAGGCTGGTCGACAAGCTCAGGAAATATCAATTAAATTCATCTGATATATTTTGCCTGAAATCTTAATAAATTGGAAGCCCCGCGGGGACGGGGCTTCGGGTCGAAGAGCGAGACGGGCTATAAGTCCTTCTTGAGTTTCTTTCCCATGGCGGCGTAGACGATATACGTCACGCCAAGGATCATCGAGAAGATGAGGGAAAAGAGGAAGATACCACCAACTAACGCTTCGGGCCAGGTGTCAAGAGGCCAATACCCGACCATACTCCCGAGTGAGAAGAGAGCTATGACACCTGTCAGTACCAAGAGCTTCGATCCTGAGCTCCAGTTGCATCCATGTCTCATGTTGCCTCATACTCCCTTCTAGTGCCACCCCTTGAGAAAAGAGTAGCAAAGGGTAAGATAGAAGTAAATATAAATAGTATAAAGTGAAAAGTATAAGGTAGAAGGTCAGAAAGAGATCATGATTAATAACTCCATCAACTTTATACTTTTAACTTTCGACTTTTAACTTATTTGTTATGTACAAATCAATTTTACAAACAAAAGAATGGGCGCAGCTGAAGGAAAAATATGGCCAGAAGCCGCACTGGATTTCTGATGTTTTGGTTTTGGAGCACAAACTACCACTGAAAAAATCTTTTCTGTACGCGCCGGAAATTGACCAAGTCCAATTGCATGATATGGATAAAGCTAAGTTTGATGAGTTAGGTAAGCAAACCGGAGCGGTTTTTGCCCGTATCGAAATTGTCAATCCGGTGCTAGAGCGTGCTGATTATCTTAATGATAACCTCAAAGGTTTTATCAAATCGCGTGATGAAATCCAGCCAAAAAATCGCCAAATTATTGACATTCGCGGTACCGAAGAGGCGATTTTAGGACAGATGAAATCGAAAGGACGTTATAACATCCGTGTCGCTGAGCGCCACAATGTGGAAGTAGAAAATTATAAGGCGGAAAGCGCCCATCGCGCCGCTAATATCGATCATGAAATGCAGTTTTGGGGCAAGTCGGAGAATCAGAAGTCGCAATCCGAAGATTCTTCTTCGACTCGAAAGGAGCAGAGCGACGCTTCGGTGGAGAAGTTCTCGACAAGCTCGAACAATAATATCAATACAGTAGCAATTTTTCATAAACTCTACATGGAGACAGTGCGCCGCGAAAGAATCTCGGGCAGAAATATCGATTATTTTTATGATTTAGTTGACATTTTAGGTGCCAAAGATATGGCCGAGGTTTTTATTGCCAAGTTGCAAGGTGAGCCATTGGCAGCAGCCATCGTTACTTATTGTGATGGAGTGGCCAGCTATTTGTATGGCGGCTCTAGCAGAAAAAATCGCGAAGTGATGGCGCCTTTTGCACTGCACTTCGCCATAATTAGGCAAGCCAAAAAGAGAAATTGCCATAGTTATGATCTGTTGGGGGTGGCGCCGGAGGGAGCAAAGAATCATAAGTGGGCAGGGCTAACGAGATTTAAAGAGAATTTTGGCGGTAAAAATGTTGAAATAATCGGTGGATACGATAAAGTTTATAACTTGGGATGGTATCGACTTTTTCGCATGATGCGAAAAAGTTAAACCCTAATTAACCTAATTATTCTAATTAACCTAAATAAATCTCAAATAAAAGAAAATCCCAATTGAGTATTGGAGCTTAGGATTTCCTTAGAATAATTAGTGCAATTAGGTCAATTAGAATAATTTGAATATTAATATCTTATGTCTCTTAAATCACAAATTAGATCGGTTGCTCCTCCGGGATTCATCAACTTCTATCATTTATTACGGGCAATGGCGGCCAATATTATCTATGGTTTTCCAGCCAAGAAAATGAGAATCATCGGCATCACTGGTACCAATGGTAAAACCACTTCGTGTTTTCTTTTGGCTTCAATTTTGCGTGAGGCGGGGAAAAAAGTCGGTATGTTGAGTACGGTGCGTTTTACTATCGGTTCGCAAGAAATCGCCAATGACCTCAATATGACCACTGTTGATCCGTTTTTGCTGCAAAAATATCTCAAAAAAATGCTTGATCATGGCTGCACCGATGTGGTTTTAGAAGTCACGAGCCATGCTATCGACCAGCACCGCATTTGGGGCATCAATTTTGAAGCGCTGGGCATAACCAATATCACCCATGACCATTTAGATTATCATGAAACTTTCGAGCAATATGTTGAAACTAAAAAGAAATTATTTGTGATGCCGCATAAAATTAGTGCGCTCAATCGCGATGATGAAAGTTTTGCCAAGTTTGAGCAAGCGGCGACTGGCAAAAAGATTGTTTACGGCATTGAGCATAAAGAAGTGGATGTTACCGCGCGCAAGATTTTAACAGAACCCGGCGGCACTGCTTTTACATTGGTGACTAGCTCGGGTCAGCAGGCTGTAGGGCTCAAGTTGACTGGGAAATTCAATGTTGCAAACGCACTTTGCGCGGCGTCTTTAGCGCTGGGGCTTAACTTGCCGCTTGGCAAAATCAAAGAAGGGTTAGAGGCGGTGCCGCAGGTGCCGGGGCGGATGGAAAGAGTCAGCGTGCCGGAAGCAAAAGGGCGACTTAATTTTTCGGTGATTATTGATTATGCTCATACTCCCGATGCTTTAGAAAAAGTGCTAACGGCTATTCGCCCGGCAGTTAAGGGGAAACTCATTGCTGTTTATGGAGCTACTGGTGACCGTGATAAAAGCAAAAGGCCGATTTTGGGTGAAATCGGCGGCCGCTTAGCTGACATCGTTGTAATTACCGACGAAGAACCATACACAGAAGATCCGAAAGCAATCATCGAGGCGGTGGCGGCAGGAGTGCCCAAAGGGACAACTAAGGAAAAACCAAAAGAGTTGGGCGAGATGTTTTTCAAAGTCCCAAGCCGTATGGATGCCATTGAAAAAGCAATTAAGATGGCCGGCAGTGGTGATGTGGTGGTGATCACCGGTATGGGCGACCAAAGTTATAAAGTTGTTGGAACTCACAAGGTGCCTTGGAGTGACCGCGATGTCGTGCAAGCGGTATTACGCAAACGCCTATCAAATTAATTTTTTATTAAATATTACAAATGAAATCTAAATCTTCAGTCTTTTTGTTAGTTGATGGCAATGCTATTATTCACAGAGCGTTTCATGCTTTGCCGCCAACTTTAACCGATTCCAAAGGCAACCCGACTAATGCCGTTTTTGGGTTTGCCCGCATCCTTTTTGCTGCCATCAAACAGTTTAAGCCTCAAAACATCGCAGTGGCGTTTGATGTGGCCGGTAAGACTTTCCGCGATGAGCTTTTTGTGGAGTACAAAGCCAAGCGCATCAAGGCGCCGCAGGAACTATACGATCAAATTCCGGTGGTTCATAAAATGTGCGATGCACTGGAAATTCCCCATTTTGGTATCGAGGGATTTGAGGCGGATGATATCATCGGCACATTAACAAAAAAGATTCCCAAGGAATACAAAGATGCGGAAACAATCATTCTTACTGGTGATGGTGACACTCTGCAGCTGGTTAATGGCCGTGTTAAAGTAGCGATGCCGGCTCGCGGCATTCAGCCGCCGCAAGTTTACAATCACGCTGCAGTCGAAGGTAAAATCGGCCTGCCACCGGAGAAAATTATCGATTATAAAGCCTTGCGTGGCGATGCTTCCGACAATATTCCAGGAGTCAAAGGAATCGGCGAGAAAACGGCTGTCGATCTTCTTAAAAAATTTGACTCGCTGGATGGCATCTACAAAAATTTGGATAAAGTTACTTCGGAGTCGGTACGCCAAAAATTAATTGATGGCAAGGAAATGGCGCAATTGAGCCAAGAGCTGGCGACAATTAAAACTGATATCAAACTGGATTTTAAGATTAAAGATACTAAAGTTCATGATTTTGATAGAAAACGAGCGGTGGAATTTTTTGAAAGTTTGCACATGCGCTCTTTAATTAAACAATTACCAGAGAGTCATCGCGAAGCAGGAGACCAAACAGCACTCTTTTGAAAAGACGCGGATAGTCGCGGATCTGGACACGGATCGACGCGGATAATATTGTCATCCTGAGTGAAACGAAGGATCTCAGCTTGGTTGTCATCCCGACTAACATGGAGGGATCCCTCGACTCCATTGTCATTTCGCTCGGGATGACACAATAGTGTCAGTTTCTTTCACGTTTCAGGCGGGACTCCGCCAGAGGCGGGAGCACTATCGTTCAGAATAACAAAGGGGAGGCGGCGGGGGCGCCGCCCCCGCCGCCTTGTGCGCGTTCAGTCCTTAAGTCGGAAGGCATCTGGACACCTCCTGGCGATCTCGGTTGCCAGGGCGATGTCTTTCTTGGCGATACTAACAACAGCCTTGAAGGCACGTGTTAGGTCATCGCCGATAAGTTCGAGGATGAGTTCCTTGTAGGGAGAAGTTGCTCCCCGGACTAGCGCGAGGCCTTGAGCTATTCCTGGTAGTAAGTCCTCATCGCTAATCCCAATTCCTCTTGGTCCTAGATGGCGGCGAACGGTTAGCGAGACCTTCGCTGCCAGTTCTTCGGCAGCTGCCCATCCTTGGTCCGAAGCTACTGCTGCAAGCTCGGCTGCCTGCCCCGGAGCTGCCAGAGAGATGTCGATCACTGCAGTAGGGTATCTCCTAACAAGTTCGACAGCTCTTGTTGGATTGGCTGCGGCGTATACTGCAGCCAGTTCCTCTGGTACGTCATCAATGCTGATGGGTTCCAGCCACTGTTCCTTGTCCATCACCCTCTCCCTTCTCTCAAGGAGTCTTGCGCTGCCATTGCCTGAAAGGGCTAGGCGGCTTTGGGTTCAGTTCTCGGCTAGAAGAGCTTGGGGAACCACTCGGCGATCCGGACTGACATAAGCATGTCGTGCTTGCTTCCTGGCGCGGCAGCAAAGTTGGCGAGTTGGTACGGGTTGTCTGACTGGAGTTGGGCGACGTCGAACTGAGGCAAAGGCGGGCGGAGGCTGCGAATTCCCAGAACTCTCAACCGGTCTGGTTCATCGCCAGTCTCAAGGATCCTCTTCTCCTCAGCCAGTGCCGCTTGTCCTGCCTCGATCAGATCAGGTGGAAGCAGGCTCCTAATCCGCAGCGCTTCAGCGAAGCTTGACGCTGCCCAGGGCAGCCACATGAGAACTGTGTATGCCTGTATGGCTTCGACCTCGCCGTCCCTGTATCGCCGGACGATCTCGCCAATGATCTCGCCGGCTAGGTTTGGGTTAGCTGCGAGGTAGGCCAGAGCCAGCCTCAACCTCATCTGTTGTAGTGTGGTGGGCATTGCCCCCTCCTTCCTCTCGTGCATGTGTAGTTGCAGATGCGTACGTCAAAGTGCGGCGTAGAGATTAGTGTATCGTGAAGTTTGATTATTGACAATAGTTTTAAGATGATTAGGTTTAACTTTGACATTTGAGATTTGACATTTAAGATTAAAATATGAGCAAACTTATATTTTTATACGGTGAGGATTCGTATCGGTTGCACAAAAGATTGCAACAATTGCGTGAAGAAATTGGCGCAGGGGATTTCAATGTGTCGCAAATTGATGCGCAAGAAAATTGGGATAGCAATCGTTTTGAAAATGAGCTGACAGCCGTCGGTTTTTTTGGCGGCTCAAGGTTGGTTATTGTCAAAAATCTGCTGGCGACGAAAGATGTGGATGCGGAGAAAGTGATAGAGCTGCTTGGCAACTTGCACCCGAATATCCGCCCCAGGCGGACCAGCCTTGGGCTGGCACCAGAAAATGACGCTAAAGTTCCACGCGAAAGAAGGGATTCCTCCGCTGCGGTCGGAATGACAAGCGGCAGTGAAGTAACAGTCATTATTGTCGAAACGATGATGCCGGATAAGAGGACTAAGCTTTATAAGTGGTTGCAGAAAAATGCTGGGGCAGAAGAGTTTAGCAAATTATCTGGCAGTGAGTGGATAAAATTTGCATCAGGTCTTATCGCAGAGAGCAAAATAAAAATCTCTGGGTCGGCGCGCCAGAGGCTCTTTAGCGAAACTGAAGGCGATAGCTGGCAGCTGGTAAATGTTTTAGATCAGTTAAGCCTCTGGCGCGCCGCCACTGATAATCATCCACTGGAAATAGATGACATCAACTTGTTTGTCCGGCGCAAGTTGCGCGGCAACAGTTTCCAGCTACTTGATGCAATAAATCGCGGACAAACAGAAGTTGTCACCCATCACTTAAAAGATTTATGGGCACAGGGTGAAGCACCGCTGCGGGTACTGGGGGCAATTGTCTATCAATATCGCCAGTTGGTTTTAATCAAAGCAGCGCTGGAAGAAGGGCTCAATAATTATCAAATTATTCGAGAGTTAAAAATACCACCATTTGTGGCTCAAAAAGTGGGGGCGCTGGCCCGCACAACTGATTGGAGCACCATCAAAGAAATTTATAATCACATCACTCAAATTGATGAACAGATCAAGAGTGGTAAAATAGAACCAGAAGCAGGCATTGAAATCCTGATTTATAATCTGTTGCAGATACATCGAAGTAGCAGGGAGAATATAAGCACCAAAAATCAAGCATCAAATATCAAACAAATAATAATTTTATAAATAATAATATTTAAACAAATTGGTGCTTAGAATTTAAATATTGTTTGTAATTTGGTGCTTGTGATTTGATATTTATTTTTTGGAGGTATGTGCCGACAAAAAATCATCGGGGAACTTGGGGAGAATTATTACGAGGATCAAAATTCCTTTGGAATAAATTTTTCTTTTTTTTGGTCATTGGCATAGTTTTGGTCGCGGTGGGAACCTATACCCATCCCGTCAAGCGCCTAGCGTCGCTTTTTAGCGGCCTAACAGTTTCGGCTGATATTGAAAAAGCTAGTAATACATCAGGAATTGAGGATTACGCCACAACTATCAATGTTGCCGAAAACGGCACGGTAACTGTCGATGGTAAAGCATCGGATACTAAAGTAACGCCGTCGGGTGATGTTGACGAACTGCGCTATATAGTTTTTGATGGCGAGACAAAAAGGCCATCAAAGATAATTTATGGCACGGTCACTATCACAGTCAAATTGCCGAAAGCCATCAATGAAAGTCAGCTACCACTCAGCCAGCGCCGGTTAATTACTGCTCATGGCGTAGGCGAAACATTAGAAAGCAGATTTGTCGATAGTAAAACCATTGTTTTTGAGGCTCGCGATGTGGTGCAAACGGCTATTGTCACCGTCCTTATTAATTTTCCCAAAGGTTATTTGAACCTTGGTACAACGCAGGAAATCCAGCGCACTGTGTGGAGTATCCCCGGCACTGTGTGGTTCGTGCTGAGCATCGGCTTGCCCCTAATCAGTCTTATCGTCATGTTGATAATTTACTTTCGCACCACCGGCGATTCTTTGGAAAATCCGCCGGACAACGTTATCAATGCTCCGCCAGATAATCTGTCGCCGGCGGCGGTAGGGGTGTTAGCGCACGGTCGTATACGTGCTAAGGAACTTTTGGCAATTTTTATTGACCTTTCTAATCGCGGCTTTTTGGGTATTGAAGATCGCGATGGCGAATTGATGGTTTATAAAAAAAATATCAGAAGCGACGCTTGGAGTACGCTGCGCCCTTACGAACAGGCACTTATTGAAGAACTTTTTGGCGCCCGCAAAAATCTCAACACAGCAGATGAGATTAAAGCCAAAGATAGTAAAGACCTTTTCAGCCGCAAAATCACCAAAATTTATCGCGGACTTTATGATGATATTACCGCTCTGGGATTATTTAGTAAAAATCCGGCGGCAGTGCACTGGCGCTATCGCATTTGGGGAATTGCAATTTTTATACTCGGTGGCGCCGGGTTTTTATATGGCATAATTATGACGCCCGACCCGAAATTTACTCTCTTTTTATGGGCGGCGATGATTGCCATTGCCCTTTTGACGATATTTTTTGCTTCTCGCATTTCCACGCGCACACTCAAAGGCCAGGAAGAGCTTAATAAATGGTTGGCTTTTAGGAATTATCTGGCACTCGGCCGCCCCGTCCATCTGGATGAGGCGCGGGAAAATGAGTTCGAGCGCTTCTTACCTTATGCTATTGCTTTAGATGTGGAGTTGGAATGGGCAGAGCGGTTTTCGTCGGTTGATTTTCATATGCCGGCTTGGTACGGGGCGGCCGGTGACATTTTGGATGTTCAGGGCTTTGCTAACAGTTTCTTCCCGCTTTTAGGCCACTTCACCGAACAAATGTCGTTCCTTAAGGAACCGGTAATTGAGTAGAAAGTTCAAGGTATAAGGTTAAAAGTACAGATCCTTATTCTAAATCGGCATTTTCCCATAATATAGTGAAGACTTTTTTCATTGCCAAAGAAAGATCATGGCTCCTGATGAGAACGGAAAACGTCTCTTTAGCCGATGAAATTAAAATTACGTAATCATCAAACGTAATTATTGAAGAGCGGAAATCAATTGAATCTTTTGAAAATCTTATATTGCGCAATTGCTCTTTGTGCCTTTTAAGTTCGTTTGGAATTTTTCCTTCAGGCCAGATATTATAAACCTGAATTTTCCTTTTTACTCGTTCTGCAACCAGCCATTTAATGAAATCGCTGCCGACTGTTTTGTAGATATCAAACGCCGGTAAAATGCCATATATTGGTGATTTTGCCTGTAGCGTTTTGATGAGAGCTTTTTTGATTCCATCAATTCCGTAAAAATATTGTATTTCAGGCATATGCTGATAAGTCTCTTGGATAAGAGTTTGCGCTTCTTGCGATGCCGAGAGAGCAAGTTTTTTTAGTTCGTGATATTCATTAACTTTTCTATCGACAAGTTCGTGTAAAATTTGAGGGGATTCGGCGATATATCGTCTTTTATGGGAACGGCCGGTATTGCTGGTAAGACCGTATTTGGCCAAAATATCGAGTTCGAAATAGACAGTCGACCTGGGAATGTCCAGTTTCTGCGATAATTGGTGAGCACTTATTGGGCCGTATCGCAAAAGAGCGTGATAGATTTTTCTACCGTTTTGGGATATCCCTAACTTTTTTAATAATATATTTATTGATGTCATTTAATGTTAGACGAATTTATTGATTTGATATGTTTAATTTTATAATTTATTTATATTTTGTCAATTAATTTTGTATCAATATGGTATTTCCTTTACTATTTCTCTGCTGGCCTGAAAGGAGTGAGTTCCATGGCTGAAGTACTGGCGAGACTGGAGAGCTTGCTCGGTGTTGAGCTCTTCAGCTCTGGTTGTTGCATCTAGTGCAGGCCAGCGAACTTCCCGGGCGGCGCGTAGATACTTCGCGCGCCGCCCGGCAATCCTATATGAGAAAGAAGGGACACGTTTGCTCACAGCAGACGAGGTACTCGGTTCGCTTCACCAGGCTATCAGGGTTCACAGCAGTGCGTGCAATCTCCGCTGCGAATACTGTTGTCTTGACTACGGCTTGGCATCTAGAATCGAACCGGACGCAAGTGACATCAACGATCTGTTCCGCAACTGCATCAAGCCGCCAACACTGCAGACTCTACGCGTCTACGGTACTGAGCCGACGCTGAACCATCCTGCTCTAGAGGCAATCGAGAGGCAGTGCACCAGCGGCAGGATAAAGCTGCCGATGCTCTCGACCAATGGCCTCGACACCGATTACGCTCTCTGGCTGTCGCAAATGGGATGGCTGGTCTCGGTATCCTACGACGGCCCTATGGGGCAGGCCAAGAGGCCGATGGCAGATGGTCGCGATAGCACCGAGGAAGTACGCAGTACAATCCGTGCTCTTGCCCGAAGCCTTGGCGATCAAACTTGCCGTCTTTGGGTCCGTGTGACTGTCACAGACTGGGCGACTCTTGAAGATACTGTGAGCGATATCTATTCGGTGGGGGGACGGTACATTGAGATCGCGCCGGTGTTCGAAATAGGTTGCGGCAAGCAATCGGGGACAAGTACAGGGGACATGAAAACCGCCCTTTCGCTGCTACTGCCCCGTTGGCTCCAGAAAGGAGTCGGCATTTTCTTGCCGTTTACCGGCAAGAAGCATTGCGGCCTGGCGGCAGGCGAAGCGGTCTACTGGGTGTTAGACGGCGCAAGCGGTTGGCGCCCTGCTTCATGCCTGGTTGATACTTCATTGCCGATTGGCGATGCCACTCTCCAAGAAAGGGGGCGTGCACAAGGCTGCCTGCTGGAGGACCTTAAGGCATGCTACGGCGAGTGGTTCGTTCAATGAGATCACGGGGTCTGCGCCGGTCGGCGCAGACCCCGCCTTAATTATTCTTAAATCCTAAATCCTGAATCTTAAATCTTATTAGTACGGAGGCACTGGGACGAATTCGAAGCGAGGGATGAGGATCATTTTCACAGGACCGGTCATGTTTTTACGCTCGGCCACTCCCCAAACACGTGAGTCGCTGGAATTTTGGCGGTTATCACCAACCAGAAAATATTCGCCTTTGCCCAAGTGCCACACAGTTTGGCCGGTTAGTGGCTCGGTAATAAAATTGCTTGGAATATAACTTTCAATTAGTTTTCGGCCATTAATGTAGATGCCGTTATTTTTTATTTCTACTGTTTCGCCAGGCAGGCCGATTAATCGCTTAATATATTTTTTGTGCTGGGGGTCGCCGGGAAATTTAATAACCATCGGCTCGCCGCGAGCAAATCGGTTGGTAAAAAGATTAATGCGATTAATTAGGACTACTTCTTTATCGTGAAAATTTGGTTCCATAGATTGGCCTGAAACTACAAAAATAGTCACCACAAAATAATGGATTAAAAATAGGGCAATAATGACAATTAAAAACCATTTGCCAAGTTCAAACCAAGTGCTCGTCGATCGAGTAAAACGTGATGGACGAAACAAGAAACCTCCTTTCAGGAAAATCCAAATTTCAAATTAAAAATATCAATTCAATGTCAAATGATTTAATGTCAAATTTGTCATTTGGTTTTTGAGCTTGATTTGTCATTTGGGATTTTGCCTTTGACATTCTTGGGAGTACCCTTAATTTTTTTAGCTAAGCGGGATTTCAATCGGGCTGCTTTGTTTTTGTGAATGATATTTTTCTTGGCAGCTTTATCAATTAAAGAATTAACTTTATTGATATCTTTTTCGCTAGCGCTTCTGATTGCATCATAAAGCGCCTTTTTTTGATTGGTATTGCGCTCTTGTTTTTTGCGGCTTACGCGCATCGCTTTTTTTGCTGATTTTAGAATTGGCATATTATTACCTTAAAATTTCTAATTTCTAATATCTAATTTCTAATACAATATATCTTATCTGATAATGCTTGACAAGAGGGAGAAGTGTGGTATGATGTTTTATCAACTGTTGACAAGCAAATATCAAATAATTTACGATTAAGTATCGAATGAAATTCGATAGCACCCGAACGATGCCCCATCCTTCGCTAAAGCTACGGACGGCAGGCGAAAGTATCGCGCCACCGCCTACGGCGGGGTCCCGCCAGAGGCGGGAAAATTGTCACCCGAATAACTTGATAAACTTTATGAACCTTATGAACCTGATAAACTAATTAATTATGGAATTATCACCGAAACAACAAGCAGTAGAGTTAGTTAGAGGATCGCACCGGATCCTGGTTTTATCGCACGAAAATCCTGATGGAGATGCTTTAGGATCAACTTTAGCGCTCACTTTAGCTCTTAATAAACTCAAAAAAGATATCACCGCTGCGGTACCCGACCAAATTCCACCGCTTTTCAACTTCTTGCCTAATTTAGATCTACTGCATCAAGACATTGCCGGCGGCAAAGAATTTGTTATTTCCATTGATACCCAAGATGTAGAAGTTGAAAAGCTCGGTTATAAAACTTTGCCTGAAGAGAAAAAACTTAACATTGTCATTTCCACCAAAGGCGGCACGCTGGAACCGCGCCATGTCAATTTGGGCACGAGCGCCACACCGTATGATCTTATTATCGTTTTGGATTCGCCCGACTTAGACCGCCTCGGCATTCTTTACGACGAAAATCCAGAACTTTTTTACGATGCACCAGTCATTAACATCGATCATCATCCTTCCAATGAATATTTTGGCAAAGTTAACTGGGTTGATGTCACCGCTGCCTCGACCGCCGAAATTATGGTGTCGCTCATCGAAGCTTTGGGGGCGCCGACCAAAGGCAGCAACGGCACAACTTTAATGGATTCCGACATCGCCACCGCGCTTTTGACGGGGCTAACCACTGATACCGGCAGTTTCCAAAATGCTAATACTACGCCAAAAAGCTTGACAGTGGCGGCCCAACTGGTGGCTTACGGGGCGCGCCAGCAGGAAATTATCAGATCAATTTTCAAAACTAAACCGTTGAGTACGCTAAAACTTTGGGGGCAGGCGCTGAGCAACTTGCAAGAAGTGCCGGAAGCGCGTTTTGTTTATGCCACGCTGACCAAAGCGGATTTTGCCCAGGCCAAGGCCGAGGAGCAAGAATCAAGCGGTGTTATTGATGAGCTGATGAAAACCGCCAGCGGCGTTGATTTTGTTTTGCTTGTTGTTGAGCGCAATGGTGGGGTGCATGGTTCGCTGCGCGCCGTAGAAAAGGGAATTGATGTTTCGACCATCGCCAGGATTTTTGGCGGCGGCGGCCACGATATGGCAGCGGCTTTCCACTTAGATCACACCACGCTGGAGCGCGAAAAAGAAAGAATTGTCAGCAAGATTAAAGATTATCAGAGCCGCCATATGAGTGTTGAGGCCCGTGCTAGCGCCATGCCCTTGATTGATGACGAGGAAAAAGAGGATAAAAAAGATCACCAATCTGATTCTGATGAAAGCCCGAGAATGGGATCAACAAAGTGGTAATTAAAAATCCTAATTAATCTAATTAACCTAATTATTCTAAATAAGCACCAATTAATTAATATCCAATTGGGAATTGGGATTTCATTAGACTAATTAGAACAATTAAAATAATTAGAATAATTACAAAATATAGACTTTTTCGGTGAAATAGGATATATTTTGCTAGTAGGAGTTTAATGCCTAAGAAATCAACAAAAAAGATTACTAAAAAAGTTGAGACGAAGTCGAAATCCCGGACCACAAGCGTCGGGACTGCTAAGCAAATGGTGCGAACTGTTGCTAAACCAAAGAAAACAGTAAGCAAAACTGTAGTATCGAGAAAACTTGAGGCTTCGAAGAAGCCGAAATCCCGACCGATTAGCGTCGGGACGACCAAACCAGCACCAAAGGTGCCCGAAGTAAAATCGGATTTGGTGAAAAAATATCGCAGCGGTGCTAAAGATACCGGTTCGGTGGCTGTCCAAGTGGCGCTTTTAACTGATAGAATCAACGCTTTAGCAAAACATCTTTCAAAACACATCCATGATTTTGATTCCAAGCGCGGACTTTTGATTTTGGTAGGCAAGCGCCGCCGCCTTTTAAACTATTTGCGTAAAACCGACGAAAAAGTTTATACTAAATTGGTAAAAGATCTCAAACTAAAAAAATAACGCGGATTAATACTGATCTAGACGCGGATCAATGCGGATATTATTTACTTCCTGAATTTGAGCCAATCTGTTATGGCTTCGCGGTGTTTGTAGGCGATTTTTTCTGGGAGGTCATCAGGAATGAAGAACTTATATTGAGAGGACTCATCATTTAATAATACTTTGTCACCAGCAATCTTACCGCAATAGATAATATCGATATTGTTGCCACTAGGATCATTATCGATCTGATAGACGCCAACCAATCGATCAACTGTGACTTCCTGGCCTGTTTCTTCTTTTGTTTCACGAATGACAGCACTTTCTGGATCTTCTTCATAGTCGATATATCCGCCCGGTAGCACCCAATAATCTTTAAGCGGTTCTTTACTGCGCTGTAGCAGAAGGATTTTATCATCTTTTGTTAGAATAACACTGGTCACTGGTTTAGGATTATTCCAAAAAATAAAATTGCACTTCGGACAATTTAAAAGTTGCCTGCGATCAATTTCTTTCCACTCAAGGGGAGTCTTGCAGGTTGGGCAATATTTATATTCTTTTTCTCGCGGGCCAGGTTGCATATTGAATTGTCTTTATAAACCTTATAAACCTGATGAACTATCGTATAAACTTAATTGAAAATGGGTAGTGGAATTTTTTGCCGCCCGAGGTTTGGACAGCGGCGACTATCGGGTAAACAATATCAATGATAAAAAGTGCTATCAACAGAAAAATTCCGACAATCACAACTATTAAAATTGCTGAAACGATCGCATATAGAGTTATCGAAATCTGGAAATTGATGGCTTCTTTGCCTTGCTCATCGAGCAGCTCGTATTCATCCTTTTTGATAAGCCAAACAACCAGTGGTCCTAAAATATTGCCAAAAGGAATGCCGATGTAACCAGCAAAAGCGGCAATATGGCACATCGACGCCCAGGTTTTCGCAACATCTTTTTTCTTTTCGTCTGCCATGGTTTTATCCTATCAAATCAATCGAGAAATTTAAACCCTCCCGCATCAAAATCAGACTTAATGCTATAATAAAGAAAAAGGAGGGTTATGGAAAAAAGCGATCAAAAGATTGTTATTTATTGGAGCTGGAAGAAAACTGTTAGTTTAATAGCCGCCATTTTACTGGTCCCCACGCTTTTTGTCTGGATTTTTTCGCTGACTCTTAAAACCACTATCATTAGCCCGAATTATTATAAGGGTGTAATAAAAAGCGCCGATACTTATAATCGCTTGATTCAAGATGGCATCCCGTCGTTGGTTCTGGGTTCAACAATATCGGAGGATACTACCACTGATTGGCTCGCCAAAGAGCTGATTGTTTTTGTCATCCAAAAAGCGGTTGACCCCAGCTGGCTCCAAACTATAACCAACAAAACTATCGATGAAATCGTGGTTTTCTTAGGTTCGGAAAATAAAACTGGTAAAAAAGTGGAATTAGATCTTACCCAGGCAAGTGGGTTTTTAAGTAAAGCTAATGCCAGTTTGGGGTTATTGAGCCAAATGGTGCCTACTTGCAGCGGAGACCAAACTGAAGTTGCTGGTATATCCTGCAAGGATATTGATTCTAATCAAATTAAACAAAGTGTCGCTGATATACAGAAAAAAATTGCTGATTTTAATCTCGGAGCAGTGGATTTGGGCAAGGATATTAACCAAGTTAATAGTGCGGTGTCTTTTATCCAGAAATTTGTCCGCAACGTCAATTCCTATTTCTGGTTCACCACGATTTTCGCTATTATCCTTATCGCTGCGATCGTCTTTTTAAGCCTCAAGGACTTGTATTATCTGACGCGCTTTGTGGCAATTCCGCTCGTGATTGCGCCGATCTTGAGCTTCATCGTCGTTTTACTATTAATGCCGCTGGCCAGCAGCGATTATAGCAACATCTCGTTTAACCTGCCTACGGAAATGAACGCCATCATCGCTGATGTCCTCAAGTACTTTACCTCCGGCATTTTCCACCGCTTGGAAATTATTGCTTTGATAGTTCTTCTTGTCGCCCTTGCCGGCTACATTACAATTTTATTCCTCGAGAAAAAAGTACCTGCCCTCAAACGAAAATAAGTTAATTATTATTTTTTAGATTTCTTAATTCTGCACAAAGTGTTTGGATTTCTTTTTTTGCATCCAATTTGAAAATATCACAGAACTTCTCGAATATTGTAAGGAAATAACCTGCATCTGAAGCTAGTGTCTCGGGTAGTAGATTGTCAGTTGGATTAGTTAACGCATCCCAACCCTTCTTCCTATCTGTTATATAAGAGTTTGCCGATATTGCATTAGAATGTTCAAAATTAGAAAGATAATTGTAAACAACATCATAGTTCTTTTCCATATTATTATTCTTAGGTGATGAATGCATGTCGATATCTTTTGCCATCTGTAATATTGTTTTTTTAGACCAAGGTTTACCAAATTCAAATCCGTATTGATTTTGTGCCTCAATAGCCTCTTTTTTTATTTCGTTAATATCAAATGATTTTGATTTATCAAGAATTTCAGGGTACTTTGAGTAAATATTATACGATTCTAATTTGGCAAATGCTGCATGAGCAATGAATTGTCTTGCTCTGTTTTCTGAGTCCCGAGATGCTATATAGAAAATATTAATTATTAAATTTAAAAGGCTCCTGATGAGAATTGCTGCATCTTCGCCATAGCCCTTAGAGCATAAATGCAAGATTGCCATGTGGGTTTTAATCGCTTTTATAACAAAATAGACAGCTGTCATTTTCAGTGGATTATTTTCGTGTTTGATTATTTTGCTATGTAAAGTTCTATCAACCAGTTTAATAATTTTATTATTTATATTGAAATATTTTTTATAACGGTCGTAGAATTTTGTTTCTTGAGATGTCATTTGTTGTTAATTTTTTATAAGAAGTCCCACTTCGCGTAAAGTTACGCGGGATACTCGGGTCTGGAACCTTAAAAACCGCTGCAAAATCACAACTTAAATATTTTGTTTGCTTCTTTGTCTAATTTTTTAATATAATTTACCGTCTCCCGAGAGGTAAAAACATTTAAACCTAACTCATTAGCGACTGTTCGAATTTCATTTTCTGCTGCTTTCCCTTCTTTTTTAGAATTTACGATTTTTTCGGCCTCGAAGTAGTTGCTATGGCCTGGAACCTCTACAATTGCCCATTCTATACCTTTATAGATATATACCTTCCCGTTTCGAATAGCTTTAAGACCTTCGCGATAACCAAGAAATTTTAAAAATTCAAGGGATTGCTTTAACTTATCTGGCGGAAAAGGAATGGAGATTTCTTTGCGGTTGGCATTGCCGATTTTCCCAACTTTAAGACTAAACTCATGTTCTCCGTTGGTTTCTTTTACTCGGACATCTATCTTTTTAGCGTGCGATAGGCCAAAAATCCAGTGGGTTCGTTTATATTGTTTGACTAACTTACCCTTTTTGACTAAAAACTTTTCTAGTTCTTTTTTCTGATTTTTGTTTAATAGCCCCCTTAATTCAATCTCAAATTTAGCCATATTTCACTCCATTCCATCGATAAATATTTATTGGCGTCGCGTATATTCTCTTGTCTATAGCAAATAGAAAACGCGACTGCCACGTTTCCAAGTCGCTACTGCGACGTGGATAAACGTGGCGGAGAGGGTGGGCATGCGCCCCAAGGGGATTCGAATCTCTCGGAAACCCACGGTTTTCCGACGTCCGCCCAAGGCGGACTGCCTTCCTCTACGGAAAAACAAGTGTTTTTCCGACCCTTTTCCTGTTCGAATCACCAACCCTCGAATGGCGGGACAGCTTAGCTGCCCCACGCCAAGATTAGCTTGGCGGGACACTCGGGTCTAGACCTTTCCCCACCCTTTATACTACTCCATTGGGGATTTTTGGGCAACGAAAATGGCACATAATGGTACACTATAAAAAAGGAACTTTCATGGCAAAATACAAGAATAAAGCGCCTAAAGTAGTATATCAATCAATTTGGTCGAAAAAGACGACCAAGAATGAGAAATGGGTGGCTCAACAAAATATCGACGATATTTTTGACTATATTTTCCGTAAGACGCTTGAAGATAGCCGAAACAAACCTATTTAGTCCAAAAAGTTGACAAATTATTTTAAAGCGATATTATGAAAATAGCTTAGTACATTACATCCGATCGTTTTTGCAGAGTACGGAATTCCCAGAAATGTAAAAACACACAATAGAACAGAGGTTAAAAGGGACGACTATATGGTCGCCCTGAGTATGTGTGTTTTTATCATCATAGGAGGTCGTACCAGAAGAAAAACCACACATACAAGTGTGGGTTTTTTATTATTAATAATCAAAAACAGGAGGATAAAATGAATATATTAAGTGAAAAAATCAAAATCGAATACGAAAGAGTTATCAATCTTAAAGAATACCCGGGCAACCCCAGGACTTGGACACGAAAAAGTAAAGACGATCTAAAACGGAGTTTAAGAAAACATGGATTTACAAATCCATTGCTGGTCAACACAGCCCCAGGCAGAGAGAATATCGTACTTTCCGGAAACTTGCGGCTTGTGATTGCTCGCGAGTTAAAAATAAAAGAAGTGCCGGTAGTTAAGGTTTGCGTGACGGATCCGAAAATTGAGCAAGAGCTTGTGCTGCTTGGAAATATCAATAATGGAGATTGGGAAATAGAGGCCCTGAAGAATTGGGATATAGATATTTTGCTTGAATCGGGAATGAAAGAATATGATTTATCTGCGATTTGGGAAGATTCGCTGGAGACAACTGAGGATGATTTCAATGTTCCCGATGAGTTGGCCAAGATTACCGAACCAAAAACCAAACCAGGTAATATCTATCAATTAGGCAAACATGTTTTGGGATGTGGGAGTTCGACAGATTCTCAATTCGTGAAGAAGCTGGTTGGCGATACCCGAGTTGACATGATATACACGGATCCAAAATACAACATTGGGCTGAATTATAACTCTGGTCTTGGCGGAAAATCATCATACGGCGGTAAAACCGATGATAAAATGAGCGATTCGGATTATAAGGATTTCCTTAAAATGACAATCAGCAACGCTCTGTCTGTTGCTAAACCCGATTGTCATGTTTTTATCTACTGCGATCAGTTATACATCTGGTTGTTGCAGGAGATTTATCGGGAACTTGGCATTAACAGCAAAAGAGTATGCGCCTGGGTTAAGAACGGAATCAATCCCACCCCGCAAGTTGCATTTAACAAATGCCTGGAACCTGTTTTATATGGGACAATCGGTAAGCCATTTATCTCACCAAAACTTGCCAACTTATCGGAAATCTTGAATAAGGAAGTTGCTTCAGGCAACCGCCAGATTGACGACATTATGGATATGCTCGATATTTGGCTGGTTAAGCGAATCGCTGGGCAAAACTACACTCACCCAACCGAGAAGCCGGTCACTCTCCATGAAAAAGCACTGAGGCGATGCACAAAAGTCGATGACATTGTGCTTGATTTGGCATCGGGCTCGGCTTCAACTCTGATTGCCTGCGAGCAGCTCAAACGACGTTGCTTTACCTTAGACATTGAACCAGTATTTATTGATCTCGCGATTAAGAGATATAAGAATTTTACTGGTCACGACGCCAAGTTAATTCACGAAGGAGTCCAAGATGACAAATAAGATTAATTACGGCGACATATTTCAGGTTGGACCGCACAGAATCGCTAACTGCGACGCTCGAGATGAAAAAATTATCAGGACACTTGTTGGTGGAGATCGCATTAAAGTTCTTCTGGTAGACCCACCATATGCGATTCAAGCAAACCAAGCTCGAGAGTCGCTAATACAAACAAACAATCGACATAAGGATATAATCAACGATCAGTTTCAATCAGATGAAGAATATGCAGAATTTACGAAGAGTTGGCTCGAGACAATAAGACCACATCTAGAGAAGAAAAACGCCTGTTATATCTTCAATAGTGACAAAATGATTTTCTCACTCAGACAGGCAATTATTGATTCGGGTTATAAATTCTCCCAACTGCTAATTTGGGTGAAATCCCACGCCGTGATAGGAAGGTTGAATTATCTGCCTCAACACGAACTTATCGCATATTGCTGGTTTGGGACACACGAATTCAAGAAATCGCAGGATAAATCTGTATTGTTCTACCCACGACCCAGCAAATCGAGGATTCACCCAACAATGAAACCGATTCCGCTCCTGCGAAATCTAATACTGAATAGCTCAAGCATCGGGGATGTTATATTTGATGGTTTTCTAGGATCTGGCCAAAGCGCCTTGGCAGCTGAGCAAACTAAAAGAATTTGTTACGGTTGCGAACTTGACCCGGACTATTGTCGAATAATCCTTGACCGAGTTGCAAAAGCGACTGGTCTTAAGATGACCAAAATAATAGAAGGAGGCAAAAATGAAAAAAGCTGATATTAAAATAAAGAAACAGAAGGAGTTGTTCATCGAGCAGTTAAAAAAGACGCCCATAATTCAAATCGTGTGCGAGCGCTTAGATATCGGACGAACCACTTATTACAGGTGGAAACGCCAAGACAAAAAGTTCTCTGATGAATGCGATAGGGCAATATTCGAAGGAAACCATTTAGTGTCAGATATCGCTGAATCTCAGCTTATATCTGCGATAAGGGATAAAAATTTAGGGGCAATAATTTTTTGGTTAAAGACACACAATCCCACTTACTCTCCGAAACTTGAGGTCACATCCAAAACTTATGACAGTAAACTTTCGCCGGAACAAGCAAAAAATATAAAATACGCTTTAATGCTAGCAGGATTAATTAATCCCAACCGAAGGGAGTCGAATGAAAAGCAAAATGGGAAAATTGATAGTAAAATCTAATATTATCGAGAAACAAATAATTAATGAGGTTAATTTTAGAAAAGAATTAGCCAAAAAATCACATTACTGGTTCTTTAATCTTTATTTCTCTGAGTATGTTAAATATGCGACAGCCCCGTTTCAAAAGGAACTCTTCTTTTTGAGTGAGGATCATAATATTAAAATGGCAGCTATCGTGGCTTTCAGAAATTCGGGCAAATCAACAATTTTCACCCTGTCATACCCAATCTGGAGCATTATCGGCGAGCAACAGAAGAAATTCGTCCTGATTCTATCGCAAACTCAGTCCCAGGCAAGACTTCATCTGACTAATATAAAGCGAGAATTAAAGTCAAATGACTTACTGCATAAGGATCTTGGTCCATTTCGCGAGGAATCGGATGAGTGGGGTTCATTCTCGCTTATAATCTCCAAATTCGGTGCTCGGATAATGTGTGCTTCATCGGAACAATCCATTAGAGGGTTGCGTCATGGAGCAAACCGGCCAGATGCTATTATCGTGGATGATGCAGAGGATCTTCTTTCAACTAAGACAAAAGAAAGCAGAGACAAAACCTTTTCATGGTTCACAAGCGAAATTATTCCAGCCGGAGATCGGGACACTCGTATTATTGTCATTGGAAATCTATTACATGAGGATTGTCTCTTGATGCGACTTAGAAAATGTATTGAAGAAAAAACGCTTGATGGAATTTTTAGAGCGTATCCATTAGTTGACGAAAATGAGCGAATTTTGTGGCCTGGAAAGTTTCCGGACTATGCATCCATTGAAACTTTGAAGCGAACAGTTGGCAACGAAGCATCTTGGCAACGAGAATTTATGTTGAAGATTATTGCCGACCAAGAACAGGTAATCCGAGATGAGTGGATTCAATTTTATCACAAGGTACCAGAAATCCAGGGGTCGGGTTACAGATTTACTGCAACTGGTGTTGATTTGGCAATAAAAGACAAGGAAAGAACCGATTTTACAGCCATGGTTTCAGCTAGAGTTTACGGATGTGGTGACGAGATGAGAGCATATATATTACCCAGTCCGATAAATGAAAAAATGGAATTTCCCGAAACGCGTGAGAAAGCGAAGTTTATTGCCAATACACTATCTCCAGATAGTTGTAAATCCATCCTTTTTATCGAGGACGTAGGATACCAAACGGCGCTTATCCAAGACCTGAAAAATCAGGGTTACAATGCGGAAGGTGTGATTGTGGCGGGTCGGGATAAAATTGCGCGATTGTCCTTAGTTAGCTTTTTGGTGCAGAATGGGCAAGTGCTTTTTCCTGAAAGTGGCTGTGAGGAGCTAATTAAGCAATTAACCAATTTCGCAACCACGAAGTACGATGATTTAGCAGATGCTTTTGCGATTCTGCTTATCAAAATACTCGAAAGAAAGAATCAGCAAGTATCCGTAATGACCATCAATTGCAGTTCATTGTACAGCAGACCTCCTCATGCGATTTTTGACAGAGTAAATCCATCTAACGACTTAGATTAACATTAGCGAACTCGAGGTTGTTATAACGTAATTATTATTCCGTCTTTGCCGAATACTTTACCTTTCGGCAATGGCTTACGGGTTTTAATCTTCTCGAGTAAATCTTCTTTGGATTCAAGCGCCTTTAGCCTGCCTGATAGAACTCCCATTCTGTAACTGATACCTTCACTCATAAGGTTCCAGTTAGTATTGTAAAGAATATCTTCAAACAATTTTCTACAGTCTTTTTTGCTGTCGAATTCTTGTCTATTGTCATCGGTGTCTTCCATGGTAAATTCTACTATTACATGACGATTCATCTGCGGGCTTGAAAAGTGAAGTGAAGAAAACTTTGTCTTGGCCGTTCTTGATTCGATAAACTTCTTTAATTGCGGCAAAGTTAGTTTCTGTAAGCAATCAACTTGGCTGTAAAGTTCTTTGTTTTTATCACGATTTTCGTATTCCTTGACCATACCAGCGGCGCTTTCAAGATGATATTTGGCCGAAAGATATTCTTGGCCCTTTTCTTTGGTCAGGCAATACTGCCCTCGGTCTTTCTCGAAATCTGGGTCAGGTCTTTCTTCTTTGCCTCCACCAAGAGCCATCTCGTCTTTGTAGCCGCAAGGACAAGTCTGAATGATAATTAATTTGCCGCCCCTTCTTTTCGTTGAGGATTTCAGTTCGAGTTTGCATTTGGGGCAAAGGTGTTTCTGCGGTATATATTCTTCGCCAGTTTCTAGGAAGGCTCTGCCTTTGTGATTATTCTCGCAACTAAAAAAGAATAGTACATGAGTATCGTTATCTCCGTGAAGGGCTTTGAGATCGAATCTCATTGTATTGCCACAAGTTTGGCAGATAGGAGCTTTAGGGGTAGGTGCTGTTTTGAGTAGCTCGTCCCTTGTTCTATCTCGATCCATCCATTTATTAATCGTTTTTTCTTTACGCAGATATTCTTCCCCGACAATAAATGGCATTGCAATATCGCCAAAAACATTAGAAGAATCTGCCTTAGATTCCTTGCAATCAGCATTATTAAATAAACGTTTCATGCGTCGGCAATGATCGACGGTCAGCTTATCATATAGATCGATATAGTATTGCTTATCCTTGAGATACTTATACATTTCTATCGATCATATCTTTAATTTCTGCCGAGAGGTCGGTGGCGAATTTAGGTAATTGTTTGTAATCCTTACGGATGACTCTTTTAACGCCCATCCGAGCGGCGGTTTCGTTGTATTCGGGCTGGGTAGAGATGGCGATGAATTTCTCAGTGCCAAACTTTTTGATATTAATGACATGGAACGAACCGCCGAGCTTGCAATCGCGGTCAAGCAGGATAATGTCGAAGTTTGGTTCGGGGATATGGTTTAGATAATCCTGGACCTGATCGTACTCGGAAAAAGTAGTCACCGCAAAATCTACCCGCTCAGTAACCATTCTTTCTTCCATCCGAAAAAGCTCATCTGTTATCACAGAGAGGGTTTGCAGGTCGTCTTCTAAGATTAAAATTCGGATTGTTCTCATGATAAAAAATTTATTCGATACCAATAATCCACGCACTATCCTTGGAAAAGACAGATGTGATTGTTAAGGGCGTACACGTCTTATTTATTTTAACCCTTCTAAATACTATAACGTAAGCAAGACTGGCGAAGTTATTATCTATCCTCATCATTTCAATAATTGATTTTTGGTATTTTTTATCAAACTCCTCTTTGGGCAAATATCCTCCAGCCTTATGCAGGAAGAATTCCATACTCAATGCATAATTATCTCCTATCATATTATTGTCGATAACCACGAATGTTTCTTTTGCTAAACCGTTGATTGGAGGATGTTTCGGATTTTGAGAAATCTCATAATAATTATAATTAAATCCTTTGGGTCGCGGAGGTAATTTCTCTAATGACTTCATTGATTGTGGAAACAACACTGAGCATAAAGGTATTGCGATGTTAGCCGATTTTATAGATATTCTATTATCTGATCGATTATCTCTGATGAAGGAAATCTTTTTTCCAGAACTATCCTTTGCGTTGAGATGAATAAGACCGCTTTCAGAGTGATATGAAATATAAGGGTCATATACATTTGATATATTATTTTTCAATTGAATGATATTAGGAATCACTTGTAGCGGAATGCGAGTTGTCACCGTGACGGGATAATTTCTCCATAAGCGAATATATAACGATTCATCCTTAGAAATAATGTCCTTTGCGCCTTTTTCAATCATCATCAACTTATAGAAATTATCGTTCTTTCTGAGGACAATCAACAGTGGCGCATATTTTCTCGACTTTGTATTCATACGGTTAATTACCGGTTCATAGCCCCCAATTTACCGCTACCAACTTCGGGTTTCTTTTTTTCATTTCTTCATATATTTTTTTCAGCTCATTAATAATTTTCTTTTTAGATGATTCGTCCTCGATATATTGATATGATTCAAAAATATGTTTGATCTCTCCAATATAAACGCCTTTTTCCCAGAGCTGGTAGAGATCGCTGGCAATATTGATATATATTGCAGGTTCATTTTTTGCCAATATACTCAATGACTGGGGTACAGAGATCCAGATAAGCCTAATACTATCTTCGTTTTGATTAACAGCCTGTATAGCTTGTTTAATTAAGTCTCTCAACCATACAATGCATACTGGATAATGCTTATCAATATTTTCCTCGACAATTCTCATTAAATGATCAAATGTGTTGCGGGAATAATTAGATTTATAAAGCAAATCAATATATTCTTTTATTTTGTCGAATTGCTCAGGTTCATTTTGCAGCAACCTCCAAAAATTCCATGCAACACTGCCACGAAGGTCTTGATGTTCCGATGCATCACTTTTTAAGTAAGCAGTCAAAAGACCAATAATCTTTACAGGATTATATTCTCGGATTTCTTTTTCCTTATTATCTTTGAAGTGATGGGGTCTGAATATAGAAAAATATATTAATAATACCGCGAGGTCCTCGTTATCTCGATGGTCGAGTTTCGAAACTATGTCATAGGCCTCGTCCGCAGAAATATCTTTCACAAAATTAAATGCGTGCGTCAGATAATTCGCAATGGCTGAATATTTACCATATTTATTCAATAAAGAGAATAACAGTTTCTTCAATTTATTTTGCTTAGTAGCGCTCAACCATTGACGTCTGGCTGTTATTTCGATCAACGGGACTATAGCTTCTTCAACCACATACAGGTTCTTTGTTTTTAATAATTCTTGAGTGTAGTCAAACGCCTTTTCTATTGTTTGTTTATGCACTGCTAATTTCTGCACAACCCAGGCAAGATGACACTTTACGCCAGTAATAATGCCCGGTTCCTTACCCTCAAGTATTTCTTTGTGGTATCTTAATTCATCGTGGATGTCATCATCTCCCGCATCTGGTTCTGAAGGGTTGGGATCATCAATAAGCCGTTCAACCAACCATTTTGCGTCATCAAACCTTTTTTGTTCAACAAGCCAAATGCCCAAGCGAGTTATCTCTTCGCGAACCTCAACAGTAGTGAAGTATTTATATGCCTTGTCATCCTTAAGTAAAGATTTTGTTGCAGAAAATAATCTATCTTTCACTCGATCATCCTTTTTCGATAATGCAACGTACCAATTATTTAACATGCAAATATTGTCATTATCGTTAAAATCTAATCTACCAGCATCAAATTCTGTTAAAAATTTTCGGGTATATATTTTTTTATGAAAAGCTTCTTTATTGTCTGGGGACCACCATTGAAAATATATCGAGTCGATATTGATACATTTCAATAAGTTGTCGTAGCTTTCTGAAAGTGCTCTGGTCACCTCGTATGGAGAGGCATATTCATATTGATTCACAAGTAACAAGATCTGGTCAATGATTTTATACTGTCTGGTAGCATAATTAAGCTGTCTGTTGGCAGTTGTAATTTTATCTTTGATGTTAGCATGAATAGTACCCGGAGGATCGATGAAGCCACCGAAACTTGTACTAAAGTATATATTCTTATCACTATCATTAATTTTTTTTATTTCGGCAGGAAAACGGTTGAGAATAATGATTTCAGATAATTTATTAGAGATTGCATCAAGGATTTGACGTGCAGCCCGATCTGCTTCTGGTTCGTTTACTTTATAATTACGCTTCAGGGATACTAAATAAGAACCAGAAAAGTCACGGGGTAATATTTTTTCTATCGCTTTTTTTTGTCTGTTGGTATTATGGCCATATCTCGCCCAAGCCTCGCGGTCAGGCCTGTCGATGATTTGTTTAACCTCGAGTGGAATGGCATACTCGTTTTTTTTATCAGTGATTAAATAATCAAAGTCACCCGCTCCACTCTTGACATCTCTTTCCGTAATACCGAAAGCTCTACCTCTGCCAGAGGTGTTGTAGTATTCCATAAATGGTAATAAATATTTGTCTTCTCGTTTATCCATCTTATTGAGTTAATATCCCTATATGCTGGCCCACCTCCGAAAATATCCCGCCGATATAATTCTTATCGAAATGGTACAAATTTGGCATATTTGTGGTAGCTTTGTCTATGGCCTCGAGCGCTTGTGGACTAATTGTTTTTGAGCATAAAATATAAAATGCAGATAATCGCTGTTTTTCTGATTCACCCGGTAGCGGAATTCTTGTGTTATACGCCATAGCTATCTGGCCTAATAATATTTTGACGTCGTAATTATTTCTATTTTGAGTTAACTTTATATCTTTAGATTTTGCTTGGATACCATAATATCTTGGTCTGCCAAGAGCATCCAGTCGGCAGAAAACAATATCTATACCATATTCAATAACGCCATGATTTGGTATAGCCCATTCTCCGGGTAACAGCCTAGATTTATCTCCTAAGAACCCTAAAAGCGCACTTTGAAATTCGGGCTCGCTCCATTGGGCGATTTGCTCATCTGTATAATTCATATATAGCGATTCCTAACTTATATGAAGTTATCATAGCACTCGGCTAACAGGTATGGAAGGGGAAGCAGTTGAAACGGTAATGCAATTTAGACCGTGTGAATTACTTCTTCCTTATGCACTGCTTTTGAGCTGCATTTGGGGCATCGATTGAGGTCAACCACTTTTTTCTTGGGAGCCAGTTGGAATAATGCTCCCAGCGGGAATAACAAACAGCAACAGGAATTTTTTATCAGTTCATCGCCGACAGCATCCATTTTATCCGTAAAGTTTTTTGTCTTATCTGCATGGTCGTAAAACCAAACATTGCCACAGGCTTTACAGGTAGCTTTGGTTTCTGTAATTTCTTTTGTTTTTATTGCAGCTTCCTTCTGTTTGCGTGGCATCATGCCTCCAGTTGAGTAATACTGTTCGCTGTCTTATTAATTAAACTAATAAGCTTGCCGATTTCTTCGTGTTCTAGTTTGTCTATTTCGCTAACCGCTTTGCGTTTATCGTCGTATCCTGGAAGTGAACGGTAATAATTAACAAACTCACTGATGGCGGGGTGTAGTTCCTTTGCTTCACTGTAGGCACCTTCGGGATAACTAAATTGCAACTCTCCTTTTTGTGTCACAAATAAGTATGAAAAGTTTGATACTATCCAGTTATATCCGTGAAGCTTGATGGGCAATTTTGTCATTAATGAAAAGCCATTTTTCCGCCAAGCTGTAGCTACATTGGAGCTATTCTCAAAATTATCGAGTAATAATTTGGCAATACTCCTATCTTGCCCTGGCAATTTAGAGAGGAATTCTTCTTTTGTGATCGGAGTTCTATCGTAGCTATCGGTTGATTTCGATTTTTCGGTTGAATATGTGACGTTTTTTCTCGGAGGGTTGGCAAGGCGTGGAATCAGAAACTGCTCCTCATTATCACCAACAAGCTCCATCTCAATAACATAGAAGTCAATTTCCTGGCCAGTTCTATCATTTAGATAGTTGGCGATATCTCTTAGTTCTTGATTGGCTCGGTCGACAACGATTAAGAGAGTGAAGCTACCCAGGCGAAGCCGTTTTTCAAGACCTTCTTTGAATTCTGATTCGGTAATACTATCTTCACCAAGCTTCTCTTTGATGTAATCAACCAAACTACCGGAGAAATTGATTTTTTGCTGAGCTAAAAACTTCCTGAAATAGTTATTCTCAATATCTTCATAGGATTTATTCCAAAGATAGGCAGCGTAGCCCAGAATCTGACCAACAACCGTTCTTTTGACTTCGGGATTTTTATCGAGTTTGGTTTCGATTAAGGCAATGTGACCCTGCGGGCTGATAGCGAGAACATCGAGCGAGCCGTTCTGTAGACCAACTTCCTTGCCGATGGTAACAAACTTGGTATCATAGCCAATTTCGTCCAATGGGAGGGTGTTAACATCATCGGTTAGAAGGTTCTGGAGGTGGGCTTCGTCATCATAATATCGTTTTTCGACAGGAACCCATTTCTTATTATTGTCCAAATGAAGGATTTTCATGTTATTGAGCCGTATCTCTGGCGACTAAATACAAAAAGCCCGCCGCCAGCGATGTCTTGCGACACCCATACCCCTTTCGGGATACGACCTTCGCAGATGCTCTGACGACGAGCTCAATATCTACGAAGGTTTTTATGCCATGCCCTGTGAAATTCACAAGGTTTAGGCAACAAGTTGAATAATGTACGATTCTGTTTCCAATAATAGCATATCCACACCTGTTGTAAAGCATTATTTGAAACATAAGGTATTTAGTTATTAAGTTTTTTAAGCTATAACTAAGGAGTGATAATAAGAGCAATATGAAGAATAATTATTGGGTTACAAAGATTGCCGCAAGCCATTCAAGTATCTACGATGATCCTTCGGATTTGTATATTCCAACAAATGATCTTGAAAGGATCCTGGATAAAGAACTGGAAGGATTGTCGCTAAACGGTCTCCCGCTTAGGACAAGGGCAAAAGTGATAAAAGTAGAAATCTGTAAGATTCTGCACTATCCAGCGCCAAAAATATTTAAAAAAATTCAACCACGGTTCCCAGCCCAAAACATCGATATTTATGTGCAGAAATCGAATAACCTTCAAATTTGGAACGAAGAAGTCGCCCCAGATAGACGATATGTATTAATAAAAATAAATAACGAAGATATTATCGAGAGGGTCAAGATAATTGTGGGCGAGGAGTTAGTAACATTAGATAAGACTGGAACGCTTACCCAAAAATATCAAGCAAGGTTTAGTTTTGGAAAGCAAAATACCGAGATTGTCAGTCAAAATGATACAAGTAATATGTCATCTATTGTTCATAAAAAAACTATGAAACTGGACGATCCAGCGTCTGATCCTGACGAAAATTCTATTCTAGATATTCGCTCGGTATTTTCCGCATTAAAACAACTAATCGGGTGTTCTTTCTCGTATTCTGGTAGCGACCAAGAGCGCAATCGAGGCGCTGAATTGCATCGAAGAGCTTGTAGATGTTTAGGGTATAAAACCTATCGAGACAACGGCCAATTCCCAGATATAAGGAACCAACTTCTCGAAATTAAACTCCAAACATCGGCTACTATTGATCTTGGCCTTGTCAATCCAAGTAGCAACAGAAAGGTTGGTATACCGCGGATCAAAGGTTGTTCAATTAAATATTCCGATATTAGGTACGCAGTATTTTATGGTCATGTTTCAGCTGGGCGTGTGACATTGACAAATTTATATGTCATCACAGGAAAAGATTTCTATAGAAGATTCAAGCAATTTAAGGGCCGGGAGATTAATAGAAAAATTCAGATACCTTTACCTGCTAATTTCTTTAATGGTTAGCCCAAAAGATTGAGCTACTAAAATATCTATCTCACTTTCAATAGAATCCCGTCGATTATCACTAGCCTTTGAATAGGCTTTTCTTGCTAAGCTGATTAATTTTTTAGCATATATGAGATTCGGATTGGGCAGAGGGAACTCGTTAACGTATTGTGTGATAAATCTTCGCCTGCCGGAATATAACTTATTATTGAATTTTAAATCATAAAATAATTCAATAAATTTGGAATTTGAGATCGCTAGAGCAAGCCATAATAAATCTAATTTAGACGAATCCTCACAGCTCAACCAATAACAGTCTCCATTCACAATCATTCCATCCAGATCTATCCAAAAAACTGGCTTCTCGCTTATGTCGCGGAATACTATCTTGGGGTATTTCCAGCGCTCTGGGTCCTGCGGAACCCAAATTTCGTACCAATTTCTTCGAGACTTTTTGATATAAGTTCTCGAAGACAATATCTTTTTATTATCCTCGAGATACCTCTTGGCTTTAGGGAAATTTTCCAAGTTGATACATCGTCTTTTTCCATTAACAACCTCGTGAGTGTATAAAATATAGGTTTTAGGACGATCCGACTTAAAACGGTTTGCAACATGGTGTGTTACTAGTGGTCGCAGCAATTCGGGGATTTTCTCATTTGGAAGGTTGTACCAATCCTTTCTGATAAAAACTTTATCAGCGGTAGTTTTAACACCTACTCGAATATTACCCAAGTCCCTAAATTTGCAATAGGTATTTTTATTGATTCTTGAAAGGAGGTTATCATCATTTGAGTTTGAGATTCTCCAAACCTCACTACTATTTGTGGTATGGCCAAGAGTGCCTTGCTTTATTTCAAATATTTTTTTATTTAGCTTAATAAAGCCACTTTTTTCTATTGAATCAAAAAGATTATTACTCTCGAATATTTTTCGATTCTGATTGAAATCTGGACATGAATATATCGCAGTTAACTTTGCAACCAGATCGGGTCTATTAGATATATTTTTACGTCTCAATAAAAGAACGGCTGGTAGAACTGCTGCCTCAAAAAGCTGAGTGTCACCCATGTCCCATATATGCAAGATATCAAACATGTTTTTTATTTTCGTTCTCAGAAGAACACCTGATCGAGTTGTCATAAATCTATTCGAAACAATAATCCCGGCAATACCTCCTGGCTTCAAGGCCATGCCTGATGCAATAATAAAAGCATGATAAAGATCAACTCTTCCCTCTATGCTAAATTTCTTAGCTAAGTCGCTTGATCTTTTAGCCCCAAGCACCTGTGTCCTCACATACGGGGGATTGGAAATGATCAAATCGTATTTTTTACCATTATCCCCGAATAGAGATTCTTGCTCGCTATATTTTTCTGTCACTTCATTGATGAAGTCTTTATGAAATAAATTTATTTCTAAATCGTTATTTATTCCTAGGATTCTTTTTTGTGCAACCTCTAACGCTTTATTATTTATGTCAAAACCTGTAACGTGCATTTTTAGCGATGGGAAAGCCTGTTTGAGCTCTCGCACTAAAGACACTATCAACTCGCCATCTCCTATAGCTGGATCTAGTATACTTATCCTATTTCCTCCCTTTTTTTGTAGGTTTTTTACTATCTGAAATGCAACAAAATCAGACAACTCGGTAGGAGTATAGTGAGCTCCAGTTTGTTTTTTTACATCGTGTTTATTTTTCATGGAATGGAATGCTGTTTAATTACGATTTCTCCCTTAAAGTGTAGCATCTTGGCAATGTTTAATGAAATCGTTATAAATCATTCAATATTTCGGGTTGTTTGTAATTCTACTTGACAGATAGATTCTATTCGGGCTTCCTTCCCTTACATATGAGCCAAGAGACACAATTCACCAATACAGCGCCATTTCAGCTACCCCAAGAGAGTAATGGGCAGCCTGTGAGCTTGAAGGAGGGCATCAAGTCGCCGATTAGATATTGTCTTTACGCCAGAAAATCAAGTGAGGATGATGAACGCCAGGCGCTTTCTATCGATTCTCAAGTCAAAGAAATGGTGGATTTGGCTCAAGCTGAAGGAATTTTGGTAACCGATATCAGACGTGAAAGCCATTCGGCCAAACTTTCTGGCTCCAGACCGGTACTAAATGGGTTAATAAGCGATATTCGCAAGGAATTATTCGATGGTATTCTAACCTGGGCACCGGATAGATTATCGAGAAACGCCGGTGATTTGGGTGTCCTTGTCGACTTAATGGATAGTGGTTATCTCAAAGAGATCAAAACTCATAGCCAGGCTTTGACCAATTCACCGAATGATAAGTTCTTATTGATGATTTTGTGTAGCCAGGCGAAATTAGAGAACGACAACAGAGGTATTAATGTCAAAAGAGGCCAAAGAACCAAATGTGAGATGGGCTTCAGACCGAATATGACCCCTCTGGGGTATGTTAACGACTATTCTTCAGGCAAAGGTCATAAGAAGGTGTTTACCGATAAAGACAGGGCGCCGATAATCAAAGAAATGTTTGAAAGAGCCGCATATAAAAAAGCCAGCGGCAGGACAATTTATAACTGGCTCAAAAATGAAACTAATTTTCGTACTCGAACAGGAAAGTTTGTCACGGTGAGTATGGTGTATCGCATGCTCAATAATCCATACTATTGTGGATTATTCGAATTTCCTGTGGGAGGCGGCAAGTGGTACAAAGGAGCATATGAACCAATTGTATCGAAAGAGTTGTTCGATGCGGTGCAAAAGAAAATGATTATTCACCCAAAATCCAAGCCAGGCACAAAGATATTTGATTACACAAAGTTACTTAAATGCGGTAGCTGCGGATCAGGAATAACTGCGCAAGAAAAGTTAAAGAAATATAAGAATGGTAAAGTGGCGCGATATGTTTATTATCACTGCACTAAAGGACGTAATAGAAAATGTGATGAGCCATATGTAAGGGAGGAGATAATCACCAATGACTTTATTGAACTTCTTTCGAAGTTGCCGTTTGAAACAATAAAGAGCAATGCGCTACTTGCAGATAAGCTGAATATCTTTGAACAAATAAGCGATATTGTAGATGCCAAACAAAGCATAAACAAATTCTTGAATTATATCTTTTCCCAAGGATCCAGAGAGGAAAAAAGAGGACTAATAGATCTTTTGGGCAGTAATCTGTGCTTAGAGAATGGACACATAATCGCAAAACAGCCGAACTAATAGCGATTTGGCAAAAAGGTTCCACAATTTTGTCGCTTTACAGAGTAAATCAATAGTTCGAATCCCATGTGCAGTAGCATAAAATAGGGCTAGTTTAGCAACAAAAAAGCGCCTAACAATACATTAGCGCTCTTTCCTTCCTTCTTATAGTGTTCGGTCGTTTCCGAATTGGTTCCAACTTCTATCTGGCGGAGAGGGTGGGATTCGAACCCACGGAGCCCTTGCGGACTCAACACATTAGCAGTGTGCTGCTTTCGGCCACTCAGCCACCTCTCCAACTACATCAATTATAGCCCTATCAGGTTGAAATATCAAGAAGGTAAGCTATTATGTAATAAATAGGTGTAAGTATAAAAAATTGATTATAAAACCAATGAACAAAGTTAAATATCTTTTAACTTACCGCTACGCAGAAATAATTCATGACTTAACCGTGGAATTCTGCCAAAGCTATATCCTTAGGCACTTTAGTAACCTAGGTAACTTGGGTAAAGGCGGCAAGCCTGATTACCGGACTGCCGACCAGATGAACCAAGCTGCCCGCAGCGGCAAACAAAATATCGTTGAGGCAGTAAGCAAAGACCACACTTCTAACCAGGGGGTAATAAAACTATTAGGTGTTGCCAAAGCTTCAATCGAGGAATTAATTACCGATTACGAAGATTTTCTGCGTCAGCACGGCCTTAAGCTTTGGCAAAGAAGCGACCCGAGAATTGTCGAGCTAAAGAAAATCGGCTATCACTTAAGCAACTTAAAAAACATGGGTGACTTAGGTGAACTTAAGGATAGACCGAAACTATTCGGTGAGCCTGAGAAAGATGCAAATTATTTGCTAACGCTTTGCCATATAGAGAGCTTCTTACTGGACAAACAGATAAAAGCGGCAGAAAATAAATTTATCCGCGAAGGTGGCTACAGCGAAAAATTAGCACGAAAAAGGAGAGAATATAGAGGGTATTAATACAGGAAAAATTATGTTTGGCATAGAAATTGCATTTTTATTTAATAAAAAATGAAAAAAATTCTACTACTTATTTTCAAAATCGTCATAATTTTGTTTCTGGGGATGGTGTGGTTTTTCCTTTTGCAAGGGGAATATGAAATTATCACCAAGCCATATTTGCGCAATGAATTCCCCGTTATTCACGGAGCTGGCGCAGTTGTCGTCCTTGCCATCGTTCTAATTATTATAGCTATAGCCATTGTTACTACAATATTATCGATTTTTAGGGAGAAAAATTATGGCAAACATTATTGAAGAAGCGGTTTATAAGGCATGGAAAGAACTGATAGAAGTATTTCCAGTCGAAAATAATGAAACAAAATAACGAATTGCAGCAGATTCCGGGGGTGGGTGAATCGATAGCCAAGAACCTGAACGATATTGGCATCCATTCCGTTGGTGATCTAAAAGGAAAAGATCCGGAGGCGCTTTACGAGGCATCCAACACTCATGCTGGCGTGACGCAAGACAGGTGTCTACTTTACGTTTTTCGCGAAGCGGTGTATTTCGCCCGTGGTGGGCGAGATAAAGAAAAATTAAAATGGTGGAATTGGAAACGTGTCTAAATATTACTTTCAACCTTATACCTTTAACTTTTAACTTTCAACTCTTGTTGTACTTCTTCGCCATCAACTTGGTCGGATTTGTGAAATAGTGATAATGTATTATAATTGTTGTACGGAGTCCCAAATGTCGTTGAGCAAAAATGATTTAAAATGGTTTGATAGAAGATTCGATCAGCAATCGAAGGATTTTGATAAGAAAATGGATGAAAGGTTCGACAAACAATCTAAAGTTTTTGATAGAAAAATTGATTTAAAAATCGATAAATTGGCTGCTATTACTGCTAAAGGATTCGAGCGAGTTGATAAACGTTTTGAGCAAGTGGATAAACGTTTTGAAGAAGTTGATATTCGCCTTGATGGTCTTGATCGTAAATTCGACCGGATGTTGGATGAAATCTCTGATATTAAAGAACGCTTATCTTCGGTTGAAAAAAGATTAACCTTAGTTGAAAAGAAACTTTATTCTTTTGGCGACCCCCTTGAAGAAATTGCTGAACTCAAAAGAAGAGTCCAAGTTCTCGAAGAACGCATCAAAGTCGCATAGACATCTTCAACTTTATACCTTTAACTTTTAACGTTAAACTCTTTTTGTATTTCTTCATCGATTACTTAAATTTTCAATAATCTACTAAATTATGTTATTCTCATAGCAAGAGCCAATTTTCATTAAGGATATATTATGGCAGAACACGAGCCAATACCTGAGCCTATTCAAGAGGGGACTAAGGAATCAGCCGAGCGCTTAGAAGGTGAATTAAGTCCGGAAACTCTTGAATTGATGCAAAGGACATTTGATTTTTTAGGTATTAAAAAAGATGTCACTAAGGAATATGCAACAGCTAATATTATTTTCCCAACACCTGAGCAAGTAGAAGAAGCAAAAGAACTTGGCTATACTTTTCCTTTGCTAATTGATGGAACTATAGGCAGAAAGAGATTTATCAGAAGAGCACAGAAAGCTTTTGCTGAAGAATTTGGTTCAAAAGGTATTGTATTCCAAGAATATACTCAAACACAGTATGCCTACTATACTAAAGAATCACAACATTCAACTCGCCCTCAATCTCTTTATGTTATCTATCTTAAACCTGACCAAGAAGAAGAGGTTGAAATAGAGCATCCTAAAAATGCCAAGGACTGTCAGACTTCTCTCCGAACACAGCAATCCCAAAATCCCAGTCTTAATATTAAAGGTTTAACTGTGCCCGAATATATTTACTTTATAGCTGCTTTGTACCAGCGAGAAAGGGCTAAAGGTAATATTCCTGATCCTCGAAAAGAAGTGAACCTACCTAAATCTTGGACTCGACTTTTATCAGAAGTTGTTTATAATTCATCTAGCGATCCTTTATTTTGCCTTAAAGCTTATTGGTATAACGATGGATGTGAAATACATATCGGCTCGGATAATTATAGTGATCCCTCTTCTATAGTTTTGGGCGCCCGATTTGCGGTTGTTCCTGGTGAACTAGAAACGCAACCAGAAACTCCTGAAAGCTAAAGAGTAAGTAATTTCTGGACTTCTTCGTCCGTGGTTTGATCGAAGTACTGATAATATCAGGAATTTTTTATTAACACCTGAAATATGTTATTCTTTATTGGAGATTATAAATAAATGAATACTATGGCGGAAACTGAACCAACAGGTGGACCATATCCAAGTGAACCCTACCTGGGTGATACTCTGGAATCTATCGAGCGATTAGAAGGAGAACTCAGTCCTGAGGTTCTTGAATTGAATCAAAGAACTTTTGATTTTTTAGGTATCGAAAGGGATGTTGTCAAGGAATATGTTGTATGTAATATTGCCGTTCCCACACCCGAACAAACAGCAGAAGCTTTACGTCAGGGTTATACTATTCCTGTAATAGTTGATGGTTCTATTAGGAGAAAAAGATATATTAGAAGAGCACAGAAAGCTTTTGCTGAAGAGTATGGCTCCAGTGGTATTTATTGGGATTATTGGCAAACAGCAGCAGATATTTCTCGAACCCAGGTTGCACAGCATTCTAATCGTCCTGATCAACTTTATCTTATCTATCTTAAACCAGACCAAGAATGCGACGATGCCCATCCTGATACTATAGATAAAAATTTTCGCCAGTGCCAAGAAGTTCTTGCTCAAGAGAGAGAACAAAATCCCAGTCTTGATCTACGTGGCCTTACTCTCCAAGAATATATAATGCGTCAAGCTGTCGAGTTTCAAAGAAGAAAAGCCAATATCGATCCTGGAAAAAGGTTTGATCCTATCGATAGCTCTCATCGGACTTGGCTTTTAGAAGAAGCTATTAGCGTTCCTGATTTCCGACGACCCACTCGTTGCCTTTTCGCCTATTGGGATTGTTATAAACGTAAGATCGAAGTCCATTCGGCCGGCACTGGCAAGCACATATATAATTTGGGTGCTCGTTTTGCCGTCCTACCCGAAACCTTGGCACAAGCAGGAGTTTCTAAGTCTTAAGTTCTTTTTCGACTTCGCCATCCGTGGTTTGGTCGAAGTGTTGATAGTACTGGCCGACGCTTGCCTACCGGCAGGCAGGGCCATAATATCAGAATAATAGTTGCTGAACCTCTTTATCGTCAGTTTGTTTAAAATATTGGTAATATTGACCAACTGACATAAATAGCGGGTCGGTTTTGAGGAAATAAGTTTTATCGGCGATTTTTTCAATCTCGCTGGCGGCGGAGGTGGAAGCCACTGGTGCCGTGACGATGACCTTTTTAGCTTCATGTTTGCGGCAGGCTAAAATTGCCGCTTTGGTTGTCAGCCCTGTGGCAATGCCATCATCAACCAGCATCACCACTTTATTTTTGATATCAAGCCTACCTTTACGAAATTTTTTGATGTAACTATTTAATCTTATTTTTTCGATTTTGAGAACTTGGGCAAGGTCTTTTTTGCTCATGCCAAGAGTTGCCAGCGTTTCGGCATTGTAGATTTCAATTCCTCCTTCGGCGATGGCACCGACGGCAAATTCGCTGTGGCCCGGCAGGCCAAGTTTGCGTACTACCAAAACCCCCAGTGGTTTTTTAAGGATTTTAGAGAGCGCGGCGGCGGTTACCACGCCGCCGCGCGGCAACCCCAAAATAATATCAACCTTCACTTTTTGCGAAGAAAGAAACCTGCCTAATTGCTGCCCACCATCCTCTCGATCGTAAAACATTGTATACTAATTATATAAGCACTAGTAATAAAGCTCAAATACGGGAGTCAAATATGAACGAAATGATTAAGAAAGGGTTGGGATTTGGGATAACATCGGCGGTTATCACAACCCTGGGAATCATTGTTGGTATGCATTCTAGTACCAATATGAGAGAAGCGATCCTTGGTGCCATTCTTGTTATTGCCTTTGCCGATTCAATGGCCGACGGGTTGGGCATATATTTTTCCGAACGTTCGAGGGAAAATTGTAAACCATCTGAACCTTGGATCGCTTTTGCCTCAGCATTTTTGGGTAAATTCATTTTTGCGCTCACATTTACCGTGCCGATATTTATATTCCATAATCTGCACACCGGCGTTATCATCGACTTGGTTTATGGCCTCATTCTTCTTGTCACCTTTACCTACTTCAACGCCAAAGAGAAGAAAGAAAATATAATGTTGATGATTTCTTTTCATGTTGTTTTGGCAGTTGTGGTAATCACCGCCGCCCACTTCATAGGCAATTGGATCAACTCAGTTATTTAATTAAAAATGATGAAATTTTATAAAATTCTGTTGGGTGCTATCGGCGCGCTGATAATTTTAAGCGCTGGACCATCATATGCACAAGACACTGGCCTGCCTGCCGGCGAGGCAGGATGGGTCATCAAAAACTTTGATACCACTATTAGTGTCAGCAAAAATGCCGCGCTCGATGTCACCGAAAAAATCGCGGTTGATTTTGGAACACTGCAAAAACACGGCATTTACCGCGATATTCCTATTAAATACTCTGATAATTTGGGCCAAAATTATAAATTGCGTTTCAAACTCCTATCGATTACCGATGCATCAAATAAACCAATTCCCTATGAACTTTCTGGTTTAAACACTAAATCAATCAAAATCGGTGACGCTGATAGGTTGGTCACCGGCTCGCAAACATACGTCATCCACTACCAAATCGAGCGCGGCATCAGGTTTCTACAGACTGACGAGCTTTATTGGAATGCCACCGGCAATGGCTGGGGCGTGCCGATAGAGAGTGCGACGGCGACGGTTAATTTTCCTGACGGGACGGAAAATATTAAAACGGAATGTTACGCCGGAGTCATGGGTGCTAAGGACCAAAATTGCACGGCCAAGGCGCAGGGCAATATGGCAACTTTTGCGGCATCAAATTTGGCGCCCTATGAGGGGCTAACGATAGTCGCCGGCGCGCCCAAAGGGACTTTGACGCCTGCCTCAACCGGGCAAAAAATCGGTTGGTTTTTAACCGATAATTTAAGCTATGTTATCCTTTTGCTAACACTAATCGCTTTTTACATTATCTGGCTCTTTCGCGGGCGTGACCCAATGGGCAAGAAAACCATTGCGCCGGAATTTGCGCCGCCGGAGAATCTGTCACCATCGGAAATGGGAGTTCTAAAAGATGAGAGGGCTGATATGCTCGACATCAGCGTTGGGATAATTTATTTAGCCAGCCGCGGCCACTTAACCATCACCGAATTAGAAAAGAAAGGAATTTTGGGAGGAAAGGATTATGAATTTGAGAAGAAATCATCTTCGGCAAAAAGGTCAGAATTTGAGACAAAACTGCTTGATGCTATTTTTAGCGGGAGTGATACCAAAAAATTAAGCGAGCTGAAAAACAGTTTTTATACCAATATTCCTTCTTTGAAAAGTCAGCTGTACGATGATCTCTTGAAGCGTGGTTATTTTGCATCTAATCCCAATTTGGTACGAGGGGCGGCGATGGCGCTGGGGCTAATTATCCCTGGTGGATTGATATTTATCACCGCTCTTATCAGCGGGTCGTTAGCATCCGCAATTATCAGTGGGATACTTTTAGTACCTTTCGCGGTTTGGTTTGGTTTAGCGATGCCACGCAAGACGGAGAAAGGGGCGGAGGCTTTGCGCAAAACGCGCGGCTTTAGGATGTTTATTTACACCGCAGAAAGGTATCGCGCAAAGTTCGAAGAAGATAAAAATATTTTTTCTAAATATCTGCCTTATGCCATGATGTTTGGGCTAACCCACAAATGGGCGCAAGCGTTTAAGGGGCTGGAGGTCAACGAACCCAACTGGTATGTGGGACATGGGACATTTAATGCGATAATTTTTGCCGATGCCATGAGCCATGCCTCGCAAAGTATGGGCGCGACTATGGCTTCGGCGCCGCAATCCAGTGGCTCATCGGGCTTTGGCGGCGGCGGGTTTTCCGGAGGGGGCTTTGGAGGTGGTGGAGGAGGATCGTGGTAACGATCGCGGATTTATGCGGATAGGCATATTACGCGGATCGACGCGGATAAGATTGTCATTCTGAACAAAGTGAAGAATCTAAAATAAGGAGAAAACATGAGCAAGAAATCTTTTTCAGTGGAAGAAGCCAAGAAAATTGGAGAGCAATTGGGGATTAAATGGGATAAGTTTGATGTGGAGCAGTATCGCAAGGGGATGGATGTAGAACTGGAGCACGGGTTGGTTGATGGTGCTACCAATGTCACCAGTGACGATCCGCTTAAAACCGGCAAAATTGCGCTGGCCCACCTCAACGAGATACCTGATTATTACGATCGATTAGCGAAAATGGAAAGCAAATAAAAAATGGCACGCCTGGCAGGACTTGAACCTGCGACCTTCAGCTCCGCAAGCTGACGCTCTATCCGCTGAGCTACAGGCGCATATCAATCATTATTTTATCATTGAACCTGAAATATAGCAATAATAATTTATATATTATTTTAATGTGTCCTTCGGGCATTTTTTATTTGGTGAATAATTGATGATGTGTATTTGAACCTGAAATATCGACTCACTATATCGCGACCGCGATATAGTGAGTCGATTTCTTAGATAGAATTATATTTTATATTGACAAATAAGCATCCACCGAAATATAATTAAATATCCCATGCGGGAGGCTCGGGTGTTCGTTGACAAGCAAGGATCGGATCGCAGAAGTAGCCTGGGACTTTAGCCCCAGCAGACAGCCCGTAAGGAGGCAGGACGATGGAAGCAGTAAGAGTCACTGACATTGCCGAGCGATTCGTAGATCTTGCTCTTAAGCATGACTGGGCCAAGGTCACGAGTTTGCCCGATGACGAAGTGCGAGCACTCTTCGATTTCGTGTCGGCTATGTACTACGAAACGGAGGCGGTGGTTTACGGACAGCTCAAGGACTCCAAACATGACGCATTTGGCGATAAGACCGGCGAGATGTACACGGTCAACGACTTCTGCCCGTTCCAGGTGGTGAGCGAAGGGGGATACGGCCACCATACTGCTACTTATCATCTCAATGACACTCTACGCAGTGTTGTGCTTGGAGTAAAGCGAGAGAGGAAGGATCGTGAGCAGCTCATCAGGGAGATCGGGTTGGAGATTGAGCACAACACTCCGCTCGAGCCAATCAAGCTGACTCCCGAAGGAGACATGCTCGGGGAGTATCCTGGGAGCCACGCCAGGGATACTAGCCAGATCGGCTCGTCTGTGCACAGATACTGCAACGGTTGGGTAGATCGCCGGCGAGCAACGAAGGAGCACGATGTGCTGTTCTGTCGAGTCTGCTGCCTGAGGATTTACATCCCCCGGGAGATTATAACCTACGGCGATCTTCGCGCAGAGATGGCAAAGCGTCTCGCTCCCACCACAGTAGAACCTGGAGTTTAGCCCCAGCAGACAGCCCAAAGGAGGCAGAGTGATGGCAGAGGAACAGTCAACTTGTTCTTGTGGGATCAATCAGTCTGAGTTAGATCAGGTAAGAGAAGGTTCAGTTATAGTCGAAGTGCGAGCAGTAACAGATAAGTATATTGAACTGATGAGAGAAATTCCGGAAGCGGCACATATGACTCCCATAGGAGATGAGTGGGAAGACTGCAACATTTTACTTTTCACAGCGCCAACATGGAAAGAGGTAGATGAAAAAGTGCTCGAAGCCTTCGATAATCTAAAGGAAGGCTATCGACTTATTGCGATTGAAAGGCGATTTGGTGCGGAAGGAGCCAGTGTCAATTATCCGTATTTTCTGAAAGACCCTCGAAATGTAGAGAATAATCCAGCTGAAAATCCGGAAGAGACATAGATGATAGCAGAGGGGAAACTATGAGAAGTTTATTGCCGATCGGGAAGGGACAAAGCGGCGATGTTTAGCAAAAGAGATGAAAGGGAAATGGGATATTGTCTTGGTGATGTTGGGCCTCGTCCTAGCCAAGAAGAATCGCAAAGGAAGACCGAAAAGCACATTAAAGTCTTTTGTTTTAGTATCGTTGGTTGTCTAATCCTTTCAATGCTCCTTGTTACCGGGTGCGTTATCGGAATAGTTCAGTGGTGGCACCGATAATGCAACTTAGGAATAAGAAGGTGATGAAAATTTGCCTAGTAAGTGGTTAGAGATAGTACTTGTTTTAGTAGTTACACCGATATTAGCCTTCGTTATATGGTTAGTGATTAGGTCATTTATCGATTGGGCAACCAATCCACCAATTGTGGCTAAACAAAAGTCGCGTTCTAATAAAAATGGGAAGAATAATAGGAAGAACGCTAAAAAGAAACTCAATTCGGGCCCGCGCGGATGAAATCCGCGCGGGCCTCTTTAATATCATAAGTACCATTTTTTTATCAAAAACCCTTCCCGAGAAGAGCTGAACCTGATAAAATAGAAACAGAAAATTCAGGTAGGAAGTATAAGGTTTAATGTATAAAGTTAAAAATATGAGTTTAACACGAAAAGTTGCTTACAATACGGGAGCTTTGATTTTCGGGCGTGGTGTCAACGTCTTATTATCACTTGTGGCAGTTGGTGTCCTAACCCGCTATCTTGGAGTTGCCGGCTTCGGCCAATACACCACTGTTTTTGCTTTTGTCAGTCTTTTTAACACCTTTGCTGATTTTGGTTTTATGATGATTCTTTTGCGTGAATTGGGTGCCGGCCGCTACGATCCACAAAAAATTACTCGCAACATCTTAACTATCCGCACTATTTTTGCCATTTTGGTTTATGCTCTTGCTTTTGGTGTCGGTTGGATCTTGGACTACCCGCTAATCGTGCAATTAGGTATCGGCGTTATCGCGTTATCGTTTTTATTTACCACTATCCAAGGTAGTGTTATCGCTGTATTGCAAGCTAACTTACGTGCTGATAAAGCAGTTGTCGGCGATGTTTTAGATCGGTTGATTGTATTAGGCTTGATCCTTTGGCTTATCCATTCCGGTGCTGGGCTATTAGCACTTTTTGCTGCCTACCCTCTCGGTGCGATTATTAGCCTAATCATCAACTGTATTTTTGCCAATAAATATATTCGCCTTGGCTTTGCTTTTGATTATAAATTATGGTGGAAACTTATCGGTGAAATTTGGCCGTTGGGTATTGCTGGTATTTTTGCCATGGTTTATTTCAAAATCGATTCGGTGATGTTATCGCTTATGAAAACGCCAACCGATATTGGAATTTATGGCGCGCCATATAAAATTTTTGAAGTTTTATTGTCATTATCAGCTTTGTTTATGGGAGTAGCTTTCCCGATATTATCGCGTTACGTACAGCAAAAAAGAAAAATTGAGTTTGACAGAGCTCTGCAGAAATCAATCGACTTTTTAGGACTTTTAGCATTGCCGATTATGGCTTTTTGTATAATTTTAGCACCTGCGATTATTCGCATTATTGCAGGAGAAAGTTTTGTTACTGCTTACACAATTAATTTATTTGGTATACCGATGACAACAGTAATAACTCTACAGATTTTATCATTGACGATTCTTCTAAGCTATATGACAAATATCTTTAATAATTTAGTAATTGCCGCTGGCAAGCAAGGTAAACTTATGATTCCTAATTTCTTTTTAATCATTATCAATATTGGACTCAATGCATTCTTGATTCCTAAGTTTAGTTACATTGGCGCGGCAGTAGCGACAATTTTAACTGAAGTCGTAGCTTTGGTTTGGTATTGGGTGTTATCGCATAAATTTATTGATTTTCGTTTGAGCGCCGCAGCTTTTGGCAAAGGCATTATAGCTACTTTGGTAATGATGATCGTGGTTTATTTAACGCGTAATACTTTTATTGCAGTGCCACTTATTTTAGGATCGGCGATTTATGTGGGAATTGTCTTAGCAACCAAAGCAGTATCAAAAGATATGGTTGTGGAGATTGTAAGAGGAAATATCGATAAATCCTAATTAATCTAATTAACCTAATTATTCTAAATAAGCACCAATTAATTAATATCCAATTGGGAATTGGGATTTCATTAGACTAATTAGAACAATTAAAATAATTAGAATAATTATATGATTGTTGGTATTGATGGGACAAGAGGGATCAATGAAAAAGCGGGCATTGGGCGCTATACCCGCCATCTTGTAAATGAAATGGCGCAACTTGATAGTATCGACGCCCAATTTTTGTTTACTGCCATGCGCAACAAAAAAGAAAAAACAAGAGAAATAAAGAGATTAATTAGCAACTGTCAATTCAGGTTAAAATCTATCCCTGGCGAGTGGAAAAATTCTATTTGGGGCTGGCCAATGTCACTGCCTGATTATTGGATGCCACAGGTTGATTTGTGGCACGCTCCCAGTATTTGGGAAGCGCCACTACATACTCGCAAACCACTTGTCGTGACAATTCATGATATGACCCCATTTTTATTTCCGCAATTGCGCGGCGAAAAAGTATCAAAGAACCAAAGAAAAAGAACTATCCGAGTGGTAAAAAAAGCCGATCGGTTGATTTGCATTTCACATACCACAGCCGAAGATTTAATCAAATTTGTGCCCACCGCCAAGGGCAAAATTGCCATTGTCCACCTCGGTGTCGAAGAAAATTTTCAGCCCTTAAATTATGTCAAAAAAGAAAATATAATCTTGGCGGTGGGCACAATCGAACCCAGAAAAAATTTGCAGTTGCTTTTTAAAGCTTTTCTGAAGTTGCCTAAAAAACTGCAGGATGAATATCAAATTTGGATAGTGGGCGCCCGCGGCTGGTTTGACAATCAAATTTTCGGAGTGGCCGAAGCGTTGGGCGATAGAATAAAATTTTGTGGATTTTTGAATGATAGAGAGCTGGTGGAGGCTTATAATAAAGCAACCATTTTTGCTTTTCCAAGTCTATACGAAGGATTTGGTTTGCCGCTTTTGGAAGCCATGGCTTGTGGCTTACCGACAATTGCTAACAATGTTTCATCAATTCCTGAAGTAGTTGGCGATGCGGCAATGCTTTTGACAAATGATGTTGGCAGGTGGCAGGCAAGTTTGAATCGGTTATTAACCGATACTTCTTTACGAGCCAATATGCGCCATGCTGGTTTGCGCCAGGCTAAGAAATTTACTTGGAAGAAAATGGCAGAAGAAACAGTAAAGGTATATGATGAAATACAGAGGTGAAATTTCTAATTAACCTAATTAGTCTAATTGACCTAATGAATTACCAAACATCAGAAAATCCTAAAAAAGAAAATATTTGAATTATTTGGATTTGGGTTTTTCATTAGAATAATTAGTGTAATTAAAATAATTAGAATAATTTAATTCTTATGTCCAAAATAGGTATTGATATTCAAACAACGTTAGGCCAGAAAACTGGTTTTGGTTTTTATGTATCAAACTTAACTAAAGCTCTCAAAAAAGTTGATAAAAATAATAAATATGTTTTTTTGAAGCCAGAAACGGAAAAAGACTTTTCAGCACCGCAGCGATTTTTATGGGACCAGGTAAAATTGCCCAAATTGGCGCGAGAAGCAAAAATTAGCTTGTTACATCAACCAGCATTTTCGGCACCAGTCGGTTATAGAGGCAAGGTAGTTGTTACGGTTCATGATGTTATCGCCGTATTATTTGGCCAAGATATTCCATTTTTTTCGCGCCAATATTTTGCCCGCTGGATGCCGTTTTCCTATAGATTTGCCGATAAAATAATTTGTGTTTCCGAACATACGAAAAAAGATTTAATGCGTCACCTTAGAATCAATGAAGAAAAAATGGTAGTAATTCCTGAGGCGGCAGGTGAACAATTCCGTCCGATAACAGATGAAAAAGCCATATCTCGTATATTAGAAAAGTATCATATCGATAGTCGTTATATTTTGCATGTTGGCACATTGAATCCTCGTAAAAATCTTGATTTTCTAATAAAAGTATTTAGCCGTGTCCATAGATTAATTCCTGATGTAAAATTAGTTATCACCGGTAAAAAAGGGTGGCATTTTGACAGTCTTTTTGAGTTGGTTACGCAATTAGGTTTGGAAAAATATATTATTTTTACTGGCTATATAGAAGATAATGAAGCACCATACCTTTATAGCGGCGCCAGCGTCTATGCCTTCCCATCAATATATGAAGGTTTTGGTCTGCCACCGCTCGAGGCAATGAGTTGTGGCACGCCAGTAGTTGCCAGTGATACATCGAGTATTCCCGAAGTAGTCGGCAATGCTGGTATTCTTCTTGACCCCAAAGATACCGAAAGTTGGGTAAAGGCATTAGTGAGGCTTTTGCGCAATGTTGATGAGCAAAAACGATACAGTGATAAATCATTGAAGCAAGCCCAGAATTTCAGCTGGCGCAAAACTGCCCAAGCCACCGTTGATGTTTATGAAGAGTTGCTAAACGCGGATAAATGAGTGAACAGGTGAACAAGTGAGAAAGTGAACAAGTACAGATGAAATATAGAGAAAATAAAAATTGATTACAATCTATTTTCCATTATCCAATATCCTTTTTCCATACCACTTTCCGTTTTCTATCAACCATTTTCCCAATTCTAAACTTTTATGAATTATCAAACTACCAAGCCTATCTTAGCCATTGTCACACAGGCGATTCGTCGTGATATTCATGATCCGCTGAAATATTTTACAGATTTTGAGGTGATTCACTATTATCACGAAGCTCCGTACGGTGATATGACCGATAAAGATTTTTCTGGTCCCACCAAAGCTGTACGTTTCACCTCAAGCAAAGATTTGTATGGGAAATTGATGGCGCTGAAGCCAAATATAATTCAAGGCGCTGAGCCTTATGCATCGCGCAAAGCGCTAAGATTCTCACTTTCGGCACAAAGTGCTGCTAAAAAAGTTAAAGCTAAATTTATTTTTCCCATGCTGGAAAACAGGCCAGCATCATCGCGCTTCGGGCTGGCAGCACCGGTAGTAAAAAAAGTTCTGCGTAATTATGCTCAAAAATCGGATTTAATTTTCACTCTAAATAAAGGGGCGGTCCAAAATCTTAATGAAATTGGTATTCGTGGTGCCAAAGTAGTACCACTAATGTGGGGTGTTTGGGGAGTTGACACGGAGCTCTTCAGCCCGAAGCGCAACGGTAAAGAACCGGCATGGCGATTGCCAACAATAATATACATTGGCCGGCTTGTTGAAGAAAAAGGAATTTTAGATATTATCGACGCATTTAAATTAGTTAGTTCTTTGAAAAAATTGCAACTGGTTTTCGTTGGCAGCGGGCCAATGGAAAGTGAAGTAAAAAAATATTTAGCCAGTGGCGATGCTCATAGTAAAATTGTTTATTTGGGCTCTAAACATCAAGATGACTTGCCGCCACTTTTGCGGGCATCGGCTATGTCAATTTATCCTTCGCGCACGACACCAAAATGGGAAGAACAAGTCGGTACCGTTAATTTACAGGCGATGAGTTGTGGCACACCAGTGATTTCAACTCAAAGCGGGGCAATACCGGAATATGTGCCCGATGGTAAAGTTGGATTTTTAGTGCCCGAAAGTGCGCCGCAGGAATTAGCCAAAGCAATTTTAGCGATTTTAAACGATAAAAAATTGGCGCGCAAATTTGGCGAGCAAGGCAGGCAATATGTATTGCATCACTATGATGTTCGTCATAATGTTAAAGAAGGTGAAAAATGGATAAAAAAATTAATATCAAAATAATTATTATCGCTGCCATTGTTATTGTTGCTTTAATATTTAGTGCGGCATTGTTTAAATTGGAAATTCTTGGCGCTGGCGCTATTCTTGCGGTAGCACTTCTGACATTGTTATTTTTATCGGTTTTAAAATACCCAATCCTTGGGCCAACTTGGATTCTGTTGGCTTTACCGTTTGAACGGCTACTAACAGTCGATATGGGTGGTGCTACTGTTAAACCAATTCATGGAGTATTAGTTGCAGTCTTTATTGCATGGCTAATTCTATTTGTCAGCGGTAAAATAAATCTGAAATTTCCCCTGCCTACTGTTCTTGCCGTGATATTTTGGTTAGTTTGCCTTTGGTCGTTTTCAGTTAGTATCGACCCATCGCGGACAATTTTAGTATTGTTATATCTTTTAATTGCAATAATTGGTTTTTGGCTGACAATCCAATTGGTTAGAGATATTGATGATATAAAAGTGTTAGCAATGGTTCTAATTATCACTGCAGCAATATTAGCACTATTTGGTTTTTATCAATTTGCTGGTGATATTGTGGGGTTGCCAAGTAGTGTTACTGGCATAAAACCTGGTTATGATAAAGGGACTTTTGGTTTTCCGCGCATTCATGCCACATTTTTGGAGCCGTTGTATTATGCTAATTTTCTTTTTGTACCTTTTTATTTGGCAGTATCATATTTTCTTGCCGGCGGTATTAAAGGAAAATTGAAATGGTTTTGGGCACTTATAATAAGTTTATTACTGCTGGTGAGTATCGTTCTGACAGTCGCCCGTGGCGCCTATATTGCACTCATTGTCAGTGGTTTGGTATTAATAATTTGGCAGTATCGCCAATTTTTCAAAGTAAAAAATTTAATTGTTATACTATCCGTTTTTTGTTTATCGGCAGTATTAGTCTTGGGTTTTCTAAATTTTTCTGAGCCACGGGCGAAGGATGAGTTCTTAGCCCACATTCAACTTGAGGATAGAACAGAGGGGGAGTCTGTAGTATCCCGTGTTCAAGCCATCGACCGTGCTCTTGATGCCTGGTATCGTGCACCGGTTTTAGGAATTGGATTAGGTAGTTATGGTCTTTGGGAGTTGGAAGACAGGGGAGAAGTTCATTTGGCTGATTATTATCCGGTAGTCAATAATCAATACCTTGAAACTTTAGCGGAAACAGGTGTAATAGGACTGATTATTTTGTCGATATTTATCATTGTTATTTTTTGGCGCTCTATCAAGGCATGGTTTGCCACATCTGATACCTTTTTGCGGGCGACGCTTTCTGGCTTAACTATTGGCGTTTTAGCGATTTTTATTCAATATATTACTTTTTCAACTATCTATATTATTTATATTTGGGTTTTTATTGGGTTATTAGTGGCGGTACAGGAGATAATATTTCGCGCTAAAGCAAAAAATAGAATCGAGAATTAAGAATTTAGAATTATGATAAACAATAATATCGTATCGAAGATCCTATTATCAACTATTGTTTTAGCGATACCATTATATATCATCAGATTTTCGATTTTCGGGATTCCGACGACGGTGACGGAAATTGTCATCTACTTTGCTTTTATTGTATGGTTGATTTGTCGCTCCTGGACAAAACAAAAAATCAATTGGCACCTGCCCTGGGCTTTGTGGGCGTGGCTAGCAGTCGGGTTTATCAGTGCTTTGGTTAATCCTGATGTATTATCGGGTTTGGGCTACTTTAAAGCATACTTTTTTGATCCTATGTTGGTCTATCTTATCATCGCCAACGAATATCAGTCGGCAAAACTGATAGTACCAAAGGTGTTGATTGTCGTCGGATTGATCGTTGGTGCCATCAGCTGCGCTGGATTTTGGGGATGGCAAGTGGTCGCTGATGGTAGGTGGCTTGGGTGGTTTGGACTTGAGCCATTTGCTTCGCCCAATTATTTAAGTTTATTTTTAGTGCCAATTTTTGCGATGTCAATTTTAGCAATTTGGGCGTGGCGCAGCTGGTGGCGCTATCTTGCCGTCGCATCGACTTTAGTTATAGCTATTGCGTTGTGGGGCACCCAAAGCAGGGGAGCACTAATTGGTATCGCTGGTGGAATAATTGTTGCGTTGATTTGGTATTTGATAAAAAAGCACGATCGTACAACAAGTTACCGCTGGCTTGGTTTATCAGCTATCACATTAATCATACTTGCAGCAGCAACTTTTTATTTTGCAAAGCCAGATTTTATGGCCTCGCCGACCGATGGCCGAGTAGCCACCAGCAACAATGTCCGCTGGTATATTTGGCAAACAAGTATTGAAATTATCAAACAAAAACCAATCCTGGGAGTCGGCCTTGGCAACTATCAAAATTATTTCACAGAAATGACCAAGGATAGAGTCAATTATCCGGAGTTTATTTCACCACTAGCTCTTTCTGCCCATAATTTGTATCTTAATATTTTTGCCACAATGGGTATCATCGGCCTTATTGTATTTATCTGGCTGCTCTGTGTTATTGTAAAATATATATCAAATACCCCACGATCAGCGACAATGGCAATGGTTATAGCAGGATTGATGTCAATGCTATTTTACGGTCTTGTTGATACTCCCTATTTTAAAAATGACCTATCTTTGTTATGGTGGATTATTGTTGGTTTAATAATTTCCTATCACCAACAAGAAAGAAAAATTTAAGAGCTCTAAAAAAACGATTATGCAATTAAATAAATATCTACAATTTATTTTGTGTTTTATTTGTAAGTTTATAACCTATTGGCTGGTTTCTTTCGTTGCTTATTGGGTTCTTTTTAGGAAAGCATCACCATATGGCGATATTGTAAATAATTATGCTAAATATATTTATATTTTTTTGATATGTGTTTCTACAATTTTAGCTTTTTATTATTGTATTAAGGATCAAAAAATAATTAATATATCAATTAAAACTGACTTGATATTATTCGTTTTAGCTTTAATATCACTTTTTTTAGACAGAATTATTGGATTTATTCAAATTGGTAATCTCCAAATTGCATCGATACCACTTGGTGAAATATTTACTGCTAATTCATGGGTGTATCGTGCGATAATAATCTCTCTGTGTATAAGTATTATTCTTGTTAGGCTATGGAATAAAACTGATTGGCGTATAAAACCAATAAAATATTTTCCTTGGATACTATTTATTCTAAGTACAATAATGTACTCGTTTTTAACTATTGAGCGCCATAATTTGTTTAATTCATTTACCATGGATCTTGCCGGATACGACCAAGCTGTATGGCTAATCTCAAGATTTCATATACCTGTTAGTAGCCTCTATCACCTGCCACATTATATTGGTGATCATTTTGAACCGATCTTGTACCTGCTTAGCCCAATATATTGGGTTTGGAATGATGTTAGGATGCTTCTTATAACTCAAGCGGCGATAGCGATGCTTGGTATTTTCCCAATTTATGGATTGGCAAAAAAATATTTAAACGAATGGCCAGCGGCAATTTTTGCGGTAGCATACGTATTCTTTATTGGTTTACAATACGGATTAGAATTTGATTTTCATACTCTAACATTAGTAACACCACTCCTTGCGTATGTTTTTTATTTTTTTGATAAGAATCAAAATATTAAATACTGGATTACCATATTTTTAGTTCTTTGCTGCAAAGCAGCAGTATCAGTTTATGTGGTGATAATAGGAATTTATGCTTTAGCTCGAAAAAAATGGCTTGTTGGTGCAATTACAATATTAATAGGAATAATATGGTATATAGTAGCAACAAAAGTAATGGTGCCGTATTTATCGCATAAGATTTATGGATATATTGATGCTTATCATGCATTAGGAATGAATCCTGTACAAATATTACTTACTATTATCACAAAACCATTTTATGTAATTCAGATATTACTGACTCCTCCTAATAAAGTATCGACTTTTTTACTGCTTTTTGGGTCGTTTGGATTTTTGCCATTTTTTGCACCAATAACTTTAATTTTAGCGTTGCCAATGATCGGCGAGAAATTTTTAACTAGCGATAGGGAAGCTAATTGGCAAGTGTGGTGGCATTATTCCAGCACGATTTTACCAGTGCTAATTTATGGCTCAATACTCGGGATAAAAAATCTTTCACAAAAATATAGTAAATATAAAAAAGAAATTGTTTCGGTTGTCTGTACCACAATCATTATTATGGTTTTTAGCATCGATTTCTTTTATTTCGCTCGTCCGCCTTGGCCAGCTCCACTTCTTCATTTATTACAAAAAAAATATTATATTCAGAATCAACATTTACAAAAGTTAGATAGAATACTAAAAACAATCCCGCAAGACAAAAGTGTCGCCGCTCAGGATGTTGTAGCACCTCACATAGCTCACCGAAAAGAAATATACCGAATAAAGCATGCATTAACACCAGAGACAGATTATATTATTATCGATCTATCAGTTGGGCATTGGCCTTGGAGCGATGAAGAATTTATAAATATTCTTGATCAATATAAAAAGGACCAGCATTACAAATTAATATTGAATGATGATCCGCTCTATATATTTAAGAAAAAGTAATTATTTGGTTAATTTATTACCATACTTAGCAATAAGCGATCTATAAGTATCAAAAGCTTCTTTTTTGGCGCCAGGCTCCCATTTGCCATCCGCCTTTTGTTTTTCTTTGACGATTCCCCAAACAGTGTCATTATTCTGCACGCCATCTGCAGCTGAAGTAGTATCGAATAATCGATAAACAAAAATTCCACTAATTAAATCAGACTTTTTAATATTGTTAATAAGAGAATTTATAAATTCTGCCTGTTCTTTTTCTTTATTATCATAACTACCCTCGCTTCTATTGGCTTCGGTAATCCAAAATTTCTTATTATATTTTTTTAGGTAGTCAGGAATATTTAGGTTTGAGCCATCTGGCATTTTTACATTTGTCGGATCATCGCCCATAGATGAAAACCAGTTCCAGCCAATTATCTCAAAATCGACACCATCTTCGATTAGTTTATCAATTATTGCTATACCTACCCAATGTGCGCTAACTACCCTTTTTGCATCAGGATCAGCTTCTTTTATTCCTTTTGATAATCCAAGAAGATAGTCTTTAACTGCACGATATTTTTCGCTATCAAAATCACTAAAATTATTACCCGGATAATTTGGTTTAATAGCAGTTCCCGATACTTCATTAAGCATTTGGTAATAGCGAACCTTTCCTTTGAAATGCTCTGCAATATGTTTTCCCCATGAATAGCCATTGTCCTGGTTAGCTTCACCAATAAAATCACCAAGCGGGCTCTCGATAACCATAAGAGTTTCAATATTATTTTCATTTAGTTTATCTACTAAATAATCATTAGCTTCCAAGAAATTTTCTGGTTTCTGTTTAGAAAATTCAAAATTAATTCTAACAGCCTTTACGCCTAGATCTTTCCAATATTCAACTTGAGCATCAACGTTTTCTTTATGGAATTTGTCACTCTTGGTATTGAAAACATAAGGATTGGTAGCAACTCCCCAGAAATAACCATCGTAGGGTTTAGAACTTGTTTTAAGAAATGGTAAAGAAGGCTTAATATTTTTTTTACTAAGAAATAACCAGCCACCAATAATTACTCCAACAAGAACAATAAGCCCAATAATATTAAGAATTATTAATGTTTTTCGACGCGGATTTGTTTTATTCACTTTTGGATTATAATAATTTAAATTGTCCACTTGACTATTATAACTCTATTTTGATTTTTGTAAAAATACCTTGCGTTATATCTAATCTGAAACTATTATTAATAATACGTACACAATATATTTTAACACATAATTTTCTGATTGGGTTATGAAAACATTAATTGTTATTCCAACATTTAACGAAAAAGAAAATATCAAGCGTATAATAAATGCGATTTTTTATTTTGTGCCAAAAGCACATATCTTAATAGTAGATGATTCATCACCTGACGGTACAGGAAAGATTGTCGCAAAATTAGAAAGAAAATACCCTCGAAAATTATATTTGCTAACTAGGGCTAAAAAAGAAGGATTGGGGAAAGCATACGTGGCTGGTTTTCGCTGGGCGCTTGGCAGACCTTATCAATTTATTGTATCGATGGATGCTGATTTTTCACACGACCCAAAATATTTGCCTGAAATGCTAAAGGCAGCATTGGAAAATAAAATAGTAATTGGTTCTCGCTATATTCCCGGAGGCGGAATTTTGGGTTGGGATTGGAAAAGGCAATTTAATAGCCGGATAGCAAATATCGTGACAAGACTAATGCTTGGTATTAAAGCTAAGGATGCGACTGCCGGATATAAAGTATATCACCGGTCATTTTTAAAAAGTCTTCCGCTCTCGAAACTCGTTTCCTCGGGTTATGCATTTCAAGTTGAAATGCTTTATTTGGCTAAAGAAAGAATGGCTAAAATTGCTGAAGTACCGATTGTCTTTGCTGACCGCCGTGCCGGTGAAAGTAAAATTGCAGGAGAACTAACTAAGTCAGCCAAGATTGTTTTGAGACTATTTATGCGTCGCCGTGTTGTCCGCCAGGCTGCCAAATTCATGACGATAGGTTTGGCTAATGTTTTTGTTGACTGGGGGATCTACTTTGCGCTGACACGTTGGATCCATTTAGATGAAATCCCCTCACGCATCATCTCATCATCAATCGCGCTAACATCAAGTTATATTTTTAATCGCATTTGGACTTTTCAGAGTCGCGATCGTGCTGTGGCGCAGCAATTTGTCAAATTCATTATCGTTAATGGTATGGGATTGGTTTGGAATAATTTACTGTTTGCATTTTTCATCAAAACTCTCCATATTTATGATTTAATTGCATTGGTTTTGACAACAGTGATTGTCTTTTTCTGGAATTTTGGTTTAACAAAAATGTGGGCATTTAGAGATAAATAAAAATTTTCCTTATTCGTCATGCTGAACTTGATTCAGCATCCTGTTTACATTTATTATTAAGAAAAATGAAAAACCAATATTTTGTTTATATTTTAACAGGAAGAAATAATCAAGTTTTATATATCGGAGTAACAAATAATATTGAACGGAGATCTATCGAGCATAAGCAAGGAAATATTCCTGGTTTCAGTAAAAAATATAATCTTTATAAAATTGTATATTGTGAAGAATTCAGAAGTATAAAGGATGCTATATATAGAGAAAAACAAATTAAAAATTGGCATAGGCAATGGAAGTTAGATTTAATAACTAAAAATAACCCACAATGGAAAGATCTTTCTCGCGGATAATAAAGAGATCCCGAATCGAGTTCGGGATGACGAATATATCAGTTTGGTTATGGATAACTGTATTCGTGTATGTGATTTTTCAGATTTTTACGCTAGGGACAAGATCTTTTGATGGCGATGAAGGTGTTATCTTGAACGTAGTCCAATCATCGAGCTGGAATGAATTTTGGGTTCGTATTGGCAGTGATGTCCACTCGCCGCTTTATCACATTTTAGCCAAAGCATCGGTCTCAATTTTTGGAATTCACGAATGGTCACTAAGACTGCCCGCGGCCGCGGCGGGTGGACTATTGATTCTTTTGGGTTTTTGGCTGGGAAAAAAAATTTGGTCTGATAAATGGAAGGCATTGGTGCTTGGTATTTGCCTTGGTTTTGCGCCCTATTTATATTATTTCCATCAGGAAGCAAGATTTTATTCACTGCTTTTATTGGGCGCTGTAATAACTTATGGAGCGCTATTAGAAATTATCAAAAAACCAAACGCACGATCGTACATTATCTTCATTATCGGCGCGCTGATTTTAGTATGGACACAATACTTGGGCTGGTTTGTTTTAGGAGCAGAATTCATCGCTATCATCATCATGCGCCAATGGAAATTAGTTAGTTGGGGACTTATCATTTTTGGATTGCTATTGCTTTCCTACACGCCATTTATCAAAATTGCTTTTGACCAATTTAGCGGGCGCTTAAGCGAGCAAGGTGGCTTATTAATTATACAAAATATCCAAGGGATTATTAGTGCTTTTTATCGCTTTGGAGCTGATCGGTTGGTTTTAGGTGTGAGTCCCGGAGAATTGATGTCGAGTAATTGGATTAAAGTATTTTTATTTATTATTAGCCTCATTGCGCCAGTGGTAGTTTTTATTTTTGGATTAGGCCGAATAAAGAAATATCAGCCTTGGATAACGATCGCATGGATAGTATCAATTCTTTCTGTGGTTGTAGCTCTTTTGGTAAGTGAAATTGGCTCTCGCAGTAGCCGTTACTTAATTTATTTATGGCCTTTTTATGGAGTGATATTAATTAATGGCGCTTGGATAATTTATAAAAAGGTGTGGGGCAAGATTATTATTGGATTACTTATTATTCTCTGGATTGGAGCGCTAGGAGTCCATGTTATTGATGAAAATAGAGCTATTGGTGCCCGCGATATTGCCAGATATCTATCTTATGAAATGAAAGAGAATGATGTAGTTTTAGTCAAGGGGGCACTTGCCGGTGGTGAAAAAGCAGTTTTTAATTACTATGCGGCAAGGCAATTAACGGTCATCGATTATTATGCAGATTATAAGCCGGGGGAATTATCAAAGAATCGTAAAACTCCCGAAGATGTGATTAAAAAACTTGCCGAGAAATATGGTGCAGTCTGGTACTACGATTTCACTTATGGGAAACTAGATATAGATACTTTGTATCATTTCGTAGGCCAAAGAAATATAGGTATTGATAAGGAGCAAAAAGAAGTTATTTTGTATAAGATAGCTGGTTTGTAAAAGATTGTCATGCTAAAAGGTAAAAAAATTGTTATTGATGCTCGATTTTTAGCTACTCACCATGGTGGCCTTGCTCGCTATTCTAAAGAACTGGTAAAAACCTTAGTGACAATGGAGACTGGCGTCAACTGGAAAATTATCGCCCGTGATAATGAAGAATTTCCGCCAGATCTTAAAGCGGCTGTTGATAAAGCTAAAGATCAAATTGAAGTTATTGGCACGCCAATCGCTCATTATTCATTGAGCGAGCAAACAGAATTTTTAAAGTTGTTAAATGAGTTTGATGCTGATTTGGTTCATTTTACTAATTTTAATCATCCTGTACGCTACAGAAAACCTTTTGTGGTAACGGTTCATGATTTAACTTTAGGGCAATTTAGTACCGGCAACTCCTGGCTTAAAGTTAAACTTTACAATTACGTGGTCAAAAAAGCATCAGAAAAAGCCAGATTGGTTTTTACAGTTTCGGAATTCTCAAAAAAGATGATTACAAGAACTTATGGCATCCCGCCCTCAAGAATAATGGTGACCTACAATGGCATTGATCACGAGCGCTTTCGCCCCATTAGCAACACTCGATTGTTGCAGCAAGTGGCTCGTGATTATAAAATTAGCAAACAATTTATTTTATATGTTGGCCAATGGGCCGAGCATAAGAATTTAGTTCGACTATTGGAGGCGTTTCAAAAAGTCTGTAGTAAAGTAGAATATCGCGATAAATACGAACTGGTTATTGTTGGTCGTTCGCGCCAATATTATCAAGGAATTAAAGATAAAATTGCGGAGCTTGGCTTAAAAAAGGAAGTTGTTTTGCCTGGTTTTGTTGATGATGAAGACCTGCCAATTTTGTATAACAGTGCGCGGCTATTTGCTTTCCCATCACTGATGGAAGGATTCGGTATCCCACCACTGGAGGCGATGGCCTGTGGCGTGCCAGTGGTTAGTTCTGATGCCACCAGTTTGCCGGAGGTTTTGGAAAAAGCGGTGTTATATTTTGACCCTAAAAATATTGATGAAATAGAAGATGCTTTGATCAAAGGGTTAACTGATGCTAAATTACGCGAATCTCTGGTGGCCAAAGGGTTAAAACAAGCCCAAAAGTACTCGTGGGAAGAAACGGCGAAAAAAACGCTGGAAGGTTATGAGAAAGCGATAAAATAACTCATAACTCATAACTCATTGCTTAAAACTCATAACTCGATAACCCAAGTGTGGCTGGTGCTGCATTTTTATTTAGAAAAAGCCGCCGAGGTCACGATCTTGACAGATCGGACCTCGGCGGCCTCGGGTGGTGGATGGGAGTGGCAGATTATGATTCGCCACCTTTCTTAATAGTCTTTTGAACTATCAGAGCAATTAATGCCCCGATAAGCGCAAATACACAAGCACTGCAGACTATCCCCATCAGATTCATGGATTATTCACCTGCCTTTCGATTGAATGGGCGGGGAAGAATCTTGGGCCAACAAAATCAGCGAGGTGCCAGCCAAAGGCCCATGTTGGTGTGATAATTATAGATGTAATTAACACCAAAATGATCAATCCGATCATGATGACTGAAGTGACAATTATAGCTGTCCGGTTGATCTTTCTCTCGGCAGCATAAGGGCAGATATGTTTGGCTGAACACGTGCGTTCGACGATTCTCATCAGCCCTGTCACTTCCCCTCGATGGCGGTAGAGATCTGGTTAGATACGGCTGGGGAGTAACTTATAAATTCATCGTCGATTATCCCGAGGGCTTTATAGATTGTCCAAGTGAAAACGATGATAACTATCGCCTTACATAGACTCTTAAGGAGCCTATATCGTGATTCTTTATATTCCTTCACACTATGTTGTACAACAATGAGCATTTGTGGCCCCTCTCCCATCTTGTCAACGAGCGCTTAGGCGGTTGGCAGAAGAGCCAGCGCCTAAGTCGGCCTACGGCCACAAGCCGTAAGGGGAAAATCATAGCATAATTATAACGCAAAAACAATACTAAAATGAAATTCGAAGTTATCGATTTTCTTGGTTCAAATCGACTCACTATATCGCGATCGTGATATAGTGAGTCATATTAGCAGGTTTGAAATCAAACAATCAAAAATGCGCGATAGATAACAATTAGTATTTATAGGAATCTTGCAACAAATAGGAAAATGAGATATTTATTAGATAAGGAACACTTGTCAAGTTCCCAAATGTTAGGTATATTTAATTATTAAAATAATGTTAATGTCCCACTGCGCGGGACTATCGCACCTGAAATGCGGAGCGTCCTTCGACTTCGCTCAGGACATAAATGGAGGCATGCAAATGACAACCAATACAGCTATTTACTTGGCGCTGGGCGCCGGAGTAATATCAATTATCTACGGCTTAGCACTCACTTGGTGGATTATGAAAAAAAGTGCTGGTACGGAAAAGATGCAAGAGATTGCTCGTGCCATTCAGCAAGGAGCGGCGGCATATTTGGGCAAGCAAACTCAAGCGGTGGCAGTGGTAGCGGTTATCGTTGCGCTACTGCTGTGGTGGAAACTCGGGTGGATTATGGCTGTAGGATTTTTAGTGGGCGCAGTTCTATCAGCTTTGGCCGGATTTATCGGCATGACGGTGGCGGTGCGGGCTAATGTCCGCACGGCCGAAAGTGCCAAAACTGGTTTAGCCGCCGCCTTTGGATTAGCTTTTCGCGGCGGCGCAGTTACCGGGTTGATGGTTGTCGGGCTTGGTATCATCGGTGTTGCTGGCATGTATGCACTAACACATAATGTCTCTGCTTTGATTGCCCTTGGATTTGGCGGATCTCTGATTTCTGTTTTTGCGCGCCTTGGTGGAGGAATCTACACCAAGGCGGCCGACGTTGGCGCCGATTTGGTAGGCAAAGTTGAAGCTGGCATTCCCGAAGATGACCCGAGAAATCCGGCGGTGATTGCTGATAATGTGGGCGACAACGTCGGCGATGATGCCGGCATGGCCGCCGATCTTTTTGAAACTTATGTGGTGACAGCGGTAGCAATGATGCTATTGGGTTCTATCCTTTTTAAGCAAGAAACACTGATTGTTTACCCTATGGTTTTGGGCGCTGTAGCCATTGTAGCAAGCATCATCGGCACACTTTTTGTCCGCGCGCAAAATAAGACAAAATATCTCATGGGGCCGCTTTATATCGGGTTGGCGATTAGCGCTGTTTTGGCTATCATCGGTTTCTGGTTTGTCAGCGATTATATGCTATCTGGTCTGATTTTGCCTTTTACCATCGGCCAATTGGTTTGGTCAACGGTCATCGGTATTTTGGTGACAGGTTGTATGGTGGTGATCACCGAATACTTTACTTCGGGCAAGTTTAATCCGGTAAAGTCGATTGCTAAAGCCAGCACCACCGGCCATGGTACCAATATCATCGCCGGTTTGGCGGTAGGTATGAAATCAACCGCCCTGCCGGTGGTAGTGATTGCCGCGGGCATTGGCGTGGCATTTTGGCTGGCAGGGCTGTACGGAGTGGCGGCCGCTGCTTTTGCCATGCTTTCCATGACAGGAATTATTATCGCCATTGATGCTTTTGGTCCTATCACTGATAATGCCGGCGGTATTGCGGAGATGGCTGGGTTGCCGGAGGAGGTGCGCAAAAAAGTCACCGATCCGCTTGATGCTATTGGCAACACCACTAAAGCAGTGACCAAGGGTTATGCCATTGCATCGGCCGGTTTGGCAGCGCTGGTTTTATTTGCTTCATATATTGAAGAATTAGGCGTTCAGGGTGGCACAGGTTTTGATTTTGTCTTAAGCGATCCGAAGGTGATAATCGGCTTATTCATCGGTGGATTATTGCCCTACTTATTTGGTGCTTTTTCTATGGAAGCGGTGGGCCGCGCCGCCGGAGCGGTGGTCGTGGAAGTGCGCCGGCAGTTTAAAACTATCAAAGGAATTATGGAAGGCAAAGCCAAGCCGGATTATTCCAAAGCGGTAGCGATTGTGACATCGGCAGCACTGCGGCAAATGATCCTGCCGGCGCTCCTGCCAGTATTGGCACCAATTCTTGTTGGCTGGCTGCTGGGCCCTGTGGCGCTGGGCGGAATGCTTGTGGGTGCCATTGTCACTGGTATCTTTGTGGCCATTTCGATGACTGCCGGCGGCGCGGCTTGGGATAATGCTAAAAAGCACATCGAAGAAGGCGAATACGGCGGCAAGGGTTCCTTTGCTCACCAGGCAGCAGTTACCGGTGACACCGTTGGTGACCCCTACAAAGATACGGCAGGTCCTGCCATCAACCCAATGATCAAAATCCTTAACATCGTTGCTTTGCTGATAATACCATTCATAATATAAGCACCAAGCACCAAATCACAAATAACAAACAATATTCACAATTTCTAAATGTTTAAAAATTATAAATTTGGAATTTAGAGTTTTGTTTGATATTTGATATTTGAGATTTGTAATTTTACTGATCATGTCTGAATTCACAACAACCATCATCCAAAAAAATGAACATCTTGCCAAACTTGCCATTGAAACTGGTGGTGAGATTACTTTGCCGCAAAAATATCTACCTCGCAATCTCCAAATAAAAGATAAAGTCTATTTTACATTATTAAATGAAAGCCAATATGAAAAAAGGCGCAAAAATATCGCCCAGGCCATCCTTTTGGAAATTCTGGGATCTCAAGAAAAAACCGCAAGAGAAGAAAAAGGAATCGGCCAAAACAAAAGGCAAGAAAAAAATTAAATTCGATCGCCGCCGTGCCGCACTGGTTTTTGGTGTTTTAGCAGGGCTATTGGTTTTAATTGTGGGATTTTACATCTATATGCGCGTCTTTGATGACCAGATTTTGCCTAATGTCAAAGTGGGTTTAGTGCCTGTCGGGGGATTATCAGTTGATGCGGCTGCTAAAAAATTGGAAGAAGTTGGCAAAAAAAATATTACCGAAAAAATTAAACTTCATATAAATGATAAAAACTTTGAGGAATCGGTTGAAAATTTAGGTCTCAATTATGACTATAAAACATCGGCACAAAAAGCGTATAAATTGGGCCATAATCATAGTAAAATTAAAAATATTTATTTAAGCGCGCGGGCGATTTTTGGTCCTATTTATCTCTTACCAGAACTTACTGGTGGCAAAGAACAGGTAAAAAGTTGGGTTCAAACTATAGCACTTGAAATTGATGACCCACTACAAAATGCCAATTTGGAAGTACGCGATGGCATCGCCTATGTTATTGAGCCAAAAGACGGCAAGCAAATCGATCAAGCCGAAACCGTATCGCGAATTATTAATACCTTCTCTAATTTTACACCGCCGGATTTAACGCTGGAGCGCAAAGCAACTTATCCGCAAATTTCTAAACAGGATGCAGAAGAATTGGCTGATAAAGCTAAGGAATTAGTTAAGGATTCTTTGGTTTTACTTATCGATGAAGAGAAATTCACAATTTTACCTGGTATTTTGGGAGAATGGATTGAATTAAAGGTCAAGGGAGACGGCCGCAACGGCGAAAAATATATATCTTTCAGCGCTGATAAAATTGCTACTTATTTAAAAGATAATATTGCTCCATCAGTGAACCGTCAGCCGCGCGACGCCAAGTTCTCTTTTTCCGGTGGTTCAATTTCTGTGATCCAAGATTCGGTATCTGGTGCCTCGCTTAATAGTGAAAAGGCGTCGCGCGGCATCGTGGAACTGCTGGAAGACATAAGCCGTGAGAGAAAAATGGAGGTCTCACTCGACGAGGAAAAAGCAAAAATCAATGAAGAAGTGGTTAATAATGTTGCGAAATACGGTATTCGCGAGCAGATCGGTTCAGCAACAACCAGTTTTGGTAACAGCCCGCAAAATCGCATTCATAATATAAAAACTGGCGCGGGGCTTTTAAATGGAATTTTGATTGCGCCAGGAGAAGAATTTTCTACTATCGGCCACTTAGGTAGTATCTCCGGTGCCTCCGGATTTTTGCCGGAATTAGTAATTAAAGAAGATAGAACAGTGCCGGAATTTGGCGGAGGGTTGTGCCAAGTATCGACTACTCTCTTTCGGGCAGCGCTTAATGCTGGCTTAAAAATCACCGAACGAACTAATCATTCCTATCGCGTTTCCTATTATGAACCGCCGATTGGTATGGATGCGACAATTTATTCGCCCAAACCAGATTTGAAATTTATCAATAATACGCCAAACCATATTTTAGTGCAGTCAGGGGTTTCGGGCAATAGCATTACGTTTAATTTTTATGGTACTTCGGATGGCCGCCGCGTAGAAATTTCTAATCCGGAGAAATATGACGAGACGCCACCGGGGGAAACAATTTATGTTGAAGATCCGAGTATGGAGCCAGGGACTGAGAAGTATCTTGAACATGGCCATGCCGGTGCCAAGGCAGTATTTTATTATAAAGTTTACAGTGCTAATGGTGGATTAAAATTAGAACAAACTTTTCAATCGGTCTATGTTCCTTGGCCGGCACGCATTGTCCGCGGTCCTGAAAAACCACCGGAAGAAGCAGGCGGCGAACAACCACCGGCCCAATAGGGATAAATTTTCAATTATCAATTCTCAATAAATTCTTCAATTAAATAATCATAATAGAAAAGCCCCGCTACTAAAGCGGGGCGGTGCTATTCTTTTTGTGTGGGATGGCATTGGAGGAGTTCCTCACCAAACATACCGATTTCAACAAATACCGCAGAATCATGACCTCTGTCTCGTGCTTGCGCATATTCGGCGTATTTTCCAGGAGGAATTTCTTCCCATTCATCATTTGCTTTTCTAACCAATATCTTTAATCTTGTTTTAGAAGATCGGCTGACTCTTCCAAGCTTAGAACGAGTCGTTTCTACAGAGCAATTCTTTGGCAGATATGCATAATCGAAGACAGCGTTAATTACTGCAATACCAATAAATTTCTCCCTACATGAAAGCTCGATACGGTCGCTACCAGTTCTGATTACCAAGGCTGTATCGTACCAACCTTCAACAGTGTGAGAATTGCATTTTTGATTCAAGAAATTGATGAAATCGCTTGTATTCTCTACACCAACCAGTGCAATTTCGACAAGGTGCTTTTTTCTCTTTTCTGCCACTACTACCGCCTCCTAGGGTAGAGTATGAACCAGCTGGATTCTTGGTTAAATATCTCAAATAGATAAGCAATTTGCAATAAAATCTTATGGATATGAAAGTTTATAAATTAGAGAAGCCCCGCTTCCGTCCGCGACGCCTTTCGGCAATCGGGACTTCAGCGGGGCTCGTATAGTGCATTCTTTTCGTGCGGTTCAGACGACTCCATTGGAATCTCCTCTTTGCCGCGCTCGCTCCGTGAACCACGCCTCTTCCCTCTCTGCTCGGGCCTTGGCGAGCTTCTCGGCAGCTGTCTCCTTTGCCTTACGCCGCGAGTGCTCATCACAACTTCTGCCGATGGCTGCATCCCTCTTGGGATGGGGAGCCAGTGGAGGTACATAGTGCACTTTCTCATCCGTTGTAAGCATTTCAGTTCACCTCCTTTCGGGAGGATTGGTCACGTTGATAGTGCGATAGAAGATTCGCTCGCCTGGCTGGACTATCTTCTCTGTCTCGAGGAAATCAGTCGGGCAGCCTTTTCGCACGAACTCCTCGTGACATGGCCGGCAAACCAGCTCACCTCTTGCTCGCAAGGTGACACTAGCGGTGCTGGTGCATCTCCGCCGAGCGCATATCCGTGGTGTCTTAATCATCGCCCTTCTCATCGGTTTCACCTCCTCTCGGGTGCGTGATGGGCGATCGAGAGTGATGATCGCGACCAAGAATTGTTGGGACATAGACCGTCACATAATGAGCGAGATCCATACCAGGGTTTTGGGCCAAGGCCTCCTGATGTTCCCAACATAGAGCGCAACCTTGGTCTTGAGAAGTCGATAAGCCGCTTACGGGCTTACCACAAACAAGGCACGCCTTAATAGGCGCCGTCATCGTGCTTCACCTCCTCTCGGGTGAAACGTTCAGATGAGACCTATCTTTTTGCGAACATCATCGAGCGTCTTGCGCGCGATAGGTTCGACCCTCCCTGCCCCTTTGTCAAGGAGCTTATGGAGCGAATCCTTATCTTTCTCAATTTTAAGAATATTATTGCCGATCGGTACGATTTTGTCAATAACAATTTCCGCTAAATCCTTTTTGAACTCGGCATATGTTTTGCCTTGGTATCTTTTTTCCAAATCTTCTACAGATGTGTTAGAAAGTAAACTAAAGATATTTAATAAATTTTTGATGGCTGGTTTATCAGGGCGAGCGACAATTTCGGTGCCGCTATCGGTCACTGCACGGTTAATTTTATGGTTGATAGTATCAGCATCATCAGTTAAGGCAATATAATTATTTGGCGATGTGGCCGACTTGCTCATTTTTTTACTGGGATCATCAAGAGCCATAATGCGAGCACTTTCCTTTTTCATTAAGACATCAGGTAATTTACAAGTTTGTCCGTACTTGTTATTAAATCTCTGGGCCAAGTTGCGTGTTAGCTCCACGTGTTGTTTTTGGTCCTCGCCAACAGGGACAATATCAGTTTGATATAAAAGGATGTCAGCGGCCATTAGTACCGGATAATTAAAAATCCCCAGCGGAATTTTATCAGCAGTAAATTTCGCCGCTATAGTTTTGAACTGGGTCATACGCTTCATTTCGCCAAAATGAGTAAAAGTGTTAATGAGCCATGCTAATTCCGAGTGTTCGGGGCGGTGGCTTTGGATAAAAATTGTACTCTTTTCGGGGTCGACGCCGGCGGCTAAGTAGGTGGCGGCAACGCGATAAATATCCCTGTTGAGTTTTTTGGGGTCAAGCTCGGCGGTGATGGCATGCAAATCGACCACGCAGTAAATGCACTCGTGGTCTTTCTGCAAATCGACCCATTGGGCAATAGCACCGAGGTAGTTGCCTAAGTGGATAATTCCCGATGGCTGAATTCCTGAAAAAACCCGCTTCATTTTATTCACCCTAATAATACAATCGCTAATTACACTCTAATAAATCACTCTAATAATCCTTACGCTAATCTCACCCGAATGATGCCCCATCCTTCGCTAAAGCTACCTGCCCGACTGTATCGTTCAGGCGGGCGGACGGCAGGCAAAAGTATCGCGCCACCGCCTACGGCGGGGTCCCGCCAGAGGCGGGAAAATTGTCACCCGAAAGTATTTGTCATTCCGAGCGAAGTCGAGGAATCCCTTTCTTTATAAACCTGATAAACTTTATGAACTTGACAAACTTGATGAACTATCTTCATCTCCAGTTTATTCTTTCTCAAAATCCTTGACAAGAGCAGGGTTTGGCGATATGATTTGTTCTTCTCGGGCAAGTGGCTCGGGAGGTTATTGGAAGGAGGAAAACACAAGTGATTGATAAGGGTAACCCGGTGGCGGCAGCCGTTCTAGCGGTTGCGATAATCGTAGTGATCGTGTTGCTTCTCGCTTCAAGCTGGCTAGCAGGTCATACTGTTGCAGGTTGGCCAGCTTACGAGCAGCGGCTACAGGTGGGTGTAGAGTACACCACGCACCACTGTGAGCCAGCATCCGACGGCGAGTCGTTCTTCGCGACACTGACGGACAGTCGGGAGCCATATGTACCTCGGCTGTATAAGCTCGGCTTCGAACCACCGGCGCAGTTCATCTGGGGTGCTGATGGCAAGGCGATCCCGCTTGACAGTGGCAGACCAGCCGTACCACCGGCATCGAACCGTCCGTCTTCTGAGAGCGGGTGAGCTATCACGCCCGCCAAGAACACACATCCACCATGAGGCCTCTGGGAGCACCTCCCGAGGCCTCGTTCGTAACTATTTTTCAAAAATCTATCAACCTCTATCAAAATCTGCATTTACTTCGATACTTTAAAGTATCGAAGTGTTTGTATTTTTTGGTAATAAAAATATTGACTTAACAGGGAGAAGGGTGTACTCTTTGCGTATCGATTCCCGTTGGTTTTGTCGCGGGAATCATGACACCTTGAAAGGTAGGTGTTTAGCATGAGCGAAAAACAGGAGCTTTCAGCTGTCAATAGGAAAGCCAGGCGGCTGCTGATGCTCGCTGTTGTCCTTTGGGTGGTGGCAATGGCCGCCGTCGCCGTCGTCAGCATCATCATGCGGCCTTAGGGTCGAGAAGGAGGGCTGAAGTGAAACAGGACTGGACGATACGAGAGTGGATTCTAACCATCATTCTCGCATTCCTTATGGGAATGTTAGCCGGACTTGAGTTGGGTATTTACTTTGCCCAATCCGGATAGTAGTTGAGAAGTGGAAGGAGAGCGCAGAATGGGTTTGCGGTGCATACCCCTGGAGGTGACTGTAGACCAACTCCGGTATGAACTAGCAAGAGTATACGAGGAACTGGGCTACCAAAGGCGCTGGAAGATCTTCTTCATGGTTCTAACTGCCTTGGGGGCAGCGGGTTGTGGGGTTCTTCTAGCAGCTATCTATTTCGGCTGGCTGGGTCAGCCATAGCCCGGGAAGGAGAGTGCGGAATGAGAGAGAAAGAGAAGCAGCCGGCGATGCTGGCCTGGGTGATCGGCACTATCATCGTGACAGTTGCGTTGATAGTAGGGTACTTCGTCTGGCGTGTCCTCTACTTCAGCTGGCCGCATAATCTGCCTCTGGGGAGGTGAGCGCCAATGCGTATCCCTCGGCACTGCGAGGGCGGCTTTCTGGCGAAGAAGGCCACGGAGCGGTGGATACCTAGTCGCTTGGCGCTTGGCGCAGGTCTAACCCCGTGGTGGAACCAAGTCCCAAGCCATCGTTAAGGTGCATCGCCCATGATGTCACCTACCCTACGTTTCAGGGCCCCGCCGGGAGCAAAACCGGCGGGGCCTCTGACAATTTATTTGCCCAATTTAGTTCTTTGGGCTATTTTTATTTTATGAACCTTTGGCAAAAGAAATATATGGTCAGAGCTTTAACTTCACGCTATCTTTACGCGTGGGTGCCGTATTTACGCTATGTCGGGCTCAATGGTTCAGTGGCACGAGGGGAAGCATCAAAATCAAGCGATATTGATATCATGATTGTCAGCGAACCTGGCCATATTTTTACCGTAAGATTTATTGTCGTAGGAATTTTAGCAATATTTGGTCTTAAAAGATCGCAGCATCGTATTACTGGTAAGATATGCGCAAATTATTTTATTACGAGTGATAATTTGGATATTAAGCCGCATAATAAAAAAGTGGCGGGGTGGCATAAATATATGGTGGCGTTAGTAGATCATAATATCTCAAATCTCAAATCTCAAATCTCAAAATTACATCTTAAATCTCAAAATTTTCACAATCTCATCAAAGAGAAAAATCAGTGGATGGGGAAGTATCGAGTGACGATCGATAAGGATCAACTTCATATCAACCAAAGCATCAAGCCGATAGGGGAGGAGTGGGCGACAGTGAGAACATTTTTTGAAATTTTACTTCTGCCAATTGCCGATGCGCTGGAAATAGTCTTAAAAATTATTCAAATTTATAAAATTAAAAGACATCCGTTAACATCAATCAATCCACAAAAAATAATCGTCAATGATAAAGAATTAATGTTCCATCCCAAGAAACACAGATAGATGCGGATTTCTACGCTGATTTATGCGGATAATACAGAAGATCTTGATTTTTCAATCACCGGGTGATACATTTGAATATCTCCCATGAGCTTTGGGAGAAATCCTTTGCAGAGAAAGGAAGATGCACATTGATAATTAGATTGTTTCAAAGAAAAAAGAACGGAGGTTTAAATGTCATATTAACCGAGGTATCTTCACAGGCACTATTGGGTAGGTTAGCTAAACTCGAAGTAATAGAAATCGATGAGAATCTAATAAATGATAGTTTAGAGTGTAGATTTGTATCACCCAGCGGACATAGCGTTAGATTAATGATCACATCAGATGAAATTCGTGTAGATTTTGGAAAGTCAATAGAAGAGGTAAGAATGAATTCTACATCTTTGGTTTGTAAACCGTTCCAATTTCTTGATAGTGGCCCGACCGATCCAGCAAAGGAGGAATGATGGTTGGACACCTACAACCATACTCTCACCGCAGTAGCAGTTGCACTCTTGGTTCAAGACCAGCCGTTAGCAATCAAGGTGGCGGTAGGCGTCGCACTGGTTCTATCCCACCCGTTTTTCGATGGTATTCCCCACCTTCATTTGTATAACGCCGAAAGGCTCAAGGAAAAAGAACACCAATTAGGTGCTCTAATCGAGCTGGGCGGAGGGTTAATTTTTATCCCTCTAATGATGGTTTGGCTGTGTGGCATCAACCCGTGGCTGATACTGAGCTATGTGGCAGCGGCCAGTGCTTTCGATGCGTTAGTGGTTATCGAAAAATTTCTGGTTGCCGATGCCAAAAAGAGGTGGATCAAAAAGATCAATCATCTTGCCCACTTCTGGGAATGGAAGTTGGATAATAAAGGAGAAGAAGTTAAAAGGATGTCTCCCGATGCCAAGGCCGCTTGGGAAATCGGCCAAACTGTTGTTCTTATTTTTTTAGTAGTCTTCATCATAATCTTTCGTGGCGCGCCGTAACCGGCGCGCCATTTTTCTATTTGATGTCAAGACCTCTTGACATTATTAATAATTACATGATATTTTTAGGTATGCGGCGGGTAGTTGAGTTTCCCCCTTGCTCGCTACCCTGCCGCATTAAATAAAATCACAAATCTCAAATTACAAATCACAAACAATATCTAAAGTTTTAAAATTTAAATATTTTAAATATTGAAATTTATTTGCTATTTGATGCTTGAGATTTGGTGCTTAAAATAAAACCGGAGGTTTTATGAAGGTTAGACCCTTACAAGATAAGATTTTTATCGAGCCGTTGCAGGAAGATGCCAAAACCAAAAGCGGCATCTATCTTCCTGATTCAGCAAAAGAGAAGCCAAAACAGGCAAAGGTTTTAGCTGTTGGTGAAGGAAAAATTGTTGATGGTAAACGCCAAACCCCATCTGTAAAACCAGGCGATATGGTTTTAGTTAAGGAGTGGGGTGGCGACGAAATCAAAATCGATGGCAAAGAATATAAAATAGTTAGTGAAGAAGATGTCCTCGGAATCATTGAATAAATAACAAATATCAAATCACAAATATCAAACAATATCTAAAGTTTTAAAATTTAAATATTTAAACATTGAAATTTGTTTGTTATTTGATGCTTGATTATTGAGATTTTCATGAAAGGATTATATGGCAAAACAAATTAAATTTTCGGAAGAGGCACGCGCCGGCCTTAAAAAAGGCGTCAATATCTTGGCTGATGCCGTCAAAGTGACCTTGGGTCCCAAGGGCCGCAATGCGGTACTGGACAAGGGTTTTGGTTCGCCAACCATCACCAATGATGGTGTTACCATCGCCAAAGAAATCGATTTGGAAGATAAATTTGAAAATATGGGTGCCCAACTGGTTAAGGAAGTTGCTGAAAAAACTAACGATGCGGCCGGTGATGGCACCACTACTGCCACACTTTTGGCCCAATCAATCATCAACGAAGGCCTTAAAAACGTTACTGCCGGCACCAATCCTGTTGCTTTGCGCCGCGGGCTGGAAAAGGGTGTTGCCCAAGCAGTCAAAGCGTTGCAAGCTCAAGCCAAAGACATCAAGGGCAAAGAAGAGGTGGCCCAAGTAGCATCAATTTCGGCTGACTCTCCAGAAGTGGGCAACCTCATCGCTGAAGTTATCGATATGGTGGGCCGCGATGGCGTTATAACTGTGGAAGAATCACAAACCTTGGGACTGGAAAAGGAAGTGGTTGATGGCATGCAGTTTGACCAAGGTTTTGTCAGTGCTTACATGATGACCGATACTGCCCGCCAAGAAGCGGAATTGGAAAATCCTTTGGTTCTAATCACCGACAAAAAAATCAGCGCGGCTGCTGATATCGTTCCTCTTCTGGAAAAAATTCAAGAAGCCGGTAAAAAGGATATTCTTATCATCGCTGAAGAAGTCGAAGGCGAGGCGCTCGGTGTTTTAGTTCTTAACAAATTGCGCGGCGTCTTTAATGCTGTCGCCGTTAAAGCCCCTGGTTTTGGTGACCGCCGCAAAGAAATGCTTCAAGACATTGCCGTTTTGACTGGCGGGGAGTTGATTTCCGATGAAACCGGTATTGCTTGGGAAAATGTCACGCTGGAAATGCTTGGTAGCGCGCGCAAGGTGACTGCCGATAAGGATAAAACCACTATCATCGATGGCGGCGGCAACTCGAGCGATGTCAAAAAGCGAGTCGAATCTATAAAAATGCAAATTGAAAAAACCGACTCTGACTTTGACCGCGAAAAATTGCAGGAACGATTGGCAAAATTGGGCGGCGGAGTCGGCGTTGTCAAAGTCGGTGCCGCCTCTGAGGTCGAACTCAAAGAGAAAAAGCATCGCATTGAAGACGCAGTTTCTGCTACCAAGGCAGCGCTCGAGGAAGGAATTGTTTCCGGAGGTGGCGTAGCTTTGGTTGATGTTATCCGCTCGCTTGATGAAGTAAAGGTAGAAGGTGAAGAAAAAATTGGCGTGGCAATTTTAAGAAAATCCTTGGAAATGCCAATTCGCCAAATTGCTGCCAATGCCGGCAAGGATGGTTCGGTGGTAATCGAGGAAATCAAGCGTAAAGAAAAAGGTGTCGGTTATGATGCCGCAGAGGACAAATTTGTCAATATGATTGATGCCGGTATTATCGACCCACTGAAAGTTACCCGTTCGGCGCTGCAAAACGCAGTTTCGGTTTCGGCGATGGTTCTTACAACTGAAACTGTGGTTACCGACCTCCCGGAGAAAAAAGATGACGCTGCAGCTGCAGCCGCCATGGGCGGCGGCATGCCGATGATGTAAAATCAAGTCAAAAATTAGAAATCAAAAATCAAAATGTTGGTATGCCTACGGCATGATTTATTGTTCGAGTGAAGATACTTCTGAATCGAGAACTATCTAAAAAAGAAGAGGCGCGGCGCCCGGAACGGGCGCCGCGCCTTTGATGTGAGAAGTTAATTAATAAAACGGTGTACATATGTATCACCTTCTGTTTGAGAAAGATCAATAGGATCACTTTTTTGATCCTTTCGCCAAGATCGATTGTGATCTGGCGTTTCGGCCCAAAGTCGAATTTTATCTGCCTCAATTTTAACATCATCTTCAGCAAGAATTGCTTTTTCTCCTGGTTTGAATTCCCAATATATAATTTTATATGGATCTTCATCGGTATTGTGCCAACCATCTTTATTATGCCAAGCTACATAAACATATATATTATAATCAGAATCATTGATTATTCTGACATATTTCAGAGTGGTACCATTTCCGTTTTCCTCTGGTGGACTATCTCCGTCGACCAATTCGACTTTGATGATTAAATCATTAATGTCATTATCGGTCCAGTCTTCGAAAGCAAGTTGCCAGGTAGTTGCCAAACTACCAGTTGAAATCTTCGGGTATCTGCGCTCGCGGGCGTAACTAGAATCGATAAAGAATTTAAGCGCATCGCCAGTTTGGTAGGGTCCAATATACCAAACCTTGCCAATCGGATCAGATGTCACATTCGCAGAGATAATCTGTTCACGAGTCCCGATTATTACCCCGAATTTATTAGTCGAAACACCTTCGTGACTAACAAGAGTAACTTTGAGTTTTCCTCCCGGAGTAGGAATAGTTAAGTTCTGGCCGTTATCTGGTTGGGATGAGTTAATAGGAGGAAGAATGGAATTTTCTCGTAAAACAACTGCACGTGCTTTAGAAATTATCGCCGCACCAGGCTTGTGGATATATAGGAAGTCGTTGTTTGTGGCCTGCTGATTTGCTTCATCTCGAGACAGGAAACGATCGTTAAGATAGAAGTTGCCATTTTGAAAATACTCTTGATCAGAGGTATTTGTCGCTGCTATCTTCTCAGTAAAGGCTATTGTAGGACCCCTTTTGATAGCAAGGGCAATGGCTTTCCAGCTTGATTCGGGATAATTAGGGTTGAGTGGTTGCTCAAGATTGATGATTGTACCATGTTTGAGATTTGTCAATTCAGTAGGGAAATGTCCGTGAAAATCGCAATTACTGGTAGCAACTAGCGGCTTAAAATTACCTTGTAATCTATCTCGGTTGATAAGACCAAGTGCTTCAAGGCACTTGTTATCATCGGTTTGGAAGAATTCTACTCCATCAACAGAGTTAATTTTATTCTTATACATTGTGTACCAACCGGGTCGTATAGGATCTTCAGCATATGGATGGGCAATAATAACTGCCAAACCGGCATCATGAGCCAATTTAGCAATTACATCCTGAGCCATATCTATCGACATGTCTTTTTGGGGTGGATCAAAGCAATTAATACGAAGTTTGTCCTTGATTGTCTGATAGAGGGTTGAGGTTATGTCACCAATAAGCAGCATATGAACCCTGTTGTTGGGATTCTGTTGATCTTGGGTGCAATCGGCTTTGCCACCTAACTCAACTTCGAGACCCGGTACAACAACAATCCCAGTTGAAGTAGTAACACGGCGACAAGTATCAATATATTGCTCAATCCCAGTACGCTTTTCGATACCCATAAATGGATTAAGAAGTTGCGGTCGAAATGATCTTCTTACCCAGTCCCATGAATCCAAATCAATATCATCAAGATGGTCACAAACAACAAAGAATTTTGCCCCATTGGTATCATTAAAAGCTTGCCCTAATGTTTCGATGGTATTTGCCCCATCGGAGAAAGTTGAATGGATATGGATAATCCCGCAACAAGATTCGGCGCAGACAGATTGAGGGCAAAGGCATAATACAACTATAGCAGCAACGATTAATATAGCCGTGCGCAGGACATGCAACTCACTCACTCCTTTTCGCGTGCTTGATTGTCAAGGAGCTGGGAGGCTCCCCGCTAGCTAAATTATACCTGAAAAATAGAACTATTTTATTAATTTAATTAAAAAAGAGCCCCGAAGGGGCTCGAGGAACTTACCTAACACGAAGAGGATGTTTACGATAGCCATATCGTCTTAAATAATGATAGCTTCCAGCTCTATGACAATTTCTTCCTATCTTCCGGATACTTTTTCGGAACTTCCTTAAGGCAACGCGTGTGCGATATTGCATATCCGGGGTCACTTCAACCAACACCTTTCATGTTTAATCGTATCAGAAAATTTATCATTTTAACATTGGGGTGATAAGGTTTTGCCAGAGAGCAGTGTTTATTACATAAATTGCGGGCCAGGCAATAGGCAACAGGAGAATAAAAATTATTAAATAGATAATATTTCTCTTGATAAAAATAAAAATCAAAAGCAATAAAATCGCAATTATCAGTAATGCTACAAACACTCTCATTCCTTCAGGAACAAAATTCAACGAGTGGCTGTAAGAGTAAAAAATTTCATTAAAATTAGTCATAGCATCTACCAAAAATTACTTGAAACTGCTTTTTAGTGTATTGGTCATCATTTCCCATAAACTATAATATGGCTCTAATGTATTGACCATAAAAATATCGCTATGGGCTTTTTCATCTTTTGTTCTTGAATAAGCAACGATATTGTATGTGTTAGCATTGGGGAGATGAGGAAGAATTACTCGATGTGAGGAATTGAGTATCATTTGCTCTTCGGTAGAAGCAAGTTCTTTTTTATTCAGTCTAACACCTTGATCATAAGCCACCAAACTCGTTGATGTTTTATTAGTTTTCCAGGTGAAATAAATTGTTGAATGGTGATTATCTTCGCGTTTAACTTTTGCTCTAACATCGTAAATTACTAAAGGACCACCTTCCGAAGTATCAGGCCATCCTTCTTTGGCACAGTCTTCACAAAGCGATTTTAATAGAGCATCGGAACAAGAAAGAAGGTTGATACAAGTTGTCACCGAAGTTTTTGGAGTAAAGAAACCATTTGTCGTGTCGTCAGTAAACGATGTGTCATCGGTGTCGCAAATTCCAAATGCTTCACAAGGGTCGATGATAAACCCACCACCGCCAAGTAATTTGCAACTTGTGTCACATTGCCCAAGACCATTGGCAGCACCTTCGTCACATTCTTCTCCCAAATCAAACTGAACAATACCATCACCACAATATTCGCTACTGCTATCGTCAGTTATATCGTCACCTGTAATATCATCTCCACCAGTATCGTCACCTGGGGGGCTTGACGTATCGTCATCACCTGGGGGGCTTGACGTATCGTCATCACCTCCGGTATCATCGCCGGGTGGAATAGATGATCCTATTGCATATACGCAGCAACCAAAATATGGTCCTGGTACACAACGTTTGGTATAACCTGACATATCAGGACAATCACTATCTACTGAACAACACCCTTGTGAGCAAGTACAGGTTGGAGTTGAGGAAGTGGAAGTAGTTGTTGGTTTTGCGTAAGTACTAAATCTATCTGGAGAGGTTTTTTTTAATCCTTGCATAATGTCTGGTACCACTAAAAAGGATACTACAAGTACTGCAGCAAAAATCGCTCCCAATACAAGCGGTTTAAGAAAGGGGTTTTTCGTTTTACCCTCCGTTTATATTATATCAGATAGCAGTTTCAGCTTCGGCAACCTTTTCTACTTCAGTTAACACTTTTTTTATTGCATCGGCGCGGATAATTATTTTATCGAATTTTATTTCTATAATATTCGAGCGGCTAATAATTCGATTATTGCTTAATAAACGATGGGTATAAATTTTTGCCAGAGTGCCAGAATTTGGGTTTATTTCGAAATCATAGACCGCGCCGATGCGATACCCATCGCGAGTTTCCACTGGCAATCCTATCATATTAAAATCCTTTTTTTGAAGTTCCTTGATCCTAACAACTTCTTCAATCGGTAAAATTACTTCACTTGATAGTACAACGACGCCGTTTTTATCAATCTCACGAATATCCTGCCAGCTGATAGCATGCTGGTTCATGTCAAATATATTTTTTTTGATGATAAGGCCTAACACTGAGCCGTCATCCGGATCGATAACAATATCATCAACAGTACCTACCTTGGCCTTGTCTTCTAGCGAACCCACTGGCAATCCCACGAGTTGAGAATATAGATAGTTCATAGCCTAAGTATAAAGTATAAAGTTTAAGGTATAAAGTGATAGAACAAGTAACTTTCTACTTTGAACCTTTAACTTTTAACTGTGCAAAGTGTCTGTAGATCCACCAAACAATTCCCAAGACGATAATTATCAATATCACATAATCAAATTTCCGAAAATAGACTTCGAGATGTTCCCAGTTTTCACCAAGTTTGATGCCAATAAAAGCTAGCACCCAGCTCCAAATAACCGAGCCGACAAAAGTGTAAATCAAAAATCGCCCGATGGGTACCTTGGCAATGCCGGCCGGGAAGGAAATAAACGTTCGTACAATTGGTAGGAGTCGTGAAAAAAAGGCAATCGATGCGCCATATTTTCTAAACCATTTCTCCCCCATATCTAAATCATGATGGCTTAAAAGAACATATTTGCCATAACGCTCAACCAAAGGCCGGCCGCCGACATATCCTAGCCACCAAGAAAAAGCCGAACCGATAGTGCAGCCAAGCCCTCCGGCTAGTGCCACTAGCCATAGGTTTAATTGCCCTTCATGCACTAAAAATCCGGCAAAAGGCATAATCACTTCGCTGGGCAAAGGTATATTAGCCGATTCAATAGCCATCAATAAAATTACCCCCCAGTAGCCGCCGGCGGAAATTACTCCAATGATAAATAATCCAATTGCCCCTAAAATATTGCTAACCATTTTATCAAATATTATCCTTCGAGTGAGCTAAGCGCATCGAGAAGTTCTAACGGCTGATAGTTCTCGACTCTCTCCGATCGCTCGAACAATATGTAAGTGCGCACATTAAAATCCGAATATTTTAAATGTTGCGTAAACTATTACTCCACTTAAAATCGCACCGGCACAAACCTGTGCCACGGAATGTCTTTTGCGATATACTCTTGCCCACATCACCAGCGGCACTAACGCAAATAAATACCAGAACTTGCAATCAGCCAATATATTGATAGTTGTTACAACCATCATTATGGTTGCGGCGTGGACGCTAATTTTCCAAAAAATGGTTATGAAAAGTAGGAAAAGCAAAACCAAAATTAGTGCCATTAAAAATACCTGCACCTCTATGGGCACGCCCAGTTTAAAGAATATAAGAAGTGTAATAATCATTCCCAAACCAGCGATTAAAAATGGGCCGATACGGTCGGCTTTATCATTGAGCCATAAATCTTTAACCCAATGGAGTTTATAGGCGATAATTGTATAAATAGTTGGGGCAAGGCCGACTAAACCCACAGCAATAGATGCCCAAATAATGCCCTTGTTGGCATCGGGCGCAAAGTAAAAAACCAAAAATAACAAAAATACCCCTATGATAAGTGGTGGCTGGAAAAGCTGAGAAATAAGTCTTGCCGAATAATCTAAAAATTTTTTCATGCCAAGTGAATTTTATGGGCGACTGTTATTATCGGATTATAAACGTATTTGGTTAGTGGTCCTTTAAGCCAGTTAAGGAGAAGTGCGGCTAAAACTCCAGAAATTATCCCCCCTATTATATCAAGCGGATAATGGACACCGGTAATCACTCTGGTTACTACTACAACCAGTCCGATTCCTAAAAACCACCATCCGAGTTTTTTGAATCCCAAAAGAAATGCTGCCATGACTAAGGCCGCAAAAAGGGCGGCGTGGTCGGAAGGGAAAGAATAATCGGGTCGGTGGAAAATCACTTCTTTAATATCAATTGATTGCACCATAAATGGCCGCGGCCTAAACCAAATAAATTTAGCAAAAAGTCTGTTGGCTAGCATCGGTAAAAGGGCAGAAAAAAGCATCTGCAGGGCCGCTTTTTTGGTGTGACTGGAATAAATCCAAACACCAATGAGGATTATTGGCACTAAATAAACTAAACCAATGCCTAAATATTCGACAATTTTATCGAAGACGGAGCTATAACCCACGATTGAGTTGGCTTGCTGCAGCAACCAATTATCCCAATATGATAATATTTGGATCAAATTTACTCCAATTTTACTGTACCAACTCAAGGCGTATAATGGAAGAGATAGAATCTCAAAATCCAAATCTCAAAGTCCAAAATGGCAATGAAAAATGCAAAATTTTGAATTTTGGATTGTAATTTTGAGGTTTGAATTTTGGAGTTTGGATTATGGATACATCTAAAGCTTATCAGGAGAAAGAAAACTCGAGTCAAGAAGGAGATGCGGAGGAGCAGGCTAAATCCGAGATGAAAAAGACCACGCTGGGGCAGTGGATGATTAGATTTGTTGAATATTGTGTTGTCGATCGTGGCCATTCGGAACTAACACGCCAAAATTATCTCCATTATCTAAGGCGCTTTCATGAGTTTGCTACTGGGCACGGCGTTACCAAACCATCGGGTATTACGATGGAGATGGTTCACGATTGGCGCATGGACTTGTCTACCAAAAAAATTGACGGCAAATCTCTTGGTAAAAAAACGGTAAACTATCACGCCATCGCCTTGCGTTCATTTTTGAAATACTTGGCCAAAAATGACGTCAAGGCGATGGCGCCTGATAAAATCGAACTGGCCGAACAGCCGGAGCGCAGTGTCAGCTTTCTGGAGCCAGAAGAAGTTGGGGAACTATTGGAGGTTTATCAGGGGAAAAATATCACAAGTCTCCGCAATCGGGCGATTTTGGAAATTTTATTTTCATCTGGTTTGCGCGTTTCGGAATTGGTGAAGCTCAAGTGCAGCGAAATCAGTGTCAAAAAGAAGGAATTTTCAGTGGGCGGCAAGGGCGGAAAAAGGAGAGTGGCATTTTTGTCTGATTCGGCACGCCACTGGTTGCGTAAATATTTGCGGCGCCGTAAAGAAAAATCCAAATGGGTGTTTGTGGGTAATAAAAGATTCAAGATTCAAGATTCAAGATTCAAGAATGATAAAAAAGATGGCACCAATCACCAATCACCAATCACTAAACACCGATCACAAAAGATTAAATCCGACCACCATCTTACTGCGCGTCAAGTGGAAAGGATCGTCACTAAGGCGGCTAAAAAAGCTGGTATCGCCAAAAAAGTTACGCCTCATGTGCTGCGGCACTCGATGGCCACCGATCTTTTGGCCAACGGTGCTGATATCCGCGCAGTCCAAAGCATGCTCGGCCATGCCTCCATTACTACTACCCAGATTTATACCCATGTGACAAACAAACGCCTGCGCGAAGTCCACGAAAAATATCATAGTAAAACAAAAGACGACAAAGAACTTGATGAAAATGAATCTACACCAAAAGTAAGAACTTATAAAACGAGCTGAGCCCCCGGATGGGGGCTCGTGTGACTGAGATGGGCGAGTGCTAGGACTGTGGGGCTGAGAGCTGGGCGAGTCTATCGTTGAGGGTCTTCTCCTCATCGCTCCCCATCGTGACGTGGCCGAGTACTCTCTTGATCTCTTCCGCTGTGCTGGCAAGTGTGATGCAGCACATAAGTGCTACCACTGATGCATGGCTTCCATCGAGGGCCATCGCGACTTCCCGAAGGAAGATAATAATATATCAATTTTAACAAGATTTGTCAACTTGTTTGTCCTAATTAATAAACCAGTTACACCTACGAAGTGTAAACGGTTACTGGTTCAGGTTCTTGGTGTTTCGCATATTATTGATACTAAATAGAGATTTTTAGAAACTTGAAGACTTTACGAACCTGGTGAATTGGTTCGATTTCTATTGACTTTTTAATCAAAAAATGTTATTTTCTTAATAAGCTGTGTTAAACCGCCTCGCGGCAAGATACAGCAAGCACCTTCTATCGAGAGGTCGTGACAGTATGTGTGAATCTGTGCAAGATGGAGCTCTTAGTGAGGAGCAAGTCAACCGATTGTCATTCTGTGCGTGGCAGGCTAGAACTCCCGATGAGAAGCGGGAAGCCTTCGGTGCCCTGGCGAAAACAGGTGTTATTAGACACCTTCCTGCCAAGGTGATTGTATTCGATGCACCAGTCGATCTCCGACGTCAGTTGTACGATGCTGCGACCGATGAGCAGCGCTTGGAAGTAAGGGCTCTTGTACTGGAGTGTTTCCTGCAAGGCGAGCTTGTCCTAGAAGATCTGGAGTAAGTAGTACAAGCCTTGTGCTTACTCGGCGGATGTTGCGCCCTCTCGGACGTTTTAGCGTCCCACTCGGGTATCAAGGATACCCTTCACGTAAGCACAGGCGAGTACCATACACGGTCACTCGCCTTCTCGTTTTTATTAGACTCTTTTTTTATTACCCAAACCAGTTACACCTACGAAGTGTCAACGGTTACAGGTTCAGACTATTAGGGATTTAGCCGTGGCGGAAGAAAACTACGTCGGCGTCTTTGACTATGTAATCGCGGCCTTCGAGGCGCATTTTACCGGCGTCGGCAGAGCGACGCCAACCATCCTGTTCAATAAAATCATCGTAAGAAATTACTTCGGCGCGGATGAATTTTTTTTGAAAATCAGTGTGGATTTTGCCGGCGGCATCATAAGCACTATCACCTTTTATAATAGTCCATGCCCTTGATTCGTTAGGCCCGGCAGTGAAAAACGTGATCAAATCAAGAAGTTTGTAAGCTTCGCGCGCTAATCGATCAAGTCCTGGCTCCTTGAGCCCGATTGTTTGTAAATATTCTTGTTTCTCACTCTCAGGCAGCGCAGCGATTTCCGATTCGATTTTAGCCGATATCGCAATTGTCGGTATGTCAACTGATAATATGTCTGACAATTTATACTTTTCGTGAATATCTTCAGAGTTTAGGCCAGCATCATTTTCGTCAACATTAAAGACAACCAATATTGGTTTTACAAGAAGAAGCGGCAAAGATTCCTTAACTATCGCCTGCTCTTTTTTATCAAAATCATTAAGATTAATTAATTTATTGTTATTTAAAAACGGTTCGATTTTTTGGATCAGAGCCAGCGCCGCGCGGGCCTGTTCACCTTCTTTGTCTACTGATTTAGAAGATGATAATAAACGCTCTTTGATTTTAGATAAAGTTTGCAGATCAGCTAGCGCTAATTCGGTAATAAGAGTTTCGATGTCGCGGCGAGGATCAACCCTACCTTCAACGTGAATCGTGTCGGATTTTTCAAAAGCACGAACAACAAGGCAGATGGCATCAACCTCACGGATATGGGACAAAAATTTATTGCCCAAGCCCTCGCCTTTGTGAGCACCACGAATGAGCCCCGCAATATCAAAAAATTCTATTGTGGTGGGAACAGTAGTCTGAGAATTCTCAATCTTCGTAATTTTAGTAAGACGCTCGTCAGGTACCGGCACAACACCGACATTAGGATCAATGGTGGTGAATGGAAAATTCCTCACTTCCGCTCGTGCGCTTTTCACCAACGCATTAAAAAGCGTACTTTTTCCAACGTTAGGTAGCCCAACGATTCCTATACTCAATGACATTTCTAAATATCTCCTGTTATTAAATCTTCAATCAAATAAGTGCAGTCCCTCAGAGCGCGCACTGAAAGTACACTATGCAATAGGTTTTTCAGTAAGCGCGGCGTGGGACCGACATTCGGCAACCCAACAATACCAATTGATAGTGACATAAATTTATAAAATTAATTTATATTGACATTATATCTGTTAGTTGGTTCAATGGCAATGACAGTTGTTGCTCTTTGACAAACTGCTGATGAAAGGCAAAGGAGGCACGAACGGATGGCAAAAGAAATAAACCTACTCCCCGGTAGTGCAATTTCTGCACTTATGGGGCGATCTGGGCTTAGTCCCGAGGAATTCATTACCTTAGTTGATGGTGGACTATCGATACATATTACTCCGTCTCTGACAGTAGAAACATTGTCGAAATGGACTAAGCTTAATCGTCTGAGTTTAGCAAAATCGGCTTTTTTCTACCGAGTAGCGGCCGAGATCCGTTTTGTTTGGAGAGGAAATCGTTGGATAAGAACAAATTCAATACGAATGCTGGGCGAAGATGTAGTAAAGTTACGTCAAAGACATGGTTTAACCCAGACTCAACTTGCTATGGAACTTGACACCACTCAACAGTCTGTTGCACAGTGGGAAAAGTATCCATTTAAGGCATTAGGTGGCGTGACAACCTACGCCCTACGTGCTTTAGAGCACGCATTGGCAGAAAGAAACGCTGAAGGAGGTGCGAGATGATAGACCTTGGTACCAGCGCGAATTTAACGTGTATATCACTTCTATTTGCCAAAGCAGGTAAGGCCATCCAAAAATATCGAAAGAACGCACCATTAAACGAAGAAAACCGGCGACATTTGAGATTAATTAATGAATTTTTTAGTGAAATGCGAGGAGTTGAAGAATATTTAAGGGGAATAATCGCTATTGGTTCAATTGATGATCTGGATAGATTTGAGGTACTCTGTGTTCTAATAACTGAGGCACATGTGGGTGAGTTAGTACCGACTGTTGTTAGAACATGCCAGAATGTTTCTAATGGAATCGCGGTAACCGAAGAGGATATGCAGACAAGCGAGAGTTTCCTAAGCAAAGTGATTCACAGGGCTACGGATGCTATGTATGACTGGTGTGAGAATTGGCGTGAACATATTCGGCACCAACTTACTGGTTTCTTTACTTCGGAAAATGAAGTTGTTTCGGATTCTGTATAATATCAACGGGCGGACTTACCAGGTTCGCCCTTTTTTATGAATTTAAAAGACCTGTAGCCCGGCTGGAATAGCCCGGGCTACGTGGGAGCGGAATCATCGTCAGGATCAAGTGCGAATTCAGCAACAAGAACATCATGTCCATCCCTAAGATCATTTGGGGTGAGTGCAACCCTTGCTGTTCCGTGGACACGGCCATTTTGTGAGATAAAGGCAATACCGATAGAATAGGTTTCCGCTTTGTGTTCTTCAGGAGGAATATCGTCGAAATAACGACATCTAGTTGAGATGACCTTACAGTTAGGATGGAGCCTTCCTAAGATAATACGTACAGCTTCTTCGGGTGTTTTTGGCTCAAGACAACAGGTTCGAATGCTTTCCCAATCCTCACTCAAGATGACGTACCTCCTTTCAGAGAGTAGGATCGTGCTAATTCAATAATATCATATTGCTATTGCATTAAATGCAAATAATTGATAGTATAACTGTGCATAAGTAGAAGTCCTTCTCCGACGTTGCAGTCGGAGGCTTGGCTCGGGACTATAGTTCGAGCCGTACACCCCACTCCATCAAGATTACGCGGGGTAAGAGCGCCATAAGGACTAGAATTAGTTTATCAAGTTCACCCGCCTAGACTCGGTGTTAGGCGAGGCTGGTAAGGTTCGTCAGGTTCATCAAGTGGCATAAGATAGGATTGCCACATGTTGTTGGTGATGACATAATAGAAATGAAAGGTGATATGCAAGAATATGAAATTACATATTTAGTCGAGAATGAAGATGCGGCTAAAAACCAGGTTGTCGAAGGGGCAATCAAAAATCTTGGCGGCCAAATCAAATCTGCCAAACCTTGGGGACAGCGCAATTTGGCCTACCCTATCGGCAAGTTAAATACTGCATTTTATGTGACAGTCGTTTTCGAGATGGTTCCTGACAATATCCGCAAATTAAATCGTACTTTGCGTCTTGATAGCAGTATCATTAGGTTTTTGATTGTCCGCGGCGCCTATGAACTGAAAGAAGAAAGGCCGGAAGATAGAAGGTATGAAAAGAAGCCGGAAGAAAAAACTATTGAAATCAAGCCAAGAGAGATCAAATCAGAAAAAGTTGAGCCCAAACCAGTTGAACCTAAAATCGAAATCAAACCTGTTGCATCCAAGCCGATGCCGAAACCTATCATCAAAAAAACAATCGAAAAACCTGCTCCTAAACCAAAAGCGGAAAAACCAGCCGCTAAACCTGTTGCACCTAAAAAGGCGGAAGCATCAGACGAAGAAAGATTGAAACAATTAGAAGATAAACTCCAAGACCTCTTAAAAGAGTAAAGGCGGCAATATGTTAAACCTCAACAGAGCGATGATTCTAGGCAACGCGACGCGCGATCCCGAAACTCGCTATACTCCTAACGGCCGAGCAGTGGCCAATTTTGGAGTAGCGACCAACAGGCGGTGGACAACTCAGGCTGGCGACACTCAAGAAAAAGTAGAATTTCATGATATCGTTGCTTGGGGCAAATTAGCCGAAATTACGGGCCAAATTATTAAAAAAGGCGCTAAGGTTTATGTGGAAGGCCGCTTGGAAACCCGCAGCTGGGAAGCGCCTGATGGCTCAAAAAGGCAAAAAACTGAAATAATTGCTGAAAATATTATTGCCCTTTCACCACGTGGTTATTCGGAAGGGTCAGCATCACCTGCTCCACAGGAACCGTCGGCAGGAGTTGATAAAGTGCCGGAGGAGAATATCAATCAACTGCCTGAAAATGAGAAATCGGCCAAGCCAGCATTGAAACCTGCTCCCAAGAGCACAAAAAAAGAAGATAAAGAAGATAAAAAAGACGAAGATGCGATTGATTTAAACGATATTCCATTTTAATAATATAATATTCGAGCCTGTCGAGAATTATCATCATTTTTAACTTCTCGATTCGTTTCACTCTCTCGAAGAGTAAAAAAATTAGGATTTAATATGAGAAAAAGAACAGTCAAAAATATAGATTATAAAGATCCGGCGACCCTGTCGCGCTTTCTGTCGCGCTGGGGCAAAATTAAGCCATCTAGCGCTACTCGGTTGGGTGCTAAAGATCAACGTAAACTAACTGAAGCCATCAAACGGGCAAGATTTTTAGCGTTGATGCCATATGTCAAACGCTAAAGCGCTAATAGGCACTCTAATGCACGCAAATCTTTCTCGAATCAGCGCGCGAATGCCAAAGCCATAATATTAGAGTGTTGATTAGAGATTAATTAGAGTGAATTGGAGTGAACTTTTATGTTAAGCATTTCAGATTTACAAACTGGAGTTTATGTTGTCTGGCAGGGTGAACCGGCTCAGGTTATTTGGCGTGAGCATACAAAACTTGGTCGTGGTGGCGCAATTTTGCGCACTAAAATTCGTGGCCTAAAATCAGGCACAATTTATGATGTAACTTTCAAGGGCAACGATTCGGTGGAAGAAGCTGATATATCGCGCAGCAAGGCTCAATTTCTCTATCGCGAAGGAGATACTCTCCATTTTATGAAACTAGATGATTATGACCAATTTACACTTGGCAGGGATGTAGTTGGCAAGCAAGCAAATTTTTTAACTGAAGGCACGGCGGTTGATGTTATGAATTTAGAAAGTAATCCTATCAACATCCAAATGCCTGTGAAAGTTGAACTTAAAGTAGTTTATGCTGAACCGGCAACTCGTGGCAATACCGCCCAGGGTAATGTTACTAAACCAGTAGAACTGGAAGGCGGTGCGAAGATTCAAGGGCCGTTGTTTCTGAAAACCGGTGATATGGTGCGGGTCAATACCCAAACTGGAGAATATGTCGAGCGAGCTTAGCTCGCTCGAGTAGAAAGTATTAGGTATGTGATATCGCTTTTAACTTTATACTTTGAATTTTTGACTTTGCTTATTGACAAGATTACTTTTATTGATCTATAATAATCCTTCAGCAGTTGTTCGTTGACATGCTGACAGAAAGGAGAGATGGCCATGAGTGCTGTCTCCTTAACCCCCGAAGAGAAGAGGGCAAGTTTTCTTCGAAAGCACCTTGATCGTGTTCCAAAGCTTCTAAATGTACCAGCAGATCAGAATGGTAATAATCCTTATCACAATGGTCGGCGAAAGGTGCCGATTGCACCTGATGGGCAAGAATTTGTGATAGTGCCAATTGAGGAAATTATAATCCTTCCAACTGTCGTCGAAGCCAAAGAGACTGCTCGGAGGAAAGAACCCGTGAAAGTGATAGTTAAATGGGGGAAAAGTAAAGCGCAAATCCGTATCGGTTGGCGTCGCCATCTGCGACGTTTGGTGCGTGCCGGAAAAGCACCCAGCTTCGGCCCATCAGATAAGATCAAAGCGAGAGGGGAGTGATCCAAGATGTCTAATCAGCAAGGTAATTTTGGGTTAATACATCCTTGGGCTCGACTTCCGTATTATCAAAGAGCTTTTAACAGGATCTGTAAACTCGCCCCTTTAGATTCGGATAGGGAAGAAGATGTATTTCAGTACTTTGTTCTTCTCTTAGAACGTCTGTTACAGGTCCAGCAGATAACACTTCCAGGTGCTTTTGAATATCATTGGACTGAAAAAGGAGCTTATTCCCAATTCTTGGATGATGAGATCGGGGTTCTCCAAATGGTTAGGAGAACGGATCCTGATTTCAAACCAACGCGTATAAATAGGCAAGATTTACGGAAGTTCAGAATAGCAGTAAATGAGCTCAAGTCAATAATTGATTGTCGTCCGCAACATCACAATACACAATTGTATTGGTTGGGACTTCTTGCAACTATTATCTACTCCTTAGAGCATGATAATATTAGGAAAAAGAACGATATCTATGTAAACCTTCATGGGCGCGGAATGACTTACCATCCTACGGATGTTTCCAGAGCTTGGATCGTGTTGAAGTCGGCCGGTCTTATCCGTCTGTAGGCAGAAAGATGATGCGATAATAATTACATAAGTGGTGGCGAGCTTCGCTCGCCACCACATTTTCTTTTCTAAAGAAAATCGGGTCTTGACCGCGTAAAATCTGCCCAAGGCAGATCACGCGGTCTGCGTTCGGACTGCGTCCTCTCTTGACAATTTTTCTTTTCTTATTTACCATTATAATATACTGTGACTCGAGAGTAGATCCGAAGCGTTTAATACGTTTTGACCTGCTCTCGAGATGCTGTCCCGTCGACACTTAAGAGCAGGCTGCTGAAGCAGGAAGGTTTACTAAGGCGATGGATGGTACGTAAAACATCCGCGACCGAAGCTACCACAACCTGCTGTCAGGTTACCTAAGAGCGGTCATGTCCTCTAATCGTCAAAGAAAGGAGGGCCATGGCAAAGCGGCTCTGCCAGCATTGCCTCCGATCGACGCGGACGCACAGAAGTACGGCCCGTGGTAAGAGCCACGGGAACAACCTAACGGCGGAGGGAAGCCATCTATGGGAGAGAAACTCCCGCAACCAAGAGAATAAAAGATCGGCAACACCTCCCGCCGCGCAACATGGGCACGCTTGGGTCGATTAGATACCGATCCGAGCGTGCCCGCCTCACTAAAGTGAGGTTTTTTTGATTCACTTCGCTAATTAGCTTCGCAGGATTTATTATCGATAATGTTCTGAGGAAAAATTATTGGCAACAGGTTTGGAATTTGGTAGGATAAAACCAATGATTAATTTCAAAAAACAACAATTTGGTAATGGTTTAACTCTTATCACCGCGCCGCTTAAGGATACCGAAGCGGTGACGGTTTTGGTTCTTGTCGGTGTCGGCAGCCGCTACGAGGAAAAGGGGATCAACGGCATTTCTCACTTTTTAGAACATCTCTTTTTCAAGGGGACAAAAAAACGACCATCAACGCTGAAACTTTCCAAAGAACTCGATGCACTTGGTGCTCGCTACAACGCTTTCACATCTGAAGAATCAACGGGGTTTTTCATTCAAGCGGCGGGGCAAAAATTCCAAAAATCCTGGGAAATTTTAAGCGATATGATTTTAAACCCCCTAATTCCCGAGCGCGAAGTTGAGCGCGAGCGCGGCGTAATACTTGAGGAAATGAATATGTATTATGATACGCCCCAGGCCTATGTCGGCGAGCTTTCTAAAAGGCCTGTTTTTGGTGATTCGCCACTGGGGCGTGATATTATCGGCACGCGGGAGGCGATTAAAAGTGTCACGCGTAATCAGATTGTTAAATATCGCGACGATTTTTATTGCCCGTCAAATATGCTGGTTGTCGTAGCTGGCAACGCCGATGGCGATTGGATAAAATCTATCAAATCAGTTTTAGGCACTGGTAAAAAAGAGAAGACGCCCGATTTTAAAGCAGCTGATTTAAGCTATAAAGGGGAAACAGTTAATATCCATCATAAAAAAACTGACCAGACACACTTGGTTGCCAATGTCAAAACTTTCCCCATTACTGACCCACGCTGGTATATACTGGAGGTTTTATCCAATATTTTGGGCGGGCAAATGTCAAGCCGGCTTTTTATTAAAGTCCGTGAGCGCCGCGGTTTAGCTTATTACATTAAAGCCGAACCGAGTAATTTTTTTGACACAGGATTGTTGTCAGTTGCTGCGGGGTTGAGGACTGCAAGCGTCGGCGAGGCGCTCAAAGTAATTTGGCAGGAAATGAAATCGTTAGCCGCCAAACCTGTTGGTAAAGAAGAATTGCGCCGCGCCAAAGATAATCTCATCGGCCATTTGGCGCTGTCGCTGGAAGGTTCGATGCAAACAGCGCAGTTTTTGGCGGAGCAAGAATTTTATGAGAAAAAGATAATTCAGCCAGAAGAAGTGATTAAGCGTTACGAGCGTGTAACAGCAGCAGATATCCAAAAACTGTCACAAGAATTATTTTTAAGAGATAATATATTTGTCACTATGATTGGCCCCGATGGTAAAGGACAAAAAGAAAAATTTACAAAAATTATCAAGTAATGTATATACCACTTAGTCCGCGATTGTAACCAATCGGGACTACGCGGGACTTTCTCGCCTAAAGCGAGAAGCGGGAGGAAAAATGGATAAAGCTAAAAAATCGGAAAAGTTAGAGCGAACGTTAATTGCGATTAAGCCCGAATCAATCCAGCGGCAATTAATTGGTGAATTTATTTCAAAATTGGAAAAACGTGGTTTGAAATTAGTTGGATGCAAATTAGTTTCTCCTACGAAAGAAGAAGTAGAGAAACATTATCCAGATGATGAAGAATGGTATCTTTCATCGGGCACAAAAACTTGGCAAAACTACAAAGATAAAGGCATCGATCCTGGCATGACACCCATCGAATTGGCAAAAAGAACCCGCAAAATGCTGGTTGACCATTTGGTTGGTAGGCCACTGCTGCTCATGGTTTGGGAAGGTCCTCATGCGGTGGAGCTGGGGCGTAAAACAGCTGGTGCTACAAACCCGCTATCAGCTGATATCGGTTCGATCCGCGGCGATTATTCAATGGAATCATATGAGCTTTCTGATGAATTAGGCCGAGCGATTCATTCATTGGTCCATGCTTCTGGCTCGCGGGCGGAGGCTGATGCAGAACTCAACATTTGGTTCAAGCCCAATGAAATTTTAGATTATGATTTGCTAATTGAGGAGTTGTTTTATACATTCGATTGGGGGAAAGTGAAAGGGAAATAAAATGAGCAGAAAATAGAAGAAAAATTCTCCCCTTTCCAAGGGGAGATATAGAGGGGTTATGAAAAAACTGTTTAACAGTCGTCTTACCTTGACAAAACGTAAAAGATTGAGAAATAATATGCCATTAGCTGAAACAATACTCTGGTCTAAATTAAAAAATAAGCAATTAAATGATATGAAATTTAGGAGGCAACATAGTATTGGAAAATATATCGTAGATTTTTATTGCCCTAACCGAAATTTGATAATCGAGATTGATGGTGATTCTCATTATGACAGCCATGAAAATAGAATTTACGATAAATTAAGATCAAGATATTTTGAATCTTTAGGTTTGATAGAAATAAGATTTACAAATAAGGATATTTATTCAAATATCGATGGGGTGACGGAAAAGATTGCAACCACCCCTGCCCCTCCTTGCAAATGAGGGGATTAAGAGGAATATGACTTTTTTATTTATATTAATATCAACCATCAGCTTTTTGCTGGCGGTACTAACCACTTATTTTTTATATCGCTGGGCAAAGCGGCGCGGTTTTTTTATTCCGCCTAAGCGCGAGCGTGATATTCACGAAAAACCGATTCCACGAGTTGGCGGTTTGGCAATAGTAGGTTGTTTCACGATCGTGATTTTACTAGCCAACTTTATTTGGCCCCAGCTTTTTGCCACTTTAGGTTTTCCCTTCAAAATCATCGGTATTTCTATCGACAAAAGATTATTAGGAGTACTACTTGGTGGCATCATTCTCGCTATCATCATGGCGATCGATGATTATCGCGGACTTAACGCTTGGGTAAAACTTCTGGGCCAAATTCTTGTTTGGGGGATTGTTGTGGCTTGTGGCATTGGGCTCACTTATTTTAATAATCCCTTTGGGCTTTATATCAATTTAATGGATCCTCAAACAGCAATTCAAATTGGTGCGGCGACTTATCATATTATTTGGATTGCTGATATTATTCTTTTTGTTTGGCTCATTGGCATGATGAATGGCGTCAATTTTATTGATGGCGCCGACGGCCTGGCCGGTGGGCTGGGAGTTATTGGTTTTATTGTCATCGGTATCTTGAGTTTGATGCCCACCATTAATCAGCCGGCGGTAGCGATGCTTGCCTTTGTGGCCGCGGCTGTCACGCTGGGATTTTTGATTTTCAATTTTTACCCGGCAAAAGTTTTTTTGGGGGACGTCGGCGCCATGTGGATTGGTTTTATGCTGGCGGTGCTCTCTGTCATCTCCGGTGGAAAATTAGCAACGTTATTTTTAGTGCTAGCTGTTGTCATCATGGATGGCTTTATTGTGGTAGTCTATCGCCTGGCGCGCGGCAAGAATCCTCTTACTACCGCCGACCAAACCCATGTTCACCATCGCTTTATTGCCGCAGGATTAAAGATGCCCTATCCGGTTATTATCATCTATATTTTGAGCGCGACCTTTGGCGTACTGGCGCTCACCACCCATGGTCGTGTAAAATGGATATTAATAGCAGTTTTAACAATTGTAGTATTTCTGATGCTGATTGGGGTAAGAATCATTGGTAAAAATAAACCAACTGGATTATCGAATAATATCTAAGTATTGTCATTGCGAGGAGTAATCGACGAAGCAATCTCGTTATCATGTGGAGAGATTGCCGCGCTTCCCGCTTCGCCAAGGCTACGAGGGACAGGTCGCTCGCAATGACAGAAGGAAGGTATAGTGGAAGAAAAAGAAGAGCCGAAATTTAATTTCGAAGGCCAAAGAGATGATGAAGAAATTGTTGCCATTTGGCGCCAGCACCCTTGGGTTATGGCAAAGATCGGTTTTATAGTGGTCGTCATCTTGTTTGTTGCTTGCATCCCGCTGATCTGGCTGGGTTGGTCAACTTTTGCGATTTATTTTATTGTTGCCGGTTGCTTAATTAGTGCAGTTTTGATTTCAATGGTACTGTATAGCTGGTGGAATACTTTTTATATTTTATCTAATCAAAGAATTTTGGGTTTTGACCAGGGAAGTCCCTTGGCGCGCAAGGTTTATGAAGTACCGCTAGAAAATATCCAAAATATTACTCATATTCAAAAAGGAATGGGAGCGATGACTTTTGGCTATGGTACAGTGCAAATCAGAACCGCCGGCGGGAAAACTGCCATGCGCATTAAAAATGTTGAACATCCTTTAGAAGCCCAACAGAAAATCACTGACACCGGTAGAGGATTAAGTAGACCTAAATAGTTTCTCGATTTCTTCGTCGAGTTCTTGGGAGGGTTGGACGAGAGCTTTGGTGGGAACGCGCTCGAAAGTACCATCGGTAGGAATATTAAGGACCACCGGCACTTTGCCGCGATGCTTTTCCAGAATTTTTTTGATCTCGATTAACAATTCCTTCTTCGCCCCCCGTGGCAGTTTGATCACAAACTCCTTGGTAGTCGTTTTGTGATTAGTGACTGGTGGTTTGTGATTAGTGTTTTGGGATTGATCTGCTTTCAACTTTTTACTTTCAACTTTAGACTCAAGAATGATCGGTTCATCATTCTCGAGATCAATTTCTTCAAATTCCTCTTTAGGTTTTTGTGGCAACTTATCCAAATCAACTTCGCTTACTTTGTCAGCCAGAATTTTAGTAGCATTATCTTTGGTGGAAATTTTGCCGCGCACCTCCACAATTTTATCGGCTTGCCAAAGCTCTATATTATCCTCAAGGACCTTTGGGAAAATAATTATTTCAGTTCGTCCGGAAATATCTTCCAATCCTACGAAAGCCATTGGCTGGCCATTTTTAGTGGTGATTTTTTTAATTGTTGTGACAATGCCAATAACCACAGCTGCTTCGCCATCCCTCTTGTTTGATAGAGAATCGATTTGGTCGGCATTAGTGGCAATATGCTCAGCCAATCCTTTGAGCGGATGCTCTGATAAATAAATTCCCAAAAGTTCTTTTTCCCACGCCAGCCGCTGCTTTTCTGAGGCCGGCTCAGCACCTGCCAATTCCATTTTTTCTTCAGGCGCTTCGACTCCGCTAGTTTCCCCAAAAAGCCCGATTTGATCTTTAGATACTTTTGCTTTTGAGCCGGTAAATTTTAGAATTGTGTCGACATTTGTTAAACAGCGGTTACGCTCGATTAAAGAATCTAGAGCGCCGCTTTTTGCCAGCGACTCCACAGTTTTTTTATTGATAATCGAGTTGCCGCCCTCCTGGCCGATTTTGGATGTGCGAGCAGTAAAATCAGCAAATGATTTATAAGGTCCCCCGTCTTTGCGCTCGTGGACTATCGATTCAGCCACGCCCAGCCCTACATTTTTGATAGCGCCCAGACCAAAACGAATCACCTTTGGTGCCTGCGAATCATTTTTAATTGGCACGGGATATTTTTTATCAACTACCACACCGAAATAAACGAAACTTTCGTTGACATCGGGCGGCAAAACTTTCAGCCCCATGCGCTCTGCCTCTTCAATTTCGATAGCAATTCTATCCAAATCACCAAGATCGCTAGTCATCAGTGCGGCCATAAAAGCTGCCGGATAGTAGGTTTTCAAATACGCAGTTTGGTAGGCGATTAAGGCATAGCAAGCGGCATGACTTTTATTAAATCCATAGGCAGCAAAATCCTCAAGCATTTTAAAAACTTCTTTAGCCTTAGCTTCGGGGATTTTATTGCGCATGGCGCCAGAGATAAATTTAATTTTCATCTCAGCCATCAACTTAGCGATTTTTTTGCCCATTGCCTTGCGCAAAGTATCGGCTTCCCCGCCGGTAAAAAGTGCCATGTCTTTGGCAATTTGCATCACCTGCTCTTGATAAACGGGGATGCCATAAGTAGCTTCAAGGGCATTTTCAACTAATGGATGCGGATAGTTTATTGTTTCACGACCGTGCTTTCTATTGATAAAAGACTCAATAAACTGCAAGGGTCCCGGCCGATAAAGAGCCACCATAGCGGTAATATCCTCCAGCGTTGTCGGTTTCAAATCTTTGATGTAGCGCTTCATGCCGCTGGACTCCAGCTGAAAAACACCGGTGGTGTCGCCTCTTCCCAGAAGCCCAAAAGTTTTTTTATCATCAAGCGGCAGGTTGCGAATGTCGATTTTTTGGCCCCAGACCGCTTCAATAATTTCCAGCGTGCGAGAAATTGTTGAGAGATTAGCTAACCCTAAAAAATCCATTTTAAGCAGGCCAATGTGGCCCACTGGATTCATGGAATATTGAGTGATATGTTCAACATCACCTTTTTGGGCTTTTTGCAGCGGTACATAGGAAGTCAGCGGATCGCGAGTGATAACTATGGCACAAGCATGCTGGCTGGCATGGCGCACAGTGCCCTCTAACTTGCTGGCCATATCGAGCAGGCGCTTGGCGGCCGGTTCTTGTTCGTAAACAGCGCGCAGCTCTTGGGAATCTTGCAATGATTGAGTTATAGGAATATGGCGGCCTTGGACCGGCGGCGGGACAAGTTTGGCGATGCGATCGACATCGGCATAGCTGAGGCCAAGCGCGCGGCCGGTGTCTCGCACGGCCGCGCGCGCCGCCATGGTGCCAAAAGTAATAATGCCGGCGACTCGATCCTCGCCATATTTTTTACGGACATATTCCAAAACTTCGTGGCGGTGAGTATCGGCAAAATCAATATCAATATCAGGCATTTCAATGCGGTCGGGGTTTAAAAATCTCTCAAAAAATAAGCCATAGGCGATTGGGTCCAAATCGGTGACATTAAGCAAATATGTAATCAACGATCCGGCAGCCGAGCCGCGCGTGCCTACCAGGATTCCTCTGTCTTTGGCATAATTAACAAAATCTTGGACAATCAAAAAGTAAGAAGCATAGCCCATTTTTTTGACAGTTTCCAGCTCATAATCCAACCGCTCCCGAATTTCTTTTGTCACCTTATCGCCATAGCGATTTTTAAGACCTTTCTCGCACAACTCGCGCAAGTAATCATTATCAGTTTTTTCTTTGGGCAGGGGATAAATCGGCAAGATTTCTTTGCCCAGTTGCAACTCCACATTACAGCGCTTTGCTATTTTGGCAGTGTTAGAAATCGCCTCGGGAACATCTATGAAAGCAGCGGCGATGTCTTTAGGGTCAGTCATCGAGAAATCGCCGTCGTAAGTCATGCGGTCGGCATCCTCAACTGTTTTTCCCGTTTGAACACAAACCAAAATGTCGTGCGGTTCTCTGTCTTCACTTTTAACATAATGAATATCATTGGTAGCAATAAGCGGCACCTTGAGTTTTTTTGCCAAATCGATAATTGCTTTATTGGCACGGGATTGGTCGATGATTTCCGGATGGTCCTGGATTTCCAAGAAAAAGTTTTCTTTACCAAAAATTTCTTGGTGCTCTTTTATTGCCGCCTCCGCCCTTTCCATTTGCCCCGAAAGAACTGCTCGCGGCACTTCACCGATGAGACAGGCGGAGGCGGCAATCAATCCTTTGGAATACTGGCGCAGGAGTTCTTTATCGACGCGTGGTTTGTAATAATAGCCATCCAAATGGGCGATGGAAGTTAACTTCAATAAATTTTTATAGCCTTCGATGTTTTCAGCTAAAAGCAAAAGATGGTAGGGTTTTGTATCTTCCTTGGAAGATTTGTCGGTGTGGCGGCGCGGTGCGACATAAACTTCAGAGCCCAAAATTGGCTTGATGCCCATTTCTTTGGCGGCTTCATAAAATTCAATAGCGCCGTACATTGCTCCATGGTCAGTCAGAGCCAGGGAAGTCATCCCCAATTCTTTGGCACGGTTAAGGAGCTGGTCGATTTTGCCCAGCCCATCGAGCAGCGAATAATGCGAGTGAACATGTAGGTGAGTGAATTGCATATCTTTAGTATAAAGTCAAAGGTTTAAAGTTTAAAGACATACCGTGTGTCATCCTGAGGACTCCGACTATAAACGTCGGAGGACGTGATGATCTCTTACTTTACACTTTCTACCTTAAACCTTAAACCCATATAAATACACCACTAGCCCCGTCGGGAGTCGAACCCAACAGGGCTAGGTGCTGTACACTGGGAATAGTTGCGTGCGTTATCCTTCTCTTATTCCCAGCTTTTTCTGAGGCCTGTGATGATCCTTGTTTTCTGGTCTTCTGTTAGGCCTCCTGCCCCAAAGAAGTCTGCTCTTCCCTCCGTCCCCTCGAGGTTTACTCTTACGAGGCTTGCCCAACGGAAGCTGACTCCGCCGATGTTCGCTCCCCTGAGATCTGCCCCGTCGAGTTTAGCCCCTGTAAGGTCTGCTCCAAGGAGGTCAGCTTTCTCTAGGTTTGCTGCAAGAAGTATTGCCCCTCTGAGATCGGCGCCACGGAGTAACATTCCTCCAAGTTGAGCTCCTGCAAGGTCTGGGTGAGCGTTTGCTCTGTAGCGCCACTCATTCCAAGCCTTGCAGCCGTCGTTATCGGCTACAGAGGCAAGGAGTAGTTGGACATGCTCTGGATTCGCCATTTTCTTTTTCACCTCCTTCGGTGGGGAAATCTGGCGAAGATTAAAACATATCAGATTTTTGGGTAGTGATCAAGGTTTTTTGCATTCGATATTAGAATTATCAGCATGAATCCGCGTAGTAATCCGCGTTTATCCGCGATAATCTTGATTTATTTTATAAGGTTTGGTAGGATTATAGAGTAAAATAATATATATCATTATTGTTCGAGCAGGGTCGAGAACTATCGTAGCTTCTCCACGCGCTCCATTTAGGAGCTTGGTCGAAGGGTAAATTATGAACCTAATTGATAAATACAATCAATCTCAAGTGCGCAAGAGCGTGCCTGATATTCGCACTGGCGACAGAGTAAAAGTACACCAGAAAATTCGCGAAGGCAAAAAAGAACGTATCCAAACATTTGAAGGTGTTGTTATTAAAGTTGCCGGCGGCCGTGGTATCAACGGTTCTTTTACGGTGCGCCGTATCGCTAGCGGTGTGGGAGTAGAAAAATCATTCCCGTTTCATTTGCCTACCATCGTTAAGGTGGAAAAATTGAAATCTGCCAAAGTTCATCAATCAAGAATTTATTTTGTTCGTGGCCTTAAAGGTAGAGCTGCCGGCCGCATGAAGAAAGAAAAATCTTCTGCCGGTGTTTGGGAAGATGTTGTCGCTGAAGAAAAGGCGGAGACTGCTGAGCTTTCGCAAGCCGAACTTGATGCGCAAAAAGCCGCTGAGAAAGCTGAATCCCACTCCGCCGAGGCTCCGCGGGACAAGAAGGAAAGCGAAGCCGAAAAGATTTTAGAACATACTGATCATGCTGGCGCTGAAGAGCCTAAGAAATCAGAAGAATCCCACTTCGCTCCAGAAGCAGCTACGCGGGGCAAGGAAAATTTGGACAAGCCCTACTCCACCGAGGCTACGCGGGGCAAGCAAGAAAAACAGCCTCCTGGGAAAGATGCCGGCAAACCTCAAGCAGAATAACACTCTAACCTCTAACACTTAACGTCTAACATCTAAATATCCTTATGTCCTTACAAAGAAAAATCTTTGGTGACTGGGGCGAAGATGAAGCCGCTGATTTTTTGCGCAAGAAAAACTATCATATTTTAGGCAAGAAAGTGCGCACGCGTATCGGTGAAATTGATATTTTAGCTCAAGAAAATGACACTATTGTTATCGTCGAGGTTAAGGCTAAAGCTGACTCACATCGTGGCTCGCCGGAGGAAATGGTTGATTGGAAAAAGCAAGCAAAATTGATACGATTGGCTAAGGAAGTTAATCAAAGGTTTCCCAACTATGATGTGCGGATTGATGTCATTGCTGTTGAAGGCGATGAGATTAGACATCATATCAATGCGGTGGAAGATGTTGCACGCTAATACGCCTGCTGGCGCCACCCGAAAATCGCTAAATCGTCACCCGAAAGAGAATTGAATGTCTAATATCTAATTCCTAATATCTAACAAAATATTTTAATGATTAAAAATTAAATGAATTAGACATTTCATTAGGAATTTGTTATTTTCTTCTAACCTCTAACACTTAACGTCTAACTTGAAATCCATGACACATAAACAAATTATTACTCGTTTTGCGCCAAGTCCCACGGGAAAGATGCACATCGGTTCGGCAAGAACGGCGCTTTTTAATTATCTTCTGGCGCGCCGAAATGGTGGCAAGTTTTTACTGCGGATCGAAGACACCGACCAGGCGCGCTCAACAGTTGAGCACATCGATGATATTAAAGAATCGCTTACTTGGCTAAAACTTGATTGGGACAATTTAAATTCCGAACACTATCAAAGCAAACGGCTGGAGATTTATCAAAAAGTTGCGCAGGAATTAGTATCGAAAGAGTTTGCCGAAGAAAGAGAAGGAGCAATATATTTTAAAATCCCAAGCACCAAATCTCAAATACCAAACAAATCCCAAGCACCAAATTCTAAACAGGAAGAAAACAATTCACCCCACCAAAGCCTCCCCTTAGTAAGGGGAGGAGAGGAGGGGTTGGATTCGATAATTTTTGACGATCTTATTCACGGAAAAATATCAGTTGATATTAAAGATATCGAGGATTTTGTCATATTAAAATCCGATGGTTATCCGACATTTCACCTCGGGGTTGTGGTTGATGATCATGACATGGGGGTCACTCATATCATTCGTGGCGACGATCACCTTTCCAACACGCCACGCCACATCCTTCTTTATCGCGCGCTGGGTTGGGACTTGCCGCAATGGGGGCACTTGCCATTAATCTTAAATAAAGACCGTTCCAAAATGAGCAAGCGCAAAGATCCGGTCAGCGTCACCGATGACTATCGCAAAAAAGGGTATTTGCCGGAGGCCTTAGTCAATTACTTGGCGCTACTGGGCTGGAGCCCTAAAACCGACGAGGAATTTTTCACACTGGTAGAATTAGTCGAAAAATTTGATATCAAAAATGTCCAAAAAAGCAACGCTGTTTTTGACCACGAAAAATTAAATCATTTTAATGCCCATTATTTGCGCAAATTGCCAATCAAAGTTTTGCTCAAATACGCCAAGTCTGTTTGGAAAAATCAATTCGAAATCAGTAAATATCCCGATCCTTATTTAGAAAAAGTAGTAACACTCGTCATCGAAAGAATCCAAACAATTAACGATTTTGGTAAGGATATCGGATACTTTTTTCTGGTACCAAAATTGGAATACGACAATTTGATTTTTGGCAAATCAACGGCGGCGGCCACGCTGCGAGGTTTGGAAACTGCTTACGACATGCTCAACACATTGGCGCCGGAAAACTGGGAAATGGAAGAGTTGCATAAAACTCTACTGGCAATTGTTGAGAGAACCGGACTGACTAATGGCGATGTTTTTTGGCCGGTGCGCTACGCCCTTTCTGGTGAAAAATTTTCACCTAAACCGGAAGAAATTATGTATGTGCTGGGCAAAGATGAGTCACTGCGCCGCATCGATACTGCTAAAAGGTTGCTCCAATGAAAAAACTAAAAATCATCCAAATTGTTGGCGATGGGACAATGACGGGGGCTCCCCGTCATGTTCTTTTTTTGTCTAATGAGCTCAAAAGACGAGGCCATAAAGTATTAATTATTGCGCCGCCAGGCCCCATTATCAAACTCTTTAAAAAAGCTCATCTACCAGCCAAAGAAATTGTTATGAAGTCACCGCTTGACCGCCGCGCGGACCATAAAATTCGCGATGAAATAATTAAATTTAATCCAGATATAGTTCATTGCCATGGGACGCGCGGCGGTTGGCTTGGGCGCCTGGCGGCGCGTAAAGTTAAAAATTGCGCTATCGTTTACACTGAACATTTGTGGACTAAAGATTACCATATCGGCAACCCCGTTTGGCATGAATTTCAATTGACGGGGCTAAAATATATGGATAAATTTACCGATGCTACAATTGCTGTCTCAAGATCTGTTCGTGACTTCTTAACCAAATCTAAAATTGTACCAAAAGGGAAAGTCTTCCTTGTTCCCAATGTACTTGATCCTCAGTTTGCGACTGTCGCACGCTACAATAAACCAGAAGGCGTTATGAAAGTCATCGGTTCGGTGGGATCACTTAATGGTCAAAAAGGTTATTTATTTTTGATAGAAGCATTAGGGGAATTAGCGCGTAGAAAAATTAAAAATTGGCGCTGTCAAATTATCGGCTCAGGCCCGCTTGAAAAAATTATGCGTCGAAAAATTAGAAAATACAAATTAATCGACAAGGTCACTATTATCACAAAAGTCGATGATATTTGTGAAACAATGAGACATTTTTCAATTTATATTCAAAATTCAGCGACAGAATCTTTTGGTATGGCAGTAATGGAAGCGATGGCTCTTGGTATTCCACCGATTGTTACAAATCGCGGTGCTCTGCCAGAAATTGTCGATAATGATGTATCTGGAATAATTATCCCCTACGGTAAACCAGATAAAATTGCATCGGCTATTATCAAACTTATTGAAGATCCAAAATTATATCAGAGAATAAGCCGACAAGCACGAGCAAAAATTATTGGTAAATATAGCCCAACTTCAGTTACACAAAGAATCGAAAAAATTTATATTAGAGCTATCAAAAACAAGCAATTTAAGAAGAATATTAATTAGAGTTTGAATATTTTTTTGATTGTTTTTACGTCGGTCACAAAAAAAGCTTCGCAAGGTTCTTTTGTATCAGCTGCCATCGCCCGAAAATTATTGAGCCCCAGAGTTGCACTTTCATAATTGCGGCAATAGGTTTGGCTTTTGTGATTTTTTATTGCAGCAACTTTTTTTGATGCGACTTTACCAATTGGTAATATGGTATTAGCGACAAGCGGCGCCCAAACTTCATATTGCCAGATTTTTATTTGAGATTTATCGATTAGGTTTAAAGCTAGAAGAAGAGTTTTAGTGACTTCAACATGGTCGCTATTATCATCAAAATACCACGGAGTAAAAACGTGGACGAAACCAGGTTCTTTTTGAATCAATGATGCGATTTGAATTGCCGCATTGTCGTTGTGCCGGTAGCCACCATCATCAAATCCTAAAAATTTAGTGCGGATATTTTTACCGATCACTTTTAATCCGACAAGGGCTTCGCGGCGGCGCGCTTTGATCAAATTACTATCTTTTTTGCCGGAGGTTGTACCATGGGAACCGTTGGTGATGTAAATCACTCCGACTCTGGCGCTGGCCCGAGCGGCCAGCGCCAGCGCGCCGCCGCAACCGATAACTTCATCGTCAGGATGAGGGGCAAGAATTATCACCGAATCTTGATTATTAAATGGTCGAGAAACTACCCTCAAGCCGAAGTTTTTAGTGAAAGCATATTTAAAATATCTATAGCCGGCAAAACGGGCAATTATTTGAATATTACGTGCTAATTCTTTGATATTACTGATCATATTTGTATATTGAATATAATCAAAAGTAAAAGGATTGTTAAGGGCTGAATAGAAATTTGACACATTTACCAATAGTGAGAAAATATAGATAATCAAAAAGGAGGAACAATGTTTGCTGTTGCCTATAAGAAGTGCTCGGTAATATTTTGTTTAATAATAGCTATAGCGTTGGCTGCAGCATCATTTATTTTGCCTCAAAGTGCCCAAGCTCATTCTTGGACACAAACCAATACAGACGGTTTTAATGACGCTAACAATTCTATGATATTGGGATTCGTTGAGTTTAACGATATGCTTTATGCTGCTGCTGGTAATATTGTCGACGGAACTAAAATATATCGTTCTTCAGATGGAAAAACCTGGACTCAGTGTAATACCACTGGTTTTGGTAGTGCGGATAATGGAGAGGCGGGGTTGATAGTTTACAATAATACTCTTTACGCATTAACTATGGATGAAATCGGGCCGAATGCAGCTTTTGAGTTGTGGAAAACTACTAATGGCACTACATGGAAACAAGTAAGTACAGATGGTTTCGGTGATGCTGCTGAAATCGGCTCAACTGCTATGACAGTTTTTAACGATAAATTGTATATTGGAACATCAAATCTTAGCGGAGCTAGTGTTTTTAGAATCAATAGTGATGATAGTTGGGACAAGGTAGCATCGACTGGATTTGGTGATGCTGGTAATCTTCAAGTATTTTCTCTAAGTGTATTTGATGGGAATATTTATGCTGGCACATCAAATGCCAATGGTGCTGAGATTTGGCGTTCGTCAACCGGAACTAAATGGGTCCGAGTTGCAAATGCTGGTTTTGGTGATGCTACAAATCTTCGTATATGTAGTCTCTTTTATCACAAAGGCTATATCTATGCTGGGACAATGAATGGGGGTGGTATGCAAGTATGGCGCTCAACAGATGGGGAAAATTGGGCACAAACCGGAGGTGATGGCTTTGGCGATACAACTAATATTTGGGTAGGGATGCAGGTAGCTGTTGTCGATGATATTATTTATCTTGGTACTCGAAAAAATCCACCTAATGCTGCCGAGTTCTTTATATCAACCGATGGTTCGCATTGGGATAAAGAAGGAAACGATGGTTTTGGTGATGCCAATAACTATGCTCTTTATTCAATAACTTTTAATGGGCAGATTTATTTAGGATTTAGTAATCCTGTAACAGGTGCTGAAATTTGGCGTTCTCAAACGATAGATTCATTAGGGATTATCACTGATTCGTTACCCGAAGGCACAAAAAATAGCGATTATTCGGCTGATGTCAGTATCGTAAATGCAACAGAACCAGGAACGTGGAGTATTTCCGAAGGCAGTCTACCTGCTGGTCTGGCATTAGATGTAAATACTGGAACCATATCGGGTAAACCAACCGAAGCTGGTGAGTTTACTTTTAATGTCACAGTTATTGATAGTGGGGCACCGCAGCAGTTGGCCAATAAGACCTATACTCTAAAAGTTAACGATGTAACAGAAGTATTACCGGAAACCGGTATAAATTATTATCGATTATATGATTGGTTAAGGTTTATTTAGTACTCTATTCGTATTATCTATTTAGAATCGCCACAGCGATATTGAGTAATGCTGCAAAAATAACCCAAAGTAAGTAGGGAATCATTAAATAAGCAGCGATTTTTGAAGCGCACTTAAACGAATAAATTGTGATGCTGATGGCAACTATCAAAGCGATAATATTAGCAAAAGCAATCCAGAGGCAATGGAAGCGGAAAAAAATAACTGTCCAGGTAAAATTAAGTATCAACTGAATTACAAAAATATATAATGCATCGAGGATGCATTTTTTATCAGTACCCTTCGTCCATACTAAATAGGCGGCGATGCCCATAAGGATGTAAAGCAAAGTCCAAACAGGGCCAAAAATCCAATCAGGTGGATTGAAAGCAGGTTGAATTAATGTTTGGTACCAACCGTGAACGGCTGGGAAGGTAAAAATTGAGGATATTCCCCCTACTCCTAAACAAATACCTACCCAAATAATAAACCACAGAACTTTCGTCTGAGTCTTCAAATCCCTCCTTAAACAATTTTATTATAGCATATTGGTAAATATATAGATAAAAAAAGAGGAGGAAGAAGGCGGTGCCTTCTTCCTCCCTTAGTGCGGGTGTGACTAGATCGACTTGCGATACTTACGGATTACCGAAACCGCCGCCTATCGCTTCCTTGCTGAAACTAGCTGCGCCCTGGCTGGCTCTGACAGCGGACTGGGAGAAGACCTGAAAGGCCTTCCTGATTTCACTAGGCGTGTTGCCAGGAGTTAAGATCCACTCATCGCGGATACCCATTTCCTGGAAAACAGCCCGGAAGTCTATCTGTCCGTCGTCGATGCCCATGGCCGCCACGATGTGGTTCTCGGCCTTAAGCATGTCAGCAATAACCGAAGCTACTTGCCTCGGCGTTTGCTTGGTGGAGTGTTCGTCGTGGCTATCGGTGACCAGAAGGGTAACACTTCGTGCCGGAACACCGTTCTCGGCGAACTCCTGTGTCTTTGCCATGACAGTGCCGAGAACGACAACAGTCTCATCGTAGAGCGGTGTTCTTCCCTTCGGGTCGTAGTTACTGGAATCCATCCGTGTTGCCTGTGCCAGCGGTCGGAAAGGATTGAGAATCTGACCGTTGAGGTATTGAGTGTAGAGGAGGATCTGGTCGCTCTGTTTGGAGGCATTCAGGGCGTCGATGACAGTGTTGTGTCCTTCACGCACTGCTTCGGTATTGCCTGAGACAAAGCGGATCGAGCCGGAGTCATCGATCAAGGTGGTAACTAGCATTACCTCGCTGGACTGAAACTCATCGACCGGTGTTCCCAAGGCAGCCTGGATCTGCGCGCCGATGTCGAAGACATTAAAAGCCTGCATCGACTGGGCAGAGAGGTTGCCTTGGTCCTTGGCCGACTGGAGAAGCGCTGCGACGTTCGGGGTTGAACTCATACTGTGCCACCTTTTCTCTGGGCTTGGGTTAGTGATCGATGCCCGGCCAGGACTCGATGGGGTCGGTGGATTGCACTACATGCATCCCAGCATCACGGAAACGCTGGAATGCTGTATTGGCCATGTCGGTGAAGTCGATAACCCCAGGGATAACTACTGGCGAGGTGCAGTCCTCGAGAAGGTAGACCTTCTTCGCCAGCTCGGGGTCTTGAGCCTGGATTCCTCCAAGAAGATCGTCGATGGTCCAAGCCACACAATGACTCTTGGCTTGGCCGGCGATGATCAGTACGTCATTGCGCATCAGTTGCTCGAAGAAGTGAGTGTTTCTCTGGGCGATCGTGCCCTTGGGTCCACTTAGCACTTCTGGCGCTAGTACGGAATAGTTCTCAGTGAGTGTATTGCCTCCCTTGATCTGGAACTGGGTCAAGCTACAGCGGGTAATACCATGGAAGAAGATCATCTCTTCCACCGATGGGACAAGGGCATGGCCAATCCCACCGAGCATGGCATGATAGGGCCAGATTGTGAGAGCGTATTTGCCGCTCTCTTGGAGTTGCCGCACGTAGTGGAGAGCGTAGGCCTGAAGGCCGACATAATCTCCCCCATAGACGTTTCTTGCGACTGCCGGATTGACTCGCCAGACGCATTTCTCTACATCCTCCACTGAGATCATGGTCGCAGCTGGTACCGGATGCTCTCCGGCATCGTTGATCCAGAAGAGAGGATGGAAGATCTGCATCGCGAGATGAGTATCCAGCGTCGGATCTATCTCGGTGATGAAGCTGAGATTGCGGTATCCGAATTCGCAGAGACGGATGTTGTCATCGATCGCACCAGTGCCCGATTGTCCGCCAACGAACAACTCGAAGTCTGGGTTGCAGAAGGTGAGCTGACAGTCGATCGGCATTAGACATACCCTGAGGTGATCAGATGCAGCCGGCTTGACATCGTATTGCTTGGCCCACTCTGCAGCCTGAGCTGCTCGTTCGGCGTAGGGTACACGCCAAACCTCGCTGACCCTCTTAGGGTTGAAGAAGCTAGGGACGGGTAGCTCTTGTTGCATAGTAGATCCTCTCCCTTTTTCGGGTTGTCTTGTGAAAGACCAACCCGGACGATCTCGGCTTACCTCCATACCTCGTAAGAGGTTTAGGAGATGCTAAGCCGGTAGATCTCAGTGCGACTTACTGCGTACAGTCCGTCGGAGCCGGCAAACAGATGGCATCCGCTATCAACGAATGGTTCGGTGTCGGGGTATGCCTTGGCGACAATGATATCACCATTGTAGGGCTCAAGACGGACGATGCCGTCATCGGTTGCAGCAAGCATGAAGTTGCCCGCAACGCATTTGCCCCTTATTTTTCCCATCCACGAACCATCGCCATCGATTGCCTCTGCTGTTGCCTCTATCGTTCCATCCGAATGGATGATTGTGCACCTATTCCGTGTCTTTCCGCTTTCCTGTACAGAAACAAGAAACCAACACCTGTCTTTAGTGAAAAAGCAGGTGGAGTCGATAAGTTGCCCCTTGATCGGCGGCAGTTTGATCGAATCGTTAATGCCACGCTTATCTGCATCGAAGGTGAAAGACACATTAATTTGGCCAGCTCGGTAGAAACCGAAACCGAATCGTGGCCCTACCCAGAAGAGTGTTTGTCCGGAAAGAACATTACCGATGTAATCCGGTCCGAATTGGCCGTCTCGCAGCAGTTGTCCATTAGACGCCCAAAAACGAGATGCTTCATTAGCGTCGAAAATGGGCAGTTGCCCGTAGCAGTCTACCGAAAGTTGATCGATCAGTTTGCCATCGCCGGCAAAGGTAATGACTCTATTGCCTTTGGCGATAAGTGTCTTCTTGCCCTGGATGCGAAATCGCATCTGGGGATCAAGCGGACCTTCGGCGATGATGGTATCATTTTCACGTTTGAATGCATTATTCTCATGATAGAGCCAATGCGGTTTGCCCCCTTGGAAATTGGCGAAGACGATTATTCCCTTTGTCTTAAAGATTCGAGTTGCAGTTACCATGCCGCGAATCGTTGTTACTTCTCGAACAGCTGCCGGGACTGCCAATGAACAAAGCGGACAGACGCTGCGTGCGTGAATTGTGCCGCAAGCTGTACACTTTGTCCATCTGATCGCTTCGAGCAAGCTGGAAGGGAACATATCCCTATGATCTTTCTCGAAAACCAGATGAAAGAATTCCAGCCATTCGTCAGGAAGGATACTGAAGTGTCGCGCCGGCTTGGGATATTTAACTTCCGGATGGAAGACAGTAATGCGATGAAGCGGGCGAGCATCATGCCCAATCCGATCTTTAGGATTTTTAGGCGAGTAGACGCCACCATAAGGATCAACGAAGAGAAGGGACTGGAAGAGCATTATGCAGTACGCGTACCAGTCCGAGTCTTGATTGTGCGGTTTGCACAACTCAACATGGCTCAATCGAGGATCACATAACAGCGGATCGGCGAAACGAGCGGTGTAGAGCCGACAAAGATAACTGCCGAATTGGAAACTATCTGCATCGATGAAATACGCCTCAGTATCGCGAATCAGTACATTAAGGTCGTTGAAGTCACCGATGACGACACTCACCCCATGGATACTATCAATCGTTGAATGCATATCTTTGAAGATGGCGATAACATCATTATCTGGTACGCCATTTTCTCTAAAACCACGATTAGCATATCTTAGTAGTACCTCGGTATTAGGAAGGAACCGCATGGTATAACCGAGAATGCGGCTGCCACTTTGGTTAGTGGCCAGGTCGATTGGTGTTACTACACGTTGGGGCAGGTGTTGGGGAAAAACACGAAGTTTCTGTTGATGTTGCCTAATCCTCAACTCCGCAGCTTGTTGTTCTGCAGGTTGCCCTACGTAGTCAGGATGATCGGGAGGCTTAAAAAGCTTGAGAGCTCTTCCGCCTCCGATATCGTAGACATCGGCCTCGCCTCCTTTGCCAATTGATTTGCTTGGGTCGAGGTTGATACTATGTCCTGCAACAAAGACCCTCATTGTGGTTCCGACCTCCTTTTGCGTCCCACAATCAGAGTTGTGTCATCCGGTAAATGCCCGCATATCCTTTGCAGTACTCCTGCTTCCCAGTCGGGCCGGATATATTCGCGGTTGATAAGTGTCAACCGGCGCCGGACATTGTCGGGATTTGTGAAGTAGCGGTCCTCTTCCCAGAACTGGCTAATTGGGCCAATAGGCTCGTCTTTGCCCGGGATGCATTCACCAGTAGCATTGATAAGGTTGCCTAAACCATCTGTACCGATTAGGAACGAATCGATTTCGCCGGTAGGGATCGGTAGGTTTAGAGTGAACCTCAATTGCTCTGGCGCATTATTCTCTAAGGATGATTTGACCATGCCGTAGCTAAGATATGGGGGAGCATTACCAGGAAACGGACCAAGTTGGAATATAGTACCATTAACAACAATATATCCGTCGCCCAAGGAGAAGAAGACTGCATGGTAGCGATTCATTACAACGCCAACCGATGCAAAAAGAAGAAAATTGTTTACGGTCTCTGTAAGGCTACGACCCATTTGCCTGGCCAGCATTCTTAATTGCGCTAAGACAACTTGTCTTACCCTTTCCCAATAGGTATTATCTTGCCCGAAGTAGTTGATCAGTTGGGCTGCTGCATGAACGATCATGCAAGCACCGACCTTAGCACCTACTTCGCTATGCTTGCCGCTACCACATCCGTCGGTTACAACAGCTATAAGATAATCTGAACCGAATTCGTAGTGACATCCGTCATGATTATTTTTTCCATCTCGGCGATGGTCTTTACCTGTTACCGTACCGCTAGCGATATCGATCAGGTCCTTCATGGGTTTGCACCCTCCTTTTTAGTTTGGTTGTAAAGGTGCTTTCTTCGCTGTGTTGCTCTTGATGTCTATACATCACGAGCAAACAATAAAGAAATATTAATATTACTACTTATATCGATTCTTGTAAAGGGTTGGAGTTCGGAGGCTGGCGGTTACTAACCGCCAGCCTCCGAAACTGTGTAGCGAGGGTCTCTACGAGAGACATGGTGTGACACTGCCGCCCGTATAACCAAAGATCTTTTTGAATCGAGCAATATCTTCTTCCTGTCCGACAGACTTGGCGATGTTATCAGAAAGCTTAACCGTGTAGTGGCCATTGGCTTTTACTACTTTCATTGCCAATGAAACCCCAGGGATGCCTAAGTCATTAGTGAGATTGGTGCCCCAACCAAAGCCGGTATCGATGGCGCCGCGGAATCTGTCCGCGAGCCTGACCATTAAGTCTGCAGTCAGATTATCGCTGAAGACAATCATCTTCCCACGTGTATCAATGCGCAGGGCTGTGTAGAAAGCGATTGCCGCTTCGCCAAAGGCGAAAGGATCAGCCGAATCGTGGCGAAGTCCCCACCAATTGACTGCTTGTTCGGGAGTGAATTGTTTCCAGAAGAACCTTGTGCCATATGTATCGGTCAACGCGATGGAGAGTGGCCCGCCGTAGACATGATACCAATCGCGTAAGACTCGATTATGGCTATCGATGAGATTCTCAACAGGATCGTGATAGATCCCTGAATAAACCTGAAAAAGCTCGTGGGCTTGTGTGCCCATGGGCTTCAATCCACGCAGGCGTGCAAGATTGATGTTGGAGGTCCCGGTAACAGAACCGGGGATTCTTTCAAGGAGTCGATCAAGTACCCTCTCATGCCAGGCACGTGAAGCCCGCCGCCGAGTACCGAAATCCATGAATCTAACTTCCGGATGCCGGAGCAGGAAATCGATCTTCTCGTCGAGTCTGGTTAGACCTACTCGATAGTAATCTTCTATAGTCCGTCCGGAAGCCTTGACTTCGTGACGGATTCTTAGTTCTGATACAATCGAAAGGATAATAGTTTCCCACCAGGAAGTGGGGAACCAATAACCTTCTGTCTCGATAAGTAGTTTATCATCATGTGTTTCAATGTTGACATTAGGAAGGCTGTTTACATGGGTACCACTTACGAATTGTCCCAACTGATTTGCAAAGTAATGGTAAAAGGGACCATCTGTTAAGGGTGAGATATAGGGAAGTCTTTCTATGAAATCCATTTCGTTAGGAGTAATACAAAGAGTCTTAACATGGTTAATCTCTTCTCGAAGTTGGCCAATATCAATCTTGTGCCCCAGATCTGCCCCCACTGTCCGACAGACTAGGCTTAGTTTGACCATAGGCATTTCGTAATGCCCCATAGCAAGAGCAAAGTGAGCCATTGTTGCTTTGTAGACATCGACATCCACCAAAGATTGAATGATTGGATTATCATGCTGATTTCTCACAACCGCACCTTCTTTCATGGTTCTCAGCAGTATGGTAGGTACTGCTGGCTGTTAATGTACATCGCCTAAGGCGGCTCCTAAATGTACCACTATATCTAAAAAAAGTCAAGATAATATCAATTATGATATCTTAACTTTGAGATCTTGATTAATGTCGCTAATTACTAATCACCAACTCATTAATAGTTCTCGCCCAGTAGTTCATAGAAGGCTTGGGGATGGGCACAGGCGGGACATTTTTCCGGCGCTTCTTTGCCGGTGTGAACATAGCCGCAGTTGCGGCACTTCCACTGTGTCTCGCTGTCGCGCTTGAAAACCTGGCCTTTTTCAATATTTTCTTTCAGTTTCAAATAGCGCTTTTCGTGATGCTCCTCGACATCGGCAATTTCAGTCATCACCTTTGCTGCCTCATCTTGCCCTTCTTCTTTGGCAACTTTGGCAAACTCCGGATACATTTTGGTGTGCTCATAATTTTCACCAGCGGCGGCGACTTCAAGATTCTTTTTGGTGTCACCAACTATTGGAAAAGCATAATTATCCAGTGATGATTCAGTCTCTTTATCAAGCAGTTTCATTAACCGTTTGGCATGTTCCTTCTCGTTATCTGCAGTTTCGATAAAAATTCCCGCGATTTGCTCGTAGCCTTCTTTTTGGGCCGCCGAAGCAAAAAAAGTGTATTTGTTGCGTGCCATGCTTTCCCCGGCAATAGCCCGCACAATATTTTTTGGTGTTTCCATTTTTCCTCCCGCTTCTCGCTAAAGGCGAGAAAGTCCCGCCGTAGTCCTTCGATTACACTCAGGACGAAGGGGGATATTATTTATAAAATAATTGTTTGCTCTTTTCAATCTCAGTATAGCATTTTTGAGGATGATAATATTTTCTTAACCTGATAATTCTAAAATATATTTTTTAATCGGACATTAGATATCAAGAGGGTCGGGGCGCGCGTCACGCGCCCCGACCCTGAGAACATCAGCCCTCCTCTCCTGTATCGAGTTCCTCCTCATCGACTACGCCTCCTTCCATGCTGAATCGTTGCGCGGCAAGGTTAGCCTCCCAGACTTCTTTTGGGAGTCCCCTGCAGCCATAAAGAGCTGCACTCTCTAGGCCCTTCACCCCGTCGAGTTTCGCACCTCGCAGATCCGCCTCGCGCAGATCAGCTCCGGTAAGGTCTGCTCCGGTCAGATCCGCCTCGCACAGATCAGCTCCGCGCAGGTCGGAATCAGTGAAGTTTGCTCCAGTCAAGTCCGCTCTGATCAGGAGCGCTTTTCTGAATATCGCTCCACGAAGGTATGCCTCCTTGAGGTTTATCTCGGTCATATTCGCACATGTGAGATCTGAATATAAGAGGTCCAATCCTTCAAATACTGCCCTATCAAGGAATGCCCCCTAAGCTTTGCCTCAAGGAAGGATACCCTACACCGTGGCCGGTAAGAGTCAACCTCCCGGCTGAATATCACCCCGCTAAGGATTGCACCGGTGAGGTCTGTTCCACTCGCGAACTCGAACTTTTCCGGAAAGGATATCTGCCGAAGATCCACTCCCCTGAGATCTGGTGTACGGAAAACGATTGTGGGATCTCCTGGGCGTCTATACCTCATCAGACGATTCCATCGAGACCCTCGCTGTCTAGGATAGCCCCATGGCCATATGCCGAGATGATGCGTCCAGAGCAGGCGCACCATCCGCCGTTGGCTCATTGTCACCCAGCGAAGTCTAGCCCGCTGGATGATGAAGTACACCCACCGTACCGCATGTACAATGGCTAGCACTATCCACCGTACCGCTTGAAACAGACGCATCGTGCGTCATCCTTTCTTGGTTCTTGTTTTCAGCCAGTGTCTTTAGCGCAGAGACCTGAGTTCCCATGATCCATCTGGTAGCAGGAAAGGAATGCCCTGAAGGCGCCACTGCCCATTGTACGGTCCTCCTTGTACTATGAAGCGGTTGCGCGGCTGGCTTTCCGGAAACGAGGGAAAGGTCTCCTCAACTTCCTTGCCGTGGACAGCCTTAGCGTGGCCGTCGACATAGTTGGCATTGCCGAAGCTGTTGTGGCGGGCCAGGAACGGCGAGTTGAGCTCGTAGTTCATGGCCAGTGTTCCGTCGTAGAGCATGACGGTCATCTCTGGGTATGGGATCTCAGCGAGGGAGATCGGCGTATGTCCACCTGTGATGTAGAAGTTGCCGTCCTCGAAGACCTCGAAGTTGTCCACGTAGCTGAAGTAGGAATCCGGGCTGATTGTGTGCAGCCCGGTCACCAACTCTAACCAGCTCGTCTTGAACTCTCGAGGTGATGTCGGGCAAGTGAACACATCTCTGTTCTTGACATACGGCTGTACGACATCGTTGACCAAGATGAGCTTGTCCCAGTCCGGAGTGTAGGCCGATAGAGGGAAAGCCTCGTCGTAGTCCATGACGTACATCAAGAAGCCGGATGCCTGCTGCCTGCAGTTGGAGAGGCAGCTTGTCTGGCGTGCCTTCTCCCTTGCTCTCGCGAAGACAGGGAGGAGAATCGCTGCCAGGATGGCGATGATTGCTATCACCACCAGCAGTTCAACTAGGGTAAAGCCCTTTCTGCGCTTCATTGTCGTACTCCCTCCTTGACCATGGCGCGGACGTCGCCGAGCCCTGCCAGTAGTTGTGAACACTGCTGAAGCTCGCGACGGTATTTCTCCACAGCTGTCTCTAGTGCAGGCTCGTCCAACCGCTCGGCGGCGCCAGCGGCCCGGCAGAAGCCTTGGTAGCTGCGTCCAGTCACATCTCGGATAACCTGCTCGGTAGTGTGCCACACGGCGCGCAAGCGGGGCGATGACTTGTCAGCACAGACAGCCGGGTAGACGACGGACCGGGTATCGTAGATGGACCAGTCCACGGCTGCTAAGTCCCCTTCGAGAAGTACTAGGTATCGATGTAGGAGTTCCACACGGCTGTCTATGAACCTGTAGGCTTGTGGGTCGGTATAGCTCTCTATGGCGCTCAGGAGTCCATCCTTCGCGAGCTGCGTAGCGAGTGGTACTCCGGGGAAGATGAGTAGCCGCGACGCATAGGTCGTGTACGTGGTCATTGCGGGACGCTTGAGGAGGTCGGCGATGTAGCGTGCGTTCCGCAGTATCTCGGTGAACGTCGCGTACGGATGGAACAGGATCATCGAGCAATGGAGAACGAAGCCATACTCCGACAGAAGCCGGATTGTCTGATCTGCATGGCTCGGTTCCCATGGCTTGCCGTATGCGCGCAACCTCTCCATGTCCCTGCTCTCGATTCCCAGCAGGATACACGCGAAGCCTGCTTCCCTCAGGAGACTGAGCAGGGTGCTATCCTTGGCGGAGAATGTGCAGGGGGCCGCCATGAACCAGAAGGACGTGCGTAGTCTTCTCTCAATGACGCCGTGCGCGATGTCTGCAGCGCGCTGTTTGGAGGCTGGAGTGTTGATGATGAAGTTGTCGTCGATCATGGAGATGCTTACGCGGTCTACTTGTGGAGACCGTCGGCAGAGGTACTCGATCTCGTCGACGACGTTATCCGCCTGGCGAGCATCCCAGCCTGAGAGGCCCTGCGACGAGCGGAACATCGGCGTTACACAGAAGGCGCAGTGATTGGGGCATCCGCGGCTGGTCTCGATGGTGAAGATCCCTTGGTCGATGCTCTCTTTGTCACGGCGGGGCCAGAGCGCATTGGCTCTGGATGCTAGTGTCACCAGCTGCATTGGGTTATGCACTGCCCTGCCAGAGGGATCTCGCCAGCAGATGCCTTTGACATCAGCCAACACTCCGCCGTTCTCTAGGGTGTCGAGAAGAGGCGAGATCGTCTTCTCGCCATATCCGCAGACGATTGAGTCTATGGCTAGGCAATCGGTGATGATCCGCGCCGCGGCCATCGTTGCCTGCTGGCCTCCCAGGCAAATGTGCGTGTCGGGGAGACGCCCTTTCAGTTCCTTTGCCAGCCAGAGGCTATCACTCATCGTCATGCAGGTAGGGGAGAACCCGACGAACTTCGGATGAGCCTTGACCAGAATCTCCAAGACATCCTTCACGTCTAGGTCCAGTTGGGCGGCATTGAGGATCTCTGCCGGGCGGCCGCTGCGGACCATAGCCGCTGCTATCGTGGCCAGTCCGAGGTGTTCGAGGTTCCACTGCGGCTTGTCGAATGTCGACCGAATGGGCGATCTCAGGTAGACCAGCCAGTAGCTACCTTGTGAAGTCATGCGAACCATCTCCTTTGGGGCTCACTGCCCCTTGTCAAAGAACGTCTGAGAGGGGAGTGAAGGTCCGCCCGAGTCCCAGTCGAGTAAAATATAGCACAGACTCGGTATACTGTCAATAATTCTGACTACTTTTATATCTATTATCAACTAAACTCGTAAAGTTAAGAAAAGACTTGACAATGGTAATAAGATATGATAAACTGTCATTTAATATGACAACAGTAAATATTAATCTCAAAGACAAATTGGTAGATATCGGGTTGGGCGAAAAAGAATCTGCAGTCTATCTTGCAGCTCTTGAGCTTGGCCCAAGTTCGATATGGAATATCCATAAAAAAGCAGGCATTAAAAGATCGACCTGTTATTTGATTATGGAAGGTTTTGTAAAAAGCGGTTTCGCCTCCAAATCATTTGATAATAAAAGAACAATTTTTACAGTAGTTAAGCCGCGCGATCTTTTAACATTATTTAAAGGCCGAGAAGAAATATTTAAAAAGTCTCTGCCTTTATTTGATGCCCTGCTCATCAAATCTAAAGAAAAGCCAAATATTCAAATGTTTCAAGGTATTGAAGGTGTAAAACAGGCTTACGCACTCGGGTTAAGCAACGCTAATAATGATATTTTAATCTTCGGCAGAGCAGATATTTGGATGATAGATAAGGAATTGAACGATGCCTATATCAAGGAGCGCCTTAAAAGAAAGATTCATCTGCGAGTACTTTTTTCAGATGAAAAGGCAAACTATGTATTGATGGATAGAGACCAAAAAGAGGATAGGGAAAGAAAATTCTTGCCTAAAAATAAATATGATCCAGCTATCGAAATTCAGATACTGGGTAATATGGTACTTTTTATTGCACCACTGGAATCAGAACCATTTGCAGTCCTTATTGAAAGCGCCGCTCTAGCTAACGATGAAAGACAAAGATTTAATCTCTTGTGGAGTTTGGCAAAAAAGAACTAAATCGTTTTCTTGTCGCAGCTGAGTTTGACGACATATAATAGGACTAAAGGCAAAGCGAAAAAAGCGAATTTTTGGATGGTCGATTGAATATCGAAATTTAAAAAATAAGTAGCCGCGTAGGCAAGAACCGGTACTTGGAGTATCAACTGGAGCAATAGATATTGGCGATAGCCAAGATGATTTCTGATTTTGTATAAACAGGTGGTAGCGATAATCCAAAACATGGCTACGAACAGTGCCGACCCGATAACGTGATATAAGTGCCGAGTATCATCAGGGCTCAAGCCGGCGATAATAAATCCAATGCCAGCGACGAGAAATAATAGCGACAGATATCCATTTTTGTGATTTTTAATGTGGCGATAGCTGTTAGCCAACACCAACATTATCAACCCTGAAATCAACATAGCGGCGGCATACAAATACATCGATGTGGTGTTGGGCAAGTTGGTCTCAAAGGTTTTGACCATACCGGCGTAACTGTAAGGGTAAATCCAAAACAAAAAATGGCTATTGTAAAAATAAATCGCCAAGCCAATTAGTATCACGTTAATAATGAATAATAACAAGAAATAATTAAAAATAAAATTTTGCTTATTTTTTGACATTTAAAATATTTTTTATTAATTTACTATTATATTATATAAAAAAAGCGCCTTCCGCGGTACCGCGGAAGGCGCGAATGTTTTAAAATGTGAGAAGTAAAGCTGCCAACTCTGCTAATCGAGGGAATTTTTCATTACAAAGCAATTTTCTGACAGAGGAACGGATTGAGGGAATATGAATTAATCCAGCTACTTTCACCCAATTTAAAATACCCATTGTGGGCTCTTCTCGAAGACGAACTTTGACGAATGCAACCAATCTTCGCCTGGCTGGTTCTTTATCGAAAAGATCGAGCCATGGCTCTAGGTTGCAGAACCCATCGTATTTACTACTTGTAAATAATAAATCAAGTATCTCATTAGGTGATAAAACAGCTCTTAATATTGCTTGTTCTTGGTTGAGCATCTGACAGGGATTAAATTGGATATATGCTGACATTAGTGTCCGTTCGTGATCATCCATCCATTCCTGTAATCGGTTTCCTCGAATGAGAATAGTCCGAGCTACATCAGCGCCCTGTGAGGTTGTCCAAGCAGCTATACAGAATTCGCGCATAAGTGGATTGGAGCGAAGTAATTCTGGTACTATCATTTGCTCCAACCACTCTTCACCTGCATTCTGACTTTGTGGAATATGTATGTAACTGCTGACAGCGATTACTGAACGGATAACATTACATCTTTTTGACCGATCCCAAGGGTGGCGAAGAATTAATGCAACATTGTGAGCGCTTAAGGAACGCCATTGGAGACATTCGCTATAATGTTTTTCTCTTTGACTGTCAATCCAGAAGAAGTTATCTGGATTAATTGCATCTACATCTTCTGGATAAAGTTCATAACCATTCCTTATTAGATGATATAGGGCAACTTCTCCCTGTAATATCCCAACCGCTCCCATGTCAAGATGATCCAAGGTTTCAACTAAAAGTTTATAGTCTTCTCTGCCTGGAGAATCCAGATGATCTTTATGGAGGTTATGTTCAGTTGCTGCTGTTGCCCAAATTGCCATCAATTTCCGGCCCTCTTCTTGTCCAAGGGTTGAGATGACAGCTACAAGAGCTGGTACGGGAGCTCTTCCGGTTTCGATATCGGGTCGTAACACTGGCACAAATATATCTGGATATGCTAATACTTTTGCCGGAAGGCCATAGTGAGTGAACTCATTAGAGCAGCGAATACAGTTAACAGATAATTGTGCTTGGGTCTCTAGGGGAACAGTTTCTAATATCTCTTCTAACGGTATATAATCAAGTTGCTGCATCATGGGATGGTTGGTAGTACCGTAATTGTTCCATTTTTCAAACCATTCTATAGTTGTGGTATTGAGTGGTAGGATTTTACAGAGTTCCCGCCAACGCATCCACAACCACGGGCACCGCGCAGCACCGAAAAGCTGTTTGGCGATTTCTGTTCTCTGCTCATCGGGCATCCTATCAATTTTACCTATCAAAAGATCGGTCAATGCTAACATTCCTTCGAGGCTAGGATCTGCCACTTTCTGCCAGTCTCGCCTATTGTCCTGTTCATAAGGGCTAGGAAAAGGAGGATTTACAAGGTACTCAACAATATCGCCAATATATTGATCACTTTGCTCACTTAAGACAGTTAGTAGCCTAGAAGGATCTTCGCTCCAGGTTGCTGCTCGCACTATGCCTGCTTTGGTTAATGGATATTGTTCTAGATCTAAGCTGTGGAAATAGTCAACAGCGATTGCTGCTACCGTGTCAGCAGTAGGGTTTGCATGTACGAGTCGACATGTATCAAAAAGTTCCCTCTCGTTGAAACGAGGATGATATCTTAATCCTTTTAGGTTCAGTCTTGAAGCTGCAGCTATTTCAGGCCAAGAATGTCTTTGACCATATTTTATTTTCTCCCATATATCGACAAAATTTTGTAGAAGATCGATTTCCAACTCATGGAATAAAATTGTCTCAATTCGATCTGCATTTTTAGTCGAATAGGAACCGGCCATGGCTAAACAAGCGAAAAAGAGTGGTTCCGCTTTTATTGGTACAAGTGCTTGCAGTGCCTCCTGAGGTAGAACATCCTCGATGGGAGCTCTTAGGAACTTCGGTACTGGAGGGGCGATTACTCGTGATATGAGTGCCTGAACTGCCAGAACAGTGGGGCGGTCCAAGCTATTTGCGAGTTCACGAATCCCTAGTCTGATTGCAGTCGGGTTAAAGCAGTGAATTTCCAGCCGTCGCGATAGTGCTTCGTCTCGCTTGCGTGCCAGTTCCGTTCTCTGATCGTGCTGTTGTTTGGGCATTACGTCTCCTCCTCGAAGAGATTGCAGGCAGCTGGCCTGCACAGTTGCCAGAGATAGTGGTGTTGAAAACTATAGGCATCGAGTTGCTTGGATTTGATCGGCCCAAGCCGAATCCTAGCATGCTCTTCGTCGCCATCTGCTTTCTCGCCAAATCCTGGCGTTGTCAAGGTACTTGCGGGTACATCCCGCTTAAAGTCAAGTTAACACTCGAATAATTAATAGTCAAATGAATTTTTCACTATTATACTATCATGATTATAATTATTTGATATGTCGTTTCTATATTATAGAGGTCAGTAGCCCCTGTATAGTTTAGTGATGCGACTATCGAATGTGTTTTACAATTCTCATTAAGTGTGATGCTAAAGTGATTAATGTTATATTAACAATGAATAAAAGTAACAGATAATTAAAAATAAATTGTGGATTATTGCTGCGGGCCATATATTTTTATTTATAAAGAGTTAGAGAATCAAGCCAGCCGGAAAGTTGACTTTCGTTTTGGACATAGCCTTTAATATCAAGTCGATCATCGGATAAAACGGCAAAATGCAAGTGACGGCGCTCGCCATCGGTTTCGCTGGAATAACCGGTACCTAAAAGCCCTAACCCGTCGCCTTTTTTGAATTCTTTCCCAACCTCTGGCAAACTCGACGGGCGGATGTGGCCATATAAAGCAGTGTGAGCAGTACCATCAAGATTGAAACTGATCATAAAAACTCCGCCATAGCCGGAAGCAGTTTTGGATAATACGACTTTGCCATCAGCAATGGCAAACACCGGCACGTCGCTTGTTACATCTTCGTATTCGGCATCGGCACCAGTATGGTAGCCGGAAAAGCGCTCGGGTTGTACCGGTGAGGTCTCGGGCGTGATATAAATGCCAAATGGTTTTTTAGTAACCCGTTTTTTGAAATCAGTCACCGGCTCGGCAAGTGCATTTACCGGCTGAGTTGTTGCCTCGGTCGTTGCTGAGATCGTTGAGGTAGTCGTAGGGGATTGGGAAGTTCTATCTTTATCGATTTTTGTAATAATCAAAACTATAGCAATTACTATCACTGCTATAGTTATTACAGATACTATTACGATAAGAATTGTTCTTTTACGGGTAATATCGATATTATTTTGTGACGCAGTTCTCAAAAGTGGTTTTACCTTTTTCATCGAGAGTCGCTGTGTTACCGGTATTCCAGAAAACGACACTTTCATCTGAATTAGCATAACGGGCACCACCGGCGGAGGCGGTAACATCTAACTTTAATGTTCGACCGTCACTTAGTTTAACATCAACCCAACCATTTTTACCGGTGTTGAAAACTACCTTCATTGATTTGTTGCCGGAACAGTTAAATGTTGCTCGGATGTGGGTTTTGTTATATTGAACAACTCCAATTACGACAATGATTATTAGAACTATGAGGCCTAAAATCCAATAGAGCGTAGTGTTTTTTCCTGTTTTGCGCCCCGTTCTTTGTCTGGTACGATTCCCCTTCATTTTCCTCCTTGTTTTTGTTTGATGGTTCCTAACACTATTTTACCAAAAGTTATCTCTTAGATTTTGGTAGAAGAACCGGCATCAGAAGAGCCAAGGCGTAAACCAGCCAAGTTTTCCAGCTGGAAAAGTAGGCCCAACCAGTGAAAGGGCGAGTCAGTATTAAATCAAGGACAAAGAAGATTGCCAGCCACACCAGCCCATAATAAAGGCCTTCTTTAATGTTTTTGGGCTTGGCATAACGGGTGGCAAGATACAAACCAATGATTGTGATAAGCAGTGTCACAATCCAAACCCAAGTGGCATTGGTTGGTACTTTCATCCCGACAAGCACACAAATAAACAAATAGATGACAACGTAAATTGCCACCGGATAAATGATGAATTTTTTCCAATCCATTTTTCCTCCTAATTTATCGATATGATTTTTTTATTGGGCGTCGCTGCGAAATTCGGAGATTTTCCAACCATCAGCGGTTTTAGTGAGGTTAAACACCCAACCAAGCATGGTATTACCGAAAGTGGCGTTATATTTGACAGAAGCAGTATTTCCATTGACGTTTTCTGTTACTAACTCCACCTTACTAGGCCCGTCTTGGATGCCATAAAGTAGCGGCACAAAATCATCGCCGGGATATTTGGCACTTAATGAATCATCCATATATTCGCGGGCGGCTTGGAGATTGACTGAGGCACCGGGCAAAGTACCAAGGGTGTATTTCATGAAATTTTCCGTTACTGCTTTCGGGGTTTCCGTGCTTGTAACTCCACTTGATGATGTTGTAGATGATGTTGAGGTTGTTGAGCTATAAGAAGCTATTTGTTTTTCTAATTTGGAGGTTTTATTAATAAAATAATAGAGTGCTATTATCAAACCAGCAATGATGACAATAGCTGCAACCACTGTCCACGTCATAGATTTATCCTTGGGTGGGTTTTTTACTTCTTCTTTGTCTTCTTCCATTTTTCCTCCCTTTTGATATTTATATTGTACAACAAAAAGCCCCAAAGGGCTTTTATGTTGGCTCCGAACGGTGAAGGATGTTATAACGGTTTTCAAAAATACAGAAGAAAAAACTTATATCCCCAATTTATTTATCGATACTAAAATCGAATCACTGTGATGTCAGTTGGGTTTGCTCTTTTTTAAACTCATCTAATACTGTAGAAGTATTGCCGTCTCGGTCAGTTATTAAATAATCATTCGGATTTTCAATAGAGTCAATTATCGCTTCCACATATTGTTTTTTTATTCTCCAATAATTTTCACGGATTTCCGTTATGTCTTCTGTAGTTAGGTTTGGTATAACTTTATCAATTAATAAGTTAGACCTTACTACTCGCCCGTCGCTTTCGAATGATTTAATATAATCATGTAATTTTCCCCTAGACGATAGAAAATCTACAACCGCTAAAAATCCATGCCCTAGAGAGCGAGCCTCATCTGAACATATTACCATTGTTAAAAATTCCTTATCTTTGTCGGAAATATCTTGTCTAGTTGATAACATTTCAGAAAGTGCCGCGGACGAAGCTAGCCCAGATTGAGTCCAAAAAGCTCTTGGGCTAGCTGGGTCTAATGGATTTAAACTGGTTGATTTTTGATACAAGGCTTGATTTATTGGTACATCGAAATATTCTGTACTAGTCCAAGCTGTTTTTCGCCCCTCGTTACCCAAAACGCCTTCAATTTTTTCTTCTGAATATCCGTCATTGATTAATGTATAAGCTAGTCTGCTTGTTCTACCATTTCCATCACCGTAAAAATGGATAGCATTAATACTTACTCCAAGTAAAATCGCAATATCCGCAAGCGGTGCTTGTTTTTGGTTCATCCTCTTTGCGGTGTGGAATACTTCTCGCAATAATTCATCTCTCTCATTGTATTTTGGAGGAATATAACCTTTATCAATTAATCCGCTCGTGATAACGACTCGTTCACCATCTGCTGCTCTTCTGGCAACAGGGATTCCTCGGATGACCGCATTGACTCCGTCGAGTAATTCCTTAAAGTCATCGTATTCGATATTATCAATGTATTCTCGAGTATGTTCTTCATCTGAAAAAACTTCATCAGCATGAATTTTTTTTAAAAACCTTAAAGTTCTCTCCGCTCGTTCCTCACGACCCTCTTCTTGAGAGGTTTCGGGGTTATACTCAGCCTCTTCGGGGTGATAAGCTTCTGGATTGTTCATAATTCAATTTTAACACCTTGTTCATTATTAAAAAGGGTTTAAACCCAAATAGGATTCGAACCATTTTTTTCCAATTAATTTTATTAATGATTATTGCTAACTTGTTTGGCTCCCGAGCTGAGCTCGGGTAAGCCAAGCTAAGCTTGGCTCCGCGGGTCGGACTCGAACCGACAACCTACTGGTTACACTTATCCTAATGTTTCCAAAAGGGGTGGACTATCTCATCATCCTCTTGGGATGCAAGGCGTATAGTCTCTGAACCTTTCCCGATAATTCGGGACTTGGCTGCGGATTGCCCACTCGATACAGATTCGAGGGAGGGTTTCCCGCAATTAACCTTGTTTCTCAGCCTCGATTTCTCGAGGAAGCTGCGTTTTGCCGGCGTGTATTTCTCTGTGGCAGTTAGCGCAAAGCAGATAGCAGTCATCAAGTTCGGATTTTACTTTTACCCATGATCGAGTATATCCTTTATCGGCGATGCCAAAGTTTTTCTTTGTTGTACCTCGATGATGGAAATCCATCGCCTCAGCGCATTTATTATAGCCACAAATCATGCACTTGCCACCCAGATATTCAATAGCCAGTCGCTTGATTTTCTTTCTACGTTTCGCGACTGCTATAATTAGATATCGAGCTCTGTCAGCATATTTTCTTTTCTCTTTTGCCATCTATTAAATTATACCTGATGCAAAGAGAAGGTGTCACAGCCAGTTGCTCTACCATTGAGCTACCGCGGAATATATTGATAATGTACGACTAACAGATTATATTATAACTGAAATCTGAAAAATATCAACACACATTGCATATGGAAAACTGGCAAGCTTATTTAATAATAGTTTACGGGATATTGGCAGCGATATTTGCCATTTTTGGCATTGTCAAATCTGGTAGCGGCAAATCCTATAAAAGGTTCTGGCCGTTAAACGCTATCGGTGGATTTGTCTGGGGAGATGCAACTATTTTCGGAATATTTTGGGTGATATTATCTGTTATATCACTTTTAACAAAAAATTGGTTTTTATTTGAGTTAGTATTTGTTTGTTTCTGGCTAGTGCGCAGCGTCGGCGAAACAATTTATTGGTTCCTGCAACAGTTTTCCGAGGCCAAGCGCGAACCACCAGAAAGAATCTGGTTTTACCGCTACATCAAAAGTGATGCCGTTTGGTTCATTTTCCAAATCTGGTGGCAGTGCATTTGTGTTATATCACTGGTATTGCTGATTCTGTTATTGCGAGCGTAATTATCTTGAACTTTAGTCGATATCAGGTTAAAATAGATCTATAATCCGGGATCGTCCCAGCCCAAGGCTGGTCGGCCTCGGGCCGATAATAATTAATTGTCTATGCCGGGTCGTCTAGTGGTAGGACGCAGGGTTCTGGCCCCTGTAACGTAGGTCCGAATCCTACCCCGGCAGCCATAATCTTGGTTCGCCTGCCCGTCCGTAGCCCTGCCAATGGCAGGACGTAGGCGGGAATCCAAGCCTCGGAACCAAAAAATTATCATGTCAAATTGGATTTCTAATTTTATTTATAACCTAAAAGAGATATTAGGTAAACCACCATATCTAATTTTTGTTTTTATTAGTGCGGTCTTCGTGGTTGTCTCAATGATATGGAATAGAAATTTTAGTCAAGTTTGGATTTTTTTCCTATATTCAATTGTTGGGGCAGTTTGGCGTTATATAGAAAAAGATGTAGATAGCGGGATTAGTAAAATAATAAAAGAAGATAAAGCAAAAATATCTCATTTGATAATCATTTCTATCTATCATGTTGGAAATATTATATTATTAGTGGTATTGATTAGGTATTTGTATTTAATAAAATAATATGAAAGGAAAAAATGGATACGGCAAATATATTAACATGGAGTGCGGGGGCGATATTTGGAGTAGTTGTATTAATGATTTGGTCAGTAGTTTGGAAAGCATGGGCGCTCTGGCGCGCTGCGCGCAATACTCATTTGGCATGGTTTATTGTGATGATGATAATCAACACCGCTGGCATCTTAGAAATCATCTACATTTTCGCCTTTTCAAATTATGGTAAAAAAACTGAAAAACAAATCGACTAGCATCAATTAGGTCTGGGAATAAAAGAGGAGCGGGTTAAACCCCGCTCCGCGTGAGAACTTCATCCTTGAAAAATGGCCCATCTGACCAGAAACCATGGAATTTACTATGGTGGTTTGAACAAGTCATGAATCTTACCAGTGTTCCGTGGATATTGGTCCATGTTTCATTAGTTCCTGGTTCTGTGCAGTCTTGGACCGTGCAACAACCATCTGCCATAGCAATTACCCTATCTTCAATTCTATTTTGTATTCCACCAAATAGAAATCCTACTTTGCCTTCGAGTGACATCTCGGGGATAGTTTCAAGACAGCCTACATTCACAATGCCGATGTTGTTATCAATTTTAACATCACGGCCCAAAAAATAAGTGTTTCTTAGATGTGAAGGTATATTGCCACCAAAGTCGATAACTGCTTGTTCTGGTTCTCCTTCCCCAATCCCGACATATAGCACTTTTCCTTCAAAGCCATAAAACCTCGATTCTTGGTTACTAACCCTTATAATCGAATCTCTCTCTATTGTCAAAGAGCTCACTCCTTTCAGGTATACTTAATAAGTATCAAATAATTAGTTTTATTTCAATGCTTTAGAGGAATTATTTATACCGCTAACCAAAATAGAAATTATTTGATAAGGTGGAGTTAATGCAAAAAGTTACTAAGGTTCTGATGTTTCCCTACAGAATTCACGGCGGGAAGCGCCAATTTTTTGTGTTGCATCGCCACCGCGGCGATAAAGTGGTGCTTACCGGCCATATCGGTGATCATGTTGGGTACGAAAATGAAACTCCAAAAGAGGCGGCTCGTCGTGAGATTGTTGAAGAGCTGGGCGTTAAGCCACTTGAACTCATCGACGCCTGCCACTCAAGTACTGTCAAAATTCCCGAGCATGATATCGAGTCTACCGAGCATGCTTTCCTTGTCAAAATCCCCGACCAAAACGTTAAGTTTTTAGAGCACGACGAGCCGCACCAGTGGCATCGATTAGAAGAATTATCAAAAGTTCTAACCTATCTTCATCAGCGCCAAGCAGCAACAATCATAAAAAAATATCTGAACAAATCACCCGAATAATCCGGGTATTATTAATTAGAATCGAGATTGCTTCGTTATCGCTCCGTGTAAAGCTATCGCCACCTCGTACACTGGAGCACGGGGCACAGCGCGGCACGGCGCAATGACATTGGGGTGTATAATAGAGATAAATATTAATAATTAGTTGTCCCACTGCGCACGATCTCTTAGAGAAATACCTGCCCGACTGCGAGTCATTCAGGCGGGGATTATTATTCCTCTTCTCTAAATAGATCATGCTTCGCGGGACTTCCGGTCCTACTACGCCTAAAGGCTACACGGGACATGGAGCGGAGGGGATTATGGAAGATCAAAATATTCAACAAGCATCGGGGCGTAAATCGACGGCATGGATTTGGGTTGTAGTTGTACTAATAATTATCATTGCGGGCGGTGTTATCGCTTATTTTTTGCTGAGGGGCAATAGTGCGTCTAAATCTACAACTACCACAAGTAAAACTACTGATGTGACGGCTCAAAAATGGGTGCGCGATCCAACCGAATCCGTGGATAAAGGAGTAACATCAACCGATACTCATAAAATTTCCGATTCTGCAGTGCGCACTTATTTTATGAAAGATGGCGAGATTCAATATGCTGAATCAACTGACGGCGCAAAAATTTACGCTGCGGCGCAATCAACTGGAATCAATCAAGAAAAAGGGTCATTCATCTCCAACCCGGTAGTGCTGGAAATTTCCAGTGGCAAGTGGATTATGATTTATGAACAAAAGCCGGAGCCAAAGCCAGGGCAAGAGCAGGGTAAAACGCCACCGGGACCAGACACGCAGCGCGATTTGTATTTGGCAACATCAACCGATGGGAAAACATTCCAGAAAGTAGACCGTGTTATCGATAGTGCCAAAGAAGACAATTATTTTGCATCCGTACCGGATTTAGTGAAATTGCCCGATGGCAAAATCAGAATGTATTATGTTTCCGGTGGTGAGGCAATTGGTTCGGCGACTTCTTCTGATGATGGCAAATCCTGGGTGCGCGATTCAGGCTATCGCCTACAAAATTCGGCAGTTGATCCCGATGTAGTTTATAAGGATGGCAAATGGTTAATGTATTATTCCAATCTCGATCCCCAGAAAAATGCATTATATCTCTCAACATCTTCCGATGGCATCAAGTGGCAAGAAGGGGTAAAAATTCTCGATCGCGCTGGTAGCAGTGGCTCTATAGTCGACCCTGATGTTTTTGAGTTCGGTGGCAAGAATATCATGCTCTTTGGTGAATTTTTAGGCGGCGATTCAGCCACTACACAAGAATCACCCGATCTCTACAGGGCTGTTGAGCAGAATAATTAAATATTATGAAAAAAAAGAAGCATAGAATATTAATCATCATAATCATTTTAATTGCAGCGATTGCAATCGCAACAGTATATTTAATTATAAGCAGCCAGCAAAGTACTAAAAGAATTATGCCGGGTAGTGATCGTGATGAGCATGGCTGTATTGGATCGGCGGGATACTCTTGGTGTGCGCCCAAAAATAAGTGCTTGCGTACCTGGGAAGAAAAATGTCAATAAACTCTGATATAATCTAATTATGAAAACAACAATCATTATCCAATTTTTTGTTTTGCTTGGTGGTACATTGTTTGCTTGGGGCAATTTTGTCTACGAGCTTATTAACTGGCTCAATAAGCGCTCTTGCTCAACAGGCTGTGCGACGGGATTAGCTAATCCGTTCCTCACACCTTGTTTTTATGGTGCGATATTTTTTACCATCGCATTTATCCTAAGCGCTTTGATTTGGAGCCAAGCAAAATAACGTGCCGGGATAAATTATAAATTAGTTGATTTATAAGCTAAAATAAGTTTCCAAAAATTGATATAATAGAGTTTGTTAGGTTAAATAAACGTTATCCAAAGAGGAAAGGAGAAAGATGGCATGGTATTGGTGGGTATTAATTGCGGTAGTTGTTATCGCGCTTCTCTGGTTTTTGCTTTCGCGCGGTAAGTAACAGTTTGAAAAATAGCTAAGTCCCGCGTAGCGGGACTTAGCTATAAAGCTAAAATTTTAAATATTTTGAATAAATAAATCTTTAAATAAGGAGGATTTATGCCTGATGTAAATATGCCGCCTCAAACTCCTGTCACACCCGGAGGCGAGGTACCAAACCCAACGCCGCCACCGGCTCAACCAGTAGGAAGTACGCCCCCAGCAACAGCTCCAATGGGTGCGATGCCGCCTACCGGTGGAGTTAATCCACCACCAATGGATCAAGGGGGGATGGCTGGACCTACAGCACCTGGACCTGATATGAATCAACCAGGGATGGGTGGAGAACCAAAGAAAAGTGTTCCGGTTTGGCTGTGGATAGTTCTTGTTCTGGTTATTGTTGCCGTGATTTTTGTGGTTTATTATCTTTACGCTTCAAATAAAAGCAGTACTGGTACCGAGACAGTAACATCATCTGAAACTTCATCGGAAACGGTCTCGCCAACTGGTACTGGTGGTACTGGAACAACTTCTCAAACTTCAGAGACCACAGAAATAATTCAACCCAATACCGGTACAACCGGTACTGGTACTAGTACTGGCACTGGCACTAGCACTAGCACTAATACGAATACCGCAACTCCAACTACTGGCGCTAGCTAATCTTATTGATTCCTAAGATATAACACCTATTGATTGTTACTAATTTTTGTGTTATCAATATTAGGTATGGGAAAAAATGTAATTCAAGTAAAAAATTTGCGTAAAAAGTTCGGTAATATCAAAGCAGTTGATAATGTTTCTTTTGCTGTCAAAAAAGGCGAGATTTTGGCGATGCTTGGGCCCAACGGCGCTGGTAAAACCACCACACTGGAAATGGTGGAAGGAATCCTTAAGCAAACCAGCGGTACTATCGACGTGTTGGGATTTAATCCTGCCCGTCAACCCCAGGAAGTTAAAAGGCGCATCGGCATCCAACTGCAATCAACCGCTTATTACGAATATTTAAATTTGGGCGAACTTTTGGATTTATTCGGTTCATTTTTTAGAAAGAAAGTATCTGTTAAAAATCTTTTGAAAATGGTGGGGCTTGAGGAAAAAAGAAAAGCCAAAATCGGGGAGCTGTCCGGCGGGCAAAAACAAAGATTTTCTGTTGTCGCAACATTAGTTAACGATCCGGAAATCGTTTTTTTGGATGAGCCAACCACTGGCCTTGACCCGCAAGCCCGCCGCAACCTGTGGGGGGTGGTTAGAAAAATCAACCGTAAGGGCAAAACCATCATCCTTACTACCCATTATATGGAGGAAGCTGATATTTTGGCCGACAAAGTTTTGATTATGGACCGCGGTAAAATTATTGCCTCAGGCACGCCAAAGCAATTGAAATCAAAACTTCCTAATCCTTTTAGAATCGAATTGATCACTGGCCGCTGCCCAGGCGATATTGGTGTACGAGGATTGCCGGGAGTGGTTGGGGTGCGCCATGATAAAGATGAGCAAGGGCGTCACCGCTGCATTGTCGGTGTTAAAGATGTCCGCAAAACTCTGCCCAATATTTTAGCAATCCTTAAAAAGAAAAAAGTTGAGTTCAGCGATTTGGAAGTTATCCCCAGCAACCTTGAGGATGTCTTTCTAAATTTAACTGGCAAGGAGCTGCGCGACTAAGTCTTATTTGTCATTCTGAGCAGTAGCGAAGAATCTAGATCCTTCGTTTCACTCAGGATGACAATCAAAAATTCTTAAATCTTATCTCATAAATCGTAAATCTTATTCATCATGATTACTTTCTTCAAACTATTTTGGGCCAATATCAAGATGACGGTGCGCAACCGCCAAGCTCTTTTTTGGCAGTTAGTTTTCCCGATAATCTTCATTGTTATTTTCGGACTCTTTAATATGGATAGTTTTGCAACGAGCAAAATCCTTATTATCGACAGGGCTGATACCACGGTGAGCCATAAAATTGTCGACGGTATGAAAGAAATAGATTTATTCAAAGCGGAAACTTCCACTGATTATAATCAACTCGACAATGCTAAAGGAAAATTAAAGCGTTCGGAACTGGATTTCATCCTTGTTATCCCTGAAACGGTCAAAGATATTCCGGAATCTTTCACGCCCAAGGTGACAATCGATCCTAAAACCATGCAACCCAGTGTACAGATGCCCGATATGCCAACCGATGTCAAAATGACTGTTTATTATAACGAGGCCAATGTCGCTTCCAACCAGTTTGTGTTAAATATGCTCGATCAAGTTACTACCGAAATCAATGCCAATGCCAGTGGTGCACCGAAAATTTTCACGCTCGATAAGCAAGCGCTTTCCAATAGGCAAGTGCGCTATATCGACTTTTTAGTGCCGGGTATTTTGGCGATGAGCTTGATGCAATCGGGCATCATTGGCATCGCTGTTTACATTGCTGAGGCGCGTGAAAAAAAGATTTTAAAAAGAATTTTAGCAACGCCAATTGATAGAAAAACTTTCATCGCGGCGCAGGTTTTATCGCGTTTGGCTCTTTCCTTTGTCCAAGCAGTGATAATTATTTTGACAGCCAAGATTTTATATGATGTTAATATCTACGGTGCCTACTGGGCGGTGGCGGTTTGGGCGCTTTTAGGAACGCTGGTATTCCTCAATATCGGGTTCATAATTGCCGGATTTTCCAAGACAGCGTCAGCGGCAGAAAGTTTGTCGCAGGTTATTTCCATGCCAATGATGTTTCTTTCCGGTGTCTTTTTCTCGACCGACACCTTGCCTAAATTTGTCCAAAAACTGGTGGACATTCTGCCGCTGACGCCAGTTATCGACGCTCTAAGAAATATTATCAACAACGGCGAACCATTTTCCAGCACTCTGCCGCAATTGTGGATAGTTCTGCCTTGGCTGGCCGGCACTTTCATTGTAGCGATGCTGGTCTTTAGAGTGGCTAGAGACTAGTTAAATCTTGATACTTATCATCTCTCGCGTTATACTAAAATTAAATCAGAGGGGAGGTGATTGAAGTGGCGCAGGAACAAATTGGAACTGTGACTCATTATTACGACAAATTGTCGGTCGCAATTATTAAACTCGACAAAGAACTTGTACCGGGAACAAACGTCCAAATTAAAGGCAATACCACCGATGAAAAATTGACGGTGGAAGAAATGCAATTTGACCATAAGCCGATTGAAAAAGGTGCGGCCGGCCAGGAAGTTGGCATTAAAGTGCCGGGCAAAGTTCGTGATGGTGATAAAGTTCTTATGGCCGAGGAGTAGGTTTTTTGGTAAAAAGTACCATAAAAAAAGCGCAGATAAGGAGAATTATTGTTATTGCGCCAAAGAGCATTGCGGTAATTTTAGATGAAACGGGTTCGGTGATAAGGTAGCCAAAAGTGGCAAATTTCCAGTCAAGAAAGTTTTTTGCAAATAGTAAAACGAGCACTGCCGTAAGCGAAAAAGGACTGATTTTAACAAGCGGCCGAATTATTAAATACCACCCTTGGACTCCATAAAAAAGTATCCAGAAAATTGACCCCAGCCCTAATAAGTCAAAACCCCCAACCGCCATCATTGTCGGGTAGAAGATAAGTGATGCTAAGCCATACATCGCGCTACCGAGCACTCCCCAAGTATAGATTAAATTAATTTGCTTTTTGTTTTTATAAAAGCGCCACCAAATAAAGGCGATCAAGAAGGGGTAAAGAGGGCAAATGGCGCGCAGGGGCCAAATATAAAGTGGATAGTGAATTAGATCAGGCAGATCATAAATCCAGGCGGCGATGCCCCACGCTAGGTCAAGAATGATTAAATAGAGTATCCAATTTCGTTTGAGAATTTGTGGCATAAATAATAGTAATTAATAAACATTAATTATAATATCAATATTGTTCGAGTGAGTATAATCACGAATCGAGAATTATCAACTTCTCCACCGGAACGCTATCGCTTCCGAGTCGAAGAATAACTAATTATGGAGGTTTTTATGCAAAGTCAGCATGCAGCCCAAAGAATAGGAGTTTTTGTTGATGTCCAAAATATGTATTATTCGGCGCGCAATCTTTTCCAAAAGAAAGTCAATTTCGGCGAAATTTTAAAAGAAGCAGTTGGCGATCGCCAACTGGTTCGAGCAATTGCCTATGTTATTAAGGCTGAAGTTGAACAGGAAAAAAGTTTTTTTGAAGCGTTAGGCAAACAAGGGTTTGAAGTCAGAAGTAAGGATTTGCAAACTTTCGCCGGTGGTTCTAAAAAAGGTGACTGGGATGTCGGTTTAGCGATGGATGTTTTAAAAATTGGTTCAAAAATCGATGTTGTAGTTTTGGTTTCCGGTGATGGCGATTATTTAGATTTGATCCGCTATGTTAAAGAAGTGATTGGTGCTCGTTTTGAAGTTATCGCATTCGGTGAAACTTCTTCAAGCAAATTACTGGAAGAAGCCCATCAATTTACCGATTTGAGCAAAGAAAAAGCAAAGTTTCTGCTATCAAAATGACCTATAAATTTGGCTTTTAATGTCAAAGCTCAAATGTCAATTCAATATCAAATAGATTAATGTCAAATATTTGTCATTTGGATTTCCGCCTCGACTCGATTGACGCAAGTCGACGCGAGGCGGGTTGGGCTTGATTTGACATTTTTAATTTGGATTTTGTACTTAATTCGATTGTGTTAAAATATAAATATGGAAGAAAAAAAGGAGGGTCCAGACAGTGTCGCTGGATCAGCTGAAAAGTTGGCAGAAGTTGTTAACAAGCTAGACCGCGATTTTATGCAGCGCCGTTCGTGGTGGTATAGTTTAAGCCACGGCCTGCTGCAAGGAGCGGGAATTGCCTTGGGGGCAACAGTCTTTTTTGTGATAATTTTCTATGGGCTTATGGCACTGGAAACCGTACCATATGTTGGTGATTTTACATCAAAAGTAGTCGATCAACTTTTTGTCGGGCAGGAATTAACTAAATAGGAGGTTATATGGATGGATTAGGAGCACAACCTGGGGTAAATCCCGAAGCAGAGAATAATCCAACAGATCAAGTGGGAGCAGCAGTTGAGAATGGAGCAACTGCAGAGCAAGTTGAACCAGCAACACCAACACCGATTGAACCGCCGGCGGTTTCAACTCCGCCTGAAACCCCTGGAAATATAGGCGAAGCGGCCGCGGCAGATACCGAGAATCCTGCTAAAGTTGCAGGAGAAATTACTCCGACGCCACCACCAGCACCTTCAGCGCCCGAAACCCCTGCTAAATCATTTGATGGTATAACCGGGACAACCCCGCCTCCAACTGAAACCGACCCTGCTAAAGTTAGAGATATAGCTGGTGGGGCCGATCTTGAAAAAGATCTGACAAAACCAGCAGCACCTGTGGCTCCAGAGCCAACTGCTCAACCATCTGGGGAATTTCCTAACGAGACTAATTATAAACCTACTGCAGTGCCAGAAGTTGTGACATCAGATCAAAAACCACCAAATAATGAAATAGAGGGAGAAAGCAAAGGGGAAGTATCTCCGAAGCAAGACAAAGAACGAGAAAAAGCAATTAAAGATATCCGAGTGCTTTTAAACGATGCTTTAAATAAATTGAATATCTTGGAAAGCGAAGGACCTAATCCAGAAGCTCCAGATAATATTGAAATTAAAAGTGGTGAATCGTCATAATTTAACAACTATCCAAAAAGAGTCCGCCTAGGCGGACTCTTTTGTTTTGTCTTAACAGGTGTGGTAAAATAAGCGTATACATCTGGATTCAAGCAATTACCAGATAGGTTTGAGTTTGTAGTAGTTTTAAAAAGGAAGGTAAATTGGCAAAACGAGGGCGCAAACCAAAAGCGCAAGCATCGCTAGAAAATAATTTAAATTTAGTGCGTGAAGTCGCTGCTGTAGTTTTAGTTGTATTGGGAATTGTGATGCTTTTGGCAATGTTTAATGCTGGCGGCCGCGTTGGTCAAGGATTAAAAGCTTTTGCTTTCAATGGTTTTGGTATTGTCGGTGCGGTATTACCAGTTCTTTTAATAATCTTAGGTTTTATATTCTTATCTCCCAACCTTATTTCGGAGAAGAAAAAACCAATTATTGGTGGCATTTTAGCGGTCATAATCTTCACTTCAATTCTTGGGCCTTTTGGCGGTGCGGTGGGTAGTGGTATCAATAATTTAGTTCAAAGCGGCTTTGGTACAGTTGGCGCTTATATCTTTTTAATCGCTCTTTTCCTTTTGGATCTGATAATTGCTTTCGGTATTTCTCCTAAAGCAATTTGGGAAAGAATTTATTTCTTTGGCGAAGATCGATTGCCTGGCAATATTCGTGTTATTGAACCGGGTCGGGAAAGAGTATCGGTTTTCACATCAGTTAAACGTAGAATCGGCTGGGGCAGAAAGCCCGAGCCGGCAAAAGAGCAGATGCCACTACCGGTTGAGGGCGGTATTCCCTATGAACCACCACCAATTGACCTTCTTACTAAACTTGGTGCCAAACCAACTAGCGGTAATATCGCTAAAAATGTCGAAATAATCCGTAAAAAATTGCAGGATTTTGGTGTCGATGTTTCGATGGGCGATGTCAATGTCGGGCCTACTGTCACCCAATACCAGCTAAAACCATCGGAGGGAATAAAATTAAATCAAATTACTTCTCGTTCCGAGGATTTAGCGCTAGCTCTTGCTGCCCACCCGGTAAGAATAGAGGCACCAATTCCTGGAAAGGCAGCGGTTGGTGTAGAAGTGCCTAATAAAGTCACTGCTAAAGTTACTTTACGGGAAATTATCGAAAGTGATAAGTTCAAAAAAAATGATTCTAATTTAACGATGGCGTTAGGACTCGATGTTGCCGGAATTCCAATTACTGTTGATTTGGCAAAACTGCCCCACCTTCTTATTGCTGGTGCTACCGGTAGTGGTAAATCAGTTTGTATCAATGCAATAATTACCACTTTTATTTATCAAAATTCGCCCAATAAGTTACGCTTTATCCTCATCGATCCCAAAAGAGTGGAATTTACTTCTTACAACGGTATTCCACATCTCCTGTCGCCGGTAATTGTCGATGTTGATAAAACTGTCAACGTCCTCAAGTGGGCTGTGGCGGAAATGGAACGCCGCTTTAGGGTGTTTCAAGAAGTGAGTGTTCGTGACCTGGATGCTTATAACAGCCAAGTCAAAGGCGGAAAGATGGCAGAAGATGGCACCAAGCGCGAAATAATCCCCAATATTGTTATTATCATTGATGAATTATCAGATTTAATGGCGCAATCAGCCAACGAGGTGGAAGGTGCTATTGTCCGCTTGGCGCAGATGGCACGAGCTACTGGAATTCATTTAATAATTGCAACACAGAGGCCGTCGGTCAATGTTATCACCGGACTTATTAAAGCCAATATTCCAGCTCGTATTGCTTTTGCCGTGGCAAGCCAAGTTGATTCACGAACGATCATTGACTTATCGGGTGCCGAAAAATTATTGGGTAATGGTGATATGTTGTACCTCAGTGCTGATACCGGCAAACCGAAACGTGTTCAGGGAGTTTTGGTTAGCGATAAAGAAATTAAAGATGTTACCAGTTTTCTCAAGCGCCATGGCCATGCTATTTACGATCAGTCGATTATGGAATTTAAACCAAAGGGTGGTGCAGGTGGTAAAGATGGTAATCAAGAAGATGCTATGTATAGTGAAGCTAAGGAAGTGGTAGTGCGTGCCGGCAAAGCTTCAGCATCACTTTTGCAGCGCCGTCTCAAAGTTGGTTACGCGCGCGCCGCGCGATTACTTGATATTTTGGAAGCTAATGGAGTAATTGGACCAGCCGAAGGTGCCAAACCTCGCGATGTTTTTATCGACAGTTTAGAAGTAGAAACACCGCAAGAGCAACAAAAATATTCTTCACCAAGCTCATCGCCTGAACCGCAAGGAGCGGCGCGCGTCCCAGACGAAACTGTAGGTAGTTCCTGGCCTAGTAGTGTGCCGCCGCCATCAGCCCCACCACCAGAACCCACTGAGGAACCGAGGTATCAACATTATGATGTTCAGAAAGTTCAATCGATGCAGGAAGAAGAAAATCGTGCCCGTCAAAATGAAGAAAATGAAAATGTAAAAGCTAAAACCGAGGAGTCCGAAAAGGGCAATGAACAAGATCAAAAAGATAATCAAGGTGATTATAAAATAGAACACAATGACGAAAATACCAGTGAGCGTCAAGAAATCAACCAAGAAGTTGATAATAAAGATGGTAGTATTATTCATCAGCAAAAATCTAACGAACAAAAAACAGACCAAAAGCCAATAAATGATGTTGAAAAAAATAGTTAATAATCATCTCGTAAAATCAAATTATATTTTTAAGGGGACTTCACAAGCCCCTTTGTTGATTGTAAGTTATTTATATGACTGCATTTAGAAGGCGAAAAATCAGGTCGGCAAAAACATTGGGGCAGCGGTTAGAAACAGCGCGTAAAAAAAAGAAATTTTCGCTTGAAGAAGTAGAAGAAGCCATAAAAATCCGCGCTCGCTATCTTAAGGCCATCGAAAAAGATGATTATCGGAGTTTGCCCGGGCCAGTTTATTTAAGTGGCTTTTTGTCAAGCTATGCTGAATTTTTAGAATTACCGACTGGTGAGATTTTAGCGCAATATAAAAAAGAAAGAGGACTTACCGGTGGCGTACCTCTTGTAAAAAAATTTCGTCCCACTAACGAGTTGCGAGAACTTGGCTATGCAGTAACGCCAAGAACAATCATTATTATTTTAGTGGCAGTTGGTGTATTTGGTCTGTTCGGTTATATCGGTTGGCAGGTCAGAAAATTTAGTTCACCGCCGCCAGTGGAAATTTTAACACCTAATAGCGATGTTACTGATAAAGATAATATTGTGATTAGGGGCCAAACTTCGGAAACAGCTGCTGTAGAAGTTAATGGCCAAAAAATTAATGTTGATAGCAATGGCGTTTTTCTGCAGCAAGTCGGCTTAAAGCGCGGTGTTAATACCATCGAAATTAAAGCGACCAATCGCATTGGCAAGGAAACGGTTAAAGTATTAAAAATTTTTGCCGATATTGCTTTGCCGGCTAGTCCAGCTAATCAATAAAACCAATAACCAAATTCCAAGAAACAAGGATACCAGCCTCGACTAGACCGTCGAGTCTAGGCAGGCAAACAAATTATAATAATCAAATGTTTCAATATTTAAAATTTGGAATTTATTATCAAATATCAACTGTAAGTCTTCGACAAGCTCAGACAATATTTCCTGAGCGAGCGGATAGCGAGTCGAAGGATTACAATTATCAGAGGAGTAATAATGAGTGATGAAATGGATGGTAAAAGAAAAGCGTTAGAGGCGGCGTTAGGTTCGATTGAAAAACAATTTGGCACAGGCGCCATTATGAAAATGGGGCAGTCGGATCACTTGAAGGTTGATGCGATATCGACGGGCTCCTTGGGACTTGATCTTGCTCTCGGGGTTGGCGGAGTACCGCGTGGCCGCGTGGTAGAAATCTTCGGGCCAGAGTCCAGCGGCAAAACAACATTGGCGCTTAATATTCTTGCTAACGCCCAGAGCAAAGGCGGTATTGTCGCCTTCATCGACGCCGAACATGCTTTTGACCCCGAATATGCCAAAAAAATCGGCGTCGATGTGGAAAACCTCCTGATCTCCCAGCCCGATACCGGCGAGCAAGCGCTGGAAATTATGGAAACATTAATCCGCTCCAATGCGCTTGATGTTGCTGTCATCGATTCAGTTGCCGCTTTGGTTCCGCGCTCAGAAATCGAAGGGGAAATGGGCGAAGCGAGCATGGGTGTGCAAGCGCGCCTCATGAGCCAAGCCATGCGCAAAATCACTGGCGCTCTCGCGCGCTCCAAAACGGTGGCAATTTTTATCAATCAACTGCGCATGAAAATCGGTGTCATGTTTGGTAATCCCGAAACTACAACCGGCGGCATGGCGCTGAAATTTTATTCATCAGTGCGGATGGATATTCGCCGCATCCAACAACTCAAGCGCGGTGAAGAAATTGTTGGCAATCATGTTCGCGTTAAAATTGTCAAAAATAAAGTGGCGCCGCCCTTTCGCCAAGCTGAATTCGACATTATGTACAATGAGGGAATTTCATCATCAGGCGAATTAGTTGATTTGGGAGTGCAGTATGGCGTTATTGAAAAAAGTGGCGCGTGGTTTACGCTACCGGGCAAAGATGGCAAAGAGCCGGAAAAATTGGGGCAAGGCAAAGAGGCAGTGCGCGCGCTGATTAAAAAAGATAAAAAATTACAGGAAAAATTGCGCAGCGCAATTTTGAAAGCGATCAAAGAAAGACAGGATGCAGCAGAATAGATGATGCTCTCAGTCAATTTATTTAATAATCGTGTTTTTAACGAACAGACCGCTCTAGGGAAGAGCGGTCTTGGAGCGGGCGACATCGAAGAGGTGGGCGAGGGCGGCGAGGACCATCAGGAGATGGCTGGAGGAATCGATGTTGTGGCTGGAGAGCTGGCAGCCCCCAGTGATCATTCGATCATCAGACAGCGCTGTGGATCCGAAGCAGCGACAGTCACTGTCAACTTGCCAGCGGAACTGGTCTGGCCCGAGGTAGACGGCTAGTGCTAGCGTATGCTCTTTGCCGTGCAGAAGGCGATAGGTTGTGCGTATCACTTCATACAACTCGGAGTTCAGTACCTGGAGGTCGCTGTTGCAGATTGCCTTGACGAAGGTCGGGAAGAGACAGGCACCGACCTGGTAGCCGTTGGAATAGCCTCCCCCGATTTCGGCCAGTTGGTGCCGGTTTGCCTTTATCTTGCTGTGGCCGAATCCGTGTAGTGCTATCGAGTTGACATTGTCCAACAGCAGTAGCACCGACGAGGCAGCTGCATAGTCGGCGTCCCCGTCTAGGGCACATGAGAAAGTGATGTAGTCTTCACCTTCTCCGAGGATTGCCAGTTTCCCGTTGAGGCCCCACTTGCCGCTATCATAGTCTGCGACAAACGGGGTCTTGGGGTAGTAGATCTCGGCTATTCGCGGCATCAAGTCTTGGACGTGTGCCCATGCCTTGCAGTGTACGACAACCCGCAGTTCATTGGCCTTCAGTGTTAGCCAATGCCACTCGGGATGTAGGGCAACTTCCCGGTTCATGACTATCACCTTGGTCACCTCCGTGTCAAGATTCACGTGCTGACTAGATAATCTGATATTTTCTCTACCAAGTCAATATAAAATATCATCAAACTATTAAACAATGCATTTACTTCGATACTTTAAAGTATCGAAGTTTTGTGTTGTATCGATTAGCATTTGTTGATAAGTTGAAAGTGCAATCGTACCTTGAAAAGGAGCTGATGAACAAGATGCCGGAAAGACCGCCTTGGTATAGGATAATAAAGCTTATTGTATGGCTTGGAGAACGAGAGCATTTTTCCAGAAAGGCGAAAGATTATCTGACAGGTTTTCATGTGCTACAAAAGGAATTTCCAGATCTATTTGAGGGTGCAAAATTCTGTTGGGATTATCGAGGAGAGTTTCCAATGTCAGAAAGACTTATGGAAATAATGATATGCAATATTGACTTCAATACGTATTATTTTGGGCCACTGCCAGTTTTCAACATTTCTCCGGAACAATCTCTGTGGGCGCAGAATGAACTCGATAATTATCCATCTGATATACAGCAGCAGATACTCCAAGCTGCAAAGCGTTTTGTTGAGTTGGTGCCTGATAGGCCAAGGCTGGTTAGTCTAGATCTGGATGAGATAGTTTTATTGATATTCGCTCTTTGCGGTCATGAGTATTTCTCGGCTAGCGAGATGAATATTTATCCAGCGATTTATGCGATATGGTGTGTTAATCCTAGCTTATTTCCTGGTATTATATTTGATACCAATGGCAACTATCCAACTTCAGAACAACTTGATAATGTGCTTTCTCGGCTCAAGTTTTCAGGACTGCTTGCTTATCCGGCTCACGTGGCTGAGCGATCGTGGTATGTAGCGCCCGCTGGAATCTGCATAGATAATTTGGTCAATCAATTGCAGAGAGAAGATCCAATGTTTTTGCAAGAGATACAACGGGCAGCAGCTATGTTTGCAGAAAGAGTACCACAAAAACCAGAGACATTAGTAACTACTTCATAATATCTTTCACTGCTCGGGTGCGTCTAACTTAAGGCGCACCTTTTTTAAATACAAAAACCGCCCGCGAGAGTATTTCGGGGCGGTGTGTAAGAATTGATTATTCATAGAGATCTTGGTGGGCGGATTGCCACAAGTAGGCTATACCTGCCAACAGTGCTATTTGCTGCTGTGGAGTATCAATGTTATGAGTTGAGAGTCTAAAACCTTCCGTTTCCCATTCCTTCATAGGCGGACGTAACGGGCTAAAGCATGGACAGTTATATCCGGGAAGATGAAGGCACATTTGTTCGTAGGATAATTCTGCTCGACAATTATGGTCGCTATCGTAATTCTGTCGTTCTCGTATCGTATAGAATACTTCAAGCATAGTCTTGCATGTTTCCCTGGATACTTCATCAAGATTAGAGTGATTTTTTAGCCATAGGCGGAATTGTCGTGATGAAGTGATATGCATATAACAAGTATCAAGATCTATTGAAAGTTTACAGCCGAGGTGGGTGACATTCATCAATTGTTGACGCTCTAATATCCTTTTTGGAGATTTGGTTTGGCATAATTGGTTGAAAAGATTATCAAATGTTGCACTGGTATTGTGATTGACAGCCGGGCTTATCGGCACAAAGCAACTAACGAATCCATCAACTACTCGGTGAGTTGTTGCTACTGCTTCGGCAACACCCCAGTTACCATCGAAATCGCCAAAAAATTCTCTGGGTTCGTAGTAAAACGATATCCGTTGTTGAAAACCTTCTTTTACCGCTGGCCATAAGGATTCTATAATATTAACAACGATTATTGGGGTATTGCCAGAAATGTACCCTAAATAATATTGTTCTGGAACGGTTTCACGATGGATTTCTATCATTCGACCCACCTCCGTGTTGTTAATGACCTGACGCTGTTTTGATAATCTGATAATTTTAACACCACGTCAATATAAAATATTATCAAACTGTAAAACAATGCATTTACTTCGATACTTTAAAGTATCGAAGTTTTTGTAATGTTTAATTTTTCGAATACAAAAACCGCCCGCGAGAGTATTTCGGGGCGGTGAATGAAAATTTATTTTCCATAGAGATCTTCGTGAGCGCGGCCCCAAAGATAGGCGAGGGCGGCAAGAAGAGAAAGTTGCTGGGCAATATTATCAATGTTGTGGGAAACTAAGTAAATAAGTTGATCATCATATAGCCTACCGATGTCACTGCCATCATATCCTAGACACGCGCAATTACCGAATGTCACTAAGTGGAAAAAGTCGGCGGAGATAGAGGCCCCAATAATCATTTCTGTGATATCCCGTGTAATTTCGGGATGTAGGTAGTAAAAAACGGATGTAATGACTTCTCGCGAATCTTGGGCAATACTTTCATCTTGGCCGGCTATCCATCGTCGAAAAGGAAACGAGGTCGCAACGTCAAAACCACAGCTGCCATATCCACCCTCTGTTCCAAGACTGAAAATTATAAGCAACTGCTTGTTTCCAGACGGAGGTTCTGCTAACTCTCCAAGTGATAGGGCTATTAATAACTTATCGAGTCTAGTAGAGATATCATTAGCATCTGTTGGTATAAGTTCAAAATCGAATACAGTATTATTCTTCTCATCGGTTTGATGGGTACTATCATTGTCGATATATTGTTGAACTATCTGCCAAATATGCGGTGGAATTACGACAGATATTTTATTTCTACTGGCATCATATTTCATCCAATATCGTTCACTGGTGATATCTCTGGTGTCGTCCATCGAGCACCTCCGTTGTCAAGGTTCACGCGCTAAACTGATAATCTGATATTAATTACATAGTGTCAACAGTTATTCTACTTAACCAAATTCCGCACCTAGTAAGTGCGGAAGAGGTGCGGAGGATAGTCTTTTGCTATCATAGGAATATGAATGCGAAAAATTATGCACTGTGGCTTTTGGGGAAAAGGGCGTATACGCAAAAGAGGTTGCGTGAGAAATTAGAATCGAAAAATTATCCGCAGGCCGATATTGATAGCGCGATGAAGTTTTGTATCGATCAGGGTTTTATCAACGACATAGAATATGCTAAAAGTTTTATCCGCACCCGTGACATTTGTAGTCCGCGCGGCAAGCACCTTCTGCGGTTGGAATTGATCAAACGCGGCGTCAGTGATGAAGATCTTATAGAAGTATTTGCCGACGAGGAAGTTGCCGCGCGGCCGGAGGAGGAATTGGCGCGCGAGCTAATAAGGCGCAAAACGCGACAATATGATACATTGAATAAAGAGAAGAAATATCAGCGGCTTTTTGGGCTGCTCGCGCGCCGCGGCTTTGAAATTAATACAATAAGGAGTGTCCTCGATGAATACTTTAGAAAATAAATCAGATCAGGGAAAAACAAAGATTATAGCAACTATCGGCCCTGCGACAAAGACTGAAAAAAGTATCCGCGCTTTAGTCGATGAGGGCATGGATATTGCCCGCTTTAATTTTGCCCATGGCAATTATCCTGAATACACGCGCTGGGTAAAAATTATTCGCCGCGCTGCCAAGCGGTCTCATCATGAAATAAAAATACTTGGTGATTTACAAGGGCCGCGCCTTAGAATCGGACCCTTGCCTAAAGCGGGGCGCCATCTACTACCGCGCAGAACTATCAAAATTGATTTTGATGAAAACGCAAAATCAGGCCGCTCGACCATCACCGTCACCGGCTGCGGAGATGAATGCGCGACGCTTAAATCCGGCGATCCCATCATGCTCGATAACGGCATGGTGGAGCTGAAAGTGGAATCGGTGGAAGGGAGCATTGCCACTTGTAAAATCATCAATGGCGGTGTGGTTTTTGCCGAAAAAGGTGTTAATCTGCCATCAGTAACATTGGAAGACAGTTTTACTGAGAAGGACGAAAAGGATTTGGATTTTATTTTGGAACAAAAACTTGATTATATCGGGCTAAGTTTTGTCACCTGCGAAAAAGATGTTGAGAGGATTCGCGGGAAAGTCGGCGGGCGGGCAAAATTGGTGGCAAAAATCGAGCGGCGCCAAGGGGTGGAAGATATCGATGACATCATCCATGAAGCAGATATGATTATGGTGGCGCGTGGCGATTTAGGCATCGAAATGCCGCTGGAGGAAGTGCCGCTGATTCAAAAAAATATCATCAAGAAATGTAATGGCGCGCAAAAGCCGGTCATTGTGGCAACGCAAATGCTCACCAGCATGATGGTCCAGCCGCGGCCGACACGCGCGGAAGTTTCCGATGTGGCCAATGCCGTGCTTGATGGCGCTGATTATTTAATGTTGTCGGATGAAACCGCCATGGGCCGCTACCCCATTGAGGCAGTCAGTTTGATGCGACGCATCATAGAGGCTGCCGAAAAGTCCTAATTATTTCAATTTATAATCGGAGAGTTTGACGAAACGAACCCCAAGGTTTTTGAGTTCGGGGATGGCTAATTTTAGTCCTTCGGCCGTGCCGCCTTCGGGGTGGTTCATATGCATTATGACAATGTCGCCTGGGCTGGCACCAATCAATTTATCGCGAACGGTGGCGGCAGCGGCCGTCGCGCCGGCATCGCCGTTGATGGAGAAGTTGACTACTTCCTCGTCGAGATCTTTTGCAACTTGTGGGCAAATTTCATCGGTGTAAGCGGTGCCGGCGCGATAGTATTTGGGGCTAATACCCATCGCGTTTTTAATTTTATCTGCGCTGCCTAAAATCTCATCAACCATTTCCGAAACATTAGCAGTTCCTTTGATGCCATAAGCTTCTTTGCCACTAATCGAGCATGGTTTGTGCAACGTGCCGTGGTTAGCAATTTCAAAAAGAGAATTTTTTGAGAGCTCTTCGAATTTTTGAGGATTGGCATCAATCCAGCGACTGTTGATAAATAGTGTCGCCGGAATTTTGTTGTCAATTAAATATTGAATTAAATCCTCATCATATTCGCTGCCACCCTCTGAGCCGCAAGCATCAAAAGTCAGTGCAATAACTTTGTCGGCAGTATCCAATTTTGTTTTAACACCGGTTGAGTCCAAGCCCCACTGCTGGGCATCACGACCCGAAAATTGAGCAATAATCTCGTCTTTAGTTGCCACAGCGGTGGAAGTTGTTGAAGATGAGGCGGTATTTGTTTTCTGCATTGATTTGCCAGTGGTGAAATACACGGTGAGCGCAATAGCAATAACAGCCAATGCTAAAAAAATAGGAATTGATACAAGAACAACAATCAGCACTAAATGTTTTTTCATATTCTTCGATTTATTACATCAGATTCCCAATGATTTTTATTAAGATTGAGTTATTACCAACAATGCATGAACAATCGCCACAATTACAGCTAAAACCGCAATCCAAGGATGGATTTTAAAGGGCAAAATATTTATTTTTTTAACATGCAAAAAAGCGATGATTCCTGCAAGAATAAATAAACAAAGTGTAATAATACCAAGAGTTTCAACTAACGATTCATTAGCAAGTTCCATATAAGCTCCTATTTCATTTTAATTTTGAATATGATGTTATACCTTGCTGTTTCTTTTTGTGTCTTTTAATAAGCCAAAATATTAAAAGTCCAATTCCTGTTGCAATAATCAAATAAATTAAAACCATCCACCAAGAAAGCCAAGGGATTTTTTGGTACCATTTCAGTGGTTTTGCTACTGTTGCAACTTTTTTCGCTGTTATAGTAATGCTTGCTTCGTTGGAGTTTAATGATTCCGATTCTTTGGCATAGGATCTAACAACATAGTTATATTTTTTACCAATAGCAACATTTTGATCGATGTAGGTTGGGATTCCTGTTTTTGTAGATGAAATTTTAGTGAATTTTTCTTCATTTGGTCCTTGTCTGTAGATATTATAGCCATCGATGTTTTTAGTATCGGGTTCTTTCCAATTAAGTTTGACATTAGGCCCCTTGCTGATAAAAAATTGAGTTGCTTTTAACTCTGGTGGAGCACTAAGAGATTTATTGACCTTGAAAGAACTTACTACTAATTTATTTGTATCGACTGTGCCTGGAGCGTTATTATCACCAGTGGTAGTAGTATTATCAGTTGTATTATCAGATGTATCGTTGGCACTATCATCATCGGCCGGTGTGGTATCGCTGTCATCGCCTGGAGTTGTATCATCTCCTTCAATGGAATCGGTACCGTAGGAAATGAAACCCATATCGCGGTTACTTTTCATTTCAGTAGGACCGGGTAAAAACCACATTGTACCGTTGGCGTAACAGCTATCATCTCTATAAAACCAATATAAGGGGAGATCTGTTGTACTATAGAGATAGATTACCACTTGATGACCAGGGATCACCTCCAAAGGATGCGAGGGGGTAAAAACCACCCAGTCGCCATCTGGATCACTTGGTCCGGTAATCGTGCCTTCATAAAAGTGACCGTCTTTATCTGGTCCAACCATTGTTTTTGTACTACCCGATCCCTGAATAAAGACTGCTATTCTAGTAACGTATTTATATGATATTTCAAATGTCTGGAACATAGTATAAGCGTTCAGCCCCATTTTGTCACTGGAACCGGAATAACAGTATTGGTCGATTTCATCGGTATAGGCCTTGACTGGTGAGCCATGAAATATAATCGATGCAATAAAAAAAGCGCAAATAATTACGCCTACAAATCGCTTTATAAAATACATTCCCCTCCTTAAATACTATTGTATCACGGAACTGGGAAGCTATTAGTTAATTACAAAAAGTGGGCGATACCTTTGTAGGCAAGATAAATGCCGAATCCAACAAGCATCACAAAAATAATATACTTGCTGTATTTTGTGACGAACTGGTTAAGTTTGGGCAGGATTTTATCTTTCAAAGCTGGAAATAAAACTGTTATTAAAAACGGCAAAGTTATCGGTAGCGTAAAGAAAATTAAATTGACAATTAGGATGATAATTTTCTCAATACTATCAACTGCAGTGGAATCACTGACTTCTTTAGCAGCGGTGAAGTTTAGAAAAGCGGCATCAAGATTAGTGACGGCAATAACTATGCCAATAATTACCCATTTGAATACTTGAGAACCTTTTTCGGTAGCCGGTTTTGCTTTTCTCTCTTTGGCACTTAATGAATGAATGCCAAAAACAATCAGGACTAATCCTAAAATGAGGTCGACAATAGCAGAGGAGGTGCTTTCGCCAACTGCCACATTGGGTGTGGCGGCACCTACCGCAAAACCGGCAATGGTAATGCCAATGCCAATAAGGAGGATGCCGGCAAAAAAAGAAAAAATCCGGATGTATGGATGGTATTTGCTGCCAAGTAGATATATCGCCAGTGCAAAAATCCCTGGGCTTAAAGTGGAAGCCAAATCTAGCGGAATAACTTTTGCCAAAAGTCCTAACATACCTGTATTATATCAAGTTCTTTGAGCAATATATCTATTCTTTAATTCTAACTAATCCCCAAAGCGACAGATCAGATAATCCCTCTGTCCTATGAACCTCTTTGATTATATTCCACCAACCTGCTTCTCTAATATAATGTTGATGGAAATCCCACCCTGGTCCCGCTCCTACTCCGTCAGTAAAATGCGAATAATATTCTTTTTCGGTATATGGCCGATTTCTTTTTCTCGAATCCCGTAAATGTGAAGGCGTCATCATAATTGGTAATTTTCTATATTTGATACCATTTATTTCAATTATTTCATCTTGATCGCCACCAGCATATCTATATTCAGCAAGTGGCGGTTCTTCCTCGCCTTCTTCCCAATATTCCTGCAAATACTCACCACCCTCTGGTCTCAGACCTTCTTGTTTGGGATCTTCAGGATATTGATCTCCTCTTTCGAAACGCTTGATTTTTTCTTCCGGCGGATTTTCTCCTGCTTCTTCTGGTTGTGGTATCAGACTTTCTGGATTTTCCATAATAGCTCTTTATAGTATATTCTCACATTCTGCAGAATGTTGGAGTTTTATTTAATTGATTTATTTTTTTATTTTTGCGTAACCGTCGAAGTGGATCTTATTATCATCAAAAACTTCAATAACTTTGTATTTACCCTTGGTGTAAATCACACCTTTAATTTTAACGTGAGTTGCTTCCAGTATTATTATACTCGCTTTGGGCCTTGAGAACTTGCCATGACCTTTAGTTTCCAATAGAGGCAATTCGCCATCCAGCCAATAATTTCTCTGCCCCAGTTTTAAAAATGGATAGATTTTGCCTACTTCTAATTTAGCGGGGATACATTCTTCCTTTTTTCTCTTGCCCTTATTAAATTCCGAGATATTGCGGAGGGCCAAATCCGGATTGAATTCAACTTGTATACCCATTTTATTTTTTAACTGTTTGAATTAGAAATAATTTTTTCTTGAAGCTGCCACGCTTTCGGTTTTTTTCTTTACGATATTTAACAATACTACTGTCTTTAATTTTATATTCTTTTTTTATCCAAATTAGTAATTCTTCGATATCCGCAAGTTCATTAATAATATCATCTTTAGTTTTTGCTTTAATCAGTTCATGTGATTCTTCAACAACTTTTTTACGTAATTCCCTGCGAAATTCTGATAATCGTAACGTTCTGATTTTTGGGATAGCACCGGCAGCAGTACAAATTTCGGGGATTTTATCGCGTATCAGTTTATTGTATTTAATTATTTTGCCCATATTCTCTCCTAAACTAGATTAATATTGAAGGGTTTATTATTTATAAGAAAAAATAAAATTACTGTTTATAGCAATGTTAGGACTAAGATTGCGTGGATGATGGCGACGAGAATGGTGAAGATGCCGATCCAAGGGTGCCATTTGAGAGGAATGAATTTGATGTTGTATTTATGCAGGATTCCTATCGTTGCCGTGAGAATCAACAGAATCAGCGTAAAAATTCCCAAGTACTCAATGAGCGATTCCCCAACAAAACTTGTTTGTTCTTCTATCATCTTCCCTCCAAAATTACTAATTTGTCCCGAGCCCGTCGAAGGACTACCTTGATATTATTTATCTATATAATTTGCTGTGGGTTCCACAAGTGACAAATATCACATTATTTTCATTAACTTGTTTATAAACAGCTCGAAAATCTCCAGTAATATTGATGCTTCTATAGCCAAACCACCTGCCGTGCAACGGATGATTATTTAATTTAACGTGATATGGATTTTTAAGAAATATTTCCATCCGACCCATGAATGCCTTATTGATTTTTTTATCTAAATGGCGCAAGTCTTTTGTGAATGACTTATGAAACCTGACTTTCATCGGGTTGCCTTTTTTAACCAATTAATTGCGCTTTTGGAATCAGAAAAAGATGGGGATAGGTTTTTCCCTGCAGCAATATCTTTTTCAGCTTCGGCGATTATCTTTTCCAATTCTGGCCGCATAACGTGCGACAGTGAAAAGGTAAATTCTCGAGTTCTAATGAACTGCTTTAAGTAAACATTAATAATAGTACTAAGAGGCACGCCAAGTTCTTTAGATAATTTTTGTGCCTGCTTTTTGGTTTCTACGTCAGATTTAATATTGATAATAGTTTTCATATATCTATTGTATATACAACGGTAATGGTTGTCAATTAAGACTTTATTAGATACTTATCAAAATTAGCGACTTGGTATTTTTTGCCGCGCTTGATAATTTTATATCCTTCTTTTTCCAACAATTTCTTATGCGTTTCTTGCCCACCGGGATATTTTTCATTCAAAAATCCATCGGCTTTCAGCGTCCGCCAGTATGGATTTTTATTGCCAGTTTCTTTAGCGGCATTGGCCGCTGTCATAATGAAAATGCCAGTTGTTAGTGTGCAGCAACCCTGAACTTTATAATTTTTAGCTAATTTTTTACAGATTTCATGAATTGTCGTAAGTTTCCCGCGAGGTACTTTCATCATGATTTTTTCAACTTCTTTTGGGTTGACCAAGACTACATTATCACCGGCCTTAGCGCCCATTTTCGCCACAGGTCCATAGCATGGGAAGTCTTTTTGCAATTTTAAAATCTTCGGCATATTTTTCTTATCTGCCATCTTCTCTACCCATGATTTTTTCTTATAGGTCATGGTTTCTCCTTATCTGATAAATTATATTTGCGCGAAGAGGACGACGTAGTTTTTGCCGTAAGCTTTGGCGCATTTCGGGCAGGTGGTGTAGGAAAAATACAGTTTTTTAATTTTTTTATCTTTCTTTTGCACATATTTTTCCATCTCCTGTGCCCATTTGCTAGCATCTTGATATGGCCCCTCAAAAACTTTGGTTAAAAACGTGCCGGAGAGTTTTGCCATTTGTGCGCCGGGGACATTTTTAGAAACATCGATATAAATATCTGATCCCCAAGGAGATTTTTCATCGGTCAACATTAATTGATGTGGCGCCTTGGCATCTGCTTTTTCAATGAGTGCCATATTTTTAACTACTTTTCCTCCCATGTTGAGGGGGATATGCATAAAACTAGTAACATGGTCTTTGACAAAAATCTTGTCTTTCCAAGTGATTTCTTTCTCTTGCCATGGCTTAGGGTCAAACGGCTCACAACATCCTGTCGATTTCACTTTTTGCTCTTCCATTTTAGCTCCTTAATTTTATCTAATAGAAACTCAATTTTATTATATCCTGATTCTTTATTAATGTGGCCAGCATTTTTGATAACAATCAAATCTGTACCGAGATTCTTTGCTAATTCCTTGCCTTTTTCCAATGGGACATAAGGGTCGTTGTCGGAATTAATTACGAAAAATCCTTTACAGTTTTTCTTAATCTTTGCCCAATCAAATATTTTCGTTGTAAAAGTTTTGTTTAATTTATCAAATTTAGGAATTCCCAGTAAGCCAGTGAAACCAGCAATAAAATACGCGGATTTGATAGGGTATTTAAGGTTTTCTATAACACTTAATAAAAAGGCTGGTCCTAGACTGTGGCCAATAACAATAGAATCTTCATTTAAATATTGTTGGTAATTTTCAAAAACTTTCAACCAGCTTTCTAGTGATTGATTTTTGGGAGTAGGAAATTTGGGGACAAAAACTTTATACCCAAGTTTTTCGAGTTCATTTTTTAGCCACGGAAACCAATTGCCTTTTGGGTTGCCACCGGTTCCATGAACGATTATAACATTAATCATATTAATAAAATTTTGGCGGGCAGTACGGTCTAGAACTTTTAGCCCCTATTTTAGTAAGTACTCCCATCCTAGTTGCCGTTTCCCAATATTCATTTCTGACTTATAATAATCAGATTTACTGCTTTGGAGATATTTTTAATATCGATCGCAACTTTCATATGTTAAATCTTAATAAATTAATCGTAAATTATTCAAATCTCAATGATTCTTCTGCCATCTTAGTCACGACCTCATCTTGAAAGTTATAAAGTTTGACAGTGGTTTGGCTAGATGGGTCGCTGGTTTGTGGAGCGATCACCACAAAATTCATAGTCGTAGCATTGGGATTGCTGTCAATCCATGTTCCAGAATTTGCATAAATAGTTTTTTTACCAGCCGAGTTAGTAGATGCGATCATCTTTGCGACATGGGTATGCCCAAATATTACTATCCTTTTATCTGAATCAGGATTTGTAAAATACTGTATAGCTGCCTGATTATCTGATTCATTTGGATCAGCAACGTATTTGATCGCGCGGTCTGTCGGTATATCCATAGCTACATGATTGATTTTTTGTCTTTTTTCCCAAGTATCTTGAATCCCTTTATAGAGATTGACATCTATAGTTCCCCCGGGAGTAGATTGAAATGGCAATAGATCATTTATCGCATAATTACCGGTAAATCCATTGACATTGGTAGTGATAATTTTTTCATCAAATTTATTGGTTATTGGAAAGCTATTAAGCGTATATTGCCAGATCTTCCAGTATCCATACATTAGGTCTTGGCTTTCATCGCCAGAACTATTTGGTACAACTGCAGGTATAGTATTACCTGATGTTTTACACTGCTGCTGGACATGAAGTGCGGCAATACGAGTAAAAAAATATCCAGGTGGCATGATAGTGCCTGGTGCTACAGATTGGTTTGAGATAGGATCCGGCGCACAGAAAAAATTGTAGCGGTGTGCATGTTCGATGGCAACTTGAGGTAAATCTGTGGGTGAATATGTGCCCAGCCCCTGAACATCATCTCGCGCTTGACCGATCCCGGGAAGAACACTTTCGATTTGCTTGGCGGTTACCGTAAGATCATGATTGCCTGGTAGATAGGTAACTTTGATCCTCCCTTCCTCAATAATCCTATTGAAAGCTTCGAAAACTTTTTTATTGGTCGCAGCGATGCGTTTTACAAATGACGCCTGATCTTTTCCCCGATAAGTATCTATAGTTGCTGGCACAAACCATTCATCGACGAGATCTCCTGCGATAACAAGTTCCTTGATCTTTGGCGAGACCCTCACTTTTTCCAAGAAATTTTCTAGCGGTTTACTATTGTCATTGAACTCAGCATAACTAAGATCAGCACCCATATGAAGATCACTTATAACAACAATAAGATCCCTTTTGTTGCTATTGTTTGTAAAAGGATCGATTGACGCTTTCTTTGTAGCAACCAATTTAGATCTTACAAAAAAAGCCAATAGACACAATAAAACAACGACCAGTAATACATAAAATATTTTCATTTTCTCCCCCCTTAAATTAAGGATTTATTCTGATTATACCATATAAACGTGTTTGATAAATTATAGAACTGACACACATTGTTTGCACATAAGGTCTCTGCTAAACCAATAAGTTAATATGCTAGAAAGGTTTATGTCAGAAAAAGAAATTAATCGATTACAGCCGTGGCGATATTAGCTGAAAGCTAGTTGCGTTTACGAAATAACACCACTCATGGTGGTGTATTTTCGTGGCGGGACACTCGGGTCTGGAACTTTGCCACCCGTCGCTAAAGCTATGGGTGACATCCTTCGTTTAATAATATTAGCGGCATGTCAGCTGTCGCATCGGAGATATGGGTGGAGGTGTATATTTGAAAAAATTCTGAACTGATTTTGCACGAACATTAGCCCGCCAACAAAATCTTATAGATTTTGTTCTTTGGCGGCAAATCCTTTTTTCAATTCGTACTCGTTAATTATCTTCCTTGATTGTGGATGACAGACCGCATTGCATGTAATCAGATTTATTTTTTTTATTTTGAATTTTCCAATTTCCAAATTTCTCATTGTTTTCACTTTTTCAATGAATCGAGGACTTGGCTTTTGAGTAAAACGACAAATAGTTATATTCCCCCAATAAACAGAATCTGAAAGATATTTCTTATTATCTGGTATCCCTATTTTTTGTAAACCCTTATCTAAAGCAGAAACCAGTTTTTGAAGCCTTGCATTCGAGTAGGCCATGACGGATATGCTTGTAGGAAAAATTACAACATCTTCGATGCTGAATTCAAAATTTGGAAATTGTGGAATTGTCTCGCTAAATAATTGATTTGCCTTATCAATATCTGTTTCTGAAAATAAAGGTGGTTTGTTTATTGTCCTGATATTTTTAATTGTTACATGCATGGATTCTGATGGATAGAAATAATGCTGAGGCTCAATATCTTTTAATTTATTAATGACATTTGACACAATCTTATTAGAAATTTTACTAGGAATAAAAGCAACAGAAGTTAAACAGATTTGATCATCGTTTGCATAATCTTTTTGCATTTCAACAACAGTTGATTTATCAGCGCCATTGGCGATTGAGTGTTCAAATTGTTTGACCAATTCTTTTTGTTTTAAAAAATAATCGTCAGCCATAAATTGTTATTATTTCTACTAATCTTCAACGGTAGCTATAGTGTCGCGTATATTCTCTTTGCGCACTACGCAAAATAGAAAACACGACTGCCACGTTTCCGTCACGTATATCATGTTTGCTATTGCAAACCAAAACGTGACAGGATATACGTGGCGGTGGGGGTGAGATTCGAACTCACGAGAGCCTTGCGACTCTACTGGTTTTCAAGACCAGCTCTTTAAACCACTCAGACACCCCACCGCATTTCTTTAATCATAACAAACTTAAGGTATAAATTGAATTTGGACGGGGAATTCCCCGATAAAAATTAGTTGGAGGCGGCCGAGGACTTCCCTTGTGGGGAAGCCCAAGGCCGCGAATCCTCCTTGATGCGGGTTGTGCTGGTGTTCAGTCGCCGTAGCCCCTGAAATCCCAGCCCAGTCTCCAACAGACTGCGGAGAGGACCGGGAGAATGTCGTAGGGCACGGTGTGGGTGTGGTTGGGCACATGCTCGTAGAGTATCTCCATTGCATCACACCCGGTGGGCACGAGGAGACCGAACGGCCATTGCTGATCGAGCTTGCCGTAGTGCTCGAGGCGCTTCTCGTGTGAGATGTCTGCGATCTCGCCGTGTCCTGCCTGGAGGCAGATACGTGGGCCGTTAGGCATGAGCCGTGCCCACGTGATCACCTTCGCCTCATCTGGGACATGGCCTGGGTAGGTGATCTTGCTGGTGGGAACCATCTCGCCAGCCGAGCAGCCGCCGCCGTTGGGGAAGTAGCCGGGGTCCTGGCTCTCGAGCCGGACGCCTGCCATCGTGTCGTTACACCCTGTAAGGTCGCGCAGGTTGAGTGCGCCTGAGTTCAGGAGCACGATCCCTGGGCTGCCAGCTGGGTTGGTGTAGTCAGGCGCGATGTGCCGCAGATCATGGAAGCCTACAGAGTCGTCGGCGACACCGTACCTGGCTTCGACGCTGAGCTGCATGATGAGCATAGTCAGGGCGCCCCAAGCGTCGTTCTCTGTGGCCCAGACCATCGCCTTCCCGTTGGACTCCGGGCGGCATCTGGAGTTCATTAGCGCCGTTGCGAAGTCGTCGGCGACATCGATGGAAGTCAGGTCAAACTGCCCCTGAATGCCGCCGAAGGTGAAGCCATAGTGGTCACGCAGCGCGTAGAGAGCCAGCAGCAGCTGCATCTGGCGCCGGAACTGGTTCTCCTCGACGTTGATGTTCTTGAGGCCGTTGCTGAGGCAGAACTTCATTGCCGCTTCAGCGCGCCAGTTGGGAATGCGGTCCATCGCTGCCCGGAGCTCGCCCATGCCGATGTCCTGGAGGCCGATGCCGATATCCGCCAGGAGCGAAAGAGGCGCGTAGCCCTGCCTCATGAGCATAGATGAGCCCCCGACAGGCGCGTAGATATTGCCGCGAAGCCGTTGGACCACCTGATTCACTGCCCCCAAGTCGTCTTCTGTGTGGTCTATACAGATCTTAGGGGGGTGTGTATCCCACGGCCGCGAGATCTTGCCGGTCTCACGGAACTGGGTGAGGTGGTCGGCCACAGTCTTGTCCGCCCAGTCAGTGACGATCTCGCGCTGGTAGTGGTACAGTCGCTCATTAGCGAACTGGGCGATGGCAGCAGCCTGGACATAGCCAGGATACTGCTCTAGCAGGTTGCTCAGGAGCAGTAGCTTGAGGTGTCCGTGGCGCAGTGATCCATCGAGGTAGCTGAGGAGTGTCGAGCTGATGCCCGGCAACCCCCAACCGATGCAGAGGGGGACGAGGATGTCTCCTTCTTGCATCTCGTATTCGACGAGCCTGGCAAGTCGGACAGCCTCTGCCTGCGTCTGTACCAGACCTGGCTGGAGGATGCGTGTCTTGATGCCAGCCGACGACATGATGTCGGGAAGCATCTCAAGAGCCTGGTTGAGGTATGGCTGTATCCAAGCCGCGGTAGCCTCACGTGAGTCTCCCGGGCTGAACACAAACGCCATTGGATCTCGCACGATCGTACCTCCTTCTCTTCGGTTATCGTGCTTGTAGGGCTCACCAACTTACTCCGTCTTTTTCTCGCTAGTCATTCCTCCTTTGTCCCAACCGGTTTTCTGGCTGGGTAGCTAACCCTGCTCATCTTCGAGGATCTGGCGGATGTATGGCTCGAGTAGATCAGTCTTCGGTGCGAACTTCACACCGTACTGCTCAGCCACATTGAATGCTTCAGGATCTGCTGAGTAGATCAGGACAGGGATGTTCAGCAGACGCTCTTCCCGAAGGATTCGTACCAGATGCCGGCCGACTAGAGGGCACATCGTGGCGTCCTCAAGAGCTGGATGTACCTGTTCGAAAAAGCTATGAATCCCAGTAGTGCGGATATCGATGACCACCAAGTCATACTTCTTGCCTGGGGTATCGATACGGTTTAGAGCCTGTGTTTGCGTTTCGGCAAACACGAAGTGGTAATGCTCTCGATCGAAGTTGTCCAACAGATGCCGAGTCAAGTGGAGTTCGCCGTCTGCGACAAGAACATTGTACATCGTTCACTCACCTCCCTTGTCAAGATACACACCCCAATGGCAGGCACTTGTGTGCCGATCCTCTGGTGGTGATAGCTTAGTGTATCTAAAAAATAGATTGAAGTCAAGGAAAGACGCGGATTTATGCGGAGAGGCATATTACGCGGATCGACGCGGATGAGTTAAAATTTCTCTTCTTCACTACCGGCTAAGATCAATTTTTCATACATATCGTGCAGTTTTTTCAAAGCGAGGTTGCGGGTGTAAACATCCAATTCCAGCTCAGGGCGGGCGGCAATTTCATCCATTATCAAAAAAGTCTCGCTATACTGGGATTTACTATCTTTATGTGGATCATTAAAGATTGCTTCAAAGTGATTTTTCCCTATAGACGCTGTGTCGTAGGGCTTAAATTTGATTTCGCTTTCGTGAGAGCGGATAGCCCTTTTTTTAGCATCAATAACTTCCGAAATGTCGATTGTTTCCAGCTCCTCATTTGCTGCAAAAATTTCGTTCCATACGCTGTAGCCGCGCAGTTTGACTTCCGCTTCTGGCATGCGTCGCATCGCCTCCAGCGTTCTTTGTGTAGCGGCAAGATGAGTTAAATGTGTTTCAAATGGCGATGGCACATAAATTAGTTTTGGCTGCAGCAGTGTTAGCACCGAAAAAATGTCTTGAACCGTGTCGTCAATTTTTGTTTCAATAATTTCTTTGGACTCCCAGTGTAGGAAAAATCCGCCAGCGATATCAAGAGTTCGCATGGCGCCGGCCGCCTCCTCTTGCCTTTGCTTGGTGATAGTTTCTGCCCCACGGCGGCCGGCGGCAGGAGTTTTTGAGCCAGTTGTGAGATAGATAGAAAAAACCGATTCTTTATGCTCAGCATGTTTTTTAATAGTTCCGCCCATACCGATTGCATCGTCGTCAGGATGTGGAGAAATAATAGCGATATTATCCATTCCGCGGTAATCGGCAAGGTTGAGTTTTTCTGGCAATATAATCGCTTTTTCGTTTTTAAAACTTAACATTTATTTTAATTATACCAAAAAAGCCCAGATCGGGGCTTAATTTTTTGTTTTAGAAAAATCCAATTAAAAACCTTTGCCCCGCGCCAAGTATTCACTTGGCGCGGGGCCCACCTAACTTATAGCACTAACTTATTCAATTGATTTAACTTTTGACTAATTTATGCTTGGTGGTCGCTGCGTGGAGCTCTTTCGGTCAAAGGACGAGCTTCATTAACCCTTAATGGGCGCCCGTCTAACTCTTTACCATTCCACATTTCAATTGCTTTTGCGGCTTCTTCCTCTGATCCAAACGTGACAAAACCAAAACCCTTTGAGCGTCCGCTCATTTTGTCAGTAATAACAACTGCCTCTTCGACATTGCCAGCTTTGGCAAATGCTTCTTTTAGGCTTTCGTCGTTAGTGTTGTAGCTGAGGTTGCCAACATAAAGCTTCTTCTTGTTGACGTTTTCGTTTTCCATTTTTTTACAATTTTATCCTCTTGATAATTTTGTAAGACGACCACTTTATTAAAGCTTACAGTTGTAGTTTAACACATTAATACCATTTCGTCAATGATAAATCGATAAAACCGAGTATTATTTCTTTTTTTTCTGGTTTTTAGATTTGGGCTTAGCAGAAACTTTTGTTGGGGTTTGGCGGGCGCCAACGATTGCAATAACTGCGCCAACGATTGCAACAATCACCCATGCCCAAGGGTTAACTAATGCAGAAAATAGATACATTACTACACCGCCTACGAGAAGCACCATCCCGAGCCAAAACGAAAGATTCATTCTCCTCCTTGTTGATTTTTGTTTTTTTATTTATTGAGATACAAATAAGCTTTTAATCCAACGTGGGATATTCCTTTTGGATAAGATCAGATTAACAACTTTATTTTCACCCGGATTTAATCTTACTTCAACCGAAGCGAATTGGGCGCGGTAACTGGAGTAGATGATATAAACTCCTCCCGGAATATCTTTAAATGAATAAAGCCCATTCCTGTCTGCTTTAACAACTTTATTACTTCTAAACCAGTCGCCATTTCTTGGGGTTGATACCATCTTGAGCATTACTTTTGCTCTGCCAATTCGATAATACTTTGTATAATATTTTCTTGTTAACTTATAGAATCTACCGGATTTGACCCATCGCCAGCGCCAATAATCATATTTATAATAAACCCTACCGGAGATAGATCCCTTTTCCATACTCGGATTAAGATTAAAATTGACATTGCCGGTTGTTTTACCGGCTGTAACTTGAACGCCTGTTTTAGTATCACTAGTAAAATTATTCATCGAGGCCTGTAATGTATAGAATCCGGCAGTAAGATTCGTTATTTGGTATGATCCATCAGCGGTAGTTTTAACCGATCCAGCGGTTTTGCCGTCTTTAGTAGCAATAACCGAAGCGCCAACTAATGCAGATCCATTTTCGGCACTTGTTATCTTGCCGGCAATAGCCCCATATTCTGGCGCTGGCGGCGGAACCGGTGATAGTGCAGCAAGGGCTTTTCTCATATTAATTCTGCCCCAGCCATAAATATCATCTCTACCCGAAGTACCTAAGTCGTCAGTGTTATTTTCAATATAGGATTCGATTTGGTCTGGGGTTAACGATGGATTTTGGGATGCTAAGAGTGCACCAATTCCTGCAACGTGGGGACAGGCTGGGGAGGTGCCGCTCACAGTGCTATAACCACCACTTTTGTTAGTTGAGTAAATTGATACTCCTGGAGAAGTCACATCTACCCAAGAGCCCCAGTTGGACCAAGATGCTTTAACATCGCTACTATCGGTGGCACCGACGGCAACGACATGATTATAAGCGGCCGGATACGATGGTGTATTCGAGCCACTGTTACCAGCGGAGGCAGCAATAAAGACTCCCTTGCTATAAGCATAGTTAACCGCATTTTGGACAGTAGTTGAAAGTGATGTGCCACCAAAGCTGATGCTGACAATTTTGACACCATGGTCGGCGGCATAAGTTATTGCCTCAGCCATGTCACTCCAGTAAGCCCATCCCTCGGCGTTGTTGCAAATGCGGATCATCATTATTTTCGGCTCGATGCCAACACCAGCCATCCCCAGTGAATTATTAGTTTGAGCGCCAGCAATACCCATCATTAAAGTGCCATGGCCATGAAGATCAGTTAAATCAGTATTATTGTCAACAACATTATAGCCGAGGACAATTTTGTTTTTTAGGTCAGGATGATCAACATTAACACCAGTATCAAGAACTGCAATTGTTATACTGTTTGAACCTTGCGAAATGTCCCAACCAGTTGGAGCAGAAATTTTTGGTAATGCCCATTGGCTAGTATAGCCAGGATCATTAGGAACCATCAGTGGTTCCATTTTGCCATTTAATTCAACATAATCGATTTCATCAGCATGGTCGCGGCGGAACTCAGTAATCAATTCGTGGCTGGTTTTATCATCAGTTGCTTTAAGAACTTTTGCATCGACTTCTTTGATATCCTTTTGCTCGGTAACTTTTTCTTCCTTTTCGATAGTGGCTTGTTCAGAATCTGATGTATCGGATTTATACTTAACGATTATCTCGTCCTCGGCAGCAGGTGTTGATGCTTCTTCGCTTGAAGGATTTGTTAGCAGCGATGAAGGTGGAAAGTCTTCTTGTTTGCCGACATCATAACCAAAAGCAACAGTAAAAAATAGGACAAGAAATATTCCTATGCCTGCCAAAAGATAGCCCTTTTTCCTTTTTTCCATCGCCCCTCCTTATTTTTAAACGATGATCAATCTATTTTACTGGACAAGCAGTGGATGGTGCCGCACTTGATGGGTTGCCGTGTTTTTGCCACTGGCCGTCTTTGCAAATCCAATCATCTTCACCGCTTAATCCCTTAAGTAAAGCTACAGCGATGATAATGATTATCACTGCCACAATCACAACCCACCAAATAGTTGGTATTTTCTTCATATGTTTATTATAGCAAATTTTGTCAATCAAATTAATCTTTAATTGAGTATATTTAAAAAATAATTATTGCTATTGTTCTATCATCTTTTGGCTTGGTGGATAAATATTTCTTCCATTTATCAGGATCCTCTTTTTCAACTTTTCTATGTAATTCTTCCCAACCTTTAATAGTTGCTTTTGGAGGAATACTAAAATATCCATCTGTAAATAGTTCTATCTTTTTTATCCCAGTGCGATTAAATTTAAACGTTTTAATAAATCTTAACGGTGTTTTTGTGCCATCAAGAGCACCATAGCCTAAAGGACTTCTGGAGTTATTTTGGTATCGAAATTGTTTTTCCAATAAGGGCAAGATGTGATTTCTTCCGCCAGGTATATCGCCAGTCTTTTTAATATACTTTGCTCTTTCTTGGGCGTGATTGATATTTATTCGATTTTCTTTTTGGTGAATTTTTTTCTCGTTTATTCTAAATCCCAAATCCGCCATGTAAGTAATAATTATTTCATTTCGTAACACTCTGGCACAAATAAAAACACAAGTGAATCTAAATTTAGGATCTTTAATATCTTTAAGAAGATTTAATTGATGATATAATTCTTTAATCTTATTGTTTAAATGATTTACTAGGCTCTTTCCATTAAGCTTGGTAGATAGACACTCTTTAACAACAAGTTTGGAAACAAGCTCTCCCCCTGTTTTGCCATTATATTGTCTGCCGCTTTTGTCTGTGGCTCCGTCGGCAATAACAAAACAATTTTGATTGTATCCAAAAAAATCCTCGTTTTTACCTTGTGTTTTACCTTGTGAAAAAGATTCGACTTGCATCATAAAATAGATTGATTTTAGAATCTGATAATTTGGCGGAGAGACAGGGATTCGAACCCTGGAGACCCTTTCGGATCTACACGCTTTCCAAGCGTGCGCACTAGTCCACTATGCGATCTCTCCCTACTTTCTTTCTTCTGTGATTATATCTTAAAATAGACTAAAAAGCCATAGAATAAAAGGCCGGCCGCGAGCTGGCGCTCAAGCGGCCGGTGTTAACAAAAGGTGAGTAGCAAGGCTTGGGGCCATGTTTGGGGATTGAGATTCAAGTGGGGTCTGGGGGCACTAAGCCTTTCACCTTTTATCTATTAAATTACATCATATTTCAGGTAAATATCAAGAATAATCATAATTTGCTATAATAAAGAAAATGGAGGTTAAATGAAAAAAATATTGTTTGCGATAATTGCGTTTGTATTATTTATCCCGTTAGTTGCATCAGCAGCTGATGTCCGCGTCAATGAAGAAAGCGGCAATGCAGTTATTCCCAAAGGCGAGACGGTTAAAAACGTCTACTCCTTTGGCAATAATGTTGTAGCCGAAGCCAATGTCTTAGGTGATTTTGTTGGTGCTGGTAACTATGTAGCTGTCAATGGCAATGTTCAATTTGGTGTTGCGGCCGCCGGCGCCAATGTGGTAATAAATGGCAAAGTTAACCAAAGTGTTCGTGTAGCTGCCGGCAATGTCCAAATAATGGGTGATGTTGGTGAAGACCTCATTGTCGCCGGCGGCACGGTGCAAACCGGCCCCAATTCCCGAGTAGCTGGTGATATTTTAGTCACTGGCGGAGTCATTAACCTTGCCGGCAGCATCGGTGGTAATGTAAAAATCACCGGCGGGCAAGTAACAATCGATGCGGTGGTTGCCGGTAATGTTGAAGCCAAAGAAGTCGAAAATTTGAAATTTAATGATAATGCTGTAGTTCATGGCAATCTTAAATACTCCTCAGCAAACGAAGCGGTTGTATCATCCAAAGCAAAACTCTTGGGCCAGGTTGATTTTCAGCAAGTCCACAAACTCTCCAAAGTCCCCTTTGTCGCGGGGCTAGTAGCGTTAGCGACAATTGGGAAAATCTTAAGCATTATTGGCCTTTACATTGTTATCATCCTCATGACCTATCTGCTGTCGCGCTTCACCAAAATCGCTACTAAAAATGGCTTAGACGCGCCATTTAAAATGTTCGGTTGGGGTATTTTAACCTTGATTGTGATACCGATTGTTGCCATTATTCTTCTTGCCTCAATGATCGGCATTCAAGCCAGCGGTATCTTAGGCTCGGTATATTTTGCGCTGATGCTTTTTGCCCGCCCGCTGGGCTCGATCCTGCTGGGTACGGCTATCTTCAAACTTTTCTCGAAAAACAAAGAAAACCTGCGCATCGACTGGCTGACAGGTCTAGTTGGTCTTGCAGTAGCGACAATCCTTATGATTATTCCTTTTGTCGGCTGGATCGTTCCCTTTATCTTCTATATGATGGCACTGGGAGTTCTCATCAAATGGACTTGGAACTGGGTGGGAAGAAATAGGTAAATCAGATTTACGATTCAAGATTTAAGAATAAGTCTTCTTGATGTTATTGCGAGCGACCTGTCCCTCGTAGCCTTGGCGAAGCGGGAAGCGCGGCAATCTCATATGTTTAAGATTCTCCAATAAAACGCTATAGCGGTTTTGTGATGTTTTTGCAGTTATTATATGAGTAAAAATTTGTTTTGATTTAGAATAAAGATATTATAATTTCCTGTAAAAAAACAAACAGCCCGCGGGGTTTGTGGTAACCCCCGCGGGCTTGTGCTTGGATCTTGGAGCCGTGTCGTCACGGCTGGTGATCGATCTTGTTCTGTCAGCTGAGAGCGAGTTGGGCGAGGTCGGAGAAGATCTGCTCGTAGAGCTCTTTGATCCATGGCCTATTCTGGCCAGGACAACCAGAAAGCTCTGTGTGGCGTATGGTCTGAAGATCTTCCCCCCAGTAGTGCATTGTACAAACCCACTCGCAGTATGTCTGTTCAGTAGGCAGCGGAGATTCAGGATCATCGATCCTCTCGAGGCGGATCTTTACGCCGGACCATGCCCCTTCAAGACAGTGTTCCCCAGTTCTTGTCCAGTTCGAGGCAGCTTCCGCATAGAGGCTGATCGATCCCTGGATAAGCGCGAGACGTCTCCGCGCCAAGTCCAGGTACTTCAGCGCGAAGCGCACTACGATGACGAGGGCGATGACGAGAGAGAACACGAGAAGTACTAGCACGACATTTATCCCGGTCAATTCGAACCCCTCCTTTTTTTGTGGTGTGTGACCGAGAAAAAATCGTATCACATCTTGATTAAATCGTCAAGACAATTCAAGATAAAGATGCTAGCATCTTTATCTAGCACCCGAAAGGTGCCCGAATATCCCCAGCCTCGACTAGCTCGCCTCGATTCGGAGTCGAAGCGGGACGTCGAGTCTAGGCGGGCGAAATTGTCGCCCGAAATGGATTCTTCTTCGCTATAGGCGTATCAGAATGACAATCGTGTTATTCTTGAATCTTGAATCATAAATCTTGAATCATATTCTATGGATTCCCAGACCGAAGAAATTAAGCAGCGCATTGATATTGTCGATTTTATCGGCCAATACGTGCAGCTCAAAAAAGCTGGTATCAACCACAAAGGCTTGTGCCCTTTTCACAAAGAAAAAACACCAAGTTTTATGGTCAATCACGAGCGGCAAATTTATAAGTGTTTTGGCTGTGGCGAGGCCGGCGATATTTTTGATTTTGTCCAAAAACACGAGGGAATGGATTTTTACGACTCACTAAAATTTTTGGCCGATCGGGCGGGGGTAACTTTAAAAACTCGTGATCCCCAACAAGCCCAGTTGCAAAAAGAATCCAAAACTGAACTTTTAGATCTTAATCAGACTTTGGCTAAACTTTATCATCAACTTCTTTTAACTCACAGGGCGGGGGCGCAGGCACGCTCGTATATCGCCGGCCGAAAAATTGATACTGAAACAGTCAAAAAATTCCAAATTGGTTACGCGCCCCAACACATCGATCGCGTCAAAGATTATTTAAATAAAATGGGATTTTCCAACGAAGATTTATCGCAAGCCGGCAACCCTGAGCGATTTCGCGATCGGCTGATGTTTCCTATTGCTGATATTATCGGCAACATCGTTGGCTTCAGCGGACGAGCGCTGGAAAAAGGTCAGGAGCCGAAATATTTGAACACGCGGGAAACATCAATTTTTCACAAAGCAAAGATTCTTTATGGTTTTGATTTGTCTAAAAAATCTATCCGCGAGAAAGATTTGGCGGTTTTGGTGGAAGGGCAAATGGATGTGGTTTTAAGCCATCAAGCCGGAGTCACTAACACGGTGGCAACCAGCGGCACGGCACTGACCGAGGATCACCTGCAGATTATTCGCCGCCAAACGCCTAATATTTGCTTATCTTTTGATGCCGACGAAGCCGGAGAAAAAACTACAATTAAAGCAATCGAGATGGCGTGGCGCCAAGGGCTCAATACAAAAATCGTAAAAATGCCGGAGGGGTATAAAGATGCCGGCGAAGTGGTAGAAAAAGATCCTGGCGTTTGGCGGCGTACGATCGATAATGCTCTCCCGGCCTACGATTGGCTCTGGCAAAAAATGATCACTAAGTATTCACCGCAAACAACCAGTGGCAAAAAACAGTTATCAAATATCATCGCGCCGCTTATTGCGGCAGTATCCGATTCGGTAGAAAAAGATGATTACATTAGGCGCTTGTCGCAAGATCTCAATATCAGTGAAAGCGCTATTCGTGATAACATGAAACGGTCGCGATCATTAGTTAATCCGCATCTATCCGCGTTATCTCCAGATCCGCATCTATCCGCGTCTACTAATAATGAGTGGATAGAACTTTTAGCACTTCTCTACATCATCCCCGAAAAAATTGCCGATGCTCAAAATGCATTGCAGAGCAAATTGGGAGAAAGTAAAGTAGCCAAGGTTTACGAATTAGTTTTTGAGTGGTACAATAAACCTCAGTCGGGCAGCGGCGCCGATTTTTTGAAAGTTTTGCCAGAAAATTTATCCAAAAAAATTAAAATAGTTGCTTCCGGCATTGAAGCGCAAGCGGCCGACAAAGACGAAATTAAAAAAGATATCGATCAAAGACTAAGCAAACTTTCAGCACGTTGGAGGGAAAAAGTTAAATCGGAATTTGCTCAAAAAATCGGCGCCGCTGAAAAAAGCGGCAACATTAAAGAAGTGCAGAAATTGATGAAAGAATTAACAACCAAGTTGTAAATCTCAAATATCAAATCCCAAATCTCAAACAATATTTAAGTTTTAAAATTTAAATATTTAAACATTAGAATTTGTTTGTTATTTGATGCTTGATGCTTGTTATTTGGAGTTAATTTGGCTAAACGTACCGATACATCATTGCCTAAGCCGGGTCCGGAAATGGAACTGGCGCCGGCGCAAAGAGACATCATCCAAAAGGGTGTAACTCATGGATTTATTACTGAGCAAGAATTGCTGCAGGCGATTCCCGATATGGAAAAAAAGGTTGCCGATTTGGATCAGCTTTATGACATTATGTTTCACTATGGCATCGCTGTTAAAGAGCGCAAACCACTCATTGATATTCCCGAATTGCGCGGCGAAAAACCAAGCAAAGCCAAGCCACAAGGTGAGCTGGCTGATATTTCTGATGATTCTGTCCGCATGTATTTGCGGGAAATTGGCCGGGTGCCGCTTTTGACGCCCAAAGAAGAAGTGGAAATTGCCAAGACTGCGGCCATGGGTGACAAGCGTGCTAAGAAAAAATTGGCCGAAGCCAACCTGCGCTTGGTGGTTTCTATCGCTAAAAAATATATCGGCCGCGGGCTAACATTGCTTGATTTAGTGCAAGAAGGCAATACGGGGCTTTTGCGTGCAGTAGAAAAATTCGATTGGCGTAAAGGATATAAATTTTCCACCTATGCCACATGGTGGATTCGCCAAGCCATCACCCGCGCTATTGCCGACCATGCTCGCACTATCAGAATTCCGGTCCACATGGTGGAAACTATCAACCGCTTAATCCGCGTCCAGCGCCAATTAGTGCAAGAGTTGGGGCGCGATCCGCTGCCAGAGGAAATTGCCGCTGAAATGGGGTTGCCGATTGAAAAAGTAGAACATATTTTGAAAATTTCCCAAGAAACCGTATCGCTGGAGTCGCCGGTCGGTGAAGAGGAAGATAGCAAACTTGGTGATTTTCTGGAAGACAAGGAAAGTTTGACGCCGGAAGAATCGACCATCTACCAGTTGATGCGCGGCCATGTCGGCGAATTTTTGGATTTCTTATCACCGCGCGAACAAAAAATCCTGCGGATGCGTTTTGGCATTGGTGATGGTAGAACTCATACACTGGAGGAAGTTGGTAAGGAATTTGGCGTGACTCGTGAACGCATTCGTCAGATTGAAGCTAAAGCCCTGCAAAAATTACAAAAACATGAATTAAGTGATCGATTGAGCGATTATCTTAAATAGTTCATCAGGTTCATCAAGTTCATAAGGTTCATAAAGTGTGTCATTCTGAGGAGTCCTGATTATTCCCTGAGCCTGTTGAACGGGTAATCAGGACGACGTGAGAATCTTATATAAAAGGAGGGGTAAAATGATTTTCAAAATTATTGGAGCGGTGGGGTTAGTTGTAATTATTATTGGGGTGATAACCAAAAATCACAGATGGCAAAATATTTTTTATATCATCGGTGGTTTATGTCTCGAGATTTATAGCATTTATATTTTAAATTGGATTTTTATTATCTTGCAAGCTATTTTTACTCTTGCTGCGGTGTATGATTTGTTTCGATTGCAAAAAAGTTCTAAGCCATAAAACGCGAAGCGGGGACCGAAAACTTCCGGCCCCCGCGGGTGGGTGAACGCACGTTCATGCTGTAACTTCTCCCTTGATGGACGCGATAAGTTGCCTGTAGTCAAACGGGAGAGGTAGAATCTCTACAGGAATACCACACCTCTGGCTTAAACTAGTTTCATCATATTCACGCCACTGAGACTCGAGAAGTATCGCACGCATGGCAGCGGGTGGTTGCTGATTGCCAAGCAGTTGGATGAAAGCAACAGCAGTACGATCGCTGCGTACTTTTCCCTCGAAAGGATCGTTCCGGCTGATTGCCAGGACTTCTTCAGTGATTGCCAGATCGTACTGATTCTGCTGGGCTAATGCCCATGCATCGGATGTACGCTCGGCGAGATCGACATCATGCCGAGTTCTTAAACCCTGAATGTACGATCCGTACAACTCCTTGCCACTTTGGCCGTTCACGAGGAAGAGTATCCTCACAGGTCTTCGCCTCCCTTTCAGCTTGTTGGCGCGTCAGTTCACGCGCAAGAGTAGTTTATCATTTTTAATTAAAGATATCAAGAGTTATTATGTTATTATTCGAGCCTAGTCGAGAACTACTTTTTTAATTAAATGATAACTATTCATGAAGATCTATTTTTAACCTGTGAAATCGTGAAAATACGATGTTATTATTTATACTGGTCATCAAGAGAAATTTGGCGGCTTTGGACGACAGGTACATAAAACTGGCGGTGGTAGGGAGTGGGGCCGTTTTTCATGAGTGCCTGGCGGTGGTGCGGTGTGCCGTAGCCGTAATTGCGGTGAAAGGCGAAGTGGCGAATTTTCCTATCAGCGCCGTGTAATTCACACATCAGTCTATCGCGGGTGACTTTGGCAACAATTGAGGCAGCGGCGATGGAAGCGGAAAGCGCATCGCCATCAGTAATTGGTGTTTGGTTGATTTTAGTTAAAGAGCGTGGTAAGCGAATGTAGTCAATCAGAAGATGGTCGGGCCTCTGCTCCAATCCATCAATAGCGCGCTTCATGGCAAACTGGTTGGCCCAAGTCAGTCCATGCTGATTAATTTCAAAAATTTCAGCAACACCAATGGAACAAATGCAGTTACCTATCAACTTCTTAAAAATAACTTCACGATCGTACGCTTTCAAAACTTTAGAATCGCGTAGGCCATACATTCGTTTGGGTAAAATCACAGCAGCGGCAACCAGCGGTCCCGCCCATGCCCCGCGTCCTACTTCATCAACCCCAGCAATGTTTTTAACACCGCTTTGCCATAAAATATTTTCGTGATAATAAAGAGAAGGCATGGGGAAATATCTTATATGTTAAATCTTAAATCGTAAAGCCATATTTTGTTATGTTAAAATTTTCAGATTATAGATAAACAGATATGGTTTTAACATTTGACATTTAAGGTTTGACATTTGAACTTTCTGTAGTTGTGTTACAATAATATCTACTAATTGATGCGGAGCAAGATGAATAAATTAATTAAAATCATATCAGTCGTTGCAGTTATTACCATAGCACTAGTAATATCGGGTTGCAGCCGCGATAGGGGTGAATCATCACCCCAGCCGCGCAGTGGCGAAGGGCAAACTGAAACTAATGTCAGCGAAAAAACTGGTGGCGAAGTTGTATCGGTGGAAAATTTGGTTCTTATCGAGAAAGATAAATTTAATCCCCAAGTTCTGACAGTAAAAAAAGGAACAACTGTTACTTGGACTAATAAAGATGAGGCACAGCATTGGATTATTACCGACCCCCACCCAACACACAATAATCTACCGGACCTTGATAGCAAAAAAGGACTTCTGCAAAACGAAAGCTACCAATATACTTTCAACCAAAAAGGCGAATTTTATTATCATGATGAGATAAATACCATCGTCACCGGCAAAATTATCGTGCAGTAGAGAACACTCTAATTCACTCTAATCTATCGCCAATCAACACTCGAATATTAAATCTCTTCCTTGTTTTTACCTTTTACTTTATACCTTAAACTTTATACTCAAGGATCTTTATCCTAATATCTTCCTTAAGATAAGTACTAATACAATTCCTGTGATTACTAATAGGATACTGCTTTTGGCGGATTTTTTATGAGTTTCGGGAATTAAATCGGTAGCTGAAATATAGATAAAATTGCCAGCTGTTATTGCCAACAATATTCCAACAATTTCTTGGCTGATATGGTGTATTATCAACAAAGTGATGAGGGTCCCAATTGGCGTGGCTAAAGCTACTAGCCATGAATAAAACATTGTCTTTTTCTCATCTAATTTTCCATGTGACAAAAGAGTATAGGAAAATATGCCCTCAGGCAGTTCATGGACTATCACAGCTACAGTGGCGATAATGCCAACTGAAAGTGAAACTTCAAAACCTAATCCAATCAATAATCCATCAACCAGTGAGTGCAATCCGATTCCCAAAACTGCAGTACGGCTGGGAGCATGGTCGCAATCACCTTCGGAATTGCTACAGGCGTGCATTACCATGAATTGCTCAAGGAAAAAGAATAGTGCAAACCCTGCTACTGTCCAATAGGGCCAAGTTTCTCCTGCTAATTCAATAGATTCGGGAATCAGTTCAAAAAAAGCAGTTCCTAAAATGATACCAGCGGCAAGAGCAATAATCAGCGTAGTATAACGTTTGGTCCATCTCTGGAATGTTTTAACAATGTAAACGCCGACTATTGTTGAGAGCCCCGCGATTATACTAATTGTGAAAATTCCTAAATTCATCTTGAAGTTTCTCCCATTTCACTTTATGATATATTTCTTTAATTGTCATCATCATGATTTTCTTGACGAGTCAACCTATTGGTGATAGATTTATCTATTAAATCGTTCCTTAAAAATTTTCTTGGAGCCCCATTGGTTATCTTATCTATTCGTCATCCTGAACTCCCGCCTGATACGATGTATCAAGATCGGGCAGGTGATTCAGGATCTCTAGATCCCGTATCTAGTACGGGATGACAGCAAGAGGTAATCATCGGGGCTTCAAGAAAGCCACTCCGCTCTTTGGGCGGAAAAAACGCCGATCTCTCTGCGGCTGCCGCCGTGGACAGAACTGGCGTGAAACGGGAGGTGCTGACCGTGTCGAAGTCGGACGCGCTCGTCGGCAGAGCAAGGGGGATGATCATGACGATTGCTCGGGCAAGAATGCTCGGAGCCGTCTGTGATCTTCTCGAAAAGTTGTGTGGAGTGAACGCTAAGGAATGGTTCGAGGCGCTCAAGCGCTTTCTCCACAAGGTAAGACCTTGGCCCATGACCCAAAAAACAGTCTGGATCGGTATTTTCCCGACTGTTGATGCGCTCCACAGCGCTCTGCTCAATGCCGGTTGCAGGATCTCAGAGACGGCAGATGGCATTCTTAGGAAAGTTATCGTTGCCATAGTACCGAGGATTGTCAACTTAGTTGTCGTCTCTGTGGCCGAGCTTGGGTTTCCTGATGGAGCGACTCTAAAGCAGATCTATGAAGCCGCGCTGGAACGTGGTTTCGTACTCTGCCCAGCTGAAGTCGGACCGCAGCTTCGGATCCAGTATCTAGACCAGCCTATGGGTGAATGGTTATTCGTTGCCATGGAGCCCATAGCGGATTCCAATGACTACCCTCGCATCTTCCTCGTTTTTGGCGAGGATGGAGATCTGGAGCTACAAGGCACCTCCTTTACTCCTGAGTACTGCTGGGGCGGCGACCGATGTTTTGTGTTCGGCCGTCCCATCAAGCAGGATTGTGTTTCGCAAGAAAAATAGCACTTATCTTTCGGACTCTTGGTGAAATTCCTTGGGTCCATGTCCCAGCCTCCGTTTCTAACGGGGGCTGTGTTCGTTTAATATAAGAATAATATATTTTCAATCGCACTTGAATCCTAATTGATAAAATTGTATATTTAATTTCTTGAAAGAATTATCTGTCATCCCGAACAATAGTATCACTGCCTATCGAGTCTAGGTGGAAGAATCTCGAGATCCTTTCCCGCTTCCAGCGGGACCCCGCCATCGGCGGTGGCGTTGCGCTCAGGATGACATTACATGAAATATGAAAATTTTAATTGATCAAACCAAATATCAGTCTTTTGCCGGTGATGCAATTTTCTTTCCGGTATTTATTGATGATGCGGATTATTTAAGCAAAATTGATAAATTCACTGGTGGCACTTTGCGTGACGAACTAGTATCAACTGGCTTTAGCGCCGAATTTGGCGAGGTTTTGTGGGTCTTGTCACCATCAAATAAAAAGCAAGTTAAAGTCTGCCTCTTGGGTTTGGGCGAAAAAGCCAAATTCGGCGCAGAAGTAATGCGGCGCTGGGCTGGCAAAGCTGTTGCTTTGGCGCGAGAACGTGGCGCCAAAAACATTGCATATGAGCTTTCCCAATTATCAACTGCTGATAACATCCAAGCGGCAGCCGAAGGGGCGTGGCTTAGCGATTATAGATTTTTAAAATATAAAAAAACAGAAGCGCAAAAATGGCAAAGCAAAAAAATATCACAGGTAACTATTTTTGTAACATCAAAACAAAAGTTTGATGAATCAATCAAAGACGCTGCCATCGGCGTTTTGGGGACAACTTTAGCGCGCAACCTCGTCAATGAACCGGCCAATTATATGCGCCCGCGCGATTTGGTAGATGCGGCTGTCAAAATTGCTGATGGTTCAAAAATCGAGCTTGGCGTGCTGGGCAAAAAAGAATTGCAGGAAAATGGTTTTGGTGCTTTTTTGGCGGTAGCCCAAGGGTCTGATGAAGAGCCCTATTTGATCCATCTTTTCTACAGCGGTGGTGAAAAACCTGAAAAAAGAATTGCGCTGGTGGGCAAGGGGGTGACTTTTGATTCCGGCGGTATTTCACTCAAGCCATCTGATAAAATTTCTGATATGAAAGTTGATATGGCGGGCGCGGCCGCTGTGCTGGGCATTTTCCGCTGCCTCACTTTAATAGACCTGCCGCTGGAAATTCACGGCATCATTCCGGTATGTGAAAATCTGCCCAGCGGCCGCGCCATTTTGCCGGGCGATGTTGTGACATCGTTCTCTGGCAAAACAATCGAGATTTTAAACACTGATGCCGAGGGGCGGCTGGTATTGGCTGACGCGCTAAGTTATGTAGCGAAAAATTATCTGCCTAACATCATCATCGATTTTGCAACACTCACTGGCGCTTGCATGGTGGCATTAGGCGAAAATATTGCCGGAGTGATGACTCAAAGTGATAAATTGATGCAATCATTGCAGGAGGCATCAGAAAAATCGGGTGAAAAACTATGGCGCTTGCCGCTGGAGGGTGATTATCACGATAAAATGAAAAGCGAAATCGCTGACATTAAAAATATCACTGATGACAAAAATGCCGGCGCAATCATGGGTGGTCTTTTCTTGCAGGAATTTGTGCCGGAGGAAATTGAATTTGCCCACATCGACATTGCCGGGCCAGCTTATGATGAAAAGGGGAAAATCAGCTATATTGCCAAAGGCGGCACTGGCTTTGGAATCCGTACGATCGTACATTGGCTAAAGAATCAATCAGAAAAATAATTTACTTGATGAACATTATGAACCTTATGAACTTGATGAACTAATTGTTTCTCTTGACATCTATCGAGATTGCTGATACTATTGGGTCTTTCGGAGAAGTAATGAAAAATAAATTTATTTGGATTGTTTTAGGTTTAGTAATTTTATCGGTGGTGACAAGTTATGTTCATCGCTATTTTATTGGCAATGCTAAAATGGACCACGATTTTCCGGTTATCACAGATGTTATTCCTGCCATCGCCCCACAGAGCTAATTAAATTCAAATAAGTTGTACTATATTGACACGATGTAAAGTATACTTTACAATTTAATTATAAAAATATTAAAATGAATTATTATTGTCTGAGTATAATCGAAGACTTACCATGGTAACCCTTCGATTTTGCTTCGCTCCACTCAGGGAATAAATAAATAAAAAGTATCATGCAAACAGAATGTAGATTAAAAAATATCAGGCGTAGGCTGGGTTTAACTCAAGAAGAATTAGCCGAGGAGCTTGGTGTTAGCCGCCAAGCGATTATCGCACTTGAAAGTGGCCGCAATATGCCATCAATTCCCTTGGCAATTAACATCGCCGAATTTTTCAAACTGCCAATTGAAGTAATTTTTTACCACGAAAGTAACAATCAAAATCAAAATAATCCTCAGAAGGGAGGCGAAATGGATAGAGAAATTATGCCATGGTCGCCTTGGCGCGAAATGGCAAGCATGCGTGAAGCGCTTGACCGCATGTTCGATGAGTCAGTCACAAGCATGGCTCGCGGCAGCGACGTTAACTACCCGGCGCTCAATGTGCGCCAAACCGACAAAGAAGTTATTGTCGAAGCCGATGTTCCTGGCATGAAGCAGGAAGACATCGACATTGAAATCAGCGAAAATGCTATTTCAATCAAAGGCGAGCGCAAGGCAACTCACGAGGAAAAAAAGCAAAACTATTTTCATCGTGAAGTTAGCTACGGTGCTTTTCATAGAGCGATAACATTGCCTGTGGAAATCGATCCGCAAAAAGCGAAAGCCGATATCGAGCACGGCACGCTCGTTATCAGCTTGCCTAAGGCAGAGCCGGCCAAGCCAAAGACAATTAAAATCAAACCGCGATTAAAATAAGCCAAATCGTGCAAAATAAGAAAAAGCCCCGGATTTCCGGGGCTTTTTCATGATATAATTAAACTTGATCACCCCGCTTTCTTCCCCCCTTATTAAAGGGAGATACAGAGGGGTCGAATTATCCGCGTTTTTTGCGTGATAAGTGATTAGTGACTAGTGTTTAGTGACTCATTCATGAATCTTGAATCATAAATCTTAAATCTATTATTGTATGTCATTTGTCTTGCGAGCAAAAAAACTAGATATTTCCACCGGCCGCCAGCCGGTAGTGGTTTTCTATGAGCCAGAGGCAATTAAATTTGGCATCCATCGCGAGGACCGTGTCAGTTTGCGTTCGGAACATCGCCATATCGAACATGCCTTAGCGGATTTTACCGATACCGAAGTTGACCGCGGTGAAATTGGCCTTTTTGAAGAATTGTGGAAAGAGGAAAATATCAAAGATAACGAACCTATCGAAATCGAAGTTGTTAAGCGTCCACCGTCGGTGGAAGCCATCAAAAAGAAACTTTTAGGCGAAGAGCTCAACTACAGTGAAATTTATAGCATTGTCAAGGATGTTGTTGATGGCCATTTAAGTGATATCGAACTTACTTATTTTGTTGCTACTGGTTTTGCCGAAGATTGGAATAATAAAGAATTATATTATTTAGCCAAAGCGATGGCCGAAACCGGCGACCGAATAAATCTTAAGGGGACTGTTATCGATATCCATTCTATCGGTGGTTTGCCGGGCGATCGCACTACCATGCTTTGTGCGCCCATTGCTGCTTGTCTTGGCTTTATTATTCCCAAGACTTCAACCCGTGCTATTACTTCGCCATCCGGTGTTGCTGATACCATGGAGACTCTGGCTAAAGTTGATTTAACAACTGCTCAAATTAAGAATCAGGCCGAAAAAATTCATGCCACTTTAGCTTGGGGCGGGGAAGATCTTAACCTTGCGCCGGCTGATGATAAAATCATTGAAATTTCCTATCCGCTGGCAATGGAGCCATATTCCAAAATGGTGGTTTCGATTATGGCAAAAAAAATAGCTATGGGTGTTAAATACTTTGTTATTGAACTGCCGGTTGGGGCTACTGCTAAAGTCCATAGTATGGATACAGCGCGCGAACTAGAGCGTAAGTTTATCTACATTGGCAAGCAATTTAGTATGAAAGTTAAAGTAGTAAAAATCCCTGTTTATGAACCTACGGGCCATGGCGTGGGACCAGCGCTGGAAGCCCGCGATGTCCTGCGGGTGCTCCAGCGCAAGGAAAATTTGTCACGAACGCTGGAAAGAACAGCCTTGCGATTAGTGGCTTACGCCGCGCAACTTACGGGAAAATACAGTTTTGGCAAGGCTTATAGGGCATCTAAAGCGGCGCTGGAAGATGGTACCGCCTGGCACAAAATGCAGCAAATCATTAAAGAGCAGGGGCCGCAAAAAGGCATCACTCCCGATATAGATTCCGAAGACCTAATTAAAAAAAGTGACTTTACCTATGATGTTGAGGCAACACACCGCGGTTATGTTTATGCTGTTGATAATTATGCCATCAACGATTTGGCAAGAATTTTGGGCGCGCCGTTTGATAAACGCGCTGGTCTGTATTTGCACAAACGAGTTCGCGAAAAAGTTCAAGTTGGCGATAAACTACTTACTTTGTACGCTGAAAATGAAGAGCGGCTTGATCTTGGCCAAAAAGCCCTCCGCAAATTAGAAATTTTCGATATCCGGTAGAATTACCTTATTGAATAACTAAAAATGTGGCAGAGCCACATTAACATTTTGATATTTGATTTTTATTTTTTGATATTTTCTAGTGCACTACTACCGGAGTGCCAACTTCGGCCCAGTTGTAGACTGCGGCGGCATCACCAACACCCAGGCGGACACAGCCATGAGATACAGGAGTACCTAAATGGCTTTCACCTTCTTTTGTGCCATCTGCCCATTCGGGAAGTTCATGAATTCCATAGTCAGATCCAATAAATGACATCCAATAAGGCATATAGAGATCGTAGCGGGCAGAATAAGCTCTATCAGTTTTGGCATTGATGGCAAATTCGCCTGTTGGTGTTGGCATAGACCATTTGCCAGTTGAAACATTATGACTTCCAACTAACGTGTTACCTTCAATTTGATATAGCATCTGTTTACCCAAATCGATTTCGATATATTTTCCTGGATATCGTCCTAACGTATAACCTGGTGAAACTTTTTGTACTTCTGGTTCAGTTTCAGTTGTAGCAACTTCAACTTCTCTATCAGAAGGATTTTCTTTAATTATTTTTACTACATCCTCTGCCATCTTTTTACTATCCACTGTTATTCCAGGACGACCTTCGTCAATAACATCATTTTCATCGACACTGGAAACAAGTTTTGGCCGTGATTTCACTGCCACTTTAGCTACCACATTTTCATCGAGCCACGAATTAAGTGCATCTTGATTGATTTTTATCTCTTTACTGCGCAATGCCTCTTGATCAAGCCAACCAATGATGGTTGATAGATCAGCGGTTGCTAAGGTGCGATAACCATTGGTTAGCTTTATTGGCCCTGAAATATGCTGCGCCAAATATTCTTTGCTTTCGGCTAAATCATTTGCTTTGACCTTTGCTTCAATGGTATCAAGCTCTAAATCAATGACAGGTATTTTACCATTGGGGAGGTAGGGTTTTAATTTCTTTTCTGCTTTATCGGTATTAATTTTTTTACCCGATTCTTCAGCTTTAACAATTACTTGATTATTGTCTGCAGCTACTGTTGCGTTTATATAATCCTTTTCCTTGTCCTTGAAAAGATCGTGTAATTTATCAGCAAATGTTTTACTATCGATAGCATAGATCGGTTTGAGACGTACTTTTTGACCAATTAAACTGGTTAGTCCCCTTGGGGTAACGATTTGAGTTTTGTAGATTTTATTTTGGGCGATGGCCTTTTCGATAGATTCTTTTACATTTACAGAAATTCCTAACTCTTCTGGGGTGGCGCTATGATTTATATCTTCGAGTTTGAAATTGACCGTGCCTGAAACAAAAGGTGGATTTTCTTTGAAATACTTATCCATGTCAGAATAATTTGAACCAGCGAAGTTCTTTCCCAATAGGTAGGTATTAGGAAGAACTTTATGGGAATATCTAATCGATGCATAGCTAGTTAAGATCAAAAAAGTAACAACAAAGGTTGTTGTTATAATTATCAGCCATTTTATGGTTCGTGCAGCTTGATTTTTTTGCATTACTAATATATTATAGCAATGTATTCGGTATTTGCCGAATACGCGGATCGACGCGGATATTAATTGTTAGTTATGAGTTATTAGTTAATTGGGTGCGTGTAGCTCAACGGTAGAGCGGTTGTCTTATACACAACTGGTTGGGGGTTCGAATCCCTCCGCGCACACCACGTAAAATTGCTTTCTGCAAAACGAACTACGTTCTGTTATTGCAGAAGCACAATCACGTGGCGCAGCCACAATATATAGAAGCAATTTTACGTGTCGCGTGGCGAACGCAGTGAGTTTTACGCGACTATGTTAGTATTTGATTTTTTAAATAATGTATGTTGAAATATTTTGTATATGTTATTGAAAATTGTTCTGACAAATCTTGGTATATTGGATATACTTCGGATATCAATAATAGATTGGTGAACCATAATACGCATTCTGGGGGCGAATATACAAAGAAAAGATCAGATAAATGGAAAATGATATACTATGAGGCGTATATAAATAAGACTGACGCTCTCAGTAGAGAAAAGTTCTTAAAAAGCGGTAGCGGTAGAGTATTTATCAAAAAGCAAATCAAGAACTACTTAGCCCATCCTTAGTATATGTACGTTCGTGCATTATGTACTTGACTTTTGGATAGTTTTGTGTTATGATATATATCATAATGCACGAACGTACATTTGCTACAAAACTAATAGGATCTACGATTAAGGCGATAGGAGGCGCTATAGTTATTGTTTTAGTATTCTCTTTATCTCTAACTAATAATGGACTCGATATTACCCAAGCAGTTGATAGCCCTCTTATAACTTATGCAAATGTGTCAAGAACCGATTTAAATATTGGTACTCTTACTGTAAACAATGAATTAACTAATGCGGCTCAAGCAAAAGCAGAAGATATATTAAATAATCAATACTTTGACCATACAAGATCTGATGGTAAACAACCTTGGGATTTTATTAAAGAATCAGGTTATAATTACAGATTTGCTGGAGAGAACTTAGCTATGGGATACAATGATTATGTAGCTATTCACAAAGCTTGGTTAAATAGCCCATCACATAAAAGAAATATATTAAATAATCGATATAATGAAATTGGTATTGGTGTTGCAGAAGGTATCTATAACGGTAAAAATGTAGTTGTAGTTGTAGAAATGTTGGCAGCAGATTGATATGAAATACGATCGTGAAATAACTTAAGTTTTAAATAAAAGATCGATATGTTATAATTGGCATATCGATTAATTTATATGGATATAAAAAAGCAAAATACAGTTAAAACCATGGTTATTATAGGATTAGTGGCCTATTTTCTATTTTTAACATATAGAGCAGTAGTTTATAACTATCAGACAAATAAAAAAATCACATCATTAGAACAAGAAATAACTCTGCTGGAATTAGAGGAAGAATATATTAGAGATTTGAATGTTTATTATGGCACGAATACATATAAAGAACTTGAAGGAAGAAGAAAATTAGGATTAAAAAAAGCAGATGAAGAAGCTGTGAAGATACCTATTGATCCTAATAAACTGGCGCAATATGAAAGAAGAGAAATCATTTCAAAAACCCCTGAATCTCCAGAACAAGAGCAACAAAAATCTATGGCCAATCCGCGCAAATGGATTAAGTTTGTATTAAGAATATAAAAACAGAGATTTAAGATTTACGATTTAAGATTTAAGAATAGGATACAAGGCAGGCAAAATTTAGGGGGTATTGACATAACATTTATGTATGTTCTATGTTTAATTTACATGGTCGGCGCAAGTAGCTGACTAAAATTAACAACTAAACTCCAAGAGACAGACTTTTGGGGCACAAGTCAGGCAAATCACTTCTAGTGATTGGTTTGCCGTACTTGTGCCCCATTTTTTGTGACTGCTGTCATCCCGAGCGAAGTCGAGGGATCCCTTAATATCTAACATCTAAAATCTAACAAGTAATTAGTAATTTATTAACCAAGGGTGGGGAGGGAGGTAGGCGATGAACCGCCTAATTACAAAACTAACAAGTTATTTAGTGCTGGCGGCACTTGTATTGCCAACGGCACTTTTGGCGATGCCCCAGGGCGCCCAAGCCGCTGTGTCAGTTGTTAGCGGTGGGTCAACTGCTGATAAGGTGAATGGCACACAAACGCCATTTAGCTTATCGAATCTTGTAATCAACTCTGATCTGGTAGGGGATTTTGAAGGGATAAATGGTATAGTTGTGGATATTGAAAGTACAGTAGCTGGTGCCGGTTTAATTTTTTCTGGCGTTCCGACCGCAATACCAACAGGTGCGGTGACAATCGGATCTCCGGTTGTTGATCCAAGCCATACAAGAATCACAATCGGTGTGACTGTCCCATCTATATTGAACGATACGGTGAAAATTCAAGGATTAAATGTTGTAGCAAATTCGATAAATGCTTTTGAAGGCAAATCGCGCTTAAGGATTACTACCGGAAATCCCGAAAAGTCGGCATATTCCGCTTGGTTCGATGTTGATGCAAAAAACCCAGTGTTAAATATTACTGGACCAGTTAATGATTCTTTGGTGAATAAGCTGCCAGTAATAGGATATACGGTTGAATCTGGTGCGACAATTGCTGTAACATTCAATAGGAAAAATCTTGGGTTTGTTAAAAGCGGTACGGTATTAACCGGGGCTGTGCAGGGTGAAAATAAATTAGCAGTTACTGCTACCGATCTTGCTGGAAATAAAGTTACTGAATATCGATCGTTCAAATACGATTCGGCGGCGCCGGGATATACGGTAGGAACCAATCCTGATGGCGCGACGGTTGCAAGTGACAGTATGGTTGTTTTTGAAGGAACTGCTGAACAAAGTGCAAATGTGAAACTAATAGTAAAAGATGAAAATACTGATTTAATAGTTAAGGAATCGGGTCCGTTTACAAGGACCAATGATAGTTGGCGATTTGAAATAGCTGCCTCTGATGTCGGCGCCGGCTGGCATGATGCTTATGTCGAAATTACCGATTCTGCCGGCAATATTACGTTGCAAAAGATCGCGCATTTCGGAGTTGCATCACCGGTAGTGAAAGCCGCATATCGAGCAACTACTACCTATGGAGCAGCAGGAACTGTAGCTGGAACCACTCCGCGGGGAGCGGTGACGCCGGGTAAGACATCAGAAAAAGTGAAAGAAGAATTGAAAGACGATGTGGAAGATACGGCTGAGGGAATTATCAAAGCTGCTGAAGCACAAGAAGAGCAAGGCACCAACCCATGGCAAACAGTGGTCACGGTCATCGCTATCTTGATTATCGCCATTGGTGTTGGCACGGCTGGTTATTATGGATATGAATGGTGGGCAACGCGCGGCGCGGTTGCTGTTGGAACAAGCGGCCCGGGCGAGGAATGGGACAAACCAGAGCCAACTAAAAAGACAGTGCGCAAAACTGTAGCCAAGAAAAAAACCACCGCCAAAAAGACTGGACGCCGTTCCTCGAGCAGGTGGTAAAAAATCTGCACCCGAATACGCCCGAAAATGTCCCGAAATCGTCACCCGAAAGGGTCGCAATGACAAGTTAGAAAGTATGGTATCTTAAAAATAGTTGAAAAAAGGGTGAGGTCGACGCCTTAAATAAGAAAATAGAATTGGAGGTTAAAATGTTAAGAATTGTAAAAAGTTTAATGGTGATCGCCGTTGTCGGCGCAGTCGCTGTTGGCGCCACCGGCGCTTACTTCAGCGACACAGCAACAGTAACCCAGAATACCTTTTCAACAGGTACTTTGGATATTAGAGTAAATGCTGGTGATACAATGACCGGTGCGTCTTTTGGACCAATGGCACCTGGTCAAGTTGTAACCCTAAGTGATCCAATAAGGATTCGCAACTTCGCTCCAGATAGTAATCTGACAGCTAACTATTTAACACTTAAGGTTAAGGGTGGAACTGTTGTTGATGACTCAAATTATGGGTTATGGAATAATGTTATGATCCGCGTAGAAGCAAAGAGATTTACAGACGCTGGTTGGACTGTAGTCTATAACAACGGGCATTTAAATAGCATGGGTACAGTTAATCTAATAGTGCCTTTGGAACCAGCTAATAATATGCAAATAAATCGTATTGAACAATTGCGATATACGATTTGGCTACCAGATAGTGGTGATCAAACGTCCTTGATGGGCAAAACCCTCAAGTGGGATTTTGCAATCGAAGGTCGCACGAGCTAGTCGTGTCCTGTTAGTCCCGACAAAGTAGTTTGTCGGGACATTAGAGGATCATGAAAAAAGCAAAAATTTCAACTGAAAAAATATCGCGTATCCGCAAAGTGCGGCAGATATTATTAAATATTCTACTAATAATCATCCTTATTATCGGGCTGTTTATTGCCTTTTCGATGTTGCCGATAAAAGGCAATTACAAACTTTTTACTGTAATGTCTGGTTCCATGGAGCCAAATGTCCATGTTGGTAGTGTGGCTGTTGTCAAACCTATCACTAGTTATAAAGTTGGCGATGTAATCACTTTTCAGGGAGTGGGGTCGGCCGATAAAACAACTCACCGAATTTATAGCATTGATAAAACCACCGGCCAAAAAGTGTATACCACTAAAGGTGATGCCAACGATGGCCCCGATGGCACACCAGTTTATGAAAACCAACTTATCGGCAAGGAATTTGTGTCGGTTCCACTGCTCGGCTATATTCTCAATTACATTAAAACGCCGGTGGGGTTGGTGCTCATTATCATCATTCCGGCAGCGATTATTATTTACGAAGAAATTAGAAAAATTATCAAAGAAACCAAGAATGTGATTGCCCAACGTCGTCAACAAAGAAAGAAGGCGAAAGATGATAAGAATTCTTAAACACTTGTTTTTTGTGGCAGGAATGGCATTTATCGCAGTAGCGTTTACTAATGCCTATTTTGTAGATCAAGCTGCAATAAATAATAATAGTTTCACCACTAGTACTGGTTCGGCAAGTAGTATTAGGTTGAATGAAATTTATGCCAATCCGATAAACGATCCACCGGGTTCATCTAATGAGTCGAACGGTGAATGGGTTGAATTATATAACAACGGAGATTGGGCATGGGATGTCAATGGTTGGAAACTGGTTGATAAAGAGAATCATACACTTGTTATTAATAGTAGTAAAACTAATGGTCCAACAATAGTTCCGGCTCACGGCTGGTTGGTGGTTAACAGAAATGGAGATCCTGATTTTTCGCTTAATAATGGTGATGAAATAATCTATCTATATAGTGACACTATGGCATCAATTGATAATTTCCATTACACAAATACCACAGAAACTAAGAGTTGGTCGCGCAGGCCGGATGGCACAGGGGGATGGGTCGGTAATCAAATACCAACACCAGGAGCAACAAATGGCTAGAAAATTAAAGAGTTCTCGACGAGGCTCGAACAACAAAAAAAATGTTCTTCGAGTAAGTCTCGCCCGGGCGAGACGCATCGAGAAGTCATCGATGTTCAAAATTCTCGATTCACTTCGTTCGCTCGAACGGAATAAAAAGATACTAAAGCCGCTGAATATCGCGATTCTATCGCTAATTATAGGAGTGGTCTTTTTTGCAAGGTTTGTGGGGGCGACAACAAAAACGGCGGGACCGCTAGAGGTAACTTACACTGGCGATACAATTTTTGCCGAAACCAATTTGGCGCCGGGGGATATCGTCTATAAAGATATCACTGTCAAAAACAATGGTTCTGTTGCCCACTCTTTTGCAATTGCAACCGAAAATGTTTCTGGTGACCTCTCTGATAAAATTACAATTTCGCCGGTGGTGGATAATGTGACCCAATGGTCAAAAACCACTACTGAGTTGAGCCAGCTTTCTGAAAAAAGCATGACGATTTTAAGTAGTATCAATCCTGGAGAAACTAAATCGGTAACTTTGCAGGCACAGTTGGCAGCAAATATTGATGATAATTCTCAAGGCAAAAATCTTAGTTTTGATGTCGTTTTTGGTACGCAAGAAGCGGAGCCGGCAGTACAAACATCCACTGGCGGATTTGCTACACTTTTGGGGCGCGGTGCGATTGGTGCCGGCGCCGGGGCTGCTGTATCTTCGACAACATCGGAATCAACTCCTGCGGAGGGTGGTAATCAAGGTGGTGGCGAAGTCAAAGGCGCCGGCACAAGTAATAAAGTTGGTGAAAATTTCTGGTTGCTGCTCATCGTGCCGGTGGTGGCGCTGGGAGCACTTGTCGCAATGCCATCAAGCATTATCCGCAATATCGGCCTGCCGCTTTTCTCGGGTGCCGTGGCAGTGGTTTTATCAAATTATATTAAAGGCCATGTTGACCCAACGGTCTTTTGGACAGTCTTGGGCGGCGAGGTTTTGGTCACCGGCGGCGTAAAAATTGTTCTTGGCGACAAACATAAAGATTGGTACCACCGAAGGCGTAAAAGCCGCAAAAAATAACAAATATCAAATCACAAATATCAAACAATATCTAAAGTTTTAAAATTTAAATATTTAAACATTGGAATTTGTTTGGGATTTGGTATTTGTTGCTTAAAAAATTTATTCCATAAATTCTTGTATCTGTGCTACAATAACTTTAGTGATATAATTTAGTAAATAATTCTTCATACCACAAGGAAGTTATTTTAAGGAGTGGGCATGGATTTTATCCATAGAATAAGAGCTTGTGCTCTTAATAGTATAAGAATAATTGCACTGATTACTTTAACAACATTTCTTAGTTATCCCCAAGTAACTTCTGCCGCAGCTCTTACAAATCTATCTGATACTATGAGCCGCCAAGCAGCAGGTGAGGAATCAAATCACACTATAAAATTTACTACTGCTACCGGAGTGGCCGCGGGGCAAAATATTCAAATTACTTTTCCTTCGGGTTTTACTATTGGCTCAGTTGATTATACTGATATTGATATTTCCTGGGGACCATCTACTGGTGCAGAAAATGAATTAACTTTGGGTGCTTCAGCTTCCGGCTCAACATGGGGTGCCAGTTTTGGCGGCCAAGTTCTAACTATCACATCTGGAACTGGTACCATATCAGCCGCATCAAAAATCATCATCGAAATTGGTACTAACGCTTCGGGTGGTAACGCGCAAATTACCAATAATTCATCGGCGGCGACTTATACCCTATCAATTGCCGGCACTTTTGGCGATACCGGTAAAATCGCTATTGTCATTGTTGATGATGATCAAGTAGTGCTAACAGCAACAGTTAATCCATCGATTACATTTACTGTCAGTGCTGCTACATCAAGTTTTGGCGACCTTTCTACCGGTTCTATTACTACTGCCGGCACCAACATCACGCTGACAATAGGTACAAATGCCCAAAATGGCTATGTGATACAAGTTAATGACAGTGGTGATGGGGTAAATCCGGGTCTTTATAATAGCGATGCCAGCTATGTCATTGGATCAGTTGATTCCAGCTATAATAATACTGGGACGCTTTCAGCCGGCACCGAAGGTTATGGCATTCAGGGGTCTTCAGCAGGTGCAACAATTGATGCTCGTTTTAACCAAACTGGTAATGATGTTGGCGGGCTGGAGACAACACCTGTCAATTTTGCCTCTCATTCTTCAACCATGAATTCCAGCCATACTATTACCGTTACCCACAAAGCGGCTATTTCTTCATGGACATCTGCCGGTACTTATACTGATACAGTGACATATATCGCCACAGGAAATTATTAAAGAACATATAATAATGAACAATATCTTTTTAAGGGGAATGAGGTTTTTATCGTTGGCGCTGATTTTATCGTTAGCTATCGTTTATGTTTTTTATCCTTCTTTATCATCAGCTGCTGCTCTCACAGCACTTTCTGACACTATGAGCCGCCAGGGCAAGGGTGAATTATCAAATCATACTATTAAATTTACTACGTCAACTGGCGCTGGCGATGCGACTGATACTATTACTATTACCATGCCAGCCGGTTTCACTATTGGATCGGTTGATTATACTGATATCGATTTGTCCCATGGTGCGTCAACAGGTTATGAAACGGAGGAAACACTGGCTGGGACGGCTGGTGCCAGTGCCTGGGGCGCTTCCTTCACTGGCCAGGTTTTAACTTTAACTCACCCGACCAACGAAGCTAATGGTGATATTGCCGCCTCCGATAAAATTATTGTGGAAATTGGCACTAATGCTGCTAGCGGCAACGCCCAAATCACGAATAATTCATCGGCAGCAACTTATACCATCCCCATTGCTGGTGATTTTGGCGACACCGGTAATATAGCTATAGTAATTGTCGATGATGACCAATTTACAATAACAGGTTCAATCGACCCAACTATTTCTTATTCACTGGGCGACACTACTTCTGCATTAGGGGTAATTTCAACTACGTCGGTGACTACCGCTACGCCCAATATTGTAGTGACAATTTCCACTAACGCCTCTAGCGGTTATACAGTGAAAGTCAGGGATACCGGTAGTGGCTCCAACCCGGGATTATTTAATGCCACCCTTAGTTCGATACTTGGTTCAGCCGATAACAGCTATAATAATTCAGCTGATTTGGACTCTGTAGCCGGCTATGGTATTCAAGCGACTTCAGCCACGGCCACAATAGTTGCGCCATATAATGTCAGTGGCAATAATGTTGGTGGTTATGAAATTACCGATCAGAATTTAGCAACTTACAGCTCTACCTCTGACGGGCAAACTATTACAATAACAACAAAAGCTAAGGCGAGTGGGTCGACTCCCGCCGGCGCGTATACAGATACCGTGACGGTAACAGTAACAGGGAATTTTTAAAATGAAAAAAATAATTTTGGTAATTTTGACGTTTTCTCTTGTGTCAATAATATCTTTTGTAAGAGCTGCTGACGAGAAAAAAAGTGGTGAGGGTTTAACTATTTCGCCGCCACTTAAGGAATTAACTATTAAGCCCGGGGAAGAATCGAAACAAAAAATCACAATTACCAATCCAACTAAAAATCTGATTGAGGTTTATCCTTCTGCAATGAATTTTAAAGCTGGTGGTGAAAATGGTGAACCGGCTTTTACCGAACCAACCAAAGAAGAAGAAAATTTTGCCCTGGCTAATTGGCTGCAATTTTCTGAAGCCAAGATCGCCTTAACTCCCGAGCAGGTTTTTGAATTTGAATATTCAATTTCTGCGCCTGACGGGGCTGAACCAGGTGGTCATTATGGCGCAATTTTCTTTGCTAAGGAACCTCAAGATAAATCAGAAACTGCAGTTTCCAATCAGGTCTTGGTATCGGGCAAAATCGGAGCATTAATTATGGTAAAAGTGCCTGGTGCCATTGTAGAGAAGGGAACACTTGATAAGCTTTCGACACATAAAATTATCTTTAATAGACCTGTAAATTTTGAAACAAAAATCACTAACTTAGGCAATGTTCACTTTAAGCCCAAAGGTGAAATAATCATTAAAAACCTGATTGGCGGAGAAACTGGCAGAGCCCAAGTTAATGAAGCGGGCGGTAATGTGCTGCCCGATAGCAGCAGGCGTTTTAATGCTAAATGGGATAATAGTTTCTGGTCTTTTGGCCGGTATGTGGCGGAGGCAAAACTAATTTATGGTGAAAGTGATAAAGAGTTAACTGGCCAGTACGCCTTTTATTTACTGCCTTGGTGGTTTATCACAGCAGTGGCTATTCTTATTGCCTTGATTGTTGTGGTGATAATCATCATTATTAAAAAGCGCCGTGCCCGTCGCAGGGAGCGCCAATTGGCCCAAGAAGAAGAGGAATACAGGCGCAGGCGGGATGAACGAGAAAGATATGAGCAGGAGCAAGAACAAAAAGAGAATATCTTGGAGGAGAAGGAAAAGCGCCCAGAAGAACCGGAGAAAGAGAAAAGGCAAGAAAAATCCGCCAAAAAATCAAAGACAATTGTCGAAAAATCACCAAAGAAAAATGAAAAGAAATAATATTATTTTAGGGGGGGTACTAGTTTGTTTGTCGTTGGTTATATCTGGAATAATCGGAATTAACCAGTGTCAGGCATTGCCCCAAGATGCCAAAGCAGTTGATTATCAATTATCTGGCAATGTAACATCACCAGTTAGCAAAACTGAGTCAACAGTCATTGCTAATACCACAGAGACTTTGGCTGACCCTGTTAATCATCCGATTGTTTTAACCATTACTCTTAGGGATAGTTCAGGTAATCCATTACCAGATAAAAATGTCACCGTAGAATCAAATCGCGGTTCGGCCGATATTATTGAAGCAGTTGATAAGATAGAAAAATATAAGGCTTATGCAGCTGGAGATAGCAAGATTAATTCAACAATATCTGATAAAAAAGGACAGGCTTTGATAAGAGTTACCAGTTTTATTCCTGGTACTGCGAAACTAACCGCGGTCGCTGATACGATCACATTTAATCCGATTGAAGTAAAATTTTTAGCGCTACCCTTCCCTAGCACGATGACTTTTTCGATCGATTTACCCTTTACTAGTAGAGATGCAGTACTATATGAACCAGCAAAGATCAACGAAAATCAGCTTTCTACGTCTCAAAAAGAAGCAATGAAACTTTATAATTCTGGTTCATTTGTTAAAATTCCATTTTGGATTTTTGTGATTTTTGTCTTAGTAAGTATTGTTTCACCAATATTAGTTATTATTAATTTTATCAACATCTGGAGATTGCGCCGGACCGAATCAGACCAGAGTAAAATGCTAGCTAGATCTCTCAATAATCGCTGACAATAATTTGGGTACTATGAAAAATATCTCTAAATGATATACCCGACATTTTATCGGGTGTAATGATAATCCTATTTTCAGAATTAGTAGAGGCTAATATACTACCATTTTGGATTGTATATCTGATTTCGCTGTCGACTTGCGCACTGACCGTATATGATACAGCCAGCGCCTTTTGGGTACTAAAAAACAATAGATAAAAAACGGGTATAATTATGATATAAGCGGGGATTTTCATGATTTCACCTATAGATCCCTGTGTTGTTGGTGTATAAAATAGGTTATCAAAAAAGATAGGTTTAATCAAGAGATGCATTATACCTACAAAAATTCACATGATGTTTTAGGATATCTCAAGCGACATCAAGCATCGATGGCAGCAAAAAGGAGAAATAAAGTTCTTTCGGTATTTCTTATAATTGCAATAATTTCAAGCAGTCTTGTCAGCAGCGCTAAAATATTTAATCCTAGCCGTGCCAAAGCAGATTATCAGTACACGGCCACTGGTGGGCAGATAAATAGCTCCAAAGGCACTCAAAGATATAATAATTTTGAGCAAACGCGGGCCGCTGACGGCTCTATATGGACGGTTTCACCGGTTGATATTACCGGTACCGATACATCACTTGATATGGAGACTACCATTGGTAATGTCCAGCAGCAAGGCGCTAATAAAATGATACTGACTTTTAGAGTATCGTCCTCGTCTACTACATTACATTATGTCTTCTCTGTTTATGATAATTCCGCCGGTGTTTGGCGGCCGCTCAACAACCATACTCTATTTAACCCATCTGACGCTGGTAATAACGCCAACTTCTATTCGCGGGAAATTACACCGGCTGCTACTAACACACTTTATACTTATCAATTCGAAATTTTTAACGGTTACTTTGCTGATACCACTACAGCGCCGGGAACAGCCATCGATACGCCAATTGGCAACTTTATTTCATCAAATAATGTTAAATTAAGAGTTTCGTCAAATGATGACTGTAATACCGCTACCTGGTTTATGAACTGGGATCTGGCTTATTTAGAAGTTGCCATTGACCCAGGTTATGCCCCTTCATCAGTCTCTAAAACCACTGGCGGCAGTTTCTCTCGCTATTATAGCGATACGTTTACTTCGGACAACGCTGAAGCTGGTACTACCAATACTTATGCCTTGACTTTACCATCTTCGGGCAATGCTGTGAACTTTGATTTTACTTTCAATGATATTGAGCCGCCCTATGCCGGTGCTAATACTATCCTCTTGTGGTACGAAGGCGCCACATCGGTGGCCAACCTGACATCGATGAAAATCTATTTCTGGAATTATACCTCTAGTACATGGGAGGCGACGGCTGTTTCCAGTGGCAATGCTTCTTCAACCACCATTAATGCCAATAGAATTTTGATGTTTTCCACTCCACTAACTGATCACATATCTGCTTCTGGCTCTCCCCGAGAAGCAAAAATAAAAATTGAGGCGTCGCATTCAGCCTCGTTCAATGTTTATGTCGATTGGCTCAAACTTGTTATTGGTTCAACTAATGATGGCAGCCAGCAAAATAATGTATCGGTAGGGTCGACATCAAGCGGTACTGTTGCCGCCGCTGCCGATGTTGATACAACTGCCGCTTCACCTAATATTTGGACCATTGCCTCGTCAAATACTTATACTAACCAATTTTCCGGTGATACCAACTCGACTTATTCGGTAGCTGAAGACCATTCGGTGCCCATTACGGAGCCATCAGGCGGAGTTATTACTGGCATGCATCAGGCGGCGCGCGTTAATTCATCGAGTGCCACGCCGGTGCTTGCCCTTGGGTTAAGGGATTATTCCGGCGGCTGGTCTGATTTCCATTCGCGCGCCGCCAGCACTTCATATTCCCAAACACCGTTACTTGTCTCGGGTAATAATTATCGCTATCAAGTTTGGGGTTCGTTTGGGTCAGCGACTTCAGCTAATGCTGCTACCGATACACTCTATGGTCGTAATCCAAGAGACCACATTGAGACGGCCAGTAACCTTGCCGGTTTTAAAATTAGAACTACCACTGGCCAGACATCGACTTTCAATGTTTTGGTTGATTTTGTATTTCAATCTATCCGCTATGTTACTCCTACAAGCGGCGCGTCTTTTCGCATTCAATATACGTCTGATGACGGCACGGTTAACACTGGCACCTCATCAGCTGGTTCGTGGCGCTTTACCAAACAAGCAGATGGGACGGCCACGCCTTGGACTATTACTAACTCCGGCTCTGGTGTTGGTGTTGATGTCCAGCTAGAGTTCCAGGGAGTTACATTACCAACTACCTATAATCGCCTCATTGTTAATTCTAAATACGCTTGGTCTACGGCTTCATCAACTCATAATATGCAAATTTATGATTTTACAAATTCTGTTTGGCGGCCACTAGGGGGGCACGCTCAGGCAGTGACTGACTATAATACAATTTCCTCTACTGCTGGTACTTATCAATTCTATCAATACGAAATTTTTGACGGTTATTTCCGTAATACTGATGCTGCTCCCGGCACGGCGATTTCAACCCCCGTGGCTAATTTTGTCGGTACTGGTGCCGATGCCGGCAAGGTGAGGATCAAATATGTTCGCGGCACAACCACCAGCAACCTTTCCATCGACTGGGCACAAATTGAAATTGCCCAAGACCCTGCGTATTATTCTCGCAGCGCTCAAAATGTGGTTGGCACTTCTCCTGCCCGTTTTTACAACGATCTTCACTATCCCGATAACACAATTAACAGCGCTACTTATTCCAATTCTTATTCTTACGCTGTCACTAAAGCAACCAGTGGCACCGACCGCATCGATACTCGTTTTACATTTGAAGGAATAAGCGCGCCCTATGAAGGCGCCAATGCAATTTTTGTTGATACTTCTTGGGCAGAATCGGTGGTTAACGAACCGATAAATTTACAGATTTATAATTTTACTTCCAGCTCGTGGCAGTCGCTTAATTCGGGCAATGCCCAAAATGCTACTGTCAGCCGTTATCTCCGCCATAGCTACATTCGGCAAGTTTCCAATTGGCCAGACTATATCAATCCATCTTCGCCCAACGACATCCGCATTCGGTTTTATACTACTGATACTACAGCGCTAACTTTGTATATCGATTATTTGCGCATCACTTTGGGTTCTGTAACATCGGCTAGCGAATCAGCTAATGTTACTTGGGGCACAAGTTATCTAAATGATAAAACCGCAACTGCAAATATGGATACATCACAAACGCCAACAATGTCGGCCAATACCGGTAATGCTTGGTATATATCGCCTTATGGAGCAGGTAGGAGAACCTATGATGGCTTGGCGGGCGCGGCGGCCAATATTAATTTCCCCGTAACAAGGCCAAATAATACTCAAATTACTGGAATTCGCTGGGCAATTTATACCCAATCAGCTACAACATTAACGCTCCGGGCTAAAATACGCGAAACTGCCCAAGATTATACTGACTTAATTAATTCCCAATATCTTAACTGGAGTGGTTCAACTGGCACCAACCCTGGGTTGGCTCCAACTGCTGCTGATGCCTATACAGTGGCGGCTGCTTCACAAACATACATTTCGGGGCTTTATCAAAATAATGAAGTCGATGCGGTTGATTCCCAAAATAATAAAATTAATATAGCTCTTAACACATCGGCATCAACTTCACTTATCGAGCAGAACATTCTTTGGGATTTGGCGTTTGTTAGCATCAGATATGTAGGATTATAAAATGGATAAATATCCTCAAAAAGAAAAAATTAGAGTTACGGTTAAGGTCAGTGGTACAAAAATTATTGCCATTGCGATAGTCTTCGGGCTTTGGATAGGCAGCTTGGTTTTAGTGTGGTTGTTCGCCAGCGGCAATATTGGTAAAGATTCACCACTTGCCGCTGCTCGCCTTTACCCATACATCAATCCTCGCTTAAGGAATATGACTCAAGAAGAGCGTGGTTCTAAAGCGTTTTCCACACTTATTCCATTGCGGGATAAACTAATGAAATACTTAGGCAATAATGATAAATATGTCGCTTATTATATTGAAGATTTAAACACTGGCGCTTGGTCTGGCTATAGAGAAAAGGAAAATTTTATTCCAGCATCACTGCTGAAAATTCCAATTGCTATCGGCACCATGAAAAAAATAGATAAAGATGAATGGAATATGGATACAAAACTCAAAATTGAACCGAAATATAAAGATAAAAATTTTGGCGAACTATGGAAAAAAGAAGATAATGCCGAGACGACCGTCGATGAGCTGATCCGTTATATGTTGCAAGAATCCGATAACACAGCTACTAATATCTTGTTTGGTAATATTTCGGCGGAAGAAAGGGATAATGTTTATTACCATATTGGTATTACCAACCCGGAGGCCGAAGGTGAGCAAACGCCTAATCATTTGCTGTTTACCGATTTAACGCCCCGCAACTTAGCAACTTTTTTCCGCTCGCTTTATAACGCGACATATTTAACACGGAAATCATCAAATTATCTACTTGATACATTAACTCAAACTAAATTTGATGAAAATACTGCTTATAGTGTGCCAAATGATGTTAAGGTAGCACATAAAATGGCGGCTTTTTATGATAAAAGTCTGGCTGCCGAGAAGAATTATCACGATTGTGGCATCACATTTTTACCAGACCATCCATATTTATATTGTTATTTAACTAAAGATTTAGAGCCGCAGGACGCCCAAAAATTAATTTATGATATGGGAGAAATTGTCTTTAAACATTTCTTGGACGAAGGTAAATAATGATAATTAAAATTGGCAGATACGAAATAGAATTTCAGTTTTCTCGGCGCCTTATAACGCTACGCCGTATATCAATTCCGCTTATAATTATTTTTGTTTTTCTTTTTACCCAACTATTGTATTCACCTTTTATCCAAAATAAATTACCAGAACCGCTTAAAATAAAACAGGCCAAAGCCCAGTATCAATATACGGCCACCGCTGGACAAATAAATAACTCCGATGGGATACAGCGCTATAACAGTTTTAATTCGACGCGCGCCGCCGATGGTTCTACTTGGACTATTTCACCAGTTGATATTACCGGTTCTGACACATCACTTGACGTAGAAACAACCATCGGCGGCGTGCAATTGCAGGGTGCTAATAAAATGATTTTGACATTTCGCGTTTCATCATCAACTACTTCTTTGCGCTACGTCTTTTCTATTTACGATAATGATGCCGGTATCTGGCGGCCGCTTAATAATCACACTCCTTTTAATCCTGCCGATCCAGGTAATTTAACAAATTATTATACCAACGAACTTGTCCCTGGCGCAGCTAATACTTTGTATGTTTATCAGTTCGAAATTTTTGATGGCTATTTTGCCAATACAACTTCTGCTCCTGGTTCAAAAATCACTACCGAATTGTCTGATTTTATTTCATCAAATAATGTCAAATTGAGAGTATCAAGTAATGACGATTGTGGCACGGCCACCTGGTTTTTGAACTGGGACTTTGCCCAGGTGGAAGTAGCAGTTGACCCAGGCTATGCACCGTCATCAGTTAATAAGACCACCGGTACATGGGGCAGTAGATATTATTCTGATACTTTTATCTCCAACAACGCTGAAGCTGGAACAACCAATACTTATTCATTGAACATTGCTTCTTCCGGTAATGCAGTTAATTACGATTTTACATTTTCCGGTATCACTCCTCCTTATGATGGAGCTAATACCATCCTTTTGTGGTATGAAGGAGCTACGTCGGTGGCTAATCTTTCGGGCAACTTAAAAATCTATTTTTGGAATTACGATACCAATAGTTGGGAGGGGACTGCAGTTTCCAGCGGCAATGCTTCATCAACCACTGTTAATGCTAATAGAATAATGATGTTTTCGACTCCGCTAACTAACCACATATCAACTTCTGGTGCTACCAGAGAGGCAAAAATTAAAATTGAAGCATCACACTCTGCCTCATTTACATCTTATACCGACTGGGTCAAATTGGTCATCGGTTCAACTAACGACGGCTCTCAGCAAAATAATGTATCAGTCGGCACTGCAAGTGGTAGTTTATCTGATGCCGGCAATGTCGATACTACTACTGCCTCACCGGCTCTCTGGACTCTTAATGCTTCAAATTCTTACACCAGCCAATATTATGGCGATACTAACTCAACGTATTCGGTAGCAGCTGATTTATCTGTGCCAATTGCCGAAATTGATAATGCCAATATTACCGGTGTTCAATTATCCGATCGTACTAATTGTTCCAGTGCAACGCCGGTACTGGCTATGGGCGTCCGTGATTTTGCTGGCGGTTGGTCTGATTTCCAAACGCGAGCGGCAGGCACTGCTTATGTTCAGCATCCATATATTGTCTCGGGTAATTATTATCGCTATCCAACTTGGGGAAGTTTCGGTTCGGCATCAGCAGCAACCACGGCTTTAAATACAATATTTGGCCAAAATCCACAAGATTATCAAGATACAACTAATAATTTTGTCGGCTATAAAATCAGAACGACCACTGGCCAAACATCTACTTTTTCTGTGGGAGTTGATTTTGCCTTTTTATCGGTGAGGTATGTGGCTAGTGACGAACAATTTACTTCCCAATATACCCCATCGGTAGGCGTTAAAAACGCCGGCGGCACAGAAACTAATAGCTGGCGCTACACCAAAGTTGTTGATAGCCAATATTGGACAATTGCTGCCAGCGCCGGTGTTAATGATAATGTCGATTTAGAATTTCAAGGAGTAACGGTACCAGAAACATGGAATCGGCTGATTGTTAACGCCAAATATTCATGGGGAACAGCGAGCTTGGCCCATAATATGCAAATTTATGACTATGCTAATTCGGTCTGGCGACCTCTGGGAGGGCATTCTCAAGCAACGACCGATTATAATTTAATAGCCTCTGGCACTGCCTCGACCCAGCAATATTATCAATTTGAAATTTTCGATGGCTATTTTCGTAATACCGATGCTACTCCCGGCACTGCCATTTCTACTCCGGTCGCAAACTTTGTTGGCACCGGTGCCGACCTTGGTAAAGTAAAAATTAAAATTGCTACTGGTACTGCTAATGCCGCACTCAATATCGACTGGGCGCAAATCGAATTAGCCCAAGACCCGACTTACTATGCCAGGTCAGCTTCCTTTAACGGTATTGGCACTGCCCAGCAAAGATTTTATTCCGATATATATTATCCTGATGCCACGGTCAACACCGCCTCGCCTAACTTTACTTATGCCTTGGGGGTTACAAAAGCAACCAGTGGTACCGACCGCTTAAATACCCAGCTTAATTTCGAAAATGTTTCAGTGCCTTATACTCAAGCAAATGCGATACTTTTAGATACCCAAATATCATCAACTAGCGCCAACTCGGTAGTATCGATCCAAATTTACAATTTTACCAATGGAAACTGGAATGACACATTAAACACCGGTACGGTTGTTCCCACTGCCAGCCGCTATTTTCGCTATCAATTTATTCGGCCGGTTAGTAACTGGGCAGATTATATTAATCCCGCCTCGCCCAACGATGTCCGTATCCGTTTTTACACAACCAACACCACTGCTGCTACTTTTTATATTGATTATGCTCGAATTACCCTCGGGTCGATTACCTCCGCTGGTGAGTCGGGCGATGTCACTTGGGGCACCGGATTTCTCAATGATAAAACCGCGACCAGCTCGCTTAATACCACAGCAGTGCCATCTTTAACCGCTAACACGGGTAACGCTTGGTATGTCAACAGCCAGCCTGATCTTTCGGCCGGCCGCACTCTCAACTCTCTTTCTTCGGCAGCTGCCAATGTTAGTTTTTCGGTTGATCGCCCAGCCGACTCGATTGTAACTGGTATCAAATGGGCTAATATTTTTTCCAGCAATACGGGCTGGACGGTTCAAGTGCATTTTAGAGATTATTATGGCGATTATACTTATGCCAACCCTAATGCCCAATATATCGGCTGGTCGGGTAGTACTACAGCTAATCCTGGTATGGCACCGACTGCTGCTGATGCCAACTCGCTAGCCTCAGCGACTCAAACTCTAGTTAGTGGTCTTAACCAATATAATCCAGAAGATAAAATTGATACCCAGGCCAATAAAATTAATATGGCTTTGCGCACATCGGCCTCGACACTTTTAACTGAACAAAACTTAATTTGGGACGCCGCTTTTGTCAGCATCAGATATGTCAAACCGCCGGCAAGTTCCAGCAATACTAACCCGGACAATCCTTCCTCGCTGGCTCAGAAAAAAACTAATGATAGTGAAATCAGCATCGGTGGTTGGACCAATGAATCATCGGTTAAATACACTGCGACGGTTACAGATCCAGACAGCGATCAAGTGCAAATATGTGTGGAAAAAGATCAGACTGGTACTGCCTTTTCGGGCACAGAAGATTTGTGCGGTGATTTGGTGGATTCCGGACAGTCTGCCTCAGTGACTATTGGCTCACAATCAGATGGGACTGAATATCATTGGCAAGCAAGAACCAAAGATAGTAATGGCGCTTATTCCAGTTGGGTTACCTTTGGCGGCAATGGTGATCCGGATGATGCCGATTATGGTGTTGATACTTCGGCTCCCACCGGCGGCACGGTTTATGACGGCCTAGCCGGAGACCAAGATTGGAATGATGGAACACTCAATTCTATCTCGGCTAACTGGACAGGGTTTAACCCTGCCGCATCAGGATTAGCTCGTTATGAATACGCGGTACGGCGCGAATCTGATAATTATTATTGGAATAATTCTCCTGCTGGCTGGCAGTTGGGAGCAAAATGGTTTGACAATGGCACAGGCACTTCAGCGACTGTCACGCCGATTTATTTAAATACTAGCGATAAATATTATTTTTCAGTGAGAGTGGTTGATAATGCTGGCAATACGGCCTCGCCGGTAAATTCCAACGGCCAACAAGTATTGCCTTTTATCAGTTATTCGTATGACACTAATACTATTACATTTGCTAATCTCAATGATGGCAATGGGTGGTCTGATTCTAAAACTAACCAGTTTACGGTTTCTACCAATGCTTTTGCCGGTTTTACAATTGCCGGATTTATGACGCAAGCCTTCCAATCGATTACTAACCCATCGATTACGATTGATAATTACTCTGGTACTTGGGAAGCACCAACAATTTGGAGCGCTGGCCAATACGGATTGGGCTACACCTCATCTGATACCTTGGTGCAGGGCTCGGATCGATTTGCGGGTGCTACCAAATATGCTCATTTTACCGATGCAGCGCCGGGCAATATTGTCGCTGATCATACTGATGCAATTACCGGCCAAACAGGTACAGTGACCGATGAACAACATACAATAACATATAAAGTGGCGGTTTCGGAGAATCAAACGAGTGACACTTATCAAACATTTGTGATTTATTCAGTTACGGCCAATTATTAGCGATTGCACTTGATATTTTAAGCCATTTAAGATATACTTCTTATAGACTGATTCAAATCAGCTGTGTCTTCTATAGTCCCACCGATGGCGGGACGAAGGAGGGCGGTTTGTTCGTTGAAATTTATCGCGAGGTGGAGCCACGTATGATCACTTGTGATCACGTGGCAAAACTAGCTATTCATCAGTTCGCTCGTCGTTAAGCAGTCACGTGGCGAGCACAGCGAGTTTTACGTGACGCGGGGTGGAGAAGTGGCATCTCGCAAGGCTCATAACCTTGAGATCGCAGGTTCGAATCCTGCCCCCGCTACCAATTTTGCTCCGCAAAATTGGTAAATTCCAAATAGCAAATAACAAATATCAAACAAGTTCAAAAATCCAACCAGTTAAATATTCAAATGTTTATATATTAGATATTTGAGAATTAAATATTGTTTGGGATTTGGTGCTTGTAATTTGTAATTTAACAAACGGGCTGTGTAGCTCAGTGGTAGAGCGAGGGACTCATAAGCCCTAGGTCGAAGGTTCAATCCCTTCCACAGCCACCACGTGTATAAGCACCAAGTAACAAGCACCAAGTTCCAAACAAATTCGAAAATAGCAAATAATAAATATAAATAAACGTTTAGATATTAGATATTTGGGAATTAGATATTGTTTGTAATTTGAGATTTGATATTTGGAATTTAGAAATATTATGGCTAATTCAGTTAAATTACCAGGTAATCCAAAGCAAAGAACTAGGCAGGTGATATACATTATCATCATTCTTTTGGTTGCCTTGGGACTTTATAATATTTTTGGTTGGCAGAACAAACCTGAAACCAAAGAAGTATCAATTTCTGAAATTGTTTCGTCGGCCAATGCAGGCCAAATTAATAAAATCGAAGTTGATAAAAATAAAATCACTGCTGATTTGAAAGATGGATCAAAACTACAATCTTATAAAGAAGAAGGGGTGGGTATTGGCGATTATGGCCTTGATGCGGTAAAAAATAATATAGATGTTGTAAATCCAAGCAAGGGCAGTATTTGGCCAACAGTATTTACAGTGGTTTTACCATTTTTGCTTTTGGGAGTTTTTATTTGGTTTTTGATGCGCCAAGCTCAAGGGGCAAATATGAAAGCCATGAGTTTTGGTAAAAGCCGCGCGCGGTTAGCCAATGGCAAGAAAAAGACGATGTTTAAAGACGTAGCAGGGCTAGAGGAAGCAAAGCAAGAGTTGGTAGAAATTGTTGATTTCCTAAAAAATCCTGATAAATTCCGCCGCGTTGGCGCTGAAATTCCCAAAGGCGTTTTGCTTGTTGGCGCACCAGGAGTTGGTAAAACTTTATTAGCCAAAGCGGTAGCCGGTGAAGCTGGTGTACCTTTCTTTTCACTAAGTGCCTCGGAGTTTGTCGAAATGTTTGTTGGTGTCGGCGCTTCTCGTGTACGTGATCTTTTTCAAAAGGCAAAACGCAATGCGCCAACAGTAATTTTCATCGATGAGCTTGATGCCATCGGGCGCCAACGCGGCTCCGGCTTGGGTGGTAGCCATGATGAGCGTGAACAGACGTTAAATCAAATCCTGGTCGAAATGGACGGTTTTGAAACTGACGATCGTGTCATTGTCATGGCCGCCACTAACCGCCCCGATGTTTTAGACCCAGCACTTCTTCGACCCGGGCGTTTTGATCGCCGCGTAGTTTTAGCGATGCCAGACAAGCGCGAACGGGAGGATATATTAAAACTTCACATTGGTAATAAACCTGTTGAAAAAAGTGTTGACCTAGGTAAAATTGCTGGTTCCACTGCTGGTATGAGCGGTGCTGACCTAAAAAATATTGCTAACGAAGCAGCGATTTTAGCCGCTCGCGATACTCGCCGCACCATCACTCAACATGATTTCAATATGGCGATCGAGAAAGTGATGTTAGGGCCCGAGAGGCGCAATCGGATTTTAACTAAAAAAGATAAAGAAATTACTGCCTATCATGAAGCAGGCCATGCTATTGTCGGCAAAGTTTTACAGCATACTGATCCTGTCCACAAAATTTCTATTGTCTCGCGTGGTATGGCGCTTGGTTATACTTGGAGCATCCCCGAAGAAGATAAATATTTGCGCAGCAAAGAACAATTTGAAGATGATCTATCTCAAATCCTAGCCGGGCGTGCAGCGGAAAAAATGGTCTTTAATCACATCAGCACCGGTGCCAGTAACGACTTGGAAAAAGCAACCAAGATTGCTAGTGACATGGTTAAGGTTTATGGTATGAGTGAAAAACTTGGGCCGGTAACATTAGGCCCGCGTGATGAATTAATTTTTCTTGGTAAAGAAATTGCCGAACACAAATCGTATTCGGAAAAAGTAGCAACGGCGATTGATGAGGAAGTACGTGATTTCATTGCACTGGCCGAATCTCGTGCTAAAAATGTTTTAAAGAAATATCGTAAAGTTCTTGATAAATTAGCAAAATTGCTTTTGGAAAAAGAAACTGTTGAACGCACCGAATTCGACCGATTGTTCTAATCTATCTCGATCTCTATTGACGACCGGATAGTTGATAGTGTATGATTCATGCAAGCGCTTCATCGTCCAAGACCTGGAAGGTGGGCTCGCACATGTCAGATCAGCAAGGAGCGTCTTCTGACAAAGAAAGTCGTCGTACAGTTCTTGCTGTGAGAGGACTATTATATCAATTGAGCCTTGGTGGAATACTGTTACTTCGCAGAAGTAGCGATTCTGATTTCTCGCCAGGAATGTGGGAACTTCCTGGTGGAAAATACAACGATTCATCGATGTCGATGTATCAAGCACTTCAACGCGAATATATAGAAGAGACTGGGATAGCTGTGGTAGCGACCCAGCCACCGATATTCGAATGGGAAAAGCCTGCTGGTTTGCCACCCAAATATCCAGGAGATGTGTTGTATAGGTGTTTGATCCTACGGGTTCATCTTCTTTATCCAACAATAAGAGAAGTAATTCTGTCGGAAGAACACGATGAATTTATGTGGATTGAACCAACTCCTGACAAACTGACTCCTTTTGGGGATTATCTCCCCAAAGAAACTCGCGATGCTCTTGAGCTATTCTATCAGCATAATATTTATCTCCCCGAACTCTTAAGAAGGCCTAGATAATTCTCTGCCCCCGCAAGGGGGCTTTTTTTTGATAAGATACTCTCGTGGATATATTAAACGATCTTTATGAAATGAAGCGGGAGGCGGTGCTCCAAACAGAAGGGCCAGTTTTGATTTTGGTCCCGCTGAGTGTAATTTCGGAGGAGCAGTGAATAGTATCTTATCTAATTTAAATGAAAAACAACAAGAAGCGGTGCTCACTACCGAAGGCCCTGTACTTATCCTCGCTGGTGCTGGTAGTGGTAAAACCAAAGCGCTGACCTATCGTATTGCTTATTTAATTCGGGAAAAGAAAGTATCACCATATAATATTTTGGCGGTGACATTCACCAATAAGGCGGCTGGCGTAATGGCCGAGCGCATCAGCGCACTGCTTAGTCCATCACCAATCACTAATCACCAGTCACTAATCACCCATAAACTTCCTTGGCTTGGGACTTTTCATGGGGTTTGTGTTAAAATTTTGCGCCGCGAAATTAAGAATATTGGCTATTCGCCAGATTTTACAATTTATGATGCGCAGGATTCACTTAATGCTATCAAAAGAGCAATGCTGAACGAGAAAATTGATCCCAAGCATTATAATCCAGCGGCAATTAGGGCGATGATATCGAGTGCGAAATGCGAGATGATCTCACCCCAAGAATATGAAAAATATATTCAGGGCCATTTTCAGGAAATTGCCAGCAGGGTCTATTATCAGTATGAAAAAATCTTGCACCAAGGCGAAGCGCTGGATTTTGATGATCTTCTAAATAAAACAGTACAATTATTTTTAGAGTGCCCCGAGATCTTAGAAAAATACCAAAAAATATTTCACTACATTTTAGTTGATGAATATCAAGATACCAACCATACGCAGTATTTACTTTGCAAGCTTCTTGCTAAAAAACACAAAAATATTTTTGTCATTGGCGATGATTGGCAATGTTTGGTACCGGGCAGCTATATCGAAACAGGGAATGGAATAAAAAAGATCGAGAGTGTACGCAAGGGTGAGTTGGTCAGAGCGGCTGGTGGTTATGGCAGAACGGGCTACTTTAAAGTTTCTGGCAGGAAGAAATTTAGATACAATGGCGAGATTGTTCGGATTAAAACTGCTTCTGGCAAAGAAATAAAATGTACGCCAAACCATATCTTATTTACACGATGGGATAGGACAGATTCTTATTTTGTTTACTTAATGTATTCGCGTTCTAAAGGATATCGCATTGGGATGGCTAAAGGTACAAGGTTTGATGGCAAAAAGGATGATATTGGTCTTAGGGTGCGGGCTAATCAAGAACGAGCGGATCGAATGTGGGTTGTCAGGGTTTGTAAGAGCCGCGAAGAAGCCATATACTACGAATCACTTTTAGCATACAAATACGGTATTCCGATGCTTTTGTTTCACACCTTTAAAAATAGAGCCATGAGGTTCAGCCAAAAATATATCGATGCCATTTATTCGGAAATTGACACTGAAAAAAGAGCTAAAGAGTTGATGGCCGACCTAGGGCTGGTGTTTGATTACCCCCATTTTACACCTCAGGCAACAACCAGAAATAATATTAAAAGGGTCAATATCAATGCGGTGCTATTTGGCGATAAACGTATTACAGCACAGAGTTCGTGGTCGGCAAGCAGAATATCAGTTAACACATCTGAGCGTCGGGATTTACAAGTTTTTAAGAAGCTGGGTTATGCTATTAGACCTGGCCGCGCAGGGACGTTTAGATCGGAAATCCATGATCTGGATTATGGCAAAATCGAAGAAGTGTTAGAACATATTCAAGGAAGATGTGGAGAACTACAAATAAATAGATACGGGTTTTTGACTGATAAAAAATTTATTTTTATTCCCGCTAGCCAAATTCATGCTGATATGATGCTTCCAGTGCTAAAGAATGACGAGCTGGTCACGGATAGAGTAATAAGTGTTACTAAAGATACCTATTCCGGCTTGGTTTACGATCTGGATGTTGAGAAAGTACATAACTATATAGCCTCTGGTATAGCAGTGCACAATTCTATTTATTCTTGGCGCGGTGCGCGCTACAGAAATATTTTAGATTTTGAAAAAGATTATCCGCAAGCTAAAGTTATTAAGTTGGAAGAAAATTATCGCTCAACACAAAATATTTTGGATGCGGCACAAGCAGTCATTAATAAAAATCTTGAGCGTTCAGAAAAGAAATTATGGACGCGACGTGGCGGGGGAGATTTAGTGACGTTATTTGAGGCACCCGAAGGTAAAAATGAAATCGAATTTATTATCGATGAGATCAATACATTAATAAGAAGCACGAACGTGAAGCTTAAAGATATGGTGGTTTTGTACCGCACGAATGCTCAATCTCGTGCTATTGAAGAAATGCTTATTGATTATAATATCCCATATAGAATCATTGGAGGTGTCAGGTTCTACGAGCGTAAAGAAATCAAGGATATATTAGCGTATTTAAGATTTTTACAAAACGGTAAAGATTTAGTCTCGCTTGAAAGAATAATTAATTTTCCACCGCGAAAAATCGGTAAAATAACATGGGGTATCATTGTTGAAAAAGGTCTTGATAATGCTACCAAAGAATATGAAAATATCGCGAAATTTACTGATATCATTCAAAGACTAAGACAATATATTGGAAAGATTTCGGTTTCCGAACTTATTGAAAAAGTGCTTCATGAATCGGGGATCTTTGAGTATCTTTCAGATGGTAATATTGAAAATGAATCAAGGCTAGAAAACATCGAAGAACTACGTTCTGTGGCCGAAAAGCACGAGTCACTAAGTGATTTCTTAGAAGAAGTGGCCCTTGTCAGCGATATCGATAATTATGACGAAAGAGCGGATGCTTTAACGCTGATGACTCTCCATAGCGCCAAAGGATTAGAATTTTCCGTGGTATTTTTGGTAGGAATGGAGGAGGGATTATTTCCCCATTCGCGGTGCCAAGAGGATCCCAGCGAGCTGGAGGAGGAAAGACGACTTTGTTATGTTGGCATGACACGGGCTAAAGATCGCCTGTATCTAACTTGTGCCCATTCCCGAATGCTTTATGGTAATATACAATATAACACGCGATCACGATTTTTAGAGGAAATACCTCCCGAATTATTGGATGAAATCCAATAATTCGGGAAGCACCAAGCACCAATTACCAATAACCAAATAAATATAAATGTTTAAATATCAAAAAATTATAACACTGTCATTGCGAAGACTAAAAGGACATGGCAATCTCGGGATTGCCTGCCCGACGGCAGGCGGGCTTTGCTGGGTATTGCTCGCAATGACAATTCTCATATCTCCGAAACTTTGTTGGGCGAAGCCATCGGTAGAGGAAATAAAACTTTTAACACCACAGGAGATTTATTACGCTACGCCGTTTGATCTATCAGTCAATGATGTTGCAAGGAATATGAGGGATCAGCTTGCGCCACAAGATGTTGTTAGTACTTTTCCCAATTTAAAACTCGGTTTGGGTGGCATCCTTAAAGTGTGGCGAGCGCCAAGTTATAATGTCCATGATGGAAATAAAACTTTAATTGTTAAAAGCTGGGGTTTAAATATCGGCGAAATATTGAATGATAGTAATATCGAAGTTGGTGAACAAGATCAAGTTAATCCCGGAAAAGATACTAAAATAGCAGGAAGCATTGAAATCAGCATCACTCGTGTAAGAGAAACCCAGCAGAAAGAAACCGAGATAATTCCATATAAAACTATCGAAAAGGACGATCCTACTTTAGAGAGGGGATTAACAGAAGTCGCGCAGCAGGGTAGAAATGGTAAGAGAGAAAAAATATATTTAGTACGCCGCGAAAATGGTGAAGAAATTTCACGATCGTTAATTAGCAACACTATTACCGATGAGCCACAAAATAAAATAATTTTAAATGGTACAAAAATCGTAGTTCTATCATCTGAATCAGGCGAAGCTAGTTGGACATGGGGCGTTACCGCATCGCGCCGTTATGGCCGAGGCACACTAATTAGAGTGACAAATCTCACTAATGGTAAAAGTGTGGAAACTCGTGTTGGTGGGTGGGGGCCGCAATCGTCTACAGGACGAATATTAGATTTAAATATTGATGCCTGGGAACAAATTTCTTCCGGCGGCGGTGGTTCTGGCACAATGCAAGTCAAAGTTGAAGAATTGAAAGAATAGACAATAGTTCATCAGGTTCATAAAGTTTATCAGGTTTGTAAAGTTATTATTCTCCCCTGCCTGAGGGGAGATCCGTCTTGACCGAGGTCGAGACGGGCGGGGACAGAGGGGTGGGAGTTTTGAAATATGGATATTATCAAAATAAAAAACGAATTAAACAAGTTGAATATCAAGCCCAATAAATTATTGGGACAGAATTTTTTGGTAGATGAAAAAATACTCGATACTATTATCACCACAGCGCAGATTAAAAGAGGGGAAACGGTGGTGGAAATAGGACCGGGGTTAGGAGTTTTAACATCAAGACTTTTATCAGCTGGCGCTAAAGTTTTAGCCATTGAACAGGACAGAAAATTAGGCGAATATTTACGCAAAAAATTAAAAGGACAGGAATTAGATTTAATTATCGATAATGCAGTTTTGAAAATTCCGGAACTGAGATTACCGCAGGAGTATAAAGTCGTATCGAACCTGCCGTACAGCATTACCTCGCCGGTAATTAATTTATTTCTGACCCGTGGTTGTCATTGCGAACAAAGTGAAGCAATCTCGGGATTGCCACGTCCTTCCAGTCCTCGCAATGACATTTGCAGACCAAGCCAAATGGTACTCATGGTCCAAAAAGAAGTGGCGCAGCGGCTTAATGCAAAATCGGGGGAGAGTGAGAGGGGACTTCTAACTGTGATAGTTGAATTGTTTAGCAAAAATTCAAAAATAGTTCAAACCGTGCCGCCTTCCTCCTTCTGGCCGCAGCCCAAAGTTAATTCAGCAATTTTGGAAATTTTACTCTCCCCTACTCACCCACCAAAAAATTTGGAGGGGACTATTGCACTTGTTAAAGCGGGCTTTTCCAAAAAACGTGCCAAGCTTAAGAACGCCCTAAAGCCCAAATTCGGGGACACCACTTCCCTGCTCCAGTCAGTTGGTATTGATTTGAACTTGCGCGCTGAAGATCTCACCGCCGAGCAGTGGATGAAATTAGCAGGCGGAATTGATCGATGATCTAATTTATAAAAATTGTACTTGTGTCGGCTGAGGTTTTGAGGCCTCAGCCGACACGGAACGTGCCGAGATCAGGCGCAGACGACGATGTACTTGCTGTGGTCGTCTACATGGCAGCCGAGGGGGATATAGCCTTGGACCATTACGCCCAACAGGCGGCGCAAGGCCCGTGCCTCCTTCTGCCATCCCCTGCCAGGGTCTTTCTTCTCGGCTATTGTGCAGCCGAGATAGTAGAAGAGGCTGGCCTTGAGATTGGTCCCGAGACTGGCCCCAAGGCTGCCCCCAAGGCTGCCCCCGAGGCTGTCCCAGAGGCTGACCCCGAGGAGGCTGTCCCTGAGGCTGTCCCAGAGGCTGTCCCCGAGACTGGCCCCAAGGCTGCCCCCGAGGCTGTCCCTGAGGCTGCCCCAGAGGCTGCCCCCGAGGCTGTCCCCGAGACTGTCACGGATGTTGGACCACTGCCTCTTGGATAGCCATAGAGGTTTGGGGGGGAGAGGATTGCTCGAGGAGAAGAAGACGACCTCCTTTAGGGGAGGGTTGGTGCCCGGCATACGCCTTAGCATGCCGAGCACCATCTTGGTGTCCAGCTTTTCGGCTGGAGCGAAGATGAAGATGCCCTTATCGCGCATGGTGTAGAAGGGCTGAAGAACGTTCCAGACGCTCCTCACTTGCTGGGGGCTTAGATGTCCCCGAAGCAACCCAAAGAGGGTGTCTTGGGGTATTGCTTCCCGCGGTGCAGACATCAGCCACCACTCCTTCCCTCGTTCTCTAGTTTTCGACGTGCGTCGCCTTAGCTCTTATGAGCAATCAGACGATAGTTCATCGTAGCGCAATATAAAGTGAATTGCAATAGAAAAGTGACAAAAATTCAAATGCTTATTTATTGTCATTCCAGAAATGGAAGTAATCGCTCCATTATCTGGAATCTAAAATGGTAGATCCCAGATCGAGTCTGGGATGACATCACCTGTCACTTGTCACCTGTCACTTGTTCACTTTGCCTTTTGTCCAGGTCCAAACACATCGTGAACACATTAAGGTAATGTAATTACCGGAGGTGTTCATGCAAGGAAGTGTCGGAACTCAAACAAGAATAGGCACTATTCTGCCCGGAGCAAGCAGAA